>Ga0209164_1000038_pt1 | contig 397720 bp, 288 predicted proteins | sample MTBNYHSulfiMetaG_FD_187458 | JGI IMG/M metagenome (GOLD analysis project Ga0209164, IMG submission 187458) | Enrichment culture microbial communities from rom New York Harbor, USA that are MTBE-degrading - MTBE-NYH (New York Harbor Sulfidogenic)... | ecosystem: Environmental > Aquatic > Marine...
TCTGCCCGGGGCCCAACGAAGGTACCTGCATCGTCACCACCGGCGACCCGTGGGAGGGAGACATCGTGCCGGTGTACTACTTCGGGGGCTACGCCTACGCCGGCCCGGGGACGATCCCGCTGAGTGTCGACCCACCCACGGGCTTCGCGGGCTGGGCCGATTGTGCATCTCCCCCCACACCCTACTGGGCTGAGTGCTTCGGGGCCCTGGGCATCAACGCCGAGGGCACGGTCTGCTTGCCAGCCGAGCCTGTCGCGGTCTGCTGCACGGCGATCAAAGCGTCTGCGTCGACAACCCGGGTGAAGGCCGCGGTACGAGAGTCGGCGATTCCGGCAGTGGCACGATCCCCGGGCTGCTGAATGGCCGCAGACGGGCCACGACGCCGCCCCAGCGCGGGCCAGTCCGACGTCTCGGACTCCGACCGTGTAGGCATAGCCACACACTGTGCAACGGGCTATAATCAAGTTTGGGCCTGTCGTCTTGGAGGTGCGTATGATCACTCGACTGTTCGCGTTGCTCCTGGCGGCCATCCTGCTGACCGCTTCGGCCGGTGCCAACCCGTTGCCCAACGCCTGGGTCTTCGTGCACGTCCATAGCGGCACGGACATCATCGGCACGTGCGAGGAGGTGATCCAGTTCACCTCCGCGACCGGAGTGCTCACCTTCGATCTCTTCCTGTGGCCTTCCGTTCTCTTCTTCTCCCAAGAGGAGCTCGGGCTGGGCGAGGCTAGCGGCGAGTTCGAGTGGCCCGCCACATGGGAGTTCGTGGAGACAAGTCTGCCGCAGGGTGTCGCCGGAGAGATCACCAGCCTGGAGCCCAACCGCTACTCGATCGACGTGACGTGGCCGTCCTGTCCCACGCAGACGCCGGAGCGGCCGCTCTTCCACATCGCACGCTTCAGGCTGAACGTCACCGATGAGGGCATGTGTAGAATCGGCGGCCCCACGTGCCTGTGGAAAGCCTGCTATCCTGAGCTAATGCCCGGCGTCGACTCAGCCAGCGGCGTTCCGGCGTGGGCCGGAGCTTGTTCGGACTGCCCCTGGCCGTGTGGGCAGTACGGGAGGCGCATGTCGTACGGAAGTGGGCCCGGGGAAGAGTTCTTGGATCTACAGGTTGAGGCGGGCAAGAGCATCACCGGAGAGATCCCGGTGAGCTTCCCCACATCGGGCGCGTACAGTACCAACCCCGTATTCGATGCGACCGAGCCCTACCTCACGGTCGAGGCCACCCTCGTATCCCCGGCTTACTACTCGCTGGAGGTGACCGCGGATGCATCCAGTCTGGCGCCCGGCGAGTACCTGGACCACATCCGCACGGCCGCGGAAAGCTGCACCTGGTGCTGTCCGGTGAACCTCACCGTTCTGCCTGCGACGGCTGTCGAGAGTGGCGGCGATGCGCCGCGCTGGGTGGTCAACGTCGGCCCGCGCCGGGCCGTCCGCCTGGGCCCCGACAGCGGATCTGCGTTGCTGGGATCTGATGCTTCTCGGCATGCCTTCTTGATTGTGCCGGTACCCGAGCCCGCCGTCGCATCAAGTCTCTCCTGACGGCTGTACAAGCGAGAGGAGGACACCTCATGTGCAGCCCAAGCTTCTCGAGAATTCCGGCCGCCGTCATCCTGGCCATCGCTCTGCCCTGGATGGCGGCGCAGCCTCGATCGAGATCGAACTCCTGACGGAGCATGGCGCTGGGGAGCTCACGTCGGCCGGCAACATCGCGGGGCTCTGGAACAGCAGCCGACACGCAGAGGCGATCGATGTGCTGCGACGGTTTGAGACCGCCGGCGCCCGGGTGGCCGTGGGCGTGTCGTGGGGCACGGGCACGGGCGAGGCCCGCTGGACCAACAACTTCTCCTGGACTCACGGCTCCACCTGGACCGAAACGTACGCATGGTTCTCGAGCATCGGGATCGTCGATGTCGACGCGGCCGTCGTGGGCGACTGGCTGTACGTGGGCTACATCGCCGGAGGCCATGGGGATGAGGTTCGCGTGCGCCGCTGTCACGTCGCTGACGGACGCGTGGACAACTCATACTACTACAAGGTAGCGCTCGATGCTGGGGCCAGCTCCTTTACTGAGATGGTTCTGTCCACCGACGCCGACGATTACGACAGCGAGGTCTACGTCCTGGCCATCCAGGCCGACGCCGTGCTGCGCTTCGCCTGGGCCACCGCCACCGACGGCATCCTCACGGATGTGGCCCCGCCCGCAACTGCGAACGTGTCCGATGGGCTGAGCGCGACCTATGGCATGCACGGCGCCTTCTGCGCCTACGAGAAGGCCGCCGCATCTGGCACCGGCCTGGGCGCGCCTCAACCACCGCCCGAAGACGTCTCGCGGGGACCGGAGACTCCGCGCGTGAGGAGGAGTCAGGCCGCCGCTCGCTCGTAGTGATGGTGCCGACGATCACGTGGTCGAGGCGCCCGATCGCGAAGCAGTCCAGGAAGGCTTTGCGCCAAAGCTGCCTCCTCCTTCCGTTGAGGGGCAGAGCGAGTTCTTCTCCCGCCGCAGGCAGAACGAGAGTGGAGTTGAGAAGATCGGAGGCTGGAGAGCTGGATTCTCGCGCCGCGCGTGATCACCGAGAGCTTCTTCAGGGGGATATCCTCGCCCCCGGTCAGGAAGCAGAGGATCGTGCGACGCAGCAGGACGAGCTTCTGCACCCAGGGAAACGTCGTCTACTGTTCGATCAGCCGGGCGACCTGCTCCATGCTGGCGTCGCACTTCGTTTCCCGCGTGCGTCCGGCCAGCTGAGCAAAGTCCTCGACGGCGACCTTGCGCCCGCGGGACAGCCGGTCGAACCGGCGTCGGTCATGGCCCCGGACGGGCTTTTCGGGACCCAAAAGCATGTGCAAGACCCCATCCCAATGTGTACAGCGCGGAGGGATCCTCGCGGTCGACGGTGACGTCGGGACCCTCGTGTGGTAGCGTGCTGCGAGAGCCGTGATGTCATGAGGTCAGCCAAGGAGATTCTATGAGGTTTTGGCAGGTACACAACCTAGGTCGACTTGGCTTCGTGTGCGGCTTGGGCCTCGCCCTAGCTGCACCGTGCCTGGGACAAGTGGAAGGGATGCATCTCGATCTCGCGCCCATGGTCGGCTATGTGGATGCCGCAAAGCACGTGAACCTGGAGAACACGATGCACTACGGAGGGCTCGTGGGGCTCTGGCTCAACGGGTATCTCGGTGTGGAAGCGCACTATTCCCTCATCTCCGGGGAGACGCTGCACGGCGGCAGGCCCTGGATCGTCAGCAAGTCGTCGTCATCCATGGACCAGGATCTGGCGGTGTACGGCGGGAACATGATCTTCAATTTCGCTCCGAAGTCGATCGTCAGCCCGTTCGTGCTCGGCGGGTGGCAGGAGGCCAAGTACGACGCGAACGATGGCTGGCCGGATGAGACATATGCCAACGGCCCGCAGTTCGGGGCCGGCGTGTTCTTCTGGCCGCTGCCTCGTCTGGCGGTAAGAGCTGAAGTGAGGGACTGGCTCTGGGACTTCACGTCCTCCGACGTCCCGGAGCCGCCGGGAGACGACTGGAATCACAACATGGTCTTCACGTTGGGGCTCGAGCTCGCCATCGGCGGGTCGCCGACCCGCCAGGATGCCGATCACGACGGCGTGGGGGACAAGAAGGACAAGTGCCCGGCGACCCCCCTCGGAGCGCGGGTCGATCTCACGGGCTGTCCGATCGACTCGGACGGCGATGGCGTCGCGGATGGGCTGGACCAGTGCCCCTCTACGCCAGCCGGCGCCCGCGTCGATGCCTCCGGATGCCCATCAGATACCGATGGCGACGGTGTGCCTGAGGGCATCGACGCCTGTCCGGACACGCCCGCTGGTGTGACCGTGGACGCCAAGGGCTGTCCGACCGATGCGGACAAGGACGGCGTCGTGGACGGTCTGGACAAGTGCCCCAATACCCCGGCCAACGCTCGGGTGGATGCCGACGGATGCCCGATCGTCATCAGCGAGAAGGAAGTCGAGCTGCTCGACACCGGCAAGATCACGGTGCGCAACATCAACTTCGATACCGGCAAGTGGGCGATCCGGCCGGAGTCCTTCGCGATCCTCGACGAGATCGGGGGCATCCTGATCCAGTGGCCGGATCTGCGCGTCGAGATCGGCGGGCACACCGATTCTCGCGGCTCGGATGCCATGAACCAGACCCTGTCCGAGAAGCGGGCCAACTCCGTCCGGGACTATCTCCTCTCGAAGTTCCCGCAGCTCAATCCCGCGCAGTACACCGCCGTCGGCTATGGAGAGAACAAGCCCATCGCCGACAACAAGACCGAGACCGGTTTGGCGAAGAACCGGCGCGTGGAGTTCAGCGTCCTGAACACCGAGGTCCTCAAGAAGGAGCGCGCGCGCCGGCAGCTGCTCCAGAAGTAGGTCGAAGCGCGCCGGCTGGATCGACTCGGTCGGGCGCTTGCCCGTCCAGAACTGCGGGGGCGTCCTCAGTTGAGGGCGCCCCTCTTATCGAAGCGGTCGCCCGGACCAGCCCGCCTGAGATCTCACTGGCCGGCACGAGGCGCTGGCCGCGTGAGGGACACCAGAGCTAGCGGATGTAGCCGAGCGATTCGAGCTGACGCCGGGTCAGGGAGTCCAATTCGGACTCCTCGCCAGCGGCCGCGACCTCGCGGTCGAGCAAAGCATCCAGCGTTGTCCGCATTTCAGCGGCGACCTCAGGCCGCTCCCGGCCGACGTCGCGCTGCTCGGTGGGATCGGCCTGCAGGTCGTAGAGCCGGTCGGTGCCATTGCTGGCCGACGTGAGCCGCAGCGAGCCGATCCGCAGCGTGCGGTAGGCCAGCTCGAGGCGATCGGTGTTGAGTCCCCGGTTCATGCGGCGCAGCTTGCTCATCACCCCGGGGACCGGTCCCGCATACTCGGCGAGCACTGGCCGCTGCGCCCCCAACGGACTCGGTCCCGCCAGCAGCGAGCGGGCATGGGGAGACATCGCTTCTGGAGTCACCCCGGCACAGTCGAGGGCCGTGGCAAAGAGGTCGGTGAGCATGACCGGATCGTCACGACGCCCCGCCAGGAACGGATCCCCTGGGATGACACCCGCCGGAGCGTACACGGCCAGAGGAACGCCAAGCAGTGTTTCGTGCACGGAGAACTGGTGCTCCATCAACCCGTGGTCACCCAGGTTCTCGCCGTGATCGGAGGTGACCATGACCACGGCGTTCTCCAAGGCGCCGTCTGCGCGCAACAGATCAAGAATCCGGCCCATCCAGCGGTCAGCAGCCTGCACATCCGCCCCATAGAGACGCCGCACGCGTGACCAGTCCACGCGATGATGCGGATGCTTGCGGGCGTTGTACTCATGCCCCCACTCGGTGCTGACGACATCATCGTCCGGCAAGTCGGAGAGCCGCGCGCGGCGAAGGTCGGCGGGCGGATCGTAGGGCAAATGCGCTTCCAGCAGATTAACGAACAAGAAGAATGGCCGCGCGTGATCCCGTCCCGGCAGCCACTCGCCCACATTCGCCAGCGTTTGGGCTCCACCCTGATCGCCATCGCGGCTGACGAGCTCCTGCGGGCCAGCGAGGGGCGCTTCCACGTTCACCGCGAAGCCCCGCAGCAAGCCGCTGGCGCGATCCGTCAGCCAGGGATTGCTGTAAAAGGCAGCGGTCGCATAGCCGGCTGTGCTGAGATACTCCGCCAAGGTGCGCCGCTGGTTGGTCAAACGCACCGTGCGCGAGGTACACCCGTGACCTGTGGGCAGGTGGCCGGTGAAGAGCGACGCGTGCGCCGGCACGGTCCAGGGCGCGGGCGTCCACGCGTTGGGGAACGAGGTACCTTCGGCCGCCAGGCGGTCGAAGGTTGGGGTTTGATCGGCCCAGAGGCTGTCGCGCGCGACCAACCCGGTCGCATCGCGCCGCACGGTATCGAGGACGATCAAGATGATGTTGGGCCGTTGGCCCTCGCCGGCCTTGGCGATTTGCTGGCGGAGACCGGACGGTCTGAACGCCAGCACCAAGGCAACAGCGATCGGGATGAGCGCGAAGAGCGCCCGGTGGCGTTTATTGCGCGCGCGCAGCACTTTCAGGGCCCCTGTTCTGAACGTCGCCAAGGGTGGCGGAAGGTGGCGGTCCCCGCTCTGGCGGCTCATCCGCCTCGGAACCTCGACTATACTATACGCTTTGCAAAGGTGCGCGAATCTCGCCCAGAGCCAGCCAATCACCGGTCGGGAGGTGGCCGAGGGACTCGAAGCTTCTTGTTCGCTTCACCTCCGTCACTCGTCATCTCGCACAGAGGAACCTCGCAGGTGAAGGGCCGCCAATCCGAGAGGCAACATGGACAACCTGTTTCCGCACAACGTGTTACGAATGCTTGTGATGGCCGCGGGCCTATGCTGTCTGGGAAATGGGGCAGCAGGCGCCAAGGGCCAATGGTTGTCCATCACTCCGGGGACCCCGCCCGCCGTACGGCCCGCCACCCTGGCTGAGGCCCCGGAGCTCATCGTCGCCCACGCCGACCAGGCCGGCATCCACCTGACCGTCACAGCCACCGGCCTGCTCATCGAGCAGCATGACGTTGGCAGCGGGGAGTTCTTGGCCCTCACCTGGCCCGGCGCCCCCCTGGCGGGTGAACTCGGCGCGCCGGCCCTGCCCGTTGTGCGTCGGCTCTTCCTGGCCCCGATCGGCGCGGAGGTCCGGGTCAGCTCCACTCACGCCCAACCCGTGCCGATCTCGCCAAGCCGCCTCGGCGATCCCTTCACAGTGATGCCCGTCCAGGCTCCGATCCCCAAGATCCCCGGCGCGCGCGAGCACGCGCCCTTCGCCTACGATGCCGCAGCCTACACCGCCGACGCCCTGCAGCCCGCGGCGCGCGCGACGGTGCGCGACGTGGGCATCGCCCGCGGCGAGCGGCTCATGATGCTCGAGGTCAGCCCTCTGGCCCACAATCCCGTAGCCGGCAGTCTCAACTTCTGGCCACAGATCGAAGTGACGGTCACCTTCGAGGGCGGCCGCCAGCCCGACCGGGCTTACAGCGCCTTGCCCGGCCTGGATGGCGCCGTGCTCAATCCCCCGACCCGCGGCGAGGATCCCCGCGACCAGTCCGGCAACTACCTGATCGTCGTGCCCACGATCTTCGAGCCGACGATCGCCAGCTTCGCTGACTTCAAGACCTCGCAGGGATTCGATGTCACGACCTGGGAGGTATCCTCGGGGATATCCGCGATCGCGATCCGCAACTACATCGAGGCCCTGTACAGCAATCCCGCCACCGCACCGGACTACGTGTTGCTGGTGGGAGACGTCGACCGCATCCCGTGCTGGACGGGCGCCGGCAGCGACAACCCGCCGACCGACCTCTACTACGTCTGCATGGACGGCGCCGGGGATTGGTTTCCGGATCTGGCCGTGGGGCGCTTCTCGGTCGCCGACATCGTTGAACTGCGGACGGTGATCGAGAAGACCCTCTCGGTCGCGTCGGGCACCTTCTGCGATCCGCGCTACCGGCAGCGCGCGGTCTTCATGGCGTCGGAGGACAACTGGATGATCTCGGAGGGGACCCACAACTACGTCATCTCGAATCACATGGACCCGCACGACATCGCCTCCGACAAGCTCTACAGCCACACCTACAGCGCGACGACCGCAGAGGTACGCGATGCCTTCAACAACGGCCGGCTCTTCGGCGTCTACTCAGGCCATGGCGGCACAACCGGCTGGAGCGATGGTCCTCCCTTCAGCGCTAACGATGTCAGGTCGTTGACGAACGATCTGAACTACAGCTGGGTCAGCAGCTTCGCCTGTCTGACGGGCCGATTCATCGAGGACGAGTGCTTCATGGAAACGTGGATTCGCACGCCGCAGGCCGGCGCGGCGGTGGCCATGGGCTCCTCGGTCAACAGCTTCTGGAACGAGGACGACATCATGGAGCGTAAGATGTTCGACCTGCTCTACGACAGCGACATGCGCGAGCTGGGGCCCTTGATGAACAGCACGAAGATCGGTTGCCTGGGAGGCTTCGGCCAGGATGCCCGCCGCTACTTCGAGATGTACAACCTAATGGGTGATCCCAGCCTCTACGTCCCCGAGCCGGAGTCCATGACGGAGCTTAGCGGTGTCATCTACGACGGGCATCAGGGGCCGTTGACAGCCTCCGGATCGCCCTATCTCGTGGTGGGCGACCTCACCGTTCCCGCGGGGCTGGAGCTCACGATCGAGCCGCACGCCCAGGTGCAGTTCGTGCTGGACCGCAAGCTGACCGCCACCGGTACGTTGAACGTGTCGGGCTCCTCCTATGGCATGCCGACGCGGATGTACAGCGGCCGCGCGGGCATCGTGGTCGTCGACGATGCGAGCGGTCCCTCAGTTCGCGTTTTCGATGGCGGTGCGATCCGTCTGAGATGATCTCCGGCGGCGATAGCGACCGCCGCTGCGCCCACGTGCGGCGGCCAACCTGGCCAGGCCCTGCGACGCCCCCAACCAGCGTGCGCCCCGACGACGATGATCACCGTATCGGGGATCAACCGGTAAGGGAATTCGCGTCCTTCCCTGCGGATCGATTTGAACTCCATCAAGCCGCGCACGACGATGCCGAAGAGCGGCACCGGTTCGAGCGAGGAGAAGACCGCGCCCAGTCCGAGCCAGAACCACCACTCGCCCAGCTTGCCCTTGATGCCTGCCACTTCGCCCGCCAGGCTGCCCACAGCCACCAGCAGAATCGCGGCGAAGAGGATCTGCACCAACAACCCCTGACGGCGGGGCTCCCGCCCACCGACGATGGGTGCGAGATCGGTCGCCGAGGCGACCCAGGTGGTGGCGATCCCCCGAAACAGGTCTGGACAAGGAACAACAGGATCACGGCCAAGAAGTACTTGGCGGCCTTTTGCTGACTGGAGGTCAGCGGCATGTCGATCAGCTTGTTCGCCAGCGGCACGCCGACGCTGGGACCGTACCAGATCTTGTAGTAGTGCACCATGTAGATGAAGAGGCCCAGAACGAGGAACAGCCCCAAAACCCCGCCCAGTGTCCACAGATAGGTGCCGGCCGTCGGTACGTTGCCCACCGTCGGATCGGGCAGCCAGTTGTTCGTGTAGCTGTAGTCCTTGTCGGGGCGGTTGGTCGCGGCGGCCCAGGCTGTCCAGAAGAAGAAGCGCGCAATCTGCCGGCGCCCCTCGGCCGAGGAGATCGTATTGGGCAGGAACCCGTAGCGATCGCCGCCTTCGACAAAGGTGCGTTCCCAGAAGCGCTCGATCGCCTGCAGGGCTGCGGCTTGATGTGCCGTCAGCGTCAGCGTCTGCGTTCGCGCGTCGTAGCGGTTGGTCTTGAGCTCTCGGGCGACATTGACGGCGAGATGGTCCTGCTGCTCAGCCGTGAGTTGCTCGGGGGACATGCCGTGGGCAGCGCGGCTCAGCCCGCGCGGACGACCTGTCCCATGAGGTGCAGCGTCTCGGCGGAGAACTCCATGCCGCGCTGCGAGCCGTGGCCCCAGACACTACCGTGATCCATCAGGCCGTGGCGCTGATAGACGTCCTGCCCCGCCAGAATGTCCTCGCGCGTGAAGAGCTCCTCGCCCGCGGGCCCGACAACGCGCGCCGGGTATGGCGGCACACCCTCTGCACGGGTATGGCGGCACACCCTCTGCAGGGTCTGGCCCGAGGCGGTGCGCGGCGCTAGGCGCGGATCTTGAAGTCAGTGAGCTTCGTGGCCGTCAGATGCTGCACGACTTGTCGCCAGACGGGCCCGAACAGCTCACGGAACACGCAGGCCTTGCGGTCGCAAATGGGCGTCCCCAGCAGACAGGCGGGCGCCCTTAGCGGCCCCTCGATGGCCTCGAGAATCTGGCGGACCGAGATCGTGGCCGGGTCAGCCGTCAAGCTGAAGCCCCCGCTCGCGCCCCGCAGCGAGTCGAGTTGGCCTTGGGCGGCCAGCCGGTTGAGAACCTTGGCGATGTGAGACTCGGAACGGCCCAAGCGGCGGGCGATCGTCGCGGCCGACAGGCGGGCCCCTGGCCCGCTCGCCGCGATGCAGGCCATGGCGTGGATGGCCAGATTGGCGGCTTCGCTGAAGGAGATCATGGTCTTCTGTTGGTTGGTATCCCGATTTCGGAGTCAGAATACTGAATATAGGCTCAGCCCACAAGCTGCTTTCTCGCGTCTCTCTTTCCGGAGAGGGCCCACCCACAAATGCCATCCGCACAGAGCCACTGGACGTTGCCGGCTTGATCCATCAGCCTCATGCGGGCGATCTCACCCAGAGGTCGGAATGTTGTGCTCACTCCGAGGCCACGAGCGCTATCATAGGGATGCGATAGCTCACTGGGGATTCATGAGCCCTCGCGGAGCACGAGCGTGTGTTCGCTGGCCTTCTCTCGCTCCTTCTACTCCGCTCTCACCCTGAAGGGAGGTCGCCATGCTGATCATTTCGCGTCTTCCAGGAGCGCTCGTTGCCGTGATCCCGTGGACAGCCCTCGCCAGCGTGCTGACGTTCCTCTCTGTGCCCTGCCGCGCGGATATCGCTCCCGAATCGGCAGTTCTTGCACATGTGCAGTCGGTCTCGACGTGGCCGTGCTATACGCAGATCACGAGCTGCAACGAGATCATCCGCTCGACGAGTGCGGACGGGCCGGTCGAATTCCTGCTCTTCTTCATGAGGGGCGCCTATAGCTGGCCGGGTGAAACGATCTGTATCCGATCGCTGGATTCCGGGCTTTCCTGGCCGGAGACCTGGCAGCTCGTCGCCTTCGAGCCCTGCGGATGGGGTGCCTGGGGCAGCCTTGGAGCCAGCGGTCCTGTCCACTCGCTTCACATCGAATGGAACTACGACGACTATGAGATCAGCGAGCTCCCGGGAGGGGTCATTCCCGTGGCCTCGGTCGTCATGAATGCCGCCGGACCGGGGTGGCTCGACCTCGTGCCCGACTGGGGCCCCCCCGGGGGGCAGGTCGAGCTTCAGCGCAACTGCTCTGGTTCGACCTTTACGACCTATCCGGTCCAGATCGATGCGGAGGCGGGGATGCAGTGCGGGTACGTCTCCGCGCACTGCGGGTACCGAGAGAACGCCTGCCTGGCCGTGTTCGAGGTTCCCGAGCTCCGTCTGAGCGTCCCGCTCGGGGGTGCGGCCGACAGCACGGTCGGCTTCTGGGCCTATATGTGGTACAATCCGGAACTGTTGTGCGATCTGGAGGTTGAGACCCACGCCTCCTGGTGCACGGCGTGGATTGACCCCTTGTACGAGATCGGGCTCGCCCATCTGCACGTCACGGCGGATGCGGCCGGATTGCCGCCGGGGATGTATGAAACCGACATCGAGCTCTCCAATGCTCATCATGGGGTCTCTCGCTGCCTGCCGGTCGCGTTCGACGTCGAAGGAAGTCCAACAGCGGTTTGGCCGGCGAGCTGGGGACGGATCAAGGCGCTCTACCGCTAGGCAACAGGGGGCGAACGCTCGATGGGCACTTGCTGCTGGCCCCTCGCGCTGGGGGTGGTTGCCCTCGCGGTAACGGCGTTCGCCGCCGGCGCTGAAGACAGGCCGGCCCCCGACCGTGTCGCCTCCAATCCGATTGGTGAAGCGTTCCCGCTTGTGTTCGATTCCGAGTCGCTCCGCCTCAGTATCGTGGGCGACAGCCTCGAACTGCAGGGGACCTACACGCTTCTCTGCCGGGAACCCATTGGGAAACCGATCCCCCTTTTCTACCCGTTCCCCATCGACTCGTTGCTCGGCGGCGCGCGCATGGTGTCGCTCGCCTTCCGAGTCGGCGCCGATTCATCCGCGCCCGCGCGCTGGGAGGTGTTGCCGGGCGCCCCCGGTGTGCGCTGGTGGGTGCCCCCCTGCCGCGGCGATTCCATCGTGGCCGAAGCGGTCTATCGCCAGAAGATCACCACCGAGTATGCCCGCTGCATCCTGACCACGGCACGGCTATGGGGCCGGCCGCTGCGCCGCGCCGCTTTCGAGATCCGGCTGCCTCCCGGCGCCGAACCCCTCGAGTTCAGCTACCCCTTCGAACGCCGGAGGGCGCCGGGTGAAACATACTACGCCTACGAGGTGCGGGACTTCTTCCCCGATCGAGACATTGTGGTTCGCTGGCGACGCTGAGGATTGCCGGGAGGCGCGGAAGAAACACGCCCCTCTTCCCCAGAGCCCCCTCGACTGAGTCAGCGTCTGACAGCCTCTCGGTTGAGAGGCCAAAGGTGGCTCCGCGCTGGGTTTCGTGGTACGCTGGCATTCATCCGACCAACTGGCCCAATGCGATGTGCATGCGTACAGAGCGCGTGAGGGCATGACTGCCGTGGGAGAACGCGCCGGTCCGGTCTTCGTGATGCGCCAACCAAACCGACCAAACACCGTGCAGATCGCCGCCCTGGGTGCTGCAGCCTTGGTCACGCTCTGGCCGCCGGGAGGTGCGCTGGTGGCACCTCGTACCACCACGGAACAGCAACGGGTGTTGGCGCAGGCGGATTCCCTCTGGGCGCGGGGCGGACGGGATTCGCTCTGGACGCTCCTGGCTGCCGAGTTGGCTTGCTCCTGGCCGGGCGCGGATTCCGCCTACGCCCTCGAACTGCTATCGCGACAGGGAAGCACGCGCGGCGCCCTGAGCATGGGCCAGGACGCGGAGCCTTTCCTGCGCGAGGCCTTGACCTTGGCCATCAAACTCGAGGATCGCAATCAGCAGCGCAATTGCCTTCGCTGGCTGGCGGTGGCGCTCCTGCATCGGGGCGAGCAGGCCGAGGCGATGTCGATCTGGAGAGAACTGCTGGCGCAGAGCCAGGCCGCCGGCGATACCGTGCACGAGGCTTGGGCGCTCACGGGGCTGGCCCATGACGACTGGCAACAGGGTCGCGCGGCGCCGGCCCGCGAGCGCTATGCGCGGGCCGCCGAGCTCTTTCATGCGGTCCGCGAAGCCATGGGGGAAGCCTGGGCGTGCAACGGGCTTGGAATGGCACTCACACACACCGGCCACTTCGATGAAGCCCGCGACAGCTTCCAAAGAGCCGCCGAGCTTGGTCGCCGCGCGGGCTCTGCCGGCGTCGAGGCGATGGCCCGGAACAACACCGCCTGTCTGCTCTTTCGCTTGGGTGATCCGTGCGAGGCCCAACGCTGTTTCCGCGAGGTCCGCGATCTGCACCTGCGGCAGGGCAATGTCGGTGAGGCGGTGATCGCCGGATGCAACCTGGCCCTCTGCGCCAGGGAACTCGGTCAATCCGATCATGCAATAGAAATCCTGGAGGACCTTCTGCGCCAATGCCGGGCGGCGGGGATCCCCGACCGCGAGACGACGGTGGCAGTGAACCTGGCCAGGGAGTACGTCGTTGCATCGCGCTACCGCGAGGGTGCGGCCCTCGCGCGCTCGGTACTGGCCAGCAAAGACCGCATCGCAGCGCTCAAGCGCGTCGAGGCGCTCATCGTTCTGTCGGTGGCATTGGCCGAGACCGACAGCTCCGCCGCAGCCCTGGCTCTTCTGCAAGAACACTGGCCACGAGTGGTGCCAGTGGCTCCCGTGGAATACCGCCTCCGCTACGCGATCACCTTGGGGGAGCTGAGGAACGCGGTCGGTAAGGCCCAGGAGGCGCTGGACGTCCTGCTGGCCACGGAGGACGAGGCGCGGCGTCTGGGTCTGGATCGCCAGCGGATGGACGCACTCGCCGCGGCCTCGGTTGCCGCACGGTCCCTGGGAAGGAACGAGCAGGCGCTCGATCTCATCCGGCGTGCGGCCGCAATCTGGCAAGTGAGCCGCGGCGCTCCCATGGACCCTGAGTGGCGCGAGGCCCGCACGATCACGGCGCGCAAGATCTACCCCCTGCTCGGCGCGCTGTTGCTGGAACACCCCCAGGAGGCTCCCGAAGAGCAGCGGGTTCGCAACGCGTTTGATGCCTTGCAGGAGTTCAAGGCCCAAACCCTCCTGGAGCGGATGATGGGCCCCCGCCTGATCGATTTCTCGGGTCAGAAGCAGACCGCGCTCACCTGCGCGGTCCTGCAACAGCAGATCCTGCGATCCAAGGAGGTGTTCCTCGATTACTATGTGGGCACGGGTGAGACGCTGCTCTTTGTGATCACGGACCAGGCGTGTCGTGAGTTTCGGCTGCCGGCCCTGTCCAATCTCGATCCGCCGATCCGGATGCTGCAGGCCTACCTCTCGGCCCCCCGAAACCCGCGCGCGGCGTCGGGTGAAGCCGAGCTGACGGCCGAGGCCTGCCGGGAGATGGCGAGCACCCTCCTGGGTCCGGCGGTCCCGCAGATCGCGTCGTGCCGGAACGTCATCGTTTGTCCGGATCGGACGCTCAACCTGATTCCCTTCTCGGCCCTGCTTCACTTCCTCGAGCTGCCCGGTTCAGTCGCCGCTGACGCCATCGACAGGCAAGTGCAGCGCGTCCCGTCCGCGACGATCCTGGCCGCCCTTCGTTCGCGGGGGAGGCAAGACGCTCGTGAAAGGAAGGAAGCTGGGCAGATCCTTGCCCTGGCGGGCGCTCCCAACAGCCCGCAAGGCCCCCTGCCCGGCACGCAGCGGGAGGTGCGCCATCTCGCGCGACGATTCCACGGGGTTCAAACACAGATGCACCCGCGCGGGAATGACTCTGACACGACGTTGGCGACCTTCGCGGGGTTTGAGGTTCTCCACTTCGCCGCCCACATCACGGTGGACGACCGTCATCCCTGGCAGTCCTCGATTCGGGCGGCCTGCGGATCGGGTGCGGACGAAACGCTCGCTGTCCGCGCCTACGACGTCGCCGGCGGCCGGCTGTCAGCGAGTCTCGCGGTTCTGGCGGGCTGCCGCTCAGCGGAGGGCGGTCATCTCGATGGCGAAGGCCTTCAGGGTCTGACCGGCGCGTTCCTCAGTGCGGGGGTTCCGGCAGTGCTGGCTACGCTCTGGCCGGTGGCGGACGAGAGCACAGCGCGACTTCTGGAGCGCTTCTACGACCACCTGGGTCAGGGGGCGAGCGTCGGCGCGGCGCTCGCCGCGGCGCAAGCGTCGGTGCGCGAATGGCCGGGCGCGCACCATCCGTTTCACTGGGCTGGGGTCGTGTTGGTCGGAGAGGGCGACCTGAGGCCTCGAATCCAGTCGAAACCTAGCCCGGTCTGGCCCTATGCCTTGGTGGGCGCGGCGCTCCTTACGGCCGCCCTCGTGACCTATGGTGCCCGCCGCCGGTCGCAACGGAGTTGATCGCTGTGACAGCGCCCCTCGATCCGGCGTCCAAGAGGACAGAGAGAGCGCGGGCGGCCGAGCTCCCCGACGCGGAGCTGGTGCGCCTGGCGGTGCAGGCGCCAGATACCCCGGCAGGTCGTTCGGCCGCGGCGGCGCTGCTGTCCCGCTACCGCTTGCAGGTCTACCGGTGGTGCTACCGGCTGGTGCGGGACCACGAGCTGGCCCTCGACCTGAGTCAGGAGGTGCTGCTGAGCGCCAGCCGGGGCCTGGGCACATTCGCCGGGCGCGCGCGTTTCTCGTCGTGGCTCTTCGCCATCGTGCGCAACCGCTGCGCGAGCGCGATGCGGCGCCCGTCGCTTCTCTACGACGATGCGGCCGATTTGGATGAGCAGGCCGACCCGCGCGCCCCGGTCGACGCGGCGCTGGAGGAATCGGAGGAGATGGCGTCGGTGCTCGAGCTGATGCGCGCGCACTTGGATCCCCTGGAACAAAAGGCGCTGTGCCTGCGCTGCTTCGAGCAGATGCCCGTCAAGGCGATCACGCGCATCCTCGGCATCGAACAGGCATCCGGCGCGCGCGGCATTCTACAGAGTGCGCGCCGCAAGTTGCGGGCCGTTCTGGCCGATCGACGCCCAGAAACCGGAGGCCACCGTGAAGGCTGAACGCTGTCTGGAGACCGAGGAACTGGGCGACGTGCTCGAGAGCGACCCCGGCGATCCACGCCGTCGCCACGTCCGCGTGTGTCCCCGCTGCGCGGCGCGCCTGGCGGCCTACCAGGAGTTCCTCGCCCTGAGAGGGGAGGCCAAGGACGCCCGCGAGGAGGATGCCGCGGCGCGGCTGAACGCCTTCGTCGAGGAAGCGGTCCTGGGCGGCGCGCCCTGGCCGCAGGATGCGCCCGCGATGGGTCCACTCCGCCAGTGGCTCGCCTCGCTGGCCCGACCCCACCGGCTGGTTCCCGCGTGCGCGGGCGTCTTGGCGGTCGCGATCCTCGCCTTGATCGTCCGTCCCTGGGAAGCCGGGCATGATGCGCCGCTGCGGCTGCGCGGTGAAGAGGCCGCCGCGGCGGTCCATACCTTCGACCCTGTACCGGGCGAGAACGGCACTCTCCTGCTCCGCTGGAGCGCAGTCCCGGGAGCGCAGACCTATGTCGTGGTGATCCTCTCCCCCGGCTTCCTTGAGCTTGGCCGTCTGGAGGCGGGCGCGGACACTGTCGTAGCGATCGGCCCCGCGACTTTGCCGCAGCGTCCCTTCCGCGGCTTCTGGCAGGTCCGGGCCGCGGCCGAGCTGGCCGAAGTTTCCCGCTCCCGACCCGCACCGCTCGTGCTGCCCGCGCCCTGACGCCGCCCTCTGATACCTTCCTTTTTCGCCCCTGCGCTGTGACATGTGCGCCCTCGCGCGCGTCCCACCGAATGCAGGGCTGGCATTGCTGCCCGCGCCCTGAGGAAGATTCCTGCTCCTGTCCACGCAGGCTGGGGCGGATACGCGAATCAGTCACCTCAACCAAGAGGGCTCGACGGTCACGGCTGCAGAACCTGAGAAGGGGGTACAGAGCATGAGAACCCTGCTACTGGCACTGGTCGTTCTCGCGGCCGTCGCGGGAAGTGCGCCGGCGGACAAGCCACCGATCGCACAGAGCCCGCCGCCCCGGACGTCGTGTGATCTGATGATCATTACCTACGATTGGGATTTCGCCACGAGTCCCCACGGCTTCCAGCCCGTGGACTGCGACCAAGGCGGTGCCTCCGCCTGGGAGTATGGCGAAACCGGGAACATCCCCGATCCGCCCCCACGGGTCTGGGGCACGGTCCTGGAAAGCGACTACCCCAACGATGCCGGCGCCGGACTCATCTCGCCGAGCTTCGTCGTGGGGCCGCTGAGTTACCTGGTCGAGGTGACGCACTACTATGTCACCGAGCCGGGCTACGACGGGGCGAACGTCTCGGTCGGAGTCTGGCCCGCGAGCCAGGTGATCGAACCCGACGGCGGCTACCCCAGCATCATCTCCGAGAACCCGGGCTACTACGCGCACTGCGTCGACTCAGAGCCCGGCTGGAGCGGGGCCAGCGACGGCTGGCGAGTCGACTGCTTCGACCTCTCCGAGTACATGGGCCAGGAGATCACGCTCGAGTTCGACTTTGGCGCCGACAACAGCATCACCGACGTCGGCTGGTACCTGGCCGCCGTGCGGGTGGGCAACACCGCGCCCATCGAGCGCGCCTGCTGCTTCCCCCTGACCGGCGAGTGCCAGATCATCCACGAGCCCGGGTGCCTCGAGCAGGGCGGCCAGTGGAACCCCGAGTGGGAGGCCTGCGAGCCCAATCCCTGCCCGCAGCCAGCCTTCCCACCCATGCTGCAGGTGGAGTCCTGGTACAACGCCGAGCCCTGGCACGACTACATCCCGCTGGTTCCGGGGGAGCCGCTCAGAATCAACCTCGATCTGCCACCGGGCGCGATCCCGCCCGAGGAGATCACCTCGGTGGAGTTCTTCTACTCCCCCGACCAGGGAGCGAACTGGGAGCTCATGGGTGTGGACGTCGACGGCTATCAGCCGAGCCTCTCGACCATCGACTCCCCGGCCGAGCCGCGCGGCAACGGATGGGGGTTGGTGAGCGCGCTGCCCCTGCCGCTGCCCGAGCCGGGCCTGCCGGGCGTCTTCCGGGCGGACGTCTACCGCGTCCAGGGTCCTCCGCTGCAGTTCCTGATGGAGCGCGTGCTCGATCCGGCACCGCCCGAGCTGGTCACGCTCAACGTCGAGGACTGGAAGATCGTCGAGCAAGACACGCTCATGCTGCGGCTCCACGAGAACGGCGCCGACGTCGAGGTGATCACGGTCTACTTCTGCCCCAAGCTCGAGGAGTTCATCAAAGGCGCGCCGGGTTACGACCAGCGGATTCACTCGGACTGGCACTGCGTACCCACCGCGACTGCCCAGTGCCTGAAGTTCTTCGAGCAGACCCTGGGCGACGTCGTGATCACCGGCGGGCTGAATAGCTTCGACCTGATCAACGCGCTCGCCGTGCCGATGGCCACCAACGTCTACGAGCTGGGCACCCGCATCGGCGACTGGAAGGCGGGTCTGGCCCAGTGGATCCAGACCCACGGCGCCGGCTACACCCTGCGTTCGAATCTCTACTTCGAGGAAGACGGGACGATCGTCTGGGAGCCCTTGGACTGGGCGCTCATGCGCAACGAGCTCGAGCGCGGCATGGACGTGCTCGTCGGCGTCTGGTGGTACGACGGCGGCGGCCACGCCATGACGCTCGAGGCGGTTGTGAACACGCCCCTGCCCAACGGGCGTATCCGCGTGGGCTTCAAAGACCCCTGGACCGCCCAGACCGAGTGGGGCGAGCTCGACCTGGCGACCGGGTGGATCTACAACCTCACCGGCGCCGGCGCAGGCGGCCTGGCCTTCCTGGGCATGACCCTAGTCGTCTCGCCGGCCGAGGCCGAGCCCGTGTCGGTCGAGAGCCCGTGCGTGCTGGCCTACCAGGGCCCGCTCCCGCCCGGCCAGAACGCCATCCCGATCACGGTGCCCGTCTTCGCGGGGGACGCCTTCATGCACGTCGTCGTTCAGACCGAGGCGCAGCACGCCCGGCTGCTCAGCCGCATCGTGACCCGTGAGGGCTCGGCGGTCCCGGGTGCGGAGCCCTTGCGCGCCGAAACCTTCTTCCTCGCGGCCGCTGCTCCGAACCCATTCTGCGAGGCCACGAGCCTGTCCTACGGCGGGCCGGGGGCCGCGCACGCCACGCTGGCCGTCTTTGACGTGACCGGCCGCCACGTGCGGATCCTCGTCGACGGCGCCATGGCCGCTGGATCCCATCGCGCGACCTGGGATGGCCGCGACGATCAAGGCCGGCCCGTCGATGCGGGGATCTACTACGCGCGGCTGGTGGTGGAGGGACACCAGGAGGCGCAGCGGGTCATCGTGCTCAGGTAGCCATCAGACGACAAGTCTGAGCCGCTAGAGAAGGAGCCACCATGAAGCGGATTCTCATCTTCGCGACGGGTCTGGTCCTCTGCTCGTCCGCAACGCTGGCCCAACCTCCTGCCCTCTGGACCAGAACATTCGGAGGCGTTGACTACGATTGTGGCTTCGGCGTTCAGCAGACGGCGGATGGCGGGTACATCATCGTAGGCACCAGCAGTTCGTTCAACCCCTACTGGCTCTACACCCTCTATCTCATCAAGACCGATCCCCTCGGCGTGGAGCAGTGGCATCGCCTCTACGGCGGCACCAGCAACTTCGACCACGGCTACGGCGTCGAACAGACGTCCGACGGCGGCTACATCGTGACGGGGATCGCGGGATCGACCGGCGCTGGAATGGGGGACGTGTGGGTCCTGAAGACCGATGCTGAGGGGATTGCACAGTGGACGCGCACCTGGGGGCAGGACTATTTCGAAGCGGGGTACAGCGTCCAAGAGACGGCCGACGGCGGCTACATCGTCGCAGGCTACCACTCGAACTACGCCGGTGAATTCGACGCTCTGCTCCTCAAGTACAGCGCCTCGGGGGATCTCCTGTGGACGCAGCTTTACGGAGGGATTGGACAGCAGGAGGCCTACGACGTGAAGCAGACCCTGGATGGTGGGTACATCCTCACAGGTTATACCGAGCCCTACGGCGGATACTCTGATGTGTGGTTGATCAAGACCGACGCCGACGGGCACATGGATTGGAATCACACCTACGGGCATCCGAATGGGGATGATGTTGGCTACTGCGTCCAACAGACGCAGGACGGCGGCTACATCATCACCGGAAGCTATGCCGGTTATCCCCCCGATGTCTACCTGATCAAGGTGGATGCATCCGGCGCGGAAGAGTGGAACCACCACGCCTATGGAGGAGGGGGCGAGGATGTCGGCCACAGCGTTGTCCAGACGCCGAACGGCGGCTACGTGGTCGCCGGGTACACGTCGTACTTCACGGCCGGCAATGAGGATGTGTGTCTCCTCAGATATGACGCCGCGGGCACGCTGGAGTGGTACGAGACGTTCGGCGGCGCTCTGCGAGACTATGGTCTCAGCCTGCAGCGGACAACGGACGGGGGGTACATTATCACAGGTCGGACGCAATCGTATGGTGCGGGCTACTATGACGTGTACTTGATCAAGACGGAGCCGGAGCCGGTGTCATCGGTGGAACATGCTGCGGCCGGCGCAACCCCGAGTGTCTTGGAGCTCGCTGCACCACGGCCCAATCCGCTGCGCTCCACGACGACGCTGACCTTCACCCTGTCGCGCGCCTGTCCCGTCAGATGGGACGTCTTTGCGCTGGATGGTCGCGTAGCTGGGCCCATCGGCGCAGCGCCCGTGCAGGGCGGCACGTGCTGGTACGCCCCGGGGCAACACCAGGTCGTACTGGATGGTTCGTCCCTGCCCGCGGGGGTGTACCTCGCGCGGCTTTCCGCCTTGGGGCAGTCGGAGGCGCAGCGGATCATCGTGCTCCAATAGCCACCGGAAGATGAGTGTCCGTCCCGCAAGCCGCATCACCCTGTGACCCCAAACCTTGGCCAGCAGCCGCAACCAGCCCGATCTGCCCATCAGGGATCACCCCTGCCGCCAGGGAGTCTCCTGCCGCCCGGGCCCCCCCTGCCCAATGCCACTGGCCGTACACGAACCGGACGCCGCGAGAATCTGAAGAAAGACCGCATCGGGGAGCTATCAGGGGCCCCCGCGGATCCGTCTGCCTGGATGGAGTCGCGGTCCACGGGGAGCCCCGGATCCGGATTTGCAGCTCGGTGCCGGCGAAGGAACGCCGGCGGGCGTTGCTGGACCAGGTTAGGACCCGATGGCACTGAAGGATGGCAACCATGGGTGACAGGCACGTCAGCTGGGAAGAGATCCTTGGGGCCCTTGAGTCGACAGGGTTGGCGGACTCGACCGTGGGGCCTCACGTGGCCACATGCTCCCGTTGCGCTCGCCTGGCCGAGGAAGCGCGCGCGATTCTCCGTCTCCTCGTGGATGCGCGGCTCCCAGTCCCCCCCCCAGCCCTCGTGGAGCGGACGCTGGCCAGGCTGCGCGCGCTGTCTGGGCCGGCCGCGGTCCCGGCGATCGGGCGGCCAGGGTTGGGGCAGTCGGGAGCGGTCGAAAGGATGAAATCGGCCATCCGGGTATCCTGGGCCACCCTCGCCGGCGACTCCCTGCAACCCTACCCAGCTCTGCGAGGAGACTCCGTGGCTTCTCCCCGAACCCTGCGGTACGACACACCGGATTATGAGGTCACCCTGGCAATCGGACCGGGCGCCGAACGTGATCTGAGGGACGTCCTGGGGCAGCTGATCCCGCGCCGAGCCCCATCCCTGCCCCCGGATGCCTGCGCGACCGCCGCGCTGGGCGACAAGACGATCGAGGCCGCGATTAGCGCGACCGGCGAGTTTCACCTCAACGGCGTGCCGGCATCGTGTGAAGAGGTCGTCATCTTCCTCGACGATGACTGGATCCGGATCCGTCTGCCCGGCGAGTAGCCTCACCAGCCCCGGTCGTTGAAACCACCTTCCCGCGCGGTTATGCTCGCTGTGCTTCTGCGTCCCGAAGCAAGGAGTCCGTGATGCCCAAGCGCGTCCGGCCGCTGGACGACAACCGCGATCCCGCGCCCCGATGGGCCGAGGCCGAGCCTGAGGCCATCGTCGCGTACCTCTCCTCCAATAAGACCCGCGTGGACGCTGCCATGGTCAGGGCGATCCGTGACCGTGCCGCCACCTTCTACCACGCCGAACCCGCACAAGCCTTTCTGATTGCCGCAGCGCTGCTCAAGATTCTGCGGCGCCAGGGCAAAGATATGGAACCCGCGGCGCGCGCCATTGCCTGGCGCTGTCACGCCGAGGCCTGCCTGTTCACCGGGCGCATGCCCCAAGCTCGCCGGGCCTATGAACGGGCCACGGAGGAAGCCCGGGGCGACGATGCACTGACGGGCCAGATCCTGGTCGCCCGCGTGAGCCTGCTGGCGCTACTGGGCGAAGCAGCCGAAGCCAGTAGGCTCGCGGTCCGGGCTGAACGCCTCCTCACGCGGATCGGCGATCTGGCCTACCTGGGCAAGCTCTACGTGAACCAAGGCAACGCGCACTTCCAGAAGGACCGTTACGCGGAGGCGCTGGCGGTTTATCAGAAGGCGGCCGCGGTCTTCGAGCGGGCCGGCGTGCGGGATGCGTCCACCGTCGCGTTGCTGCTCAACCAGGGAATTGCCTGCTCCGAGCTGGCGCGCGTCGATGAGGCACGCCGGTTCTTCCTGCGCACCGAATCGCGCTGCGAGCAGCTCGGGCTCGCCGCTCTGGGGGCACAGGCACGGTACAACCGCGCCTTCCTCGAAGCCCGGGGCGGCAACTATCGCCTGGCGCTGCTGCTCCTCGAGGCCGCCGGGCGAGTGTTCGAGGACCAGGGGATCCGGGAGATGGCGGCGGCCGCGCAGCGCGCGCGCGCCGAGATCTACCTCGACCTCGGCATGCCGGTCGAGGCCCTGGATCTGGCCACCCGGGCTGCCGCTGCCTTCACGCAGCAGGAGATGGCTTTCGATCGAGGGGGCTGAATCTCAAGTGCCGCACCACTGAGAACCCGCGTTGAGATCGATGGAGGCACAATGGCAGCCATCAGCCGGACGTGGAACCTGCAGTGAATCTAGTGTAGAATAAATAGGTTATAGGACATCTGGGCCTTGATGACTTCGGCAGGTTGCGGAGCGGACCAGGGAATGAGCTGAAATCGAGGCCTACCTTTGCTCGCCACTGAAGTAGGGAGCCAGCCATGAAAAGGCCAGCGTCGTTTCTGGGCATTTTTCTCCTACTCGGCTCAAGCGCTCTCGGCCAGAGCTATGACCTGACCGTACATCTCTCCAGCGGAGAATCCGTCGTGATGCCGCTCGATGACATCTTGCGCATCGAGTTCACGGGAATCTTCTCAGGCGTGGAGGAGCCCGTGGGTCTGGCGACCGCCGTGCACGCGCTCCTGTTGTTGCAGAACTACCCGAACCCCTCGCGGCCCTCCACCACCATCGAATACGAGATCCCGGCCGAAGCAAATGTCAGCGTCCGGATCTTCGACCTGCAGGGTGCCCTGGTCAGGGAACTGCTCCAGGAGACCCAAAGCGCGGGGCGGCACCGGGTGATCTGGGACGGCACAGCCGCCAGCGGTGCGCCGGTCGCCAGCGGCATGTACGTCTATGCGGTGGAATGCGGTGGCCAGGGCCTTTCCCAGCGGCTGATCTTGGTCAGGTGAACCGGAGACAACGATGAAGCGATACACCCTGCTCGCTCTTTGCGCCGTAGCCGCGGTCCTGTCCGTCCAGGCGCAGGAAATGAAGGTCACTTGGCGGGATTCCCACGTGGACCAGTTCAACCTCGCCGAGATCGACAGCGTCACCTTCAACGTGCATGAGTCGCGGGGAGGCTCCGCCCTGGGCGGTGGCTCGCGAAGCACCAGCGACATCCTGTGCATTCACACCCCGCAAGAGGTCATCCAATTCATGGTGACCGAGATCGACAGCGTCTGTTACGAAAACGACGTGCTGATGATCCTCTACCTGGCCACGGGCGAAACGAACGAGTTCACCCTGGCGGAAATCGACAGTCTGACCTTCGCCAGCAGCTCGGCGAACATCGTCTCGATCACCTACGACGGCCAGACCGTGACGGTGGTCAACCCCTTGGAGGGCGCCGGTGTGGCGGTCGAGGTGGTGGGCGCCGATGTGATCGTCAGGTCAACCGCCGGCATCGATGGCATCACCTACGCGTTGTTCGGGGCAACGACGGACGGATTCTTCAAGATCTACTCGGACGCCGACTTCGCGCTGCAGCTCAATGGTGTCCAAATCACCAACCTGGACGGGCCGGCGATCAACATCCAGGCCCACCAGGAGGTCACGGTAGAGCTGGTCGACGGCACCACAACCACCCTGACCGACGGCGTAACTTACGCGAGTCCGCCAGGGGGCGAGGACCAGAAGGCCGCCTTCTTCAGCGAGGGATCGCTCGTCTTCACCGCGTCCGGCAGCCTGACCGTGCACGGACGGGGAAGTAACCAGCACGGGCTGGCAAGCGATGACGACGTCGGCGTCCACGGCGGTAGCATCGTCATCCAAAGCGCGGTCAAAGACGGCGTCCACACCAACGAAGGCTACTTCCAGCAGGGTGGATCGGTTGAGATCGCGACCTCCGGAAGTGACGGGATCGACGCGGGCGATGGCCCGGTGCAGATCTCGGCTGGCACTCTCGCCATCCTCAATCAGGCCAACGACAGCGACGCGATCAAGTGCGATGGCGATCTTTTGATCTCGGGCGGAACGGTCGACCTCACCGTCGCGGGCGACCAGTCCAAGGGACTCAGCGCGGTGAACGTCCGGCTCACAGGCGGGACGGTGACCATCGAGACCTCGGGCGACGTGGTCTTGGAGCCGTCCGGTGCCGGCTTCGATCCTTCCTACTGCACGGCGGTGAGAGCCGACGATCTGGTGCTGCTGGGCGGCGGTCAGCTCACCATCACCACTGTCGGAGAGGCCGGGCGCGGCATCTCCTGCAACGACGACATCATCATCCAGTCCGGCAGCATGAGCGTCACCTCCAGCGGTGGCGGCGCCGCTTACACGAACGAGCTCGGCGAGCGGGACGCGTACCACGGCCCCTGCCTGAACGCGGACGGCGACCTGGTGCTGCGTGACGGGACGGTGACCCTCTCCCATTCGGGCTCCGGCGGCAAGGGGATCGCGGGAGACGGCAACCTGACCATCGGTACGGCCGGGTCCTCACCCACGCTGCAGGTCACGACCACGGGGACGCGCATCTACATCTCCTACGGGGAGTACGCCGAGGCGAAGGCCGTGTCGGTCGACAGCATGATCATCATCGACAACGGGGAGCTCACCATCTCGTCGGCGGACGACGCGCTCAAGGCCAAGTACTGGCTCGAGGTCAACGGCGGGCTGATCAACATCGTGAACTCGGTGGAGGGCCTTGAATCGCCGAACCTCTTCATCAATGGCGGGGAGATCCACCTGCAGTCGACTGACGACGGCCTGAACGCCACCTACGGCATCGACGGCGAGTTCAATGACGGCAGCATCCTGACCATCAGCGGCGGCTACGTCCACTTGGACGCGCCCACAGGCGACGCCATCGACAGCAATGGAGACCTCACGATCGCCGGGGGGACGATCATCGTCCACGGGCCGCCGTCGCAGCCCGAGGTGGGTGTGGACGTCAACGGGACCTTCCTCGTGACCGGCAGCTTCACGGTGGTCTCGCAGATCAACTCCTTCATGCTCGAGGTGCCGAGCCAATCGTCCACCCAGCGGTCGGTGCTGTTGCGCACGAGTCAGACCATCTCGGCCGGGACGCTGTTCCACATTGAGGACACGAGCGGGAACAGCCTGGTGACCTTCAGGCCGGTGCGCCGTTACTCGGCGATCCTCTTCACTTCGCCCGACTTGACGGGCGGCACCACCTACCGGGTCTACACCGGCGGCACCTGCACGGGCGTCGAGCAGGACGGCCTGTACATCGGCGGAACCTACACCCCGGGGACATTGCGAACCACCTTCACGTCGAGCGGGATGGTACAGGTCGTCAACTTCTGACACCGCTGGGGCGCGACGCCGAGATCCGGTCCGTGCTAGACGCGGTCACGGACCGATCACTGCACGATGAAGACGGGGCAGGATTCGCGGTCCAAACCGGGGTCGTAAACCCACCCGTCCTTGACCACGCCGATCACGCACAGCTGGTAGGTGCCTCGCCCTTCCCAAACAGAGAACCGGGCGATTCCCTGGAAACCGGTGTCGGCGGTCTCCTCGCGTACGGTGCCATCGGGCAGCGTCCATTCGACGGTCACCGTTGCCTCGGTGACCATGGCCAGCGTGGCGTCGCGGATGTGGATGAGACCCTCCACGGCGTCGGGCCCGCCGGAGGATCGTCCGAGGTAGGCCAGCCGGGCTCGGTGGACCCACATCGCAACATCCTCGTCGGCCTGAACCGGGCCGGCAAGGATGGGCACCAACACGCTGAGGGCAATTGCAGCATACAGAAGAAATCTGGCTCTCATTTCGGCTATTCCTCCCTGATTGTGAGTTGACCACACCAAGCCGTCACCTAAGTAGTCGCAGGATCGGAGGAATGGATACAGGGACTGTCTGGACTCAGCAGTGTTCATCCGTCCCGGCCATCGCACTGCACTGCGATGGATCTTCGGAAGGGGTAGTCGCCACGGCAGTCGCCACGGCACTCCTAGCGGATGCACGTCACGGGCAACGTGGCGAACCCCGCGGCGGTCTCGAGACGCACAAAGTACCGCCCGCTCGGGACGGAGCGGCCGGCGGCATCGCGAAGGTCCCATTCAAGCTCGTGGCGGCCGGCCCCCAGAGAACGAGGCTCGGGCTGGATAACCAACCGGCCCAGGACGTCCAGGATCCGGATACCGGCGGGACCTGCCGCCGGGAGGTCAAAGGTGATCCGGAGGCGGTGCGCCACCGGGTCTGAGAAGGCGGCGAAAGAGAGGCCGGGACGATTCTGCTCCCAGTCGACGGCGGCGGCCTGCTGCGTCCACTGCGCGATGTGGGCCGATCCTTTGTCGCCCGCCGCGGTGAAGTTGCCCCCCACGATGAGCGACCCATCATGACTCGCCAGGGCGTAGACGTCGCCGTAGGCGCCCGAACCGAAGGGATGCCAGGCGTTGCCGTCCCAGCGCGCGATCTTCCAGGCCGATTGACCGCCGGCCTCGGTGAAACTGCCCCCCGCGATGAGGTCCCCCGCATGGAACGCGAGGACTTCGACGTAGCTGTTCAGGCCGGTCCCCAGGGCGCTCCAGGAGGACCCGTCCCAGCGGGCGACGCAGGAGGCGGACGTGCCCCCAGCCTGATGGAACGTGCCGCCGGCGTAGAGGCCACCGTCTCCGGCGGCAAGGGCCAAGACATAAGAGCTCAGGCCGCTCCCCAGGGCACTCCATGACGCGCCGTCCCAGCGCGCGATGCGATTGGCGGAAATCCCCCCGGCCTCGGTAAACTGCCCTCCCGCGATCAAGGCCCCGTCGAACACGGTGAGAGCGGCGACTTCCTGGTTCACGCCCGATCCGATGTCGCTCCAGCAAGAGCCGTCCCAGCGGGCGATGTTGCGAACCGGGTTGCCGCCGGCCAGGTCGAAGATCCCTCCCGCGATGAGGTCGCCGTCGTACACGGTGAGGGCCACCACCCGCAGTCCTTCGATGCCGGTCCCCAGGGGAGTCCAGCCGGCACCGTCCCAGCGGGCGATCTTGCCGGCGGGGTTTCCCCCGGCGGTCGTGAAACCACCCGCCGCGACGAGCGACCCGTCATACAGGGCGAGGGCCATCACGCTGGAGTTCAGTCCCGAGGCCAGAGGGGACCACGTCGCGCCGTCCCAGCGCGCGATGTCTGAGGCCAGCACGCCCCCGGCGGCCGCAAAGTAGCCCCCGGCGATCAGGCCACCTCCGAACTGGGCCAGGGCGAGGACCGGTCCATCGATCCCGCCGCCGCTGCCGTATCCTGTGGCCGACCACGAGACGCCGTCCCAGGCGGCCAGGAAGGTGGCAGGGAATCCTCCCGCCAGATTGAACCATCCACCGGCCACCAGCCGATCATCGTAGACGGCCAGGGACAACACCTGGCTATTGACGTTCGATGCCAGGCCGCTCCAGGACGTTCCATTCCAGCACGCCAGATGGTGGGCGTTCACCCCCCCCGCGTTGTGAAAGTACCCACCGACGAAGAGCCGGCCGTCATAGACGCAGAAAGCATCAGGGAAGCCGTCGATGCCGGAACCGAGCGGACTCCATTCACTACCGTTCCAGCCTGCGATATTCTGCGTCTCGATGGCGCCGATCCTCAAGAAGTCCCCCGCGGCGACCAGTTCGCCGTCATAGACGGCCAGTGCCTGCACGCCGCTCCCCTCGATTCCCATGGCGATCGCTTGCCAGCTTATGCCGTCCCAGAGGGCGAGGCAGGGCACAGAGTCGGCGCCGGAGTGGGTGAAGGAACCGCCGGCGATGAGAGCGCCGTCGAAGAGCGCCAGGTCGAGCACGGCGTCATCCAACCCTTTGCCGAGCGCATGCCAAGTGTCGCCGTCCCAGCGGGCCACGTGCTCTGCGTCAATGCCACCGGCTGTCCAGAAGGTCCCGCCTACGATCAGGTCCCCCTCCCGCACCGCGAGCGAGTGGACCGTGCCGCTCGTGCCCGCTCCGAGGGGGCTCCAGGCGGCGCCGTCCCAATGGGCGATGCGGCTCGCGGGTACACCCCCGGCTTGTGTGAAACTGCCTCCCGCGATGAGGTCGCCGTCGTAGATGGAAAGCGCGTAGACGGGTCTATCCATGCCGGATCCGAGGGCGCTCCAGGAGAACCCGTCCCAACGGGCGATGTAGCGTGTGGGGAGGCCCTCCGCGAAGCGCAGGTTCCCGCCCACGATGAGCGCGCCATCGTAGACGGCCATTGCGTAGATGATGTCGTCGACTCCGGGCAGATGGAAACCGGCCTGCCAGTTCTCATCCCCCTCCTCCCGGAGTGGCAGCTCCGGATTCCCCTCGGGCCAGCAAGACGGCGCTTCGGCCCAACCGCGCGAGTCCGGGGAGGCGAGCTCCCCGCGCTCGCAGCGAATGGCGCCATCCGGACCGAAGAAGGCGTGGTAGCCAGACAGGTCGAGGGGGCCCTGGTACCCCATGGTGCGCGCCGCCTCCAGATCGAAGTCTCCGTCCTGCGTCAGGAAGGCCTGCACACGTGAGGCGGCGGGGTCCGGCAGGAGAGGGGCCTCAGCTTGCCCGGCTGCACGAGCGGCCCAGGTGAGGATCACGATCGAGAGAAGTACCAGGGATCTCATGTGACGCGCCCCCCTTCGCCATGCCGAGCCCGACGGGACAGCAGTAGAAGCGGAACAGAAATCGTGTATCTGAATTGTAGCAGCGGGACGCTGATGGGACAAGTTGGGTGGACCCGTGTCACGGGTCGCCCGCGCCGGACTCCGCCCGTGACGATCCCTTACCTCGTGCTCTTTCCCGTGGCCGGTTGGGCTTGGCCCCCGACTTGGGCGTGTGCTCGGTAGCAGATCACGGCCGGGATCGCGTCGGCCCCCTCCTGAGGAGGAAGGCCGCCGGGCCCCAGGCTCGTCAGCAGCGCATCCACAAACCGCTGGATCCTGATCACCCGATTGCCTCCCAGCATGATGAGCTGATCGTTCCAGGGATCACCGGGGCAGACCATCTCCACCTGGTGCTGGAAGTGTCCGCGAGCGTCGAAGACATCGAACCGCGCCAGCACGCCCGCGGGCAGCGCGCGATTCCCTCGACTGGGCAGGACCCAGATCCGGCCGTCGTCGGTGGCCTGGACCCCGCGCTGGAAGATGGAGATGGTGGGCGCGATGTCTGCCACCTCGAGGCTAGCCGCGGGATTGCTCTCGCCGGCCGAGAACATGTTCTGGAGCCGCTCTCTTTCGGCCGCCGTGCGGCGCCAGGGCTCGTAGTCGCGCGCGATGATACGCTCCAGGCGTCCGTCAGGCGCGAAGACGTGAACCTCGTAGCGCTCCCAGCCCATGGCCACGAGCAGGCGCCCCTGCGGATCCACGTCCCAGGCCAGAAGGTACGGCTGGATCAAGTCGCGCTCACGAGGAGGAGCCGTTCGCGGCCTGTTTGGGGCCACGACATCGACAAAGGTCGTCCGCTCCGTGCCATCGTCGTTGAAGGCGGAGATGAACTGCCGCCTGGTCTCCTGGTGGTTCTCGCCGCGCGTGCGCATCATCCCGCCCAGCACGACGTGCGGGCCACGCGCCCGGCCGGCCATGAGCAGCGTTAGGCCACTCTTCTCGGGGGCGCCTCCCACGTGCAGGGTCGGCAGTGGGTCCCCGCTGCGAGCGCAGCGCACGACCACGCCCGGAAACTCCTGCAACACACCCATCTCGCCCTCGGGGGTCACGATCAGATCGCACGGATGGCGGATCTCCCCAGGGCCGTCCCCCTCGCGGAAGTGCGTCCCCAGCAGGCCGCCCGCGGGATCCAGCACGTGCACATGGTTGAGCTGGGCATCCAGCACGTAGATGCGTCCTTCCCCATCCACGGTCACGCGCGTGGGCAGACCGAGGAGCAGCGCACTGTCTTCACCCCCGACGCGCCAGAGCTCCTCGAGCTCCCAACGCTGGATACCCTCCGGCGGATTGGCCGGGTTGCGGACATGGAGCACGCCGTCGACCTGGACTTCCTCCCCGGCGCGGGCAAGGGAAGCGAGAGACAGGGGTGCCATGACGAGCACGGGCACGGCGCTCAGCAGGGCCATCCACGACCTGCGACCGCGAGTGACAGCCAAGCAGCGCGACACACGAAGGCTCATTGCAGATCCTCCTTGGGGGGCTCTAACGCGTTTTGTTGGACACGACCGTCGCCTCACTAACCAGGGACTGGAATTCGCTGCGCACGCGCTCTCCGTAAGGAATGTGCTCGCCATCCTCGATGCAGCTCGGTCCGTAGGCCCGGAAGTCTCCATCAACACCGCAGCCGAACAGGCCGAGGAGCTGATCCAGACCGCGCGCGAGGGATCCGGGATCGGGGTGCGGCATGGCCTGCACTGAGAGCTGCAGGGTGCGGCCATTCACTTGCCGCGCAGCGCGCAGGTAGCCCGAGTGACTGGCGAAGATGCAGCCGTACTTCGCGCCTGGCAGGGCGATCGCATCATGGGTCTCCACGGTCCAGCTTCCGGCCGGATCGCGGGTCATGCCCTCCGGCAAGCGAACACCGCGCGAGGGATCGCGATGCCAGAGGTGGATCGCCCGCGCCTCGCAAAGCTCATCCCACATCTCCTGCAATCCCACCAGGGCATCGATCTTCTCCAGTGGTGCCACTCCCGCGGGCGTGGGGGCTACCGCCGGTGTGACACGCTCTGCGGCCGGGACAGCCGGTCGCAGCGGCGCCAGGGGCACGATGACGAAACCGAGAGCAGCACCCATGGCAGCCGATGTCCATCGCCCGGGAGGTCGGCGCGCCAAGCCCGGCTTGAACAGCGTGTGGATTCGCCTGGACACGGGGCTCTCCAGCGACATGGTGGGGCTCAGGGTAAACCAATGTGCCTGGATGTGCTTGTACGACTGGGCCAGCAGCACGCGGGCATAGGCCGAGGGCTTCACACCGCCCAGCAGCACGGCGTCGTCACAGGCGCTCTCCGCCTCCTGGCGGAAGCGGTGCAGCGCCCACCAGGCCAGCGGATTGAACCAGTGCCCGATGCCCACCAGCGAGCCCGCCAGGCTCACGGCATTGTCGCGCCGGCGAACATGGGCCAGCTCGTGACGCAGGACCGCCTCGAGGCCCCGCGGTGGCAATCCGCGCCAGTCGGCGGGGAGCACGATCTGCGGCCGCAGCCAACCCGCCGTCAGCGGGCCCACAGCGCTGCCGGAGTCCAGCAGCGGTACCGAACGCCGCCGTCCCATCTGGGCACACAATCGCCGGTGCAAACCCAAGCACGCGGGGTCATCCACGGGCTGAGCCGCGTGGATGAGCTTATGCGCCCGCCGGTGGTGAAGCCCCAGGCGCACAAGACCCAGCCCAACGCCCACCAGCCAGAGAACGACCAGCGCTGGAATCCACGATCGGACGGGGCCGGGCGGGCTGTTGCGGGGCGTCAGGGGAGCGGAGAGACCTTGCGTATAAGGATCCTCCACCGCTGCGACTCCCCCAGAGCCCGCCACCGACACGGCCGAGCGAAGCGCGGCGCCAGTGGCCGGATCATGGTGGTCTACGCGGTCGGGCACGAGCGCAACAATCACAGGCAGCGCCGCGGCCATCACGAGGGTCGTACACAGCACCCTGCTGCGCAGCGCGGCCGAACAGCGACGCATCGCCATGGTGCAGACCCAGGCTGCGATCAGCATGGCGGTGGTCGCTGCCGCGACGAAGGGCCATTCGAGGAACCATCCGAGGAGTGGGGACATGGGCTACCTCCCCTCGGACTCGGCCTGGTCGATGAGCCGGCGCAGCTCCGCGATCTGCTCCGGGCTGAGTTGGCCTTGCGAGGCGTCGAGGAGGGCGGAGACGGCCGCGGGGAGCGAACCGCGAAACAGGGTCGCCAGCATGTGGCGCGCTGCCTGTCGCCGGGCCTTGGCAGGCGCGATCACGGGGCGGTAGACATGCTCGCGCCCGCTGCGCCCATGATCCAAGTAGCCTTTGGTCTCCAGGATGCGGACCAGCCGGCGCAGGGACGCAGCGCTGATCGCGTCGGGCATGTGAGCATGGATGTCGGCGGCGGTCGCCCTGCCCAGGGAGTAGACGACATCCATGATCTGCCGCTCGCGTCGGGTCAAGTTGAGAAAAGCCGAGGGTGACATAGACATCCTCCATCTTTAGAAGCATTTACGGCCGCGGCCGCGCGGGGGCGCAGGCGCAAGTCGGAATCTTTGTCGAGAAGTACGGTACGCGGGCGAACCGGGTTTCGGAAAATCCTCCGACTTCGAGCGACCCTTGGGAGGGGGATCAGGGATCAGTCGGCGGCGTCACAACCCACGACTTGACAGCATGTAAAGTTTAGTTTACATTACCCACCCATGCCGCTCGTCAATCACTTGCGCCGCCACCGGCTGGCCGTGGCGGAACTGACGCAACAGGCGCTCGCCGATCGCGCGGGGGTCACGCGGCAGACGATCATTTCGATCGAGAAGGGCAACTACAACCCGAGCGTCGAGCTGGCGCTGCGTCTGGCCACGATCTTCGGGGTGCGGGTCGAAGACCTCTTCGAGCTTTCGCGCGAATCCGGAAGGAGGAAGTCTTGAAGTGGCTCCAGAGGCTGGCGGGGCGCATCGCCCCCGGTTGGCAAGCGACCCCGGTGGGTCTGGCATCGTTCGCGCTCGTGGTCCTCGGCCTGCTGCTGGGCGCCACCGTGAACATGGCGTGGCTGCTGCTCCTGGGGGCGGGGTGCTTCGGCCCGGGGTTGCTGCGCGAGCTGCGCCTGCTGCGTGATTGCGACGAGTTCCAGCGCCAGTCTTCGATTCGCGCCGGCTATCACGCCTTCCTCGCCGGCGGGTTGTTCCTCGTGATTGTGGTCGCCGTGCGCGCCTGGGGCCACCGCAGCCTGGGCAATCACGATGCCTTCCCCGCCAGTCTCGTCCTGACCTGCATGCTGGTCACCTACGCGCTGAGCCAGCTCACGCGCTTCTGGGGAGCGCGTGCCGCCGCGTTTCGCATCCTGCTCATGTTCGGCTTCTTCTGGTTCTGCTTCGTGGCTTTGAGCCACGCGGGCGAGCCGATCAACCTGCTCGTCGAGCTGTTGCTGCCGCTCATCCTCGTCGCCCTGGCGTTCGCAAGCCGGCGCTGGCCGCGTCCGGTGGGAGCGGTGCTGCTCGCCACGGGGATCGGCGCCCTCTTCCTGTTCCACATAGAGGAGGGCTTCACCGGCAACAGCGGGCGGCTGTACGTCTTCTTCCTGCTACTGTTGCCGCTGCTCTACACGGGCGCCGGGCTGCTGGGGATGCCCGCCGGAAGCGCGGCGGAGGGCTAGGAGCCTTCACCCCTGCGCCATTACCTCATGAGCACCAGCCGCCCGGTCTGGCTTTCGCCCTTCGCTTCGAGGCGATAGAGATAGACTCCGGCCGCCACGCCTTCGCCGGCGTTGTTCTTGGCATCCCACGTGACGACATGACTCCCCGGCGCCAGGACCCCTTCCGCCAACGTCCGCACGAGGCGGCCGCCGGCGTCGTAGATCTTCAGCGAGAGCCGCTCGGGCTGCCCGAGGGCGAAGCGGATTTCCGCGCTGCCCCTGAAGGGGTTACCTTGACTGGCAACCAGCTTGAGCAGCGGCAGCTCGTCATCCACCGCCGCTGGATCGCCCATCCAGTTGTCCAGCATGTAGTCGTAGTTCTGGTACGACGCGGTGGTCTCCCACCGATAAGGCCTGCCGGCCACGTAGACGAACGTGCCGTGGTTCGTCTTCTGGAGCCGGAAGCCCCCGATGAGCGTCGGATCGGCCACCTCCCGAAAGATCGGGATGGCTTCCGAGCTGGTGGTCAACCGCACCGTGTGGACGAGCGACTGTGCCCCGACCGCGGTCATGTCGACGAGGCTCGGATCCTGGGCGACCAGTCGCTCGACGGTGCGATCGCCCGACACGTAGCTGAGCCCGCAGTAATCCCGCAGCGCGGTCGTCAGGAAACTGGAGCCCTGTCGGGTGGCCAGAATCAGGTTGCCGCCTTCCGTCACGTAGCTCAAGGCCTGGTCACCGCTATAGTAATCCAGGTCTCCGCCGTAATTGTTGCCGACCCAGATCACGGTCTGATAGAGACGCCAGATCGAGTCCGGGACCTGGCGCTTGAGCTCGATGACCTGCCGGATGTCGGGGTTGATCCGGTAGTCGAAGCCCTGGGGGCCGAAGAGGTCCCATATGTCGACCTCGTGATCGCCGAAGATGGCGGAGCCGGCGTAGAAGGCGGTCATCTCATCCGGGTACGTCGAAAACTGCAGGCCATTGACGACCAGGATGTCGGCATCGTTCACGATCGCCTGGATGAAGTCCTCCCGGGTGAGCGTGTGGCTCTCGATACCGTCACTGACGGTCAACGACACCGTATAGAGCCCCGGGTCGACATACGTCCAGGCCGGTTCCGGCTCGGTCGAGTCAATCTCCCCGTCGCCGTCCAGGTCCCACGCCCACGAGACGATCTGCGTTGTGCTGGATGGCACGGACAGGTCCTCGAACTGCACGTGGAGGGGAGCGGCGCCGAGATCGTTCGCCGCCGCGAAGGCCGCATGCACGTGATCGGAGGGCGTCAGCTCGACCTTCTGCGACTGGAACACCTCGTGCGACGTGTTGTCCTGCAGAAATGCGGCCACCCGGGCCTGGTCGAAGTCCATCGCCGCCTGCACCGCCGCGCTGGGGATGTAAACCAGCGTGGCGGAGAACGACTCGCCCGGGGCCGGCACGGTGACCGCCAGCCCCATGGCGTCCGGAATCATCTTGCGGCACACATCATAGAAGACCGTCTCGCCGTTGCTCCCGGGTGGGACGGCGAAGGTCACCACGTTCTCTTCCAGGCCGACCTGCAAGGTGACCTCCTCCGGCAGGAGCGTGGTATCGGCCGGATCGCGCGTGATGGTGACGTGGACGTCGATGATGTCACTCATGAATCGCTCCGCGCTCAGCTCGATCTGGAACGGCGCGTAGCCGCTCGTGGCCGTCTCCATGATGAGGGCGGTGAAATTGGCCTGATCGACAGTGTGGTTGCCCGTGCGGACAAACGTCACGCCGTCGACCAGGATCCAGGGCACGCTGTTGACGCCGTAGAATCCGCAGCGGGTCATGTTGTCGGCCGCATTGACGAGATACATCGGATCGGTCGCGCTCGGCCAGTTGACGTTGTGCACGATGTGACTCAGGTAGCCCTGCTCCTCCAGATTGTCCACGGTGGCGTTGTACCAGGCGTTGTTCAGCGTGGCGCAGGGACCGCACGACACGTTGGTGAAGCGCTCCACCAGGGCGGTCTTCTGAAAGGCGCACACAGGTGCCACGAACCCGCCGGCGAGCAGGATGACGATCAACCTCTTCATCGGGTGCCTCCTTCTTTCAACGACAACTCATTCCGGCGTAACCAACCGGATCCTCATTATAGGACACGCCGTGGGCGGGAATCTCCAGCCGTGTTGATGGGGCGGTGCCGCCCCAGGTCTGCCGGGGGGCACCGCCGTGGTCGCCGGCGCGGGGCAAGCTTACTTGAGATAGCCGAGGCTGCGCAGGCGGCGCAGCACCTCCGGGTCGATCCGGGCGCCGATGCGCAGCTCCTCGCCCCGCCAGCGGGCCAGCTCGCGGCGCATTTCCTCCACGCGCTCGGGGTGCTCACTGGCCACGTCGACCAGTTCGGCCGGATCGCGCTGCAGATCATAGAGCTCGACCTGCCCGCGATACGGCGTCACGATCAGCTTCCAGGGATAGTCGACGACCATCTGCGCTTTGTGGAGATTCTGGTACTCGCCCGGATACTGCTGCTCCACGATCCAGGGTTGACTGGCTTCCCCGAACGCAGCCGGGCAACGCCAGGGCGGCTCCCCCCAGATCAGCACGCCCAGGTGGTCACCTGAAGAACCGGCCGGCGCGGCCAGGCCGGCGTGGGCCAGGATCAGCGGGCCGATGCTATGGGTCTGGACCGGCACGTCGAGCGACCGCGGCTGCCAATCCATTCGCCCAGGCGGGCGGACCAGGAGGGGCACGTGCATACTGGGCTGGTAGAGATGGAGGCCATGGTTGAACAGGTAGTCGTGCTCGGTCAGGCTCTCCCCATGATCGGCAGCAATGACGACCAGCGTCCGCGCTCGCCTTTCGGGCTGATCCAACCAGTTGAACAGCGGGCCGAGCCAATGGTCGAGATAGGCGACCTCCCCGTCATACAAATCGACCAGGCGCTGCAAGTCCATCTCGGTCGGGGACACTCCCGAGGCTTCTCGATCCCAGAGATCCTGCAAGTACTCCATCGAGCCATTCGCCGGCCCCTGATAACCCGATCCGTACAGCGCATCGTGGGGTGCCGGTGGGTCGTATGGATAGTGAGGATCGAAGTAGTGAACCCAGAGGAAGTAAGGTTCGCGGGGCCCGTTCTCCAGCCAGGCCAGTACAGCTCGGGTCGTCGTTTCGGCGCGGCGCTGGAGCTGATCGCCGTGGCCTAAGTCGAACACCTCATCATAGTGGTCGAAACCGCGCGCCAACCCCATTCGGGAACAGACCGCCAGCGAGCTGACGAAGGCGGCTGTTTCATAGCCCTTCGCACGCAGGAGTTCCTGGAGCAGCGGCACATCTTCGGGTACCGGGAACGCATTGCGGGGCACACCGATCGAGTGCGGAAAGCGCCCGGACAGCATCGCGGCATGGGAGGCGAGCGTGGTGTTGATCGACGTGAAGGCGGTGGTGAAGCGTATGGCACCCTGGGCGAAGGCATCCAGATGCGGAGTCCGGCCCCGCGCGTAACCGCTGTACCCCAGGTGATCCGCGCGCAAGGTGTCCAGCGTGATGAGCACGATGTTGTCACGCTTCCCGCGCAGGTGTCCGCAGCCCCAGACCACGCCTAGCAGGAAGCCGACCAGGACCACCGCCAGCGGCAGGTGGATCCCAGGACGATTTCGGAGCGCCCTTCTCATTGCAGGCCGCTGCCCGGTCATGTGGGCCCCTCCCCTATTCCACCCTGGCGCCGAACACAGCTGCCGCGCTGTCACTCCTCCGCGGTGACCTCCAATAGCCTGCACTGAACCTGCAGGCGATGGGTCGCCGACGAATAGAGGAAGGCGGCGCCGTCGCCATAGGCATAGGCGATGATCGCGAGCGTGGCGCGCGCCCGTCCACCCTCCCGAATCGACTGGAATTGTTTCGCGATGGCCTCGTCGGTAAAGTCATCCTTGGCAACCCCGATCAGGTGGCTCTCCGCGTTGTGAAAGCGGAAGGCAAATTCAAGTGCGCCTTCCTCCGCATCACCGAGGATCAGCTCACACGCCGCATTCGCTGCGCGCACCAAGGGCTGCTCGGCCGAACTGGCCCAGACCGACCCCGGCCAGTAGAGCGCATCCATCTCTCTGAACGCCTCCCGGCGACGTTCCTCGGCGCAGACGGAACACGGGTTGGTGAGGCTCTCGGTCAAGAGCTCCGCAACCCGGGCGGGTAGCACTATCGGCGCGGGTGACGCCGGCAGCAGCGAGGATGACTGGGGCGCCACCGGAGATGGCCCCGGCGGCAGCGAGAATGGCTGGGGCGCCACCGGAGATGGCCCCGGCGGCAGCGAGGATGGCTGCGGTACCACCGAGGATGGCGCGCGTCGCGCGGACGGATGCGACGAACAGCCGAGGGACGACGCGGCCACGACCAGCACCACCGCGAACAGCACGTCGGGCCCGCGGCCTGCCAGCCCTCCCCATCTCCGCCTGGCACTAGAAGAAGATGTGCGCGGAGAGCTTGGTTTCCCACATGGAGTCATCGTCTTCGGAGCCTCTCGCAACCGTGGCCGACAGGCCCAGGTTCGTGCTGAGCTTCAACCCCTGCCCCAGACTCACCCGTAGCTGGCGCATCTCGTCGCCCAGCGGGTGGTCCAGGTAGCGCGCCAGGAGCTGGACCTTCCACCAATCCGTCAGATCCTTGATGACACCCGCCGACCCCCCTGCGCCGAGCGCGTAGCCGTGCCCCCGTGTCCCCCCGACATGCAGGTCGGTCTCGGCAAACCCATAGACCAGGCCGAGGATCCCGGCGTCATACGCCAGCCCAAGGCCGACATTGAGCCCCCAGATGAGGTCCTCCCGGCGTCGGTCCTGGCCGTTCGGGAAGAACCCCGTGTTCACCTTCCAGGACAGATGCTCGAAGAACCGGCTCCGCGGTGCGATCGAAACGATGTCGACCAGCCGGATCGCTTCGACTTTCACCCTCTCCTGCTGCGCGTAGTATCGCAGGGCCGCATCGAGAAAGACGATCTGCGACCCCCGTTTGTAGCCGCTCTGGTAGTCCAGAAGCTCGTGGTAGGCGGGGCGCAGTCGGATTTCCAGAAATGACTCCTCGTCGTGGGTCCCCGCGCCGATGGCCCACCGCCGGGAGCGATGCCCGTCGTCCGGACGACCGGGCGGCGGAATCGAATCGCGCCACTCCGCCGCCTCGCCGAGGCTGCTCCTGGCCCCGAGCGCCTTGAGGAACCGCACCTGGTACAGCTCCTTCTCGATCTTCCCCTTGGCGTTGAGGTACTGGAGGTATTCGCAGGCCAGATCGCAGATCCGGATCTTGTCGTCCTGCGACATTGCCTGCGCGAGCACCTGCTCCGGTTCGCGCTTCCCCCTGGCCATCCCCCAGGCATCCTCGCGGGCTGCTGGCGAGATCGACCCGGCCAGATACTCGACCTTGGTCGATCGGGAAGGACGATAGATCGCCTCCTCGATCAACCCGCTCTTCCTGATGGCCCGGATGGTGTCGAGGGGAATCACCCACCAGCCGAACCGATCGGTCAGGTGAACGGAAGGCCGTGCAGCTTCGAGGAGGAAGAGCAAACCATAGGAGCAGTTCTCACCCACGAAGTAGTAATTCGAGTAGATGTTATCCAGCTCATAGATGTGCAGCAACATCCGGCGGATTTCATCGCGATCCAGACTCAGGGCGTACTCCCAGATGTCGCGGTCATTGACATCGCTGTACTCCTGCAGCTTCGCGTAGTAGGGCAAGATGGAGTAGTATCCCGGATAACCTCCGCAGAGGCCTTTGGCGATGAAGACCGGCGCGAATGTCACGCCCTGAACGATCGCTGAGTAGTTGATCGCAAACGCGAGGAGCTTGCTCTTGGATGCAGTTTCGACCGTGAGCAGGGTGTGTCCGTACATCGATGCAGGGCTGTTCATGTGGGAGGTCGGGAAGATCAGCGTCGCGGATTCGGGTTGAATCTTCGCCAACAGAACCTCGAACGCGGTGCACTGGGGAACGGGGAGTCGCCGTGGGTCGATGCCGAGCCTCTCCTTGAGCCACTCGTAGCGCGCGACGTAGCGACAGACCGCGTGTTTCTCGTCCGCGACGCTGGGGCAGAAGAGGGAGCGGATGGTGGCGCGCAGTTCGGCCCGCGGGTCGTGTTTGCCGTTCGGGTCGGCAAAGAACTTGGGATCATCGACCAGACTGCGCAGGCCGAAGAGCCCCCGCTTGTAGTGCAGCAGGATGTGCCAGTACCGATCCTCGTGCAGCCCCTGCCGCTCCGCCTCCGCCAGCAGGTGCTCGATGTAGGCCTCATCCGGAACTGCCGCCGCGGACTCCTCGGGCGCCGTTGCCGCCGCCGAGTCACGCGGGGCCATCGCCACGGAATCCCCCAGGGCCGCCTCCGCGGAGTCCGCCAGAGCCCCGGTCACCGGCCCGTCGGGAGCGAGATGCGTGATCTCGGCGCACGCCCCGGATGCGCTGGAGAGACCCACCGTCAGCAGGGCGACAAGGGGGAACAGGCGAAGTCGACTGAGCGCTCGCATGTCCCCCCCGTGCGCTGACAATAAGGGACTTTCAACTCGACTGGTGCAGAACCTTCTCAATGTTGCTCAGAACATCAAGATGCGTGACATCCGGCGATGGATAGATCAGCGAGAAGTTCGCCTGCAGCGTATGGTAGAGGGCCGCCCGCTGCTCGACCGGGGTGTCCATCAGCACCGCCAAGGTGGTCAGGTACTCCCCGCTGCCTTTGGAGATGTCCATGGCCAGATTGTCCATGTTGTCATACACGAACCGGTTGATCTTCTCGTTGGCCGTGAAAGATGTTGCCTTTTCGCAATTGCTGGTTCCAAACGTGATGCCAATAGTCTGGTTGCCCCAGATCCCGTTGAATGTTGCGGCGAGAGTCTGGGACAAGAGCCCTTCCTGCCCCTGGAAGATGATCGATCCGAGACCGCACCCCGTATTGCTCTGGCCCGCCAGCGCGCCATCCGACATGGCGAACCCGCAGAGTCCCGCCAGAACCAGAATGGCAAGTGGTTTCATGGATCTTCCTCCCCTATGTCTCCGGTCCCTGGAGCCATGTCGACCGCCTTTCGGTCGGATCGCGTCCAACAAGGTCCCATGCTGCTACAAGATGGAACCGCTGTCCAGAGACGATGTTGGGAGAACGGACTCAGGATCCGGGCCCTGGGTTCGAACAGCGGTTTGATCGAGGCCCGGGGCGAGCAGGCCCCTTTGCCCCGGAAATTGGGTGGCTGATCCCCGGCCCCACACAGGTTCAGGGATGCCTCGGCGGGTGAGTACCGGGTTGGATTGTCGGCTACTGACCTCCTCCTAATCCTGCCCTTGTGCGGGATGAAGACGAATCGTGTGCGTGTCCTTGGCGCCTGAAACGCAGATTAGTTTCCCGCGGTCCGGCGTGAACCCCACGGATGCCAACCCTCCGTTCTGGGAAGCATCGTAGGTCCTCGTCACTGAGCCTGACTCATTCAAGACACGGACGTGCAACGAGTGTGGTCTGTCGTAGCAGCCGCCCGGGTCATCCGCTTGTGCCCATACGCAAATGACGATCGGTCCTTCCGGGCTGTCACTCACCAGCACATGTGGCGGCCCACCGTTGCCGGGGCAAAACTCCCACGCCGGAGTACCATCTCGGTTCATGCATAGGATCGATATCTCGTGGACTGAGGCCGCAGCACCTAAAGGGAGAATCAGCACATCCCGTGAGGGCAGGAAGCCCCAGTAGGGCGCGAGGCCCGCGTCGAAGTTCCACGCGTCGCGGCCTTGATAGGGACGAAAGCGATGGCTGGGCCAGGAACGACGACTCAGACGTTCCCCCCGACGGTCGCATATCTCCAAGAGCATGCTATCCAGTGCAGAGATCGTTGCGACGACGCCGGAATCAGAGACCCGCGACGACCTGAAACTTCCTTTGCGATTCCACAAGATGTGCTCCGATGAATCAACAAGGTATGCGTCGCGGAATGTTGCCGCGAAGCGGCCGCTGGTGCCCAGCATGAGGAGAACGTACTCACCATTCCAGGACGCTGTGGCCAAGGCTGTTCTCGGCCAAGGCGCACTGAAGAAGTCGTTGTCCTCATAGCGAAACCGAAGCGCTGTATCCCACCAATCGAGACCCAGGCGAAGAGCCAGATCCATTGAGGCTTCCTCGGTCAGAATGGGATGACGCACGGAGATCCGTTGCTGTTTATGAGGTGCGGACCGCCTGCCACGGTCAGCAAGGCTGGGGGCTTGAACAGCTGCGAGGACCAAGATGACGGGGAGTAGCCAAGCACGCGTCACCTTATGGCAAGCCATCAAAGCCTCCGACTAGCGCTGTGTTTCTGTCGGCAATCTAACCACCGCCTACGGGTGATACGCTCTACGGCGTCTATAGTAGCATCCCATTCTCCCCGCAGTCAGCCTTCGTTCCGGCTGTTCCTCACCCGCCCCCCACGCTGGCCCCTCCCGCGGTGGCGCTGGTACCGCGATGGCGCTATGATCGTAGTATCAATTGTGCCGGCAGCCAGGCGCACGACTTCGATCCTGAGCGACAGAGGAGGTTCGCCATGCAGAGATTGCTCGTCACGTTCGCCGTGCTTCTCTCCGCCATGCCCGCGGGAGCGACGGTGCTCGTCGTTCACCCCGACGGCACTGGTGACTACCCGACGATCCAGGCCGCGATCGACGCCGCCACGACAGGTGACATCGTCGAGCTCAGCGATGGCACTTTCGCAGGGGACGGCAACCGCGATTTGGACTTCATGGGCAAAGCCATCACGGTGCGCTCGGCGTCGGGCGACCCCGCTACCTGCATCCTTAACTGCGGCGGGAGCGCCACCGAGCCGCACCGCGGCTTCCACTTCCACAACGGCGAGACGGCGCTGTCGGAGGTGACGGGCCTCACGATCACCGGCGGCTACACAGAGGAGGAGCCGGGGGGAGGAGCCATCCTCTGCGAGGGCCCAGCGGCCCCGACCCTCCGATCGTGCGTCTTCCGGGAAAATCGGGACGGTGCCCTGGTCTGCCTCACGGACGCAGGTGCGACCCTGGTCGATTGCGTCTTGCGGGAGAACTTCGGCCGCTACCACGGCGCGATCCGGACCGAATTCGCGACGCTTTCCATGACGCGGTGCCAGTTGATCGAGAACGAGACCGATGGGACTGGAGGTGCGCTGCACAACTACGCTACGACCGCCACACTGAGCGAGTGTGTCTTCAAGGGCAACACCGCGGACGGGTCGGGAGCCGTCGAGCTGATTGTCAGCGCTGACTGCTCTGTCACGGACTGCCTCTTCGAAGACAACTCGGCCGAGAATATTGGCGCCCTGTATGTCTTCTTCAGCATTGCATCCGTGGAGCGTTGCACTTTCGCCGGCAACACCGCCACCTACCAAGGCGCTGCGTTCGCCACCGGCAAGTCGGCCCACGCCACGCTGACGAACTGCACCTTCTGGAACAACGCCGCACCCTGGGGAAGCCTCCTCCTGAGCGACGGCGGAACGGTCATGGCCAACTGCATCATCACCGCGAATCCCGTCGGGCCATCGATGTACATCGATGGCCCCGCAGCCTTGAGCTGCTGCGACATCTGGGGTAACAGCGGTGGCGATTGGGTTCCGGGCATCGCGGATCAGTACGGTGTGAACGGCAATATCGCCGCGGACCCCCAGCTCTGCGATCCCGAGAGTGGCGACTTCACGCTGTGCGAGAGCTCGCCGTGCGCTCCGTTCTCCCCGCCCAATCCGGAGTGCGACCTGATCGGCGCCTGGGCGGTGGGATGCTCAGGCACACCGGCGGCCCGCATGTCGTGGGGCAGCGTCAAGGCGCTCTTTCGCTAACGCGGGCGACCGGCGCGGTTCCCCCGCACAGGCCATCCCTCGTCGGTGATCTTGCTGATCATGGCGAGCCATCTCGGCGGCGCGGCCCACCTGCACGCCCACAAGAGAGCGGCCGGTAGATCTACCGCAGTAACAACATGCGCCGCGCTTCGGTGGCTGCAGCCGATTCCAGACCGTAGAAATAGGCTCCCGCAGGCAGGCGGCGACCGGCCTGGTCGCGGCCGTCCCAGACATAGGTCCACGAGCCGCCGCTGCTGGAAGCGGGAGGTTCCAGCAACCTCACAGCCCGGCCGGTTTCGTCGTAGATCCTGAGCCCGGCCGGATGGCTCGACGAACCGGGTGCCGCGGCCGGCATCTGGCACCGAATGGCTGTCGCGCCGGTGAAGGGGTTGGGGCAGTTCCGGCCCAGCGCCGGCTGGTGCGGCACTGCCGGTGGCTCCTTGACCGCCGTGGAGTGGTCGATCAGGAAGAACGTCTCCCCGATGCCGCCGGACTGAGCCTCGATGTCCATCAGGCCGTAAGCCCCCACATCTCGCAAGTACCACGTCAAGTTGGTCACGGCCCCGGCCGGCGGCGTGATACCCCCGGGGAGATTCGAGGTGACGATCGCGTTGTGGAAGTTCGGGGTGTACTCGCGGTCGTAGGTTACTTCCAGAACGAGATCGCCCGGCACAGGATCGACTTGATAGATGCTTCGGAGAACCGGGTCCAGGTTGTCCCAGACGCGCAGAAGCAGGCTGTCGCAGGGCTCCCCCAGGCACTGCCTGAAGATGTGGCCGTCCTCGAACTCACCCACGACGATGTTCTCTCCAAGATCGAACAACACGCCGTCTTCCACCTCGGCAAAGACCGTGACGGTTCGACCATCCCAGTGGGCAATCGTGTGGTTCAAGGCATCGATGCCGAAGCGCATGGCCCAATGCCCCTCATACTCGATGAGCGCGAACACCGACTCCGTGTACGTGTCCCCCGGGATGGCCCGGTTCTCATAGGTCCAAGTGGACCCGAAGCGAAGGGGAAAGAACTCACCCATCCAGTCGGCACCCGCACCAGATGCCAGAGTCAGCGCAACCATCCCGGTCAATAGGAAGATCCGGAAGATACCCTGGCCATGCTTCACTCTCAGGGTTGCCACAATCACCTCCTTGGCAAAGGAGCTCATGACGAAATTCGGCACCTGGTCATTTTAGCAAAGGGTTGCTGCCGCGACCAAGAGGGTCGGCCCCGCGGCCAAGGGTGCTGACGCCACGCCGCCCCCCAGAACCGAAGCGCCGCGCGCAGTTATCCCGGGGCAACGCGATCCCAGCCCTTCCCCACCCCGGTCAGTTCTGGTCGCCGACCATGTGAATCACGCGCTGGGGGAAGGGGATCTCCACCCCGGCCGCGTCCAGTTCTTCCTTGATCTCGCGCGTCAGATCGAACTTGACATCCCAGTAGTCGGTCCTCTTCACCCAAGCCCGGGCGACCAGGTTGACGCTCGAGTCAGCCAGCTCGGCAACGGCCACCATCGGCGCTGGATCGCCTAGCACGCGGGCGTCCTTCCTCAGCAGGCCGAGCAAGGTCTCCTTGGACTTCTCGATGGACGAGCCGTAACCGATGCCGATCGACCAGTCCACGCGGCGCGTGTCAAAGGATGAATAGTTCTGGATCGTATCCCCGTACACCTTGCTGTTCGGGACGATGATCTTCACGTTGTCCGGTGTGGCGAGGGTGGTGGCGAAGAGACCGATCTCCTTCACCGTTCCGGCGACGCCTGCGGTGCTGATGTAGTCGTCAACCCGGAAGGGCCGGAAGATGAGGATCATCACGCCGGAGGCGAAGTTGGAGAGGGAGCCCTGCAGGGCGAAGCCGACGGCGAATCCGACGGCGCCGAGCACGGCGACAAATGAGGCGGTCTGGATGCCGAACTTGGCCAGCGCAGCGACGATCGCGAAGACGAAGATCAGATAGAAGGCGATGTTGCCCACAAAGCCCGCGAGACCGGGATCGGCGTTTCGCTTCTGCATCACCCTCTTGATGGCGCCTCGGACGATGCCGGCGACGATACGTCCGAGCACCAGAATGGTGATGGCACCGATGACGCTAATGCCCCACGTAGTAATCACCTCGATCGATTTCTGCATGAAATTGTCCAAACCATATACCTCCTTGTTGTGGCCAATGGGATCGGGCGACGGGAGCGGACGCCCAGTTCTACGTCGTCCCACGCGCGCGGCGTCCAATCACCGGCGCGACTTTCCCAACCTAGTCCATCACCGGGGAGCAATACACGCCGAATCGGTCCGATTCCACTCCGGCTGTGTACGGGTGCTGTGGTATCCTCTTCACGTACCACCACACGCGGGGAGCTCGGGGGTTCCCCGGAGGTCGGCCGCGTCCCCCCCGTACCGAATGGTCGCGGTCAAGACGATCGGAATTCAGGGAGGGCGGCTTCGATGCGTATTTCGCTACGTTCATCTCTCTTCATCATGGTCATCGCCTCGCTCGCACTTGCCACGGTGCCTACCGTGCTAGCCGAGCGGATCGAGGTCGCCAGCGCCTCGGCGCCCGGTTTCCATCTTGCGACCCAGAGCGCAAATGGCATCGAGGTTCGCTTCGCTATGGACGCCTTCGGCCTGGAGCCGGTCAGCATCGGGGCGGCAGAGCGATCGAAAATTACGCTCGCAGGGGCCATGTTGCCCAACGACGCCGGCGCGCCGGACCTGGCGGGTCTCAGCCGCTTTGTGGCGATTCCCCAGGGCGCCACGGCGACTTACCGCATCGTCAACGCCCGCACCGAGGTCTTCTCCGGTGTGGACGTCGCCCCGGCCCCCGTGATCCCGCGCGAGAACGACGACTCGCCGCTGGTCTACTCCGAAGACGCCGCCATCTTCGGCCGCGATGCCTACTACCCGGCCAGCCCAGTGATGCTCTCGACGCCCAAGCAGCTCCGCGGGGTGGACGCGGTCATGCTGGGCATCACGCCGTTCCAGTACAATCCGGTCACCAAGGAGCTGCTGGTCTACACCGAGCTCGATGTGCAGATCGACTTTGTCGGCGGCAACGGCATCTTCGGTGAGGATCGCCTGCGCAGCCGTTACTGGGAACCGATTCTTCAGGCCCATCTGATCAACTACGCGGCCCTGCCGGCGGTCGATTTCAACGCCGCGCCCGACCGCGATCGCAACGGCTATGAGTACATCATCATCAGCCCCACTGACGCGGGCTTCCTGGCCTGGGCCGAGACGCTCAAGGAATGGCGCCAACTTCAGGGGATCTCTACCACCGTCGTTCCGACCACCGAGACGGGCACCTCCTGGACGGCAATCGAGAGCTACCTGAACAATGCCTACAACACCTGGAACCCGGCACCGGTGGCCTTCCTGATCCTGGCCGACTACCCCAGCTCGGGTGACGGCCGCGAGACAGCCATCATCTCACCGACCTGGAACGGCTACTGCGTGTCGGACAACATGTACGCCGATGTCAACGGTGACGACCTGCCCGATATGGCCCATGGGCGCATCTGCGCGCGGACAGAGGCCGAACTGGGCCACATGATCACGAAGATGCTCGACTACGAGCAGAACCCCTACACGGACGAGGACTTCTACGATCATCCGGTCATCGCCGGCGGTTGGCAGACCGAGCGCTGGTTCATCTTCTGCACCGAGATCGTGTACGGCCACCAAAACCTCGTGTTGGGCAAGACCCCTGTCCGCGAATACGCAATCTACTCGGGCACGCCCGGCACGCTGTGGTCGAGCAATCAGAACACCCCTATCGTACTGGAGTACTTCGGGCCCAGCGGTCTGGGCTACATTCCCCAGACTCCGGAGCATCTGACTGACTGGGGCGGCAACGCCACGCGCATCAATAACGACCTGAACGCCGGCGCCTACATGCTCTTGCACCGCGATCACGGTGGCGAGACCGGCTGGGGCGAGCCCGCCTATGGCAACAGCAGCCTTGATGGTCTGCACAACGAGATGTACCCCTTTGTGTTCAGCATCAACTGCCTGACGGGCAAGTACAACTGGGGCAACGAGTGCTTCACCGAGAAGTTTCATCGCATGAACTACGGCGCCCTGGGCCTGATTGCGGCATCCGAGGTCTCCTATTCCTTTGTGAACGATACGTTTATCTGGGGCATGTTCGATGGGCTGTGGCATGATTTCATGCCTGATTACGGTCCCTACCAGATCGACCACGACTTCCGCTACCCGTCCTTCGGAATGTGCTCGGGCAAGTACTTCCTGGCCGCCAGTAGCTGGCCCTACAACCCCTCCAACAAGGACGAAACCAACAACCTGTTCCATCACCATGGCGACACCTTCCTGACGATGTACACCGAGGTGCCGCAGGAGCTCACGGTAATGGTCGAGAACGTCCTCTTCATTGGCATCGACCACTTCACGGTCACTGCCGACGAAGATGCGCTCATCGCCCTGACGGTCGACGGCGAGATCATCGGTGTGGCGACCGCCACCGGCGCGCCGCTGGATGTGCCGATCGTGGCGCAGAGCGCGCCGGGCACCCTGACGATCACCGTCACCAAGCCCGACTACTTCCGCTACGTAAACACGGTCCCCATCCTGCCGCCCGAGGGCCCCTACCTGGTCTACAGCAGCTCAGTCGTGCATGACGAGAGCGGTGACAACGACGGCGAGCCGGATGCGGGTGAAACGATCGACATCGACGTCACTCTTGAGAACGTCGGCGTTGCGCCAACCCACAACGTGAGCGGCGAATTGACCAGCGTGGATCCCTACGTGACGATCATCGATGCCGGCTGCACCTTCCCGGACATCATGGCCGGCGCGACCGGCGGCAGTCTCGATCCCTTCGGCGTCGAGATCGCCGGCAACGTACCCGACCAGCACCCCATGCCGTTCGTGGTCATCGCCACCGGCGACGAGGGCTCCTGGGAGTGCGGCTTCAGCCTGATCGCCCAGGCCCCAGTGCTGGAGGCCGGTGCGGTCGTGGTCGACGATTCGCCTCCGGGCGGCAACGGTGATGGCGGGGCTGATCCCGACGAGACCGTCACGATTCAGCTCTGGATGAGCAACACGGGCCACTCCGCGGTAGGCGAGTTGACCGGCACGCTGAGGACGCTTAACCCCCACGTGACGATTCTCGACGGCGAGGCCGCCTGCCCGGGTGTGGAAATCGGCGAGCAGGGCCTGCTGAGCAGCTTCCGCGTGCAGCTCGACGGCAGCACACCCGACCCCTCGACAATCACCTTCGCGGTCGACCTGGCCGGCGAGCACGGCTTTGCCGCTGAGCTCGAATTCCCGGTCGATGTGGGCGCCTGGTACGACCCGGCCGAGACCGACCGCGGTTGGACCCTGGGTGCACCGGGTGACAATGCCACGACCGGCATCTGGATTCGCGAGGAACCCGTGGGGACCACGTACAGCGGCTACCAGATTCAGCCCGAGCATGATCACACGCCTGACCCGGGTGAGATCTGTTTCGTCACGGGGAACACCCCGGTGGGTGGCGGCGCCGGGGACAACGATGTCGACGGCGGGAAGACCACACTGCTGACACCGGTCTTCAACCTGGAGGGCGCGCAGGCCGCTGGGATCAGCTACTGGCGTTGGTATTCAAACGCCTGGGGCGGCGATCCGAATAACGACTGGTGGAATGTGGACGTCACCAACGACGGTCAGACCTGGTACAGCCTCGAGCACACCATGCAGACCACGGCCGCGTGGGTCGAGATGACCTTCGATCTGACCGCCTACCTGCCGGAACTGACCGATCACGTGCAGATCCGCTTCGTCGCGGCCGACGAGGGCAGCGGCTCACTGGTCGAGGCGGGCGTGGACGACTTCATGCTCAATGCGGTCCTCCCGCCGACGAGCGGGATCGACGCCGAGGAGCTCGGCCAGCGTTTCGGCCTCCTCTCCTTCAACCCCAATCCGGTCGGCCCGCGCACAACGGTGACCTATCAGCTCGGTCACGCCACCCAGGTGGACCTGGGTCTCTACGACGTGAGCGGCCGCAAGCTGCGCAGCCTGGTCCACGGCACCGTGCCGGGCGGCACGCATGCGATCACCTTCGATGGTTGCGACAGCCGGGGTCATGCGCTGCCTTCGGGGATCTACTTCCTGCGGCTGGAGACCCCGGAGATCCTGCAGGTGCGCCAGGTCACGGTGCTGAGGTAACTGCCGGCGCTGGGAGTTCCGCCGCTACTGAGTCCAGCGGCCGCTCGGGTGACCGGGCGGCCGCTCACTCCTCAAGCCTAGTTCAGAACGATCAGGCGCAGCGTCCCCTCCCGATCCCCGGCCAACAGCCTTCCGAAGTAGGTCCCCGTCGCGTTCCCGCGGGGGGCCCAGCGGACCTGATGGCGGCCGGCGGACAGTGGCCGCGCGAGCAGCGTCTCGATCAGCCGTCCCTGGGTGTCATAGACGCCCACGTGAACGTCGCCCGCGTGGGGCAGATCAAAGGTCAACTCCGTGGCCGTGCGTACCATGCTGGGAGACCCTCGCAGTCCCAGGCGCTCGGACGGCGGCAGCCCGCTGACAGCACCGAGGGAGGTCCCCTCCACAACCTCCCAGCGCTGATCGACGTCCAGGAAGTGGAAGGCGTCCACGACGCCCGACGGCCAGGACACGACCACCTCCTGCACCACCGTCGCGTCACCCAGCCCGAAGTGCGCGATCAGCGAGTTCTGGCTGGACGACCCGCCGCCCGTCTGCGCGCTGATCTGGTGAGTCTGGGTCACCACGGTTCCGCCAATCTCGGCCGTCACGCTGACCACTGCGCCGATGCCCATCGCGTTGGACGCGACGCCCTGGCACGCCACTTCGAACCAGTGATTCGTGTTGCCGTCATTCAAGAAGAAGCGATTGTTGCCTCCGAAGTAGTTATTCACCGCGATGAACACGTCCAGATCCCCGTCGCCGTCGCAGTCAGCCCAGCAGGTGCCCTTGTTGTAATTCGAGCTGGTGACGAGCACGCCCGTGGTGAGCTGCGTGAAGCCCCCACCACCGTCGTTCTCCAGCAGCACGTTGCGGGTGCCATCATAAGCCGCCAGGAAGATGTCCAAATCGCCATCGTTGTCATAGTCGACCATCGCGCTGCCCCCGCCGGCGTTGATCCCCGCATGGGGCAGGCCCGCGACCCGGACGAAGGACCCGTCGCCCTGGTTGTTGAAGAGGTAGAGATCGTAGGCTGAGCCCGGAAGCATGCCGGGCGCGGTAAAGAGGTCCAGATCGCCATCGTTATCGTAATCACCCCACGTCACACAATCGCAGCTCTCGAGGAAGCTGACGGACGGATCCCCGCTGATCTTGGTGAAGGTACCGTCACCTTCATTGTGGAAGAGGGAGTTGTAGTCGGGTCCGGCATTGACCACGTAGAGGTCCAGGTAGCCATCGCGGTCGTAGTCACCCCAGGCGCACGCGCCGGAATTGCGGTTCTCGGTCGCGATCAAGCCGCTGACAATCCGCGTGAATGTCCCGTCGCCCTCGTTGTGATAGAGGAAGTTGGCGGATGTGCGATTACAGACATAGAGGTCGAGATGACCGTCGTTGTCGTAATCACCCCAGGCGGCGCAGGCCGAGCTGCCGCCGTTTGTCACGATGGCGCCTGTGGTGATCTTGGTGAACGTGCCGTCACCATTGTTGTGATAGAGGAAGTTGTTCTCGTTGTAATTGGCGACAAAGAGGTCCAGATGCGAATCGTTGTCATAATCGCCCCAGGTGCAGCCATAGGAGCTGCCGCCGTCGGTCACCACGATGCCACTCGTGATCTTGGTGAAGGTGGCGTCGCCGTTGTTGTGATAGAGGAAGTTGTTCTTGTCGGTAGAGCAGTTGTTGACCACGAAGAGGTCATCGCAGCCGTCTGCGTCGTAGTCGCCCCACCCGCAGCCATAGTTCCACCCACCGTCGTTGACGATCGGTCCGGTGGTCACCTGGGTGAAGCTTTGGGCAGGGGCGGGCAGTGGGAGGAATCCGATCAAGATCGCCAGGAGGAAAGCGGCGTGGACGCTGCGAGTCTTCATGCAGCACCTCCGAAGTTCGGGGTGGGCCGGATCGTGTGTCGGTTAGTGTAACACTTCGGCGGCGGAAACAACAATGTGGGTGCGGTCGGTGCGCACGGTCGGTGCGGCGCAGGCGCCATCCGAGTGCCCCGTCAACGGATCAGCGAGATTGCGAGGAACGTCAGAATCAGCACCAGGCTCACCACCGGATAGACCACCGCATAGATGTGCGCCGGCAGGCGTTCGCGGTGCTGATCCTGCAGGCTGGTGAAAGCTGCGGTGTTGAGCGCGATCGACGGCAGGAACGACAACGTCGCCAAGGGCCCCTGGCGCAACACCCGTCCCAGCCCGAGCACGAGCAGCGCCAGGATCATCACCGCCAGCAGGGCGAAGAGGGGCAGGCGGTAGCCGTAACGCGCCCAGGCCTGCACAAGGCCGCCATAGGAGGCGTTGCCCACCTCAGCCAGGAACAGCGGCAGTCCGATCTGGGCCAGGAGCCGCGAGGTACGCGCTGTCTGGCTCCAGACCAGCGGTCCGGTGCGGTGGAGCATGCTCGTAACCAGACTGAGGATCAGGACGCCCAGGGCCGGCCCCAGACGCGTGGCGTGAGCAGCGGCCAGCGGGAGCGGGAGCATGCCCAGCGTCCCACCGAGGAAGATGACCAGGGCCGCGCGCGGAAAGGCATAGCGCTCGATGCCCTGGGCGTCGTCGCCGAACAACCTTTGCAGCGCGGCCATGCGCTCGGCCGGGGCGCTCACCTGCACCCGATCACCCCAACGCAAGCGCAGGCCGGCCCGTGGGCGCAGGTCGACCCCGGACCGGCGGATGCGCGTGACCGTGGCGCTGTAGCGGTCCGGGAGTGAAAGGGTGTCCAGCCGCACGTGGATCACACCCGGATTCGAGACGAAGAACTTGCGGACCGCAACCCGCCCCCCCTCATGGATGTCACTGTCCGGCAGGAGTACGCCCAGACGACTGGCCGACCGCCGCAACGCCTCCTCGCTGCCGCCCACCCGCAGCAGGTCGCCCGCGCGCAGGGCGGTGGCGCCGCGGGGCGAGAGGATCGCCCCCTCCCGGCGGATCCACAGCACCTGGCACGGCAGGCGCAGTTCCGCCAGCGTGCGCCCGTCGACCTCCGGCGCGGCAACCCGGATGCGGGCGGCCCCGATCGCCTCGCGGCTGCCGGTCATGCGCGCGTTCCAGGCGGCCACCTCGGGCTGCGCGCGCTCGCGGATGCGCCCGTGCCAAGTCTGGGTGAGCAGCATCACCAGCAGGGTGCTGACAGGCGCGGCCAGCGAGAAGCCCGCCGCAGGCTCCCCTCCCGGCCAGGCGTTCTCGATGAGTGCGAGCGAGGCGCCGGAGCTGAAGAAGCCGGCCAGCGCACCCCAGCACAGGCCGGCCGGTAGTCTCAGGAGGTCGCCGATCCCGAACGCGGCGGCCAGCAGGACCCAGGCCGTGGCAACGCCGGCGGTGGCCATGGCGCTGTCGCGCCGGCGCATGGAACGTAACGACGGGCCAGCCTGCGTGCCCACCGTGTAGAGGAAGAGCAGCAACCCGAAGATCCCCAGGGCCGGCGAGAGGGTCACCCCAGCGTGCGCAAAGGCCGCGCCGACCAGCAGCATGGCGGCCATGTCGAGGCGCACCCCGCGCAGTTCCAACCGCCCCAACATCGCGCCGGCCGCGATGACCGCCATCGTGGCGAGCAGCTCGCGATAGGGTTCCATGTCTTGCCCCCATCCGTGATGACGGCCCGGGCACCGGTGTGCTCGGGCAGAGATGGGTCACCCACCCGACGGAATCCACTCAGGCCAGCACAGCCTGCTCGCGGGCCCGCAGCAGATAGAGTGTTCGCTCGCTGCCTGCGATCGGTTCCATCCGGAGCGTCTCAAAGTGGGGCGAGAGCGCGGCCCGCAATCCGTCCTCGTGGTAGTTCGGAAAGACATCTTCACGCGTCGCGAGCAGTTTGCGCACCTTGGAGTCGGTCTTGGGAACGAACTCGAGAATGAGATGGCGCCCCTGGCGGCGCAGGTAATCCGCGAGGTGCGGCAGCGGCACATTGTTGGAGATCGCCAGGTGATGCACTAGGGCCAGAGCCAGAACAACGTCCGCCGGACCGCGTTCCTCCAGCGACAGGCGCTCGCGATGGGCCCACCCGAGCGCTGGGCTGGGATTGCTGAGATCGAGCACCAGGGGCAGCAGGGCGGGGTCTTGCCGCTGCCGGCACTCGATGTAATTGCGTTCCACCGCCGCCTGATCGATGTCGAACGCAATCGTCGGGATGCCCTGGTCGGAGGCGAGGCGGCTGTACAGGCCCGTATTGGCCCCCAGATCCCACACCATTCTCGGGGCGACCGCCGCCAAGAAATCCGCCACCATGCGTCGCTTCGCTTCCTGCGCATCCGTGGTGTAGTTCGTGAAGTCGTAATAGTCGGCCCATTCGGTATCCGCGGGCTTCCAGCGCAGCCGTCGAACCGTCCCCTCGAGGCTGTCCAGAATCCCCAACAGTCCCCGCCGGCTCATGCGGGGCAGGGCCTTCTCGCGGGCGCGCACCTCGCGGTCGGCGTAGCGCCGCTGGGTGGCGGCATGGAGGTGAATGTGAGTGAGAAGACCGAAGTTGAGCCGCGTGCGCCAGGGGAGCAGGCGGCTGCCCAGACCCACCGGGACCCCGTCGATGTGGATCAGGAGGAGCTGGCTCAAGCCCACGTCACAACGAGCCATCAGAGCCAGCGGCGCCAGGAAGTGCTGGCAGAATTGCCGGTAGGCCACCCAAGGTCGGCCTTCGCGATAGGTCTCGAAGGAAAGGGTATCGATCAGCACGGGTCGGCCGCGGTGGAACTGAATGTTGTAGGCGCTGGCATCCTTGAGGGACATGCCGTGTTCCAGCGCCAGGCGCTGAATGGCCAGGGTCGTCAGGGCCGCGTCCTTGAGCTGGCTGAAGCACCATTCGTACGGGTAAGAGACGAAGGAGAGCAGCTCCGGCTTGATGACTCTGAATCCGTCGGCTGTCAGTGGCGGCAGGTCGGTCTCCTCGTGAGGGATGATCATCTGCCCCCGGCGCAGATGATCCAGGAGACCGGAAGCGCCGAGTTGATCGAAGTGGTCGCGGTACGAGCGATTGACTTGGCGATAGAGCTCCCCGTCGCGACGGAAAAGGAAGCCGCTCGGGTCTCGAAAAGAGCCGGCGAGCGCGGAATCAACCATCGTCATCCGTCTCCGCAGGACGCTTGGCACGCGAGGAGAACAGGAGGGATTTGATCTTCTGCCAATAGAGCTTGACCGCAACCCCGACGCCCAAGATGGCCGCAAGGAGAATCTGCAGCAAATAGCTGCCGGTGCCGGGATCCAGATAAGCCTGCGCGGGGCCGCCCCAGAAGATCGGGCCCACTATGAGAAGGCAGGCGAGCGTTCTGGCGCGAACCACGCCGGTCCACCCAGCGCGACCGCCCCGCTGCAGTCTGGAAACCACGGCCCCCCCCTTCGCTGGCCCGCCATGCGTCGGCGGCCACCCTGATCATCGTACCAACCGGGGCGTATACCGAGCAAAAAGGCTAGCTGAAGCACTTGGGCTCTGTCAAGATGCCTCCCTTGAGCATGGATGGATCGTGTCGCGGAGGCTTTTCTGCATGGCGAGAAGGGCTTTTCCCTACCACCCTTTCCTGGTGGCCGCGGTCCCCGTAACCTCCGCCTGTCTCCACAATGTCGGCGAAGTGGCGCTGGTCGACGTTGTCCCGGTCTTGGGCGGGACGCTGCTCCTGGCTGGGCTGCTGTGGGTTCTCTTCCGCGCGCTGACCCGCGATGTCAACCGCGGCGCTCTTCTGGCAAGCCTGACGTTGTTGCTGCTCTTCTCTCATGGGCACATCCAAACCCGCTTGCCGGTGGTTCGAGTCGGTCCCGTGCTGGTCGGCAATAGCAGTTCGCTCATCGTGCTCTGGATCGTGCTGATCGTCGCCGCTGCCGTCGCACTCTGCCGCAGCCGGGGGAGGTTCGAGATCCTGACGCAGGTCCTCAACCTCGCCTTGGCCGGCCTGCTGGTTCTGCAGGTTGGTCAGATCGCCGCCTACAAGGTGTCGGCAGCCCTGAGCTACCGGAGGTTGCCGCCGCGCGCGATGGTTCTGGCTGTCTCGCCACCGGGTCCCGCCCGCAGTCTACCCGATGTCTACTACCTCATCATGGATCGCTACGGCAGCCGGACCGCCCTCAAGGAAACCTACCAGTTCGACAACGGCCCCTTCCTGGATTTCCTGCGGTCCCGCGGCTTCTTCGTCGCCGACACTGGCTACTGCAACTACCCGCGCACGGCCCATTCGCTCACCTCCTCGCTCAACATGGAGTACCTGAACGATCTATCAGACGCCCGGCTCCTCCCCCGCGATTGGATGCCGCTCTTCCATCGCATCGCGCACAACCACGTAGCGCACGCGTTCAAGACCCTCGGCTACCAGGTCGTGCACTTTGGCTCCGAATGGCAGCCGACCAACCGCAGCTCCCAAGCCGATCGAAATGTCAACATTAACGCCTTACCCGAGCTGGCCCACATGATCGTGTCGCAGAGCGCTCTTGGACCGCCGCTGAGGCGGCTCGGCTGGGTCGATTTGTATCGTGAGAAGTACGACCGCGTGCGGCACAACTTCTCCAAGCTGGCGCAGTTGGCGGCCGATCCGCAACCGACCTTCGCCTTCGCGCACTTCCTGGTGCCCCACATGCCCTACGTCTTTGGCCAGCAGGGGGAGTTCGTTCCCTGGGGTACCGAGCGGGGCCACTCCAAGATCGAGCGTTTTCGGGCCCAGGTTCTGTACGCCAACGGCGAATTGATGCATCTGATCGATCATCTGCTGACCCAGTCGGCGCAGCCACCCATCATCATTCTGCAGGCTGATGAGGGACCGTTGCCCCCGGATGTGACCACCGAGGAGTTCGACTACCTGACCGCGAGCACGAGCGACCTGCGCTGCAAGACCGGAATCCTGAACGCGCTGTTCCTGCCGGGAGTGGTGTTGGACAGGCTGGACGCGGACCTGACTCCGGTGAACACGTTTCGCTTCGTGTTGAGCGAGTATTTTGGAGCGAATCTCGAGCGGCTGCCCGATCGGGTCTTCGCTTTTCGCGATCCGCACCGGATCTACGATTTCCTGGACGTCACGGACAGGGTGGTGGGACCACCGGTGGATCCGTCCGAATAGCTGGCCGGCAGCAGGATCCAGGGGATGACAGCCGTGACCGCCAGGAAGCGGATCATGGTAGAATGGTTGCTGGGTAGAGCGCCGCGAACGAGTGCTCAGCCCGCGCGTCGTGCAGACGAGCGACGGGAAGGTCATCCCATGCTACCCACATCACCGGAATCGATCCAATCCTTCCGCAGGCATCTTCCCGGCCACGGCCTGTTCTTCTCTCTGACCGTGCTGTGCTGTTTGCTGGCACCTTGTACAAGCGCTCCCGGTGCGCAGACCATGAGCCTCGCCTGGTCGACGTATCTGGGTGGGCAGGCTCAGGATATGGGCTGGTCCATGACCATGGCGCCCGATGGTTCGGTGCTTCTCGTTGGCGAGACCTACTCCCCAGACTTCCCGGCCACGGTTGGGGCCTTCGACACCACCTACGCGGACATCTCCGAGGGTCACTTCTTGCGCTTGTCAGCCGCCGGATCCGACCTCCTGCAGGCCAGCTACCTGGGCGCCAAGAACCGCGATGTGTGCCGGGACGTCAGGCTCGACGATCTGGGCAACATCTACATCGTGGGGGCCACCAACTCGCCCGACTTCCCGGTTACGCTTGATGCCGCCTTCCCCCATCTCGCCGGGTGGGCGCATGATGCCTTCCTGGCGAAGTTCGACCCCTCCGGGATCGAGATGCTCTATGGCTCCTATCTGGGGGGCTCGGGCAACGACAAGGGACGCAGTCTGACTCTCCTCGGCTCCGATCTCGTGTGCGTCACCGGTTACACGAGCAGCGGAGACTTCCCGACGACGCCCGATGCATTCGATCTGAGCTGGGGCGGCGACTGGGATGTCTTCCTGACCTGCTTCGATCTGAGAACGGGGCAAATCATCTATTCGACCTATGTCGGCGACACCGGTCAGGAGGAACCGTGGGACATCGTGGGCGACGATGCGGGCTGCGTCTACGTCGCCGGCTACACATACTCAGCGCAGTTTCCCGCCACCGCCAACGCTCTGGATCGTTCCTGGAACGGCGACGCGGACGGCTTCGTCTTCAAGCTCGACATCCTGGCGGGCGCACTGCACTGGAGTACGTTTCTGGGGGGATCGGGCGCGGACCATGTGGAACGCCTGTGTCTGTCGAACGAACATGGCGTCTACCTGGTCGGTGGCACGTCCTCGACCGACTTCCCGGTGGACCCAGGCGCGTTCGACATCACCCACAATGGGGGCGAGGACAGCTTCGTCGCCGCGCTGTCCGCCGACGGGTCGGCTCTGCTGGGCGGCTCATTCCTCGGCGGCGTTGCCAATGAACGGGCCAGCGCCATCGGCCTCACCGCAGATGGCTACATCTGCGTGGCGGGAAACACCTACTCGGACGACTTCCCGCTGGCAGGTGATCCTCCCTACCCGCACCGGGCCGGCAACGCGGACCTCTTCTGTGCTGTCCTCGACGGACGTCTTGAGACCCTGTTAGTGTCAACGTATCTGGGCGGCGAGGGTTGGGAAAACGTCAAGAACCTGGGCTTCAGCGATCCACGCTCGCTGGTCTTGGTCGGATTGACCGAATCCCAGCACTTCCTGACGACGCCGGCGGCCTTCGATACCAGCTTCAACGGCGAGACCGACGCCTTCGCCCTGGGCCTTGATTTCATGCCGGATGCCGCCGGTGTTTCGCCGGTGGGTCCGCAAGCCGGCACCACTCTGAGCGTGACGCCTCTGCTCTCCGCGGGAGGTTTGCGTGTCAGGTTGCACCTGCCGGCCGCGGGCGTGGTCCGGCTCGACCTCTTCGACGCTGAGGGCCGCCACACCACCCGCCTGTGTGACGGCTGGCTGGAGCGCGGCGATCACGAACTGTCTGGGTCACCGGATCCGGTGTTGCCAGGCCCCGGCTCCCAGCCGGCGATCGTCTTCGTCCGCTTGGCAGCTTCCGGGGCGGTCACGACCCACCAGGCTCTGCGCATCCGCTAGCCGGCGGGCCCGGCCAGCCTCGCCTTGCCAAACCCGTCCCCAACAGCCTCGCCGATTCCCTGTCGACGTGGGAAGTGCTATGCTGCCGCGAGATCTATAGCCCGAGGCCAGTCGGAAGTCGTGAAGTGGACATGCGCGGCCGTAAAGGGACAGGGCGCCGCACAGAGTTGCGCGAGCCCGCTCGGAGTGGGTGCCGGATCGTTGGGGCGATCGAAAGTCCACGTCCCCGGGGGGCCTTCGCCGGGCCGGCGGGGGCGGCGCTGTTGATCGCTTGCTTCTTCCTGCCCTGGATGCGCTGTTCCTGCGGGCCGGGCCTTGGTCGGACGGTTTCCGGGATCGAGCTCGGTGGCAGCGCCTGGCTGGCGGTGGTCGCAGGCGTCGCGGTCCTGGCTGCGTTCGGTATCCTGGGCCGGCTCAGGCTGCTGCAATGGGCGTGGCCCTTGCCGGCAGCGGCGGCTATGCTCGCCCTTGCGGCGATCGCCAGCGCCATGGCCCGGTTGAACCGTGGTATCAATGCCGGCGTCACCCACGTCAAGCCGGTGAGCTTGCACATCCGGCTGCAGCCGGGCGGTTTCGGGATGATCGCAGGGTTGACCCTGCTCTTGCTTGGCACGGTCCTGTTGTGGCCCCGCCGGCGGTTGCGCACGGTGCGTCACGACGAGACGGCGGAGCCGGTTTGAGGGAGTGAGGACGGGGAACAAGGAGGAGAACGATATGCTGAAGGAATTCAAGGAATTCGCGATGCGGGGCAACGTGGTCGACATGGCCGTCGGTATCATCATCGGCGGTGCATTCGGCACGATTGTTAAGAGCCTCGTCTCTGACGTGATCATGCCGCCGATCGGGCTCCTGCTGGGCGGGATCGACTTTGCCAACCTCTTCGCCGTGCTCAAGCATGGTACCGCCTCCGGTCCCTACGCTGCCCTCGCCGACGCCCAGTCGACCGGGGCCGTAACGATCAACTATGGGCTGTTCATCAACTCGATGGTCAGCTTCTTGATCGTGGCCTTCGCGGTCTTCCTGCTGATCCGCAGCCTGAACTCAATGAAGCGCAAGCAGGAGGAAGCACCGGCCGCCCCCACGACCAAGGATTGTCCCTTCTGTCAGACCTCGATCCCGATCAAGGCTTCGCGCTGCCCGCACTGCACCTCACAGCTCACGACAGCGTAGCGGTACAGGACGTACCCGGCGAAGGCTGGTGGAGGGTGCTCGGATGATCCTGGAGAGAGGCCGGTTGCTCCTAGTGAAGGGCCGGCCTCTCCTGATCCTGACCGCCTGCTACCTGCCGATCCTGGTCTGGATTAGCCCCCTCTACGAAGCCTCCCAGAACGACGATTGGGCCTATTTCCTCACCATTCAACACTGGTTCGATTCGGGCAGGCTGGAACATCTGGGATGGAACGATCCAACGCTGCTCTTTCAGGTGATCTGGGGCGGGTTATTCGCGAAGCTATTCGGCCTGAGTTATACATCGCTGCGCGTATCGACACTGATTCTTTCCTGGCTCGGCGTGATCTCCTTGTACGGTATTCTGCGTCGCATCGGGTCGGGGCGCGCCATGGCGCTGCTCGGTTCGAGCACGCTGCTCTTCAATCCTCTTTATCTAACCCTGAGTTACTCGTTCAACACCGACGTTCCCTATGTGGCCCTGGCCATCGCCGCTGTCTGGGCATTCTTGAGCGCCCTGCAGTCAGCGTCGCGCGCAAGGTTCCTGCTGGCCGGGGGCCTGATGGCGCTGGCGTTCCTCGTCCGCCAACAGGGCCTGGCGATTGCTCTCCTCGCACCGGCTTTCCTGTGGGCGAATGCGAAGTGGCCGATCGGCGAAGCTCGGCAAGGCTGGGCCGCAGGCGGCCAGCGAGCCGCAGGCGGCGGGCGGGATGGCATCGCCGGCCGAGGTGCTGGCACCAAGCGGGATGCTGGCCGCGGGCTCAGCTGGTTCCGGGCGGCGCTCCTGGTCGTCGCTCCGGTCGGGCTGGCGGTGGTGGTCCACCAGCTCTGGCTAGCCCACGCCACTTACGGCGACTGGACGATGCGCATCAGCAATCTGCCCGCGTTTGTTAGAACAGGGCAGGTCGGGGACCTCTTGCACCTCCTTCTGGAAGCCCCCCGAGTGGGAGCGGGAATGCTCCTCGACACCGGAGTCTTGATCCTGCCCCTGGCCCTGGCCGCCTGGTTGGCCAGCCTCCAGCCCTTGCGGCGCTTGCCCGTGGCGTGGCTGCTGCCCCTGGCCGTGGTCCTGCTCGCCCTCGCGTCACTGTGGCTGATGCAGGACCAACCTCGTCCCCTGCGGGGTTGGCCCTATGTGGGCAACTACCTGACCCGCACAGGCCCTCTGGGGCAAGGCCCTCCCTACCTCAACCGCTCCGTCTGGCAGGTCCTGACCTGGGCGGCTCTGCTTCCGGCCGCGTGGCTCCTGAGCGCGGCCGCTCTCCTGGTCGGCCGTCGCGGAGCAAGCCGGGGCCACCGAGAAGGCACCTTCGTCCTGCTCTGCGGTCTCGCTCAGTTCCTACCTTCTTTGACGCTCGAGGCCGTCTACGACCGCTACCTGCTCGTGCTCGTCCCCCCCGCCGCGGTCGCCGCGGCCTGCTGGGCACGGGTCGGCCGACGTGGCTTACTGGCCGGATTCGTCGGGCTCGCCCTGCTGGCCGTCGTCTCACTGGAATGGACGCGGACGTATGTTGATCGCTCCCGGGCGCACTGGGAAGTGGCACGCGAGCTCGTCGCCCGCGGTGTTCCGGAGGCAGAGATCCGCGCCGGTTCTGAATGGGACGGAGCACACCTGTACCTGGATGCGCTGAAAACGCTGGAGGTGCGCCCCCCCTTCCATGACAATCCCTTCCCCTGGGGGCCATTGCAGAAGCCAGGGTACAGCCTGGTGGAACGGCCGGCGGGGCAGACTCAGCCGATCCCCGGCCGCCGGATCGTGGCGGCGCGCAGCTATCGGCTCTTCCTGTCGAAGGAGATCCGCACCGTCGCCGCCATCACCCGGTCGGACCGAGTCACACCCCCTGAGGTCGGATCTGGTGAATCAGGTACGGATCGCTGAGTCCTGGTGCCACCCGAAGACCGCCCAATCACTCCCCGGTCGTGGTACCATGAAGGCGGCTCGCGCAGCGGGGAGGAGCTTGATGCGGCGCGGACTACGACTCGGTTTTCTGCTCCTGGTGTTGCTGACTCGGGTCTCCTCAGCCAGCATCCTGCAGGTTCCCGCGCACTTTCCGAGTGTCGGCGCGGCCCTCTCCGCGGCGTTGCCGTTTGACACCGTTCTGGTCGCCCCCGGCACGTACACCGAGAACCTGATCTGGCCGGCCACCCCCGGCCTCAAGCTGCTCAGCGAAGCCGGGGCCGCTGCAACAGTCCTGGACGGTGGGGCGCGAGAAACGGTGATCGGGGTCTACACGGGGGTCGACACCACCACCGTCATCCGCGGCTTCACCATCCGCAACGGCTACGTGCATGGCATGTGACCCTGGTGCTCCGGCGGCGGGGTCCGCTGCCTTGCATCCGGCCCGCTCTTCGAAGATGACATCTTCACCGCCAACTATGCGGAGAACCAAGGGGCCGGCATCTACATCGAAGGATCGCCCGTCATCCGTCGCTGCGAGTTCTTCAACAACGAGGGGGGTTCCGGGGGTGGCATCCTCGTGCTCGGGCCCTGGGCGCCGCTCATTGTTGACTGCGTCATCCACGAGAACACCGCCGTGGGACTGGGTGGGGGGATCACCGCCGACGACGGTGCGCAACCGATCATCCGCCGCTGCCGAATCTACGGCAATTCCGCCGGCGATGGCGGCGGGATCTGTCTCACCTTCAGCGGCGCGTGGATCGCTGAGTGTGAAATCCATGGGAACCAGGCGACCTTCGGCGGCGGGCTCGACCTCTTGAGCGCAACCGCCGTGAAGGTCTCGCAAGCGCATATCCGTTCGAACGCGGCGTCCTTTCTCGGGGGCGGGGTCTATGCCTCGTCCTCCAGTGCGGCCTTGGAGGAGTGCATCATCCAGGGCAACACCACCGAGATCAACGGTGGCGCCGGATGGCTCCACGAGTCCAATCTCGCCTTCGCGCGCTGCACGCTTTGGGACAACTCGGCCGAGGTGACGGCAGGCGGCCTGTACCTGACACGGTCGCTCGCATATTTGCGGGACTGCGACGTGAAAGGAAACGGTCTGGCGATCTTCGTCGAAGGCATCCCCACCCAACCGGTGGACGCGCGCTTCAACTGGTGGGGCGATTCCTCAGGGCCCTACCACCCCCTGCTAAACCCCGCCGGCCAGGGAGACGAGCTGGGAGATCACGTCGACTTCATACCCTGGAATGGCACTTCCAGCGTGCTCGAGGCGGCTCGCCCGCCAGTGTGCCGACTGCAGGCACCTGCCCTCTTCCGCGGATCTCTTCCGATTCTGGTGACGCTCTTCGAGAACGCCCGCGTGAACCTGTCGGTCTTCGACGCGCAGGGCCGGCACTTGGCCACATTGCTGGATCGCGAGGTGGGCGCGGGTACCTTGCACGTGGATTGGGATGGCCGCGCAGCCCACCGGACCTCGGCCGGAACCGGCGTCCGCTTCCTGCGGCTCGCTGCGGACCGGGACATCATGACCGTGCGGGTCGTCCGCCTGCGCTGACGCCGGCGAACGACCCGCCCAGTTCTTCTTTTCTGTCTTCCTGGCCCAACCTAGCTGCTGTGCAGATCTCGCCGGGTGGAACGTGGCAGCCGGTCGAGCACGGGCAGCAGCCGGAAGGCCTCCTTATGCGGCAGCCAAAGCGAGCCCTCTACCGCTGCATCGGTGAGCGAACCGTCGTGGACCCAGCGCGTGAAGATGCCGGGATCCCCGGCGACGATCGTGAAATCGACCTTGGCCGGCAGCGCATCGAGCACGTGCAGGCGGGAGTTCGCCACGCGCAGGCCGAAGTCTCCACCGCTCGTGTGCACGCCCACCACCGCGTCCTGGCCCTGCAGGTCCTTCTGGGCGCGGGGGCTCTTCTCGACCTTCGTCATCAACTGCCGCATGGCCTCCAGCGCCTGGAGGAGGCGGTCCTTGCCCGCGGGCGTCACGGCCATTGCCGGTGGCGTGGGGCTGGCGAAGTCGAGCTCGGAGGCGCGCAGCGGCTGCTTGTTGCGCAGCTGCGCCGGAACTTCGGACATGGGCACCCAGAAAATGTCCCGGATGCATCCCACCGTAGCGTCCTCGAACACGCACTTCAGCTCAATGCCCTTGACGAAGATGCCCGGACGGACCAGGCCGGTGGTCGTGCGCAACCGCGAGGGCAGGAAGCCTGCGATGGGGGCATCGGTCGCCACGTCGACATAGCCGCGGGCGAAGGGCGCGTCGCCGATGAAGCTCGAGGATGGGAAGATCGTGATGGGCGCCGTCTGCGCCAGCACGCCCCGGTGGGGCAGCTCGACCTCCTGCATCTCGGCGAAGTTGCAGATCGGGCAGTGCCACGTGTTGGCCGGCACCGCCACGTTGCCGCACTTGGGACACTTGGCGCCGATGAGCCGGCCTTCCCGCAGCGCCAGGAAGAAGCGGGAGTGCTCCCCGTAGGTCTGCTTGTAGAAGGTGGTCATCTGGGTGGCGAACTGCAGATAGGTCTTTCCGTCCCGGCCCTCGACCTCGCTGTACTCGGGCGCCAGGTCGTAGTCCGGGGGAAGAACGGTATTCCTGTCGTGGTGCGTCATGGGTTTCTCCCTCATTCGCCTAGCTCGAGAACGATGGCGCCGCCGTAGCAGGCGTTGATCGCGCCGGTTCCGTGGATGAGACCCAGGGGGATCTGGCGGGCGAGCATTTCCCGCCGGCAGGACCACGTGGAGAACATGTTGGACCCGCCGACGAAGTGGCCGCCGAAGATCAAGCCGCCCGAGGGGTTGACCAGCACCTGGCCCTTGGGCGGTCGCTGATCATCGCGCAGAGACTTGACGTCGACCATGATACCGTCATCAACGAGGCGCCGGCTCTGTCCCGCCGGCACGAAGCCCATCTCGGCCATCGTGACCATGAGCTGGGCGACGAAGGCGTCGTGCAGCTCGACGATGCCGATGTCGGCGGGCTTGACGCCCGCGGCGGCATAGGCCCGCTCGGCGGCAATGCGGTCGGAATCGATGCGGGGCAGCCGCTTGTAGTTGCCGCCGCGACCCGGCTGATAGGACTCGTTGGCCGCGCCGACGCCCTTGATCCAGATCGGCCTGACACCGGTGCGCTTCGATATCTCCTTGGCCTTCTCCTCGCAGGCAAAGATCAGGGCTCCCGCCCCTTCCGTGTACATGCAAGCCTCGAGGAGCCGCAGCAAGGGCGCGATGATCCAGCGCGAGGCCATGACCTGCTCGGCGGTCACCGTTTCGAGCCGGCGCTGGGCGTGGGGATTGCGGTTGCCGGCGTGGCAGAGCATCTCGATGATCTTGGCCCGCACTTCGGGCACGCCGATATCGTTGGGATATTCATCGTTGTAGGCCAAGCAGATCTGCATGTACGAGTCCGAAGCCGTGGCACCCAGGGGATACTCGTAGAAGGGGTCCCATGACTTCGCGATGGTGTCGACGACCATCGGCGTGGCGGTCTTGGAACGTGGGTCGTAGCAGTCGGTGGCCTTCTCGCCGCCGATGCAGAGCACCACATCCGACATCCCGCTGGCGATCTCCATGACCGCCATGCGCATGGCGTAGAAGCCGGTGGCGCCCCCGGTCGTCACGCGGGTGCCTGGCTTGTTCGCCATGCCGATGATCCCGGTGAGCGAGCTCTCCGGGATGGCCTGGTGCTCGAAGATGTCGTTGTAGATCCCGTAGATCACCGAGTCGATTTCGTCCGTGGTGATCTTCGCATCCTGACAGGCGCGACGCGTGGCCTGCTGGAACAGGTCCCAGAACGTCGCCTCCACCCAGCGGCCCCGGCAATCCGTGATGCCGGCGCCAACAATCCCTACTTTGCGCATAGGCCTGGCCTCCACATGTTGTAGGCAACACGAGCCGAAAGCATAGCGCGCGGGGCCTGCTGGATCTACCCCAAATCTGCCGCCGGGCCGGGCAAGGCCGTAAGGCTGCGGTCCCGTCGGAGGGTCGGGGTGGATGGCGGTCGTGGGCTGGGCGACCGGCTGAGCCGGGGATGGGGATTCCAGGGGGAGTCAAGGGCCAGTGGGGCAGGCCCATGGAAAGCGCCTGCCCCCCCTAGACTCCTGCTACCAGCCGTTGCGGCCACGGCCGCCGCCGCCGTCCCTGGGACGATTCTCGCGCGGCTGAGCCATGTTGACCTTCAGACTGCGGCCCTTGAATTCGCGGCCGTCGAGATTCTGGATCGCCTTCTGGGCATCTTCGGCCTGCGCCATCTCGACGAAGGCGAACCCACGCGGTCTGCCGGTCTCACGGTCCATGATCACCTTGGCCGAGACGACCTCGCCCTGGGAGACAAACAGCTCCTGGAGCTCCGCCTCGCCGATGTCAAAGGGAAGATTGCCGACGTACAGATTGCTGGACATGTTTCCTAGCACCTCTCACTTGGGAACGCTTCACCGCACGGAACGCGTACCATGGTTCGAATGACCGACCCGAGAGCATCCTCAGTGGGTCTTGGGCATAATCGCTGGATTCTCGTTCCTTCGCCGATCTCGGAGATACCCACGGGCGATCCCGGAGAAAGAGGGAAAGGGGTCGATGCAACAGCTTGTCAGCCGACAAACCCAGAGTGCGGACAGGAATAGGCTGGTAGTTATCTCCTTCCAAGCCCTGAACTCAGGCTATGATCGCCCTGCCTGGGAGTCGCGAATTGCAGTTCCCCGCAGGACTCAGCTCGCATCATCGTCGTTCCGCCGCTTCTTGTCCAGTCTTTTCGTACGCACAGACCAGACAATCGCCGGCGCGTGAAGGGTGGGTCCGACCGTCCTGACTCGGGCACGCCCCCTGAGGGCGGCGTCACCGGGTCTTGCGGCTGGCTGGCCTCCCCTGCGCAACCGCGTACTCCTTCTTGGCCCCGTTGGCAAAGTTCGCCGCGGCGAAATCCCAATTGACGAGGTGGTTGATGAAGGCATCGACGAACTTCGCCCGGGCATTGTGGTAGTCGACATAGTAGGCGTGCTCCCACACGTCCAGAGTCAAGAGCGGGGTCTGCCCGTGTTTCATCGGCGTGTCGGCATCGGCGGTCTGGGTGATCAGCAACTTGCCGTTGTCGACGACGAGCCACGTCCAGCCCGATCCGAAGAGCGAAAGGGCTGCCTTCGTGAACCTCTCTTTGAACCTGTCGAACGAGCCAAAGTCGCGCTCGATGGCCGCGGCCAGCTCGCCATCGGGTGCGCCACCGCCCGTGGGCTTCAGTGAGTTCCAGAAGAACTCGTGATTCCAAGCTTGGGCGGCGTTGTTGAATAGCGGCCCCGGGAGGGCCGCGAGGATGACTTCACCCAGTGACATCGCGGCCTCCGGCAGCCCTTCGGTAAGCCGGTTCAGGTTGTGGACATAGCCCTTGTGGTGTCTGCCGTAGTGGAGCCCCATGGTCCTCCCGCTGATATGCGGGGCTAGGGCATCCTTTTCAAAGGGCAAGGGCGGTAATTCGAATGGCATTCCTCATCTCCTTTTCTCAGACAGCTGCGGCGTGCTAACGCACGTGCAGTTCGCAGATCCGCCGGAAGTGGAACCCGTAGATGGCCAGCCGAATGGCCATCGCAAACGACCGAGGCCGGACGAACAACGTCGAGAACACCAACGACCAATAGTGCCGGCGTTCGTTGCCGATGATGCCCAAGTGATACACGGAACGGCAGAGAGCCAGCACATCACTCAGGTCGTAATGGGCCGCGAACCTGGGCGGCTCATACTCCTTCAAGAAAGTCCGGATCCGCGCGTAGTAATGGCGCGGCGCGTAGATGTGGCCCAGGACGTGCTGGTAGCCCTCGCGCAGGGTCGGCATCGGCATCCGCGGAACAATGTTGGTGGACCCATCCGCGTTGTCCCCGGACATTTCCCGGCGCAGGCGGCCCTCGCGCTTCAAGCGATCGTACAGCCTGGTTCCATGGGGCGCCTGCAGCAAGCCCACCATGGCCGTGACAATCCCGCTGCGCTGAATGAAGTCGATCTGGCGCTGGAAGATCGTTGGGGTGTCGCTGTCGAAGCCGACGATGAACCCGCCCTGCACTTCCAGACCCGCACGTTGGATTTGTCTGACGCTCTCGACCAGGTCTCGGTTTCGGTTGTGGGACTTCTTGCATTCTCGTAGGGCACCGTCGTCCGGCGTCTCGATGCCCACGAACACGGTCGCGAATCCGGCCGCCACCATCAGGGCCATCAACTCCGGGTCGTCGGCCAGGTTGATCGATACCTCGGTGTTGAAAGGCATGCCCCGGCGTCCCCGACGCCACTCGATCAGCGCAGGCAGCAGCTCGCGCTTGAGCTGTTGCCGGTTGCCGATGAAGTTGTCGTCGACGATGAAGACCGGGCGGCGCCAACCCCGGTCATACAGTGCCTGCAGTTCCGCGATGAACTGAGACGCCGCCTTGGTGCGTACGCGATGGCCGAACAGGGCCGTGACATTGCAGAACTCGCAATCATAGGGGCAGCCGCGGGAGTACTGGATGCCCACCGACGCGTAGTGACGCAGGTCGACCAGGTCCCACAGGGGCGTGGGCGACCGCCGGAGGTCGGCGTGCTCCTCCGTGCGGTAGACCCGTTTTGGGCAACCGGCTTCGAGATCCCTGAGGAAAGGGGGCAGTGTCAGCTCCGCCTCGTTGAGGACGAAGTGATCGACCCCGTCGAACTGCTCGTGCTCAGCGGTGAAGAGCGGGCCGCCGGCCACGACCTTGACCCCAGCCGCCCGGCAGCGCGCAATCAGGGAGGTGGCCGAGTCGCGCTGGACATTCATCGCACTGATCAGGGCAAGGTCGGCCCACTCAAGGTCGGTCTCTGTCAGAGCGCTGACGGTGGTGTCGACCAGGCGCTTATCCCACGCCGTGGGCAGCAAGGCCGCCACGGTGATCAGACCCAGCGGCTGGTGACCAGACTTCTTGCGCACGAAGCGGAGAGCGTGTCTGAAGCTCCAGAAGGTGTCCGGAAACTCCGGGTAGATAAGCAGGACATTCACAACGGTTTTCCCCAGTATCCTGGAGCCAGCATCCGGGAGCAGGCCGGCCCCGCCCGCCTACTCCCTCTCATCGGAAGCATCGACTTGGACGCCCCGCTCCGCAATCGGCCCGAGGATTGAAAAGGGAACTAGTCCCTTGGATGGAGACGGTTGTGGCGCGGAGGCGAGGCGTCGTCGCCGCGGGCGCGGCTACTTGGGTCGCGACCCAGGCCGGTCCAGCCCCCGCCGGTGGGCGAAGCTGGCCAGTTCCAGGCGCGTGTGCAAGGCGAGCTTCTCCAGAATGTTGTGAACGTGGCTCTTGACGGTATGAACAGCGATGTGAAGCTCTTTGGCGATCTCCTTGTTGCTGCGCCCCTCGGCGATCAGGGCGATGACCTCATGCTCCCGCTTGGTCATCCTGACCGCCTTGAGCAACCGGTCGGCGCCTCCGCTTTGGATGGCATGTTCCACGATCTGGGAGAAGAGCGATCCGGTCAATGGCGGGGGCAGGACCTTGTGTCCCTCCGCGACCGACCTGATGGTGCGCAGGAAATCATCGAGGGTGGCATCTTTGAGAATGAAGCCGGCCACCCCGGCCTTCACGAAGTCGACGACATCCGCCTCGACAGGAATGAGGTCCATCACAACCACTTCAGTCTTCGGAAACCGCTTCTTGATGGACTCCACGACCCGCAGGCTGTTCTGGCTTCTCAGGCCCATGTCCAGCAGCACAACTTGGGGCCTCAGCCCCTGCGCCTTCTCGAGCGCATCGCCGTTCCCTGTCGCCGCCACGGCCCTGAGGTCCGGCTGCTCGTTGAGCATGGCCGTGATGCCCTCGCGCAGCAGGCGATTGTCCTCAACCAGCAATACCCGGATCTTCGCCATGGGCATCGCTCTCCGCCAAATCTCCTCCCTGAGACCACACGCGCCCCTGCTGGGCCGGCGGCCCAGCGCGCAACCGACCCACCCCAGCGGTGATGATCGAGGGGCCAGGGAGCCGAGGGGCCAGGGAGCATTGTGCTTCGATCGGAGCCGGCCGTCAAGTCTCAAGCGGAGTGGGAATTCGGGGGTTAGTTGGTGCTGGACCCCGGGCAGCAGCTTGGTGGCGCCGCGCGAGCGGGCTCCTCCCCCGCCGAGCGCCCGGGCTCAGACGCCCGAGCTCAGACGGTGTTCACCGCCGCCTCGCCTTCGGAGCGGGCGATGATCGCCGCCCCGCACGAGTCCGACAGCACGTTGACCGTCGTGCGCAGCATGTCCATGGGACGGTCGATCGCCAGCATCGTCCCGACGATCAACGCGGCCTCCGGACCCTGCAAACCGACCGCTTCGAGCACGATGAAGATCATCACCAGTCCGGCGTTCGGGATGGCCGCCGCTCCCACGCTGGCGGCGAAGGCGGTCGCGATGATGATGGCTTGCTGCGCGGCTGTCAGCGGCACTCCCAGAACCTGGCCGATGAAGATAACCGCCACACACTCGAAGAGCGCCGTGCCGTCCATATTGACCGTGGCGCCCATCGGGATCACGAACGATGCGACCCGGTTACTGACCCCCACCTTCTCCTGCACGCACCGCAACGTGACCGGCAACGTCGCGCCGGAGCTGGCGGTCGAGAAGGCCATGACGAGCGCGTCGGCCATGTTGCGGTAGTGAACCCGCGGATCGATCCGGCCCAGGACCAGCAGAACGAGCGGCAGGATGATCAACCCGTGCACGAGCAGCCCGCTTGCAAGCGTGAGCACGTATTTGCCCAATGGAACAAAGGCCGCCACCCCGCTCTCCGCCGCGGCCTTGGTCATGAGACCCAACACACCCAGGGGCGCGAAGCGAATCACCGCGGAGGTGAGCACCATCATGATCTGGAAGAAGCTACCGAAAGCCCGGCGTCCGGCATCGCGCGCCGCGGCCGGCGCGTGGGCGATCGCGATGCCCAGGATGATCGCGAAGCCGATGACGCCGAGCATCTGGCCCTCCGCCATCGCCTGGACCGGATTCGCCGGAATGAACTCCAGCAACAGCCGCAGGGCGAACTCACCGGGACCGGCCGGACGGCTGACCTCCGGCAGGGCGAGGGGCTGCACGCCGGCGATCTGCGCGCCGATGCCGGGCCGGATCGTGTTGACGAAGAAGAGGCCCACGAAGATGGCGAGAAAGCTCGTGAGCGCGTAGTAGCCCAAGGTCTTCGCCCCGAGGCGGCCGAGCTCCCGGCCGGTGCCGATGGACGCGACGCCGCTGGTCAGGGAGGCCAGCACGAGAGGGACAATCACCATCCGCAGCGCCTGCATGAAGGCGGTGCCCATCCAGCTTAAGGCCGAGACGGCGGGCGCGCCGACGGTGAAGCCCAAGATGACCCCCAAGATCATCGCGCTGAAGATTTGATAGTGGAGCTTGCGATACCAGGGCGGACGCCCGATGTGGGTCAAGGTCGTCATCGGGGGGCAGCTTGCCACATCCGGGAGCAGCCGGCAAGATGCCAGCCGGGCCCTCGTCAGCCACGCAGGTCTCAGCGATGCAGCCGGATCCCCACGGACGCGTAGTGCACCAGCGCGAAGTTGTAGACCGTCTCCACGTCGGCCCCGCCCTCCAAGAGGCGATATCCCAGCAGCAGGTCGAGGTCGCGCGAGAGCCCCAGCCGCAGGGCCACCAGCACATCCTCCGCCCGCCCCTGGCCTCCGGGCGACGCCAGGGCGTCGCCCTCGATCGACAACGCCACGCCGGCGGTCCACTGCCAGTCGAAAGCGAAAGCCAGGAGCGGCACGAAGCCGGTGTCGGTCTTGCGGGCGCGCTGACCACCGCCTTCCAGGCGGATCTCGGCGTCGCGGATCTTGACGGTCGCCCCCAGCTCCAGGCGCGCCCGGGGCGTCGTCCACAACCGATAGCGATAGGTCACCCGATAGGAGTCGAAGCGGTAGAGCGCCTCGATCGCCTCCCCGGCGGCGAAGTCAACGCCCTGGTAGTGCACCGGCCTGGCGAAGTGGCCCGCGAAGGAGATCCGCAGGGGAGCCGCGAGCAGGAGCAGCGTATGGCGGTCGGCGAACCGCATTCCACCTCGCAGGCGCAGGAAGGCCACCGGGTCGGCGTCCAGCTCCTCGGCCAGCGAGAACTCCGTGCCGGTGTCGGGAGGAATGCGCACATCATTGTAGCCGGAGAATGCCGCTCCGCTTTCCGCCTCGACGAAGACATCGCCGCGCGCCGAGATGAGGCCGCTCAGCACGAGCAGCAAGGCGATCCCACCGCAACCGCGTACGCTCATCCACGCACCTCCATCTCTTGGCGAATCAGGATCATCTTGCCTGGCCATCGATCGCGCAGGCGCTGATCAGGGCCGCGTGCAGCTTGTCGACCGCTTCGCGGCTGCCGACTACAATCAGCCGATCGGCGCCTGCCACGGTGGTCTCGGCCGTGAGCGTGTGGATCCGTTCACTGCCGCGCTCGATGCCGATCACGGTCACCCCGAAATCGCGCCGGAAATGGAGGTCCCCCAGCGTCCGGCCGCTCAGGCCGCAGGTCAGCGGCACATCCACCCGCGCGATGGTGAAGGTCTCCTGCTCCTCCCGCCGCCCGAACTCTCGGCGACTGATGAAGGCCGCCGCCCGCGCCAGGTTCTCCTCCTCCCCCAGCAGGACCAGACGGTCTCCCGGGTAGAGAACGAAGCTCGCTTCAGGGTCGAAGGTGGTCTGGCCCGCCCGGCTCACGGCCAGGATCGAGACCCCGGTCTGCTGGCGCAGCGGGATGGAGCCCAGCGGCTGTCCGGCCCACACCGTGCCGGTCTCCAGGCGCACTTCGCGCAGCGAGGTCGGCCATTCGCTCTCGGCGGGCAACCGGTGCATGGCAGCATCCAGCGCATCCACCGCCTGGTCGGCCGCATCGGCGAAGGGTCGCAGGACCAGGTCGGCGCCCAGCGTCTGGAAGTACTCGGCGTCGTCCTGCGTGCGGGCCGTCAGGGCGAGCTTGCCCGGATAGCGCGCTGCCCGCAGCAGATTGACCAGCGCGGTCGTGACCTGCCGGTCCGGCGCGGCCGAGAGGATCCAGCGGGTGCGCCGGATCGGCAGATGCTCGAGCAGCTCGGGATCTTCCATGTCGCCGTAGAGCACCGGAACGTTCTGCTCGCGCCAGTAGCGCAGGATCTGGGGATCGAAGTCGACGCCAACCACCTGCTGGCCGCGTTTGACCAGGCGGCGGACGATGCTGCCGCCGTAGTGGCCGAGGCCGAACATGAGCACGTCGATGCGCGCCAGCAAGCGCGTGTCGTGCTCGGCAGCGGTCTCCTCGCGGTAGGGAATGCTACGCTCGAAGATCGACAGCGCGGGCGCCAGCGCCCGGTAGAGCGGGCCGGAGTAGAGGATCATGTAGGTCGACAGGCCGATCGTGACCAGGCCGACGACCGTCACCAACCCGACGGCGGCCTGATCGACATGGCCCAGGGTCGCCCCCAACCCGATCAGGATCAACGAGAACTCCGAGATCTGAGCCACCGTCAGGCCCGCCAGGAAGCTCGTGCGCTTGCGGTAGCCCATGCGCCCCATGATGACCATCACGATGAGCGGATTGCCGACCAGGACGAAGATCGAAAGGACCAGCGCCGGCACAGCGGCGCCGCCCAGCAGCGACAGCTCCAGGGAGGCCCCCAGCTGGATGAAGAAGAAGAGTAGCAGGAAGTCCCGCAGACTTACCAACCGCGAGCCAATCGCATCGCGAAACGGCGTCGAGGCAATCGACATCCCGGCGATGAAGGCGCCGACCTCCTTGCTGAACCCCAGCCGGCCGCCGAGCGCGGCCAGACCGACGGCCCAGGCGATGGCGAAGAGCACCAGCAGCTCCGGCGCGCGGGCGAGCTGCTGCAGGAGCCGCGGCAGGACGAAGCGCATCAAGAGCAGGATGGCGGCCAGGAAGGCGAGCCCCAGCCCGAGCACGGTGCCGTACTCGCGCAGCAGCGCCCCCTCGCTGTCGGTCCCCGCGCCGTAGGCCGACAGCGCGATCATGGCCAGCACCACCGCCAGATCTTGCACGATGAGAAAGCCGATGGCGATGCGACCGTGCAGGGCATCGATCTCCCGTTTGTCCGAGAGCAGCTTGACGATGATGATCGTGCTCGAGAAGGTGAGCGCGACCGCCACGTAGAGCGCGGTCGTGGTGTTCATTCCCAGCACCCGCGCCAGCAAGAACCCCCCCAGCGAGGTGAAGATGATCTGCCCGAGGCCTGTGGCCAGCGCCACTCTTCCCATGGTGCGGATCATGACCAGATCGAGTTTGAGCCCGACGATGAAGAGCAGGACACAGATGCCGATCTCGGACAGCAGTTCGAGCGAGTGCGGGTCGCGGATGAGATCGAGCACCTGGGGCCCAGCCAGGATACCGACGGCGATGAATGAGACAATCAGCGGCTGGCGCAGCTTGCTGCCGACGAAGCCGATCAGGGCCGCCAGTGCCAGTACCAGCGCGGTCTGCAGGAAGACGACCTGCGTGTCCACCGCCGCTCCGGCGGCCGGCGGCAGCGCCACGGCGTCTCCCACGGTCTGGAGCAGGTACGGATCAGGCATTCTCGGCGGACTCCTCATCTCGGCCCGACGCCGGCGATCCAGGGGCACGGCAGCCAGAACCCGGCGCCGGCTGCCCGGCGGCTGCCTCGCACCCTGAAAGCGCGTGCGTCTGTGGGTCGTAGTGCCCGCGCAGCTCATCGCACTCGGAGCAGCGCCAGCGCGGGATCCCCCGGAAGTAGGCCGCGCGTCCCAGGATCTGCATCGCGACGGGACCCGTCAAGAACACAAAGCCGACCACCAGCAGCGAGCGCGTGATGACCGGGGCGCTGGCGAAGTGAAGCGCCGCGGCGGCCATCAAGCCGGCCAGGCCGAGCGTGAAGGCCTTGGTCGTCACCTGGGCTCGCAGATAGAAATCGGGCATGCGCACCAGGCCCAGGGCCGACAACAGCATGAAGAGCGCTCCGCCCACCATGCAAACCGCGACCAACCATTCCCTCACGACGACGGCCCTCGCTCGAAATACCGCGCGAATGCGATCGTGCCCAGGAAGACCACCAGCGCCAGCACCAGGATGGCATCGAGGAGCACCGGCTGGCCCGACTCGATCGCCGTCAGCGCGATGACGCCGGCGGCCAGCATCGACATGATATCGAGCGCGACCACGCGATCGGGCAAGGACGGGCCGCGCACGAGCCGGATCAGCACCAGCAGCAACGCCGCGCCCAGCATCCCCAGCGAAAGCCGGGCGGCGACGGCCACGACCGGATGGAGTTCGCCGTTCATCGGGTGAGCTCCAGGATGCGGCGTTCGAAGCCGTGCTTGATCTCCCGCTTGGCCTGCTCGGGATCCTCGAGATACGCCGCGTGCACGTACAGCGTCCGCCGGTCGTCGGAGAGGTCGAGCGCCAGGGTGCCGGGCGTCAGGGTGACCAGCGTGGCCAGCGCCGCGATCTCGCCATCGCTCTCGGCGTCGAGCGGCACCGCCAGGATGCCCGGCCGCAGCCGCGGTCGCGGAGCGATGGTGTCGCGGGCGATACGCAGGCTCGACAGCACGAGCTGCCCAAGGAAGAAGAGCCCGAAGCCGGGCAGCCGATGCAGGCGCACCAGGCGCCAGCGCCGCGGCGCCTGGGCACCGGGTCCCGCGCCTGGGCCACCCTGGCCGCCAACCCCTGGACCGCGGCGCAGAGCGGGGATCAGCACCAGCCAGCCGATCGCGATGCCCACGGCCAGGTTGGGCAAGCTCAGGACACCGGTCAGGCCGACCCAGACGGCGGCGAGCAGCAGGATGGTCGCGATGCGATTCATGGCTGCACCCCCAGCACGACCCGCAGGTACGCCTCCGGCGACGCCAGTTCGCGCCCGGCCTGGGCGGCGAGCGCGCTCACCGGGCCGGCGGCGATCCCCACCCCCAGCACGAACAGCGCGCAGAGCGCGAGCGGCAGGTACAGGGCGAGGCGCGATCCGGCCGACAGCGCCGGCTCCCCGCCCGCGTCCGCCGGCCGGTCCTTCCCGAAGGCCTCGGCCCAGATCTTCATCATCGAGAAGAGCGTCAGCACGCTCACGGCCAACCCCACCGCCACCAAGACGTACGCCCGCTCCGCGAGTCCGGCCCGGAAGAGCAGGAGCTTGCCCCAGAAACCCGAGAGCGGCGGCAGTCCCGCCAGCGCCAACGCGCAGAGCAGGAACAGGATCGCGAGCGCCGGGCGCGTACGCTGGAGGCCACCCAGGCGCTTCAACTCGCCCGTCCCGCGCAACCGCTCCACGATGCCGCCGGCCAGAAAGAGCCCCGCCTTGGCAACGATGACATGCATGAAGAAGTAGATCGCCCCGCCGAGCGCCGGCCCGGTCGCCAGCGCCGCGCCGAAGAGAAGGTAGCCGATCTGACTGATGATGTGAAACGAGAGCAGGCGGCGGATCTCACCCTGCGCCACCGCGCCCAGCACGCCGGTGACCATCGTCAGACCGGCGATCCACACGAGCAGCGGCCGAATGAACCCCGTATCGGCCGCGAAGACCAGGGTGAAGATCCGCAGGATCGCGTAGACCCCGGTCTTGGTCAGCAGGCCCGAGAAGAGCGCGAGCACCGCCGGCGGCGCCGCCGGGTAGGCGGCTGGCAGCCACGAGAAAAGCGGGAAGACCGCCGCTTTGATCCCGAAAGCCACGAGGAAGAGCACCGCCACGACCGCCACCAATCCCGGCTGCCCGGCGAGTGGGACCGTTCGGGCCAGATCGGCCAGGTTGAGCGTTCCGGTCAGGCCGTACAAGAGACCGATCGCCGAGAGGAACAGGACCGATGAGAGCAAGTTGAGCACGACGTACTTGATCGGTCCAACGAGCCGTGCCCGACCACCCTCCAGCACCAGCAACACGTATGAGGAGAGCAGAAAGATCTCGAACCAGACATACAGATTGAACAGATCGGCGGTGAGATACGCGCCGCTCACGCCCATGAGCAGGGTCTGTACAAGCACGTGATGGCCGAAGCGCTCGCGCCGGAGGCCAACGCCGGCCAGGGAATAGATCGTGACGGCGACGGCGACGAAGCCGGCCATCGTGACCATGATCGCGCTGAGCAGATCGGCGGCCAGGACGATGGCGAAGGGCGCCCGCCAGCCTCCGACCCGCGTCGCGATCGGGCCGTGCGCCTGGACCCGTGCCAACAGCAGGAGACCGCTCGTGAGCAGGCCCCCGGCCCCGGCCACCGAGATGATCCGCTGGAGCCGGAAGCGCCGGTGCGCCAGCAGGCACAGCGTGGCCGCGGCTAGCGGCACCAGGATCGGCAGCACCAGCAGCCGGTTCATGACTCGCTCCGCAGCTCGTCGAAGTCATCCGCCCCGTGGCTGTGGTGCACACGGCGGATGAGGACGACGGCGAAGGCGAGGGCGCCGAAGCCGACGACGATGGCGGTCAGGATGAGCGCTTGCGGCACCGGATCCGCATGCGGCGCCGGTACCGCGGTCGCCTCGGGCGGCACGCTCGGCGGGCGGCCGCGCACCAGGCGCGCGGCGGTGAAGATGAGCAGATTGGCCGCGGTCGTGAGGATCGCCAACCCGAACACCAGCTTGGCCACGCTGCGGCGCAGCACGAGATAGATCCCGGCCGCGTAGAGCGCGCCAACGGCAATGGCGAGCGCGGTCAGCATCGCGTCCCCCACGCGTCGCCGAGGCGCGCGTCTTTCACAAGCGCGATCCTCATCTCAATCCTCCGCCAGCGTGAGCACGATACCCAGGCTCACGCCGAAGACCACGAAGTAGACGCCCAGATCGAAGATTAGCGGCGTTCCGATGGCGAGCTTGCCCAGCCCGGGCACGGTCGTCTGGGACCACGCGGCGGTCATGAAGGGCTGCCCCTGCAGGAGGCCCCCCATCCCGCTCAAGCCCGCCAGCGCCAGTCCCCCGCCCGCGAAGATGCGCGGCGGGAGCCGCAGGACGCGCCGCGTGGCGGCCGGATCATGGGCGACCAGATGCAGGCAGAAGGCGAGCGCCGCGGTCAGCCCGCCGATGAACCCGCCGCCCGGGCTGTTGTGCCCGCGCACGAAGAGGAACAACGAAAAGACCAGCAGCAGGGGCAAGACCACGCGGGCCGCCGTGCGCAGGACGACCGGCCTCATGACGCGCTCCTCCTGCGGCCGGGGCGTTTGAGGAGCGCGAAGACCCCGAGCGCCGCGATGGTGAGCACGGTGATCTCGCCCAGCGTGTCCAGGGCGCGGAAGTCGACCAGGATCACATTGACCACATTGCGGCCCAGACCCTCCGGCAAGCTGGAACGCGCGTAGAAGTCGGTCAGCGCGGTGCTGGCCGGCCGCGTCTGCCCCACCGCCAGAACCAGCGCGGTCATCAGCCCCCCCGCCGCCAGGGCCACCAGGGCGTCGCGCGCACGCGTGGCGGCCGACGAGAGGCTCGCGAAGCGGGGCAACGAGTAGAAGACCAGGACCAGGACGATGACGGTCAGCGTCTCGACGAGGAACTGGGTCATCGCCAGGTCGGGCGCGCCGAAGAGGATGAAGACGAGCGCCACGCCGTAGCCCACAACGCCGAGGCAGGCGATCACCGCCAGCCGCGAGCGGGCGCGGACCGCGGCCAGCGCCCCCGCGCCGATCGCCACCGCCAGACAGGCCTCGTGGACCCGCAGATCCCACGCCGGCGGCACCTTCACCGGCACCTTCCCCACCGCCAGCGCCATCCAGCCCAACCCCGCGGCGGTCACGACCAGGACGAGGATGTACCGGCGCAGATAGCCGTGCTGCAGGAGGCGCGTCTGCGCTCCGGCCAGCGCGAGCATCCCGGCCAGGGCCCGCTCGTAGATCCGCGCCGGGCCGAGGCGCGCGCCCAGGTCGATCCGCCGGACGAGCGCACGCAGCCGCGGATAGAAGCGATATCCCACGAGGCCGCCCATCACCGTCAGGATGCTCAACACGAGAACCAAGTTGAAGCCGTGCCACAGCTTCAGCGTGACCTCAACCGGCTCGGCCCCGACGGCGGCGACGGCCGACTCGATGAGCGGACCGACCAGGCGGTCGGGGAAGCCGCCGATGAGCAGCCCCGCCAGCGCGGGCAAGAGCGGCGCGAGCCACAGGGCCGGCGGCGCCTCGTGCGGTCGGTGCTCGCCGCGGCCTCCGTGGCCCAGCACCACGCGCGCCACCAACACCGCGGCGATGGTCACGAGAAGGACATTGGTCAGGATCCCCATCGGCGTTACCACCGGGGCGACGCCGGGCGCCTGCAGCTTGGCCTCGTAGAGCAGCTCCTTGCTGAGGAAGCCGAGCAGCGGCGGCATGCCCGCCATGGAGAGCGCCGATAAGGCCAGAGCCAGGGAGGTCCGCGGCATCGCGCGCCGCAGGCCGCTCAGGCGATCGAGGTCGCGCGTGCCCGTCTCGTGATCGATGGTGCCGCCGGTCATGAACAGCGCGCTCTTGTACAGGGCATGGACCAGCAGGAAGACCGCCCCGGCCTTCATCGCCAGCCGCGTGCCCAACCCCAGCAGCAGGACGAGCGTCCCCAGGCCGCTCACCGTTGTGTAGGCGAGTACCTTCTTGAGGTCCTGCTGGCCGAGCGCCAGGATCACGCCGGCGAGCATGGTCGTCGCCCCGGCCAGCGTGATCAGGGCGTGCCACTCGGGGGTCGCGCCCAGCGCCGGGTGCAGGCGCGCGAGCAGATAGACCCCGGCCTTGACCATCGTGGCAGAATGCAGATAAGCGCTGACCGGCGCGGGCGCCTCCATGGCGCCGGGCAGCCAGAAGTGGAACGGCACCTGCGCCGACTTGGTGAAGGCCCCCGCCAGAACGAGCAGCAGGATGGCGCGGTAGTGCGGGTGCGCCTTCAGCAGCTCGCCGCGCGCCGCCAGCTCCGAGATGCGCCAGGTGCCCCCCGCGTCACCCAGCAAGAGCGCCCCCGCCAGGAGCGCGAGGCCGCCGATCCCGGTGACGAGGAGCGCTTGCAGCGCGGCCGCCCGCGCCGCGGGGCGGCCGCTATCGAACCCGATCAGGAAGTACGACCAGACCCCCGTCAACTCCCAGAAGACCAGGAGGGTGATGAGGTCATCGGCACACACCAGGCCCAGCATCGAGCCCAGAAACGCGAGCAGCAGCCCGTAGGCGCGACCGAGGCGCGGATCGCCCTTGAGGTAGCCGCCGGTGTAGACCAGCACGAGGGCACCGATGCCGCTGATCAGCAGCGCAAAGATCAGCGCCAACCCATCGAGCCGCAGGGCGAGGGAGATCCCCAAGTCAGGCAGCCACGGCCACGCCTGCAGATCCACGCCGCCGGCGCTGATGGCCGGCAGGCGGGCGAGGAACTGCGCGCAGAGCGCCGCCGGCAGTAAGGCCAGGATCCAGCCGGTCCACCGGCCGAGGAGCCGGTGCAGCATCGGCGCCAGAGCGGCGGCGGCGAAGGCCGACAGGATCGCAACCAACATGGCGGCAGGATACCACACCGGTCGCGGCTGTCGATGTTACGAAGCCGGGGCCGGTGTGCGCGTCCCGGGTTGCCAGAACCGCTCCCTGGCAGCTACTCGACGATCAAGAGGCGTTTGCCGATCACACCCGTGCCTTCCTCCGCCGTCCTCACCCAGAAGGCCCCCGCCTCCACCAGTCGGCCTTCATCATCACGGCCGTTCCACACCAAGTGGTGCTCGCCGGCGGCCAGAGCCCCGTGGGCCAGCGTGCACACGCGACGACCTGCTAGATCGTGAATGCTCACCGAGCCTGTCCAAGCGCCGGGCAACTCGAGGTGGATAGTGGTCGAGCTGCGGAACGGATTCGGGCGAATGCCGGTAATGAGCGGCGTTACCGCCTCGCCCGGCCGCCGCTCCTCCGTCACGCCGCTCCCAGACCGGCCCAAGAGCCCAACGCGCACATCGTCCAGCAAGGGAGATCCCTGCGTTTGGACCGTCAGGAATGTGTAGACCTCGAAGACAAACCGCAGCGAGTCCCATTCCGCGCGAATCGGTTCGCCCGGCTCCCCCTCGAGTGTGACCAGATTGTAGTCCCTCCGCGAGCAACTCGGATTCCCGGCCACCCACCACTCGGTCTGCCCGAGGCGATCCGACCAGCGCGGCGTCGGGCAGGCGACAGTCGTGTAGGGATAGATCATGTAACCGGGGCGGAAGCACACCTGGCTCAGGTAGCTGCTCCATTGCACCACCACGGTGTCCCAGATGGCCGGGCTGTATTGGCCCCGTGCGATCGGACCGGAGATCGCCATCTGCCTGGTCTCGGCGGGGATGCTCGGCGGCCAGAAGGGGCTGTGTTCCTCGTCGACGAAGTCCCAGGCATTGGCACTGAGCGGGCAGTTGGTCAGGCCCACGTAGTCGAGCCAGGGACCCCAGACCTCCTCGGCCAGCACGCCCATGTAGGTGCCGGCGCCGGGGCACCGATCGAACGTCCAGCCCTGGGGCCCGTCATCGAAGTTCCAGGCCACCAAACTGGTCCCCATGGTCACCGACGCATCATCCAGGCCGAAGGGACCACACACACTGTTGTACAGGCCATCCTGATCCGACCAGCCGCCGTCGGCGATCATCCGCACCTCGACTTGCACAGCCTCTGTGCCACTTGCGAGCGCGCTGTAGGGAACCAGATGCGTGTAGGCTTCCAAAGCACCCGGTGCGCCGATGATGCCCGTGAAGGAGTCGAGCAGGGATTCACCCAACAGATCACCGCCGCCGGTCAAACAGCGCAAGTAGACCCGCGTGAAGTCGTAACCTTCCTCGGTGTCATTGAAGTAGAAGAACTCAATGCGCAGTTCGGTGGCCTGCGGAGACTCCACCAGTTCCAGCACGGGCGAGCGCGCCCACTGGCACATGCCGTTCTGATATCCCATGCCGGCCACGAAATCGCGGCAATTGGCCTCGTCTTCATGGACCCCGCACCAGAGCATGCCGCCCGCGGTCACGGGACTGCAGGGATCGCCGTGGGCGCTGAAGTCCTCCGGAGCCACCCGGTAGAAGTAGACCGCCGGGTTCTGGGTCTCATCGCGTGGGATCCACCCCTGGAGGGGATCCCCCGCCAGGGTGTCCCAATCCCAGATCCCCCCCTCGAATGCCACCCCCGTGCCGTCATCGCCTCCGAACCAGATCGTGTCCCGCATCGCCGTTTGGGTGCCGGCCAATTCGCGGGGCATGGGGTGCTGCTCGGCTGTCACGTCGATGGGCACCGCACCCACCGCGGCCGGCAAAATCGCCCAGACGCCCACCAGAATCGCCATGACGCGCCACATGGTTATCTCCTCTCTCTTGTGTGCCTTCCTTGTAAACCGCTCGCCCCATACACGGTGGAATCGCCGCCGATCTAACAGGTCACATCGAGCGGCTGGAACAAGGCCCGGGGGCAGATTTCACTGCGACTCGGCGCCGGCTGGGTCGCCCATCAGGATGAAACTGGCCCACAGCGCGGGGTGCGCGTAGGGATGTTCTCCCCGGGCGTCGGCATGGGCCCGCAGCCAGCCGCGGGCCTCGCGCAGAGCGGCGTGCAGGGGCATCGGCGCGGCCGGCCCAGCACCGCGATCCTGCTCGTACGACCCCGCGACGTTCTGGTAGAGGCGGATCATGAGCTGCGCCGTCGCTTCGTCGTCCACGGGCCACTCACTCACCAGCACGCTGCGGGCGCCGGACTGGAGGAAGGCGTGGGCCAGGCCGACATAGCCCTCTCCGCCGGTTTCCCGTCCGAGACCCGTCTGACAGCCGCTCAGCGTGACCAGATCGGCGTCCAGATGCCAGTCACGCAGGATCTCACCGGCTGTCACCAGCCCGTCGAACACCCGCTCGCCGGCTGCGGCGGCCGCGATCGGATCGGGCAGGCCGGTGCGAGCGAGCACCAGCGCCGAGCGCTCGGGTTGTTCCTGGTCAATGATCGCGTGGGTAGCAAGATGGATGGCGTCGAATCCGCGCAGCGTGCCCGCGGCGGCGAGCCCCGCCAGGTTCTGCTCGGAGGCATCGGGACCCAGGAGAATGACCGGCCCCGGGATGACCGCGGCCACACGCTGCACCTCCTCACGCGTGCCGGCCAGACGGGGCAGCGCTGCCAGCGCTTCGCTGCCGGCCGTTGGTGCGTCACGGTGGGGAGATGCGCTGCTCATCGCCACCAGGTGGGCGGGCGCGAAGGGCGGATCGCCGACCAACAGGGCGGTCTGCAGGGCGGATCGCTCCTCGTGCCGCCTCTGCTCGCGCAGCCAGGTGTAGACCGTTGCCGAGGGCGCATAGGACACGGCGAACAACTCGCCGGCCGGTCGCGTGTCCGCGTCCTCGAGTGACTCGAGCGGGATCCCCAGCATCGACCTCGTCGCGACGACCACCAGGTGCTCCACCCCGGTGAGGAACGGCAGCAGGGGTGTGAGCCAGAGTCGGCCCAGTTCGCGGGCATCGAGGCGGATGCGCTCGGTGGCCGTCACGTGGAACGGCCAAGAACCAGCAATTGCCAGCGCCTGGCGGTAGGCAGCCGCCGCGGCGGCGCGCGATCGGCCATGGCGGTCGCGGTCCGCCGGATCCAATGCCACCCAGTGCACCGGTCCCGAATCGCGCACCACGTAGCCCCACGCAAGATGCTCTCCCGGCCGCAGCTCGCACTCCAGCCAGCCCATCATCGCCGTGTGCGGCGTCAGGGCGGCTTGCACGCGCTCGAGGGCAAAGGCCTGCCCCTCGCTCACGGGGTGCCGCCTGGCGATCTCCTGCTCGAACGAGCACCACGAAGCCTGCACCGCAAGCAACTCGTTGCGCACCACCCGCAGTCGCTCCTCGACGCGCGCATCGAGCCGCTCATCACGCGTCGCCGAGAGCGCCAGAATCTGGCTCTCGAGGCGCCCGAGGGCGGCCTTGAGCGAATCCTCCTGGGCCTTCTCAGCCGGGGTGAGCCGGCGCGTGCCGGCCGCGGCCAGCAGATCAGCCAGGGCGCGCCCCTGGGCCCGCTCGACCGCTTCCCAGGCCGCCGCCGGACTGCCCAGCCAAAGCCGCGTCACGGCGAGAGCGCGGTAGGGCGAGACCTCGAAGGTGGCGCGTTCGAGGCCGCTGCCCGCGCGCAGGCGGGCCACCTCGAAGATGCGGGCCGCCTCGGCCAGCAGCGTCTCGGCCGAGGCGACTTCGCGGCGGGCGAGATGCGTCACCCCCAGATCGCTCAGGCTGCGAGCCACGAGCAGATGCGTTTGGCCGAAACTCTGCCGGCGGATTTCAAGCGCTTCTCGATGGAGCACCCCGGCCGCCTCGAAATCGCCGCGCCCCTGCGCCAGGTGGGCCAGACTGCTCAACGTCCAGGCCACATCCGGGTGGCGGGGACCGAGGATCCTGCGGCGCAGGGCAAGCGCCTCACGCAGGAGCGACTCGGCCTGCAGGGTGTCGCCGAGCGCGCCCAGGGAAGCCGCCAAGCCGGTCATGATCTGCGGGATGCGCGGGTGCTCGTCACCGAGGAGCCGGCGCGAGATCGCCAGCCCTTCCCAATGGAGTTCAGCCGCTTGCGCGTGCTTGCCCTCCGCGACGAGCGTGTTGGCCAGATTGTGTATATGGCCCGCCACGATCGGATGCTCGTTGCCGTGGAGCCGGCGTTGCATGGCGAGCGCCTCGCGGAAGATCCCTTCCGCGCCTGCCAGGTCGCCCTGGGCCTTGAGCAGAAAGGCGACGTTGTTCAAGCTCTGGGCGATGTCGTCGTGATCCTCGGGCAGCTTGCGGCGGCGAATGGCCAGACCCTCGCGCAGGAGCGGTTCGGCGCGCGCGTAGTCGCCCAGGTAGTAGCAGACGCCGCCAAGGTTGTTCATGAGCATCGCCACCAGCGGATCATCCGGCTCGTAGAGCCGGCGCGCCTCGGCCAGCGCCTCCCGCGCCAGGGGTTCGGCCTGCGCGTAGTCGCCCTGCTCGCGCAACAGACACGAGAGGTTGTTGAGGCTGTTCACGACCTCGGGATGGCTGCTGCCGCGCAGGCGGCGGTGCTGCGCCAGCGCGGCGCGCATCAGGGGTTCGGCAGCATCGTAGTTGCCCAGCATCTTGAGCAGGACGCCGAGATCGTTCTGAGCAGTGGCGATCTCCGGGTGATCCGGGCCCAGGATGTGCTGCCGGATCTGGAGCTGGCGCTCGCAGGCCTCGCGTCCATCCGCGAAGCGGCCCGCTGCCCAGCTTTGGCGCATGGACTCGCTCAGGCTGTCGGCCAGGATGAGCTCCCGGCGCTGAGCAGCCGGCAGCACCAGGGCATGCTCGAGTGTCTGCACCACCAGGGCGGCGTCGTCCCGCTGCCAGGCCTGGGCCGCCGGATCGTCCGCCAAGCGCCGGGCCAGGGCACCGGCCAGCGCCAGAGCCTCCTCGTAGCCGCCGGCGGCGCGCAGGCGCTCGATGCGCGCGAACACAGTATCGACCGGCGTCTCCATGACGTCCGGGCTCAAAGCGCTCGGGGGCGATCCCGCGGCCGAAACGGCGGGGACCCCATGGGTCCCGAGCGCCGCAGCTGCCGCCCCGATCGCCAGGGCGACCCACGACCCGCGCCCGACCCGGGCGGCGCGTACGCGGCGGGGGCGACCTGCGATCGCGTGAAATGAGGGCCGCGTCATGGCAGGGCCGCCCTCGCCCGGTCGCCCACGGGCCCCGGTTCTCCCGCCAGCTCCTGCAGGATGGCCCGGGCCCGCTCAGGCTGACCGGACTTTCGCAGGGCCACCGACAGTGTCCAGAGCCCCTCGACGCCCCAGGGATCGGGCAGCAGGCGCAGGTCCAGCGACGCGAGCATCGCCGCAGCCTCCGCATGCCGGCCGCACATGGCCAGCGCACTGCCGAGATAGACCCGGCGCACATCCTCCAGCGGACCCTCTCCCGTCACTGCGCCCAGCCGCTCGCAGGCCCGCCGGTAGTCAGCGTCATCATACGCTTCGACGCCGGACATGATCGCCGAGGTGGCAGGCAAGGCTGCGACCGCCCGAAGTTGCGTGCTGGCGGGCCGGCCGGGCAGCGGCCAGAGATCCTCGGCGGCCGGCGATCCGCCCGGCGGGCGAATCAGCAGCAGGGCGACGACCCCAGCCGCAACACCGGCTGCAGCCACGCGCGCAGCGGTACTCGCCAGCGCCCTTCGCAGCCCCTCGCGCAGTCGATCCAACTGGCGGTTCGCGTCGACCCAGCGCAACGTCCGAGCCGCCGGATGGACGGCGGTGGGTCGCAGCTCGATGCAGGCGTCCGTCACCACGAGCTGGTGACGCGCGCGCGCCGATTCCTGCTGCGCGGCCAGGTTGCGCAACAGGGCTTCGCACTCAGGGCACCCCACCAGGTGCGCCAGGATCGCGTCGCGTTCATCCGGCGGCATCAGGTTGTGCAAGAGGTCGAGACAGGTGTCTTCGTCCACGTGCCCAACGGGGCCAGTAGGCTTCGGCGTCTGATGGGGGCAATCGTTCACCGAGCACCTCCCGGAAACGGGTTGGCCGTTCCCTCGCAACGCAGCGCCATCCATAGCTCAGCAAAGGTGCCCGGCGGCATGTCCTGTGGCCGGTGACCCTTTCCACGCATGCACTCGCGGATCGCGGCCCGGCAGCGCTGAAGGAGAACATCCACGTGCGCCGGTTTCAGACCCACCTCGGGGTGACAAGCGATCGTCTTACTCGGCATGTCGTAGAAGATCCGAAAGAACCAAACCGTACGGGCGCGCGGCTGCAGGCGTCGCGCGCATTCCTTCAAGGCCTGCACGAACTCGTGCCGCTCAGCAGCCAGGTCCGGGGGTTCGGCCCCGCCAGCGGCCAAGCCCAGCGCGCCCGGAAGTCCGCTGCCGCCGGGTGCCGAGCCGTGGGCGGGAAGCCCATCCGAGTTCTCCCTGGCGACGAATCGACCCGCCGCGCGCCGCCAGTCGATCAGCGCATTGCGGGCGATCCGCGACAGGAAGGCCGCAATCTCGCCCGGCGAGTAGTCTCCGGGCCGCCACGCGTCGCTCGCAATCCGCTGCAGGAGCAGAAGGGCCTTCTGAGCGGCGATGTCTTCCTGCTCCTCGCGACAGCAGCCCCCCAGTTGGATGGCGTGCTGGCGAAGAAAGCGCAACAGCGCCCCGTGCAGCAGCAGCCAGATCCGGCCGCCGATCTCTGCGTCGATCCCCGACTGCTGCCCGTCCCGGAGGCACGCCGCCAGCGCTTGCAGCTCAGCAGGCCACCTGGGTGCCTGGGGCATGTGCACGTGCTCTCCCAACCCGTCGCGCGGCTTGAGGGCACCGAGGCCCGCGATTGTGGCGTCAGAGAGGGTCGCGGACCCGATTTCCCCCCCGGCAGCGCAGGCAACCGCCCTGGCCACGCCCACGGCTGCCGCTGCCGACACCATAGGCGGCCGGCAACCGGCAGGCAATGTCCGTGCAACCGCCGCCATGACCACCCACTCCGCGGACGCACCGGGCAACAGCGCGACCGCCGGTCAGGATACGATCCACTCGCGACGGTTCTAACAGGCCACTTGTAGAACGGCCCGGTGTGCATCTGCTATGGTCACGGCCCCGCGTTGCGCGGTTGCACATCCGCGGCTTCGGGGAACTGGGGTGACAGACCATGAGCGCTGACATTCTGCTTACGCTGGCGATCACCGCGGGCGCCCTGGTCCTTTTCCTCTGGAATCGGCTCCGGGTGGACGTCGTCGGCCTCATCATCATGGCGGCCCTGATCCTGACGCAGCTCGTGTCCGTGCGCGAGGGCGTGAGCGGCTTCGCCAACGAGGCGCTGCTCACGGTCGCCGCGATGTTCGTCCTGTCGGCCGGACTCGTGCGCACCGGTGCGATCGATATCCTGGGTCGCTGGGTCTCCCGGTTGGCCGGCAAGAGCGAATGGCGGCTGTTGCTGGTGGGGCTCATCATCGTCGTCCCACTCAGCGCGGTCGTCAACAACACGCCGGTCGTGGTCGTGATGGTGCCGCTCATGCTGGGCATCGCCCGCAAGATCAAGGCGCGGCCGTCGAAGCTCTTCATCCCCATCTCCTTCGCGAGCCAGTTGGGCGGGACACTGACGCTGATCGGCACCAGCACCAACCTGCTCGTGGCCGGTCTGGTGGTGGAGCTGGGGCACCCGCGGATTGGGCTGTTCGACATCACGCCCCCGGCGTTGGTGCTGATGGCGGTCGGGGTGGTCTACCTGCTCACCGTGGGTCGCTGGTTGACCCCGGTGCGTGAACCGGCCCAAGACCCCATCGACGCGTACGAGCTGCGCGAGTACTTGACGCTGCTCGAGGTCGGTTCCGAGTCACCGCTGGTCGGACGCAGCCTGGGGGAATCACGCTTCGGTACAGAGTTCGGGCTCGAGGTGATCGCGCTCGACCGGGAGGGACGCCGCCGCCGACAGGTGCGCGCCAGCACGGTGATCCACGCCGCCGACACCCTGTTGGTGCGCGGGAAGGTCGCGGACATCGCCCGCATCAAGGACGTGGCGCACCTGCGAATCACCTCGTCGAAACCGGAGGTGCCCGCGCCCAAACGGGACGAACAGGATGTGGAGGTGCAGCTCGCCGAGCTGATGGTGCCGCCGCGCTCCCGCGTGGTGGGCCGATCTCTCGCCCAGCTCGACTTCCGCCATCGGTTCGGCGTGCCGGTGATGGGCATCCAGCGGCACGGTCTAGCGTTGCTCAAGCGGATGCGCGACGTCGTGCTGGCCCCCGGGGATCTCCTCTTGGTCGAGGGCACGCGGGAGGAGCTGCTCCAGATCCATGCGGGCCGCCAGCTCACGCTGCTGGGCGCGGTGGATCTCCCGGCCAAGCGGACCCGGAAGCTGAAGCTCGCCGTGCTGATCCTCGCCGCGGTCGTGCTGCTCGCCGCCTTCAACGTGATGCCCATCGTGCTCTCGGCCCTGCTCGGCGTGGTGGCGATGTTCCTCACCGGTTGCGTGACGCCCGAGGAAGCCTATGAGGATGTCGACTGGATGGTGCTGGTGCTCATCGGTTCCGTGATTCCGCTCGGCCTGGCCATGCAGAAGACGGGCGCGTCTGACCTTATCGCGGCTAAGCTCCTGCAGCTCACCACCCCGCTGGGCCCGGTGGGAACCCTGGCGACGTTCTATCTGCTCACCTCGCTCTTCACCGAGGTCATCAGCAACAACGCGGCCGCGGTGGTGCTGACACCCATCGCCATCGCCACGGGCCAAGAGCTGGGTGTCTCCCCGCTGCCCTTTGTCATCGCGGTCATGCTGGCAGCCTCCAACAGCTTCCTGACGCCGATTGGCTACCAGACGAACACCTTCATCCTCGGGCCGGGCGGCTACCGGTTCAGCGACTTCCTGCGGGTGGGCGGCCCGCTCAACCTGCTGATGGTGATCGTGGCGGCGCTGGTGATCCCGCGCTTCTTCCCCTTCTGAGGCAACGGGCGTCGGCCGTCCCGGCCCCCGCCGCCGTGAGAGCCGGCCGGACTGGGCCTGTCAAGAGCCGGCGATTTCTGCCGATACTCACAGGTGCGGTGGGGTCGAGGCAGGAGATCCACAAGCCTCACCTGGCGGATCCCAGCCATTCCCGAGTCACAACCGAGTCCCGAGGTAGCGTGGCATGCACGTGCAGCTGGTAGAACGAGAATGGGAGGGCTCCGGGGACCGGGTCGATCCCCAGGAGCTCCAAGCGAGTATCCTCCGCCACATCCGGATCACGCTCGGCACCGACCCGCGCAATGTGGACAGCCTCACCTGTTACCTCGCCCTCGCTCACTGCGTGCGAGAACGCCTGCTGGATCGTTGGACCGAATCCCAGCGGGCGCTGTACGACACATTCGCCAAGCGCGTCTACTTTCTCTCCCTCGAGTATCTGCCAGGCCGTCTGCTGCGCAGCAATTTGATCAGCCTGGGCATGGAGGAGGCCGCCCGCGAGGCGGTCAGCGACCTCGGCTTCGACCTCGATGAGCTGGAGGAGGAGGAGATGGATCCAGGCCTGGGCAATGGCGGCCTGGGTCGCCTGGCCTCCTGTTACTTGGACTCCATGGCCTGCCTGGGCATCCCGGGGTACGGATATGGCCTCCGCTACGACTACGGCATGTTTCACCAGACGCTGGCTGACGGCCACCAGCGCGAGCAGTGCGACAACTGGGCCCCCCACGGCAGCCCGTGGGACGTGCGCCGCCTGAGGCATTCTTTCGCGGTGCGCTTCTTCGGACGAACCGAGACCTTCGAGGACGATCAGGGCCGCCGGCGCCACCGCTGGGTCGGCGGGGAAACGGTCCTGGCCACGGCCAACGACATCCTGGTCCCCGGCTACGGCAGCAACTTTGTCAGCAACATGCGGCTGTGGGTGGCCAGCGCGAGCCGCGACTTCGAGCTGCACGAATTCAATCAGGGTGATTACGTTGGCGCCGTGCAGGCCAAGGTCCGCAGCGAGAACATCACCAAGGTGCTCTACCCCAGCGATGCGAGCGCCTCGGGCCGCGAGTTGCGGCTCAAGCAGCAGTACTTCCTCGTCGCCGCCACTCTGGCCGACATCCTCCGGCGCTTCCGCAAACAGAGCAGCTCTCTGGCCGAGCTGCCGGAATACGCGGCCATCCAACTCAACGACACGCACCCCAGCATCGCCGTGGCGGAGTTGATGCGCCTTCTCGTGGACGACGAGGGCATGGCGTGGGACGATGCTTGGAACATTTGCATCCGCACCTTCTCCTACACCAACCACACCATCCTGCCCGAGGCCCTGGAAACATGGCCGGTCGAGCTGCTGGGGCGACTGCTGCCCCGCCACCTGGAGATCATCTACGATATCAATCATCGCTTCCTGGCCCGCGTGCGCGCTGAGCACGCTCAGGAGCCCGAGCTCCCCCGCTCGCTGTCCTTGATCCAGGAGGGCCCCGTCCGGATGGTGCGCATGGCCAACCTGGCGATCGTCGGCAGCCACACGGTGAACGGCGTGGCGGCCCTGCATAGTCGCATCTTGCGCGAGCGGCTGTTCCGCGACTTCGAGCGGGTCTTCCCCGGCCGGCTGCAGAACGTCACCAACGGGATCACCCCTCGCCGCTGGCTCTATCAGGCCAATCCGGAGCTGTCCGAGCTGATCACCACGCGCATCGGGGCCGACTGGGTGCGCGACCTGGGCCAGTTGGCGCGACTGGTCCCATTGGCTGACGATCCGGTCTTCCGCGAAGAGTGGCGTGCAGCCAGACTGCGCAACAAACAACGTTTGGGTCGCTACATCCTGCGGCGCACGGGAATCGGGGTCGACCCCCAGACCTTGTTTGACGTCCAGGTCAAGCGCATCCACGAGTACAAGCGTCAATTGCTCAACGTGTTGCACGTCATCACGTTGTACAATCGCCTGAGATGTTCCGGCGCCGTGGCAACCGCGCCGCGCACCGTGATCTTTGCCGGGAAGGCGGCCCCTGCCTATCATCAGGCGAAGCTCATCATCAAGCTGATCACCGCGGTGGCGGAGAAGGTCAACAGCGATCCCGCGACGCAGAGCAAGTTGCGGGTCGTGTTTCTGCCCAACTACTGTGTGTCGCAAGCCGAGAAGATCGTCACTGCGGCGGACCTCTCTGAACAGGTGTCCACCGCCGGCTTTGAGGCATCGGGCACCGGCAACATGAAGATGTCCCTCAATGGCGCCCTGACGATCGGCACGCTGGATGGTGCGAACATCGAGATCATGGAAGAGGTGGGCCGGGAGAACATCTTCGTCTTTGGGTTGAACACCGAGCAGGTGGCCGAGCTGCGGCGAACGGGATACGATCCGCGCGTGTACTACGAGTCAAATGCCGAGCTCAGACAGGCTCTCGACATGATCGGGTCGGGCCATTTCTCGCCGGAGCAGCCAAGTCTCTTTGCGCCCCTCCTGAGCGCACTGCTGGACGGTGGCGACGTCTACCTCCTCCTGGCGGACTACGCTGACTACGTGCGCGCCCAGGAGGACGTCGGGCGCACTTACCTGGATCGGGATCGTTGGACACGTATGTCGATCTTGAATACGGCGCGGATGGGCAAGTTCTCCAGTGATCGGTCGGTGCTGGAGTACGCCGAACGCATCTGGAAGGTGTCACCGATCGCATTCTGACGCGCGATCGGCGCGCGGCCCAGCGCTCCGGCGCGCAGGGCCAACCGCATGTGGAGAAGGGAAGGGTCATGGCCGTGCCTGCCAGGACACCGCGGGAATCCGCCGAGATCTCGATCGCCCGGCAGCCGGTGCTCGACCGGCAGCGTCGCCTTTGGGGGTACGACCTGTTCTGCGTCGGCAGCAGCGCCGAGATGCCGGCCGGCCTCCCAAGCGACGGCGGGGTGCCCTTGAGCCTGGCGGCCAGCGTTGGCGCGGGACTGCAGCGCATCCTGGCTCACGAGAAGCGCGTCCTCGTCGATCTCACGGAGAAGGGCATCGTGGATGAGCTCGCCTACGCTCTGCCCGCCGATCGCACGATTGTCCTGGTCCGCGAAGAAACCTTTCAGGGACCGGGCGTGGCGGAGCGCCTGACGCAGCTCAAGCGCGACGGCTTCCAGGTGGCGGTGCGGGGATTCACCGGGACGCCGCGGTGTGAAGGGCTTTACCGGTTGGCAGACATTATCGACGTGAAGGTGGGAGATCGGTCTAGCCCAGAGCTGGCAACCACTGTGGCGGCCGCCCGCGCCCGCGGGGCGACCCTGCTGGCCAGCCACGTGCCCGATCTGCCGCGGTTCACGACCTGCCAGGAGTTGGGGTTCGACCTGTTCGAAGGGGCGTTCAGCAAGGCCGCCGAAATCGTCCCCATGCGCCAGATCAGCTCCAGCCAGGTAGCCCGGTTCAACGTCTTCGCGGCGCTGGACTCCGGCGAACAGAATCTGAAGGCCCTGGCCAAGGCCATCGAGACAGACGCCTCGATCAGCTACCGCCTGTTGTCCCACCTCAACTCCGCCGCTTTCGGGTTCCGACACAAGATCAGCTCCATCCCCCACGCCATCAGCCTGCTGGGATGGCGTCAGGTAGCGAACTGGCTCCGCGTGGTGCTGCTGAGCGACCTCAACCACGGTAACGACAACACGGAGCTGCTCCTCATTGCGGCCCAACGCGCCAAGTTCCTCGAGCTGATCGCCGAGCGCTGTCCCTTCTGGGGATTCAAGCCGGAGAGCATGCACCTGCTGGGGCTCTTCTCGCTGCTGGACGCCATGATCGGCGTCTCGATGCAGGAGATCGTCGCCCACCTGCCCCTGGACAGCAAGCTGAAGGCCGCCCTGTGCCGATCACCCAAGAGCGAGTACCTGCCCCTGTTGACCGTGGCGCAGTATCTGGAGGAGGCCCGCTGGACGGAGGCACAGACCGCGGTTCGGCAGCTCAACCTGGACAGCGAGGTGACCAGGGCCGCGTTTCAAGAGGCGGTCGACTGGGCCAACGAGTTGACGACGATGCTGGACGCTACCTGAGAATCATGATGCGCGCCGCGTCGCTTCCCCGGCCGTTCAAGCGCAGCTCGAGCAGGTAGACGCCCGCCGGCACGGGCCTCCCGGCGCCGTCCCGCCCATTCCAGGCGAGCGACCACGTTCCCGCGCCCATGGGTCGGTCGAGCAGCACGCGCACGAGGCGTCCAGCGACGTCATAGAGCCGCAAGCTCACCGGCTCACCGCGCGCCAGCGAGTACGTGATCGTCGCCGCTGGCCGGACCCGGTCCGGCCGCACCGCCAGTCGGCCGCATGGCAGTTCAGGCACAGGTCCCGCAACGCTGAGGGTCGTGTCGCTCACCACTCCGCGGATCACGAACTTGAAGCCGTCCGGAGTCTGGCTGCCGGGATCCACAGCGGGACTCCACCCGCCGCCGTCGTAGCACACGGCGTTGGCTCCCGGCGGATGCGTCTGCCCGGCGATCGAGATGGGCGGCACGAAGGGCCCGCTCTCCAGGGTGCCGTCCGACTGCCAGTCGACCCAGTAGACCCCGGGCGCGAGCGTCCAGTCGGGAACCAGGCACCGATTGCGGTAGACCGCGCGGTTCGTCGCGGTCGGGATGTCGGTCTCGTCGGTGCGATACAGCGAATCCCAGACCGTGCTCACCATGAGGTTGGTGAGGGTGTCCCCATAGACGACCGTGCTCAGCGGGTCCATGGGCGAGCCGTCCCAGAGGCGCACGTTGACCGCCGTGATCGTCGGGTTGTACGCCCCAGCCCCGACCTGATAGGCGTAGAAGTCGATCGCCTGCACGATCCAGCTCTCGGTCGCTTCGAAGTCGTCGGCGACGCGCGATCCGTTGGCGACGTGGTGGCCATAGCCCATGTACTGCTCGCCGAGCGTCTGGCTGTGACGGACGCTGGCGTCCGCGCCGCCGTAGCCCTGCCCCGGGTGGCTCACCAGCGGGCCGCTGTCGTGGAGCACCGGGATCTCAGGGATGACCACGGTCGTCTTGACCGCCGCCACCAGCGCGAAATCGGCATCGAGCGCGGGCGTCTCGAGGTGGCCGTCCTCGTGGATCTCGTCGGCCAGCACTTCGATCGTCCACGCGCCTTGCTCTGGGTGGTCGAGAAAGACATTCTCGACCGTATCGATCGTGTTGGAGGAACCGCCGGGGAGGGAGAGATTGCCGTCGCTGAGCCCCTGATTGCCCCAGTAGACGATGCCGGTGGGGCTGACCGCGCGCAAGGACAGGTCATTGATCCGGTGGTGGGCCGCGCCGACATTGCCGCGCGGGTCGGCGTAGATCATCGTCACCCGCAGCTCGGTGTCATCCGGACCGACCGTGAAGGCATACCCCCGCACCTCGAAGGGCGCGATCAGATCGGTCTCGTTCACGATGAGCATCCGGTCGCGCGCCTCGTAGAGCTTGACCAGATCGGGCATGCCCCAACCCTGCTTGCAGCGGTCCAGATCGCTGTTGGGACCCGGCACGTGCCAGTCGTAGCGGAAGGCCGTGTTGACCAGCAGCGCCTTGGCAGTGGTCATGTGGGGGCGGTCGTCAAAGACCGAAGCTCCACCGCCAAAATCGGGGAAGACGCCCGCGTGCCACATCTGGAAGAGCAGACCGAAGTGGCCGGCAACGATCGGTGTGGCCACGCTGGTGCCGGAGCCGTAGGCGATGTAGCCGCTGCCGACGGTCGTCGTGTAGACATTCTCGCAGAAGTGCGCGAAGTCGGGCTTGACGCGACCGTCGGACGCCGGACCGATGCTGGCGTAGCCGTCCCAGCTATCGTCGCTGCGGTCGAGGGTGTTGAAGTGCTTGATCCCGCCGCAGGCGACGATGTTCTTCGCCCAGGCCTGCGGCCGCGACAGTTGGTCCCCGGAGTTCGACTGCGACTGGGTGGCCAGAAGGTCGTAGAGAAACAGGATATCGTCCATCTCGGCCGAGATCGTGGTGTATTCCGTCGTGAGCTCATCACCGGTGCTCGTCGTCTGGAAGACGGCGCGGTAAGGGCCGGCGGGATCGACCAGCTCGGCGGTGTGCTCGTAGCGGGTGGGCCCGCCACCCAGGAGCGGCCGGCAGTAGGCGTAGATCCCCTGCCCGTCGGGCAGCAGTCCGCGGGCCTGCGGCACCAGCCCCTGGGCGAAGAGGATCCCGTAGATGCGCGTCCCGTGCACAGTGTCCGCGCCCGGAAGGTGCACGATCGGCGGATAGGCCCACTCGGGGTGATCGAGCTGGAGCTCGGTATCGACGATCTCGCCGCGCACTCCCGTGCCGACAAAACCCAGCGTCTGATGGACGAAGTTGCCGCCGCCGATGGCGCGCACGATGTCCATGTCTGCCTCGACCGCACCCTTACGATCGATGAACATGACCTCCGCGAGGCGTGCGGCGCCGATCACCTGTCCGCGATCGAGCGTCGCCTCGAGACGGAAGCCCGCGGGCGTCCCGCCATGCACCTCGCCCCCCGCGGCGCGAATCGCCGCCGCCACCCGCTCCTGGGCCTCGGCTCCGCGCTCATAGAGCATGACCGAGTAGCGTCGCGGCGCGACCGCACGGCGCTGCTGGAGTTGGGTGAGGAGCTCCTCCTCGAGCTTGTAGGCCGGATGCAGCGGGCCCACCCAGCGCACGAAGGGAAGCTGGCGAACCGCGTCGCGGCAATCCACCGGTACGCGCACGACGAGCGCCTGATCGGGGAGGAAGATGTGCACTTGTCCGCCGGCCGCGCGGATCGCATCGACGCAGGCGGCGAAGGGGCGGGTGACGCACTGCACGATGCAGAGCTCGCTGGCCGGATCGCTCATCAGCTCGCCATCGACTTCCGGGATGGCGAGCAGCGGATCGAAGCGCGCGTAGCGCAACGCCACAACATGGCTGGCCGGCCGCACCCGCTCGAAGCGGTCGCCATCGAGGCTGATCGCATACCAGCTCGTCGGTGCGCCGCGGCCGGTCTGTTCATCCCACAGGACAGCAACGGCGGGGGCACCGGGGAACGCGATGAGCCGCGGCGCCAGCACCGAGCCATCCGCCGCGTGATCGATCGCCGCCGCGCGATCGAGGAGGAAACGATCAGCCGCGGCGTCCACGTCCAGCGGGCGCCCCGAGGCGGCCAGCGCTGGGCGCGGCGTCAGGGCGGCCAGCACCACCCACAGCAGGATGCGGCCAAGGGGCAGAAAGGGCGTGCGCATGAGCGAGCCTCCGGTTTGGATGCGTCCCCATGCTTATAGTGTACCGCATTTCGTCCCGCTGAGCACGGCGGCCAGCAGGCGGCTCGCATTCGGGGCCACGACTTGCTAGGCTCTGTCCATGAGCGCAACGCAGGCCCCCACGATCGGCGCCCTGCCCGGTGCGGCCCGCCCCCACGCGGGGCGGACCTTGGCGCTTTCCGCGTGGGGCGCGGCGTTCCTGCTCCTCGTCTCGCTCGTGATGTGCGCCTGGCAGGGACCCGACATCTTCTACCATCTCTTTCTCGGAAGACAGGTGCTGGCCACGGGTGCCTTCCAACCCAGCGACCAGCTTCTGGCGCAGCAGCCCCACTATGTGAACATCTACTGGCTCTTCCAGGTCGTCTGCCAGGGACTCTTCGTCGCCGGCGGCATGTATGGCGTGAGTCTCTTGTTCCTCGCCCTGTGGATCGCAACGTTCTGGCTCTGGGTGCGCACCGCGCGTCTGGCGTCCGTGCCCGCCATCGGGCTGCCGCTGATGGTGGTCGCGATCCTCATCTCCCAGGGCCGCTTCGAGCCGCGGCCGGAAGTGCCATCGTATCTCTTTCTTATCCTGCAGATCGGGTGGCTGAGCACGTGGGATTTACGCGCCCCGCTCACCTGGCGCCGTTACGCGGCCTTCGCCCTGACCGAGGCCCTGTGGACGAACACGCACGGGTATTTCATCTTCGGACCGTTCCTCGTGGCAGCGCGGTTGGCCAGCGCGCTCGTGCAGCGTGAGGGAAAGCCGGCGGTGGCCACCGCGGTCAAGCTCCTCGCCGTCACGTGCGCGGCGTCGATCGTCTCACCCTTCGGGCCGCAGACCTGGACCTTCGCCGTGACCTTGGCTTCGTTCCTGCGCGAGATGCGCGGCGCCGTCATGGAGTTCGGTCCCCCGACGGGCGTCTTCCTCACGCTCTGGACGGTGAAGCTCTTCTGGCTGTTCTGGGCGATCTGCTTGCTGATCTGCGCGGTTCTGCTCCTGCGCCGGCGCGGGCCCATCTTCGCCTATCTACTCGCGGCCGCGGGACTGGCGCTGAGTGCGACGAGCGCGCGCAATCTGCCCTTGCTGCCGCTCCTCATGGCGCCCGCTCTGGCCGAGTTCGTCGGCCTCCGCTCGGACCCTGTCCGCTCACGCCCTCGCGCCCGGTCCGTCCCACCTGTCGCCGCGGGTTCGCGCTCGCGGACCGCGGGGCCCGGGGCCTCGCCGCAACGGTCCTTCGCACGCGGGGTCACGTCGGTGGTCGTGGGGGGCATGGGCCTCGTCGCGCTCGCGCTCTCGCTCTGGACGGTGACCGGCGGCTTCCATCGTTCGGTGCGCAGCGAGACGCGCTTTGGGATCGCGTTGCCCCACCACACCTACCCGTTGCGCTTCGCGGACGGCCTGCGGCAGGCTAACTTTGGCGGCAAGCTGTTGAACAGCGCGGCCGACGGCGGGTATCTCGAGTACTTCTTCCCGGACTTGCAGCCCTACATGGACTCGCGCTACGTGGACACCCAGGTCGTCCGCGAGTACTTCGCCGCCCTCACCGATCCCCAAGCGTTCCACCGGCTGGATCGGCAGCAACGGTTCGACGGGGTGCTCCTGAAGGTCGTCGACAGCCCGCGGCTGGTGGTAGCGCTGCTCACCAGCGACGAGTGGGTGCTCGCTTACGCCGATCTCCACCGCGCCTTCTTCGTGCGCGGGTCAAGCGATGGAAACCCACCGCCGGCCTGGGCGCAGGCGAGCCACCGCTTCTACCAGGGCGACGACCTCGGGGAACGCGTCAACGGCATGCCGGCCATCCAGTGGGTGGGGATTCTGGCGTCTCAGCCCGACCGCGCGCTGCTGAGCGAGGCCCTGCGCCAGTTCGCCCAGGCGCCCCGCATTCCCTCGTTCGTCATCCTCTATGCCCTGCAGTGCGCGCACCAGCACGGTGACCGCGAGATCGCACAGCTCGCCCGTCAGATGCGCCCGCGCATGCTGGCGCTGGATGCCGCCAGCGGGCAGGCCGTGGATCAGTTGCTGCGCGCCCCCTAGCGAATGTATCCCAGGTCCCTGAGATGCCTCAGCCGGTTCTCATCCACAGTGCCCCCGCCACCGCCGGTGTCCCACTGAGTGCTGTGGAGCATCCCCAGGTGCCCTCGCTGGCGCAACCAGGCCGTCAGCAGCGGTGCCGTGCCGTGAAGGGTATGCAGCTCCCGGGGATCGCCATCCAAATCGTATAGCCGATCCCCCACCGCCGAGTAGATGTACTTGCGCTGGTCGCTCCGATACCCGAAGTGCGTCCTTTTGTCCGCCGCCACGGAGAAGTACCAGCGGTCCTCCCACTCCACCGGTTCACGCATCAGCAGGGGCCAGAGACTGCGGCCCGCGAACCTGTTGTCGTGGCACGGCAGACCGCACAACTCCACCAATGTCGGCACCAGGTCGATCAGTCCCACGTGCTCCGAAACGGTCCGGTGCGGCAGAGCCGGATGAATGAACATCAGCGGCACGCGGATCATCTCATCGAAGACGGTCGATGAGTGCTTGAAGCGCCCGTGCTCGAAGAATGCCTCGCCGTGGTCCGCGGTCACCATGACCAGGGTTTCCTTGAGCAGATCTCGGCGGTCGAGCTCCGTGATCACTTCCCCCACGAGCGCATCGGCATAGTGCACGTTCTCTTTATATTGATCGAAGACCGGCTGGATCTGCGGGTCGTTCGGGTCGGCCAGACCGTACTCGTAGAGCCAGGCCAGTCGGGACGGGAATTCCGCCACCCGCGGCCGGGTGTCGCCCGTCAGGAAGCCCCGATACCCCTCCGGCGGCGTGTAGGGCAAGTGCGGCGGCAGGTAGTGCAGATACACCATGACCGGCGCATCGCCAGCGGCCATCTGCTCGATCGTCCGCATGACCGGCCCCTGATCCATGCCCGATGTGCGGGGCGATTGATCACCCTCGGCGACGTCCGGCCAGATGAAGTGCTCCTCCCCGAAGGAGACGGTCAACCCGTAGTCGGCCTTGCAGTAGAAGTTGCCCGCGATGTTGACCGTACGATACGCCGCGGCCTTGAAGGCGGCCGCCAGATCGAAACTCGCGCCGCTCATCGCGGTTTGCGCGGTGGTGTTGCTCTCGTAGTCCGGCATGAGGTTCTTGGAGTAGGGGTTCTCGCCGGTGAAGTACGAGTAGACGCTGGCCGGCGTCAAGGCCGCGGCGGACGTGACGTTGTCGAACACGACGGCCTGTTCGGCCAGGCGGTTGAGCGTCGGCGTCAACCCTTGCCGGTTGCCGCCGGTGGCCAGCATGTCGCTCCGCAGAGCGTCGAGCACGATGAACAGCACGTGCTTGAACGCCGGCGCCGGGCGCGGCACGCAGTCGTAGCGGGGCTCGGGAACCACGCCGCTCAGCCGGATGGCACTCCAGATGCACTCCCCCTGGGGAACAGTCAGGCGCAGCTGCGCGATCTCACCGGCACGGACACTCAAAGGCAGCCGCTTCTGGAAGCTGCCCCGCAGCACCGCCAGCTTCCGCCAGGCCGGCGCGCTCTCGGTGCGCCCCTCGATAACGACCGTGCCGCCGCGGCCCTGGACAACACCGCCCAGATCGAGGTACGCGCCGCTCACGAGGCGAAACGCGTGCTCCACGTAGCTGGGCCCTTGTTGTCGCAGACTGGCCGCATCGGCATCGTGCTGAAAAGCGGGTTGCGGGGCAGCGGCCGGGCCGGCCTCGGCCGGGCTGACCTCGCCTGGCCCCAGGAGCCGGACGTTGCCGACATACGCGGCCAGGCGCGGATGCACCGCGGAGCTGACCACCGCGGTGGCGAAGTCGGGCTTGGTCAGGACCTCGCGGAACGCGAACCTGAGGAGGTTCTCGCCGCGCACAAGCTCTCCGACCGGCAAGGCCACCGTCAGCGGCAGCTCATCGCCGGCCTTGAGCGACACCTCGGTCAGCAGCCGCTCGCCGAGGAAAACCGACAGGCGTTGGGTCTCCGGCGTGGGCTGGGGACCGCGGAGCGAGATATCGAACGCCAGGCTCCTCTGCTTCGGATTGACAACCGTCAACGCGAGCTCGGCGTCGGCGGCGATGACCGGCAGGAGGAATCGGTCGCCGGCGCGAACGGGATAGGACCAACCCCTGCGGAAGCAGAGCTCCCGGTCTGCTCCGAGCAGCGGCAGGACCGCGCTCTCCGCGCGGGCGTCACCCGTCTGGTAGGCCGCCAGGAGGTCGACGGCCACCAGGCCGGAGGGTTCCGGTCCGGGCCCGCAGGAGGTGAAGAGGGCCAGAGACAGGACCACGAGCAGCAGCCCGGCTCGCATCATTGGTGCTTCCTTTCGTGAGGCCATGGCCCGCGCCGGGCGATCTCGAAGACGCCTTGATCCAGGTTCCCGGTCACTCACGAGCTTACACCCTGGCACCTGGGGCAACCAGATCCCACGCGCCTCGGACGCCAGGCGAGCGGAGCTCCATCTGGCCAGCGAGCTTGGGGTCAAGTTCCGCGTCAATGTCCCCGGCCAGCTGCGCTGGGCGCTCCGCGGCTATCGATTCGGCCGACTGCGCTTGTAGATCTCCAGCACCACCAGGATCACCACACTGGTCGCCGCGAAGGTCAGCCAGTCGCCGACCGGCAGCGATCGCGTGCGCAGCAGCGACTGCAGGAAGGGCACCTCGGTCGCCAGCACATGGATGCCGAAGGCCAGGGCCATACCGGCCATCAGCACCGGGTTGTTGCGCAGTGGCGTGCGGAAGATCGAGGCGTGCTCGGATCGGCAGTTGAGCACATGGAAGAACTGCATCAGCACGAGCAGGGTCAGCAGGCTGCCACGGGCGGCGTCCACCTCCATACCGGAGCGCAACAGGAGCACCCAGGCCGTGAAGCAAACGAGCGCCATGGTCAGGCCGCTCAGCAGCACCTGTTCGATCATCTTGCGGTTGAACAGCCCCTCGGACGGCGAGCGCGGCGGAAGCCTCATCGCGCCCTTCTCGCCCGCCTCGAAGGCCAGGGCCACGTCCTGAATGCCGTTGGTCACCAAGTTCAACCACAGAATCTGCACCGCCAGCAGCGGCGCGGGCAACCCGATGCTGATCGCCAAGCCGATCAGGACGAGCTCGGCCAGACCAGTCGAAATGAGGAGCAGCGTCACCTTGCGGACGTTCGCGTAGGCGTGGCGTCCTTCCTCGATGCCGGACACGATCGAGGCGAAGTTGTCGTCGGTGACGATCAGGGACGCCGTGTCCTTGGCGACATCGGTGCCGGAACCCATCGCCACACCGATGTTCGCCTTGCGCAGGGCCGGCGCGTCGTTGACGCCGTCACCCGTCACGGCGACGAAATGTCCCATGGACACCAGGGCATCGACAATGCGCAGTTTCTGGTCCGGCGAGACGCGCGCGAATACACTGGCGTGCTTGACGCGCTCGAAGAACTGGGGCACGTGCACGTCGCCGATGTCGGCCAGCTCCCGGCCGGTCACCACCTGGTCCATCGAATCGGCCATACCAAGATCGCGCGCGATGGCCAGCGCCGTGGCAGGGTGGTCACCCGTCACCATGACGACCTTGATCCCGGCCTGCTGAGCGGTCTCGACGGCCGCGCGCGCTTCGGCCCGCAGCGGATCGATGAACCCGACCAGAGCCTCCAGGGTCAGGTCCTTGAGCTGGCTGGCCGCCAGCTCGGCGCCCCCCGGCGGCGCCGGCACGGCGGCCGCCGCGAAGGCTAATACCCGGAGGCCTTCTTCCGCCAGACTCAAGGCCTGCTGGGTGATGGCCTCCGCCTCCAGGGGACGCGTGCCGCCGGAGGTGCGCATCTGGCTGCAGAAGGCCAGCACGGTTTCCACCGCACCTTTGACGACCAGCACGGCCTCGCCGTCGGCCCGGTTGAGCGAGGCGGCAAAGCGCTGCTCGGGTTCGAACGGGATCTCTGCCAGCGTGGCGTGCTCCGCCCGCACGGTCAGCGGATCGAGGCCCAACTTGCGGCTGAGAGCCAGGAGCGCTACATCCATGGCGTCGCCACTGTGTCGCCACGAGCCAGCGACGCTCTCCAGTGACGCTTCGTTGCACAGGACGGCGTGGCGTCCCAAGGTCGCCAGGCGCGCTTGCCGATCCTCCGTGAGAACGCCCCCACCCGGCGATGTGATCTCGCCTTCGTCATTGTAGCCCTGCCCACTCACCAGCGCCCGGTTGCCATCCGGGAACATGATCACCCGCACGGTCTGTTGGTTCACCGTCAGCGTGCCGGTCTTGTCGCTGGCGATGATGGTGCAACTACCCAGGCTCTCGACGGCGGTCAGCCGGCGCACGATGACGTTGCGCTTCGCCATCCGCGCCGTGGACAGCGACAGGGCCACGGTCATGGCGACCGGCAGACCTTCCGGAATCGCTGACACCGCCATGGCAATGACCAGGAACAGAACGTCGCTCAGGACCATGCCGCGCCCGACAGAGATCGCCCCCAGTATGGCCGCGAACCCCAACACGAGATAGCTGATGTGGCGCGCGAAACGCTCCATGCGCAAGACCAGCGGCGGCTTGGCCCCCGTCTCCTCGGCCACCGTGCGCGCGATGCGACCCACTTCCGTCGTGCTGCCGGTCGCCACCACTAACCCGAGGCCACGCCCCGAGACGACCGTCGCACCGGCATAGGCCATGTTCCGGCGGTCGCTGACCGGTGTTTCGGGATCGAGCCGGGAAGTATCCTTGACCGCCGCGATGGATTCGCCGGTCAAGAAGGCTTCATCGATAGCCAGGCTATTCGCTTGCACCAAGCGCAAGTCGGCCGGAACGCGGTCGCCGGATTCAAGCAAGACCACATCGCCTGGCACCAGCTCTTCGGCGTCGATCTGCAGCACCTGCCCGCCCCGCCGCGCTCGGCCCTGGATCTTCAGCAACGCCTGCAGCGCGTGGGCGCTCTGCTCGGCGCGATGCTCCTGGATCGTGCCGATCGTGGCGTTCAGGACGATGACCGCCAGAATGAAGAGCGCGTCCTTCAGATCCCCCGTCAGCAGCGCGATCGCCGCGGCGAACAGCAGGATGTAGATCAACGGGCTCTTGAACTGGTGAAGGATGATCGCGATCAGCGTGGGCGGCTGGGGCGCCGGCAGCGTATTGCGCCCGAACTCCGCCAGGCGTTCCGCGACTTCCCCCTGATCCAGGCCGGTCAGGCGCGCCTGTAGCTTGGTCAGCACGCGATCGTCGGGCAGGGCGTGCCAGGGCAGCGGCTGGTTGGGCATTTCGGCCAGCTCGATCTTGTTCGGTACCTTCATCGACGTGCGTCCACCTGCTCCTTGCCACCGGCCGGACCGCCGACATCAGCGGATCAGCATGATCCTGACGGGTCCCCGGCTGAGTGCGTCGCGAGGCGACGGGGTTGGGGGAGGCGTAGCCCAGGGCCGCACCCATCGGCCGCTGGTGATCCGCCGGAGGGGTGACGCGGTCCAGCGGGTCCGCGAGCAGCAGCGCCGGGATCGCGGCCCATCCGCGACGTGATGCTCACCGTCTCGCTCGCCGGCTCAGGTCCGCGAGCGCATCCTCGAGCAGCCGATTGAATGTCCCGGGGTCCTCGAGCTGCGGGAAATGCCCGCGGCCCGGCATCAGGCGCAAGGCATACCCATCGACGAGGCGGTCCATCGCCGGCGCGTCGGTGGGAACCCGATCGGAGTTGATGCACTGCAACGGCACCTGGAGCTGGGCCAGCTTGCCCTCGGCCTCGTTGATCGACCAGCGCAGCGTAGCGCCAAGCACCGCGACGCCCACCTCGGGGGGCGCCGAGGCCATGTCGGCGGCGGTGTGCGCCACGAGGGCGGAGTCGACCCCGAAGGGGAACATGCTGCGCACCCAGGCGTCGGCATAGGAGCGAAAATCGATCTGAAAATGAGACAGGAAGGCGCTCACCTGCTCTTCGACAAAGGGCAGTCTGGGGCTCTGGAAGTTGTCCACGCCCACGATGCCCCGCACGCGCTCGGGCATTCCCAAGGCCGCCTCGACGGCAACGGCGCCGCCCATCGAGTGCCCGATCAGCACGACGTCGTCGAGGTCGAGCCTTTCCACAACCGCCCGCACATCCGCGCCGAAAGCGGGCATGGCCCACTGCGCGCGCCCCGCACCGGATTGTCCGTGGCCGGCGAGATCGATCGTCACCACGCGGTGCGTCCCCGCGAAGTGCTCGACCTGCCCATCCCAGTAGCCGCCGTCCATGCTCCAACCGTGAATGAAAACGAGTGCCGGCCGGCCCTGACCCTGGGCGCGGTAATGGATCATGACGCCGTCGCCCGAGCGCACCTCGCCCTCCGCCGGACCCGGCGGCGTGGACGCACATCCGCCCAGAGTCACTATGGCGGCCAGTGTTACGAAGCCGGCGGCCTTGCGTCCGGGTGATAGCGCTAACAGCATCTTGCCCCTCCCTCGTAGGCCTCCCGGTGCGCATCCGATGCAGCCCACGGCCCCCGCCACGCTGAGCTTCGGTTCCCACCCTTCATCCTACACCTTCCGCCTGGATCCCGGAACGGTGTATCATGTTATGGTGCATGTTGCGCGCACCCAGCGTGACCTCGAGTTGCTCATGCTCGGAGAAGCGCCTCGCGCAGGCAGCCTTCTGCAGGAGGAGACAACCATGCATCGTTCGAGGGCCGGGGCTGCCCGCCGTCTCGGGTTGGCCGGTGAGATGCTTGTGATTGCGGCAGCCATGGTCCCCCTGGGTATGCTCAGGCTTGACGCGGCTTTGGCTGAGACGCAGCCGCTGCTCGCCACGCCGGCGACCGGGAGCCACGGAGCGGCCCACCGGGACGACCCTGAGACCGGTGTCATCGTGCCTCTGCGATCGGGCCCGCCGGCGGCGGAGGCGACCGCGGACCTGCGGGTTCTCGAGTCGCGCGCCGACGGATTGCGCCTGGCCTTCGAGCTGCCCGCCATCAGATCCCAGGAGATCCAGGTCGCCGGCGAGACCTTCCAGGCGATCGCCATCGACAATGGCGGCTTCGCGGGCGAGATTGGCCATCCCATGCTGCCCACCTTCACGCGCCTGATCGCGATCCCCGACGGCATGGCCGTGGCGTGGGAGTTGGGCGCGGTCGAGACGCGCGAATTGGCGGGCTACGTCCCCCTGCCGGTGCAGCCGGAGGAGGGCTCGGACTTCACGATCGAACGCGCGGCCTATGCCGCCGGCGGCTACCCGGCGGAGGCGCCGGTGGGAATCGGTGAGCCGGCGATCGCGCGCCATCTGCGCGTCGTGCCGGTCACGATTCGGCCGGTGCGCTTCGATCCAGCTCGCGGAACGATCGAGATCGCCACGCGGGCCGAAATCGAAGTGCGCTTCAGCGGCGCTGACGCGCGCAACGCCGCTCCCGTGGCCCGCGGTCCCATCCCCGCTTCCTTCAACCAGCTCTATCGCCAGGTGGTGGTCAACTACACCGGCTCGCGCCCGGGCGGTTCTGCCGGACTGGGACGCTACGTCATCATCTGCCCCGACAACTCCGATGTGATCGCCGCCCTGCAGCCGCTGGTCGAGTGGCGCACCCGCAAGGGCTTCGACGTCTATCTGGCCACGACCACCGAGACCGGCGCGACGACCACCCAGATCCAGACCTGGCTGCGCCACGCCTACGCGACCTGGGAGAATCCGCCCGAGTACGTCACCCTGATCGGCGACGCGGGCGGCACCGTTGCGATCCCCTGCTTCACCTACAGCGGCGGTGCGACCGACCACCCTTACGTCCAGCTCGACGGCACCGATTTGCTCGCCGACGCGCACATCGGCCGCATCTCGGTGGAGTCGGTGGCGCAACTCGAGCTCTACGTCTACAAGATCGTGCACTACGAGAGCACCCCGTACATGGCCGAGACCGATTGGTATACGCGGGCCTGCTTGGTCGGCGATCCCTCCTACTCGGGCTATAGCTGCATCCAGATCATGCAGTGGCTGAAGGACCGCCTGCTCGACGTCGGGTACACTCAGGTCGATACCGTTTTCTCGGGTGCTTGGATCTCACAAATGACGACCTGTCTCAACCGCGGCGATACCGTCTTCAGCTACCGCGGCTACTGGCACATGAGCGGCTTCGACGTCGGCCACATCGCCGCGCTGCAGAACGGCTGGAAGATGCCCTTCGCCCTCAACCCCACCTGCGACACCGGCTCCTTCAACTCCGGCACTTCCCGCAGCGAGGCCTGGATCCGCGCGGGGCTGCCCGGCAGCCCGCCCATCCCCACCGGCGGCATCGCCAGCATCGGCACGGCCACCTTGGGCACGCACACGCGCTACAACAACTGCGTCACCTACGGAGTCTGGCGCGGCGTCTTCTGGGAGGACATCACTTCCTTCGGCGGCGCCTTCACGCGGGGCAAGTATGAGCTCTACCTCAACTACGCGCAGGGCGACCCAGGCGGGGCCCAGAGCTTCACGCACTGGAACAACCTGATGGGCGATCCAGCGGGGGAGCTGTGGACCGGAGTGCCGCGCCCGCTGACGGTGGATCATGCCACCGAGCTGGGTCTGGGCGTCAACGCCGCCGCCCTCACGGTCACCTCAGACGGGGCGCCGGTTGCGGGCGCAACGGTCTGCCTCTGGCAGGCCCCGGAGGTCTGGGTGGTGGGCACCACCGATGAGAGCGGCCGCGCCGACCTGCTCCTCGGCAGTCCGACCAGCGGCATTGTGGCGGTCACGGTGACCAAGCACGACCACCAGCCCTACCTCGGCACCATCCGGATTCTGCCGTTCGACCTGTTCGTGGCCTACGAGCGGAGCGAGATCGATGACGATCAGACTGGAACCAGCTTTGGCAACAGCGACGGGTTGGTCAATCCGGCCGAGGCGATCGAGCTGCGTGTCATGGTGAGAAACCACGGCACCGGACCGGCCACCGGTGTGAGCGCCGTGCTTGCCACGACCGATCCCTACGTCACGATCACCGATGATCAGGAAAACTTCGGCGACATCCCGGCCGGGAGTTCGGCCTGGTCGGTCGACGACTTCGACTTCGCCGTCGCGCCGGGGGCCCCCGGCGGCCACGTGGTCCACTTCGCTCTCGACGTCACATCCGGCGCTCAGAGCTGGCATTCACTCATCGGGATCCCGATCGACGCGGGCCGTTTCGCCTACGAAGCGACCACCTTGTCTGGGTTCGGCACGCTCATCGACCCTGGGGAGAGCGGGCAGATCAGCGTGCGTTTGGCGAACATCGGCACCTGGGCGGCAATCGGCGTGACCGGCACCCTGCGCTGCGCCAGCCCCTGGATCACGATCACCGACTCGACCGGGACGTTCGGCACGATCGGCATCGGTCAGACCGGCGAGAACACGACCGACACCTTTGCCCTGAACGCCGCGCCCGACTGCTTCCCCGGCCACATTGCGCCCTTCTCGCTCGCGCTTGCCTTCTCCGGCGGCGCTGTGCAGGTCGTGGACTTCGCGCTGCCGGTCGGCACCGCCACCAGCACGGCCCCCACCGGCCCCGACGCCTACGGCTACTACGCCTTCGACGACACGGACACCTCGTACCCGCAGGCTCCGGTGTACGACTGGATCGAGCTCGACCCGACTTATGGCGGCCCGGGCGCGGATGTCGGGCTGACCGACTTCGGCGAGGACCAGGACGACGTCCGGGTGCTGGCGTTGCCATTCCCCTTCCGTTACTACGGCGAAAGCTTCACCGAGATCACCGCCTGCGCGAATGGCTGGATCACCATGGGGCGCACGCGGCTCACGAACTACCGCAACTGGCGCATTCCCTGTGCGGGCGCTCCGCCGTACCTGATCGCTCCGATGTGGGACAACCTGTACCAGTCGGGCACCAACCGGGTGTACCACTGGTACGACGAAGCCGATCATCGCTACGTCATCCAGTGGAGCCGGCTGCGCAACCTCGAGGGCGGTGCGACGGAGAACTTCGAGGTCGTCTTGTACGATCCGACCTACTACACCTCCGAGACGGGCGACGGGATCATCCTGTTCCAGTACGACACCTTCAATAACAGCGACTATCTGCAACACTACTCCTCCGTGGGGATCCAGAACGGTGACAACACCGATGGCATCTTGTACCAGTACTTCAACTTGTACACCTCCGGATCCGCCACGATCCAGACCGGCCGCGCCATCCGCTTCGTGTCGCTCAGCAGCCGGCCGCGCGGAACCCTGGCCGGTCACGTGCGCAACGCCAGCTACGGCAATGCCCCGATCCCGCTGGCCGAGGTGCGGTTGCAGGAAACCGGCGAGGCGATGTACACAGGTCCCGATGGGAGTTACGGCGGGTCGATCGTGACGGGCCGTTACACGCTCATCGCTTCGCGGCCGGGCTTCGCGTCGCAAACGGTCCCGGACGTCTTGATTACCGAAGGCCAGACAACGCAGGTCGATTTCGCGCTCGTCGACAATGCGGGCCCGATCTTCAGCACCACCACGGTGCTCGGCAATACGCCGGATACCCAGGGCCCCTACGAGGTCTTCACGCGCGTGGAGGAGCTTTCCGGCCTCGCGGACTTGTCGTTGCTCTACAACGCCGCGGGTGAAGGATGGATCGCCGTTCCATTGGATCCGCAAGGCGGCGACCTCTACCGGGCCACCATCCCCGGCCAGCCGTATGGGACCCTGGTGAGTTACTACCTGCGGGGAGAGGATTCGCTCGGTCACATCGCGACCGATCCGCCCACCGCACCCCAGGAGGTCTACGCCTTCTGGGTGCTCGCCCCGCTGATCAGCGAGGACGGAGAATCCGGCGTGGGAGGTTGGACGCACGAGGTGGCCACGGCCGGCTACGTCGATCAGTGGCACCTGTCGGCGGAGCGCAACCACACCCCGGGCGGGACGTGGTCGTGGAAGTTCGGCGACAACGGAACGGGCAACTACGCGGACATGGCGGACGGCGCGCTCGTGAGCGAGATCTTCACCTTGGAAGGCGAGGCCATGCTCACGTTTTGGCACTGGATGCGCGCGGAGGCGAGCTCGAGCTACCCCGGCTACGCCTACGACGGAGGCTTCGCGGAGATCTCCGTCGATGGCGGCCCCTGGACCCAGATCACCCCCAACGGCGGCTATCCCTATCGCGTCCGGGTGGGCAGCGGACCTGGTCCCTATCCGGCCGAGACGCCGATCTACTCGGGCACCTGCGACTGGACGGAGGCGGCCTTCAGCCTGACCGGCATCGTCGGCCAGATCCAACTCCGCTTCCGTTTCGGCAGCGATGGCGCGGACAATGACGAAGGCTGGCACATCGACGATTTGCTGCTCATGCCCGCAGAGCCCGGCATGGGCGCGGCGCGCGAGCTGGCGCTGCGGCCCGCCAGCCTGGTGCTTCACCAGAACGCGCCCAACCCCTTTGGACCGGAACGCGCCGGGACGGTGATCCACTTCGATCTGCCGCAGGCCGGCGAGGTGCGGCTCGAGGTCATCGACACCTCCGGCCGCCTCGTGCGGACGCTGCTCGCGGACACGCTGCCCGCGGGCCGGCACCAGACGCTCTGGAACGGCCGGGGGCCGGCGGGAGAGCCGGTCGCCAGCGGGATCTACTTCTACCAGCTCGAGCACGCGGGGGGCCGGCAGGCGAAGCAGTTGCTGATCGTCCGATAATCCGCGGGCATCTGCCCGGCCGCGCCAGCCGGGCGTGATCGAACCGGCGGGCGGGCACCCTAAGGCCCGAGCAGCACGAAGCGGCACGTTGCCCGCGTGCCGGGGCCGTGCCATCGAGCGAGGTAGATCCCCGCGGCGAGGCGGTTTCCATCCGTCCCCCTGCTCGGCTGCCACGCTACGGTGGTCCCACCGCGAGCAGGCGCATCCCCAGCAACCCCGCCCGCCACGCTCGCGACGACGCGTCCCTGGCAGTCCACAATCTCGAGGCGCGCGCGGCCTGCTGCCGCCGAGCCGGAGGCACCGGGCGGCGGCGTCTGGGCCGCGGGGGACAGATGAAACGTCACCGGCTGACCCATGCGCACCGGATTGGGTGACACGCGCAGGCCCCCGCGGGCTCCGCTTGGCGCCCCCCCCTCGACGCAGGCCGCGAGATCGGTGAGGTCGACATCCAGCCTGACGTAGGTGTTCGTGGGAACGACCACGCCCTCGACGCGCTGGGGCGCGCAGCCCTCGGCCTCGAAGCGCAAGTCGTAGGTGCCCGGCGACAGCAGGCGGTAGTAGTCGCCCAGCACAGGATGGCTGCAGCGCGGCGCGCTCAGAGCGGGATCGTCCAGCCCTTCGACCAGAATCGTGCCCTCCACCGGCGAGCCACCGGCGGTCAAGCGCCCGCGCACGCCGGGCCCATCCAGGCGATCCTGCAGGTAGAGCGCCCCGGCCACGTTCGCCGCCACGGTGTGATCCAGCTCCGCCTCCTCCGGATAGAGCCAGGTGCACGTCTCGACCGTGAACGCGAAGGTGTTGAGCACGCCGTACGCCCAATCCGAAACCGTACCCGAGGCGGCGTAGACCTGGTTGGCCTGCTGGGGGAGATACCAGCCGCTCCCCCAACTCGGGATGCAAGCGGCCATCGCCGTGCCCACGTCGGCGAGCGTCAGGTCGTCGGGCGCTCTGGTGCTGTCGTCATAACCGAAGGGCCACAACACCAGTTCGCCGTACGCATGGTAGTCGACCAACATGGCGGGCCGTTCACGCAGGAGCAGATCGCGTAGGGCCTGGGATTCGGGCTCCGAGAACGGCGCGGGCCCGCAGTAGAGCTCTCCGAGCGGATCGTGCGTCGCCATGGTCGTGCCCCAGAACCAATCCAGGTTGCGGTTGAGATCCACGCCGTCGGGCCAGTACCAGTTGGCCTCATCCTGGTAAGGTGGGGTGATCGCTCCGTTGCCGTCGTTGTCGCGCGCGTTCTTGCGCCAACCCCGCCACTGGGTCGTGTGACAGCACCAATGACCGTCGGGATTGACCAGCGGGAGGATCCAGGTCTCGTGCTCATCGACCCAGCGGGTGACCTGCGGGTCGATCCCGTACCCCGTCAGGAGGGTGTCGATAAGGGCCAGGGCGATCTCGACCCCGGCCGGCTCGCGGCCATGTTGCGTGCCGCAGTAGAGGATCACGGGCTCTTCTTCGTCGACCCCGGGATTGTCCGAGATCTTGATGGCCCACAGGTCGTGCGACGGGTAAGTGGGCAGCGCGTAGATCTTGCCCCAGGCGTCACCGACATCCGCAAGGCAGGTGATGCCCGGATGCTGCGCCGCAAAGGTCTCCAACGCCACCAGCATCTCGGCGTAGGTGTGGAAGTATTCGGGCACCTCGCGGGTCAGCGCCGGGCCCTCCCGGAGCCGGTAGCCCGCGTCCTGGAGCCACTCGACCTGCCCCTGGCTGATCAGCACGTCGACCCACTCCCCGGAACGCGCGCCGACGATGTCGACACCCTGCCCGGCCAACCGGCTGGCGGTCCCGGGAGGCGGCATCAGGATGCGAACCACCTGGCGCTGATCGGGCAGCCGCGCACCAAGGGCGGCCGCAGCGGCGCGCGGCGCCGGCGCAACGGCAAGCGCTGCAATCAGTAAGAGACCCAGGATCACCGCAAAACTTCTCATGGCCTTCCCACTGTCTTGGCTGTCTTGGGACCAGAGCCCCCGCTACGGTCGGTCGCCGGGCGGGCTCGGATCGAATGCTCCAGTTCAATTGTACCACGAGGCGGACCGGTCGGATCGGGTTGACGGGGCGCCCGGAGGTATGCTCTAATTATCAGCGTAGAGAGCGCAACATTAGCCTACCTTGTTCACGTTTTACCTCTCGCCGAAGGAGGAGGCATCATGAAGGCTACGCTGCTCCGATCGATTCTGGCCCTTTCGCTCGTCATTCCGGCCGCTGCCCTGCTTGCGGCCCCCCGGGCCGGTGGCGAGATCGCCCTCGACGGCATGTTCGCCAATATCGAGCTCGTCGATCTTCCCGGCATGACGATCACCGGGGAGGGCGGCCGGCCCATCGACATCGTCGGCGACACGTCCAACTCGGGGAGTGGTGCGGGCCGGGCCAAGGGCAATGCCTACCGGGTCGACACTAGCGTCGTCCTGAACGAGGCGGAGTTCTGGCTCAACTTCACCAGCACGCAGACCTTGACCTACTACGTCTTCAATTCGCCGGTCGAGTTCGGCACCTACACCGAGGTGTATCGGGCGTCCGAGACCGTGACCGGCTTCGGGGCGGGGTGGTACTCGTCGGGCCCGCTCTGCATCCCGTTGGACGCCGGCCAGTACTACATCATCGCCGTGTCCTGGAACGGCAGCCTGACGTACTACTACGGCACCGGGGACTCGCAAGCCACATCGTTCGGCGCGCATGTCCACGGCTACGCCACGGGGTATGACCCGCTGCCCACGAGCTTCCAGAGCACGGTCAACGATCAGGCGATCTACCACCAGCAGCTTACCACCGGTGGTGCCTCCCCAGTCGATGACTCGACCTGGGGGGCGATCAAGTCGCTCTATCGCTAGCCGCAGGGCAGCGTGAGCGGACGGGGCGGGGCATCGTCCTAGCGCGAGCAGTCGCGCTGGGACGCTGCTCCGCGCCACAACCTACTCGTAGCCGAACCGGCGTAGGGCCCGCGCGTCGCGTCGCCAGTTGGGCAGCACCTTCACCTGCAGGCTCAAGTAGACGGGTCGCCCCAGGAACTCCTCGATCGCGCCCCGCGCACGTTGTCCGAGCGACTTGATCGCCCGGCCACCCCGGCCGATGAGGATGCCCTTCTGGGACTCGCTCTCGACATAGACGATCGCGTCGATGAAGTCCTTGCCCTCGGGCTCCTCCCGGAAGTCGGCAATCTCGACCTCCGTGCCATAGGGCACTTCCTTGCGAAACTGCTGGAAGATCACCTCCCGCACAAGCTCGCCCACGAAGAAGCGCTCCGGATGCTCCGTGATCTGGTCGGGAGGATAGAACGGCGGCCCCACGGGCAAGAGCTCCTCGACACGCGCCAGCACGTCCTGCATCCCTTTGGCGTGCAGCGCCGAGATCGCGAAGAACTCACGCAAGTCGCCCTCGGCGCGCATCTGCTCGATCACCGGCAGATTGTCCTCCGGGCGCGCCACGAGGTCGGCCTTGTTGAGGAGCACGATGACCGGCTTGCGGCGGCTCACATCGGCCACAACCGGGGCCAAGCGTGGTGCGGTGAGGTCGACCAGGTAGAGCACGACGTCGGCATCGGCCAGGCTCTGCTCGACCTGCCGCATCATGGCGGCCTGGAGATGGTAGCGCGGCTCCAGGATGCCGGGCGTGTCGAGGAAGATCATCTGACAGCGGTCGGTCGTGCGGACGCCCAGCGTACGGCGCCGCGTGGTCTGGGGCTTGGGGCTGACAATTGCCAGGCGCTGCTCCATGAAGGCGTTGAGCAGGGTCGACTTGCCCGCGTTGGGATAGCCGCTGATCGTCACGTAACCGGAGCGGAAGGGCTCGACCTCGGGCATGGCTGGCTCCTCGCGTGCCTGGCAGCCGGCGCGCGCCGCGCCGGCCGGGCCGGATTCCGCGGCCCGCGACCCTGAGTTTGCAGTAGAATACGGATGACAGCAATCGTGGGAACCACCCGCATTCCCCGGTTGTGGGCCGGGTGGAGGCACTAATTGACCATGAACAAGGCAACCGGCATGACGGGATCCCGTCCCGGCGGACACCTTGGCGGGCACGCCGAGCCCGCCTGGGCTCGCGCCCTGCTCGAGCGCCTGCGCGCGGAAGGCACCGTCACCGATCGTTCCGGGCTGACGCTGCGTTTGGCCCGCAAGTTCGGCTTCTGCCAGGGCGTGGAGCGGGCGGTCGAGCGGGCCCTGGCGGCGGCCGCGGAGCTGGCGGGGTGGTCCGGGGAGGGCGAACGCCCCCGGCTGTTTCTCACGGGCGAGATCATCCACAATCCGTCGACCAATGAACGGTTGAGCCGCGCGGGCGTGACGGTCCTGCCCTACCAACCGGGCTCAGATCGCCTGCGGCAGATCCGGGCCTCCGACTGGGTGATCGTGCCCGCCTTCGGCAACACGACCGAGGACGCCGCCGAGCTGGCGCGGATCGGCTGCCGCATCATCGACACGACCTGCGGTTGGGTTCGGCGCACGTGGCGCACCGTTGAGCGCTTCGCGGCCGAGGGTCTGACGACCGTGATCCACGGCAAGGTCGAACACGAGGAGACGCGGGCGACCGCCTCGCGGGCCCGCGGGCCCTACGTCATCGTGCGCAACCGGCGCGAAGCCGAGCTCCTGGCCGCGGCCATTCGGCGCGAGCCTCTCCCGGAGGGCGCGCAGGCGTCGTCACCCGCCAGCACATCCTGGCCCGCCTGGTTCGCTCAGGCCTTCGCCGGCGCCTGCAGCGCGGGCTTCGATCCCGAGCGCCATCTGGCGCGGTTGGGGCTGGTCAATCAAACCACGATGCTCAGCAGCGAGACCCAGGCGGTCGCGGCGATCCTCGCCGAAGCCGTGCGGCTGCGCGCCGAGGGCGCGCTCGCGCGGGCGGAGAATCACGCCAACCGCTTCTGCAGCGAGGATACCTTCTGCCCCGCCACGCAAGAGCGACAGGACGCGGTGCGGGCCCTGCTGGCCGGGGGCGACCTTGCTGCCCTGCTGGTCGTCGGCGGCTTCCGCTCGAGCAACACGGCCCACTTGGCCGCGCTGGGAGCGGCCGGCGGGCGCAGCTACCACATCGAGGATGCCGACTGTCTGCTCGATGCCGATCGCATCCGCCACCTGCCTGCTGGAGCGAGCGAGCCACGGGTCTCGACCGGCTGGCGTCCGGCCGCGCCGGGCATGATCGGCGTCACCGCGGGCGCCTCGACGCCCGACGCCGAGATCGACCGGGTGCTCATCCGCCTGCTCACCCTCTACCGCGAGGCCCAGCCATGACCTCACGGGCGCGGTTGGGACTGCTGCTGCTCGCCGCCGTGCTGGGCGTCGCGCCAGCCGCTGCGCGCCTGGAGCCGAGCGACCCGCGGCTGGATGAGCCCCCCGGCGCGTGGCACGGTCTGCCGATCTCGCCCTGGGATGATGCCGACCGCAAGGGCGCCGTCGCCGCGGCGCTGGGTTGGGACACCTGGGCCCCGCGCGACCCCTGGGATCCCGATTCCTCCGGTTACGACGCTGTCCACGTCAGCCTCGAGGTCGAGCCGCTCTTCGCGATCGAGGGACTGACGGGACGGGTCGTCTGGTCGCTGGCGATCACCGATCCCGCGATCGCAGCGCTCGACTTCGATCTGACCAGCAGCCTGAGCGTGACGATGGCCCTGATCGACGGCGAGCCGGTCGCGTTCGTGCACGAAAACGACCGGCTGCACCTGGCGCTGCCCTACGTGCCGCAGGGCGGCCAGATCGTGCAGGCCACGATCGCCTATCACGGCGTGCCCGAGCTGGGCTTCCTGTGGGGATTCGATTTCCGCGAGCACGACGGTGTGCCGATCGTCTTCACCAACTGCGAGCCGATCGCGGCGCGCACCTGGTGGCCCTGCAAGGACCGGCCCGACGACAAGTTCACCGCGGATCTTGCGTTCATCGTGCCCGACACGATGATCGCCACCTCGAACGGTACGCTGGTCGATGCGCAACCGCTGGCGCCGGGCCGGATGCGGTACACCTGGCACGAAGCCTATCCGATCACCACCTACCTGGTCAGCCTCACGGCCACGAACTTCGTCGAGTTCACCGACACGTACACCGCGCTCGACGGCGTGACGCAGATGCCGCTCACCCACTTCGCCTATCCCGAGCACCTTGCGGAGGCGATGACCCGCTGGGCTCTGACACCTCAGGCGATCACGTGCTTCGCCGGGCTCTTCGGCGAGTATCCCTTCCTGGATGAGAAGTACGGCATGGTGGAATACCCGTGGGCCGGCGCCATGGAGCACCAGACGCTGACCAGCATGGGCGATTACTTCCAGGTCACGCCGGCTTCAGCCGACTGGGTCATCGTCCACGAGCTCGCCCACCAGTGGTGGGGCGACCTCGTCACCTGCGGCACCTGGCGCGACATCTGGCTCAACGAGGGTTTTGCGACCTACTGCGAGGCTTTGTGGGCGGAGGCGCAAGGCGGGCCCGACAGCCTGCGCGCCGTCATGCTCGCTAAGGCCGCCGACCACTTCCCGGGCGCGTGCTACGATCCGGTCTTTCTCTTCAATTCCACCGTCTACCGCAAGGGCGCCTGGGTCCTGCACATGCTGCGCCACATCATCGGGGATGAGGACTTCTTCGCCGCCCTGAGGCTCTACGCCGAGCGCTTCGCCTATGGTTGCGCGATCACCGAGGATCTGCGCGCGATCTGCGAGGAGGCGTCCGGCCAATCGCTCGCTGGGTTCTTCCGCCAGTGGGTCTACGGCACCGGCCAGCCCCGCTACCGCGCGCGCTGGAACCCGGTCGCGGCCGCGCCCGAGGAGAGCACGTTCGTCGCGATCGAGCTTTGGCAGAGCACGACCGGTCCTGAGTATTTCAAGATGCCCCTCGATGCGCGCTTCGAGCTCGAGGGCGGCGGCACCTTCAGCACGGTGCTCTGGGACAGCTTGCCCGAACAGCAGTTCATCGTCGGGGTGCCGGGCCGTCCGGTTGATCTGGCGATCGATCCGGACCATTGGATCCTCGGCAAGGTGCACTTCGTCGCGGGCCCCATGTCGGTCGAGGACGATTCGCCGGCTTCCGCGCCCCGCCTGCGCCTCGGCGCTCCGCGACCCAATCCAGCCCGCGGGGACTGCTGGATCCCAGTAGAGCTGGCGCGCGATCCGGCCCAGGCTGCGGGCGGCCTGGGCCCGCTGCCTCGTGTGCGGATCACGGACTGCGAGGGACGGCTCGTGCGCCGGCTGGCGGTGCGGGACCTGGCCCAGGGACGGGGACTGGTCCATTGGGATGGGTGCGATGGGGGCGGGCGGCCGATGCCGGCCGGGGTCTACTCGGCCAGCTGGGCGGCGAGCGGGCCAGGCCATCCGGTCGCAGCCCGTGCGCGGATCTTGCTGATTCGCTAGAAATTGCAGCCCAGGCCTCGAGCGCGTCCTGAGCCCTAGGGGAATAACGAGCCATGCCCGAGCCCATTGTCGTTCGGGAGCTCCAGCCGGCCGACGCCGCTTGGGCGGCCGCCGTGCTGACCGCTTCGTGGGGCTCGACCCGGGTAGTGACGCGCGGCCGCCTGCACGATGCCACCCTGTTGCCCGGACTGGTGGCCACGATCGACGGCCAACCCGCGGGGCTCCTCACCTACCGGATCGCGGACAGCGAGCTGGAAGTCGTGACCCTGAACAGCCTGCGCGAGGGCACCGGGATCGGCGGCGCCCTCATCACGGCCGCGGTCGCGATCGCGCGCCGCGCGACCTGCCGCCGCGTCTGGCTAATCACGACCAACGACAACCTGGCTGCGCTGCGCTTCTATCAGAAGCGCGGGTTCCGCCTCGCCGCGCTCTATCCCGATGCGATCGCCGCCTCCCGGCGCCTGAAGCCCGAGATCCCCTGCACGGGCCGGGATGGGATTGCGCTGCGCGATGAGCTCGAGTTGGAGCTTGACCCAAGTCAAGGCGCCACACCCTTCCCTCATCGATACTAGCGCTCGGGTCGGATGCCCCAAGCTGGACGATGTCGGGGCCTATGCGGAGAAAGCGGCCGCCTGATAGCCGCAGGCCCTGACGGCTGCGATGAGCGCATCGATCTGAAGATCTTCACCCCGGATCGTGGCCAGGTGTTTCTCAAGTGACACGCGCACCTCCGCGACACCGGTCACCGCCCGCAGGGCCCGTTCGACGTTACCGCGGCAGTGGCCGCAGGTCATCCCTTCCACGGCGAGATGAACGGTATCCAACGTGCCGGCCTCCTTCCCTGGAACGACACCGGGCCGCCGGCGCTCAGCGGTCGCCCGCGCGCGGCGGGGCCAACGAGGCCGCACCTTCAGAATCAGCGCCCGCGCGATCAAGAGAGCGAGCAGCACGCTGCTCGCCCACTGCACCCAGCTTATCTGCTTGAGGACACCGGGCGCCGCGTGGTCGGCCTGCCCCGCCGGCTGCGCTCCCGCGTGCCCCGCGTGCCCATCCACCGTGGCCTGCGCTGTCAGGGGCAGCTCGGCGTTGGGGAACGCGACCTGGAACAGCGCTCCGAAGGCGAAGCTCACCACCACGATCGCGGCCAGATAGATCACCACGGTGCGGCGACCCAGCACTTTGGTGAAAACCGTCAGGGTGGCGACGTTCGTCGCGGGTCCCGCGATCAAGAAAACGATCGCCGCGCCCAGGGGCATGCCCTTCATCACGAGGGCAGCGGCCACCGGCACCGACCCGGTCGCGCACACGTAGAGCGGCACCGCCACCACGAGCACGGCGACCATCTGCAGGTATGGATTGGGGAAATTGCGCGCCAGGAAGTCATCGGGCACGAACGCGGCGATCGCGCCGCCGATCAGGGTGCCCACCACGAGCCAGCCAGCGACTTCTTGGACCAGCGTGCCCAGACCGTAGGAGAACGCGTTGCGGGCCCGGGCCGCCAGGCTCCGGACCCGCCGCTCGGCCGGCAGCATCGCGCTCGGCGCGCTGAGCGGGGCTCCCGCCGGCGCCGCGCTCGGCGCGCCGTCTGCGGTGTCGCGCACCAGTCGTCCGCTGAGCACGCCGCCGAGGATGCCCGACACCAACGCCGTCAGCACCTTCCACAGCGTGACCGGCAATCCCAGCATCCCATACGAGGCGAGGATCGAATCGACCCCCGTCTGCGGCGTCGAGATCAGAAACGATGTGATCGCCGCGCGCGAGGCGCCCTGGCGTTTGAGGAGATCGGCGAACGGAATGACGCCGCAGGAACAGAGCGGCAACGGCGTTCCCACCAGCGCGGCCTTGACCGCCGCTTTCAAACCGCGGCCGCCCAGGTGCCGGGCCACCCACTCGCGCGGCACGAGGACGTGCAGCAGACCGGCCAGGAAGAAGCCCAGGAGCAGGTAAGGCGCCATTAGCCGAAACAGATCCAGCGCCTGGAGCAGCCAGTCTGTGGCGACGTTCATCTGGCCCCCCTCGAGACTTGGCCGCAGGCAGTTCCGCCTGCAACCCATGAGGTTCGATCGAGCGCGTCGACGCTGACCGCGTCGCCGCGCCACGTGTCGGTGGATTCGCGCGCCAACGTCCGCGACCACACAGCGCGACCGGCGGGAGATTCACCCCCCGCCGGTCTACCCATCCCCGCCCCACGTGTTCCGGGCGGGCTCTTCCTGCAAGTAAGTTACCTCAGTAACACCACGCGCGTGCCGCGCTCGAGTCCCCCGGCGTGCGCTTTGACCCAGTAGACGCCGCTGCCGGCCAAGGCTCCGTCGGCCGCCAGGCCGTCCCAGGCGAAGGTGTGTCGGCCGGCGGCGAGCGCCCCGGTGTGTAGGATCCGCACCTGCCGTCCGCTGGCGTCGAAGACGCGCATATCGACCGGACCGCTGGCCGGCAGATCGAGGAACAGCAGCGCGGTGCCGGCGACCGGATTGGGTCGCACTGGATGGAGCGTGAGCTTCTGCACGAGCGGACGGTCGCCCGCGGACGAGGTCGGGAAGATCAGCGCCAGATCGTCGACGTACCAGCCCTCCAGCACATCCCCGCCATCGGAGCCGAAGGCGAAGCGCACGCGGGCGCTGCCGGTGTAGCCCGCCAGATCGAAGGATTCGAGCTGCCAGTCGTGCGAACCGCTGAAGACCGGGGTCTCGGCCGGGAAGGGTCCCGGCGTGCTGCCGATGCGGATGCGGTAGGGATACCCGCCCTCGGGCGTGATCACCTGCCAAGGCCCGCCGTCGATCGAGATCTCGAGCAAGCCGCCGTCGTAGCAGTACCCGGCGTGCGATCCGCTCGTCTCCGCGCTGATCCAGTGCCAGAAGGTGAGCACCCCGTTGGCCGGCAGCGCAAAGGGCGAAGACTCGAGCACAGCGTAGAGCAGATTGTTGTAGCTCGCCGATCCCTGCCCGCCGCACTTGTACGCGTAGCTGCCGCCGTAGGTGTGATTGCGGTAGGTCTCGATGTGCCACTGGTCCGTGAACCCAGTGCCGCCTACATAGTGCGTCCAGCCCAACCCCCCGTCCTCGAGATCGTCGGCGAAGATGTCGCCGATGTTGAAGCTGAAGGTCGCGTTGTGCTGGTAGTAGAGCGCCCCGGTGAGGCCGACGGTCAAGTAGCTCGTATATTGGCTGGGAGCGCCCGGATCGATGGCAACGGTGAAGGGGCCGCCGTTCACGCTTGCGCCGGGACCCAGTGCGCCGTAGGCGAACGGCGTGGGGTCGGCCTCCAGGTAGGCCCCGCCCGTGAGCGTCCCGGAGACGTCCGCCACGCTAGCCGCACCCTCGTTGGCCACGGTGATCATCATGACGATGCTCTCGCCCGGCTCCGGAATGCCGTCGCCATCACCACCCACCGTGTCGTCCGCCTCGTAGGCCACGACCGCCAGGGCGGGTGCGGCCACGGGCAGCGAGAACTGCAGCGTGCCGGGCTGCTCGCTCACCGTCAGCGTGAAGTCGACGACGCGGCCGTCGGGCACGTCGGGCCGCACCGCGAAGACGAACGGCGTCGTGCTGGTCGCCAGGCCACCGCCGCCCGGAATGTTTTCGAAGATTGTCTGCGCGACCTGGAGCACCACGTAGGGATCCGCGGTCGACAGATCGGCGCTGACGTTCTGCGCGGCGGGCAGACCCAGGTTCTTGAGCGTCACGTCCAGCTCGATCGTCTCGCTGTACTCGACTGTGCCGTTGCCGTTGCCGCTCGAGGGCGGCGTCGCATCGTCGTCGATCGACCAGGAATCGAGCGCCAGATAGGGCACCTCGGGCTGCATGGGAATCGCCGTCTGCGCCGTCGCGGCGATGGCGGCCGTGGCGCAGTGGGTCGGGTAATCGTGCGGGTATTGCTCGATCCGATCCTGCGACGTGTGATACCAGGGGCAGAAGTCATTGCCCCAGGCCTCGTCCTCGATGCCGCAGATGGCCGGGTAGCCGTAGGACCAGAAGGATCCGTGGTCGGAGCTCGACATCGCAGAGTTGTCCACCAGCGGCTCGAGCAGCGTGGGGAAGTACTCCAGGCAGGCGTCCCTGAAGACCTCGGCGATCGGCAGCGAGGCGGTGTTCGTGTAGATGACAAGATCAGCGGGCGCGGGGTCGGTGCCGCGGTAGGCGATCATGTCGAGGTTGAAGCAGCCCAAGACGTCCTCGCCCTGGGAGGCGATCATCGCCACATAGGCGGCGGAGCCGACCAGGCCCTCCTCCTCGCCATTGAAGCCCACGAGCTTGATCGTGTAGTGGAAGGCGTACTGGCTCAAAACCCGGGCCGCCTCGAGAAACGCCGCCGTGCCGCTCCCGTTGTCGTCGGCCCCCGGAGCGCTCGTCTGGGGAATCTCGCTGATCGAGTCGAAATGACCGCACAGGTAGACCACCTTCTCCGGGTTCACCAGACCCGGCAAGATCCCGATCACGTTGTTCCTGGGTCCGGACTGCTGGTAGGTGTGGAATTGCGCCTCCAGCCCCAGCGAGACGAAGTAGTCGTACATCCACTGGGCAGCCGCGGCGTTCTGCGTGGTCGAGTAGTAGCGCGTCTCAAAATCGTCCAGCGCCTGCCACTTGGCCACGTAGTCCTGCTCGGTCACATCCTGCACGATCTGGTCGACGATCGGGTGGAACTCGGTGCGGGTGCGCGGACGACCCTCCGGCTCAACGGCGGCAGCCGCAGGCCAGGCCTTCGGCGCCATGCTGATCCATACCGGTTGGATGAGGCCGCGGAGCGTGGCGCGGCTCTCGGGCGTGAGCTGCGGCACCTCGTCGCTCGTCCAGACCAGAGCCGTGTGGCGGTGGACCGCCAGGATGCGGGTCGAACCGACGAAGCGGGCGCGCGTGGCGTCTTCGACCAGATAGAGGAAGTAGGCCCCCTCGCCCGCGGGCGGCTCGATCGGCGTGATGAGGGACCCGAGCTCCCCGGGTGCCTGGTAGCCGCCCGGCACGAGCAGGACCGCCATGTCCTCGTTGTGCGCCAGCAGCCAGCAGTCCTTGGCGAGCGGCGTGAGGTCGACGGCCTCAGGTCCGGCCCAGGTCGTAATCGCGATCACGCCCCCCTGGCCGTCCCAGGCTCCGGCAGCGCCGACCCCCAGCAGAGAAGCGAAGAGGCAGGCCAACAGGTGTCCACACATCCGTTGACGAAACATGGCATCCTCCCAGGCTCCGGTAGACCCGATGGTTCGGGCGGATAAATGAAACTCACCCATAACAATACCACACCCGGACCAGCCTGCGGACATGCGTATCCCCCTGCCCGCATCTCGCGCCGCGGGCAGGGGGAACACCTGGGACGAAGTCCCCAAATCGCCTATTCAGAAGAAGATAACCTGACTACGCGGACCGTGCGGCTCTCCTCCGGGAGCACCAGGCGCACCCAGTACAGGCCACCCCCCTGCGGTCGGCCCGCGTCGTCGCGGCCGTCCCACTGGACCTCGTGCCAACCCTCGCGCCAGCGCTCGCCGGGCAGGGTCCGCACCACGCGCCCGCCGACATCCAGAATCTCCAACCGGGAGGCCGGCGTCGCGGGCGTGTGGTAGCGGATCGCGACCGTGCCGTGGGCCGGATTGGGCCCGGCCGTCAGGCGCAGCCCGCGCACCTCCGTGGAGGCCTGGGCGATGCCGGAGGCGTCGGTGACCGTGAAGGACGCGGCCGGCATGCACAGACCACTCACCTGCGGGTCCGCGGCGTAGGCCCGCCAGTAGTAGGTCTGATTCACGGCCAAGGGCGGTGTCACGACCCAAGAAGTCTGTCCACCCGCACCTTCCGGCAGACCGGCCACGCTCGCGACGAGCTGCGTGAGCTCGGCATCGGCGTAGACCTGGAAGCCGTAGGTGAGCGGATCGCCCTCGGGATCGACCGCGTTGGCCACGATCAGCGTCGGGGTGGGCGGCAGCCCACTGGCTCCCTCAGGGGGCGAGACGAGCAGCGGCGCCGAGGGCGGGTTGTTGCCGTCGCCGCGGTCGTACAAGAACACGTCGTCCAGCCCGCCTTCGATGATGTCTCCGGTAGAGGTGCCGTCGGCGGCCTGCACGCGCAGGCGCATCTGACTGGTGAGGGCCAGGTGCTCCTCGACGTTCACCTGCAGAATGCGCCACTGGGCGGTGTGGGTGACGTCGCCGACCAGGACGAGGTTGGCCGGCCAGGTCGTGCCGTTGTCGTTCGAGATATCGATGCGGAAGAAGTCACCCGGATCATCACCCGCGTCGCGCTGGCCATGGAAGTAGTTGAGATCGAGGAGCACGTGGGTTGAGCCCGAAAGGTCGATCACAGGGGAACGCGTGGCGCTGATGCCGTTGTCGACATCATCGACACCCACGTTGCCCCCCGGGTTCTGCCCCGTGATCCAGCCGTAGATGCCTGGCGCGGGGGTCGTGTCGTCCTCCGGCTGGAACTCGGTGCCGATCGGATCGATCCGTACGAAGGCGCCGGTGGCAGCCGTGTGGGTCGGGTCCTGGATCCAGCCGTGGCTGGCCTGCTCGAAATCGCAGGCGTAGACGATGGGCGGCTCCCCGACGCGCAGCTCGCGCGTCATGTCGACCTCGAGGCCGCCGGCCGCCCGCAGGCGCACGGTGAAGCTGATCATCCGGCCCGCGGGGCAGTCGGCTGCCACGCTGAGATCGAAGGGGTCGGATGTGGCCGTGGCGCTCTGCCCGGCCGCAAGATCGCCGAAGGCCGTCGCCGCATCTTGCAGGGCGATGTAGGGGTCCTGGCAGATGAGCGTGGCGGTCACATCCTCGATGCCGTGCAGCACGCCCGGATTGCGCACCGTGGGGACCAGCGAGACGGTCTCGCCGGGATCCAGGCGCCCATTGCCGTCCCCGCCGGTCACCGGCAGCGCGGTGAGCTCGACGTAGCCACCCGCCACGAGGGAGAGGTAGAGGTTGCTGTACAAGTTCTCCGCGATGAGACCCTCACACTCGCTGGGATCGGGCCAGAAGCCGCTGCCGCCGATTTCGGTCGAGACCGCGAAGATCTTGGGATGCTCGCTGACGGCGCCGTAGCCCCAGTCGAAGGCACCCCCACTAACCGTGTACAGGATGACCGAGCACTGGCCCACCTGGTAGCCGCTGTCGCGGGCCATTTCCGTCCCCATGGCGACGAACGTCGTGTGATCGGGCGTCGGCGTGGTGGTGTAGCCCCAAGGCACGAGGATCATCCCGGCCACGCTGTGATAGGTCTGCCAGGTGACGAACTCATGCGTGTTGATGAGATTCATCAGTGCCTGAATCTCGGGCTCCGAACCGGCCGAGGGACCGCGGTAGGTCTCGCTGCAGGGATCGTTGGACGAGCCCTGTTCGCCCCAATGGTAGGTATAGTTGCGGTTGGGATCGACGCCCGGGCAGCCCGGGACCCCGTTGTCGCGCCGGTTCTTGCGCCACATGCCGCCGCCATTGGGGTTGGTCAGCTCGTTGTAGACAAAGCCGTCGACATTGACCAGCGGCACGAACCAGATCTGGCGGTTGTCGACGATGAAGGTCACCACCGGATCGGTGCCGTAGTTCTCGCACAAGTAGCGGATGAAGTGGAGGTTGACCTCCACGGTCATGATCTCACGGGCGTGGTGCATCCCGTCGAAGAGCACCTCGGGCTCATCTTCCTGGAGGTTGGGGTTGTCCGAGACCTTCATGGCCCAGATCGTGCGCCCCTCCCCCGTCGTGCCGATCGAGGCTGGCGCCGTGGTGAGATTGGGGAACTCGGCGTGGATCGCGTTCATCTCATCGACCGTCTCGGCGTAGGTATGCCAGATGCCGTAGTCGCGCAACGGCGGCACGTAGCGGCTGGCGTAGTAGGCCTCGAGGTCCGGGATCTGGACCTCGACCTCGAAGCCCCGGGCCCGCAGCTCGGCGGTCAGCTCCGGGTACGACAGGAGAATGAGCGCGCCGTCGTCATCTCCCATGAACTCCAAGTCCGGATGGAAGAAGAGCGCCGAGCGGTCCAGATCGGGCGTGACCGGCACGCGGATCTGCTCGTAGGTGCGGGCCTGGGGTGCAGCGGCGAGGAGCAGAGCGAGGCCCAGCAGGGCCACGACCCGGCCGAGCGCCGCTGGCGGTCGGGCGCCTGAGCGGCAGCGCTTCAGCGTGTCAGGCAGGTCGTGGAGTCTTCCGGTGGACGATGCGTGGGAAGGCATGGTGGGTCCCCCTTGCTGTGGCTCAACCTGTGTGGCGCCGGGAAGACCGGCGAGGCGTTACGGACCACCCGGCGCTGGGGTCGCAGGGTCTCGCCCGAAGGGGTGATCCGAGGCGTCTAAGTAGGAGTATACCGCTGGCTGGGGGCGGACGCACGCGCGGAACATCACTCCCGGACATCACCGGAACAGCGTCTTGATCCGCCCCCAGGTTTCGCTCGCTGCCGGCGAGGGATGTCCGGTCACCGTGACCCCGATCCCCATGCTCTTGCAGCGGGGGTGAACGACGGCGACATGCCGCCATCCGGTGGGATACCCGATGCCCGGCGCGATGCAGGTCCAGGGGTGTCCCCCGCCGCCATTCTCGTCGGCCGCGCAGTAGTACTCGCACAGACCGCCACTCCAGTCGGTCCAGAAGCCGACCGTGAAGTCGCCCATCACGCAGCAGCCGATCTCGATGTCGTTCCGCGTGCAGCTCGGCCAGTAGCTGGCCGAGATGCCGGCCACCGAGAGCATGTCGAGGACGCAGGCCGGATGACTCCAGACGCCGCCGTCCCAGACGTAGAAGTCGACCGGCAGGCCCCAGTAACCGCCTACCTGCGTGAACCAGTAGACACCGCACTCGACGGTCACGGAGCCGAGGTCGAAGGCCTCCCCCCAGGCGCCGGCGTACGGGGGCGCGACACCGCCATATTGCCAGCAGTAGGCGTTTTCGAAAGCACCGTCGTGGTTGCAGATCAATTCACCGAAGCACGATTCGTGCACGGCAGTCTGGATCAGGGTGTCCTCGCGGTAGCCGAGCTCGAGGAAGTCTTCCTCAGCGGCAGTTTCGGCTGCCCCGAGCATCGCCCAAACGGCGAGCAGGATCGCGCAGCTTGGTGCGCGCATCGCCCTACCCCCCTCTCGGTCTGCTGACGGGACTGGCAAGCAGAGTCACAGGTTCAGCCCTTTACGAAGAGCATAGGCCACCCTACCTGAGGAATCCATGCTGAGAAGTCGTTGTTCGCGGGTCATCGGCTCCGCAGTCCGGGCGCCCCGGAGGCGCGGAGCGCCCACGCGCGCCTGCTTGCGGGCGGTGGGGCGATGGGGCACGATGGGCAGGTCATCGCGGTGGCAGCGGCCGCCTCGGCGGGGGGCCCGGCCGCGGCGGATGTTACCACGCAGCGGAACTCGAGGTCGAGCCGATGGCCCAGCCCTCCCATCAGCGGCGCGACACGGACCGCGAGGCGCGGAGCGACTCGCAGCCGGACGCGCCGCCCGACCCGCAGCTCGGTGTGATCGGCACCGCGCCGCGGCGCGTCGATGCGCTCGGCAAGGTCACCGGTCGCGCCCGCTTCGCGGCGGACCTGTCGGCACCGGGCATGCTCTGGGCCGAGGCGCTGGTGGCGGGCCGGCCCCACGCGCGCATTCTCGCGCTCGACACCTCACGCGCCCGCGCGTTGCCCGGTGTGCACGCGGTCCTCACCACCGCCGACATCCCGGGCGAGCACACCTTCGGCGTCGTCATCCGCAACCAACCGGTGCTTGCCGAGGACCGGGTGCGCTGCTGGGGCGACGGTGTCGCTCTGGTGGTGGCCGATTCGCCCGAGGTTGCCGCGCGCGCGCTCGCCGCGATCACCGTCGAGTACGAGGACCTGCCCGCGGTGTTCGATCCCGAGGAGGCACTGCAGCCGGGCGCTCCTGAGGTGCATCCACCCGCCGCGGAGGCCGCGCCCCGCACCTCCCAACCGGCCGCTGCTGCCGACACCGGCGCCCCGCCCCCACCCAACCTCTGCACCCACCACCGCATCCGCAAGGGCGACGTCGGTGCGGGCTTCGCGGCCGCGCACCTGGTGCTCGAGCGCACCTATCGCACGCAGCACGTCGATCACGCCTACCTCGAACCCGAAACCGTCTTGGCGGAACCCGCCGGCGATGGCGGCGTGCGCGTGACCGGATCGATCCAGAACATCTTCTCCACCCGCCGCTCGCTGGCCGCGGTCCTGAAGCTGGACCTGGCGCTGGTCACGGTCGTGCAGGCGACCCTGGGCGGCTCCTTCGGCGGCAAGGACGAGGTCATGACCCAGATGGCCTGCCGCGCGGCCCTCGCCGCGCTCGCCACCGGTCGCCCGGTCAAGATGGTCAACACCCGCGAGCGCTCGCTGGCGGAATCCTACAAACGCCACCCGTACGTGCTGCACTACCAGGCCGGCGTCGATGCGGCGGGCCGCCTGAGCGCGATCGAGGCGCGCATCGTGGCCGACGCGGGGGCTTACGCCTCGATGTCGCCCTTCGTGACCTGGCGGTCGGCCGTTCAGTGCACCGGGCCGTACGCCTGCCCGAACGTGGCCGCCGACGTCTACGCCGCCTACACGAACAACGTCTACACCGGGGCGATGCGCGGCTTCGGCGCACCGCAGGTCAACTTCGCGATCGAATCCCTGATGGATGAGATCGCGGAACAGCTCGGCCTCGATCCGTTGGAGCTGCGCCGGCGCAACGTGTTCCAGCAGGATGACGAAACCGCCACCGGACAGAGGCTCGCGGGGCACGTCGTGTCGATCCGTGAAGTTCTCGACCGAGCGGCCGCCGCGGCGCGGTGGGACGAGGCGCGCGCCGAGATTGAGCGCGACCGCGCGGCCGGCACCCGCCGGCGTGGCATCGGGCTCGCCTGCTCGTACCGCGGCGTGAGCCTGGGCGCCGAGGGCGTCGATTCGACCGGGGCGATCGTGTCGGTGCAGTCGGACGGCTCGGTCCTCGTCAGCCTCGGCCTCGTCGACATGGGTCAGGGCCTGGCGAGCGCGATGGCGATGATCGCCGCCTCCGTCCTCGGCATCGACACGACGCGGGTCAAGGTCTTCAACGTGCACACCGGGCGGGTGCCTGATTCGGGCCCCACCGTCGCCAGCCGCTCGACCGTGATGGGCGGCCAGGCGGTGCGCAAGGCGGCCGAGGCGGTGCGCGAGGTGCTCGTGGGCGTGGCAGCGGAAGAGCTCGGCGCCCCACGGGCCACGCTCAGTGTGCGGGACGGACGCATCGCCGACGCCGCCGGCCACGGGCTCACCTTCACCGCAGCAGCAACCGCCGCCCACGCGCGCGGACGACCCCTCCTGGGCTTCGGCTGGCACCGCGCGCCCGCCACCGACTGGGATCCCGAGCGCGGCGTCGGCCAGGCCTACTTCACCTTCGTCTACAGCGCCAACATCGCCGAGGTCGAGGTCGATCCTGAGACGGGTCATGTGCAGGTGCTGTGCGTGACGGCCGCTCACGATGTCGGCCGGGCGATCCACCCCGCGATGGTGCGCAACCAGATCTGCGGGGGCGTCGCGATGGGCCTGGGCTACGCGCTGCTCGAGAACTACGCGCTGGCCGCGGGTGTGCCCACGACCGAGAATTTCGACACCTATCTGATCCCGACCGCGCTCGATGCGCCTGAGGTCCGGGCCGTGATCGTCGAGAACCCCGACCCGGCCGGCCCATTCGGAGCCAAGAGCATCGGCGAACCGGCGACCGAGATCACCGCGCCGGCTATCCTGAATGCCGTCGCGCATGCCACGGGGCGCAGGATCGCCGAGCTGCCCGGGGATCTCGAGATGGTGCTGCTGGGAAGGCACCTCCAGGCACCCGTCACAGCGCCAGCATCGGGCCCGCCATCCGCGCCGGCGGCGCCCAGCGCGGCACCCGCGACGACGCGCGGCGAGGAGGATTGTCCCTAGTGCGCCGGTTCAGCTTCCATAGGGCCCGGAGCCTGGACGAAGCGCTCGCGCTCAAGGCCGCGCACGGCGCGCGGGGGCGGTTCGTCGCCGGCGGCACCGACCTGCTCATCGAGCTGCGGCGCGAGAGCGCGGACGAACCGCCGCTGGTGGTCATCGACATCACGCCGATTGCAGCCCTGCGCGGGATCGCGCTCGAAGCGAATGGCCCGGAAGCGGGCGGTGGGGCTGTGCCTCAGGCCGTGCCGGCCTCTCAGGCCGCGGCGGGATCCGAGGCCGTGGCAACGCCCGGCCCAACACTGCACATCGGCCCGCTCACCACCCACGGCGAGCTCGAACACCACGCGCTCATCCGCGCGCGGATCCCATTGCTCGCCGACGCGGCCGCCTCGATCGGCTCTCCGCAGATCCGCTGCCGCGGCACGCTGGGTGGCAACCTGGCCACCGCCGCCGCGTGCGCCGACACCGCCCCGCCGCTCCTGGCCCTGGACGCTGTCCTGACCCTGCGGTCGGTGCGCGGCGTGCGCGAGCTGGCCCTGAGTGACTTCCTGGTCGCGCCCCACCGGACGGCCATAGCGGACGACGAGCTCCTCACCGATGTGCGCTGCGCCCTCCCCGCCCTGGGCAGCGGGATGGCGTTCACCAAGCTCGGCCGCCGCCACGCGCTCTCGATCTCGCGCCTGAGCATCGCCGTGGTGCTGGGGCGTGACGAGCAGGGGGCACTCGGGGGTGTGCGCGTGGCGGCCGGATCGGTGGCGCCCGCGCCGCGGCGTTTCACAGCGGTCGAAACCTTCCTGCAGGGCCGCGAGGATGGGCCGGCGCTCTTCGCAGACGCCGGCCGCCTGCTGGCGCAGGAGATGGTGCGCCTGACGGGCCGGCGCTGGTCGACGCCGTACAAGGAGCCTGTGGTCGCCGCACTGCTCGCGCGGGCGCTGGCGCGCGCGGCGGGAGAGGTCCACCATGGCTGAAACACACGATTCCAGGCAGCTGATCGAGGTCGAGTTCACGCTCAACGGTCGGGCGACGTGCGTTGCCGTGCCGCCGGAGACAACCCTCCTCCAGATGCTCCGCGACCATCTTCACCTCACCGGCACCAAGTGCGGCTGCGAGATTGGCCAATGCGGCGCCTGCACCGTGATCCTGGACGGGCTCGCGGTCGCCAGCTGCCTGGTCCTGGCGGGGCAGGTGACCGGTCGATGGGTGGAGACGATCGAAGGGTTGGCGCGCCAGGCGGGCCAGTCCTCCGCCTCGCTCGCGGGCCCACCGGCCCCCGGGGGGGACGACCGGGCGGCGTCACGCTTGCATCCCCTGCAGGAGGCCTTCCTCGACCATGATGCGGTGGCATGCGGCTTCTGCACGCCGGGCATGCTGATGTCCGCCAAGGCGCTCCTTGATCGCAACCCGCATCCGACCCGGGCGGAGATCCGCCGCGCCATCAGCGGCAACCTGTGTCGCTGCACCGGCTACCAGCCGATCGTGGACGCGATCGAGCACGTTGCGCACAGGCGCGCGCCAGGGCGCGAGAAGTGAGGACGAAGCGATGAGCGATCGGCCGATCCAGCAATCCTGCAGCCTGGCGGTCAACGTCTGCGGCCTCGATTTCGAAAACCCCTTCATCCTCGCCGCCTCCCCTTGCACGGATGAGCTGGAGATGGTCGCGCGGGGCCTCGCGGCGGGCTGGGCCGGGGCGGTGCTGAAGACAACCTCCGTCGCCGGCACCCGCGTCGATCTGGCCTATCCGCTGATGACCCGCCTGGATCACGCCGGCCGCCGGTCGATCGGCATGGGCAACATCGATCTGATCAGCACCTATCCGGTCGAGGTGGTGGCGGGACGCGTCCAGGAATTGAAACGCCGCTTCCCGCGCAAGGTGATCATCGCCTCGATCATGGGAGCGCGCCGCGAGGAGTGGGAAACGCTCGTGCGCCGGCTCGAGGACGCCGGGGCCGACATGATCGAGTGCTCCTTCTCCTGCCCCCAGGGCAGCATGGGCGAGGATGCCGGCCAGATGCTGGCCCAGTCGGTCGAGGCGACCGAGCGCGTGGCCGGCTGGGTGCGCGGCGCCGCTCGGCGCATCCCCGTGTCGATCAAGATCACCCCGCAGGTCACCAACATCGTCGCCGTGGCGCGCGCGCTCGAGCGGGTCGGCGTCCAGGCGATCAGCGCCTCGAACTCCCTGCCGGCGCTGATGGGCGTCGATATCGAGAACTTCGTGCCGTATCCGTCGCTCGGGGCGCGATCGACCTACTCGGGTCTGACCGGCCCGGCGATCAAGCCCATCACGCTGCGGACGATCGCCGAGATCGCGCGCAGCGTCCCGCTGCCGATCCTGGGCACCGGCGGCGCCTCCGACTGGCGTGACGCGGTCGAGATGATGCTGGTGGGCGCGCACCTCGTTCAGTACTGCACCGCGCCCATGTGTCACGGCTTCGGCATCATCGACGGCCTCAAGGACGGTCTCGCCGGCTACCTCATGCGCAAGCGCCTGGCCGGTCCGCAGGCCCTGGTGGGCCGCGCGCTCGAACACATCGGCTCCCACGACGATCTCCCGCGCCAGACGGTGCGGGCGCGCGTCGTCCCCGAGATCTGCGTCGGCTGCGGGCGCTGCCACGTCGCCTGCCGCGATGGCGGTCACGAGGCTGTGCGCTGGTCGGGAACCGGCGCGCCCCAGATCGACGAAGAGAAGTGCGTGGGCTGCGGGCTGTGCCTGCTGGTCGCGCCGAAGGACGGCTGCCTAGAGCTCGACACCTTCGATGCCGCCGGACGCCGGCAGACAGGGCGGGTGTCGGTGGGTCGCCGGCGCACGAACTAGCGCTCGCGCGGCGCAAGGAGACTAGGCGTGCAGCGTCAGGTCATCACGAACGCCCTCTTGTACACCGGCGATGAGGTGCTGCCGGGAGCCACGGTGACGATCGAAGGCGACCGAATCGGGTCAGTACATCCTGGCCCGACCGCGTCAGCGGATATTGACGCCCGCGGCCGCCTCGTCACGCCCGGGCTTGTCAATGCCCACACGCACGCCTACGCCGCGCTGGCGCGGGGCATCCCGCTGAAGGACCCCGCCCCCCGTGGCTTCGTCCAGACGCTCGAGCGCCTCTGGTGGCGCCTCGACCGCGCGCTCACGCTGGGCGACATCGATCTCAGCGCCCGCCTCCACGGCCTCGAATGCCTGCGCGCCGGCGTGACCACCATCTGCGACCATCACGCCTCGCAGCGTGCGATCCCCGGGTCCTTGGGCGTGTTGGCCCAGGCGTTCAGCGACCTCGGCCTGCGCGCCTGCCTCTGCTACGAGGTTTCCGACCGCGAGGGCCCGGCGGCGGCCGCGGCCGCCATCCGCGAGAATCTGGACTTCATCCGCTCGTGCGCATCCACCAGCCGCCCCCACCTCCGGGCGCGCTTTGGACTGCACGCCTCGCTGACACTCTCCGATGAGACGCTCGCGGCATGCACGCGTGATCCCGCGGCGTCGGCGGCCGGCTTTCACGTCCACGTGGCCGAGGACCTGGCCGACCAGGCCGATGCCCAGCGCCGCGGCGCCGGCAGGGTGGTCGAGCGCCTGGCGCGGGCCGGTGTGCTCGGGCCGCGCACGATATGCGTGCACGGGATTCATCTCGACGCGGCGGAGATGCGTATCCTTGCGAGCAGCCGGGCCTGGCTGGTGCACTGTCCACAGTCGAACATGAACAACGCCGTGGGCGCCGCCTCGCTGGACCGTCTGCAGGCCGCCGGCGTGCGCCTCGCCCTGGGCACCGACGGTTTCACCGCGAGTATTGCGCGGGAGGCGCTCGTCGCGCACCTCCTGCAGAGCCACGCCGCGGGAGACCCGCAAGCCGGTCATGCGATCGTACCGCGGCTTCTCTTCGGCGCGAACGGCGACCTCGCCGCCGAGACTTTCGGGCTCAATCTCGGGCACATCCGCCCCGCAGGCCCGGCGGACCTCGTGCTGTGGGACCACCTACCCCCCACACCCCTCGCAGCGGAAAACCTCTGGGGACATGTCATGTTCGACCTCCCGGAGGCCCGCGCCGGAGACGTCTGGATCGCGGGACGGCGCGTGCTCGCCGGCGGCCGCCCCGTGGGCTGGGATGACGAAGACCTGGCCGCGCGCTGCCGAACGGCCGCGCAGCGGCTGTGGAAACGGTTCTGAGAATCTAGGGAGTCGATCGTTGAACAGGCACGAGCGCTACTCCTACATTCGCGCCCTGCGGTGCGTGAGCTGCGGCCGCGAGCTCGATCCCGACCAGCACGCCCAGACTTGCCCCACCTGCGGGCCCCTCCGCGGCACGCTGGATGTTCTCTACGACCTCGCCCCCTTGCGTGACCGGTTCACGCCGGACGCCCTGCGGCAGCGCCGGGCGCCCACCCTGTGGCGTTATCATGAGCTCCTCCCCGTCCGCGATCCGGGCCGGCCAACCGATGGGGCGGTCGGTCTGACGCCCCTCCTCCGACTGGAGCGCGCTCTGGCGCCCGACGTCCCGGCCGGGTTGTACGTCAAGGACGATACGCGCCTGCCGAGCGCCTCGTCCAAGGACCGCGCCACCGCGGTCGCGCTCGCCCATGCCCGCGAGATCGGCGCACGCGCGATCGCCGCCGCCTCCACCGGCAACGCCGCGGCCTCGCTGGCCGCCCTGGCCGCCGGCGCCGGCCTCCCCACCTACATCTTCGTCCCCGCGTCGGCGCCGCCGGCGAAACTCGCGCAAGTCCGGGTCCACGGCGCGACCCTCTTCGCGGTCGAGGGCACGTACGACGAAGCCTTCGACCTCTGCAGCGCGGTCTGCGAGCGTCTGGGCTTCTACAATCGCAATACCGCGATCAATCCCTATCTGGGCGAGGGCAAGAAGACGCTCGCCCTCGAGATTTGGGAGCAGCTCGGGTTCCGCGCGCCCGAAGCGGTGGTCGTGCCCGTGGGCGATGGTTGCATCCTGGGCGGCGTGTACAAGGGCTTCCGCGACCTGGCCGACCTCGGACTCATCCCGCGCCCGCCGCGACTGATCGGAGCGCAGGCCGAGGGTTCGTCCGCGCTGGCACAGGCCTGGCACGCGGGGGTCGACCGCTGCACGCCCGTGGCGGCCGCGACGGTGGCCGACTCGCTGTGCGTCGGGATGCCGCGCGATCAGGTCAAGGCGCTGCGGGCGGTCCGCGCGTCGCAGGGCGCCTTCGTCACGGTGAGCGATGCGGCGATTTTGGAAGCGCTCGCCGCGCTGGCGCGCGGGGCGGGCATCTTCGTCGAACCGGCCGCCGCCGCCGCGCTCGCGGGTTGGCGGAAGGCTGTGGCGGGCGGCGTCCTCGGACACGCCGAGGAAGTCGTCCTGCTGCTGACCGGCCACGGCCTCAAGGACATCGCGGCTGCTGAACGGGCGATGGCCGAGAACCGGCCGCACCGCGTGCCAGCCGATTTGGACGCTGTGCTGGCGCTGCTGCAGCCCTGAACACCGCCGCGTGGCCCCCTGCAGCCCCGATCAGCCTCGATCGCATGATCGCGCGGTCCCGGCACTTGCGCGCCGGGAGGCGCACCGCATCACCGGCGCATCCGGGCGCATCAGAAGGCCGCCACAAGTCCCAGGCCCCCCCGACTGCGCTCCGCCTCCACGTCGCGGGTGTACTCTGCGAGCAAGCGGAGATTGCGTGCCAACAGGTAGGTGAAGCTGGCCGTCGCGGTCTCATAATCGGCCTCGACGAGCGCATCCTGATCGTAGTCGACCCGATTGTAGAGGAGCGTCACGAGCCACCGCGACTGATCAAGGTGGGGAGCGAAGATCAGCTCCGCCACGATGCCGGAGGTCTCGATCTCCTCCTTGGGCTTCACCGCTCCCGGGCTGTACAGGGTCGCTGGCGCCGAGTCCGTGCGCAGCAGGTACTGGGCCGTCAACTCGATCGGTCCGGCCACCAGATTGAGGTCCGGCCCGTAGTAGGTGATCTCGTTTTCCCACCCCGGGTGAGCCTTCTCCTGGCCCCGGTAGTAGAATCCGCCCACGGCGAGGTGTTCCCCGATCGCTTGGCTCGCGCGCAAGCCGACGTTCTTGAAGCTGTCCCGGTCGAACTTGTGGTCATCGCCGGCCTCATCCATGCCGTTGCCGTTGACGACCATACCGACCAAGTCCGTGCCGGTCGCACCAATGCCGTAGGTGATCACGATCCCGCGGTCGTAGGCCAAATTGGTGGCCGAACTCCCCGGCCGCGCCTTGTAGATCTCGTAGTCCTCGAACGTGAGCCGCAGCTCGCGTTTCATGAGCGGGTCACTGGTCTGGAACTGCCCCACCATCACATCGCAGGGCTGGCCCGCGATGTCGTTGAAGTGCACGTAGGCATCCTCGACACCGGCGACCTCGCCCCGCTCGGACATGTAGAAGTAGAAATAGTATCCAATGCTTTTGTACAGCGTACCGCCCGACAGGAGTTTCAGCCCCCAGGGCGTCTGCAGGTCGTTGTCGACGTCCGCATCCTCTTCGAGCACGCCATAGGCATCGAAACGAACCCCAATGGGAAAGTCGCGATTGAGGCGCAGCAGATCATCGCCTGCGATGATGTAGTCACGATCCTGATCCTCGGCGGGCATTGCGAAGCCGTCGCCGGCAAACTCGTCGCCGTAAGGCTTGAGTTTTGGAAAGGGCGCGTGACAGGTCGTGCAGGAGATCCTGTGCCGGCGGGCAAAGGCAGGAATGGCCCCGGCATCTTCGGGGAGAACGGCCAGCAGGCCGGCCAGCAACCCCAGGGTCCAGGTAATCCAGCGACACTTGCTCATCGGATACCCCCCCTTCAGTCGTAGACCTCGATCCAGGTCGTGGCCTCATTGACCAGCAAAATCTCGCTCTCATCCTCCGGCACATTCAGGAGATCCGCCACCGGCTTGACCAGCTTGCTGTAGTTGAGCTCCGCGCGGAGCTCGACGCGGCCGAGCGCGATGTCGGCGGGCAGCTGCCACGTGAAGGTCTCGATCTTCGTTTCCCGCGGCCCGAGGCGATAATCGACCCCGAACCCCTGCGTGTTCCACTGCATGATGGTCATGCGGCCCTGCGGATCGAAGTAGGGCATGCGATAGATGCGGTCGCCCACCGGAACGCCGTCGCGCTGGACACCCGGGAAATCGGCCCGCCGCAGAGGCACGGCCATGTCCTGATAGGCGAGCACATCCGCGGCGATGGTGTACTCCTCGCCCGCGAAGCCCTGGGGATCGACCGGCAGGTGATAGGTCTTGCCCTCCGCGTCCGTGGCGCTGACATGCAGCCAGACGATGCGGTCCTCGACCGACCCGGTCGGGATCTTGTGTCCCGCCTTGCCGTTGAAGAGCTGCACCTTGATCGTCACCGCCTCGGTGAACTCCACCTCGCGGCGATCGGGATGCATGCGCAGCTCGACCGCGCCCTTGACCTTGCCCGCGTCGTGCGCGCCGTGGAACAGGTGTTGGGCGACCAGGCCCTCGGCGCCCATCGAGGCGCTGCGACCATGGGCGTGCGGCGCGTGGCAGCGTTGACACGGCACCCCCTCGGCGGCATAGGGCCCCTCACTCCACTCGATCTGGGTGGCCTTGACCCACGCCCCGAAGGGGCTCATCTCGTTGTGACAGGTCCCGCAGAACTCAGCCGTCTGCATGAACTCGCTCTGTTGGGTGTTGTGGTGGGGCGACTGGACGCCCGGCTTGGGACCGTACTTCGTGCGGCCGGGATTCGAAACGTAGTTGAAGTTGTACGGCCGATCACCCTGGAAGCCCGTAATCGTGTGGCAGACGTCGCACGAGACCGACTCGTTGGCGCGGCTGTTCTCCGCGGGGCGCGGCGGCGGTACGTCCCCCGCCAGGAAGGCCATCGGCGTGTGGCAGCCGTTGCAGCCCTGCTGGGCGTGCTCGAAGGCGGGGTCCGCGGCCGCGTGCGCCACGGCGAGGTCGAAGTACTCGATCTCATCCCAGTGATGCGTGTAAGCTTGGGACATCATCGCCTGCCGCCACTGAAAGTAGAAGTCGGTGTGGCAACTGCGGCACGTGGCGGGCTTCTCGAAGTCGTCGTAGGAGCGCGTGCCCAGGGCCGCTTCTCCCACCGCGGCCCCGCCCGCTGGCGGCGCCATGCTCGTCAGCGCGGCCGCAGCTAGCGAAACCAGGGAGCCGATCAGGATCCTTGCTGAGCGCACAGCACCCTCCTTGTTTGCGTGGCCGGGGCTTCGGTTGGCTCCGAGGCATGATGCCCGGAGGCCGCTGGGTGGTCAAGCCGGACCGGTGCCCGTCACGCCTCTGGCAGGCGGCTCCCAACTAGGGTATTCTCTCAGGATTGTTCTCCGCCGGTGAAGGGTGCGCGCAAGCGGCCCCAAAGGCGGCACGGTCCAGGGCGGATGGGCAGGAAGGCAGGGGGGCCCCTGTGGAGCACTCGATCGACTACGCCGAGGCAGGCCTGATCGCCGGTCTCGAGGTTCACCAGCAGCTGCTAACGCAGCACAAGATGTTCTGCCGCTGCCCGGCGGGGATCTACACCCGGGAGCACGACGGCGAGGTCCTGCGCCACATGCGCCCCACGCTCTCCGAGCTCGGGGAGTACGACGGCACGGCGCTCATGGAGTTCAAGACCAGGAAGAACATCATCTACCTGCTGCACAAGAGCAACGTCTGCACCTACGAGATGGACGACACGCCGCCCTTCCCGGTCGACCAGCAGGCGCTCGACGTGGCCATCGAGCAGTGTCTGATGCTGGGCTGTGACATCGTCGACGAGGTCCACGTGTCGCGCAAGCAGTACCTCGACGGCTCGATCCCCACCGGATTCCAGCGCACAGCGATCGTCGGCGTCAACGGCCGCCTGCCATTCCGGGGGCGCCACCTCACCATCACCCAGGTCAGCGTCGAGGAGGATAGCTGCCGGGAAGTGTCGGACAAGGGGCACTTGGTGGTCTGGCGGACCGATCGGTTGGGCACCCCGCTCATCGAGACGGTGACCGGACCGGAGCTGCGGACACCGGAGGAAGTGGAGGAGGCGATCCTGCTGATCGGCCGCGTTTGTCGCAGCACAGGCCACGTGCGGGTCGGGATCGGGGCGAGCCGGCAGGATGTCAACGTTTCGGTGCGCGGGGGCCGGCGGGTGGAAATCAAGGGGGTCTCGCGGGCGGCGTGGGCCAGGCTGCTGGTCCACGGTGAAGCGATCCGCCAAGTCAATCTGCTGCGCTTGCGCGACGAACTCCAGCGGCGGGGCTTCAAGCGACCCGAGGACATCGAGGTGCACCACCAGGAGATCACCGAGCTGGTGCAGAGCTCGCAGCTACCGGCCTTGCGCCGGGAGAGCTGGGAAGAGTTCATCGCCGAGGAGAAGCGCCGCCCGGACTTCGAGCTGGGCCGCGGCTCCTTCTGCGTGCGCGCGGTGCGCTTGGCCGGTCTGGCCGGCACCCTGAGCTGGCCCACCCAACCCGATTACATCTTCGCCCACGAACTGGCCGGCCGGGTGCGGGTCATCGCGGGCCTCGATCAGCAACCCATCTTACTCCACAGCGAGAAGTGGCCCGACTACATGCACGCCCAACGGGAACTGCAGGGCATTCGTACCGCGCTGGGCTGCGGGCCCCGCGATGCGATCGTGGTCGTCTGGGGGCCCTCGGAGGACACGGTGACGGCCGCGGAAGAGATCCGCCTGCGCTACATCGATGCCCTCGACGGGGTGCCCCACGAGACCCGCCAGCCGTTCCCCGACGGCAGCACCGATTTCGAGCGGATCCTGCCCGGCCCCGACCGGATGTATCCTGACACCGACAGCCCGCCGGTGCGCGTCACCCGCGAGCGTGTTATGGGGCTCAAGACCCATCTGCCGCCACCGCCCTGGATCCGGGAAGAGCGCTACGCCGCCGCGGGCGTGTCCCGGGAGACGATCCACTTCCTGATCCGCCGCAACGGCGCAGCGCTGGTGGATCGGCTGGTGGCGGAGTGTGGCGCGGATCTGCGCCAGGCCTGCCGTTTCTTCGGCGAGCAGCTCAAGGGGCTGCGCCGCGCCGGCGTGCCGGTCGATGGTGTGCCCGTCGAGCGCTGGTGCGAGCTGTTCCGCCTCGCCGCGGAGCGGCCCGTGCTGTGGGAGGCGGCGCGCGACGTGGTCGCGCGCATCGCGGCGACGCCCGACCGGCCCGTCGAGCAGGTGCTGGCCGACCTGGGTCGCGGCGGTCCCGAGCCGGAGTGGCAGCAGCTCGTGCAGGCCATGCTCGAGACGGTGCGACCCGACCGCGGCGCGAACGGGCTGGAGCGGGTGGTGCGCTTCTCCATGGGCCGGGTCATGCCCGGGCTGCGTGGCAGGGTGCCGGGCCGACTCGTTCGGGCGGCTGTGGAGGAAAGGATCTCGATGCGGGCACAGATGAGCGAGAGGGCTCTATGAACGAGCAGATGAGAGGCTACCGGGGCCGTGCCCGCGACACGCTTCAGAAGTGGCAGGTCCGTGTCTGGAGTGAAGTCGAGGTGACCAATGACTCAGACACCTGCTTCGAGGGCGTGATCCTGCCCCGCAGCGAAAACTTCGACGACCTGCACATCGTGATCAAGCTCAAGAACGGCTACAACGTCGGGGTGCATGTCGATCGCGTCACCCGCATGACCGAGGTGGGCTACAAAGAGGCGATCTACAAGATCCCCGAGAAGGAGTTCCCGCGCCGGCCCAACCTGCCGGCGGTGACGCTGCTGGGAACCGGCGGCACGATCGCTTCCCGACTCGACTACCGCACCGGGGCCGTCATTCCCGCCTTTACGCCGGGCGAGCTCTATGGCGCGGTGCCCGAGCTGGCCGACATCTGCAACCTCACCACCAAGAAGCTCTTCGGCGTCTTCTCCGAGAACATGGCCAAGGAGCAGTACATCGCGCTCGCCCGGGCGATCGGCGAAGAGATCGAGCAGGGCGCCGACGGCATCGTGATCGGCCACGGCACCGACACCATGGGGCACACCGCGGCGATCCTCAGTTTCATGGTCCAGAACTCCCCCGTTCCCATCGTGATCGTCGGCAGCCAGCGCAGCTCGGACCGACCCTCGAGCGACGCGGCCCTCAACCTGATCCACTCGGTGCGCGCCGCCGCGTATGGCGACATCGCCGAGGTCCAGATCTGCATGTTTGGACCGACCTCGGACCGCTACGGCCTGCTCCACCGGGGCACTCGTTGCCGCAAGATGCATTCCTCGTACCGCAGCACGTTCCGCACGATCGGAGATATCCCGCTGTGCATCGTCGGCCGGGAGGTTTTCGAGTACCTCAACCCGGACTACCGGCCGCGCGACAAGAGCCGCCAGGTCGTGGTCGACGCGGTCTACGACGACCGGGCCACGATTCTCTACTACTACCCGGGCATGGCCCCCGACTTGGTCGAGGCGATCGTTGAAAAGGGCTATCGCGGCATCGTGATCGCCGGCACCGGGTTGGGCCACGTCAACAAGCCGCTCTATCCCGCGATCAAGCGCGCCATCCAGCGGGGCGTCCACGTGGTCATGACGGTGCAGACCTTGTGGGGCTTCACCCAGATGTACGTCTACGATACCGGGCGCGACCTGCTCGACATCGGCATCGTGCCGCTTGACAACATGCTCCCGGAGACGGCCCTGATGAAGCTCTGCTGGGTGTTGGGCCACACGGATGACCATGGCGAAGTGATGCGCTTGATGCAGCATTCGATCGCCCATGAGATCACCGAGCGCGAACCTCACAACGGCTATGTCATTCTCCAGGGCGGGTTGCCCGAGACGGAGGAGTACATCACCTCCCACTGGAAGTAGCCCGGAGGCAGGCTCATGGTGGCACGGCGACCGGTCCTCTCCGCCCCGGTGGCGGTCTGGCTGATGGCGGCCTTCATCGCCCCCATCAGCGCGCGGCCGGCGGCCCACGCTGCCGGGCATCCCACCGAGGAAACGGCCAGCGCCTTGTACATGCGCGGTCAGTACGTCTTGGCCGCCGAGCAAGCCCGCGAGGCCTTGGACCGCGATCCGGAAGATGCGCGTGCGGCGGCGGTCTGGGTCGACGCGCTCGCGCGGCTGAACCGCACCCAGGAAGCGGAAGCCCTTCTCGACCGTGACACCAGCTCCCCGGTCCCCAAGCCGACCGCGCGAATGATCAGCGGGCGACTGGCGTACCTGCGCGGGGATGTAGCCGCGGCGGAGAGCCTCTTTGCGATCGCGCTCAGATTTCACCGAGAACAAGGAGATGCCGGTGGCGAGATGGTGGCCCGCGAGCAGCTGGGTCAGGTGCTGATGCGACTCGGTCGCGCGCAAGAGGCGGCCGCTCAGTTCGAGGCCGCGCTGGCGCTCGCCGAGTCCCTGGCCGCGCCGGTCACGCGCGCTGCCCTTCATTGGCAGCTCGGTGAAGCCCTCAAGGAAGTGAGCCGCCGGCAGACGGGAACGCTCGTGGCGGACGCCGTCGCGCACCTGGAGCTGGCCATCGACCAGGCCCGGGCAGGCGATTGGCCCGGCGTGGAGGCCGAAGCCCAGCTGTGCCTTTCGATCATCACCCGCTGGCGAGGCGATCTGGATCGCACCCTCGCCCTGCGCGAAGCGGCCTTGTCCGGCTTTGAGCGCATCGGGCACCTGCCCGCCCAGGCCGATTGCCTCCAGCGCATCGCCGCCATACACGGCCCGCGGGGGAATCTCACCGCCGCCGCGCAGGCGCTGTATCGGGCCTGGCCGCTGGCGCGCGAAAGCGGGAACGGCCGCCTGCTGAGTGTGGTCATCCTCAGCTTGGGTGATCTCAGCCTCAGCGTTGGAGACCATGCCCGCGCGCTCGAGCTCTATCGCGAGGCGCACCAGGCCGCCAGGCAGGTCAATGCCGCCGATCACGTCGGGCTGAGTCTGACCGGCATGGCCACGGTTCTGGCGGACGAAGACCGCTATAAAGAGGCTCTCGACCTGTTCAACCAGGCCCTGGCTGTGTTTCGACAGAACCAGGATCGGCGCATGGAGATCATTGCGCTGGCCGGCCTAGGTCGCTGTTGCGCCCTCATGGCGGACCTACCCGCGGCGATCATGGCCCTGGAGCGGGCAGCTTCACTCGGAGCGGAAATGGGGAGTACCGATGCCACCTACGCCTCGGTGCTGCTGGCACTGGCGGATTGCCTTCAGCAGCAAGGCGAGCGCCGGAAGGCCCGCGCCATGCTCCAACGCGCCGAGGCGCTGGGGCAGGCCATGAACATCCCGTGGATCATCGCCGGCACGCGCGAGGTGAAGGCTCGTGCAGCCCAGCAGCAGGGACGGCCTAGCGAAGCGCTGGGCCTGCTGCAGGAGGCCATGGCGATCCGTGAGGGGTTGCGAGCCCGCTTGGCAGGCACTCCCGAACTGCAGGCCGGGCTCTTCGGCGCGGGAAGTACAACCTATGCCCAGGCGGTCGGGCTGCTCTACGACATGCATGTCCAGGATCCGAGCGGAGGGCACGACCTCCGAGCTTTCGAGATCGTCCAACGTGCCAAGGCCCGGACGACCCTCGATCTGCTGGCCGAAGCACGGGTGGATTTGCGCAGCCGATCCGGTGCGCCCTATCAGTCGCGCGAGGCGGAGATCTATGCGCAGATCGGCAAGCTGATGGAGCGTGAAGCCGCCCCCGGAGCGGGTGATTCTCTCCTGGCTGCGGCCGAAATGGCCCGCTTGGAAGGTGAGCTGCAGCTGCTCGAACGCGATCTGCGCGCGGCCGATCCCCGCTACGCCGAGATCCGCTATCCACGCCCCCTGTCGCTGGCCGAAGTCCAATGTGAGGTGCTGTCAGCCGAGGAGGTGCTGGTCGAGTACCTGCTGGGCCGAGAGGCCTCGTATGTGTGGATTGTGACCCCGCAGTCCTTCGCCTTCCACCGCCTGCCGCCGCGTGATGGGATCGAGCGGGCCGTGCGCGCCTATCTTCCCCTGCTCGCGGACTACAACCTGGCGGGATCCGATCCTGCCTACTTGCTCCCCCCGGCCGTGGAGACCTCGCGTCACTTGCTGGGCCCCTGGAAGAACTTGCGGCTCAGGAACCGGAAACTCGTCATCGTACCCGACGGGATTTTGAGCTATCTGCCCTTCGAAGCGCTGCTGTGGGTGGATGATGGGGACCAGGAGACCGCGCGCTCCTACAACGAGCTTCCCTTTCTTGTCCGGGTGGCCGACGTGACCTATGCACCGTCCCTCGGCACGCTGGCCCAACTGCGCGAAGGCGGGGCGGCGAGTCAGGATGCTGACCTGGTGCCGCCGCAGAGCATCCTCATCTTCGGTGATCCGCCGGCGCGCTCCGGTGCCGAGGCTTCCGTCTTTGCGCAGGTGACGCTGGGTCGCGACGTCCCGGCGGTGCCCTATGCCGCCGCGGAGATCCAGGGCTTGCGGGCGTTGTTTCGCCCAGGAGATGTTCGGGTGATCACCGGGGCAGGCGCGACCGTCGCGGCTCTGTCCCGTGCCGTGGAGGCTGGACGCCTTGGCTTCCTGCACGTGGCAGCCCACGGGGTCTTCAACGAACGCAGGCCGCAGTACTCCGGCCTGCTGTTGGCTCCGGACAAAGCCTCCGCGGACGATGGCTTCCTCACGGTCGGCGAGGTGTTCGGCCTGGATCTGCACTGCAACCTGGTGACCCTGTCCTCATGCTCCTCGGCCCTGGGCCGGGAGGTGGCAGGCGAAGGCGTGGAGGGTCTGGTGCGAGCGTTCCTGTACGCCGGCGCCGGCGGGGTGGTCGCCGCGCTCTGGGACGTAGCGGGCCGCGAGACGACCTCCCTGATGCAGAGCTTCTACCAGCAGATGATCCAAGACCCCACTTCGGGGTACTCGCACGCGCTGGCCGAGACCAAGCGCAGGATGATCCGCGGGCCGCTCTCGCCCCCGCAGCGCTCCGATCCTGACCGGGCTCATCCGTTCTTCTGGGCGGGATTCGTGCTCACGGGCGACGGGCGCTAGGCGCGCGGGCCGCAATCGCTGAGCCTTGACACTTCGATCTGCAGATCAGTATGCTTTTCTCAGTGGACCCTTTCGCTTCGAGTTCCTGCGGCGCTTGGTGTCCAAGCGAGTGGGTAGCTATCCTCAGAGTCTAGCGAATGTCGGGCTGCCTGGGACTGGAGTTCGTGCGAACCCAGGAGTTTGTGACGGCAGAAAGGCAGGATCCCATGAACCGCCCATCCTGGAGTGCTCCCATCCTCCCGCGTGCGATGCAGGCTTACCGCATGATGCTCGTGCTGTGCGCTCTGGGCGTCCTTGGCACGCTGGCCGGCGGCGTAGCCGGCGCCAACCCTAATGAACTGAGCGGCGCCGTTCTGGTGGCGCATTACGTGGCCGATCTCTCCTACAGCTCCGATCCGCCACCGGAAGGCTGGTGCGCCGCCTACGCTCCCCATGCGATCGGCACGCTGGGTGAGGCCGTACCCACCATCTACGGCCAAGAAGTACCGGCCGTGTGGTATGTGCTGGCCGCCTGGGAGAGCGAGGCGAAGACCTGGTGCGGGATGGAGTTCGGTTTCGCCGCCTACGATCCGGCCGGCTTCGATTTCGCGTCCTGGGGGCCCTGCTATCCGGCCACCGGTCTGGAGCTCCCCACGCCCGCGTGGCCCGGTCCGGGCGAGGGAACGGCGTTCGTCACCACCGCGACGGCTTGGTCCGGCAACTGGGAGCCGGTGTACTACTTCACGGGCTACGCGAGTTATACACCCGGTGTCCAGACCGCGATCCCGCTCGCCGCGGATCCGCCGACCGAATTCGTCGGCAGCGCGAACTGCCTCAACCCTCCCACCACCTTCGCGATCGAAACCATGCAGCGCGGCGCTCTGGGCATCAACACCCCGGGGACGGTCCCCATCTTCCCCCCACCGGTAGAGGCGGTGTGCTGCCTGCCCTCGGGCGCGTGCGAGATCCTGACCGAGACGGATTGCCTCGCCGTGGCGGGCGAGTGGCTCTGGTCGCTCGACTCGTGCGATCCCAATCCCTGTCCCGGCGAGGAATACGTCTGCTGCTTCGCCAGCGGCGGCTGCAGCCTCCTGGATCTGGAGACCTGCAACGTTCTGGGTGGCACCTGGCACCCCGAGTGGTCATCCTGTGAGCCCAATCCCTGCCCGCAGCCATCCGTCTGTTGCGTGGCCGGCGCGTGTGAGATTGTCTACAGTACCCAGGCCTGCAGCGATCTGGGGGGTATACACCATCCCGAATGGGCCGAGTGCACACCCAATCCCTGCCCCGCCGTCTGCTGCTTCAACGATGGCTCCTGTCAGGTCATCCATACTGGAAACTGCTCCGCGCAGGGTGGCACGTGGCGCCCCGATCTGGGCGACCGTTGTGAGCCCAACCCGTGTCCGCAGCCCCATGTCTGCTGCATCTACGATGAGTGCCTGTTGGCGATGTCGGCGTCGGAATGTCTGGCGCACCCGGGTGGCACATACCATCCCGAATGGTCCTCTTGTGACCCCAACCCCTGCACTGCGGAACCGTACGTCTGTTGCTTCAGCGATGGCACCTGCCAGCTTCTGACACGGGCGGCGTGTATGCAGGCGGGGGGAATCTGGCGGCCAAGTCTGGGCCAGAGCTGCACGCCCAATCCGTGTCCCCAGCCGCGCGCCTGCTGCATCTACAACGAGTGTCTGCTGGTGCTGACGGCTGCGGAGTGCCTGGCGCACCCGGGAGGCGTGCATCACCCCGAATGGACGTCCTGCGATCCCAACCCCTGCCCGCAGCGCGCGTATGTGTGCTGCGTGGACGGCGGCGCCTGCCTGGTGCTCACAGAACCCGAGTGCCTCCAGGCCGGGGGCGTCTGGCGACCGCAGTGGGGACAGAGCTGCTCGCCCAATCCCTGCCCGCAGGAAGCGCGCGTCTGCTGTCTGGAGGGCAATGCCTGCCAGATCCTGACCCAGTCGGACTGCGCCCAGGCAGGCGGCCAGTGGCGACCCGACCTGGGGGAAAGCTGCGAGCCGAACCCCTGCGATCTGCCGCCCGGTCCGCACAACCTGCAGGACGGCGCGTTGTTTGTTCACTACGTGCCCGAGCTCGCCTACACCACCGATCCCCCCCCGGAGGGCTGGTGTCGTGCGTTCGAAACCTACCCCGTTGCCGGTATCGATGACTTGAACACACGCATCGATGTACAAGACCGCCTGGCGGCCACCTGGTACGTCCTCGCCGCTTGGGATGGTGAAGACAGGACTTGGTGCGGCGTCGAATTCGGGTTCGGCACTTACGATCAGAACCTCTTCGTCTTCAGCGAGTTCTCCAGCTGTTACCCCGCGGGCGGGCTCGAACTCCCGAGCGGTGGGTGGCCCGGCCCCGGGGAAGGCACAGCCCTGGTGACCACTGGAACGCCATGGGAAGGCAACTGGGAGCCGGTCTACTTCTTCGGCGGCTACGCCTATGGCTACGAGGCTCCCGACCAGATTCCCATCGCCACCGACCCGGTCACCGGCTTCGTCGGCTTCTGCAACTGCCAGATGCCGCCGCAGATCTTCGCGGTCGATCCCGCCCAACGAGGCGCGCTGGGCATCAACACCGACGGCTATCCGCCCGGCGGTCCGGCGAGCGAGAAGGCCTGTTGCCTGCCGTCGACCGAGTGTCAGCTCGCCGGCCTCTACGAGTGCAACCTCCTGGGAGGCATCTGGCACCCCGAGTGGAATAGCTGCGAACCGAACCCGTGCCCGCCGGAAGCGTTCGTCTGCTGCTTCAACGACGGCTCCTGCTCGCTGTTGACCCAATCGGATTGCGAGCAGGCCGGCGCGCACTGGCTGCCGGAACTGGGGCGCAGCTGCGATCCGAATCCCTGTCCCCGTCCCAGTATCTGCTGCATCTACGGGGAGTGCCTGGTCGTCTTCGGCCCCGAGGAATGCTACGCGCATCCCGGCGGGACCTATTACCCAACCTGGGAGACCTGCGATCCCAACCCCTGTCCGCAGGGGGCCTACGTGTGCTGCCTGGAGGGCGGTGCTTGCGCTGTGCTGACCCACGCGGCCTGTCTCCAAGCGGGCGGCCAGTGGCGTCCGGATCTGGGGCAAAGCTGCATTCCCAACCCATGCAACGAGGGCTATGCGGTCTGCTGCCAAGGGCTAGTTTGCACGATCACCCTGCTGGGAGAGTGTCAGGGCATGGGCGGCGATTGGCATCCGGAGTGGACCAGCTGCGATCCGAATCCGTGCGACTTCTACGTCCCGACCGAGAGAGTGACTTGGGGACGGATCAAGAGGATGTTCCGCTGAACATCGCGGGAGCTCCCGTGAATTGCGTGCCCCGCGGCGCCCCCCCGGCATCACCCCCGGTACAGCCGGGCGCCGGCCGGGATCGACCGACTTCTTGGTGGACTTCTCGACCGGGATGCGGTCCACTGACACGCGGCTGGAAGCTTGAAATGCCGGAGGTGAAGGGTGACGAGGTTTCTGCTCTGGTTGCTCCTGCTTGTGGTCTGCTGGCCGCTGGCGCTCCTGGCGTTGGTGCTCTACCCGATCATCTGGCTGTTGTCGATCCCCTTTCGGCTGATCGGCATCACGTTCGAGGCGGTCTTTCGGTTGCTCAAGGCCATCCTGTTTCTCCCCTCACGACTTCTCGGCGAGAAGGGCAGGCGTGCTCCTTAGGGTCACCGGGCATAACACCGGCCTGGCCGCATCGCTCACTCGAAATCGCGCTCCCAGCCCACCGTGACGCCGTCCTGGTCGTTGCGGCGCGTGTGCATCTGGAGCTGGAAGCCACTGCCCAGGTAGTATTCGATGATCACGCCCAGCCCCAGACCGCGGGCCAGGTCCTGCTCATACTTGACCAGCAGATTGGGGCTCAGGTACTTGCCGATCGTCACCGACCGGCCCAGGGAGTCACCGGCGCTGCCCTCGTAACTCAGGACGTCGAACCCGAGCTCGCGCCCGATCTGCTCCGCCAGGCGCGAGGCCGCGAACTGCTCGGCGGTCGCGAGCGCCTGCTCCTCCAATGCCCGGGACTGGGCCTGATCGAGTCCCGCGGAGCGCTGGCCGAAGATCAAAAAGGCCAGGATGTCCGCCTGCGGCATCTCCGGCTCCGAGCTCAGGGTCAGGCGCGGGGCCTGCAGCGTGCCGGTGACGGCGACCGTGGCCTTGATGTCGCCCTGCTCCTTGACCAAGGCGATGTCCAGCGACGGATTGAGCTCGGGTGTTCCGTAGAAGGTGACGGTGCCGCGTTCGACCGCGAGCTTGCGGCCCTGGAACTCCATCGTCCCGCGACGCGCTTGCAGGACCCCCACCAGGGACGGCGCTCCCTGCGCCGACTGCGACACGCGCAAATCGCCGGTCAGCTCGACCTCCAGGCCGTGCCCGGTCAGCCAGACGCCCGCGGGGATCACGATCTGCGCATTGAGGGTCATGTTGCCGCCGGGCGCCGCTGCCCCGGGCGCCGCTGCGCCGGACGCTGGCGTCCCGGGCGCTGCCGCGCCAGGCACCGGCGCGTCGGCCGCGCGCGGTGCCAGGCTGTCAGCAGCGGCCTGGTCCAACGTTTCCGCGCGCGGCAGCGCGTCGTCGATAGCCTCCTTCGGCCACAGGAGCGCCTGACCCTCGCGCGGATGCAGATTCCTGGGGGTCTCAGGGATCTGGATGCGACCGTTCTCCACCGTGATTCGTCCCGTCACGCTGGGAGCCTGCAGCGACCCCCCCAGCCGCAGTCGGCCCGCGGCGGTGGCGCGCGTCCCCTCGCGCAGCAGAACCTGGGCGTTCGACAGGCTGAGATCGCCGTCGAGCTTAAAGTTCTCCAGCGGACCCTGAGCACTCACGTCGAAGGCCACCCGACCGCCCAGTCGCTGGACCTGCGGCAGGAAAGCCGTCAGGTCGGACAGATCGATGCCCTCCGAGCGCACGCGGAGCGCCAGGCTCCCGTCCAGACTGTCAACGCGCCCGAACTCCCCGGATGGCAGCCGCACCTGCGCGTCGCCAGCCAGAAGCGTCCGCGCGCCGCTCGCCACGCCGAACTGCAGGGCAATGCCCCGCTGCACCTCAGGCAGCCCGGCCAGACGCGCCTGCAAGGAGTCGCCGTCGAAGAGCTCCGCCGCGGGCGCCCACCCGCGGGCTGACGACGCGGACCAGGCGGTCAGGCCACCGGCCCGCAGGCCGCGCGCGTCGAATCGCGCGCGGTACGCCTCGAGCGCGCTGTAGTCGCGCAGGTCGACGGTGCCGCTCAGGTGGAACTGGAGTGAATCGAGCGGGCCGAATCCCTGCCCGCGCGCGCTGAGCCGTGGGGCGCGAGTCTGTCCGCCGCGGCTGAGATAGCCCAGTATGCCTTGCGCCTCGCCGACCATCGCGGGCAGCGGGAAATCGTCGAGAGCGACCTGAAACCGCGCCGCGGCCCCCGGGCTCACGGTGAGGGCCAAGGGCGTGAGCTGCAAGTCCACCGGATAGGTCGCGTGCGCCACGAGCAGGCGTCGCTCTTCGTGCTCGGCCGTCAGGTCCGCGACGATGCAGCTGTCCCGATGGTGGGCACGCAGGCGCAACCGGACATCTTCGTCCGGGCCAAGGGTGATGCCTTCCGCCTCGAGATCGAGAAACACTGAATCCCCGGGCGTCGCGCGCGCCCGCCCGCGCAGCGTGCCCATCTCCCCCCCGAGATCGAGCCCATCGATCATCAAGCCTCGGGTCTCATCGGGCAGCTGGATCGTGAGCAAAGAACGTAGCGTCAGCTCCTGGCCCGCCAGATGCAGCCGCAGCGAATCGGCCAGGATCGATAAGCCGCCCGCGGTGTCGATCACGGCCGCCGCGGACAGATCGGCCCCCTCACTCGCCAGCCGCAGCCGCACCCGCGCCGCGCGACCGAGCTCGTCGGGCTCAACCTCTACCGCCGCGCTGTCCAGCCGCAGGCCTCCGGCTTGGGCGCCGCGCGGCAGGAGCACGGCGCCGCGCACGCCCGCGACCGAGTCCCGACGGACGAAACCCTCGACCCACGGGATCTTGAGATCGGGCCGCCCGAAGGCGCCATGAAACTCCGCCGCCAGTGTCGGCGCATCCTGGCGCCCCCCCACTTCCGCTTCAACGTGCAGATCAAGTCGGGTGGAATCGTCCCAGGCCGGGATGAGCCGGCGCAGCAGACCGGCGTCCTCGATGTCCACCGTCAGGTTGCCCGCCACGCTTTCACCGCCCAGCGCGCCTCGCCCGGTGGCACGCAGCCCCAGCAGCGCCGCGCTCAAGGAGTCGACGCGCAGCGTTTGAGGCCCGTCGGATCCGCCCTCCACACGAAGCTCTTCGATCCAGGGTGTTGGCGAGAAGTCGGCGCGCGCAGTCCAGTCCCCCGAGGCGGTATTCAGCGCCAGGTGAGCCTCACCGGTGATCGCCGCCAACCCGGCCAGATCTGCTTCGGGCAGCAGCAGCGGACCGAACACCGCGGGGCCGGGCACAAGGAGGCTCGCATCGGCCGCGATCCGCCCGGGCGTCAGACGCACATCGGTGAGGACCTCGTAGGGCGGACGCCAGCCCGCCTGCAGCGCGGCCCAATCGGCCGAATCCGGCGCGAGAAAGCGGCGCAGCGCCTCGGGCGGGCGCGGCCAGCGCAGCGCGGCGTGCAGCGCGCCGCGGCCGCGCACCAACGTTCCCCGCAGGAGCACGTCGCCCGGCGCTCCTTCGATGCTGAGATTCCTCACGCCGAGGCTCTCGCGGGCCGCGTCATAGACCACGCTCCCCTGGGGACGAGCGGGAAGTGCGGCAGGCGCCCCATCGACATGGGCCGTCGATCCGGGACCCGGCAGGGTCACGCGCCAGGGCGCGCACAGGATCTGCAAGCGCTCACCGTGCGTCAGTTCGCCCAGGCCCTGCACGAAGAGCTCCCCGGCCGCAACTTCCACAGCGAAAATGAGCGGCTCATCCGGACCCAAGATGCCCCCGGCGGCCAGGGCTAGATCGTCGACGACGAACTCGCCCACGCGTCCGGCTCCATCAACCTGCACGTCGAGGCGCAGTGCGTCCGGCGGCCCTTTGACCCGGGCGGCGATGTCGAGCACCAGACTCTCGGGCAGCGCCGCGGGGTCCGCGAAGGGCCGTGCCCACCCGGTTCCCCGCACCGCGCCGCGCAGGTCGCCGTCGTGCCGGCCGTCGCGCACTGCCCAGCGACCTTGCAGGCGCAGGCCCTCCAGTTCGAGCGCGAGGCTGTCGGCGATGAGGAGATCCTCCAGTAGCGTCAGGTGCACGGAGCCACCGCGCACCCACGTCCCGGGATGCAGATCGACGCGCAGATCACCCCGCAGCCCGCCCGCCGTGCGGAGCGAGCCCGCGACCGTGGCCCCGAGACCCTCGAGCGACGGCAGGCCGCGCAGCGGCTCGCGAAGCAGGGGGATCCGCTCCAGCTCGCGCAGCGGGGGAACTTCGATCCGCGCGATCGCTCGCACCCCCTGGATCACCCCCTCTTCCCGCAGCAGCTGCCCGCGCACCAGCACACCGCTGCCGCCGGGCGGGGGCTCCTCACCGGCGCGGTAAATGGTGACGCGCAGGCTGTCGCTCGGCGCGAGCTGACCCTCGATCCGCACGGGCCACTCGAGACCGAGAAGCGCCGCGAGCCGCGCGTGCAACGGCCGCCCCTGGCGGGCCTCCAGGCTGCCCTCGATCGCCAGATCCTCGATCGCGCGGCCCGCATCGAGGCGGACACGCGTCGCCTCCAGGCTCAGCGCGGCCACGGCGAAGGACGGCCCCAGCGGACCAGCCTGCAGCCAAGGCAGGCCCACCGCCGCCGGCTCGTCGCTCTCCTCGGCCGCGCCCTCGCGTCCTTCACCCGCTGGGGGAAACGCCGCGCGGATCGCCGGCAGATCGATGCGCGCGCCCCGCACCGCGACGCGGCGCACCAGCAGATCGCGGTGCCGCAGCGCCTCCAGGTCGAGCACGAGCGTGAGGCTGTCGGCCGCCACCAGCGTGTCGCCGTCCGAGCCCCAGAACAGAAAGGCGAGCTCCAGATGCCCGAGCGTGGGCCACGCGAGCGAGCCCACCTGGAGCGTCCCCGGCAGCGCCTTGACCACACGCGGCAGCGCTCGTTGGGCGAGGCCCTCGCGCACCGCCGAAAACTGCAGCGCCGCGAGCACGAGGAGCACCAGCACCACGCCCGCGGCCAGGGTGAGCCCCAGGATCTTCCCCGCGCGGCGAACCGCGCCCAGGACTTTGAAACGCCGACTCATGCCTCAGTACGCCTGGCCGACCGACAGATGGAACACCACCTCCGGCTCCGAGTCCGGAACCACCGTGATCGGGAAACCCACATCGACGCGCACCGGTCCCACCGGGGTCTGGACGAGCAGGCCCGGTCCGGCCGCCAGCTTCAGATCGAAGGGGCGGATCTCGTCGCGCGCGTCCCACACCTGCCCCGCGTCGCAGAAGACAGCGCCGTGGAAACGCCAGATGATCGGGAAACGAAGCTCCACCGACGCTTCCAGCTTGCTGGTGCCTCCGATCGACCGGCCCTCCGCGTCGCGCGGGCCGAGCTGGCGGCGCAGATAGCCTCGCATCGAGTTGGGGCCTCCGGCGTAGAAGCGCTTGTCCGGCAAGAGCTCCCGCGCGTGCCCCGCGGGAAACGCATAGCCCAGCCTCGTGCGGCCGGCGCAGGTGAGGGCCTCACCCAGCAGCGGGATGTACAGGATCGCCTCGGGCTCGACGAGCGTGTAGTTGCGCTGGAACCCGAAGTCGGGCAGCCCGGTCTCCGTGAAGACCTGCAGCAACGTGCCGGACGTCGGATACAGGCGGTCGTTCAGCCGATTCTCGCTCCACTTCAGCGCGCAGCGCAGCAAGTTGGGGCCCGGATCGGGATAGGCGCCGGTCGAATCGGTCTTGGCGACCAGATCGTAGACCGCGACCGCGATCGCAGGTCGGATCGTCACGTCGAGTGACGGCAGGAAGGTCGCGGCGACCTCGATCTCGCCGCTGAGCAGCCGGTAGGCCTCCTCATCCTCGCGGCGGCCCTGGAGAGCGATGGACCCGAGGGTGCGGGAATGGAACAGCGCGGGCTGCCACACCCGCAGACCAGCCGTCTGCGCGTAGCGCGCGTAGCTGCCCTCCAACCCCAGGCCGCGGCCGTCCCCCAGAAGGTTGCGGTGACGCCACGCTCCCCGAAGCTGCAGCTTGTCCACCGACCAGTAGCCGAGCGCCAGCTCCACGCTCTGCGGCGTGCGCTCGGCCAGATCGGCGATCACGTTGAGTTGCTGGTCGCCCGCGTCCTCGGTGACCAGGCGCACCTGCCGGAACAGGTCCAGAAGGCGCAGGTTGTCCGCCGCGGTCGCCAGCCGCTCCGGCGAGAAGCGGCTGCCCTTGGCGATGTCGATCGACCGGCGAGCGACGCCGATCAGATCGTCGGCGATCCCGCGTACAACGGTATCGCCAAAGTAGTAGATCTCCCCAGCATCGACCAGGAAACGCACGCGCGCGCTGGTGGAATCCGTTCGCTCGATCTCTGTCTGCACGCTGGCCCCCGCATAGCCGGAGGAGCGCAGGAGGCGCAGCAGCGCGGCGATGCGCTCCTCGATGAGCGCATCGGTGAACGGCGCGTCTTCCTCGAGTGCGAGGATCGGCGCGGCCTGGGGGGCGAGGTGGGGCGGCAGGGCTTCGGCGGCCATCTCCGTCAACCGCACGACCGGCCCCGGATCGATCTCGAAGACGACCGCGACCGACCGCTGCCGCGCATCCGGCTCCAGGCGGGGCGTGATCGTCGCATCCGGCCGACCGTGGCGGACAAGGAACAGGCGCGCGCGGTCGACATCGGCCTGCATCAGATCGGGGGTGAAGAGCGGATGATGGGTCCGCAGGAGCTTACGCTCGCCGGCCAGGGCCAGACCCTCACCCAGCCGATTGGCGAGCCGGCCGTCGAGACCGCGGATCGTGAAGGCGGAGACGTTCCAGCCCCGATACAACGAGGGCGTCGACGCCGGTTGCGCCACACCGAGTGCCGCCGCGAAAGTGAGCACGAGCGGCAACAAGGCTGCTGTCCTCTGAGCATTCACGGGCCGGGATTCCTCTGGCCCACGCCCCTGGCCCCACTGGCGCTCCCGCGCCGGGAGGACGCCCCATGGGCAGTGGCCTGAAAGCGTACCCAGCATCGTTCCCATGCGCAACGCCTGGAGGACCGGCTGTGCCCAGCCCCATTCGGGTGGCGGGACCTTGACCCGGGCCTCGTGTTGTTGCAGCGTTGCCGCGTCGGCTGGCCGCAATCGGTGGTTTGCGGAGTCTCAAGAAGCGAGGTCTGAAAAGCGAGGAGTCCATGAGTCTTGGATTGCCGCCCCCTGCCGCCGCCGAGATATTCAGCGCGGCCCGAGCGACCGCCCCTGACGCGGCCGCCTTCCTCCAAGAGCTCATCCGCACGCCCTCGCTCTCGGGCGACGAGGGCGCGATCGTGGCCCTGATCGAGCGGCGCATGCGAGCGTTCGGCTTCGATGAGACGCGCATCGACCCCTTCGGCAATGTGATGGGCCGCATTGGCTCAGGGCCCCGCACGCTGGCCTTCGATGCCCACGTCGACACCGTCGATGTGGGCGACCGGCGGCTCTGGCAAGTCGACCCCTTCGATGCCAAGATCGCGAACGGCGCGATCCATGGCCGCGGCGCGAGCGATCAGAAGGCGGGCATGGCGGCGCTCGTCTTTGCGGGAGCCCTGATGCGGCAGCTCGCTGTCGCGCGCGACCTGACGGTCTGGATCGTGGGCTCGGTGCTCGAGGAGGACTGCGACGGCCTCTGCTGGCATTACATCCTGAGCGAGAAGATCCTCGCGCCCGACTGGATCGTCCTGACCGAGCCGACCCATCTCGAGGTCTATCGCGGGCAGCGCGGGCGCATGGAGATCGAGGTGATGACGCGCGGCGTCGCCTGCCACGGCTCGGCGCCCGAGCGCGGCGTCAACGCCATCCATCGCATGGCCCCCATCATCGCCGGCATCGAGCGCCTGAATGACCGCTTGCCGTCCGACGCGTTCCTCGGCCGCGGCAGCGTCACGACCACGCAGGTGCGCTCGACCGCCCCCTCGCTCTGCGCGGTGGCCGACTCGTGCACGATCCACCTCGATCGGCGCCTCACCGCGGGCGAAACGGATGCGAGCGCGCTGGCCGAGGTCGAGGATGTGGTGCGCGCGGCCGGTGGTGCGCAAAGCCCCGATGCGGAAGGCCCCGCTTCGGCCCGCGGCGGTGCCACCGAGATCACGGTGCCCGTCTTCGAGCGTCCCAGTCACACGGGCCTCATCTACCCCATGCGCCAGTACTACCCCGCCTGGGTCTTGCCTGAGACGCACGAGCTCGTCACCCAGGCCCGCGCCGCCCGCACGGCGGTGCTGGGTGACGCGGGTCGCGGGGGAACGTGGACCTTCTCTACCAATGGCGTCGCTACGATGGGCATGCACGGCGTGCCCACGATCGGCTTCGGGCCGGCGAGTGAGATCCACGCCCACGCCCCCACGGATCAATGCCCCGTGGATCACATTCCTCAGGCGATGGCATTCTACGTCGCGCTGGCCGCCCTGCTGGGCAGCGCCTAGGGCGCCGCCGCAGGCAACCGGAGGAGCTCCCGATGTCCCCGCAGCACCCCACGGGCCCCCAGGATCGGACAGGCCCGAACAACCCGGCTGACGCAACCCCGTTGGCGGACCTCACGCTCGGCGGCGCCTTGCGCGGCCGCGACTGGATCGCCACCCAGGACTGGTCCGTGGGAGAGATCGAGCAACTCCTCGCGCTCTCGGGCGAGCTCAAACGTCGTTTCCGCACGGGCGAGCCGACGATCATCCTGCCGCACAAGACGATCTTCCTGCTCTTCTTCGACAACTCCACCCGCACGCGCAACTCCTTCGAGGCCGGTGCGACCCAGCTCGGCGCCCACGCGCATTTCATCAGCTCCGAGACCTCCCAGGTGGCCCACGGCGAGTCGGCCAAGGACACGGGCGTGATCCTCAGCCGCTACGGCCACGGCATCGCCATCCGCCATGACAAGGTCCCCGGCGAGGGGAACACCTACATGCGCGCGGTCGCGCGCTGGGCGGACAAGCCGGTGATCAACATGCAGTGCGACGTCGATCACCCCTGCCAGACGCTGGCCGACCTGATGACGATCCGCGAGAAACTGGGGGCCGACCTGCGCGGCAAGCGGATCGCCGTGAGCTGGGCTTACACGCGCACCTACGCCAAGCCGCTCTCTGTGCCGCAGGGGTTGATCACGCTGCTGACGCGCTTCGGCATGGAGGTCGTCCTGGCCCATCCGCCCGAGTTTCGGCTGATGCCCGACCAGCCCGCGCTCGCCGAGGCCAATGCGCGCGCCTCGGGCGGGAGGTTCCGCATCGTGCACGACATGGCGGAAGCCTGCGCGGGTGCCGACGTCGTCTACCCGAAGAGCTGGGGCTGTCTCGACCTCTTCGCGCGGCCCGAGGAATCGCTGGCCCTGGGCGACCGCTATCGCTCCTGGATCTGCGACGAGAAGCTGATGGCCCGCGCTCATCCGGGCGCACTCTACATGCACTGCCTGCCGGCGGATCGGGGTTCCGAGGTGACCGACGCCGTGATCGATGGGCCGCAGTCGGTAGTCTACGACGAGGCCGAGAATCGGCTCCACACCTGCAAGGCGCTGATGGCGGCGCTGATGTAGCCGTACCGCGAGCGCGGGACAGCGGCACCATCGAGGGGGTGCGGGGCACGACGAGCGAAGCTCCGGACGCGGCGCGCGACGAGCGTTGCCCGGTCGGTGACCGCGGGCGCGAGAGGCCGACATGGAAGAGACTGGCGCGCAACATCCCACCGGTGACGGACCGTGCGACCTCATTGTGGCCGGCGGTCTGGTCGTCACCGGTGATGGCCCGGCCGCGCCGGGCGATGTCGCCGTGCGCGGCGAGACGATCGCGCAGGTGGCGGCGCGGATCGATGCTCCCTGCCGGCGTAGGATCGACGCGCGCGGCCTCGTGGTCATGCCCGGGCTGATCGATCCCCATGTTCACCTGAGTCTGCCGATGAAGGGCACGCTCTCGAGCGATGACCCCTCCTCGGGCACGCTGGCGGCGCTGTGCGGCGGCGTCACCACGATCATCGACTTCACGCTCCCCCGGCCCGGTGAACGGCTGGTCGAGAGCGTCGAGCGCCGCCAGCGCGATTTCGCCGGCCGCGCCCACTGCGACTACGCGCTTCACGCCAATGTGACCTGGTTTCCGGAGGACTTCGCGGACCGGCTGCCCGCGGAGCTGGACGAGCTCGTGGACCGCGGGGTGACCACGCTCAAGGTCTTCACCTGCTACTCGCGCGAGGGCTACAACATCCACCCCGACGAGCTGCACGCCCTGCTGCGCGCGGCGGCCGCGCGCGGCCTGCTCGTGCTCGCGCACGCCGAGGACGAGGCGCTGGTCAACGAGGCCACCGCGCGCCTCGAGGCCGCCGGGCGCACGGCGCCGGCCGACTATCCCCTCTCACGGCCGGCCGAGGCCGAGGCGCGCGCCATCGCCGCGGTGGCGACGGCGGCGCGGGAGTCACGGGCGCCCGTCTACTTCGTGCATGTGTCGAGCGCGGCCGGGCTGGAAGCCGCCGTGGCCGGACGGCGGGCGACATTGGCTCGCTGGCAGCCTTCAGGCGCGGTTTGGCCCGGTGATCTCAACCCGGTGTCGATCGAGACCTGTCCCCAGTACCTGATGCTGGACGACTCGCGCTTCACGGGCCCGGACGGCGCGCAGTATCTGCTTGCTCCCCCGCTGCGCAGCGCGCGCGACCGCAAGGCGCTCCTGGCCGCCGTTGCCGCCGGCGACATCGACGTGGTCGCGACCGATCATTGCCCGTTCCGCCGCGCGCAGAAGGATCTGCCCGGCGCACCCTTCACATGCATCCCCAACGGACTGCCCGGCGTCGAAACTCGCCTGCCGCTCCTGCACACGCTGGGCGTCGTGCCGGGTGTGCTGTCGCTCGAGCGCCTGGTCGAGCTCACCGCGACGCAGCCTGCCCGCATCCACGGGCTCGCCCCGCGCAAGGGCGCGCTCCGGCCGGGCGCCGATGCGGACCTGGTCCTCTTCGATCCGAACGCCGAGTGGCGCCTGGCGGCCGGTGGGTTGCACATGAACACCGACTTCTCGCCCTACGAAGGCACAGTCGTTCGCGGGCGCGTGCGAACAGTGATCCTGCGCGGCCGGGTGGTCGTCGAGGACCTGGAGCTTCGCGGTGGGCCGGAAGGGCGGTTCCTGGAGCGCCGGCCCCGGCACCCCACTGCGCCTGATCGCGGAAGGTCGTAGAGCGTGAGTTGGAGGTCGCCGTGTCCCTGAAGGCCATCTGCCCTTGGATCCTTCTGCCAGGGTGGCGATCTCCTCGTCGGTCGGCGCGGGAGACGACCGGGCTGAAGGGGCCCTTGAGCTCCTGGCATCAAAGCGGCCGGCGAGGAAGTCCCCGAGCTCCGCTCCATTGACGCCTGTCGGGCCGGCCTATTCGACATCGCCTCGCCCCGCAACCTCTCCCCCCCATCTTCCGTACCTGCCAAGTGTTACGTTCAACCACGATCATCGGAGGTGTTGCGATGCGGCCGATTCGCGCGCTATTCACTTGTCTCTTCGTCCTCGCCGGGCTCCATCCACTCGGCGCCGGCGCGTGCACCACCTTCTGCCTGAAGGACGGAAACGCCGTCATCTTCGGCAGGAACTTCGACTTCGCCGCCGGAGAGGGACAGGTCCACGTCAACCAGCGGGGCGTCCGGAAGACCGCGCTCATCGCGTCGCCGGAGAAGCCGCTCACGTGGACGGCTATCTATGGCAGCATCAGCTTCAACCAGAACGGCCGGGAGTTCCCCTACGGCGGGATGAACGAGGCCGGACTCGTGATCGAGCAGATGATGCACGAGGACCAGGCGGGAGGCTATCCCGCCCTCGATGAGCGCCACGGGCTCGAGGAGCTGCAGTGGATCCAGTATCAGCTCGACATGTCGGCGACGGTCGCGCAGGTCATCGCGAGCGACGCCGCCGTTCGCATTTCGCGGGCTTCCATCGCGCCGCTCCATTTCCTCGCGTCCGATACACAGGGGAACGTCGCCGCGATCGAGTACGTGGGCGGCAGGATGCTCGTCCATACGGGCGACAACCTGAGATACGCGGCCCTCGCAAACACCACCTATGATCTCTCGATCGAGTACAAGGCGAAGCTCGACGCCGCCGGGAGCGAATCGTCACGGCCGCGCCCGAGGAGCAGCCTCGACCGCTTCGCCACGGCGGCCGAGATGGCCGCGGCGTACGACCGGGCCGCTGGATCGCCCGTGGAGTACGCCTTCAGCGTCCTGGACAGCGTATCCAGCGGCGGAACGCAGTGGAACATCGTCTACGATTTCAGAGACCAGACGATCCACTACCGAACCCGCGCGAACAGAACCATCCGGCGCCTCGCGCTGAGCATGTTCGATTTCTCGTGCCCCTCCCCGCGGCTCTTCGTCGACATCGAGAAGAACGCGAGGGGGCGTGCGGATTTCGAGACGTATGCCTACGAGAGCAACCTGAAACTCATCGAGACAGTCTGGAGCAGCGTTGAGTTCCTGCAGCCCCTCCCGCAGGACATGAGAATCGCGTGGGCGAGGTATCCGGATTCGGTCGAGTGCACAGGAGCAGAATAGGGACGCCACAGAAATCGAGCTGCTCGCCCAGCCGATCATGACCGCCACCAAGCCGAGCACAGCGCCGCGCGCGCGGACTCGGCACAGTGCGCGAGGTACTGCCACTCCCGCATCGCCCAATGCGAATAGAAAGATCGCACCACCTTGCAAGGGGGCGGGAGTTTCTATCCCCCGATCCGCTCAGTGTACGACGACCAGTCGACCGGCCCATTCGCTGTCGGCCGTAGAGATCCGAACAGCGTAGATCCCTGCGGCGACCGCGTGACCTGCATCGTTGCGCCCGTCCCAGAGGAGGTCATGCACGCCGGCGCCGAGAGCCCGTTTCGTCAGCAGTCTCACCCGACGACCGCTCACATCGTGAACGGTCAGGCGAACCGGTCCGTTCGCCGCCGCCAGGCGGATGATCGCCCCGCCAGAAGTCGGATTCGGAGACACGAGCAGAACAGACCGTGTGGAAGCCGCTGCACCATCAGCGGTGCCGGATGATGGTGGGCACTGTGCAGGCAGGATCTGGAGTCCACGGGATCCGTCGGCCACGCAGATGTACTCATCCGTTGCGAACACGCCAAAAGCGTTGCCCGGAGTGTTCGCGCCGCCCGCGATGCGGGGGCCTTGAGGATCCGACACGTCAATCACCTGAAGACCGGAGAACCGGTCCGCGACGTAGGCATATGTGGCCGAGGCGGCCACTCCCTGCGCGTAGTCGCGCGTGTCCGCAATCCCTACGATCCGGGGATCGCCGGGATCAGTGATATCGATGACATGCAGACCGCCCGCGCCGGCCGCGACCAGGCAGTAGTCGCGCGACAGGCAGACGTCCAGGTACTCGCTGGCGGTCGGCGCCGCGACGGTGCCGACGATGGCGGGGCTCGCCGGGTCGGCGACATCGACCACCAGGAATCCGGAGTGCCGGTCCGCGATGTACGCGCAGGCGCCAAAGATCGCCACGCCGCGGGCGTAATCCGGTGTGTCGACACTCCCCAGGATCTGGGGGTTCAGCGGATCCACCAGGGTGACAATCTGAAGCCCGGAAGGCCCGTCGGCAAGGTAGGCCTGGTCGCCCGAACAGGCCACGTCAACCGCCCAGCCCGGAGTGTCTACGTTTCCCAGGATCTGAGGACTATGGGAGTTCGCAAGTTCAACCACCTGGAGACCATGATTGAAGTCGGCGACGTAGACTCGATTGTCGCAGGCGAACACGCCGTGGCCCGCTCCCGGCGTGTCCACCAGCCCCACGATCCGCGGGTTCCGCGGATCCGAGATGTCCATGGTTTCAATTCCCGCGAGATCATCCGCCACGCAGGCCCAGGTCCCGGTGGAGGTCACGCCGTAGGCCAGGCCCGGAGTGTCCACACTGCCGACGATGCGCGGATTCTGAGGATCCGCGATGTCGACCACCTGGAGTCCGGATTGCCAAGCCGCAACATAGGCATGATCGCCCAAGACAGCCACGCCGCAGGCGTACTGCGGCGTGTTCACGCCGCCCACAATCGTCGGGCGCTGCGGCTGCGAGATATCGATCACCTGCAGGAACCCGTCGATGCGGGGCATAGAGTAGCGTCCCGACACGTAGGCGTATGAACCCGAGACCGCCACGCCTTGGGCATCGGCAGCCGTGGCCACACTCCCCACGATCTGGGGGTTGACCGGATCGATGATCGAGATCACCTGCAGCGACGAGCCTTTCGGCATGTACGCGTATGCACCGGAAACGGCTACACGATAGACCACGCCGGGGATGTCCACGCTGCCCACGACCCGCGGGCTTTGCGGATTCGACACGTCGACCACCTGGAGCCCGGACTCGTACGCCGCCATGTAGGCATACGGGCCAAAGACTGCGACGTCATAGGCCTGGCCTGCCAGGTCGACACCACCCAACCAATGAAGGTAGTCGCTGTAGTCGACACAATCGGCCGAGGCCTGGCTGAACCCAAGCCACATGACGAGAGGAGCCGGTCCAAGGACAAGCCAGGAAACTCTCACGGCCAGAATCCCTCTGTGACCATCACCGGCACTCATTCGCTGTCGCTATAGAGAGCAGCAGAGTTGTCTGGTCGGATCGAGTCGCGGAACGATCACTCCCGCTCGAAAAGCCGCAGGATCGAGCGGGCGCCGAGATTGGCCTGCGCCAGCACCATCAGCGAGGTCTGCTGGAGAATCTGGTAGGTAGCGACCGCGATCTGCTCCTCGGCCATGTCGGCGTTGCAGATGCGATTGTAGGCCGCCTCGGTGTTGTCGCGCATGGCCGCCAGCACGCCCTCGGTCGAGGTGAGGCGATTCGTCACGGAGCCGAGGTTGGTCAGTCCCGATGAGACCGTGGCGAGGGCCTGCTGGACCTCGGCCTGGTATGAGGCGTAGTTCGACGCATCGATCGTGTCACCGGGCGCCAGAGCGGCCAGACCGCTCAGGCCGAGCGCGCCGGTGTCGTACGCCGCGGAGGTCCACTGCGACTGAGCGGAGGGCATCGTCTGGAACCGGAAAGTGCGCTCCCCGTTGAGGAGCTTCGCTCCGTTGAACTCGGTCTGCGAGACGATGTCATCGATGTCGGCGACGCGGTCGATCAGCTCCTGCACGATCGCCTGGCGCTCCTCGTCCCCCAGCGTGTCGGAGGCGGCGGCGACGATCTTCTCTTCCATGCCGGTCAGGATCTCCTGGACTTCGAGCAGTCCAGCCTCGGCGGTGCTCAGGAGGTTCTTGGCCGTCCCGGCATTGTCATAGAGGGCGCGCAACACGCCGTACCGCGAGCGGAGCTTGGCGGCCGCGGTGAGCCCCGCGGGATCATCGGCGGCGCTGTTGATGCGGATGCCGGTGCCCAGGCGGAATTGGTGGCGCGCCAGCTCGGCGTTCACCCGCCGCAGATTGCCGAGCTGCAGGCGGGCCAGGATGTTCGCTCGGACGCGCGATAGATCGCCGTAGGACATGACGAGCGCACTCCATCAATCGCGAGACTCCGGCCGTGGGGAGGAGCTCTGCGGCGGGGTCGCGCGGCCGGCGGGGTAAAGTGGGATCGCAGGATGGGAGTCTGCAGCCCACGTGCCAGAGCCCCCCGCCGCCGCACTGGTCGGGGCACGGGGCATGATCGATGGAAGGACCGAACCCGGAACGCGCTGCAATCGACTATGTTGAGCGATCCACCTCGCGCGTCGCCTGAGGAATCACGCCAGGCTGGAATCGACCAGGGGCGCCGCCGCCGCTGCACGGCCCCTGCCGCGCAGCGTGCGTTTCGCATGAAAAGCTCATCAAACCACCCGGGCTCACCCCAAATCCCGCAGCAGCCCCGTACGCTCGTTGAAAGCCTCGATGAGCGCGTCCCACTCGTCGACTTGCGCGTAGACCGCCGGCCAGAAGTCGGGGTCCCACAACTCGCGCAGCTCGTCGACCGAGCGCCCTTGCTGCTCCACCCACGTGTAGTACTTGAAGTTGTGCAACCTCCGGCGGTCGCGGAAGGAGAGCTCCTGCTGGTTGTCCGTCCCGATCCCCTCGAGATACCGGGCGAAGTGACGCCCCGCGAGGTCCCGCGTGTAGGGCCCGTGCATTGCGCGCTGCTCCTCCAGGCGCGAACCGTAGAGCTCCATCGAGTCGGTGAGCGGCGTGTAGACCCAGTCGTGTCCGGAGAGCCCGTAGTACCGAGCCGCCTTGATCGCGGCGACGAGGTTCGCGATCGAGGATATCCCGAGGAGGGGCAGCTCGGCGACCAGATCCCCGGCGATCCCCTCCTGCTCGAGAAGCCACGCCCCCTCGGGCTCGTTGAAGAGCCGCATGAGCTGGATCGTCTGCTCGTCATCGACCGCGCAGACCATGTCCGTCGTGCGCACGTTGTGGATCCAGGGCACGTGCTTGTCACCGATGCCCTCGATGCGGTGACCGCCGAAGCCGCACTCCAGCAGCGTCGGGCACTGCAGCGCCTCGGCCGCCACGATCACCATCCCCGGATGGCGCATCTTGAGGGAGTCGCCGGCCGCGATCGTGCCGGCCGAACCGGTCGCGCTCACGTAGGCGGCCAGGCGGTCGCCGGGCCGGGCGACGCGGGCATGGATCTCGGCGATGATGCCGCCGGTCGTGTGATAGTGCCAGGCGGCGTTGCCGAACTCATCGAACTGGTTGAAAACAACGATTCCATCGCCGCGCTCGGCGCGCAGCTCCCAGCACTTGTCGTAGATCTCCTTGACGTTCGATTCGCAGCCGGGCGTCGCGATCACCTCCTCGGTGCCGATGTCGCGCAGCCACTCGAAACGCTCCTGGCTCATCTCTTCGGGTAGGATGGCGACCGCGGGACACGCGAGCAGCGCGCAATCGAAGGCGCCCCCGCGGCAGTAGTTGCCGGTCGACGGCCAGACGGCCTTCTGGCGCGTTGGGTCAAAGCCGCCTGACACAAGGCGCGGCACGAGGCACCCGAAGCCGGCGCCGACCTTGTGAGATCCGGTGGGAAAGTACTTCCCCACCAGTCCCACGATGTGCGCCGCAACGCCCGTCAACGCGGGCGGGAACTCGATCCAGTTGCCGTCGCCAAAGAGCCCGCCCCGCTCGCGTGGCTCGTTCTTCCAGGTGATGCGAAAGAGGTTGAGCGGATCGACGTCCCATAGCCCCACCCTCGCCAGGCGCCGGCGGATCGCCTCGGGCACAAGGCGCGGGTCGCGCTGCTGGGCAAAGGTCGGGATCATGATGCCGCGCGCGCGGCAGCGCTCCGCGGTGCGCGCCAGAACCTCCTCGTTCACGCTCTGGACGACCTTCATCCTTCCTCCCCTGTCAGCGACCCTCGCGCGCCTCAGCGCCGGACGCGGAGCCGGGCGGTGCGCGGCGATTCATGTTCTCGTGGATGCCCGGATCTTCCACTGCGACCTCGACCACCCGCGTGGGCTCACGGCGGACGACGATGTGCAGCGGCTCATCGGCCCCCAGCGCCTCGATCTCGCGCCACACGGCGCGCCCGATCACGAGCGGGTGTCCGCGCTGCCCGTCCCGCACGGGCACGAAGATGCGCTCGGTCCCCGCTGGGTCGGCTTCCCAGGCCCAGGCCAGGCGGCTCATCGTCTCCGCGCTCACGCGCGGGAAGTCGACCTGGTGGATCAGCGCGGCCTCGGCCCAATCGGGCAGGTCGGCCAGTCCACGCACCAGGCTCCCCGTGCGGCCGGCGCGCCAGTCGTCGTTGCGCACCCACGAGACCGTCGGCGCCGAGCAGAAGGGCGCGCCGCCCGCGGCCGCCGCCGCGCCGGCACCAGCCCACCGCGTGGCGCGCAGGACCGCGCCCGCTCCGCGCGCCATGACGTCATCCGCCGCCGCGCCCACCACGACCGACGCCCAGCCCAGGCCCGCCCGCGCGACCGTGGCCAGCGCGATCTCGAGCCAGGTGTGCTCGCCCTCGCGCGCCAGCGCCTTGGGGCCCCCGAAGCGGCGGCCCTCCCCCGCTGCCAGGATCACGACGGCGATTGGCGCACTCACCCGCTTCGCTCCTCTGCCAAGGCGGGTCGTATCGGCCGCTCACTGGCGCTGGCCGCCGACCGTCCGCAGGAACCGCCCCACCAACCCGCCCAGCACCGCCCGACGGTACTCGGCCGTCGAGCGCACATCGTCGATCGGTGTGACCTCAGCAGCGGCGATGGCCTCTGCGTGTCCGAGCACATCCTTCGCGTCGCCTGGCTCCAGGCTCCGGCCCTCCAGGAATGCCTGAGTCCGGGCAAGCGCGACCACCGTCGGCGCGACGCTGCCGGCGGCGAGTCGCACGTCGCGCAGCACGCCATCCTCGCCGAGGCGCGCGGCAGCCGCCAGAGACACCTTGGCGATCGACTGCGCCAGCCGCGGCCCGACCTTGTAAAAGGCCTGGCGCATCCCCGGCGGCGGCATCGGCACGCGCACCCCGATCAGCAGCTCCTCGGGACGCCGGACGGTCCGCCGGTACCCGGTGTAGAACGCCGCCAACGGTACCCCGCGCGTCTCGACGCGCGCGCCCCCATCGGATGCGAGCACGGCGCTCGCTCCCAACGCCAGCAGCACCGGCGGCGCGTCCGCCGCGGGCGACGCGGACATGAGATTCCCGCCGATTGTGGCGCGGTTCTGGATCGCCACAGCGCCGATCTGCGCGGCCGCCTCGGCCAGTGCAGGCAGATGGGCCCGCACCTCACTGTGGGCCGCCATCTCAGCAAAGGTGACCGCGGCGCCGATCGTGATCGCCCCGTCCTCGCGCGTGATGGCGCTCAGCTCCGGCAAGCCCGTCACATCGAGCACCGCGCGCGGCTCGGGCCGGCCGAGCTTGATCTCGGCCAACAGGTCCGTCGCCCCGGCCACGACGGTGATCTCATCACCTGCCGCCCGCAAGACCGCCAACGCCTCAGGGAGCGTGGGCTGCTGTCCCACCCCCTCGCTCGCCCGCACCGAGCCCTGCACCGCCTCCGCCGCCGTTCCATCCGCCACGGCTGCATCCGCCGCGGCCGCGGCCCGCTCGACGGCCCGGAAGATCCGCTCATAGCCCGTGCACCGGCAGAGATTGCCCGCCAGCGCGCGGCGGATCTCGGCGCGGCTGGGATGCGCCTGGCGGTCGAGCAGCGCGCGCGAGGCCATGACCATGCCGGGGATGCAGAAGCCGCACTGGACAGCGCCTTCCTCGAGAAACGCCTGTTGTACAGGATCGGGCCGCTCGCTCGTTCCGAGCCCCTCGATCGTCAGGACGTCCCGGCCATCGAGCTGCAACGCGGGCACGAGGCAGGCGTTGACCAGTTCCCCATCCAGGAGAACCGCGCAGGCGCCGCATTCTCCTTCACCGCAACCCTCCTTCGTGCCCGTTAGCCCGAGATCCTCGCGCAGGATGTCGAGCAGGCGCCGCAGGGGCGGCGCTTCGATGTCGCGCGAACGCCCATTGACCGTCAGCGTGATCTTCACGGCGCACCACCATCCGGGTCGCGCAGGCGCGGGTCGTCGGTCGGTGCGCTCGCGGCTCGCGCCCGCGCCAGGGCGAACATGCGCTCGGGCGTGATGGGAATCCGATCGTGGAACTGCCCAGTCGCATGCTGGATCGCCGCCGCGAACGCGGCCGCCCCGCCGTCCATCGGCAGCTCGCCCAGCCCCTTGGCGCCATAGGGGCCGCGCGCATAGGGGAGCTCGGCGATCTCGACCTCGATGGCGGGCGCATCCAGGGCGGTCGGGATGATGTAGGTCGCCATCCGATCGTTGAGATAGCGCCCGCGATCGGTCTTGATCTCCTCCATGATGCCCCAGCCCAGGGCCTGGAGCTGCCCGCCCTCGACCTGCCCCATCGCCGTCACGGGGTTGATCGCCCGCCCGATCTCGACCACGCTCGTGATCCGCACCGGCGTCACCACCCAGGTGATGGGATCGATCTCGACCTCGGCCACGTCGGCACCCCAGGAATACGCCTTGTACGCGGTGCCTTGATAGCGCTGCTCGTCCCAGACCAGTCCGGGCGGCGGCACATAGGTCGCATCTCCCGCGAGTTCCCCGATCGCCCGCGCGTACCAGGCCGCGCAGCTCGTGAAGTCACCGAGGTCGCGCGCCAGCGCCCCGTTCGCGACCACCATCCGGCCACCGCGCGGGCCGACGCAGTCGGGCGCGACACCCTCGCGCCGCGCGAGCGCGCGCCCCAGCTCGCGGACCATCTGCGCGCAGGCATCGATGACGATGCGTCCCACGATCATCGTCGTGCGCGAGGCGACGGTGGGCCCGCTGTCGGGAACCTCGCGGGTGTCGGGATTGGGATGGCACACACGATCGAGGGGTAGGCCAAGCGCCTCGGCGGCAATCATCGCCAGCGTTGTCGATGCGCCCTGCCCCATCTCGACGTTGCTGACGAGCACCTCGACCACGCCGGTGGCATCGCCTGAGTCAGGCACGAAGCGCACGCGGGCGCGGCCCATGATCTTCTCCTCGCCCGCGCCCGTGAATCCGCCGCCGTGCAGGTAGAGCGCGAGACCAACGCCACGCAGCGGCTCATCGCCCGGCCGCAGCATCGCCCGCTTGCGCTCGTACCGGGACAGGCTGAGCGCACGCTCGAGCACCAGGTGCGCACCGATCTCGTGGTCCGCCAGCACCTGACCGAACGGCAGCCGGTCGCCGCTGCGCAAGAGGTTGCGGCGCCGCAGCTCGAGTGGCGCGATCCCCAGCTCGAGGGCAATGCGATCCATGTGCCGCTCGATCGCGAACAGGCTCTGGGGCGCGCCGAAGCCGCGGAACGCGCCATTGGGCGGGGTGTTGGTCGCGACTGCCCGGCCGCGGATGCGCGCGGCCGGCCAGCGGTAGACCCCAGCCGCGTGCAGGATGGAGCGCGACAAAACGACCGGGCTCAGCGTCACGTAGGCGCCGCCATCGAGCACCACATCGATGTCGGCTGCGACCAGCATGCCGTCCGCCATCACCCCGGTGCGATGGTGCACGATCGACGGATGGCGCTTGGTGGTCGAGCGGATGTCCTCCGTGCGGTCATAGACGATCTTGACCGGATGGCCACACGCGCGGGCGAGCAAGGCCGCGTGCAGGGCCAACACCGATGGGTAGTCCTCCTTGCCCCCGAAGGCCCCGCCAGTGGGCGCTTGCCGCACGATGATCTGCTCCGCCGGCAGCCCCAGGGCCCGTTCGAGCGCCGCGTGGACATAGTACGGACACTGCAGGGACCCGATGATCTCGAACGCGCCACGCTCGTGCGGGACCGCGATGACGCCGTTGGGTTCGAGATAGAGGTGTTCCTGATAGCCCGTGCGGTAGGTACCCGTGATGACCCGATCCGCACGCGCCAGCGCGGCCTCGACGTCGCCGTTCACGATCGCGTGCTCGGCCAGGATGTTATCGGCGCCGTGAATCGCGATCCGACCGGCGAGCGCTTCCGCGACCGTCAGCACCGGGGGCAGCTCCTCGATCTCGACGCGCACGGCCGCCAGCGCGGCTTTCAAGGTCCGGGGATCGGGCGCGGCGATGAGCGCAACCGCCTGGGCCACGAAATCGACCCCAGCGCCCGCCAGGATCGGATGGTCCTCGACGATCATGGCGACCACGTTGGGCCCGGGCAAGTCGGAGGCGGTGACCACGGCCACGCGCGACCAGTCGAAGGCCGGATCGCGCTGGATCGCCCGGATCCGCCCGCGCGCCACGGGCGAGCGCACGGTCGCCCCGTACCACAGATCAGGCCGGCGCAGATCGTCGATGTAGCGCGTCTCGCCGGACACCTTGCCCCAGGCATCGATGCGCACCCGGGGTGTCCCGACGATTCTTTCAGCGGGCGCGGCCATGGACACTTCATAGCACCGCACCGAGCACCTGCCAACAGCCTTGCGCGCCACACCCGGGAATGATCCAGGTGCGGGCCAAGTCTCGGCCGCAGGAGCTGCCTCAGGTGGTATGATGACGGTGGGCTGTCGCACGCCCGGGGAGGAACCAACCGTGTCACCTGACACCATCCTGATCAACCGCGCGCCCGTGCTCACGCTCTGGGCCAGCGTGGTGGCTGAGCAGCTCGGGTTCGATCGCGCGGCGGCGCTCTCGCTCGGCAAGGCGGTGGCGGGACTCACCGCTCAGTCGAAGGGACGGCGGCTCGGGGTCTTCAAACCAGCACCGGGCCCGGCCGGGAAGCCGCAACCCAAGCACGGTCTCGGCGAGGAGTTCTGGGTCGCGCTCTGCGGGCGAGCCGTGCCCGCCAAGCGCACGACGGACGGCGTGCGGGCGGTCGTGAAGGAGAAGCCGGTGGAGTCGGAGGGGGTCGAGCGCTACCTGCGCGAGAAGTTCGGCGACGGCCTCGATCCGGCCCGCGCCGCGATGCAGAAGCTCGCCCGCGCGTTCCGTGCGGACGAGCTAGCTTCGACCGCTTTTGGCCTCTATGAGAAGTTCCGGCCCGCGATCCCACCGGGCACGCGCGGCTGGGGAGCGCGCGGGCCGCTCGATCTGGCCCGCATCCTCGAGCTGGCCAAGAACCGGGACTGACGCGCGAGACGGCCGGAGACGAGAGCCAAGCCCGGCGCTAGTTCTCCTTCAACACGTGCTCGTCGTACTCGACCTCGAATCGCAGCTTGTGTTTGGCCTCCTCCTGCGCCAACCCGAGCAGCAGGGCCTGGATGGCCGGGTCCTGGGCCTGCCCCGCCAGGGTGGTGTAGAGGCGAAAGGCCGCCTTCTCCTTCTTCATGGCCAGGATGAGCGCGCCGGCATAGTCCAGGTCGGCGGCGGGCTCCTCGGAGACCAGGAAGTCCCCGATCTTCAGGTCCATGACCTCGCCCTTGGCCGACAGCAGTTGTTTGCCCTGCTTGACCTGGGTGAGCTTGGCTTTGTGGCCGCGCTCCTCACCCGCGAACTGCTCGAACATCTCCCGAATCGCTACGTTCTTGGCCTGCGAGGCGAGCCGCGTATAGAACTCGACCGCCTCCTGCTCGCGCGCGATGGCGAAATCAAGGATCTCGTCAGCCTTGGCAACTCCGCTCATGGCATCTCTCCAATCGGTCCTCTCATCACCACTCCTTGCCCGTCATTCACTGCCCGCCAGTCCTTGATCATCACGCTTTCGACTTCACTCATTCGCTATCACTCTTTAACTGGGCTGAACATGTCCTTGCCCACCCCGCAGAGCGGGCAGACCCAGTCGTCGGGCAAATCCTCGAACGGCGTCCCCGGGGCGATGCCCGCATCCTCATCACCCTTGGCAGGGTCGTAGATGTAGCCGCAGGCCTCGCATTCGTACTTCTGCATCGTGATCCTCCTTTTGCTCACCCGGTTCGTGGGAGCGCCTTGCGACCCGCTCCCCATCGTGACGCGCCGACCGCGTGCGCCTCGTTAGCGAGCCGCCAGCTCCTGGAGCCTGGCGGCCACGCGACCTCCCAGCTCCCGACAGCGGGCCAGGGCCTCATCGTCGGGAACGTATTGGACCCGCACCGCTTCGGCGGCGATCTCGACCTTCATCTCCTCCAGGATCTGCTGGAGATGCCGAACCGCTTCACCACCCCAGCCGTAGGACCCGAACGCGGCGCCGATCAGATTGCGCGGCTTCAGTCCCCGGAGGTACGTGAGCAGATCGGCCATCCGGGGATAAACCTCCCCGTTCATCGTCGGTGAGCCCACGAGCAGCGCGCCCGCCTCGAGCAGCTCGGCCGCGACATTGCTGCGGTGGCTCCCGGCCAGCGGCATGACCACCGCTCGCGCTCCGCCGCCTTGGAGGCCGTCCGCGACCGCCCGAGCCATCTTCTCCGTGCTCTGCCACATCGTATCGTAGGCAACGACCGCCTTGCGCGTGAAGGGCTGCGCCGCCCACTGGGCATACCACTGAACGACCTGCAATGGCTCGTGCCGCCAGAGGGGGCCATGGTCTGGCGCAATCAACCGCACGTCCAGGCCCAGTCCCGGCAGCCGCTCGACGAGCTTGGTCACCAGGCCAGAGAAAGGCATCAGGATATTCGCGTAGTACGTGGCCGCCTCCTCGCGGATCACGCCGGGCTCGATCTCGTCCACGAAGCGTTCAGAGCTCGCCAGGTGCATGCCGAACGCGTCGTTCGAGAAGAGCACGCCCTCGTCCTCGAGGAACGCGAACATGCTGTCGGGCCAGTGCAGCATGCGCGTCTCGACGAAGCGCAGCCCGGTGTCTCCCAAACTGAGGCGCTCGCCGTCCTTGACCGCCCGCACCGGTTGATGCCAGTGAAAGTGCTGCTGGAGCGCCTTGGCGCCCATGGTCGAGGCCACCACCATCTCTGGCCGCAGGCGCGCCACCACCTGCGGCAGCGCGCCGGTGTGATCCATCTCCGCGTGATTGGAGACGATGCACTTGATCTGGGAAGGATCGATGACCGAAGCGATGCGCGCCATCATCTCGTCGACGTGCGCCGCCTTGACGGTGTCCACCAGCGTGATCGGCTCGGCCAGCACGAGAAAGGCGTTGTAGGTGGTGCCGCGCTTGGTCAGGTACCCGTGGAAATCGCGCAGGCCCCAGTCGATCGCCCCCACCCAGTAGACGCGATCGGTGATCTTCAGGGCGCGGAACCCCGCCTTTGGCTCAGCCTCCATGCCGCCCCCCCGTCAAGCCCGTACCAGGCCTGCCAGCCTATTGCTGAGTATCGTGACGTGCCGCATCTCTTCGCGGATGATCAGCTCGACCTTGTCCCGCCCCGCCGAGGCCGGCATCGCTTCGCGAATCCCGAGGTAGTAGGCGATCGACTCCTTCTCCATCGAGATCGCTTTCAGCAGGACATCCTTTTCGGCGATGCCCGGCATGATCGAATCCGCCGGGCTCTCATGGCGCGGGAAGACATGACTGTCGGCCAGCGCTTGGAGATACTGGGCGATCAGGTCGTCCTGATCGCCCAGCAGAATCGCCCGCGTGGCCGCGTCGGCCCGCATGCCATCAAAGGTCAGCAGGTGATCGTCCTCCATCGCGGCCAACTCTCGGAAGAGCTCGCGCGCGCCGGACGACGTGACCAGATCGGCCGCCCGCCGGTAGTAGCGGCCCCCGTTGCGCTCGATCTGGCAAGCCATTTCGAGGACTTCCTCGATGTTGTAGGCGCCGCTCATTCGGTTTCCCCGCCGGCGATGTTGGCCGGCAGGCCGAAGGGCCGTTGGCCGAGCTCGCGATCGAGCATGAACAGGCCGCCCCGGCCATCGCTGACCATCTTCAGCTTCTGAACGATCGCATCGGCCGACGCCTCTTCCTCCACCTGTTCGGCCACGTAGTATTGGAGGAAGTTGACCGTGGCGTGATCCTTCTCAGCCGTCGCCAGATCGACGAGCTTGTTGATCATGTCCGTGACCTTGGTCTCGTGCTCGTAGGCCGCCTGGAAGACCGCCAACGGCGACTCGTACTGCGTGGTGACCTCCTTGAGCGGCTTGAGCTCAGCCTGCCCGCCGCGCTCGTGGATGTACTCGAAGATCTTGTTGGCGTGCCCCGTCTCCTCGAGCCACTGGCACTTCATCCAGTGGGCCATGCCCGTCAGCGCCTGCTCCTCGAGATAGGCCCGCATGCCGTAGTAGAGGTAGGCGGCGAAGAACTCCGCATTGACCTGTTGATTGAGTGCTTCTTGAACCTTCTTGCTCAACATGGCTTTACCCTTTCCATAGACCGTGCAGGTTGCAGTACTCGCGCGCCGTGACGCTGCCTGCCTCGATCTGGTAGGTGGCCTCAGGCTTCTCACCGGGCTTCAAGAACCGGCGATACACCCGGCCGTCGGCAATGATCTCGATCCACTCGATGTAGTGTTTCTCTTCCATCGGATGGCTGACTTCCCCCACTTTGACTTGAAATCCACCCGCGGTCTTCTCGACGACGGGAACATGCTTCTCGGTCGCGGCATCGATCGTGCCCTCGCGCATAAGTTTCATCGGCTCGTTGCAGCACACCAGCTCACCGACCCCGCCATGGAGGACTTCGACGATATTACCGCACTTCAAACACTTGTAGACCTCTAGCCGCTCCGCCATGGTCGCACCTCCTTGTTGGCCGTCCATCGCCCTGCTCCACCCAGGCCGGGGTGGAGACGCCGGGCACCGACTATATACCACCGACCCGGCTACCGTAACCACCTGGACAGCCGGCTCACTTCCAGGCCCGGCGGAGCGCGGCCAGTTTCTCCCGGTCCATCCCGGCCCGGCACCGCGAGCACAGGCCCGCATACTCGACCCGCAGCCCAAGCAGCAGGTAGCCGCTGGGCGCACGGGGCAAGCTCCGGCGGGCGGTCGCCCGCGGTCGCTGGACATCCGTCAATGCGCCGCAGCCCACGCAACGCAGATGGGCGTGCTTCTCGAGATCGCCGTCGAAACGTGCCTGGGCCCCGTACCCCTCCAGCCGCCGGATCTGATTCTGACGCACCAGCAAGTCCAGGTTGCGGTACACCGTGCCCAGGCTGATCCGCGGCAGGCGGCGGCGGACCACTTCGTAGAGATCGGAGGCGGTGGGGTGGGTGTGCATCTTGCGCAGCTCCTCCAGGATCACCTGCCTCTGGCGGCTGTTGTGCGTGCTGATCATACTGGGTGTCTCCATTTCAGTAACGATTACCAATATCACCTTGGCGGGTTCCCGCCGAGCGCTCTTTTTCGCCGACCTCCGGCGAGGAGCTCTAGAGCTCACCTGGCAGGCCCGAACCGGCCTCGTCCCGGCCAGCACCACCCGGTCATCCTGGACTGGGTTTGCGCCCGGCGAGCTGTTAGGATCCGGACTTCGCGGTGGGCCATCCAGGAACTTCCGCCCCCGCAACGGAGTTTCAGGCTAGCCGCAATTCACGAGCTGCAATCCGAGTGTCTCGCTGCGCCGGCAGCGGGAGCCGGGAGGGAGGAATAAGCATGGATCAGCACACGGAGCGCGTGGCGCAGGGCTTGAAGCAAGCCATGCAGGCTGAGGTCGAGGGGCAGCATTTTTATGAGATGGCGGCCCAGACGACCAAGGACGCCCAGGGACGAGAGGTTTTCGAGGCCCTGGCCCGTGAGGAGCTCGATCACTTCGAGTTTCTCAAGGCGCAGTACCATTCCCTCGTCAAGACGGGTCGGGTCGATGCGACGGCCAAGCTGGGTGAACAGCGCCGTCTCGAGGGACCGCACCCCATCTTCTCACCCGACATCCGCAAGCGCATCGGGGGGGCCCACTACGAGATGACCGCCCTGTCGATCGGGGTTCAGCTCGAGCTCTCGGCGGTGAACTTCTACCGTGCCGAGGCAGAAGCAGCGCAGGATCCCGAAGTGAAGGCCTTTCACCAGCGCCTGGCGGCCTGGGAGAAGGGACACCTCTCCGCTCTGCAGGCGCAGGTCGACGCGCTCAAGGAAGACTACTGGCACGAGGCGGGATTTGCGCCCTTCTAGACACCGCGACCGCGAGTGGCCCCGGGTCTTCACGGCGCTCGGCGGCGGGTCGGCGCGATCCGCTCCCGCGGGCCACTACGTGCCGGTACGGCGGTGTTGGTGAGGGCTGCGCGCGGCGGGCGGATCGAGCCGGTGGCGAGCTTCATCCACGTTAGCCGACTCGGCCAGGCTGTCCTCCGTGAAGATGGGCCGGTCGGAGCGGCTCTTCTGCGAGCGGCTGCGCTGGATGCCCTCGAGCTGGATCGTGCGCGCGGCCACATCCAGCTCGGTCGCGAGCTGGCTGAGGGCGGCGATCTGCTTGCGCGCCTGACTGATGGTGGAGCGGCGGAAACTGGGCTCCTCGCCGTCCCCCGAATCGAGTAGACCGAGGTAGGCATCGAGTGCGTCGGACGTCTTCTCCAAACGCCCCCGCACCTCGTCGAGCGCCGACACAAGGTCCTTCCACCACTTGAGCGCCCGCCGGTTCGCGTCGTACAGCCGTAGCTGCTGGCGGTGGTGTTTGACCCAGTGGCGCAGTTTGCGGTCCAGCAGGTACGGGGTCAGGGTCTGGCGCTGCAACACCTCGGCCAGTCCGCACTTGACCCAGCGCTCGATCTCTCCGTTCGGGCGGTTCGTCACCCCGAGAATCGGGAAGGCGCTGCGTGAGACGAAGCGCACGCGGCTGACGAAGTCGGGATCGCTGAAGCACCGATCATCGATATCGACGAGCATCACGTCGCCGGCGCCCGCATAGCCCAGGTCCAGGCACTCTTGCTCGGTCGCCGCATGGCGCACCCGGCGGCGCGGCGAGACCATGTCCCGCAGAGACCGGCTCTGCTCCGACTCCGCGACGAGGACCTGCAGGCTGCGTTTCAAGGCCAACCTCCCTGACCGGAACCGTGACCTCGGACTAACCCAAGGATGCCGTATCTTCCAGCGCGTTAGCGAGTTCGCGCGGTTGCCACCTGACCCGGCACGAGCGGCACTGGGGCCTGCGCCGCGGCGGGAGGCGGCTGCCTTCCTAATCGTCGGCATGTGAGCGGGCCGCCTTGAGACCGGGTCCTGGGGGAATCGGGCGGTCAGGTCGCCGCGAGCAGCCTCGCGGCGACCCGCGCGGCTCAGGTGGCGGGGTCGCCGAAGGGGTCGCCGCTGGTGAAGTCCGGCCGGTAAGCCCCGTGAGACTCGGGCTCCTGTCGCCAGCCCACTTCCAGACCCAGACGATCGGCCTGCGCGAGCACGCGCGCGTACTCCCTGGCTCCCACCATGCGCTGTAGCAGCGGGTGAACGCACGCGGCCGGAGGATAGAACTGCGCCATGAGAGCCAGAGCCGGTGGAGGCTTGAGCGTGGCGAGGAACTCGAGGACCCGCTCGGAGCCCGCGAGGCCGTTGGGCAGCACGAGGTGGCGCACGATCACACCCGCACGGGCGAGTCCTTCACCATCCACGTGCAGGGCGCCACGTTGCCTAAGCATCTCGCGCACCGCAGCGCGGGCCACGTCCCAGTAATCGGGCGCGCCCGAAAGCTCCGTGGCCGCCCCGGGATCACCGTACTTGAAGTCGGGCAGGTAGATGTCCACGACGCCATCGAGCTCGGCCAGCACGTCGAGGGCCTCGTAGCCGCCGCAATTGTAGACGATCGGAAGATCCAGACCCTCCGCCACCGCTCGCGCCAAGGCAGCCAGGGCCTGGGGCACGACATGCGTGGCGGTGACGAGCTCGAGGTTGTGGCAACCGGCCGCTTGGACGGCGAGCATCGCGCGCGCGAGCGCCTCGGGCCCGGCAGCGGGCAGAGGAATCTCGAGCCGACTGATCTGGTGGTTCTGGCAGTAGAGGCAGCGCAGGTTGCAGCCGCCGAAGAAGACCGTTCCCGCGCCCCGGGACCCTGAGATGGGCGGCTCCTCCCCGAAATGCGGCCGCGCACAGGCCAGCGGGACGTCATCCCCGACGCCGCAGTACCCCAGCTCGCCGCGCAGGCGGTTCACGCCGCACCGCCGCGGACAGAGGTCGCACGCGGCCAGGCGCCGGCGCAGGCGGGCCGCCCGGCGCTCCAGTTCCTGGCGGCTGACGATCATGGACCGCCGTTGTCGCGCGGCCGGCCCGAGCGGGCCTGGGCCACCAGCGCGAGAAACAGCCGTACGACGTGCCCGTCACCCGCGAGCTCGGGGTGGAAGCTGCCGCCCAGGACGACGCCGTTGCGCACGAGCACCGGCACGCCTTCGTGACGCGCCAGCACCTCGGTCCCGTCGTGCAGGGTCGTGATGCGCGGCGCGCGGATGAAGACGAACTCGGTCGGCAGGACGAGCCCGGCCTTCACCGTGCCCCCGGCCGGGGCGCCGCTCGGCGCCTCCTCGCGCACCTCAGCCCCGCCGGCCCGGTCGTCATGCGGCAGCGCCGCGGCCAGATCATCAGGCACCCGCACCACGCCGGCCTCGACAAACGAATCGACCTGGCGGCCGTAAGCGTTGCGCTCGACCGTTACCGGCAACAGGTCGAGCGAGGGCTGCGGCGGGTTGGTGACCTCGCGCGCCAGCAGGATCAAGCCGGCGCAGGTCCCGAACACCGGCTTTCCCGCTCCCGGCGCGGCCTTGACCGCATCCCACAGCCCGGTCTCGCGCATCAGCTTGATCATGGTCGTCGTCTCGCCTCCTGGCAGGACGAGACCATCCACCCGCTCGATCTCCGCCGGCCGGCGGATCTCCCTGACGGAGACGCCGTGGCGCGCCACGGACCGAGCATGGGCCTCGAAATCCCCTTGCAGCGCGAGGACGCCAATCGTGACCGGCGCGACCATCTTCGCGATCCCTCTGCCCCTCTGCGCGCCGCTACCAGCCGCGCGTCTGCAGCAGCTCGGACGCGGGCAGCTTGGCGATGTCGAGCCCGGGCATCGCGTCACCCAGCCCCTCGGAGAGCTTGGCCAACATGTCGGGATCGTTGAAGTAGGTGACCGCCTTGACGATCGCCGCCGCCCGGGGGGCCGGATCGGAGGACTTGAAGATACCGCTGCCGACGAAGACGCTCTCGGCACCGAGCTGCATCATCAGCGACGCATCGGCCGGGGTAGCGATCCCGCCGGCCGAGAAGTTGGGCACCGGCAGCTTGCCGTTTTGCGCGACCCAGCGCACGAGCTCGTAGGGCGCGCCCAGCTCCTTGGCCTTGGCCATCAGTTGCTCGGGACGAAGCTGCGTGAGCTCGCGGATGCCGTCCATCACCGCGCGCATGTGGCGCACCGCCTCGACGATGTTGCCCGAACCCGCCTCGCCTTTGGTGCGGATCATGGCCGCTCCCTCGCCGATGCGGCGCAGGGCCTCGCCCAGATCGCGGCAGCCGCACACGAACGGCACCTTGAAGGCGAACTTGTCGATATGGAAACGCTCGTCGGCCGGGGTGAGCACTTCGCTTTCGTCCACGAAATCCACCCCCAGCGCTTGCAGAATCTGCGCCTCGGCGAAGTGACCGATGCGCGCCTTGGCCATGACCGGAATCGAAACCGCCTTCATGATCTCCCTGATCTTGGTGGGATCGGCCATGCGCGCCACCCCGCCGTCCTTGCGGATGTCGGCCGGTACCCGCTCCAGCGCCATGACCGCCACGGCGCCGGCATCCTCGGCGATCTTGGCCTGTACGGCCGTCGTGACGTCCATGATGACCCCGCCCTTGAGCATCTCGGCCAGGCCGGTCTTGACCCGCAGTGATCCGATCTCCATGACGTTTCCCCCCCTTGCTTTCATACGAAAGGCACGGCGTCCCGCATCGGACGCCGGCTGGCACGCCCGGCCCGCAGCCGGGTCTTGATGATCTCACCCAGCAGGCGTACGCCCTTGCGGATCCGGCCTTCGCTCTCGCGATTGAAGGCCAGCCGCATCCCGTGGCGTCCGCCGCCATTCGGATAAAAGGCCGCCCCGGGCGTGAAGAGCACGCCGCGCGCGGCCGTTTCCCGCAAGAGCTCGAGAGTATCGATCCGCTCGGGCAGCTCTGTCCACAGCGTCATGCCGCCCAGCGGCCGGGTCCAGGTCGCGCCCTTGGGGAACGACTCCTCCAGCGCCGCCAGCATGGCGTCGAGCCGGCGGGTGTTGATCTCGCGCACCCGCGCGATGTGCCGCTCGAGGCGACCCGTGCGGCAGAAGCGGTCGAGAATCTGCTGGGAAAAGGTCCCGGTGGAAAGATCCGTGGCCCAGCGCAGCCGCCGCAAGGGTGCATCCAGCTCGGACGGCACCACCATCCAACCCAGGCGCAGGCCCGGGAAGAGGATCTTCGAGAAGGTGCCCAGATGGATCACCTGGCCGCGGCGGTCGTCGGCCAGCAGCGGGCGTGGCGGAGCGCCGCGATAGTGCAGCGGTGAGGTGTAGTGATCCTCGACGACGGCCAGCCGCCACCGCTCCGCTAACTCAAGCAGCTCATGCCGGCGCGCCTCGCTGAGCGAAACCCCGGTGGGGTTCTGGTAGCACGGCATCAAGTAGAGAAAGCGGGCCGGCTCGCGCCGCAGAGCCTCCGCCAGGGCTGGGACCACGAGGCCCTCGGCGTCGACCGGCACCGTCTCGAGTCGCGCGCCGGCCTCGCGCAGCACCGCGTGGGCGCCGGTATAGGTGGGCGCTTCGATGAGCACGCGGTCGCCCGGCGTGACAAACAATCGCGCTACCAGATCGAGCGCCTGTTGCGAGCCGCTGACGATGAACACTCGCGCGGGATCCATGCCCCCCACGCCCGAGCGCGCCATCCAGTCGGAGATCCAGGCGCGCAGCGGGCCGTAGCCCTCCGTGGGGCCGTACTCGAGGAGCTGCGGATCGGCCTGGTCGAGCACCTCCTGCAGGCAGGCGTTGAACTCGTCCATGGGAAACAACCGGCTGTCGGGCACGGCGCCGTTGAGCAGGATCGGGTGGTCGCCGCCGGCGTTCTCAGCCGCGCGCATCCAGGCGGCCGGGTCGGCCTCTCGGCCGCCCGACATCCGCAACAAACCCTGCCAGGAGAATCGCGCCGGCCGGACCGGTGCCGCAGACCCGCCGGAATCCAGCGAGTTCGCGGGGGCCGGTGAGAAGGTGCTCCGGGAGAGCGCGCGCCGCGGGTTTTCGTCGCCCGCGATGAACGTGCCAGCACCCACCGCGGATCGCACCTGGCCCTCGAGCTCGAGGAGGCGGTAGGCCGCCACGATGGTATTGCGATGGACGCCGAGCTGCCCGGCCAACGCCCGGGTCGAAGGTAGCCGGGCGCCGGGCGCCAGCACGCCCGTGACAATCCGGCGCCGGATGTCCTCGGCGATCTGCCGGTAGCACGGCACGCCCGTCTCGCGATCGACGCGAATCTGAAGCGGCGACATCGCGTGTCCCCCAACCTGGGCCGACCTCGAAACCTCCCGTCGGCAACCCTTCCATTATCGCCAAAATGGACTCCTATGCAAGTCCAATATTGCGCGTTTCTGCCATTTCTCGATCTATTGGACTAGTCCACTTCCCCTGGCCATGGCAGCCACCCGTACCCGGCGCGACCACCGAGCGGACTCGCGTCCTCCGGCGGGGGACGCCTTCCCCGCCGACGCGACGCGGGCCGGCGGGGCCCCGGTGGGGCCTGCGTTTTGGCTTTGCGGGGCGTTGGACCATAGCTTACGTTGCAGATCAGGAGTGCGCCCCCTCAGGCATCGCCAGCACCGAGCGCGTGGATGGGGGCTGCGTCACAGGTCAGAGCCAGGATGAGTCTCAGGGCACTTGGATCGCCCAGGAGGTCAGGCATGGAAGCCCTTCATGTTACGGCGAACAAAGAGATCAGCAAGATCGTCATCCAGGGCGTGCCTGACAAGGCGGGAATCGCTGCGGACATCTTCGGCACGCTCGGGGCCCAGGGGTTCAATGTCGAGCTGGTGGTCTCCACCGGGGGCACGCGCGGCACTGCCGACATCTGTCTGGCCGTGTCCGAGGCGCAGGAAGCCGAGATCCGCCGGGCGCTCGAACAGATGAAGAGCGAGACGCTGGCGGGCGAGATCGTCAGCGACTCGAGCGTCGCGCTCGTTTCCGTCATGGGCCAGAACCTCGCCAAGGTGCCGGGTGTCGCCGGACGCATGTTCCGCGCCCTGTCCTCGAAAGGCATCAACATCGAGATCATCTCCACGTCCCTGGCCTCGGTGACCTGCATGATTCCCCGTGCCCGCACGGAGGAGGCTTTGGCCGCCCTGGAGGGGGAATTCCTCAGCGAGCGAACACAGAGCTGAGGAGAGCCACCCCCCCTCGCAAGGGCCCGTGGTTGCGGCAACGGGGCGCCTCTGGTAGGTTGCATCGACTTTGGAGCTGTGGGTCCGCTCTCGGGGCTCGCGAGGTCTCGCTGAGACTGCCCCGAACGGAACCCGTGCAACTCGCGGAGAACAGACATGGCCGACCCGAGACAGCCTGACTCACACCCGGCTCGATCCGCCGCCGATGCTCCTCCGGGGGCCGCGGCGCACTCGTGTGGCTGCCGCGCGCGACCGGCCTCATATCAGCCTCGCGCGGGTGCCGCGCCCGCCGAGGGCCCCGAGCTATCCGAGACCTACTCGGGAATCCCTCTGCAACCGCTCTATACCAGCGCGGACCGCTGCCAACCGCTGTGGCCGGCCCCCGGGATGGGTGACGATGCGCTCCCCGGCCGCTACCCCTTCACCCGTGGGGTGCACGAGACCATGTACCGCGGGCGGCGCTGGACCATGCGCATGTTCGCCGGCTTCGGCACGCCCGAGGACACCAACCGCCGCTTCAAATACCTGCTCGAACACGGTCAGACCGGCCTGTCGACCGCCTTCGACATGCCGACCCTGATGGGCTATGACCCGGACCATCCGCTGAGCGCGGGCGAGGTCGGGCGCGAGGGCGTGGCGATCGCGTCGCTCGAGGACATGCTGCGGCTCTTCGACGGCATCCCGCTCGACCAGGTCAGCACCTCGATGACGATCAACGCGACGGCGATCATCGCGCTCTCCTTCTACGTGGCCGTGGCGGAACGTCAGGGGGTGCGCCCGGACCAGCTCCGGGGAACGGCCCAGAACGACATCCTCAAGGAGTACATCGCGCAGAAGGAGTGGATCTGCCCGCCCGAGCCGGCCATGCGCATCATTCGCGACGGTCTCGCCTACTGCACCGAGCACATGCCGCAGTGGAACACCATCTCGATCAGCGGCTATCACATCCGCGAGGCCGGCGCGACTGCGGTCCAGGAGCTGGCCTTCACGCTGGCCGACGGTATCGGCTACGTCCAGGCCGGCATTGACGCCGGGCTCAATCCGGATGCCTTCGCCCCACGCCTGAGCTTCTTCTTCGATGTCCACAACGACTTCTTCGAGGAGATCGCCAAGTTCCGGGCGGCGCGGCGCATGTGGGCCAAGATCATGCGCGAGCGCTTCGGCGCCAAGAGCCCCCGGGCCTGGCTGCTCCGCACGCATGCCCAAACCGCGGGCGTGTCGCTGACCGCTCAGCAGCCCTACAACAACGTCGTGCGGGTGGCTTTGCAAGCTCTGGCCGCTGTTCTGGGCGGCACCCAATCGCTGCACACCAATTCGCTCGACGAGACCTATGCGCTGCCCACCGAGGAGGCGGCCAAGATCGCGCTGCGCACCCAGCAGATCATCTCGGAGGAGACCAACATCCCGATCGTGGTCGATCCGCTGGGGGGCTCCTACTTCCTGGAGCATCTCACGGATCAGGTGGAGGAAGAGGCCTGGAAGTACATTCACCAGATCGACCACCTAGGCGGAATCGTGCCGGCCATCGCGCAGGGCTACCCGCAGAAGGAAATCGCGCGATCGGCCTATGAATTCCAGCAGCAGGTGGAACGTGGTGAGCGTGTGATCGTCGGGATCAACAAGTACGTCGAGGAGGAAGGCGGCGACCCGATCCCGACGTTGAAGATCGACCACGCCGTGGAGCACCAGCAGATCGAGCGGATCAGGGAATTGCGCGCGCGCCGTGACCCGGCCGCCGCGCGCGACGCCACCGATGCGATCCGCCAAGCGGCGGCCGGCACGGAAAACCTCGTCCCACACATCATCGCCGCGGTCAAGACCGGCGTCACCCTCGGGGAGATCAGCGATGTCTTCCGCGAGGTTTTTGGGGTATATCGCGACCCGGCGTTCTTGTAGGGGGGGGCCAGGGATGGATCCCAGGGAACCAAGCTCGGCGATCGTCGACGCGCTGCGGCTGGGTCTGAATCCAGACCAGGTGCGCCGTTTCACGATTCCGGTAACGGTGCAGCAGGATGTGTTCACGATCCGCGCCGGCGTCGAGGGCGATTGCCCCATGCTCCTGTGCCTGCACCCGCCCCGGCTCACGGAATTCCAGTTCGTCCAGAAGGTGCGCGATTTGTGCAAGCTGCGGGCGCATCTCGTTTTCCCGCGCGGCTTGCACGCTCACCTCGTCGACCTTGGTGGGGCCCGCACAGTCGGCTACGACTGGGTCCACTACACCGGCGACAACCCCTCTTTCCGTCACAGCCTCAAACTGGCCACGGAATACGTCGATCGGGTCATGGCGGAGGCGCTGTCGCGTTTGCCAGTCGATCGGCGGGCGATCTACCTGCTGGGTACGGAAGGCGGCTCGCTGTTCGCGGCCATCTACGGCGTGGCTCGCTGGGAGATGTTCGCCGGTGTCATCACCGTGGGCGGTCACCTGCTGCCCGAGGTGGTCGCCGAAAACCTGCCTGACACGCAACGCGTCCCGTTTCTGTGCCTCAACCGCCGCCGCGTTCGCCCGCCGCGATTCCGCGAGGAGCTTGGGGTGGGTCCGGCTCGCATCGAGGACCTGCGTCGGCTCGGGTTCCCGGTGACCCACGAGGTCTTGCGCGGCGATCTACCCCCCTGGCAGGAAGAGGTCGGCGTCATCGTTTCTTGGCTGACGCAGAAGGCCGGCTTCCAGGTCGACCAAGAGAAGGTGTAGCCCGCTCGGACGGGACGCTCCGGACGGGCCGGCAGGCGGCCCCTCGCGCGGAGCGACCGCCTTGCCGGTTGGATCACGTCGCGCTACCCCTGGCCGGCCAGCTCACGCAACGCCCCCACCACCGCCCTCGGCGCAGCTCAACGGGCGATCCAGACCTAGCCTCTTGATCTTGCTGATGAGGGTCGTACGGCTCAGGCCCCCCAGGAGTCGCGCCGCCTGCGTGCGATTGCCGCTGGTCTGTCTGAGCGCTCGCAGGATCAGTCGACGCTCGATCTCGTCGAGGTACTCCTCCAGACGACGGCCGGCCGGCAGCAGCGACTCACCCACCGGATCCACCGGCTGCCGGGGCTGGGGCCGGGACCGCAGCACGTCACCGCCGCCGCGGGTCATCCAGGTCGCGCGGGCCGTATCCGGTCCGCCGGCGACGTGCGCTTCGCGGGCGACGGCCGGCGGGCACATGGCGTGCGGAAAGAGCATCTCGGTGCTGATCTCCGCGCCGCCGCAGCTTTCCCGGAGCGCGAGCGAGCGTTCGATCACGAATTTCAGCTCGCGCACGTTGCCGGGCCAATCGTGGGCCAGCAGCGCGTTGCGCGCCCCGGGGGTCAGCCCCGGGCAATGCGGAGATACCCGCCGCATGAAGTGCTGTGCCAAGGGCAGGATGTCGTGGGGTCGCAGGCGCAGGGGCGACAACCACGTTCGCACCGCCCCCAGCCGGAACAGCAGGTCGGTGCGAAAGCGCCCCGCCCGCACCGCCTCGCTCACATCGGCGTTGGTGGCCGCCACGATGCGCACATCCACGGTCCGCTGGCGCACCTCGCCCAGCCGGCGCAGTTCGCCTGTCTCCAGCACGCGCAGCAGCTTCACCTGGGCGCGCGGATCCATCTCGCCCACCTCATCCAAGAACAGTGTGCCGCCATCGGCGGCCTCGAAGAGCCCCGGCTTGTCAGCCGCCGCGCCGGTGAACGCCCCCCGTGCGTGCCCGAACAGCTCGCTCTCCTGAAGCTGAGCCGGCAGCGCGCCGCAATTCACGGCCACCCATGGCCCGCGCCGGCGCAGGCTCATAGCGTGGATGGCGCGCGCGACGACCTCCTTGCCCGTTCCGCTCTCGCCCTCGATCAATATCGGCAGATCGGTCGGGGCAAGCTGCTCGAGGAAGCGCAGCGCTTCGATCAGCTCCTCATCCTGCGTGATCACGCCCAGGCTCAGGGCCCCCGGCAAGCGCGCGCCCGCGGCATCACTGGGAAAGGGCTCCAGACCCGACGCCAGGCCCCCGTGCTTCGGCCCGAGCCCGACCCCGCGCTCAGGCTCGGGCCAGAGGGTGAGCTGGCGTACGGCCGGCGGCGGTGGCTCCGTGACCGTCAGGGCCGCCAGCACGCGCAACCAGGACGACAACTCCGGATCGGGTTTGCGCAGCGCCGCGATCAGCACCCGCAAAGCCACGGCGGCGCGCCGGCGGGCGCGGCGCCGGCGGCCTAGCGCCAGGTCCAGCTCGATGCAGCCTCGCTCCACACTCAACCTGCTCATGAGCTCTTGGTTTTCCACACGCGCATCCTCCCTGCTGTGCCTTCTCCTGAACGAACGCCACTGGCCGTTCGAACGCGAGGACGGTTCGAGACCGGCCGGCCCCGGATCGGCGGGACGCGCTGGAGGGCTCCTGGTCGAGCGAGCCTGTGCTGTCTGCAGGAGACGGCGCCCGGGGAGAGGCGAGCGCCGTGCATGGCGGATACGGGCCAGTGCACGAAGAATGCCAGCGCCCCCCTGGGCCCATTGCACCGCGCGCAATTCGCACGATGGGCCGAGCGCCCTGCATGGCAGGGCGGTTGTGTACGCGAGTGGTCGACACCCTCCAAGGTGCGCAATCGCTACTCAAGTCGCCATTAAGCCGGTTTTTGCTTCTGCTGGGGTCGGTCTGGTACGGGCTCTGCAAAGGATCAGCCGACCACGCGCTCCGGAGGTGAACCTACCAGGAGCATCGGCCGGCCCCGGTGGGGGTCGTTTCTTCAGCAAGGGAGCAAAGGGCATGAAAGCACTCGCGATCCGCTACTTCGTGTTGGGCGCCCTCCTGTGCGCCGCGCTGAGTCTGACGCTTGTGAGCGTCGGGTGCAGCAGTGACTCACCTGCGAAGGTCCCCGATAGTCCTCCTCAGCAGGAGCAACCGGACGTCTTCACGCCAGGCAAGGAGCATTGCTCGGATGCGCCTCTGCCGTTCGATGGCGAGGGCGGCGACCTGTAGGCTCGTCACTCCGGCGCTGACCAAGGTTCCGGGGCTGAGGAGGGCCGGAACGTCCGCGCGCCGCAGGTGGTTTCTCGGCGGCTGAGCACTTCAGGTGCTCGACAGCGGGTATCCCCGCCTCCTCACTTGCCCTTTGCCCCGAGGACCCGTTGGCCGCCGAAAGACCATCGGCATGCGCCCCGGGCAGCCCCAAGCAGGGTTGTCCGGGGCGCTGAGTTTTTTTGCCCCTCGCCCATCGGCGTTCCCCCCTGGCCTCAGCTTTCGCCATCCTTGGCGAGCGGTTTGGCGCCGAGAAGGCGCGCCCGCTCCCCCGCGGCCCAGGCCGGATCGGGTCCTTCCAGTATGGCGGCCAAGGCTTCATGCAGCCATCCGTTGGTGGCCAGAATCCCGCTGGCCTCGTGGGCATCGGGGCCCCCGGCGCAATCGGTGACGCGCCCGCCGGCTTCCTCGACGAGCAGCATCCCGGCCGCCACATCCCACGGCTTCAGATAGAGCTCCCAAAACGCTTCGAAACGACCGGCCGCCACGTAGGCCAGATCCAGCGCGGCCGACCCGCCCCGGCGGACGCCCTGGGCGACGAGCGCCACGCGGCCGAAATTGCCCAGATTGCTGTTGGCGAGCTCCTGGAGGCGATAGCCGAAGCCGGTCGCGACGAGGCTGCGCACCAGATCGCCCTCGCGCGACACGCGCAGGCGACGGCCATTGAGATACGCCCCCTCGCCGCGCTGGGCTCGGAAGGTCTCGCCCATGATCGGCGCATGGACGACCCCGGCCAGCAGGCGGGGCCGATTGCCCGGGCGGAAGAAGCCCGAGGCCGCCGGCCCCCAGTCCGCCTCATTCGCGACCGGCGGGCCCGCGTACCCGTCGGCCAGCGCGATGCTGATGCTGACCATCGGGTGGCCGTGGACGAAATTGGTCGTGCCGTCCAGCGGATCGACGATCCAGACGCGGCCACTCGTTCCGGCCTGGCGGATCGACTCCTCGGCGAGGATGGCGTCATCGGGAAACGCGGCCTGGATCCGGCCACCGATGAACTCTTCGATCTGGCGATCGACGACGGTCACCATGTCGCGGCGGCCCTTGAAGTCGATCTCGCTGGCCGTCAAGCGTCCCAAGCCCGCCAGCAGCAGCTCGCCGGCCTCGCGGGCCATCGATCCGATGAAGTCTGGCACCGTGCGCACCTCCACTGGGAAAAGCGCCTTGCTCCGCCGATCTGGCAGAGTGTAGCGTACACGCTCAATCCTTGGACAGGCCAGGGCTGACGCACCGTGCGAGGTGCCGGCCGTCGGCGTATCGGGGCCGCCCGCGGGCCAGACATGAGGAAATCGGCGGATGGAAAACATCATGGACAAGCTGACCGCGCTCTGCAAACGGCGCGGCTTCATCTACCCCAGCTCCGACATCTACGGCGGCATCAACGCCTGCTGGGACTATGGCCCGCTCGGGACGCGCCTAAAGAACAACATCAAGAGCGAGTGGTTTCGCGCCATGACCCGCCTGCGCGACGACGTCGTCCCGCTCGACGCCGCCATCTTGATGCACCCGCGCGTCTGGGAGGCCTCCGGGCACGTCGCCGAGTTCACCGACCCGCTCATCGACTGCAAGAACTGCAAGGCCCGCTTCCGCGCCGACGACGTCGACTTCGACTTCCGCGATCCCAAGACCGCCTGCCCGCGCTGCGGCCAGCGCGGCACCTTCACCGAGCCGCGTCTCTTCAATCTCATGTTCAAGACTTTCATGGGGCCGGTCGAGGACGCGGCCAGCGTGGTCTACCTGCGTCCAGAAACGGCCCAGGGGATCTACGTCAACTTCGACAACGTGCGCACTTCGGCGCGCATGAAGGTGCCCTTCGGCATCGCCCAGATCGGCAAGGCCTTCCGCAACGAGATCACCCCTGGCAACTTCATCTTCCGCACACGCGAGTTCGAACAGATGGAGATGCAGTTCTTCGTCAAGCCGGGCGAGGATGCCAAGTGGTTTGAGATCTGGAAGCAGGAGCGCATCACCTGGTACCGGGCGATGGGCATTGCCGAGGAGCGCCTGCGCTTCCACGAGCACGGCCCCAACGAGCTGGCGCATTACGCCCGCGCCGCGTTCGACATCGAGTTCATGTTCGGTTTCGGCGCCGACCCCTGGCACGAGCTCGAGGGCGTTCACAACCGCGGCGACTTCGACCTGAAGCGCCACCAGGAGTTCTCGGGCAAGAGTCTGGAGTACTTCGACGAGGAGACGCGCGATCACTTCGTGCCCTACATCATCGAGACCTCGGCGGGCTGCGACCGCACGCTGCTGGCGGTCCTCGTCAATGGCTACCGCGAGGAGGAGATCAAGGGCAGCCAGCGAGTCTTTCTCGGTTTCCACCCGCGCTTATCGCCCATCAAGGCGGCGATCTTCCCGCTGGTGAAGAAGGACGGCATGCCCGAGATCGCCCACCGGATCACCGACGAGCTGCGCCGCCACTTCGACGTCTTCTACGACGAGGCGGGCAGCGTCGGGCGGCGCTATGCGCGGCAGGACGAGATCGGCACCCCTTTCTGTCTCACCGTGGACGGCCAGACGACGCAGGACGAGACGGTCACGATCCGCCACCGCGACACGTTGGAGCAAGAGCGGTGCGCCATCGACCGGCTGCGCGAGCGCCTGACGGAGCTGATCGAGGGCTAGGCGGTCGGGCCGATCGCTGTACGGGCTGGCCTCGGGCTAGCCCGCCGCGGCCAGGGCGGCCAACGCCTCCGGCTCGCTGGCGTAACGCGGGAGGACCTCCCACAGGCAGACGATCTTGAGCAGCGCGGTGACGTGGTCCGGGACCGCGACGATGCACAGGCGTCCGCCCGCCCGCGTGACCGACGTGTAGCAGGCAGCCAGGATGCCGATGCCGGGGCTCGAGATCTTCTCCACGTTCGCGAGGCTGAGCACGATGTTGTGGTTGCCACCGTGGACCGCATCGCGCACGTCGTCCAGGAACTCATAGCACTCCTGCGTGCCGGTCATCTTGCCCGAGAGCCGGAACACCATCGCCTCCGGATCGCGACGCTGGTCCCGCTGGACTTCCATGCTGCGCCGTTCTCTCATCGACCACCTCCTAAAGCACGAGGACGCGACGTAACCAACCGGCACTTCTGAGGCTAACATCCGCGTTGGGCGGCGTCAACGCGCCCACGTGCCCGGCGTCAGTCCAGATCGATCACGACCGGTGCATGATCGGAGGGCTGCGGCCCCTTGCGCGCGTTGCGATCAATGACCACCCGGCGGCAGCGGTGCACCAGCGGTTCGGTCACCAGGATGAGGTCGATGCGCAGGCCCTCGCCTTTGTGGAACGCCCCGCCCCGGTAGTCCCACCAGCTGTAGTGCCCCCCCGCCTGCTCGTGCAGGCGGAAGGCGTCGCTCAAGCCCCAGGCCACCAGATCGCGCAGCGCGGCGTGCTCATCGGGATGGAAGAGCAAGTGGCCGCGCCAGAGCTCGGGATCATGGACGTCACGATCCTCGGGAGCCACGTTGAAGTCGCCGCAGATGAGCACGGGGTCCGTCGGCCGGCGGGTGCGCTCGAGCAGTGCGCGCAGGCGGCCGAACCAGGCCAGCTTGTAGGCGAAGCGCTCGCTGCCCACCTCCGTACCGTTGGGCACGTAGACGTCGATCACCCGCACGCCGCCATAGGTCGCCCCGATCAGGCGCCGGTCGGCCTCCGGGGGATCGCCGGGCAGCCCACGCACGACATCGCCAAGCTCCCCGAATGCCGCGCGGCCGATCAGGGCGACGCCGTTGTAGGTCTTCTGGCCGAAGCACTCGACCTGATAGCCGCGGGCCTGGAAAGGCTCCACCGGGAAGTCGGTATCAACGACCTTGGTCTCCTGCAGGCACAGCAGGTCCGGGCGCCACTCGTCGAGCCAGGCTTCGACGCGCGGCAGCCGCGCCCGGACGGAGTTCACGTTCCACGTCGCGATCCGCACTCGCCCTCCCGCTCGCGCGCCGCTCGCCCCCCGCGCGGAGGCCCAGCCCGCCGGATCCGCGCGCCGCCAACGCCCTCCCGCTCGGTCGACCGTCAGGCCAGGAGCGCGCCGCGCCGCATGATCTCGCGCCGCCTCCCCGTGGGGCCGAAAGCCGTGATCGTCGGGTTCTTGATGATGCAGTCGAGGTGGATGAACGCTTCGGCATCCTGGTCGTAGTTGGCCCCGATGGCGATGTGGCACGTGCCCAGGATCTTCTCGTCCTCGAGCATGTTGCCCGTGACGCGCGCCGCCGGATTGAGTCCGATGCCCAGCTCGCCCAGATGGCGGGCGTGGCGCTCGTAGCTGAGCACGCGCTTCTGCGTCCAGCCTGGCTTGCCCTCCATTTGACGGGCCATCTGCTCTCCGGCCCGCAGCGACTCCTCGAAGGTCTTGGCCCCGGCACCGCCGCGCACCTTGACCGCACGCCCCTTGCGCACCTCGACCGTCACCGGCCGGGCCGGCACGATGGCGCCGCCCTGCACGACCGACAGCGAGCCGTCAAAGACGAGCACGCCCTCGGCGTCGTACTTGGCGGGCGAAATGTACGCCTCGCCCGCCGGCAGATTCCCGCCGGTGCCGGGCTTGTTGAAGGAACCATCGTCAAGATGCGCCTTGCGGCCGCGCAGCCCGATCTCGGCGTCGGTGCCGCCCGGCGCGGTGATGTGCACGCGCTCGGCGCCGTCGAGCAGGCGCTTCAGGGCCCGCGCCCGGCGGCGCATGAGGGCGTAGTCGACCGGCACGGTGCGGATGAAGGTGTCGAGCGTGACCGAGGGTGACCAGAACGCGCGGCTGCGCTTGGCGCCCATCAGGGCGTCGAACAGGTGCGACCACTTACCCTTCACGCCTGGGAAGGTGTAGGCCTGAGCGAGCCCGAAGCGATCTTTGCCCAGCTTGGCCGCGCTGATCGAGATGATCACCTCCGGCTCGGCGTGCAAGGCGTGAATGACTTCATCGGCCGCCACGTCGAGCGAGGTCTTGCGCGGCTGGACGATCACCACCGGCTGCGCGCCGGCCGCGGCCGCGGCCTCGTAGAGCGCCTGCGAGATGAGGAACACATCGTGCTCGGGGTTGGTGACGATGACGATGCGCTCCCCGCGCCGGACCTTCATCACATCGGCCATCGCCACCTCGGCCGCACGGGCCAGGGCGCGCGGGCGGTCCTTGGGCGCCGGTGACCACACCGGGGCGACCTTCTTCATCGCGCGAGTCCTGCTCCGAGGCGCTCGACTCGGGCGCGTTCCACTTCTGCGCGTCACCATGCTCACTACCTCCTGCCTGGCCGCGGGTCGGCCGTCTGGACGCTTCTGGGCGTGGCGGTTCACCGGCCACAGCTTGAATCAACAGCCCAGCCTATCGTCTGACAGATCGCACCTGCAAGCGGAAGTCCGCGGTGGCCCCCGGCGACGTTCGCGCCCGGAACGGCTACGAGCCCTCGATCACCTCGCCGGGCTCCGCGAGCCAGAGCGGTCGCCCGAGATTGCGCAGCAGGCTCTCGAGGAAGACGCGTTCGCCGTCGCCAAGCGGCGACAGCTTGAACCGTTCGGTGTTGATCCACCCCGGCGAGGGCCCGGTGATGAGCGCCACCGGCCGGTCGGCGGGCAACCCCGCCCGGGCCTTGGCGAGGCGCAGCGCCTCCCACAGCCCGCCCTCGACATCGGCCAGTCCCAACGCGATGGCCCGCGTGCCGCTCCACACGCGACCCTGGGCGATCGCCTCGATCTGCGCTGCGGGCAGACCGCGTGCCGCGGCCACCTTGGCCACGAACTCGGTGTACATGGTGCGGATCAGCTCTTCGGCGCGCCCGCGTTCTTCGGCGGACCACGCGCGGTGGGGCAGGGGTGTGGGATAGAACGGCAGGCCCCAGCCGCTCAGGTAGTCGGCGTGCGCGCCCCGTTTGACGCCGTCGTAGGCAAACCCCAGCTTCTGCCCGAGGCCCTTGTCCCAGGCATACGCGCCGATGACCCCGATCGATCCCGTGCGCGTGAGCGGACAGGTAACGACCGTGTCGGCTTCCATGCTCAGGTAGTACCCGCCCGAGGCGGCCACTGACCCTTGTGAAACGATCACGGGCTTGATCTTGGCCGTCGCGCGCAACTCGCGTGTGACCAGATCGCTCGGCAGCCGTTCGCCCCCCGGCGAATCGACCCGCAGAACGAGCGCCTTCACGCGCCCATCCTCGCGAGCCCGCTTGACCGCCGCGGCCAGGACGGGCCCGCGGATACCGCTCTCCATCGCGCAGTCACCCACCGCGTGCAGCACAGCGATCCGGTCGGGCTCACCCCACTCGAGCGCCGTGCGCGCGGGGTCGCCCAGAACGCCGGCCAGCGTGCTGACCATGGCGGCGGCTTCTGGCTCCCGCCGCCGCTCGACCTTGCGCGCCGCCTTGAAGGCCTGCTCGAACGTGCCGATCGAGTCGATCAGCCCGGCTTCCCGCGCTTCGGCCGGCGCAAGCTCGCTGCGCTCGTCCACCAGCCGGTCCCACGACGCACGGTCGATCCCGCGCGCTTCGGTCACTAGGCGAGCGACGGTCTCGTAGGCATCATCCACCAGAACCTGGCGTTGCTCGCGATCCGCATCCGACATCGCGGTGCGCGCACCGATCTCCGCGGCCGACTTGTAGGTAAAGAAGCGCAGCTCATCGAAACCCACCCCAGCTTTGGCGAACAGGTTGGCATAGAAGGTGCGCCCGAGCGTGAAGCCGCGCAGGGTCAACCCCCCCAGCGGGTCGAGCCACACCTGATCGGCGACGCTCGCGAGCATCGTGCCGTACATCCCAAGCCGGTCGGCGTAGATGACGACCTTCTGGCCGCGCGCGCGCAGGGCGGCGAGCTGGGCCCGCAACTCCCACGCCGTCTCCCCGTTTATGCTCGCGCCGGAGAGGTTCACGACCAGCCCGCCGCTGCGTGGATCGTCCGCACATGCGTTGATGGCAGCGAGGGCACCCAGTAAGGTCCGACGGCGGTCGAAGAAACGATAGCGCTGATAGGGCAGCGATCCCTGGATCGACAGGCGCTGGTAGGAGCCGCCCCGGCCGATCAGCCCGTGGCCGAGCGGAGGCTGCCAGGTGCCTGACTCGATTGTGTAGACCGTCGCGGCGTGGTGAGCACTGGCGTCGCCATCATCTCGGTTGCCAGGGTCGCCGCGGTCGTCGCGATCGTCACGGTCATCCCACAGCGCCCGGGCGCTCGCGCGCAGGGTGCCGGTCGCGCCCAGCGTGACGCCGAGGGCGAAGGAACCATCGTCGCGCGCCTTGCCCGCCACCCGCACGCCCGGCGCGGCCACCACTTCGAGCCCATAGCCGGCCGTCGCGTCTTCAGCTCGCTGACCATGCCGGTAGACGGCATCAGCGAAGAGCGTGAGTCTGGGTCCCCAAGGCCGCACGCCGGCGTCGACTTGCACGTAGTTGCCTTCGCGCTCGAGATCGAGCGCCCCGCTGAGACCCAGCGCCAGGAATCGCCAGCGCGCGATGCCGCCGGCCAGGAGGTGGCGATCGCGCGCCCGAGCGCCCGCCGGCTCGCGATTCCATGCGTAGGCCAGGCCCACCGCGCGGCTGCGATTGCCGCCCGCCGCACCGATCACGTACTCGTCGATCCGGGAAGCGCGCGGCTCCGCGCCTGAGCCGGTCGGGGCGCCAGCCCACAGGCGCCGCGCACCCAGCGTGAGAAATCGATGGCTGATGAGCGCCGACCATGCACGCTTGTTCCCGGCACCCGTGCCGTGAACCTCGTCGGCGGGGTCGCACACGGAGATGAGAAACCCCGCCTGCCCCTGGGCCACGGGCGCGGCGGGATTGAAGAACGCGGCCGCGAGACTCCCCGAGGCGCTGGGAGACTCGATCAGCGCTCGGCTCTCTTCGGGATAGTCAGGCAGCGCGCCGTCGCCTGCAGCCGCGCCGGCCGCACTCAGACACCCCGTGCCCAGCCACGCCGCGCCGAGGCACGCCGCCAGCAGCAGCCAGCCCCGCCAAGGACGCTGCACTAGAAGGTCTCCCGGCCCGACGTGATCTGCACCGGCTCCATCACCATGACGGGCCGACCGCGGGCGCGCATGAGCTGCTCGAGGTAGAAGCGCTCGGCCGCCGGAAGCTGGGCAACCCGCTCATCGCCGAGGATGCGGTGCAGCAGAGATGTCTCGAGCGCCAGCGACCAGGGCCCGCCGGAGCCATCGTGCCCGGCCTGCGCCGGCGGCTGCGTCCCAACCGATTCCCCGCCCGAGCCGGTCAGGCGCTGCCATACCCCGAGCAGCCGGGGCTGCAGGGCGCCGAGGTTGAAGGCCCCCGGACGGGGCCCCTCCGTATAGGTGACAGCCCTCTGGGCCGGCAGCCCGGCCGCGTCCTTGGCCATGCGCAGGCTCGCCCACAGCCCCCCGAGCTCGTCGACCAGGCCCTTCTCCTGGCCGTCGGCGCCGATCCAGACGCGCCCCTGGCCCACCGCGTCGACCGCCTCCTTGGTCATGCCGCGGCCTTCGGCGACCTTGCCGACGAAATCGTCGTAGAGCCCCCGGATGACCTCCTCCGCGCGCGCGCGCTCATCGTCGGTCATCGGCCGCTCGGGAATCGTCTGACCGATGAGCGGCAGCGTGATCCCGCGATCCAGATCGGCGTGCTCGCCGCGTTTGACGAAGTCGTAGGTGAAGCCGATCTTGTCGCCAAAGCCGTTGTTCCAGATGTAGCCGCTGATCACGCCGATCGACCCGGTGATCGTCATGGGCGTCGCCAGGATACTGTCGCCGTACATGCTGATCCAGTAGCCGCCCGAGCCGGCCACCTGTCCCTGCGAGACGATCACGGGCTTGACCTTGGCTGTCTCGCGCAGCTCGCGCGAGACGAGATCGCTGGGCAGCGGGTCGCCGCCCGGGGAGTCGGCGCGCAGCACGACCGCCTTGACCCACCGGTTCTCGCGCGCGGCCTTGATCTGCTTCGAGAGCAGCCGGCCCTTGATGCCTGAGTCCATGGCGCACTCGCCGATCGCGTAGAGCACCGCGATGCGCGCGGGCTCGCCCCACTCGAGCGCGCTCCAGATCGGATCGCCAGTCACTCCTGCGAGCTGCAAGGTAGACACCTCCGCGGTCGCGCGCGGTGTGACCTTGCGCGCTCCCTTCTTGGCCTGCTCGTAGGTGCCGATCGAGTCGACCAGGCCGGCCGCCAGCGCCTCGCTGGCGGTGAGGACGCCCTTCTCGTCGATCAGCCGGTCCCACTCGGCGCGCGTGATCCCGCGGGCGGTGGTCGCCGCCTGGGCCACGGTCTCATAGATCCCGTCGACCAACGCCTGGAACTGCTCGCGATCGGCCTCGGACATCGACGTGCGCGAGAACGATTCCATGGCCGACTTGTACGTGAAGAAGCGCAGCTCGGCGATGCCGACCCCCAGCTTGTCGAAAGCCCCGCGCATATAGGTCCGCCCCAATGTCAAGCCGGGCATCTCGACATCGCCCTCGGGATCCATCCAGACCTGGTCCGCGACGCTCGCCAGCATGTAGCCGGCCAGCCCCACGCGATCGAAATAGATCGTCACGGTCTTGCCCGCCGCCCGCAGCCCGGCGAGCTGCTCGCGCAGCTCCCAGAGCATGGCCGCATCGATGCGCATGCCCGATAGATTGAGGACAACGCCGCCGACGCGCGGGTTCTCGGCGTGGCTGTTGATCTCCTTCAGCGTCGCCATGAAAGCGCGGCGGTCGTCGAAGAACCGGTAGCGCTGGTAGGCCAGGGGCCCCTTGAAGGCCAGCTCCGGATAGTGGCGACCCTTCGACAGCAGGCCGCTGCCCAGGCCGGGTTCTTTGGCTACTACATCGAGGCAGTAGGTCGTGGCGACGTGATCGCCGTCCTCGTTGAGCCCGAGGCGGAACTCGGGGCGCCCCCCCCCGTCGCCCAGCGTCACTCCGATGCGACAGCTATACTGGGTGACATCGCCCAGATCGTCGACCTTGGCGCCCAGCACGAGCCCGGGCACTGGGCGCAGCTCGAACCCGCCGCCCAGAGTGATGTCCTTGAAGCGGTCGCCGTAGCGTGTGACCGCGTCGGCGAAGAGCGTCAGGCGCGGGCCGAAGGGCCGCAGGCCGAGGTCGAGCTCACCGTAGTTGTTCTTGCGCTCGAGATCGAAGGCGGCCGAGCTTCCAACCGAGATCTGCCGCCAACGATAGACATCGCCGACGGTGAGGCGCTGATGGCGCACCAGGGTCTCATCATCGCCGCGGTTCCAGGAGTAGGCGATCCCGGTGGCGTGGCTGCGGTTGCCAGCGGCGAAGCCGAGGGTGTATTCATCGAGATGGGCCTCGTCGCCCTCCCAGTCGCGGAAGTTGAACCGGCGCCACCCGAATCCGAGGCTGTTCAGCGACAGCACGGCGGTGAGCTCGGCCGGTCGATCATCGTGGCGCCGGCGACGGCCCACCGAGTCCGACCAGGCCGCGAAGAGCCCGGGGTAGCCATTGATGCGCCACACCGCTGGATTGAACAGACCCGCCGCGCTGCTGGCCGATGCGCCCGGCGTCTCGCCCAGGATCCCCACCTCCTGCCGGTAGTCGGGCAGACCCAGAGGCCGCACCGTCTCGGAGGATGCGGGCACGGGGTTGGCAAGGCAGACCAATCCCACAGTCAGGACCGCGAACGTCACGCCGAGCATCCGTCCAGCACCAAGCCTGTTCTTCCGTGTCGTCATGGTCCCCTCCCCATCTGGCGTCACGAGAGCCCTACGCGCGTGCCCTCGTCCTGGTGCACTACGCCCTCCCGCTGATGACAGAGGTCACATATAGTGCGGATCCTACAGGCCTGCAAGCGGCTCCTGAGAGGTGTGAGCCATGCGCGAAGACCGAGATCAAGGCAACAGCAATCGCCGCGACGGCGGCGCCGAGTCCTGGCGGACCATCATCCTGCCCCTCCTGGCGGCCGCGGGGCTCTGGGGCCTGCTCTTCTACCCCTGGATCCGGACTGGAATCGGCTTCTGGCCCGGCATGACGATCGCTTCCGGTGCGCTGGCCACGTGGGCCGCCGTGATCGAACGCAGCCGCCTGGGCGCACGCTTGCACTGGAGGCTCGGGTCACCTGGCGGTCGGGCTGGGATCGGCGGCGGTGCTCTGCGGCCTCTTCTGGGGGGCGATCTACTGGCGCTGGCGCTCGCTGTGGCCGGGAATCATCTCGCATGCCCTCTGGGACGTCATGATCTTCGTGGTCGCACCGGTTTGATCCTGTCCCCGGGCACGCGCGGGGCGCCGCCCTCCTGCTCCACCGGAGGTGCCCGCGAGCCATTCGCGGCCAGGACGGCGCGGTCATCAGGCCGCCAGCCTGGCCGAGCACACCAAACTGCTTGTAACCCTGCGGGGCCGTCGAGCGTCCTAGAAGTCAGTTCGCCGGAACCGACCTGATCTGCTGCGCCAACCCCCCGTCGGAGCCCGCCGGCGTCACCGGAGACCGAAGCGGCCTGTGGTTGCCGGACCAAGATCGGGTCGGGAGGGGCGCGGTCCTTGGTCCGGGTTGAGGTTAATGCCACTTATCGTCGCGCAACACGGGAGGTGGGTGATGAGGCTCCATCGCATTGCGCTCTTTTCGATCCTGTTTGCGGTTCTCGGTACCCAGGCCAGTTCACCGTCCCGGCCGGACAAGATCGACAGCCTGGTGAACAACTATGCCGCCACCAAGGGATTCATGGGCACCGTCCTGGTCGCCGACAACGGAGAGGTCATCTTTGCCAAAGGCTACGGCCTGGCCGACGCGGGCCGGAAGATCCCGAACACCACGGACACCAGGTTCCCCATCGGGTCCATCTCCAAGCAGTTCACGTCGATGCTCGTCATGCAGCTCGTCGAGCAGGGGAAGCTGAGGCTCGCCGACCGGCTGTCCGATCTGGTGCCCGAGTTTCCTCGCGATCCCGGCGAGAAGATCACGGTTGGGATGCTGCTCAGCCACACGTCAGGGCTGCCCTTTCCTGAAGGGATCGAGAAGTACTACCCCGCAACGACCAAGGGAGAGTTCCTCCAGGTGTTCCTGCAGCAGCTCTCCGCGGAGGGGCTGCGCTTCGAGCCGGGCGAGGGGTACGGATATTCCAACGCCGGCTATTTCCTGCTCGGGATGATCATCGAGAAGGTCACCGGCAAGAGCTACGAGGAGATCCTCTCCGCGCAGATCCTCCAGCCGCTCGGGATGAACGCCACGGGATGCCAAAAGGAAGATCTCGCCATCGAAAACCTGGCCGTCTGCTACCAGAAGCTCCCCGAGGGATACGTCACCTGGAACGAGGAGATGTTCTCCTACGATCCCGGCATCGTGGGGTTCGGCTTCGGATCGCTGTACACGACCGCCGGCGACCTCTTCAAGTTCAGTATGGCCCTGGGGAACGAGGCGCTCCTGTCCCGGGAGTACCTGGATGTCTACCTCCAGATGAGACATGAGAAGAAACGCCCGCCGATCCCTAACATCTCGAACAATCTCGTGCAGGAGTTCTTCACCACGTGCGGCAGCGGGTACGTCGGCGAGATCGCCATCGTGGAGGACCCGGCCACCAAGGAGAAGGAAACGGTCTACTGGCACGACGGGACCGACAAGCTGTTCAAGTCGAATCACTTCCACTACAGCGAGAAAGGCCGGGTGATCATCATTCTGAGCAACTGCAGTTTCCTCGGGGAGGGAAACGAGATCGTGCTGAAGATCAGTCAACTCCTCAGCGGCAGGCCGTTCGATCATATCCTCATCAAGCACAGCCTCTCTCAGTACATCAGCGAGGATATCGCCATGCACGCGGGCATCCCAGCTGCCGTCGGGGAGTATCTGCGATTCAAGGCCGACACCCTCAACTTCATCGTCCCTGGCGAGGACTACCTGATAGGCCACGGCCTCGCTTTCGCGGAACGAGGCGATCTCGACAACGCGATCCTCATTCTCGAGACGACCCGGTCCGAATTCCCGGGTTCCTGGCAGGTCCATGAAGCACTGGGCAAGGTCTACGCCATGGAAGGAGACACCCCCGCCGCCATTCAGAGCTTCAAGAAATCGCTCGAGCTCAATCCCGGGAACGCCGGCGCGGCGGAGGCCGTCAAGAAGCTGGAAGGCAAGTAAAGAGCCGGAATCTGGCTCGTCCCCTACGGCACCTCGATCGCGGCGGTGCCAGCCTCGGCGTTGAGGCACCGAGCCTGCGCGAAGGTGCCCCCGGGCAACCCGGCCCACAGGGAGCCCTCGAACGTGATCTTCCCGGGGGCGTACTCGAAGTCCAGCGGAGCGAAGGTAACGAGCAGCGTGTCGCGCAGCTCCGCACCCGGGTCGAGGTGGGTCCGGCGGCCATCGAAGGGCGCCTCGCGCTGCCAGGAGACGGGTAGGATGTACAGGACGGGAGGGCGTTCGGGCTTCGGGCACTCGGGACAGGGCTTGTACCCGCCCCCGAAATCGAACCGCCCGCAGAGATCGAACGCCTTGCGGCTGTCATTGCGGGCGATGCCGATCACGCGCAGCGTGTCGATCCCGCTACCGCGGGACCGCTCCACCCGGACTGCGCACGCGAAGTCGGCGGGATCGAAGTCTTCCGGCGCATAGAGGCCTCGATCCGTGCGGCCCGCCGACATGAAGGCGCAGCCGCACAGCGCCGCGATGCAGCTTGACAGCACCCCGATGCATCCGCACAGCGCGGCAATGCGGCCGGACAGCGCAGCGATGCTATTCCACCTCGATCCCAAGCTTCTGGAGGCCTTCCCGGGACGTCCGGCAGGCGGGGTTGAGCTCGAGCGCCTTGCGATAGTGCTGGATCGCGCGGTCCTTCTGTCCCAGCAACCCGCAGCTTTCCGCCAGGCTGTCCCACGCATTGTAGGAATCGGGGTGCGCTTCGACGTTCAGCTCGAGGACTCCGGCGGCCTCCGCCACCAAGCTGTCAGGGATGAGGCGATAGGCCATCTCGTTGAACTCCCGTTCGTCGAAGTACCACGTGCCCGGGGCCTCGGCGCGCATCTCCCGGTAGGCTGCCAGGCCGCGGGCGATCCCCTCGGCGCGGATCACCTCCTCCATCCTGGTGGCGGCCGATGCTCCTGCATACCGGGCGCAGCGAAAGCCGACGTTGAAGTCGAGCCAATTGTTCTTGAGGCTGTACCGGTTGTAGACGCGGCTGCAGAATGGCCCGGTGTGCCAGCCGCCGCCGCGGATCACCTGGTAGCCGCCCACGTAAGGGCCCGTGGGATTCTCCACCGGACTGGTCTTGTAGTATTCAGCGGCAAAGCAATCCTGCACCCACTCGCAGACGTTGCCGGTCATGTCGTGCAAGCCGAAGCCGTTGGGCGGATGGCTGCCCACGGGTGAGGGGTGCTGGCCGGTCGGGGCATAGAGCGTCGAATCGAACGCATCGCCGAGAGCGTAGCTCTTACCGATCAGGCCGCCGCGCGCCGCGTACTCCCATTCGGCTTCCGTCGGCAGACGCGCTCCCCGCCACGCGGCGTACGCCTGGGCGTCGTGCCAACTGACACCGACAACTGGGTGGCGGGGGAATTCCGGCCCGCTGCAGAAGCGGTCGAGCCCCCAGAAGAAGGGCAGCGCGTGCCCGGTCGCCTCACAGAATCTCTGGTACTCGGCGTTCGTGACTTCGCACTTGTCGATGTGGAAGGGCGAGAGCCGCACCTGGTGGGCCGGGCTGTAGTCGCCGTGACCGTCCTCGCCCATCGTGAACTCCCCGCCGGCCAGCGGGATCATGTCCGCTGCGGCGGTGACGAACGGGGGCGACTCCTCTGCGGCGGAGCTTCGTGGCAGTGAAGTCGTTCCGAAGATAACCAGGATCGCCAGGAGGGCCGGGGGCATTCTGTAAGGCACGTTGACCTCGTGGAATCGTGACCGCATGCGCGGCGCCTCGCCGGGCCGGATGCCTGCCAGACCTCATGCGACTTGCCACGGCGCGGCGAAGAACCCAGGCTAACTCCGAAGCACTATACCCGTTTGGGGCGGACCGGATCCAGCTCGCACGAGTGACCGCGGGAAGACCTGCCGGAGCCGACGGGCATCAGCCCCCCCACGCGAAGCCCAGATGAGGCCCACGGTGGACGCCAAGACCCACCGCGAGGCTGGAGCTGGATTGACGCCGCGCCCCGGGGCGCAGCCATAATTACTTCTATGGTATGCAATTATGCGATTCGTGTCGCCACATACGATCCGGGCGTAAGCATCTTCTAATGCGCCGCGACGTGGGGGGCCGCGCTAAAAACGTATGGACGTCCTGCAACCTATCGAGTATTGTACTAGTACAGATAGGGCAAACGGGAGGCCAAGGCCCAGGATTGGAGGTCGCCGTGCTCACCCTCTCCATCGACACGCGCAGCGCGATCCCGATCTACGAGCAGATCATCGCCCAGATCCGTGCCGCCATCCTGGCGGGTGAGCTTGCGGCTGGTGCGGACCTTCCCCCGGTGCGCCAGCTCGCCGCTGAGCTGGAGGTGAACCCCAACACGGTGGCCAAGGCCTACCTGTTGCTCGAACGGGATGGGGTCATCCACACGGTCCGGCGCCGGGGCTGCTTCGTTGCCGATGGTGCCGCGGCGCACCTGCGCCGGGATTCGGACCGGCAGATGGAGGCGGCGCTGGATCGGGTTCTCACAGAGAGTGCGCGGCTAGGGATCCGCGGCGAGGATCTGCTAGCAGCATTGAAACAGCGCCTAGCCAGGCAGGGGGCGCCCACCAAGAAGGACATGCGGAGGTAGATCGCCATGAACCCTCATATCATCTTTGTCGTCATCGTCGCCCAGGTCGTGGTCTTCCAGTTCCTGGCAACACGCTGGATTCGCGCCATGCTGAGCTTCCGACTGGGCTTGAGCGATCTGCCGCCCCAGGCAGCACGTTCCTTGGCCGACCACAACCGGCGTGCCGCCCACGTGTGGCCCATCCTGGGAGGCCTGCTACTCCTCGCGGCGGTGGGACTCGCGCTCCTGCCCGGGCTCCCCTACGCCCAGCGCAAGATCGGCCTGGCGCTGGTGTCGCTCGCCTCGAGCGCCGGACTCGTTGTGCAGATGCTCATCGAGCGCGGAGCCTTGCGCGCGATCGCCGCGCAAGTGCCGCCCCCAGCGGTTCGGTCAGCCTCCCTCGCACCGCGCCGGTTGGAGCAATACTACTCCCCATCCCTGGAGACTTTGCCCACACTGGTCCTCTGTGTGACGGTCGCCTTCACGATCCTGGCCATGCGCCGGCTTCTGCCCGGCCTCCCCCCTGGCTTCGAGGCTGTGCGTGATGCCGCCGAGCTGTGGTTCGCGCCGCTGGCGCAGCTTGTCTTCGTCATCGGCGGCATGCTGGCCGCCCGAGGCCTGCTCCACGGCGGCGCACTCCTCTCCCAGCACTCGCGGGCCTCGCTCGGCGACCCGGCCGCGGCGCTGCGCATCGAGGATGCGCTGCGGCGTGTGAAGCTGCGCGGGCTCCTGGCGGTGCGCATTGCGATCGTGGTCATGTTCGGCCTCATGCAGGTGCGCCGAGTCTGTGCGCCGCTCGACAGCGGCGGCTGGCTCGCCGGGGCGGTCTGGGGCCTCGTGGCTGTGATGCTCGGACTCTTCGCCGGCCTCATGCTGCGTGCAGCGGCCCTGCGCAAGAGCAGCTTGCCCTAGGGCCGCGGTTCCCTGAAACTCCCGCCGGGCGCTCGGGGGCCGCCGGTCCGGTCTCCACCCTGCCTATCCAGCAGGGCCTCAGGCCGGATGAGCGCAAACCCCCGCGGCGGGAGGCTTTTGGCATGCGCATCGTCATCGTCGGGGCGGGCACGGTCGGGACCGACCTGGCTAGTTACCTGCAAAGGGCCAAGCACGACATCTGCCTGGTCGAGGCCGACCCCGATCGCTGCGCCGTCATTCGCGAGAAGCTCGACATTCTCGTCGTGGAAGGCTCGGGTAGCAGCCCGGCCACCCTGGACGCCGCCGGGATCACCGAGGCGGACATCGTCCTGGCGGTCACCTCGGTCGACGAGGTGAACATCATCGTCTGCGGGATCGCCCGGCAGTTCGGGGTCAAGAGCCGCATCGCACGGATCCGCAGCCGGGAGTTCGCCGGCCGGGAATCCAAGGTTGACCTCGAGTCGCTCGGCGTCACCCACGCCATCGACCCCGAGCGCATCATGGCCAGCATCATCGACCGGATCGCCGCGATCCCCGATGCGGTCGAGGTCTTCTCCTACCACCACAGCCAGATCCTGATCGCCCGCCACGTGATCACGGAGGGGATGCCGGTGATCGGCCGCAGCCTGGCGGAGGCGGTCAAGCTGGCCGCGCCGCACCGGCTGCTCGCCGTGGCGCTCAAGCGGGGCAAAGAGGTGCGTATTCCCTCGGGTGACGATGTGCTCATGCCGGGTGACGACGTCACCACGGTCATCCCCCGCGACTCGCTGCCCAAGTACATCGATTTGCTCGGCCTGAGCAAGCGGCGCCCCACCAAGGCGGTCATTGGCGGGGAAGGACTTTCCGCCCTGCTGTTGGCCGAGGATTTGCACCGGTGGGTCGAGGACGTGACCCTGATCGTTCCGTTCGAGGACGAGGCGTGGCGCGCGGCGGAGAACCTGACGGGCGTCCAAGTCATCCACGGTGATCCGGCCGATCCGGACGTGCAGCGCGAGGTCAACGTGGCCAGGGCCGACCTCTTCGTCGGCGCGGGCAAGCAGACCACGAGCAACGTCATGAGCGCCCTCTTGGCTCGTTCCGCGGGCGCGGATCGCGTGTTCGCCGTCTCCTACGAACCCCAGAGCAACCGGCTCTTCCGGGAAATCGGCGTGCACCAGGTCATTAGCCCGCGACGCGTGATGGCTCAGGAGATCATGGACCTGATCCACCGCGGGCGGATCTCAATGGAGTTGCAGCTGCGGGATCTGACCCTCGAGACGATGGAAATCCGCGCGGCCCCCGGGAGCCGGATCACCAAAGGGCCGATCACTGAAGTGTGGCAGCCCTTCCTGCGCCGGGCGATCGCCGGGGCCGTCGTGCACGAAGGCGTGCCGCAGATCCCGAGCGGCGACACCCGGGTCCAACCCGGCGACAACGTCATCGTGGTCACCGAGCCCGCCTGGGCTCGCAAGATCCAGAAGCTCTTCGGATGAACGGTGGGCGGTGAACAAGCGCGCGGTCTTCTATGTGATCGGCCGGCTCCTCCAGCTTCAAGGGGGCGTGCTGCTGGCGCCGTTGGTCATCACCCTGGCGGACGAGGGCTGGCTGCTCGAGCGCCCGCTGCTCGCCTGCCCTAACACCCTGGCCTTCCTGACGACCATGCTGCTCTGCTTTGCGGCGGGCACGGCGCTCATGAGCCTGTTCCGCGACGCGCGCTATGAACAAGGGGCGCGCGAAGGCTTCGCGATCGTCACGCTCGGCTGGGTGACACTCGCGCTGGTCGGGTCGATCCCTTTCGTGATCTACTTCCTGCGCGAACGCAGCGGCCCGGACGGTGCGCTCCTGGTCGCAATCACCGACGGGTTCTTCGAGGTGATGAGCGGCTTCTCGACGACCGGAGCCACCATCCTGAACGATGTCGAGGTCCTGCCGCGCGGCCTGCTCTTCTGGCGCAGCCTGACGCACTGGCTGGGCGGGATGGGCATCATCACTCTGGCGCTGGCGATCTTTCCCGCCATGGGGGTCGCGGGCTACCAGATGTTCCGCGGCGAGGTGCCTGGGCCGAGCGCGGACCGCCTGCGGCCGCGCCTGGCGGAAACCGCCAAGATCCTGTGGGGCGTCTATGCGCTGCTTTCGGGGGCCGAGGCGGTTCTGCTCCTGCTGGGCGGAATGAACTGGTTCGACGCCCTGTGCCACACCTTCGGCACGATGGCCACCGGCGGCTTCTCGACGCGCAACGCCTCGATCGGCGCCTATAACAGCGCCTACATCGACATCGTGGTGACGATCTTCATGTTGGCGGCCGGGATCAACTTTCTGATCCATTACCGGGTCATCTTCCGGGGCGATTGGCGCGTGACCCGGCGCGACGGCGAGTTCGCGGTCTACTTGGGGCTCTTCGCGGTCGCGGTGGTGTTCATCACCGCCGCCCTCTGCCTGGAGCGCCTGCCGGGCCCCGAGGTCAGCTCACGTCACTTCCAGTTCGCGCCCCGGTCGCCGGCGGAGTTCGAGGCGCATGTGGTAGCCGAGCAAGCCCGGGTCGAGAGCCTCGGCGGAGCCCTACGGCATGGCGCCTTTCAGGTCGCGGCCATTCTTACCACCACCGGTTACTGCACGGCCGACTTCGACGTCTGGCCGCGCCAGATCGCGGCGTTGCTGGTCGTGCTCATGTTCTGCGGCGGCTGCGCGGGATCGACCGGCGGTGGCATGAAGGTCATCCGCGTGCTCATCACCTCCAAGGCGGCCTGGCGCGAGTTGCGCAAGGTTGTACAACCGCGGCTCATCGCGCCGCTCAAGGTTCGCGAAACCGCAATCCCGGAGGCGATGGTCACGAACATCGCCGGCTTCGTGCTGCTCTTTATCGGCCTTTTCGTGCTGGGCTCGATCGTCATGGCGATCTTCGTCGATGACCTGACCACGGCGGTGAGCTCGGTGATCGCAGCGATCGGGAACATCGGCCCCGGTCTCGCCGGTGTCGGACCGACGCAGACCTACGCCTGGATCCCGCTGCCGGGCAAGTGGGTGCTCTGCTTGTGCATGCTCTTGGGACGTTTGGAGATCCTGACCGTGCTGGTGGTGCTGCGGCCTTCGTTCTGGCGGCAGTAGGCCCATACCGCCCCAGCGCCTCGGGGTCGATGGGCTCGCCTTCCCCTGGACGCTGCGCTGTCCCCAGTACGTGCCAACAAGGGAATCCCCTCCAAAGCTCCGGGGCCCTGGAGGGGATTCGCGACGTTGCGCTGGCCGCGCGGCAATGCTTGCACGCCTGCTTGGCCGACTACCTCAACACGGTCATCTGCCGCACCTGCATGATCTCCGCGGTCTCCAAGCGCAGGTAGTAGACGCCGGAGGACACCGGATGGCCGGTATCGTCGCGGCCGTCGAAGACGATCGGGTGCAGACCCGCGGCCACGCGCTCGTTGACGAGCGAGCGCAACCGGCGCCCCGCGACGTCATAGAGCTCCAACTTCACGTGCGTCGGCTGGGCCGTCTGGAAGACGATCTGGGTCAGGCCGCCGCTCGGATTGCCGCCGAAGGAAACGAAGCCGCGGCCGAGCGCGGGTTCCTCGGTCTCCGTGCCCTGGAAGGATTCGCGCACGACGTTCAATGAGAAGTCGTCAACGGCCGCCTCCACCAGGGAGCCATCCCCCTCGTCGGCGGCGATGAAGCGGATTTGAACGCGATCGCTCAGCGTGATGTACTCTTCGAGATTGAACTCGTAGTAGTTCCACTCGTTGGCCGTCGTCATCGTGTGCTCGAGCGAAACCCAATTCTCGCCGTCGGCGGTCACGTCCACGTCCCACCAGTCATTGTCGGGCGAGCCACCCCACGAGTTGGTGTACCAGCGCCAGTAGCCGATCGTCGCCGAGCTGGCGTCGCTCAGGTCGAAGACGGGCGAGAGCAACGTTGTGCGCCCCCCGTCCACATCCGCATCGCCGGCCGAGCCGCCGATGGGGCCGTTCTGCGTCACGAAACAGGCCTCGCCCGGGTTGGGCGTGTGATCGTATTCGGGCTGCAGTTCGTGGCCACTGTAGACCGTGCCGATCGGTTCAGCGCGTTCCCACATTCCCGTGGTGGCGTCGTCGCCCGGCACGCCCAGGGTCCAGCCGCGATCGATCTCGGCATCGTCGAACCAGGCGCCGACCGTGAGGTCGAAGTCGACCACGGCGGTATAGCCGCCGGACCCCTCGAGCTGCAGCGTGAAGGGGATCGTTGCCGGGTCCGGGCAGTTTTCGCTCACCTCGACCTCGAAAGACCCGCACAGCGCCGCGGCGCCGACCGCAACCCCTGAGCACGAGCCGGCGTCATCGTGAATCGTGATCTCCGGGCTCAGGCAGCTCAACTGGGCTGCCAGGGGTCCCACATCCGCGTGGCCCTCATTGCCCAGCCAGAGCTGCAGGAGAAAACGCTCGCCGGGATCAGCTCCCCCGTCGCCGTTGCCCGACCCGCCCCAGTCGTTGATGACCTGGGATCCAGCCGCCAGCACCGGCGCCTGGGCGGTGATTTGGAAGCTGGCATCCCACTGGCCCTCGGCAGCCACCGCCTGGATGTCGAAGTCGATCACGTGCTGATCGGGCACGTCGACGGCGACCTGCACGCGGAAGTCCTCCCGGCCGGCGGCGATGCCGCCCGCCGGGATGTCAGGATAGGCGCCCGTCGCGAGGGTGAGCGTCGTGTAGGCGTCAGCCGTCGCCAACATCGCGGTGACTTCATTGGCGGTCTCGATACCGATGTTCTCGAGGAACACCTCCAGGCCCGCCGTTTCGCCGTAGTCGAGCTGGCCGTCCTGGTCGCCTTCGTCATGGATGGTGACGCTGTGATACACGAGGAACGGACCCGCCGGCGGAATGACTTCGACCTGATCGGTGACGGGCAGGTAGTCGGCCTTGACCGCCTTGAGCGAGAGCGTCATGGGCTGGGGATCGCCGGGATCGATCACGGCCACGCCGTTGGCGTTGGTCGTGCCGGTGGCCCAGATCTGCAGATCTGGCGAGTAGAGCGTCACGCTCGCCCCCGCCACGGGTGAGCCGTTCGAACGCACCGTGACCGGGTAACCGCCTGAGCCCATCAGGTACGTGCCCGTGTGCTCCACCGTCAGGGCGCCGTGGACGTCGGCCCACTGCGGCATGGCCGGGTCGCCGAGCAGGCAGAGCTCGTAGTGACACCAGAGCATGTAATCATCGAGCATCCAAACGCAGTCGGCCTTCGAATCGACGTTCATCCAACCCACCGTGTGAATGGACTCGTTGTAGAGCGCGTCGACGAACTGGCGGTCGAAGTGCTGCGAGGGGCCCGCGGTGCTCCCGGGCGAGTACCAACCGTAGCGCGTGTTGCCCAGATAGGCCGCCGCGCCGTACTCGTGGTAGAAGAAAACCTCGGAGATCGAGTCGGTCGAGTGGTTGTCGAAGTTGTTCGCGATGCAGCCCTGCGAGCTGATGAAACAGTATGTGTGAGTGACGCCGTCAGCGGTCAGCAGGACAACGTCGGGATTCTCCATCTTCATGTTGTAGGTCGTGTTGGAGTGGCCGAGGTGATGGGAGCTGGCGTGACCGGCGTTGAGGTGGTTGATCACGTCGTACTTGCTCCAGTTGCCCGTGCGCTCATAGAGCGTCTGCTTCGTGTAGTCGCTGGGGTAGCCGCTGGTCGTGTAGCCGTGGGTCGTGGCGTAGTCCTTCACCTCGTCCATCGAGTCGCCGCCCCAGGTGTAGCTGTCCAGGGCCTCGCCGACGAAGAGCGCCTTCTTGACCTCGCTGACCACGGGCTGCTCGGTGTAGAGCGCGTTCTTGTGCATCCAGCGGTTCAGCTCGGCGGCATTGCTGATCGATGCGCGCCCCACGGCGACCTCGCCGATGAGGTCGTATTCGCCATGTTCGCCCCAGCGACTATCACCGTCGTTGTTCCAGTTGCCGTCGAGACCTTCGTAGTAGCAATCGCCGGGGAAGTTGTCGACCGTGCCGCCGGCGTTCACGTACAGCGGCCGGATGGGGACTACATCGTAGTCGCCGCCCAGCAGCACGTAGAGCGTGCCCCAATTCTCATAGGCGTCGATGATGAAGTTGCGGATGCGCATCTGCAGATCGTCGCCCGGGTAAGTGGCGTTGATCTCGCTGGTCGTCATGATGTAGGCGTGCAGACCACGCGAAGACTCCAGCTCGGCCAGCGGCTCGAAGGCTTCGGCGAACGTATCGGTCGTCACAATGACATAGGGGTAGTAGCCCGGCTCCAAGCGCTGCTCACCCACGCGCGTTGGGCTGACGCGGTCGTAGAGTGCCAGGTCGGCCGGGTTCAGCACCATCTCCGATATCCGCTGGAGCACGTGCGGGTCGCGCCGCAACAGCGCGCCACTGGCAGGGGCTGTCTGCGGCGCCGGCGCAGTCTCGACCTCGAGCGTCACGCTGCCGTACCAGGCCAGTTCACCGGCGCCAGGGCGGTAGGCGAAAGGTGTCACGCGGAAGAAGGCCAGCGCATGCCCCCAAGCTCGTTGCACCGTGACGAGCTCGGCTGCCTCAGCCGGAAAGCGTTCGGCGCTGTTGTAGATCTCCGGATTGGCCGCGGTCTCGGGACCCGGCCCGAGGCTGATCGGGCGCGGCGTCTGCGCATGGCGCAGCGGAGCAACGTTGGTCCAGACGTCCCCCCCCGCCGTGGACACCTGCACCGCGGCGATCTCCTCGCCGGGCGGCAGCAGAATCACGGCCTCGCGCGCGGGCAGCAACGGGTTGCCTGGCTGACCGAGCGGCGTGCAGTCGGGCGACTGGATCTGCGCGGTGCCGCCGATCTCCTGCAGCGTCGGCGCGCTGAAATCGAGAGTGACCTGGATGGTGTTCGCCTGCGCAGAAACGCTTAGCATGGTGCCCAGTGCGAACGCCATCAGGGTAAGTAGGCCCCTGGGACGCATCTTCGGCTCCTTTCCTCCCTGGTGTGGGCTGTGTGGATTCCCGGATGTCTGGTGGGCGACAGCGGCGAGACCTTCACCGGCGGCCCCCCTGGCCTTGGGCAGAGACGAAACCCCGAAACCTCTGCACCTGCAATAATATCACACCATGATAGCCCCAGCCGATACAGGTGTCCACAATGGCAGGCGAGCCAGGCGGGGCGGGTCCGGGAACTTGCGAGCCTGCAGGCGACTGAACTGCCTGCGGGGGAGGAGGTTGGCGGCTACTAAGCCCGACGATTCGCTGCCGAATCTGGGTCCTGGCGGCGTCGCCGAGGTTGTTGTTGCGCCGATCTCATTGGCTCTCTGCTCCTCAGCGCGCGCTCGATGGTCGTCCACACCTGTTCGCCCAGCTGCGAGGCTTGGGCGTCGCTCACGACCTTCGTGCTGGCGTGAGCGAGCGACAGAATCGAGCCAAGCACGATGACGGCGCCGGCATCGGCGCTCGTGCCCTGGGCCAGGGTACCGGCCTGCTCAGCCTCCCGCAGGCAGTCGAGCACAAACTCCCTCGATCGGCGCTTGTATCCTTCCATGCGCGCGGCCTGGGCCGGGCCCGCGGACTGGGCCAGATGGTCGGAATGCAGCAGTCGGGAAACGAACGGGTAGGTGAGAAGGGTGTCGACGCGGTGGAAGAAGAACTTCTCGAGGCGCTCGATTGGATCAGGTGCTTGCGGCGGAAAACCCTCAAAGAGGATCCTGCCCACCTTCGCCACGACGGCGTCGACGACGGCTTCCATGCTGGCGAAGTGCCGGTAGATGGCCCCGCCAGTCACGCCGATCTCGGTCGCCAAGAGCTGAACGGTGAATCGCCGGGCCCCCTTCGTCGCCAGAAGGCGTATCGCAGCCGCGATGATTTGTTCCTGCCGATCCGATAGCGCCGAGCCGCGCATGGCGCCCCCTTGGCCAGTGGTCACGGTAGGCAGCCTAGGTCAATAAACGTTTACTTACAAGCCGAATCGTGCTATCTCTTGGGCGCTCCCGGGGGACCGGGCGAGCCGTGTTCCCCAGGTCGTCGGAGCTGGTATCGTTGGCTGAGACCGGACCGGCGCCGGCCGCACAAGGAGGATTCGACCATGCCAGCACGTCCCGTGTTGGAAAGCGTCCAGTGGGTCGGGGCTATCGACTGGGACCGCCGGTTATTCGACGAACTGATCCCTTTGCCCGATGGCACGAGCTACAATGCGTACCTGGTGCGCGGCAGGCAGAAGACCGTGCTCGTCGACTCGGTCGACCCGCCCTTCGCCGAAGTCATGCTGGAGCGTATCGCGCATGCCGGCGCGGAGAAGATCGACTTCATCGTCTCCCACCACGCCGAGCAGGATCACTCGGGCGCGATCCCCCGCGTGCTCGCCCTGCATCCCGAGGCGCAGGTCCTCGCGACCGCGAAGGGCAAGTCGATGCTGCCGGATCTGCTCGACATTCCGGGCGAGCGGATACGGGCGGTCGCCGACGGCGAGCGCATCGATCTGGGCGGGCTCACCCTGGAGTTCATCCACTTCCCCTGGGTCCACTGGCCCGAGACGATGCTCACCTGGCTGCCTGAGCGGAAGTTGCTGTTCACTTGCGATCTCTTCGGATCACACCTGGCGACGAGCGAGATGTTCGCCGGTGACGACGCGGCGGTCCTCTTGGGGGCCAAGAGGTACTACGCTGAGATCATGATGCCCTTCAAGGGCACGATCGAGAAGCACCTTGGTCGAGTCACGGATCTCGATCCGGCCCTTGTCGCGCCCAGTCACGGGCCGATCTACGACAGACCCGGCCTGATTCTCGACGCCTACCGGGAATGGGTGGCGGCCCCGCCCCGGAACCTCGTCGTCGTACCCTACATCTCGATGCACGGCAGCACGCGCCGCATGGTCGAGCACTTCGTCGAGGCTTGCAGTCGCCGGGGCGTGCGCACCGAGCAGTTCAACCTTGCCGACCCGGATATCGGCAAGCTGGCCATGCTCCTCGTGGACGCGGCGTCCATCGTGATCGGGACCCCAATCGTTCTCGCCGGCCCGCATCCCAAGGCGGCCTATGCGGCCATCCTCGCGAACCTCATTCGCCCCAAGGCGCGCTTCCTATCGGTCATCGGCTCCTATGCGTGGGGTGGCAAGGTCGTGGAGCAGCTTGCCGGCATGATCCCGAATCTCAAGGTCGAGGTGATCCCACCCGTGTTGTGCCAGGGCGTCCCCCAGGCGGACGATATCCAGGCGCTCGACAAGCTGGCCGAGACGATTGCCGAAAAGCACGCGACGCTGCTCGGCCCGCGAGACAAATAACCAAAAGAAAGGAGAACCCATGTTCTGTTTCCAGTGCCAGGAAACCGCCAAGAACACTGGCTGCACCGTGAAAGGTGTCTGCGGCAAGCCCGAGGAAACCGCCAATCTGCAGGATCTCCTGATCTTCGTTCTCAAGGGGATCGCAATCTACGAAGAGAAGCTCAAGGAACTGGGCCAGCCCGAGCGCGGCAATGACGACTTCACCACTCAGTCGCTCTTCGCCACTATCACGAATGGCAACTGGGATAACACGCGCTTTGTGGCCTCCATCGTCGAGGGCCTCCAGCGGCGCGATCGGGTGCGCGCACGGTTTCTCGAGGCCTACCGGGCCAAGAACGGCTGCGAGTTCGCCGGCGAGCTGCCCGAGGCGGCTACCTGGAGTGCCGCCCCGGAGGCCTTTGCGGAGAAGGCCCGGACCGTGGGCATCCTGGCCGAAGAGAACGAGGATGTCCGCTCACTCCGCGAGCTCTTGATTATCGGCATCAAAGGGGTGGCCGCCTACGCGGAGCACGCGGCGATGCTCGGGTTTCGCAAGGCCGCGATCAATGATTTCATCGTGGCGGCTCTGGCCGCGACCACCAAGAGGCTCTCGGTGGACGAGATGGTCGCCCTGGTGATGAAAGCCGGCGAGACCGCCGTAACCACCATGGCCCTGCTTGATGAAGCCAACACGAAGACTTACGGACATCCCGAGATGAGCAAGGTCAACATCGGAGTGGGCACAAGGCCGGGCATCCTCATCAGCGGCCACGATCTGAGGGATATGGCCGATCTGCTGGCCCAAACGGAAGGCACGGGGATCGACGTCTACACTCACGGGGAGATGCTCCCGGCCAATTCCTATCCATCGTTCAAGAAGTACAAGCACCTCATCGGCAACTACGGCGGGTCCTGGTGGAACCAGAACAAGGAGTTCGAGTCGTTCAACGGCCCCATCCTGCTGACGACCAACTGCCTGGTGCCCCTGAAGAAGGACAACACCTACCTCGATCGACTCTTCACGACCGGCGTCGTCGGATACCCGGGCGCGCGCCACATTCCAGACCGTTCCGAGGGCAGGGCCAAGGACTTCTCGGAATTGATCGCCAGGGCCAAGACTTGTGCGCCACCGGTCGAACTCGAGACCGGAAGTCTTGTCGGGGGCTTTGCCCACAACCAGGTCCTCGCCCTGGCCGACAAAGTGGTCGCAGCGGTCAAGTCGGGAGTAATCAAGCGCTTCGTGGTCATGGCGGGCTGTGATGGCCGGCACAATTCCAGAAACTACTACACCGAGGTAGCCGAGAATCTACCCAAGGACACCGTCATCCTGACGGCGGGATGTGCCAAGTACCGTTACAACAAGCTGAACCTCGGTGACATCGGCGGCATCCCGCGTGTTCTGGACGCGGGCCAGTGCAACGATTCCTATTCGCTGGCTGTAATTGCGCTGAGGCTCAAGGAGGTCTTCGGGCTTACCGACATCAACAAGCTGCCGATTTCCTACGACATCGCCTGGTACGAACAGAAGGCGGTCGCGGTGCTGTTGGCCCTGCTCTTCCTGGGAGTCAAGGGCATCCGCCTCGGCCCCACTCTGCCGGCCTTCCTGTCGCCCAATGTCGCCAAGGTGCTCGTGGACAAGTTCAACATCAAACCGATCGGAGCAGTGCACGACGACATCACCTTGATGATGGCTGGCAAGTAGGGAGCGTGGATGTGCGCTGCATTGATTGAGAGCGGTCGCCGAGCACAGAAGACGCGTCTGAGAAGAAGGGCCGTCTTCTCGCGAGAAGACGGCCCCCAACTCCCGGTTACCCCATCTCAACGATGGAGCGACTTGATGGCACCCCAGGTCGTGGCGTCCACGGGTACCGGCGCGTCCACGACGACGCTGGCGTTGTCGTAGTATACCTGCGCCGCACTCGCCGGATCGCCGCCGGTCGTGGCGGTCAGTTGCAGGGTCACACCACCGGACACGTCGGGCCCCGTGGTGGTCGTGAAGGTGAAGCTGGTCCAGATCTCCGGATCGGGGTTGAGAACGAGCGGCCCGCCACCGAGGATCTCCGAACTCGATGTGCCGCCGCCGGCGATCTCGGAGAAGAACTCAGCGAACGCCACGCCTCCGGCTGCAAAGGAGCCCCGGGCGTCGAACGAGATCGTGACGCTCTCGCCCGGCTCGACGATACCGATTCCGATGTTGGCGTTCTTCATCAGTGCGGCGGATGCTGGGGCCGAATTGGTGATACAGGCCGCGTAATCACTGGCTGAACCCGGCGACACGATGGTGAACTGATCCGGTCCGGAAGGGAACAAAGACCAGCCATCGAAGGCCCCGGTCTCGAACCCGCCGTTGACCGTGAGTTCGACTGGGTCAGCCTGAGCGACGCTTGCGCCAAGGGCGAGTCCAAGTACGATGACCGTGAGCAGCGTTCTGTGTGACATGGGCTACCTCCTGGTATTGGCACCGTTCCTCGATCGCGGCAGACTGCCCGTCTGGGGAACCGGCGCGCGCATTGTCTTGCGGATGCGAGATATCCTAGACTAAGTTCGGACGCCGAACAAAGTACTTTCTTCGCTCTCAAGTCACAGCGGAGAGACTGGCGTTCTGAGGGAGCGGACCCAAGCCTGGAACTCCCCAGAAACAACGCAATGTCGACATAATCTATTGACAATATAGCGCTTAGGGGAACAGCCCCGGAAGCGGCTGTCTAGCCACAAGCTGACCGAGTCGCACCGCCACACAGAGGGCATAGCGCAGAAAAATCGGCGCAAGCTCCGAGTTCCTAGCTTAGGATCCCCCGCCAAGGGCGCCGCGCGTTCGCCCTCGAAAGGAGATGCTATGCTCGTCATTCGTCATGCTCAGCGCGCCGTCACCGTGACGGTCCGGGCAGCGGGTGGATTCCTCGCCGCTCTCCTTCTGCTCCTGTCGGGCTGCAGCGACCGCGACCGGTTGACCGACGGCGGCGGCAATGGGGGGACCTTCAGCCTGGGTCCGGAGACCAGCTACCCGATCCCGGCCGGCACCGACGTCGCCGTGCCCGACAGTATCTCCGGGGGCACGTTCGTCCTCGCGACTGGCGGTGGCACCGTCCGGGTCGCCCGCATCGCATCCGGGCCGGCGCCCTCCGCGCCGGGCGAAAGCTTCTGGGTCGGCTATGAAGGGCCGGGGCGCATCCGCCTGGAGATCTCCGACGACCCGGACGTCATGGAAATCCTCTACGGCTACGGGATCGACATGGGGAGCATCGACGACGAGATCGGCCGCGTCGAGCGGTGGACCTGCGTCCCCGTGGCCGAGTCACTGCAGGTCTCGCCCGGGATTCGAAGCGTGCGCTACGAGCTGATCCCGCAGTTCGAGCGGGGCGGCCGGGAGAAGGCGGGCACGCACCTGGGCTTCGGCGCCTACCACCTCGCCCAGCTCACGCCGCAAAGCACGAGCGTGCAGCGTTTCGAAGCGGCCAAGCGCCAAGGTTGGAACTACCTCGGTGCGGTCATCGACTCGCTGCCGTCGGCCATGGCCGGCTACGTCGCGACGCAGACGGCGTCAGGAGCAACCTACGAGCCGACCTTCTACAACAGCGAAGATCACAAGTACAAAGGCTTCCTCTACCTCAGCGCTCTCTTCCCGATCACCGATCCGTCGATTTACCTGGGTCCGGCCGCGAGCGAGCATACGGTCGCGCACGAGATGGGGCACTTCATCAACCACATTCTGGCGGGCGAGCAGAAGTACCTCGTGCTCGAGGCGCAGGCGCCCGACGAGCATGCTCCCGGGGAAGAGCATCCGAACCGATCGTCGATCATGGAGGACTACGCCCATTTTTGTGATTACTTCTGCACCGGAACGGTCCTGAACGTCGATTCCAACGAGCCGTATTCATTCTTCGAGTCCTTTACCGGCAGCCGGGGGCTTTCTCCTTCCGCGGTGGACTGGCCCAGCCTGGAGGGGTTCGGGACCGTGATGCTGACCTCGCTCATCCGTCGTTCGTCCACCATCCGCACCTCGGCCACGCGAACCCAGGACTTCCCGGTCATCGGCGCCAACTTCCCGGAGGTGTGGCGGCTCGTGGCCGCCGGCGCTCCCAACATCAACGTGCTGCGCGACTCGGTGGAGACATTCCTCGCCGCCCGCGGCAAGCGCGCGCTCATGCCCGTCTTCGGCGAGCGGATCGGCTGGCGGTACCACGGGCGCGGACGCCTGGTCGACGCCGACGGGAACCCGATCAAAAACGCATCGGTCACCGCCATCTACAGCAGCGGCAACAAGATCTGGCGAACACCCGGCTCCGCCACCAGCGGCAGCGACGGCATCTTCACGATCTCCCGCCTCTTCCCTGGGCAGAGCCGGCTGCGGGTTGGGCAGGGTACGGATTCAACGGATGTCGACATCGAGATTCCCTGGAGCCGGCCGACGAACAACGAGGTCGACCTCGGCGATCTCGTGGTCGCCCCGGGCTTGCTGGCCCAGTTGCAGCAGACACGCTGGGTCGATATCCACCTCGAAGCCGCAATCCTCTTCAGTGACGGATACACGAGCGGCGGGGTGTCCCTGACAACATTCCAGTCCTTCAACGGGGGGCAAGAGCCGGGTTGGGCCGGGGCGGAGTTCGATCTGGACTACTCCCTGCCGACCTCCGATGGGAGCTACAGCCTGAGCATGTCCGGCGCGGTTAGCGCCTCGGGCAGAGAACTTCTGCAGTTGACCGTGACCGAGCACTGGGTCACGGCCACCACCACGTGGCACAACGAATTCAGCCTCAACGACGTTCCGGTCGATGAGGACAACATCTATCCCGACGAGGTCTGGTTCTCTATCGAGGGACCGTCGGTTCAGGCGCACGTGTCCAACGTGGTCGGCGGCAACCTTGTGGAACATGCAACCACTGTTGTATGCAGCCACCTTCTCGTGCCTGCGTCCGCGCAGGCATTCCAGCCACTCGTGTGCAGCCCCGCATGATTGAGTTGCAACTCCAGAAACAATGTCTTGGATGAAGAAAGTTTGGACCCTATCCGGCAATACCCTTGTACAGCGCTCTGAATCGTTGGTGACGGCCTGCGGCTTTCCTTTGCAGCCACCATGAGTGGCAACCAGAGAGGAATCGTTCGCAGGCGTTGGAAACCGAATGCAAGGGCATGGACATAGGGAGATACAACATGAAGAACCTAGCAATGCTACTCCTGATCGCGGCGGTCGGCATGGGCACCATGGCGTTCCCAGCCAAGAGTGAGATGACGAACCAAGGAATCGACCAGGTGATGATCGCGAGCGCGAATGATCTGACTCCTGGAACCAACGGCAATGGACGGATCCTCTACGCCCCGTCCGAGGCTGACGATCCGACCTACCGCGCAATGATCGCGGCCATTACCGGCGGCGTCGTCGACTACTTCGACGCGCGCGTCGCCACTCCGGAGGCAGCGCTGCTGAGGACGTACGACTGCGTCTACGTCTGGGCCAATTACGCCTTCGACGACAATGTCCTCTTCGGCGATCGGCTGGCCGACTTCGTGGATATCGGTGGTTCCGTGATTCTGGGGGTTTTTAGCCTGCCGACGGCGCTCAATTACCTCGACGGCCGGATCATGACGGCGGCCTACTGCCCGGTGACCGCCATGAGCAACCACTACTCCTACTCCGACTACGCCGGCGACGGCGCGACCTGCCTCCACACCGGCGTTATGACCTATGGCTGCAACTACCGCGACCAGCTCACGTTGGTCACCGGCGCGACGGCTGACGGGCACTACGCCGACGGTGAGATCGCCCATGCCTACCGCCCGGACTACAAGGTCATCTACAGCAACGGCTCTGGCGCCGCGACCCTCGGTGGATCGTACGACGACTGGCCGCAGTTGATCGCGAACGCGTGTGCCTGTGAGGGTACGACGCCGGCCGAGGGAACCACCTGGGGCGCGATCAAGTCGATCTTTGAGAAGTAAGGAGCGATTTCTGCGACCTGCGGTCCTCTCCTTGGCAGTGCTGACGGAGATGGGACTCGCAGGTGCCTGTTAGAACGGTCCCCCGTCGTGCCCGGCGGGGGACCGTTTCGTTGGGGCATGCGGAGCGCGCGGCCGTCCTGGGCCGGCAGCGGTAAGCCCTACCGCAGCAGCGCCTCCCCGTCGATGTGCTGGCCGGCCAGCTCGGCGAGCAGGTTGATCTTCTCCGCCTCGCTCGCCGTCAAGAGCCGCTCGATGTCGTCGATCTGCTTGGCCACCTGGTAAGTGTCGGCCGCCACCATCATGAGCGGTGTTTGATTGGCCGCCGCCCGCGAGATGATGTTCGAGGGTGGGAAGATATTGTTAGTGAGCACCACGCCGACGGTGTCCCCCTCCAGCGCGGCGAGGATCATGTCGCTGCGGTCGCCGCTGGTGATGACCAGCTTCTCTTCCTTGCCGAAGAGCGGATTGCGCATCGCGGCGTCAGTCGACATCGCGCCGACAAAAACATTGCGCACGACCCGCTCGAGCCCCTTCTCACCCGCGATCACCTTGGCGAACAAGCTCTCGGCCAGGAAGCCCAGCGACAGGTGGGTGAGCTCCGACCGGTAGGGCACCATGCCCAGAATGGGGATCCCCAGATCGCGCACGCGTGGCGCGTAGGTGTTCTTGAAGTCATCGAGGTCCTGGATCTTGTTGATGATGATGCCGGCGAAATCGACGCCCTCGAGATTGAGGCGGCGCTTGATGAAGGTGGCGTCGTCCTGGATGACGCCCTCATCGCCGCTGACCACGATCACCAGCCGCGCCGCCGCGTGCCGGGCGAGGGTAATGGCATCGAGGTGCACGGAGCCGCCGAAGGCGAGGTTCTTGCCGGCCTCGATGAAGAGCAGATCGCGTCCGTCGACGCTGGTGATCAGGTCGCCGAGCTTCTCCCGGGTGCCCTGTTCGTCGTACATGAAACTGAGCTTCGAGTGGTCGAAGCCGATGCTCAGCTCCTCGGGGTTGTCGTGCATGCTGAAGATGTTCTCGATCAGCGCGGCATCGTAGTCCCAGAGGCGCTTCTTGCGGTACAGCAGTCGATCGCCGAACGGTTTCAAGTAGGCGATCTTCTTGCCGAGCGCCCGGCCGAGACCCACCACCATGCTGGTCTTGCCCGCGCTCTTGCGCATCGATGCGATGACGAGCCTGTGCATCTGTCCTAACCCCCCTCTACTTCGACAACAGGACCCTGACATCGACCGCCTTGGATCCCTTACCCTCTTCGTAAACCACGATCGGGTTGACCTCGATATCCGAGATGCTCTCGCACCGGCGGATGACGGTCGCCAACCGGATGATCGCGTCGATGACGCTTTCCATGTCCTTGCGCTCTTCGCCACGCACACCCAGGAGCAGCGGGTAAGCGCGAATCTCCTTCATCATGCTCATCGCTTCGGTGCGATCGATCGGCACCGCCCGGAAGGAGACATCCTTCATGACCTCGACGTAGATGCCGCCCAGCCCGAACATGACGATCGGCCCGAAGCCCGGATCGCGCCGGGCCCCGACGATCAGCTCGAGCCCCTTGGCGATCATCTCCGCAACCTCGATCCCGTCGATCCGCGCATCCGGCACCGCTGCGCGGCAGTTACGCAGGATCGCCTGGTAGGCGTCAATCACCTCCCCGCGGTTCTCGAGGTCCAGAGCCACGCCACCGGCATCGCTCTTGTGGAGGATGTCCCGGGAGACGACCTTGAGCACCACTGGATACCCGATCTCGTTCGCGCAGTGTACCGCTTCTTCCAGCGTTCGGGCTACCCGACTCTGCGGCGGCCTAATCCCAACCAACTCCATCAGTTGCCGGCCTTCATGCGCCAGCAGGAATGTGCGCCCATCCGCGCGCGCGCCAGCGACCAGGCGCTCGACGGCCGCGATGTCCACCTGGGCTTCCTCGGGCTCCAACGGCGGCCGTGCCAGGTTATCGTACTGGCGGTAGACCCCCCCCAGCGTGCGGACCGCGTCGTAGACGTCGCCGAAGATGGGCACCTTCTCGGTGCTCAGCTTGCGGAGCGTGGCATCGATGCTGGCACCCCCGAAGGCCGAGAAGACGATCGGCTTGCCAGCATCGCGATACTTGGCGAAGTTCTCCCGGATCATCGGCCCCAGATTCTCGGCGTCGAACACGGCCGTCTCGCAGTAGAGCGCGATCACCGCGTCGATGCCGCCGTCCTTGAGGGCTGCATCCAGGGCCCCGGTATAGTGATCCGAGGTCGCCCCCCCCGTCAAATCGATCGGGTTCTTGGTCGAGCCGAAGTCGGGGGTAACCTGGCTGAAAACCGTCTTCAAGTTCTCCGCGTCGTCCAGGAGCTTCACGCCGTACTTCTCACAGGCGTCCGTGGCCAAGACGCCGATCCCGCCACCATTGGTGACAATGACGGCGTTGCGCCCTGCCGGGACCTTCGTTCGCGCCAGGAACTTGCAGAGGTCAAACCCCTCTTGCACGCTTTCGGCTCGCAGGACGCCGCATTGGCGCATCACCGCATCGAAGACGGCGTCGGAACCGGCCAGCGATCCGGTGTGGGATGCCGCCGCGGCCGCGCCGCGCCGCGAACGCCCGGACTTGATGACGACCACCGGCTTGCGGCGCGAGACCCGCTTCAGGATCTCGACCAGCGGCGCGCCTTCGCGCACGCCCTCGATGTACATCATGATGCTGAGCGTGTGGGGATCATCCACCAGGTACTCGAGCAGTTCAGCCTCGCCGATGTCGGCCTTGTTGCCGACCGAAACCAGGGCGGATAGACCGATATTCTCCGCGGCTGTCTTGCCGATCATCGCCAGGCCCAGCGCACCACTCTGCGTGATGATCGCCACGCTACCCGGAACGATACCGCCCGGGCCGAAGGTCATGTCCAGCGCCGCCGCGGCGGAGTACATCCCGAAGATGTTGGGTCCGATGATGCGCATGCCGCGCTCGCGCGCGTAGCTCGTAATCTCGCGCTCCTCGCGGCTGTTGCCAACCTCCGAGAAGCCCGAGGTGATCACGAGGTTGAACTTGGCGTGCTTGGCGGCCGAGGCCTTGACCGACTCAAAGACGAACTTGGCCGGCACGCAGGTGCAGACGACGTCCAGCTCGCCCTCGACTTCCTCCAACGACCGCGCCGCCGGCAGTCCCAGGATCTCGCCGCCCTTGGGGTTGACCGGGTAGATCCGCCCCCGGTAGCCCGAGGCAACGATGTTCCTGAGGATCTTCGAGCCGATCTTGGCGGGATCGTGCGAGGCGCCGATGACCGCCACTTGCCGCGGCTCGAAGAGGTACTTGATGTCGGGAGTGTTGTTCTTCATGAGACCCCTCGGAACCTCATCCGCAGCTCGACGACGCCTTCCTCCGTACGGGTCTGCGTGTCGAAGCCCATCTTCTCGAACAGACGCAGCATCGGGTGGTTCTCGACCAGCACCTCGGCGGTGAATCCCAGCAAGCCCTGCTTGCGCGCCAGGTGGGTCATATAGGAGAGCAGCTCCGTGCCGATGCCCCTGCCTTGCCAATCGTCGCGTACGACGAGCGCCACCTCGCCCGAGTGCAGTCGCTCGTCGATCCCGTACTGCCCGACCCCGACCACCTCTTCGGGCTTCTCCTCATCCTCCCCGCCGATCGTGACCAGAATGACCATCTCGCGCGTGTAGTCGATAACGACGAATTCCTGGAGCCGTTCATGCGGCATGTCTTTGCGCTGCGAGATGAAGCGGCGGTAAATGCTCTTGTCCGACAATGAATAGAAGAAGTCCTTGAGCAGCGGCTCGTCGCTGATCCGCACCGGCCGCATCTGCACTGTAATCCCGTCGCGCAGCGTGCGAAAAGTCTCGATGTGCTCGGGGTATTCGCCCTTCTTGCCGGGAATGAAGGCCTGATCGCGATAGATCAGCCCGAATTTCTTGGCTTCGCTGATCAGCCAGGGTTGGAACTTGGGATGGGCGATCGCGATCAAGGCCATCGCTCGCTCGCGCACGTTCTTCCCATGCAGGTACGCGATCCCGTACTCGGTGACGACGTAGTGCACGTCGCCGCGGCACAGCGTCACGCCCGATCCATACTCGAGGAAGGGCACGATGCGCGAGACCTCGTCGTCCCGCGCGGTCGACTGAATGGTCAGGATCGCCTTGCCCCCGGGCGCCAGCCGCGCGCCCCGCATGAAGTCGGCCTGCCCCCCGACGCCGCTGTAGAAAATCGGACCGATCGACTCGGCCGTGGCCTGGCCGGTCAAGTCGATCTCGAGCGCCGTGTTGATGGCGGTCATGTTGTCGATGCGCGCGATGGTGAGCGGATTGTTGGTGTAGCTGATCGGGCGGAACTCGATCGCTGGGTTGTTGTGCAGATAGGCGTAAGTCTCCGCCGTGCCCATGCAGAAGGCGGCCACGCTCTTGCCGCGGTTGAGCGTCTTCTTCGAGTTGTCGATCACGCCAGCCTTCATGAGATCGGCGATGCCGGAGCTGAGCAGCTCCGTGTGAACGCCCAGGTGCTTCTTTTCCTTGAGATTCTCGACGATGGCGTTGGGGATGCCGCCGTAGCCGACCTGGATGACATCGCCGTCCTGGACGATGCGCGAGACGTAGTTGCCGATGCGCTGAGCGATTTCGCTCGGAGCGTCGGTGCCGTACTCCAGCAGCGGCTCGTCGTAGTGGACGATGTAATCAATATCACGCAAGTGGATGAAGGTCTCGCCCAGCACCCGCGGCATGTTGCGGTTGACCTGGGCGATCACGATCGGGGCGTTCTCGACCGCGGTCTTGGTGATATCCACGCTGATACCGAGGCTCACGTAGCCGTATTCGTCCGGCAGCGAGGTCTGGATGAGCGCGACATCGATCGGCACTTGCTTCTTGTTGAAGAGGTCGGGCACGCGCGACAGGAAGACCGGCGAGTAGTCGGCCAGCCCCGAGTTGACCGCATCGCGGGTATTGGCGCCGACGAAGAAGGCGTTGTGGCGGAAATTCTTCTTGAACTTGACGTCGGTGTAGACCGCCACGCCCAGCGTCCAGACGTGGAAGACCTCGGTATCGAAGAAGGCCTTGGGATTGGCGGCCACGTAGTCGGCCAGCCCCTGGGTCAAGTGCTGGGGCTCGCCGCAGCCGGTCCCGATAAAGATGCGCATGCCCCGCTGGATGGAGCCGAAGATCCTCTCCTCCGAGGCGAACTTCTCCGGGTATTGAGCCCTGAAGTCGGCCAGCATGGCAACTTCGCGTTCAAAATCCCTCATGGCTCTTCTTTCTGTGCCAACCGAGGCCTCAAACCCCTTCTCAACCTATACACTCACTGGTCAAGATCGGTCCCACGGTGACTGACTCCCGGCGCCGCGCTCCGAGCTGCATCGAGGTCGGAGCCCGCGGCACCGGTCCCGGGCTGTCCGTGAGCTCGGTCCTGCCTTCCCACACTCCCGGAATCGGCAGCAGAGCGGCTCTGACCAAAGACACATATTGTCCTACGTTCGGCAGCAGAAGTGGAGTTAAGTTTCGGAATGTCTTGCATTGCCGCCCTTCAAGGATGGCTGGTTAGTCCTACAATCATGCCAGTACATGAGTTAGGCCCTGCGCTCTGCGCCCCGCCGGATCGGGCGCCGGCCGTCCAGCCACCCATCTCAGTCGCTGGCCTGTCAGCCACTGGCCCCAGGCGCCCGGGCAGGGCGAGGCCAGCCCGGCAAGGGGCGCTTCAGCAGAAGCGCCTCGTGACCCAGCAGCGCGCGCAGCGCGACCATCGAAGTGTGCAGGTGGCCCAGGCGGATGTCGATCGGCTGCGTGGAACTGGTGCGAGACTCGCCGAACGTTCCCTCCTCCGATTGGATCTCCACCAGATTGCGCATGCCTTCCCCGTACCCATAGGTGCCGGTTGTCCCGGCCACTTGATGGCAGATGCTGATCTCTGCCCCCGGATCCGGCAGATTCAGGATCACGTGGAAGAGCGACCAGAACGGGAGCGAACGTTCCAGATAAGCGTGCTCCTCTCGCGGGAAGTCGACCGCGCGCAGACCGTACTCGCTCAGACCGAAGATCTCATGCGTCAGATCGTAGACGTCCTTCATCTTGAGCGCGGTCTCCGGAGGGCGGGTCTGAAGCGTCCCCAGCGGACATAGCTCCTCGAGCTGAGGCCCGCCCGCCAGGCCGGCGGCACGCGCCAGCCAGGATAAGGCTATCTTCAAGCCGATCGTCCGCCGTGGCTCATCGAGGCCGAGCTGGTAGAGGTGCGGCAAGGCGGCTTCGAGTTCCGGCACCGGTGCCCCCACGGTCCGGGCCACCAGCACGAACATGATGAGGTCAGCGATGAGACTGGGCATCGACGCGTTCTGAAGGTAGGCCAATAGCGCTTGGCCATCGCCCATAAGTCGCACCCGCTCAACAACGTCGTTTCGATAGCCCGCCCGCTGGACCGTGTCGTCGGCAAAGGCATAGAGCAGGAACCAGCAGTAGACCTCCATCACGTAGCCCCGGAAATGGCGCAGCCCCTCCACTTCCGGTCGGACGCGAGTATCCGGCAGCCACGCGACCACACGGTCGATGGCCTGCCGCGTCGCAACCACATCGGGGCCGGCCACGGTGGCGGGGGCGTCAGCGCTGCGGCCGGCGTGGTCAGGGAGAACCGACCCGCGCCGCGGACAGGGAAGACGCAACGCAAACGTAAGAACTAACAGGGCAGCCAGGATGCCCGCGGTAATCCAGGCAGCCCTCGCGCCAGTGGCCTTCGTTCCGCCGACGGGCATAGGTCACTCCTCTCCCCCTCGCGGCCGGCTGAGGCCGGCATCGCTGTCACGGCACTGTGAAGGTACTAGGAGCCATCGATGCAGGGCAAAACAAAAGCTGCCCGGCGAGGGTGCGTGGCTCGCGGGGGTTGGCTGCGGGAGTTGGCTGCGGGGGTATCCGAAAGGGGTCGCCTGGGTGAAGCGCGCGCATGACCCTGCCGATCGGCGCCGGGTATGACATCTGAGTTTGCAGTGTCGGGTCGGTCTGACCCCCCTCGGACCTTAGCGGCCGAGCGTGCGATCCACGACACAGGTCCTTATGGCATCAGGACAATCATGCGCGTGATGCTGCCACCGCCGCCCTCCGCCCGCACGAAGAGCGCCGAAGCAGGAACCTCGATCCCACGCGCCGTTCGTCCATCCCAGCGGAAGTCCGCCTCACCATCGCGGCGGGTGGTCGCGACCAGGCTCCGAAGCAACCGACCCTGCGCGTCGAAGATGCCGACCGACGCCTCTGCGGCCCTATCCCCCATCACTCGAATGATCTGGCCGATCCCATAGGGGCTCGGCAGCTTAAGGGAGAGCCGGCCGATCGCCGGGCCGGGCCCAAACGCGTCGACATTGCTGGGGTTGGTCACCGGCGAGTACACCATGTCATCCAGGCAATAGTGCTGTTGCTGGGTACCCGGTCCCCCTACGACTTTGACAGAGGAGAAAGGTGCATCAGAGATGAAGCCCCAGAACTCACCATTATAGCTGTTGGAGATGGAACCCACATACAGGGAGTCATCAGCGATGTAGATCGCCAGGCTATTCCCAGAGCCACCGGGTCCACCCAGAGTCCAATCTCCGCCATATGCGACGATTCGCGGCACGAAGGTCCAGATCGTCATGGGCTCATTCTGACTCTGAGACGCCAAGACATCCTGGTAGCATTCGAGCATTGGATTGATGTGGCCCGATTCGTTTGAGACATAGCTGACACCAGCGTTGAGCAGCGTGTCAGCAAAATCCTCGGTAAGGTAATCTCCGCCCAGAGCGCTCTGCCACTCCATCTTGTCGGTGTAGATCGTGATCGTCGCCGAGCTGACAGAGGTCGCCCAATAGGTGATCGGCACCAGGATAGCGCCCAGTAATGCTGCTTTGCGCATGGTATCCCTCCTACTCGAGTCTGTGGAGCTGGGGCAAACCGATGGCCCCTGTGCGACCTTGTCCGGCTGACTCCACCGGACCGGCCTCCTCATCCTAGTAGTGCGCGCCCCGCGGCGGCTGATACACCCCGCACCTCCTGGCAGGTTCCATCTATGAAAACAGAGGAGATGAGGTCCGCGAAGTCTGACAGCTCTGGAACTTCGGCCTACATAGGCTGTGGAGGCGGCGGGAATCGAACCCGCGTCCGGAAGAGTTTCGTCATACGCATCTACGTGTGTGTCTCACCTACTTGAGTCTCGCCCGCGAGGACTCCGATGAGCGGGATCACCTCGCAGGCCAGCCCTTAAGTTTCGCGGCTGCCTCGGGCGGGTTCGCCGCTAGCCCACCGTGTCGGCGTCCATCCAGCCCACCGGCAGGCGCCAGGACTGGGGACGGGCCGTATTAGGCTACGGCCAGTGCCGGCTCAAAGTCGGCAATTGTGTTTTCCCTACTTGTTTTACGAGCCAGTAGGGACCTCGACACGCAGCGCAAAACTCAACCTCCCCGTCGAACCCAATTCGCCCCCATGCATCAGTGGAGCGGAATACAAGAAGAGGGCCAAGCCCGGCCTCCACCCGAGGTGTCGGCCGCCCCGCCCTCTCCCCACATCCCCTGTGCGCCAGCCAGGAATCGAACCTGGGACCTACTGATTAAGAGTCAGTTGCTCTACCAACTGAGCTACTGGCGCCCGTGGCCCTTCACGCGCTCCTCGACGCCCGGGAACGCGGGAGGACATCCCGCCCGGTCCCACAAGGAGACGCGACAGGTGAGCCTACAAGCCTCTAATCCCACCGTCAAGCCCCGAACTGCTGTCAGCCCGAAGGACTAGAAGGGCAGGTCGTCATCCTCCTGAATGGGCGCCATCGAGGGGTCTTCAGCCCCCCCGCCGAAGGTGCCCGCTTCGCGAGACGGCGAGCCGCCGGCTTCGGCCGGCTGGTACTGCGGCGACGATCCTTCGTCACGGCCGGGACCGCGACCCTCGCCGCGCCCACCGAGCATCACCATGGTCGTGCCGACGACCTCGGTCGTCTGGCGCTTCTGGCCTTGCTTGTCCTCCCATTCCCGGGTCTGCAAGCGACCCTCGATGTAGACCTGCCGGCCCTTGCTGAGGTACTGCCCGGCGATCTCGGCCAGTTTCCCCCAGAGCACCACGCGGTGCCACTCGGTCCGCTCCTGGCGATTGCCCCCGCGGTCCGTGAAATTCTCCGTGGTGGCGAGCGAGAAGTTGGCCACCTGCGTACCGCTGGGAGTCGAGCGGAGTTCCGGATCCCGGCCCAGGTTGCCGATCAACATCACCTTGTTGAGACTGCCCATCATGCCTCCTCGACCGCTTCGCGGTCAGCGCTGCGAGCCTCCAACCCCGCCAGGGCCCAGCCGGCGGCGGGCGCACACCCTTGACGTCCCAAGTCCGAGCGGCTACGCTCGTTCTCGTGGGTCCTGGAGGGCCCGGCCCTCGAGTCCCCACTCCTCCGGGGTGTAGCGCAGTCCGGTAGCGCACCTGGTTTGGGACCAGGGTGTCGGAGGTTCAAATCCTCTCACCCCGACAGGCCGGCCGGCAAGTCCTGAAGCTCCGAGGCGAAGAGCTGCTTGCCGGCCTCCCTCCTGGAGACCATAGCAAGTTCCGTGCTGGACGACGGCCGCTTCTGTGCGAGACTGCGGCGATTTCCGTGCGCGCCTGTAGCTCAGGTGGATAGAGCAGCGGATTTCTAATCCGCTGGTCGCTGGTTCGAGTCCAGCCAGGCGCGCTGCCATGCTTTCCCAACGTTGCGCCCGCCCCGAGATCACGCATCGCCCCGCGTGAGGATCCCGGGATGCACGCCCAGCCCCAGCGAGGCGTCCAGCACCGCCCCCCGCAGCACCCGGGCTGCGTCAGTGCACAGCCACACGGCCAGCGCGGCGATCTCGCCCGGATCGATCAGCCTCCGCGCGGGAAGCGAGTCGATCAGTCGCCGGCGCTCGTCCGCGGTGAGGACATCGAGGGTCGAGGCCGCGAACATCGGCGTCTCGGTCGCGCCGGGACAGATCGTGAACACGTCGATCGGATCCCGGGCGAAGCGGGCCTGCAGGTGTCTCCCGAGATAGGCCAGCGCCGCCTTGCTCATGCCATCGGCGGGATGGAAGGCGGGGAACTGCGTCACGCCGCCGCCCACGGAGCTCACGAGGATGATCTTGCCGAACCGGCGCGCTTCCATGTCGGGCAGCAGGTCCCGCACCAGCCAGAGCGCACCCACCGCGTTCACCATCATGAGGGCGGCGTCCTGCTCGTGGACGTCGGCCGACACTCGTTCCACCGTCCGCGAGCCCAGGCCGGCGTTGTTGACGAGGATCTCCACCGGCGACGGCAGGCGCGCGAGCAGATCGCGATGGCTCTCGCGGTTGTCCAGATCGAGGTGCAGCGCCGTCACACCGAAGCCCGCCAGCTCAGCCGCAAGACTCTCGGCCCGAGCTTCGCCCGTGCAATACGTGAAGCAGACGCGGTGTCCGGCTTCGGCGAAGGCCCTCACCATCGCCGCCCCGATGCCGCTCGAACCGCCCGTGATCAGCACCGTTCTCGACATGAGCACCTCATCCGCGCAGGCTCAGCGCCGCCCGCGGGCTGGGGAATCCACCTGCACCGAGGCTTCCTTGGGTAGACCTCCTCGGACCTCGGCCGCCATTCTTCGCACTGGTGGCGTGGCTGTCAACGCACCCCGGGCCCCCCGGGGCGCCGGAACGACAGATTGGCGGACATGGTCACGTTTCTTGCCCCGGGGCAAAAAATGTAATCGTCTTTTTGACTGCTACTTACAAGATTACTGCTACTTACAAGATTGCGGTCCGATAGGGTCGCCAGGGCGTAAACACCCGCCTGGGAACCCCGCTCGTCAAGCCACTGGGGCCGGGCTGCGCCGGGTCGAGGTGGGCGGGGCCAGGCCACGCCGCGCGAGGCTGGGCGGGGCCAGACCACGCCGCGCGAGGCTGGGCGGGGTCAGGCCACGGGGGGGGTGCGCGCGCCGAGTTCTTGGCATACTCTCCTGGCCGCGGCACGCTTTCTTCTTGGATCCAGGAGGCTCGTGCATGAACAGCCCAGGCTCCGTCGCCTCACAGGCGGCCGCCCCCGCGCTCGCCACGCCGCGCGCAGACGAGTCGGCCGGCGCTGTGGCCCATCTTGAGCTGCAGGACGGATCCCGCTTCTCGGGTACCCTCTTCGGCGCCGCGCATCCCACCGATGGTGAGGTCGTCTTCAACACCGGTATGGTGGGATATGCGGAGAGCCTCACCGATCCCTCGTACCGCGGCCAGATCCTCGCCCTGACTTATCCGTTGGTGGGCAACTACGGCGTTCCGCCGCGCGCGCCCGGCAGCGATCGCTTCGAATCCGACGCGATTCAGGTCCGTGGCCTGGTCGTGGCGGGCTATCACGCGGCGAGCAGTCATTGGGAAGCCGGCGGCAATCTGGGCGACTGGCTGCGCGAGCAGGGAATCGTCGGGCTCACCGGGATCGACACGCGTGCCCTCACGCGGACCCTGCGCAGTCGGGGCACGATGCTCGGACGGATCATCCTTGAGCGGGATCGCCCTACCAGGTTTGCCGTGCCGGACCCCAATGCGGGCGATCTCGTTGCGGAGGTCGCCTCCCGCGAGATCGTCACGCTCGCGCCGCTCGCGGACGGCGGCGCGGCCCCGCTCAGGGGCGCCGGCGGCCCCCACATCGTCGTCGTCGACTGCGGCTGCAAGCGCAGCATCGTCCATGAGCTGCTCGCCCGGGGCTGCCGTGTCACCATGGTCCCCTACCAGTATGATTTCACCGACCTTGAGAGCGACGGCATCCTGCTCTCCAACGGCCCCGGCGATCCCGCGCGGTGCGAGACGACGATCGCCCACGTCGCCCAGGCTTTCACGCGGACTCGCGCGCGACCGGTGCCGATCGCCGGCATCTGTCTCGGGTGCCAGATCCTCGCGCTGGCCGCCGGCGGCCGGACGTACAAGCTGCCCTACGGTCATCGTGGGCAGAACCAGCCCGTGCGCGAGAGCGGCACGGAGCGCTGCCGGATCACGAGCCAGAACCACGGCTATGCGATCGCGGCAGACAGCTTGCCGGAGGACTGGGAGATCTGGCACACGAATCTCAACGACGGCACGGTCGAGGGCATTCACCACCGCGCGCGGCCGTACTTCGCGGTGCAGTTCCATCCCGAGGCCGCGCCCGGACCGACCGACTCGCATGATTTCTTCGACCTCTTCGTGGAGGCGGCCCGCCATGCATAGACTGCCCGCCAAGGTCCTCGTGTTGGGCAGCGGCGGCCTGCAGATCGGTCAGGCCGGCGAGTTCGACTACTCCGGTTCGCAGGCCCTGAAGGCCCTGCGCGCCGAGGGCGTGCGCACCGTGCTGGTCAATCCCAACATCGCCACGGTCCAGACCACCGCGGGCATGGCCGACCGGCTGTATCTCCTGCCGGTCGATGTCGAGACGGTCGCGCGCGTGATCGCCAAGGAGCGTCCCGATGGGCTGCTTCTTTCCTTCGGTGGCCAAACCGCGCTCAACGTCGGCGTCGAGCTTGCGGATCGCGGGGTGCTCGCCGAGTACGGTGTGCAAGTCCTGGGCACACCCATCGAGACGATCAAGGACACCGAGGATCGCGAGCGTTTCGTCCGCAAGTTGGCGGAGATCGACGTGGCCACGGCTCGATCGCGCGCCTGCGCAACTTTGGACGAGGCCCGCGCGGCCGCCGAGGCGATCGGCTTCCCCGTGATGGTGCGCTCGGCCTACTCGCTCGGCGGGCAGGGCAGCGGCGTGGCGCGCGGGGCCCCGGAACTGGACGCCATCGTGCGCCGCGCACTGGCCCAGGCGCCCCAGGTCCTGGTCGAGGAGTACTTGGGCGGTTGGAAAGAGGTCGAGTACGAGGTTGTCCGTGACCGCTGCGACAACTGCATCACCGTCTGCAACATGGAAAACCTCGATCCGATGGGCATCCACACCGGCGAGAGCATCGTCGTCGCCCCCAGCCAGACGCTCTCCAATCGCGACTATCACATGCTGCGCGAGGTCGCGCTGCGCACCGTTCGCCATCTGGGCATCGTCGGCGAATGCAACATCCAGTACGCCCTCGATCCGCGCAGCGCCGCCTACCGGGTCATCGAGATCAACGCGCGCCTTTCGCGGTCATCGGCGCTGGCCAGCAAGGCGACCGGCTACCCACTAGCGTCTGTGGCGGCCCACCTGGCTTTGGGCCGCTCACTGGCCGACCTGCCCAATGCCGTCACCGGCAGCACGGTCGCCTTCTTCGAGCCCGCACTCGACTACGTCGTGGTCAAGGCCCCGCGCTGGGACCTGGAGCGCTTCCGCGGCGTCTCGACGCGCATCGGCTCCGAGATGATGAGCGTCGGCGAGGTCATGGCCATCGGCCGCACCTTCGCCGAGGCGCTCCAGAAGGCGCTGCGCATGATCGGGACCGGAATGCACGGGCTGGTGCTCAACCGCCTGAGCTTCGACGATCTGGAACAGGAGCTCTCGCAGCCGACGCACCGCCGGGTCTTCGCGGTCGGCGAGGCTCTCTTGCGGGGCATGCGCGTCGAGCAGGCCCACACGCTCACCCAGATCGATCCGTGGTTCCTCGAGCGCATGGCCGAGATCGCCCGAACGACGCGGGAGCTGCAGAGCCTCGCTCGCGATCGGCGGGAACCGGACCGTGATTGCGAGCCCAGCGAAAACCTCCTGCGCCGGGCCAAGGTGCTCGGCTTCAGCGACTACCAGATCGGCAAGGCCACCGGGCTGCCCATGGACCGGATTCGCGCCCTGCGCAAGGAACGCGGCATCGTGCCGTGCATCAAGCAGATCGACACGCTGGCCGCCGAGTACCCGGCTGTCACGAACTACTTGTACATGACCTACCAGGGCAGCGCCTCGGATGTGGAGCCGCGGGCCGGCGCGGTGATGGTGCTGGGGGGCGGCCCTTACCGGATCGGCTCGAGCGTCGAGTTCGACTGGTGCTGCGTGACCGCGGTCGCCACGGCCCGGCAGACCGGGTACCGGACGATCATGGTCAACTGCAATCCCGAGACGGTGTCCACCGACTACGACATCTGCGACCGGCTCTACTTCGAGGAGCTCACCTTCGAGCGGGTGCTCGACATCTACGAGTTCGAGCTGCCCGAGGGCGTCATCGTCTCGATGGGCGGGCAGGTGGCCAACAACCTGGCGCCGCGCCTCGACCGCACCGGCGTGCGGATTCTGGGCACGTCGCCCAGGGACATCGACCGGGCCGAGGACCGCAACAAGTTCTCCTCGCTGCTGGATGAGCTGGGCATTGATCAACCCGCCTGGACCGAGGCCCGCAGCATTGGCGAGGCCGGCGAGTTCGCGACCCGCGTCGGCTACCCCGTCATGATCCGCCCCTCCTACGTCCTCTCGGGGGCGGCCATGGCGGTCGTCTTCGACGCGGCCAGTCTGGCCGCGTACCTCAACCGCGCAACCGAGGTCAACCCCGCCACGCCGGTGGTCGTATCGAAATTCATCGAAGACGCCAAGGAGATCGAATTCGACGGTGTCGCCCGCGGCGGGGAGATCCTGCTCTATGCGATCGGCGAGCACGTCGAGAACGCCGGCGTGCACTCCGGCGACGCCACCGTGGTGATACCGCCCCAGCGACTCTACGTCGAAACAACTCGACGGATCAAGCAGGCGGCCCGCCGGATCGCGCGGGCGCTCGCCATCACAGGACCTTTCAACATCCAGTTCATCGCCCAGGACAACCGCCTGAAGGTGATCGAGTGCAACCTGCGCGCCTCGCGGACCTTCCCCTTCGCCTCGAAGGTTCTCAAGCGTGACTTCATCGCTCTGGCCACGCGGGCGATCCTGGGCGAGGAGGTCGAGAAGGTCGAGGGCTCGAGCCTCGACCTCGACCGGGTCGGGGTCAAGGCCGCGCAGTTCTCTTTCGCCCGCTTGAAGGGCGCCGATCCCACGATGGGCGTCGCCATGGCGTCGACCGGCGAGGTCGGCTGCCTGGGCTTCGAGCTGGAGGAAGCGCTCCTGCTCGCCCTGCGGTCCGTGGGACTCCGGCTGGACCGGAAGACCGCCCTGGTCTCCACCGGTCCGCCCGAGAGCAAGGCGGCCTTCCTGCCCGTCCTGATGAAGCTGCGGCACATGGGCTACGCGTTTTTTGCCACCGCCGGCACGGCGCGCTTCTTCCGCGCCAACGGCATCGACGTCGAAACGCTGCGCTGGCCCCTGGAGAGCGGTGCGCCCAACTGCATCGACTACCTCCGCACGGGTCGGATCGGCTTGGTGATCAACATCCCCAAGAACAACGAGGAAGAGGAGCTCTCCAACGACTACCTCATCCGGCGCGCCGCCATCGATCACCGCGTGCCCCTGCTCACCAACCTGCGGCTGACCGAACGGCTCGTGGACGCCCTCGAGATCGCCGACTTCAACAACCTGCCGGTGCTCGAATGGAGCGAGGTCTGATCGCGCCGACCGGATGAAAGGCCGTGCAGCGTGGACATCCACTGCGGGCCCAGGTCTGCGCCGGACTTGCCGCCCGGGCGACCAGGTGCTATAGTGTTGCAGGCTGGCAATCAAACCACCGCTCCGTCCACCTGCATCCGGGGCTCCACCAGCAGAGGGCCGCTGCGGCGGAATTCACACCTCAACGCAAGGAGCAATGGCATGAAGTCTCACCCCAGCGGGTCGTTGCGACCGGTTCTCATCGTCCTGGCCTGCGCCCTCTGCGCGGGATCCGTACTCGCCGATCCCCCGGCGGTCTTCGACCTGCGTAATGTGGGTGGCCAGAACTACGTGACCTCGGTCAAGAACCAGCAGGGCGGCACCTGCTGGACCCACGGGGCCATGGCGGCCATGGAAGGCAACCTGCTGATGACCGGCAACTGGGCCGGGGCCGGCGAGATCGGCGAGCCCGACCTGGCCGAGTACCATCTCGACTGGTGGAACGGGTTCAACGAGCACAACAACGACGATGTCGACCCCCCGACCGGGACCGGCCTCGAAGTCCACATGGGCGGCGATTACCGCGTCACGTCGGCCTACCTCTCGCGCAGCGAGGGCTCGGTGCGCGACATCGACGGACAATCCTACAGCACGCCGCCGCCGCGGTCTCTGCCCAGCTACCATTACTACTACCCGCGCGAGGTCGAGTGGTTCACGGCCGGGCCCAATCTGGAGAACATCGACACGATCAAGAACATCATCATGCAGGAAGGCGTACTGGGCACCTGCATGTGCTACGACGGCGGCTTCATCCAGAACTACGTCCACTATCAGCCGCCGAGCAGCACTCTCGACCCCAACCACGCCGTCGCCATCATTGGATGGGACGACAACAAGGTCACGCAGGCACCCCTGCCGGGAGCCTGGCTCTGCAAGAATAGCTGGGGTGCTGGCTGGGGATTGGACGGGTACTTCTGGATCTCCTACTACGACAAACACTGCTGTCAGAACCCCGAGATGGGGGCCATCTCGTTCCAGGACGTCGTTTACATGCCCTACGACCACGTCTACTACCACGACTACCACGGCTGGCGTGACACCAAGAACGAGTACAGCACCGCCTTCAACGCCTTCGTGGCCGATGGCAGCGAGTTGCTGCGCGCCGTCAGTTTCTTCACGGCGGCGGACGGTGTGACTTACACTGTCCGGATCTACGACCGCTTCGAGGGCGGCGAGCTACTCGACGAGCTGACGAGTCAGACGGGGTCGTTCCTGTTCAGCGGGTTCCACACGGTGGACCTGGACACGCCCGTGCCACTGACGGAGGGCAACGACTTCTACGTCTACCTGGAGCTCTCCGACGGCGGTCAAGCCTTTGACCGGACATCGGATGTTCCGGTCCTGCTGGGAGCGCGCTACCGCGTCACCGTGCCGTCCTCGGCGCAGCCGGGACAGAGCTACTACCTGGAAAGCTCGACCTGGCATGATCTGATCGATATCGAGGACACGGGCAACTTCTGCATCAAGGCGCTGACCACCGATTCCGGACTGCGCGTGACGCCCGGATTCGGCCTGGAGTCCCTGGGTCCCGTCGGCGGGCCGTTCACGCCGTCCGACATCACCTACCAGCTTGAGAATCGTTGTCTGGAGGCCATCGACTACGAGATCCAGCTTACTTCCCCGGCGCCGTGGCTGACCCTGTCGGGAACCACGAGCGGCACGCTGACGCCACTCGAAGCCGCGGAGATCATGATCGAGGTGAATGCCCAGGCCGCGACCCTGGATCCGGGGGCCTACGTCACCGAGGTCGCCTTCACCAACCTGACCAATCATCAGGGTGACGCGACGCGCCCGATCGTCGTCGCGGTCGGCGACCGGGTGGTCCATCATGCCTGGACCTTCGACACCGATCCGGGTTGGGCCACCGAGGCCGAGTGGGCGTTCGGGCAGCCGACCGGACAGGGCGGCCACTACGGCTACCCGGATCCCACCTCCGGGCACACCGGCGCAAGCGTCTATGGCTACAATCTGAACGGCGATTACACGAACGACATGCCCGAGTACCACCTCACGACATCGCCGCTCGACTGCCGCGACTTGTATGCGGTGAAGCTCAGCTTCTGGCGCTGGCTGGGGGTCGAACAACCCGATTACGATCATGCCCATGTCCGCGTGTCCACCGACGGGCAGAACTGGACGACGGTCTGGTCGAACCCCCAGGAGATCACCGACAATTCCTGGATGCTGCAGGAAATCGACATCTCAGCGGTCGCCAGCAACCAGCCCACAGTCTACTTGCGCTGGACCATGGGCAGCACCGATGGGGGCTGGATCTACTGCGGGTGGAATATCGATGACGTCACGGTCCTGGCCATCGAGCAAGCGGGTGCATCCAGTGTGTCGGGTGAGGAAGCCGGTGGTCCGGCCCGGGTGCACTTGGCGCCGGCACGGCCCAATCCCTGCATGTCGCCCACGTTCCTGAGCTACACGCTGCCGCAGGCCGAGCAGGTCCGGTTGTGGATCGCGGATGCGGAGGGCCGCCAGGTGGCCGTGCTGGTTGACGGCCCGCAGCCGGCCGGCCGTCACGTGGTCACGTGGCATGCCCACAGCGCGTCCGGTGCGCCGCTCGGCTCCGGGCTCTACTTCCTGAGGCTCGAGGCCGGGGGCACCACGCAGACGCGCAGGCTGACGCTGATTCGATAAGGCCTTACCCAGCGCAGAGAGTCGGCCGTTCCGGATCACCCGGAGCGGCCGACTCGTAGCCGGCGAGCATGCTTCTCTTCAGCCGGCGCTCGTGGGACGGCTTTTCCCAGCGAGCTTTCCTCACCCAGCCGTGGCGGAATCGTGCCGCGGGTGGCGCCGTTGCATGAAGCGCCCCTCTGCCCACGCCATGACGTGCTCGTCATGAACGAGCTCGGCCCTCAGGCGGTAGAGCGGCGGTGTAGCCCGAACGACGAGCGCCCGGATTTCCAGCACGGCCCGGCAGGGAACCGGTTCCACAAACCGGATGTGCAGGTCCCCTGTCACCGCCTGGATCCCGTGATGGAACAGGCAGTGTGTCATCCCCGCATCGAGCAGGGCAGCCACCACGCCACCGTGGAGCAGGCCTTCGTACCCCTGCAGCCCCGGATGCGCCTGGAACGTGGCGTGGACCGTGCCGTCGCCCGTGGCGCGGAAGCGCAGGCCCCAAGACCCCGAGTTGCGCGCCCCGCACAGAAGGCAGTACGCATGTCCGTTCTGCGTACTGACCGGTGCCGGATGGTCAGTGGTCACAGAAGTTCATTCCTGACGTGAGCGTACCCGCCAGATAATCGCTGACGAGAGCCTCCGGCGTTTCGGCGGCGGCCCCCACGACGACCTGGATGCCATGCTGTGCAAACAGACCCTGGGCGCGCTGGCCCATCCCGCCGGCGATGATGACATTGGCACCGCGCTCCGCCAGCCAGGCCGGCAGTAGCCCGGGCTGATGCGGCGGCGCCGGGAGGTCCTGGCGGCCGAGGATCTTCTTGGTCTCCGGATCGACTTCGACCAGGGCGAAGCTGTGGCAATGGCCAAAGTGCAACGACAGGCTACCGTCCGCCAGGGGAATGGCGATCTTCATCGATTCCTCCTCCTTCACAGACCCAAGTCCTCCCACACGCGCCGCACGTCGGCTGCTGCGGGCGCATCCGTCTCCACCACCGCCCGCACATCGAGCTGGGCGCGGGTGAAGGCGCGGTCGTAGCGGATGCGGCCGGTCACGCGGGCTCCGCTCGCGCGCGCGCGCTGCTCGATGCGCTCCGTCGTGGCAGCGTTGAGATCCCACTTGTTTACGCACACTGCTGCCGGAATACCGAAATGATGGGCCAAACTGAGCACCCGCTCCAGATCGTGTTCGCCCGAAACGGTCGGCTCGGTCACGGCCAGCACCAGCGCAGCGCCGGTCACGGACGCAATCACCGGGCAGCCGATGCCGGGAGGACCGTCCACGATCACCAAAGAACGCTGCTCCTGCTGCGCCAAGCGCCGAGCCTCCTGGCGAACGGTGGCAACGAGCTTGCCCGAGTTCTCACCCGCCACATTCAACCGCGCGTGGACCATCGGTCCGCAGCGCGTGTCGGACACCATCCACTCCCCGCACACCCGCTCAGGAAAGTCGATCGCTTGGGCGGGACAGAAGTGGACGCACACCCCGCACCCCTCGCACGCCACCGGATCGACGGCATACCCGGGGTGGCCGGGACCTGCTTCGCTCTTCACGATCGCCCCGAAGCGGCAGAGCGCGAAGCACTCCCCGCAGCCTGTGCAGTCGGCCGGACGGATGATCGCCTCGTGCCCGCTGCGGAATTCGTGGCGTTCCCTGACCTGGGGACTCAAGACCAGATGCAGGTCCGAGGCGTCCACGTCGCAGTCGGCAACGACCACCCGGCCGGCCAACACCGCGAAGGAGGCCGCCAGGCTGGTCTTGCCCGTGCCGCCTTTGCCGCTGATGACGACGAGTTCCTGCGTCATGACATCACATCCGTTCGCGAACCGGCGGCGTGGGCGCCGGTGCCCGTCTCGTCGTCGTCCGCAGCTCATCCACGCTGGCCAACAGCTCCGTCAACAGACCGTGGTACTCAGGTAGCGCGTCCACCACCACCTCGCCGCGGGAATAGGCCTCGGCGATCCGCCGGTCGTCGGGGATCTGGGCAAGCAGCGGAATGCCCTCCCGCGCGCAGTACCGGTGCACGCGGTCGTCACCGCTTCCAGCACGGTTGACCACCACCCCGAATGGAATCGCGAGCTCGCGGACCATCGCGGCCGCCAACTCGAGGTCGTGCAGGCCAAAGGGCGTCGGCTCGGTCACTAGCAGGACGACATCGGCCCCGCGCAGCGTCGCAATGACCGGACAGGACGTGCCCGGAGGCGCATCCAGGATGGCCAGCGCGTCCGCCGGGCGGTCACCGAGACGGGCCTTGACCGCCCGGATGAGTGGCGGGGCCATGGCGACCCCCACATCGAGACGGCCCTGGATCAGGGTGATGTGATCCGCCTGCAAGGTCTCGACGACCCCGATGCGCCGGGGCGTCTCCCGAATCGCCTGCTGCGGGCAGACCCTCATACAGCCACCGCACCCATGACAAAGCTCCGGGAAAACGAGCGGCTTCGTCAAGAGCGACACGATGGCGTTGTACTGACAGAACCGGCCGCACTCACCGCAGCTATTGCACCGGGACTCATCCACCTCCGGAATTGGAAGCGTCACGATCTCGTTCTTGAGCGGGTCGCCCCGCAGGAACAGGTGCGCGTTCGGTTCCTCGACATCGCAGTCCAGGAGCTTCACGCTCGAGCGTGCGACGCGCGCGAGATTCACCGCCACGGTGGTCTTGCCGGTGCCGCCTTTGCCCGAGGCCACGGCCAGAATCATGCTGGATCCTCGCTCATGCCCAGTGTCCGTCCACGTCAGCCGCCGGCGCGAGGGTCAACGCACCCGACTGGTAGGCTTTGAGCGCCGCGGCGACGGTCGGCTCAGTGGTGGTGTAGACTTTGATGCCGGCCGCCGCCAGCACGCGGAACGCCTTGGGACCGCAGTGGCCGGTCACCAGGCAATCGGCCCCCGCTCGGGCAACCGTCTGCGCGGCCTGCACGCCGGCGCCCTGGGCAGCATTCAGGTTCTGCTGATTGTCGATCACCTCGAAGTCGCCCCGGTCGAGATCGTAGACGATGAAGAGCGGCGCGCGACCGAAACGGCTATCCAAGGATGCATCGAGCGTCTTGCCCGACGCGGTGAAAGCGATCTTCATGAAGCCCCTCCCGTGTGCGGTGTTCAGCGGACAGCGGTCAGTTATACGCCTCCATGATCTCCCGCGACTCGTCCATCAAGGGTCCGGCCACGGCGGCCATGCCGGTCTCTTCCCAGAAGGGCAGGTGTTGATGGGTCTCGAGATACTTCAGGGGAATCGGATGCGTACCAATCACGACCGGCAGTTGAAACTGAGTCTCAATGAAGGTCTTGAAGCGACGAATGTTCGGGCACGGGGGGTACCCGACCACCAGGCCGGTCGCCAAATGGATGGCCTGCGCGCCGTTCTTCTTGAATTCCGCCGGAACGTATTCCACGTTGCCGCCCGGGCAGCCGCCGCAGGTGGAGTAGCCCACGACCTCGACCGGCTCGCCGGCCGGGTAGCGCGCGAAGCCACCGTGGCGCTCCCGGAGCGCCCGGAAGCACTTGCCCCCACCGCAGTCCTTGTACCGTGCGCAGATGATGATGCCGATCTTCATCCCTCACCCCCCAGAAGGACCACTCCCCTTGCTCACTCACCCGCCTCGGTGGCTTCGAGCTCGCCGAGCCGCTTGTTGATCAGGTCGATCTCAGAGCGCAGGGCCGCCGCCTGCTGGCGAAGCAGATCCTTCTCCTGCATCGCATCGGGGGTTCCCGGCAACGGGGCCAATCCGCCCGAGCGCATCCAGCCCGGCAGTCCCGTGGCGTAATACCAGTGCCGCCACGTGCGACCGCCCAAGCCGCCGCGGCCCATGCCCAGACCGGCACCACGCCCACCGAAGCCGCCGCCCCACGCGCCGCGCCCGCGGCCCATGCCCATGCCCATGCCCATGCCGAAGCCACGCCCGGCGACCGGGTTCAGATACCCCGGCATCGCGTTGCCCGTGCATAAGCCGGCTCCCCGTCCGGTCATCGGCCCCGCGCCCGCGGGTCCAGTTCTATCACCTCGTGGCATGATTGCATCTCCTTTCATGTTGAGCGGGGCCGAGTCAATGGAGCCCCACACTGCGGACAAACCCTCTCCGGGCAGGGCCGCCCGAGTTCATGCGGTTCCTGATACCCGCACTGAGCGCAGACACAGATGCCGCCAGGCCCCGCCGCGGTAGGGCCGCCCATGCGTCCGGGACCTTGGCCCCTTCCACGCCCTTGGCCTTGGCCGCGACCTCCGCCTTGACCTTGCCCGCGACCTCCGCCTTGGCCCTGACCGCGCCCTCCACCTTGACCTTGCCCGCGACCTCCGCCTTGGCCCTGACCGCGCCCTCCACCTTGACCTTGGCCACCCTGACCACGACCGCCCCGTCCGCCCGTACCTTGGCGGCGGCCGCCCTGAGCACCTCCGGTGCGTCCGGAGGATGAATCGACATTGAGCATCGTGCGTTCCTCCTGGTTTCCGGCGCGCGCGCAGCGCCTGCGCCGTGACCACCCGCAGCAACCGGGCATGGCATAGCGGCCGCTCGGTAGCCCGCCCGACAGCCAAGCCTGGATGACCTCACGCAGATCCCCAGCCACGAAGGCGATGACCTCGATGCCGTAGGCCGAGACCAGGGCCTCCATGGGCCGAGAGATCGCGCCGCAGACGAGCGTGCTGGCTCCCAGCTCGACCAGACGAAGGGCCCGCTGGGCAGGCAACTGGTCGGCCAGAACCTCCCGCCCCTCGGCGATGATGTCTCCCGCCCGGACTTCGATCAGATGGATCTCGCGTGCGACGTCGAACACCGGTGCGACGCGATCATCCCAGGCTGCAAACGCGGCCTTCATCGTCCTGGCCCTCAGGATCTGCCCGTATCTGCGTCAACCACCCCATGCAAGGATTAGCACGCTCTGTGCCAGAAGAAGGACGGGCAGGATGATGATCCATAATCAACAACAGCTCAGCATGTTACCGGATCGGCGGAGGCGCCTGAGGATGAGATATAAGTCGCACAACTGCGACTTTTGTCAGCGAGATAGGTCGCGATAACGCTACCGATCTGCTCCTACCGATCTGCCCCTACCGATCTGTCCGCCGTCTGGGGCGCCGGCGCGGCCGCGGGCCCCCGATACCCAGCTTCTTCATCTTGCGGAACAGGGTGCTCTTGTGGATCCCGAGCTCCCGGGCGGCGGCCAGGCGGCTGTGCGCGTGCCGCGCCAGGGCGGTCCGGATGGCCTGGGCATCGAGCGCGTCGCGCGCCGCGCGCATTCCCGTGACCGGCAAGCCCGTGGGGCCGTGGGCGGTCAACTCCTCGGGCAGGTGCGCCATGGTGATCGGTCCGGTCGTGCAGAGGACAAACGCACGCTCAATGACGTTCTGCAATTCACGCACGTTGCCCGGCCATTCGTGAGCCATGAGCAACGACAGGGCCTCGGGGGCGATCCCCTGAAGGCTCTTTTGCTGGAGGCGGTTGAAGCGATCGATGAACTGCTCGACCAGCAGGGGGATGTCTTCCTTGCGGCTGCGCAGCGGCGGCAGCTCGACGCGCACGACGTTGATGCGGTAGTAGAGGTCCTCCCGGAACGCGCCGTCGCGGACCTGCTGCGCCAGGTCACGGTTAGTGGCGACGATGACGCGGACATCGGCCGTGACCGAACGGGTCCCCCCCAACGGCTCGTAGGTTCGATCCTGCAGCACGCGCAGCAGGCGTACTTGCAGCGCCGGGCTTACCTCGCCGATTTCGTCGAGAAAGAGCGTCCCGCCCTTGGCCAGCGCGAATCGCCCGGGCTTGTCCCGGGCCGCTCCGGTGAAGGCACCCGCCTTGTAACCAAACAGCTCCGACTCAAGCAGGGTGTCGGGCAACGCCGCGCAATTGACCGGCAGGAAGGGCCCCGCCCGCCGCGGGCTGAGGGAGTGGATCGTCCGTGCCAGGAGCTCCTTGCCGGTTCCGGTTTCGCCCAGGATGAGCACCGTGCTCGGGCTGGCGGCAATAGCGGGCAAGACGTCGAAGACCCGCTGCATGAGCGGGCTGCGGCTCACCAGATCCCCCACGCGCGACCGGGCGTCCAGCTCACGCCGCAGCGCTTCGATCTCGCTCAGGTCCCGGAAGGTTTCCGCGCCGCCGATGATGCGCCCGTGCGCATCGCGCAGCACGGCGGTCGACACGCTGATGGGAATGCGGGCGCCGCGGGCGTTGATGATGTACCCCGACTGCCCGATGATCGGCTTGCCCGTGGCCAGCGTCTGGCGCAGGGCGCACTCGGCCTCGCACATGCTGGAGCGAAAGACCTCGGAGCACAGGCGACCCAGCGCCTCCTTGCGTGGCGTGCCGGTGATCTCCTCGGCGGCGCGGTTGAAAGAGGTGACCCGCCACTCCAGGTCGACGGTGAAGACGCCGTCGGAGATGCTCTCAAGAATGGCCTCCGTGGGGGTCGGTGTGGGGTTCCGCCTCTTCGGGCGGCGATCGCTCATCGGGGTCCTCCGGCAGCGCACACCGGGCGCTGGATCTGCCCAGATGCAGGTGTAGTCAGGCCAGTCCGTGGGCGCAAGGACAATCCAGCGCAACCCAGGTTTCTGAACTCCGCGGGTTCGAACCCGGTTGCCCCGAAAAACACATACCGGTAACCTCAACGCAGCATCACCCCGTTCTCCCGGGCAGCGCCACGCTGAGCCTTGCCCCCCCTGGAGCGGGTCGGTACGGGCCGTGAGTCTCGGAGCGGGGATGCGACCGCGGATGGGAAGGTGACCATGCCCGCCAACCTTTCGCCCGAGTACATCCGGCTCGAGGAGAGGCTGCGCCAGACCCGCGACCCGCAGGAACGTTTGGTCATCTTGCGCGAGATGCTGACGGTGATCCCCAAGCACAAGGGCACCGAGAAGCTGCAGGCCGACCTCAAGCGGCGCATCTCGAAGCTGGAAGATGCAGCGGAACAGAAGCAGAAGCGCGGGGCGCGCGACCTCTTCCATGTGGCCCGCGAGGGCGCCGGTCAGGTCATCCTGGCCGGGCCGCCCAATTCGGGCAAGTCCAGCCTCCTGGCGCGGCTTAGTCATGCCACGCCGCAGATCGCGAACTACCCCTTCACCACGCAGTTGCCCTCACCCGGCATGGTCGCGTTCGAGGACGTGCAAATCCAGCTCGTGGACACGCCCCCGCTGTCCCGCGAGTACACCCAGGCGGCGCTGTTCAACACCTTCCGCGCGAGCGACATGATTTTCTTCGTGATCGACTTGGCGACACCCGACCCGCCCGGCAGCCTGTTGGACTGTCTCGCGCTCCTGGAAGAGCATTTCATCCGCATCAACCCCGCAGCGCCGCTCCACGCGGCGGGCAGCGCCGCCACCGTCGAGAAGCGCGCCCTGGTCTTCGCCAACAAGGCGGACATCGGCGATGCCGTGCAGGTCGCCGGACTTCAGGAGGTTCTGGGCGCCGGCGTCCCGATCTTGACCGGGTCTGCCGAGACGGGTGCTGGACTGCAGGTCGTGCCCCACACCCTCTTTGACGCTCTGCAGCTCATCCGGGTCTACACGAAGAAGCCGGGCAAGAAGTTCGAGCGTGGGTCCCCCTTCGTGTTGCCGGCCGGGGCCACGGTCATGGATGCCGCCCCCGTGATCCACAAGGAGCTGGCCGAGAAGATGCGCTTTGCGCGCGTTTGGGGTTCGGGCAAGCATCAAGGCGTCAGCGTGGCCCGCGATCACGTGCTGGCCGACGGTGACATCCTCGAAATCCACTCCGGGTGAGGCGCAGCCCAATCGCCTCCGGGTGTTGCACCCGCGGGGCTGGAAGCCGCCGCCTGACCGGCCCCAGACACCCGCACCCCCCATCGGGATAGGGGGCGGCAGTTTGCCCGTCGCTCCCCTCCCACACCACCGGACATGCGGGTCCGCATCCGGCGGTTCGAGAAGTTGAGGTCACGTTCCCAGACGGGGAAGTCCCATTGGGTCAAGCCAACGATTGGGAAGCGCGATATGAAGGGCCACCGCCGGGGCGGCCATTTTCGGCGATACTGCTCCTGAGGGGCGGGGGCGCCGGCGGGGAGTCGGCTGACTTCGTGGTGGAAGTGTTGCGGATTCTGCGCGCGAGGTGCCCCTGCCTCAGCTTGTGTCGGGTACGAGCCCGCACCCAGGCTCAGCCGCAGGGCACGGACCAGGGCGATGGCGGGCAGAAACGGGTGCGTGCCGCGATGGGGGTAGCGCAGCCGATAGAGTCGTTCCACGGTCAGGGCCAGCAGGATGATGAGCCAGCTGATCAGCAGGCTGTTGGCGTGATGTGTTCCATGGCGTGATAGGTCTTGGCCTCATTGAAGCCTTGGTTCTCGATTTCCCAGCGGCTCCTGGCCAGGCGGTAGAGGGCCGCACTCCCGACCAGCCGCGTGGGAAAGTCGGTCAGCCAGTAGGCCTCCACGATCGATCCATCGGGCTTGTGTTGGCGATAGCGCGGGACGCGCACCGTCGTCCAGCGCCAGGTTTCCCAGGGTTCGAAGTCATCGGCATCCCGCAGTTCGATGTGGTCGCGGCCCACATGGCTGGTGAGCGTGGGGGATACATCGGCGAAGCGTTGCTGCGCAGCGGCGTAGAGTTCGGGCAGATTACCCTTCAAGCGGGCGATGACCCACAGGCCCAGATCACCCGCCAGGTGGAGCCAGGTGGCGGTGGCGTACTCGTCGTCGCCCACGACGTAGTCGGCAAAGCGGGGGCCCAGATCTGTGACGGCACGGGTCAAGAGCCGCTGGCTGGCCACGTACTCACATTCGCTGGCCACGTAGGGTTCCAGATCGAAGGGCAGGGGCAGGCCGGTACCCACGACGCTGATCATGCTGAAGGCATGGTGGTAGCCGACGAGGGTGTGATCTGGTCTCCGGTAGAGCGGATGGTAAAGTTCACAACCTTCGGTGGCACACCGCGCCGCGCAGGATCCATCGAGGGCCAGACCGATGAAATGCCTGTTCTCGGCTTGCTGGCGCTGGCAGATTGGCTGGAGACTTTCCAGGTCACGCATGCGGCGATGGAAGCGACGGGGGTGTACTGGAAGCTAGTCTGGTACGTCCCCGAAGGCCGACTCGAGTTGATCCTGTCCAACGCGATGCACGCGCACAATCTTCCGGGTCGGAAGAGCGATGTGAATGACGCTCTGTGGATTGCCGACTTGTTGGCCCACGGACTCGTGCGTGCCAGCTTCGTCCCGCCTAGCCCGATCCTTGAACTGCGTGATCTGGCCCGCACCCGCCATGGTGCTCCATGGCTCAAGGCAGTCATGGTCCAGGCCGCATGGGCGGGCTCGCGCAAGCGCGACTCCTACCTCAAGGCCCCGTTTCTTCGTCTCAAGAGCCGTCGCGGACCCAAGAAGGCGATTCTCGCGGTGGCAGCCACCATGATGGTTGCCGTCTACCACATGCTCCGCGACGGCGTAGAATACGAGGATCTGAGCGCCGACTACTTCGATCGCCCCGACACGGCCAAAGTTGCCCAGCGGCTTCTCCGTCGCCTTCAGGAACTCGGTGTCCACGTGCAGATCGAAACAGCCGTCGCTTGAGCCAAAGACTCACGCGCAGCATCTGCGGGCGGTGGCGTTTCTTTCTAGACAGCCAAGGCAAAACGACAGGATTTCACCTGGGCCCCGGAAACGCCGTCTGGGCGTGAGCAGGAAGGGTAGCCGAGGGAAACGGGAAGTCAGGCCAACTCAGCCGCTCAATGTGGGAGAGTCAGGCCCGTGGCCTCTCCGAGCGCCCGGATAGATCCTCGGGGCCAGCCCGCAGATCGAAACTGCGGGTGCGGGCCCCGATGAGTGTCTGAACCGCAGTGGGTTTTTGCTCAAGAACGCCAGGCTCGGCGTGACGACGCCCGCGGCCGGCCCGCTTGGTGCACGGGCGGCCTTGGTTGCAGGCACACAGAAGCGACTCGACCCCAGGCAATGCACACAACGTGCGAGGAGGCGGGGATGAACGCGCCAGCGGCGGCCATGCGATCTCTGGCGGGCCCGACCTCCGTCTCTCCCCGCGCGAGGTCAACCGCTCCCGCGGGTCTGGGCGCCAAGGCGACGACGGGGTCGTCGCCCAGTGCCGGATCCGATATAATCGTTCGAGATTCAACCAACCGATGGGGCATGAGCAGGGGGAGTTGATGAGCCACACTAGCCGCGGTCGCCGCCTGTTCTTCTGGCTAGTGTTTCTGATCCTGCCCGTGCTGATCCTGGCTGTCCTGGAGGGTGCGCTGCGGGTGCTGGGTATCGCGGCCCCGCCGCCGCTCTTCAAGGAAGTCCGCGTGGGCGCCGTCGAGGGCTACATGACCAACCCCGACGTCGGCCGCCGCTACTTCCCCCCCTCCATGCGATCGATCATGCCGCAGCTCGGCTTTCAGTTCTTCGCCAAGGAGAAGGAGCCTCAGACCTTCCGTTACTTCTGCCTCGGGGCGTCGAGCGCGGCGGGGTTCCCCTACCACGCGCACGCCTCCTTCGGCGGGCTGTTGGCCGCGCGCCTGGAGCACCTCGTGCCGCAGCGCCGGATCGAAGCTGTCAACTGCGCTATGGCCGCGATCAACAGCCACGCCGTCCGAGACTTCGTGCCCGAGATCCTGGAGCACGATCCGGACCTGCTCGTCATCTACATGGGCCACAACGAGTTCTACGGGGCCCAGGGCGTGGGCTCGATCTCGTCGCTGGGCGAACACACCTGGTCGGTCGCGCTGGCCCGCGCGCTCCTGCGTCTGCGGCTGGCGGCCGTGATCCGCCAGGCGTTGAAGATCGGCCATGCGCGTGAGGGCGCACCCCCGCGCGGCAACGTCATGGAGACCATGGCGGCCGAGCGCGAGATCCCGGCCACCAGCCCCTTGCGTGACACTGCCGCGGTCGTCCTCGCCCGCAATCTGCGCGCGATCCTGGATCACGCTGCGGATCGCCACGTCCCGGTGCTGCTCTGCGAGGTCGCCTCCAATCTGAGCGATCATTCCCCCTTCGGCTCGGCGCATCCCCCGGGCCTTGCGGTCGGGGCGGCCTTTGAAGATGAGCTTGCGCGGGCCCGGGACCTGCTGCGGCAGGAAGATCTAGACGGAGCGCTGCGTTCGGTCACGCTCGCCCTCGAGCAGGACAGCACCTACGCCGCGGCGCGCTTCCTGAAGGGGCGGATCCTGGTCGCCGCCGGCCGCGCAGCCGAGGCCCTGCCGGAGTTTGTCGCGGCACGCGAGTACGACACTGTGCCGTTCCGCGCGCCCGAGGTCATCAACCGCGTGATCCATGCCCAGCGTGGCCGTGACGGCGTTCATCTGGTGGCCGTGGATTCCCTGTTCCGCGAATTCACCGCGCGGGGTGCACCGGCCGAGGATCTGTTCCTCGAGCACCTGCATTTCAGCCCGTCAGGTAACGGAGTGCTGGCCCACGTGCTGGCCGCCAAGCTCTACGAGCTGGATCTGGTGGCGCCCAAGTCGCAGTGGCGCTGGCAGGAGGACCTTCCCGCGCCTGCCTACGCCGCGCAGACGGGCGTGACCGAACTCGACCTGGAGATCGGCGCGCAACGCGTGCACTTGCTCCGGCAGAAGTGGCCTTACCGCCGGACGCCCGGACCGGCCGAATCGTACCATTCACAGCGCGACGCTGAGGTCGTCCAGCTGGCAACGTCCTTCATTCGCAAGCAGATCGACCTGAACGAGTCGCACAACGCGCTCGCACGCCACTACCGCTCGCAGGGATACCTGGAGCGCGCCCTGGCCGAGTTCCTCTCCTCGTTCCGGATGTTCCCCCTGGATCCCGTGCCGGCGCGGGCGGCGGCTCAGCTGCTCCACCAACTCGGGCGCCACAACGAGGCGCTGCACCTGCTTGATCGGGCGCTTGCGCTGGATCCGCGATCCACGGAGACCCTGCTGTGGATGGCGCGCGCCTTTGCCGGGCGGGGCGATGTCGCTTCCGCGCGCGCGGCCGTCGCGCGAGCGTTGCACGTGGATCCCCGCTCGGATGCTGCCCTAGCCCTGCGCGACTCTCTGCACGCGTCGGCGCCCTGAGCCCCCCTGCCGCGCACGCGACGCGGCCGCTCACTTCCTTGCCGCCACCCGTGCAGCCCTGCTACGCTTATCTTGTGCTTGGCGGTGCAGGCAACTTCGAGTGTGCGTACGGATCGATGCTGTGACCATCTCCGGGCAAGGCAGTGACCGAGGGCCTGGCCCACGGAGGCGCACCATGGAGAAGATGTCACTCCCCCACGTGGTCTTCCTCGTGGTCCTCTGCTTCACCTGCTGCGTCATGCCAGCGTGGGCAACCGTCGGGCCGGGAGTGAACAGCTTCGAGATCGACGGGGACTAGGGTTCGATCATCGAATCCGACGGTGACAGCGCCGACGATGGGCATCGCACGACCTTCGTGTTCAATGGTTCCGGGAGGGCCTGGGAGCATTGGACCGCAACGACCTACATGGGCCACCAATCCTGCAAGGTTCGCTGCACCGCGTCCCCAGGCCCGGACAACGACCGGCCGGAACAGAAGATCCTGGATCAGTGGAATCTCGAGGATGGCGTGCGCTATTTCTCCTTGGCCTTCTACGTACCCGATGGCACCCCGACACCCTACATTCCGCAGTTGCACACAGCACGACTTTCGCGATTTTGGGATCGCCCAACCAACTATGTTCATGCCACTTCCGCTATTCGTAGGGAGCGTGCCTCTTCTCCAACAAGCCCTTGAGTAGCTGCCTCTCCTCGTGATCGAGGGCTTCGAGCCGCCGCAGGGCCTCGCGGAACTGCTGGTACTCGGTCACCTTCTTCCTGACCTCCTCGACGTCTGCTTTACGAACCACCTGCCGGCGCGGTCGTCCGTCCGGACGGGTCGCCAGCACCCAGACCAGATGCCCCGGCCTCTGGGCGCAGTGGCAGTTGGGCTTGCCGCAGGTGCGGTGGACCAGGGACAGGGAATCCTTGAGGAACCCTGAAGGCACCAGCAGGCCATCGAGTACAGCGGCCCGCTGCCTTTCGAGGCGGCGAATGGGGATTGGTCCCTGAAAGGGGGATGCCATGAAGAACCCGATCGGCACGTTGCGGCACCACTACCTGGGTCCCCACCCGATCATTCGTCATTACCTGAACCGCATGAACTGGCGCGGGATCAGCCGTGGCTGCCTGGGGGCCGGGCTGTCCCGGGGACTGGATCATGCTGAAGCTCTGGGCGTTCTGGTCCATAACGTCCTGGCTCGCGGGGGCCGATGTACCGCATCCGAGAGTGTGCGGGGCGGATCGAGCCGGAAGCCTTGGGGTTGACCGCCGCGCAAGTCAGTCATCTCAATGACGATCGGCTGGTCCGAAGTCTCGAGGCCCTGGCCAGCGAGGGTGGCCGGAGCGTCTTCTTCCGCCTGGCCCTACGAGTTATCAAGGACTTTGAGCTCCAGTTCGACCGCGTGCACTTTGATACGACGACGGTGACGTTCTTTGGCCAGTGGGAGGGCTCGATCACCGAGCCGCGGATCACGCGCGGGGTCAACAAAGGCCATCGGCCCGATCTGAAGCAGCTGCTCTTTGGCCTGAATGCGACCAGCGACGGGGCGGTGCCTCTGCTGCATCACCTCTTCAGCGGCAATCGCACGGATGACTCAGTCCATGTGCGCAATCTCGACCTGCTGCGCACCCTGCTGGGGACCGAGGAGTTCATCTACGTGGCGGACAGCAAGGTTGTGTACGCGGGGCAATCTGGAACATGTCCACGCCTACGGCGGGCAGTTCGTGACCGTGATGCTGCGCACGCGCAAGGAGGACCAGGTCTTTCGGGACCAGTTGCGTTCGGGACTTCGGCCGCGGTGGCGGACGATCCTGCGGGTGGAGAACCGGCGTCAGACGGAGGGCCCCCAGACATCTACGCCAGCACACAAGCGGGTCCCCAGGAGACGAGCGAGGGGTATCGGATCATCTGGATCCGCAGTTCTCAGAAGGCCGATCGGGATCGTCGCACTCGCCTGGAGCACATCCGCCAGGCTGAGCTGGCCTTGAAGCAACTGACCCTCAAGGTGGGATCACGCCAACTGCGCAGCCACCAGGCGGTGGAAGATCGGGTGAAGAAGGAACTGAAACGACATCATGCCGAGCGCTGGCTGCAAGCGCGGGTGGCCACAACGACCGAGGTCGAGCATCGCCGTCTGCGTCCAGGTCGTCCACGACCGGGTGACCCGGTGCGCACGATCCGACGGCGCAGGCTCGAGCTGGTCGTCTCACGGAACAAGCAGGCAATCCAGGAGGACTCACGAACCGATGGGGTCTTCCCCCTGGCGACCAACATCCCTGATCGTGCCAAGCGTGAGATCCTAGAGATCTACAAGTACCAATCCTACGTGGAGAAGCGCTTTGCCTTGACCAAGTCCGAGTACGGTGTCGCCCCCGTGTTCCTGAAGAAGCCGCTCTGTGTCGCCGGGCTTCTGCATGTCTACTTCATCGCCATCATGCTCTGGGCATTGCTGGAGCGGCAGGTGCGGGCCGCCATGAAGGCGCGGTGAATCGCGAAGATCGCCGTCCTGCCCGAGGGCAGGGAGAGTGCCACTCCGACTACGCCACGCATCCTGGAGAACTTCGCGGACGTGACCTGGCACGAGTATGAAAACGCACCGGAGCTCGTGAGCTTCCCTGTGAAGCTCACGCCCATTCAAAGGCTGCTGCTCGACCTGAGTGCGGTACCACAGAGCCTATATCGCTAGGCAGCCCCAGCGGGGGTCGCTGAAATCCCAAAACGGCCTTCGTGCGCAGTACGGAATGTATGGTTCAACTTTCAACTAGGAATAGCACATCCCCGGAGAGCTTCTTGTCGAAACGCAAGGACCTCATGGACAGAGATACTATTCGCCGTTCGAAGCTCCCAGGCCTCGGGCTTGCTGGCAACAGCGGTGCAGCGAAGCTACACCAGAGACACAACCGGGAAACAGAGCGACCAGCGTGCGTGGCATAGCGGACCTCCGGCCGGGACACCGTCGGAGCCCTACCGCCCGACAGGCGCAGCATCGGCGGGGAGCATCCGGCGATAGCGTTCCAGCTCTTGCTCGGTTTCTTCGAGTAGGCCCGAGTCACCGATCGCAAGGATGCGCTCGCGAGCCCGGGCCGCCAGCACCACGGCCTCCGCGATCTTGCCCACCGCAGCAGAGGCCGCGGCTGCAGTCCGAAGGTACGCCGGCTCTAGATTGCGCGTGAGCTGACAGGCGCGTTCGGCCAGGCGTACCGCCTCCTCGGGGTCCGCCACCCGCTCGTCTCGCGTCGTTGCCAAGAGCCAGGCAAGCTGGTCAAGCGCCGGGGGCCAATCTGGTCGCAGCTCGAGCACGCGGCGCAGATGCTGGGCCGCCACCGCGGGGTGGGTGCCTTCGTCGGCAAGGAGTCGGCCGAGTCCGAGATGCGCGTCCGCGTGATTCGGATCGATCAGCAGCGCCGCCTCATACTCCGCCTCTGCCGCGGCGACGTGGCCTTGGTTCTCCAAGGCTAGGGCCAGGAGCCCGTGCAGATCGGCACACCTCGGCTGAGCCTTGAGCGCTTCGCGGGACGCCTCCTCGGCTTCCGCGAAGCGCATCTGAGCCATGAGCAGGCGCACCAGTTGGAAAGCTGCGAGCAGCGCGCGCGGGGCCTCACGCAGAACGCTGTGGTAGTGGTCGATGGCCTCCTGCGTGTCGCCCCGATCCGCGAGGATTTCGGCGAGGTTCATGTGGGCGTCGTAGAAGGACGGATTGGCTTCGAGTGCCCTGCGGAATCGCTCGACCGCTCCATCCAGGTCACCCCGGGCCCGTGCTACCATGCCCAAGTTGTTGAGCGGCTCCGGCGCATTGGGCGCGATGGAAACGGCGCGATCGAACTGCTTGGCCGCCTCATCAAGCCGGCCGGCGCGGGCGTACGCCAATCCAAGGTTGGTAAGGGCGTCGACAGAGCGGCGGTTGTGGCGAAGCTGGGTGCGGAAGATCGTAATCGCCGCGGTTGTGCTTCCCTGGTCGAGGAGCGAGAGCCCCACCCCTGAGACCCAGTCCGCGACTCCCGGGACACGTGTCAAGAGCTCGCGCCACTGGCGTTCGGCCCCTGCGAAATCCCCGACTTCCCCGAGCAGCCGCGCCAAGTTCTCGCGGAAGTAGAGATCCTCCGGTGCTCGTGCGACGCCTTGAGCGTGTCTCGCCGTGATCCGTCTCATCGCCTCACCATCCAGTCGGGCAGAGAGTGCCAGCAGCGCTTCATGCCTCGCGGTCGACCGGCGCTCGTGATCGAGCTGGCCGGCAAACGGTTGCTTGTCGAGCATCGAACCGATTCGCTGCGCCATGCGGTAGCGGTCCCAGTCGGTCAGAAGGAGGAGTTCGGCGCAGCGTTCGGGTGAAGGCGGGGCCAGCGATCTGCCCACAGGTGGGGCAATCCCAGCCGGCAGGCGCCGGACGACTTCCTGGAAGAGGACCTGCGCGAGCGCGTAGTTTCCCTCCCAGTTGAAATGCACGTGGTCCCAGAACCACTCGTCGCCCGGAACGCCAACGGGGGTGGCCGGATTCTCGGCGAGCAGGCGCTCAGCGTCGACCAGCACGACGCCTGCCTTCTCAGTCTCCGCGGCCACAGCGCGAATCGCCGCGTTGATCGGCTCGCAGGAACGAAACCGCAGCGCGTCCCATTCGCGCGCCAGAACGTAGTGTTCCCTCGCCGCCAGCGTGCATTCCTCCGCCACCGAGCATTGCGCCAAGCGGAATTCCAGTTCCGCGAACTGGGGGTCGATCGCCAGCGCGTCCTGGAAACGGGCAATGGCCTCCGCGGAGCGCCCGGCTTCCTGAAGATCGACGCCGGCGTGGTAAGCCTGCTCCCAGAGCTGCTCCTCTTCCGGACCGAGATCGCTGCGGTGCAGCGACGCGAAGGGCCCGTTGGCGCGCAGATTCGAGGCGACGCTGCACAATAGAACCCGTGCTCGCGCATCCTGGGCGGCGCGGCAGATGTCGAGGAGGTTCCCGCGGAAGCGCTCGTACACCCCCGCCAAGCGCGGATCGTCGCCGCGGATTCGGTTCGCCAGGAACATCTCCATGCCTGTCCACGCGCCACCCTTCCAGCAAGAGGCGGCGAGGGAATGCACGAGGCTGCTGAGGAACTGACCAATCTTCGTCGTTTTGAGCCAGAGGGCAAGCCGGATCATCCACCAGCTGGGTGAACCTCCACCGAAGACGGTGCCGGGCCCATAGGGGCCGATGACCTCGTTGTTGCCAAGGTAGACGACGAAAAGGTCTGGTTCGAACTTGGCGCAATCGCGGGCAATCGGGACGACGACGTTCGAGTTGATGGCCGTCATCCCCGTGTTGATGACCTCGAAGCGCACGCCGGTGAAGCTGTCATTGAGCATGGCCTCCAGGAGACGACCCAGGCTGTAGCGCGCCTCCGGGAAGCCCTGCGCGGCGGAGCCACCGAGAACGAAGATCCGATAGGTGTCCAGCGGCTTGGGATCCGAGAAGAGACAGGGTAGGGGAATGCGCACGAGAGAGGGCGGGAAGAAGCGCCGCCCGAAACGCTCGTTGGTCGTGCAGGCCGAGCGGCCTGGGATCTTGCGGAAGAAGCCGGTGGGATACCCGTAGCCCGCCACCCGAAGCGCGATCTCGAGAAGTCCGAAGACGATCAACGCCGGCAGGAGCATCGCGCGCAGCCCAAAAAGCCCGCGACGGACGCCGCGGACTGACGCTGCTTGGACGCTCTCCAGACTTGACCCACCCTTGCTCTGCAGAACAGACCCACCACGGATGATGACCATGGCTGATTTCGGCTGAGCTCCGGCGGTCAGGTGGCATCTCGTCTTCTCGTTGGTAGGCTGATCGGTCACCCTCTCGCTCAAAGGGAGGGTGGCCGGCATGTCATGCACGAGTTCAGGCAAGCGCCCGTGTCGGATCTGCGGCAAGTGGTTCCGTGTCGACCCGCGTGAAGGTGCGCGCCAGCGGGTCTGCAGCTCAGCGACCTGCCAGCGCGAACGTCACCGCCGGGCCTGCCGCGACTGGCATCGCCGGAACCTGGGCTATGATGCGGACCTCCGTCTGCGGCGCCGTCTCCAGCTCTGTCCTGTGCCGCCCGCTGCCCCGCCGGTCGATCCCTTCGGAGTCTCGCCCCTGCGCAAAGTGAACCTGGAGGCCGCGCGAGACGCCGCGGGCCAGGAAGTAGTTGTCGTCGTAGAAGTTGCCGGTCAAGTCCTCTGGGAGGGAGTGCGAGACGCCGTTCGGGCACAACTGATTGCAGGACAAGCGGTTGCACGCCGACTTCCCCCTGAGGTCCTGCGAGACGACATGGTCAGCGCCGCGGCGCCGCCATAGCCTGGGACCATCGGGGGCATCTCTGACCCGCCCCCTGCCCGGGAGATGACCGGCCATGGAGATCGAGATCCGCGAGCTGGAGCGCAAGTACGAAGGACTGCGCATCGCCGACCCGGCCCGGATCAGTCGGCTCACCGCCTCGATCCACCAGTACGGCCAGCAGACGCCCGTCCTGGCTGTCGCCGGCACCGCCGGCGGCTACGTGCTCATCGATGGCTATGCGCGCGTCAGCGCCCTGGAGTCGCTGGCGCGCGACGTGGTCGAGGCTTTGGTCCTGCCTCTGAGCGAAGCCGAGGCCCTGATCCAGAGCCTGCGGTTCGAAGCCGCCCGCCGGCGCTGCGCGCTCGAAGACGGCTGGCTCCTGCGCGAGCTCGTCGAGAGTCAGAGCCAGCACCAGGCTGAGCTGGCCGTGGCCCTGCAGCGATCGGTCAGTTGGATCAGCCGGCGCCTGGCGCTGGTGCGCGTGCTCCCGGAGTCTGTACAAGCAGCCGTCCGGCAAGGGCAGATCCCCCCCGCAGGCCGCCATGCGATCGCTGGTGCCTTTGGCCCGGGGCAAGCCGGCCCACTGTCAGGAGCTGGTAGGCCATCTGGAGGGCCGCAAGATCTCGGTGCGGCAGATCGATGCGCTCTACCAAGGCTACCGGCAGGGGGACGAGCAGCAGCGCCGGCGGCTGATCGAACATCCCTGGCTTTATCTCAAGGCCAAGGAAGAGACGCAGCGGGCCGAGGTCATCGAGCCCCAGGGCCAGGCGGCCCGACTGATCCGTGATCTCGAGACGCTGTCCGCCCTGGCTCGCCGCGTCCGTCAACAACTCCATGCCGGAGTCTACCAGCGCAGCACCCCGCGGCAGCGGCAGAGCGTGGATGCGCTGCTGGCCGAGCTCGGGCAGCTGCTCGCCGCCCTCATCCATCTCACAGAGGAGAAGGAGTCCCGCGATGCTGGATCAGGACCTGCGCGCGGCCATCCTGCGCCTGCGCGAACAGGGGCTTGGCGTGCGCTCCATTGCCCGCGCGCTGAACATCGCGAAGAACTCGGTCAAGCGTGTCCTGCGTGACGGGCACAGCACGGTGCCAGCCCTACAGCGCGACGATCCCTTTGCCCGCCACCTCGACCGTGTCCGCGAGCTGTATGACGAGTGCCAGGGTAACCGGGTCCGCGTGGTCGAGAAGCTCAGGGCCGAGGGGGTCGACATCGGCTACTCGACCCTGACCCGCTTCTGCCGGCGCTATGGGATCGGGGTGCGCCAGAAGCGCCCGGCCGGCAGCTATCACTTCGACCCGGGCGAGGAGATGCAGCACGACACCTCGCCCCACACCGTTGTCGTCGGTGGCCGGCGCAGGGCGCTGCAGTGCGCCTCCCTGGTCCTGTGCTTCTCGCGGATGATCTTCTCCCAGCTCTATCCGCGCTGGAGCCGCTTCGAGTGCCGGATCTTCCTCACCGAAGCCTTCCTTTTCTTCGAAGCCCTCGCTCAGCGCTGCCTGATCGACAACAGCTCGGTCATCCTCGCCCGCGGCTCCGGCGCCGAGGCCGTCGTCTGCCCCGAGATGGAAGCCTTCGCCCGCCACTTCGGCTTCCGCTTCGCCGCCCATGAGGTCGGCGATGCCAACCGGTCGGCCCGGGTGGAACGGCCCTTCCACTACATCGAGCACAACTTCTATCCCGGCCGCAGCTTCGCGAGCCTGAAGGACCTCAACACCCAACTCCTGCAGTGGTGCCGCGAAGTCAACGACCGGCCCAAGCGCTCGCTGGGGGCGCGGCCCAGCGAGCGGTTCGCCATCGAGAAGCCCGCGCTGCTGGCGCTGCCGGTCTTTGTCCCGCCCGTCTACCAACTGCACATCCGGCGCGTGGACATCTCCGGCTATATCCACCTCTACACCAACCGCTACTCCGTGCCGGCCCAGTGGCTCGGCCGGCAGCTCGAGGTGCGCGAGAGCAAGGACCAGGTCCGCATCTTCGACGGCCCGCGCCTGGTGGCGCTTCACGAGCGCCAAGAGCCGGGCGCCTGCCTGCGCGTCACCTTGCCCGAACACCGCGAGCCCTGGCGTTGGAAGCGAGCGCCCCTGCCGCCCACCCCTGAAGAGAAGTGGTTGCGCACGATCGCTCCCGAGGTCTCCAGCCTGGTGGATGCCCTGCGTAAGCGCCACGGCGGCCGCGCGCTGCGGTCCATGCGTCACCTGCACCGCCTGGCGCTCGACTACCCCACGGACGTTCTGGCCCAGGCCGTAGGCGATGCTCATCGCTACGGGCTGATCGATCTGGGCCGCATCGAAGGGATGATCCTGCGCCGGCTGGCCGGAGACTTCTTCCGCCTGCCGGTGTCCATCACCGAAGAGGAGAAGCCCCACGATGACCGAGGAACTGGAACAACTCCTGAAGAACCTCCGGATGAGCCGCACGCTGCAGATCCTGGATGAGGAACTCGAGCGCGCCGCGAAGCAGGGCCCCAGCTACGCCGACTTCCTGGCTTCGCTACTGCGGCAGGAGTATCACAGCCAGCAGGACCGCTATCTCGAGTACCGCATCCGGCGCGCTAGATTGCCCGAACGCTGGACTCTCGAGACCTTCCCCTGGAAGCGCCAGCCCGGCGTCCGCAAGGCCGCCATCGAGCAACTCGCGGAACTCGGCTTCATGAGCCAGGCCGCGAACATCGTCTTCGTCGGCCCCACCGGTGTCGGCAAGACGGGGCTCGCCAGCGCCATCCTGCTCAAGGCTCTGCAAGCCGGGCACCGCGGGCTGTTCATCAAGGCCCAAGAGCTCTTCGACGAGATGTACCAGAGCCTGGCCGATCACTCCTCGCGCCGGCTGCTCAATCGCCTGATCCGCATGGACATTCTGCTGGTTGACGAGATGGGGTACCTGAACCTGCGGCCCGAGCAGAGCAACATCTTCTTCAAGCTCATGGAGGAGCGCTACGGCCGCAAGTCGACGATCATTTCGACCAACCTCGACTACGAGGAATGGTATGCCTTCCTCGGCCAGAAGGCGATGGTGGCCGCATTGCTGGACCGCCTGCGCCATCGCTGCCACACGATCCGCATCGATGGGCCGTCGCTGCGTGATCCGCAGGGGTAGGTCGCGGGGCTTCGCTCCGCGGCCGGCCCATCCCGCCGACGTCGCCCGATCCGCCTACTACACCTTCAAGAACCAGAACGCGATTCCCAAGAGGGTCAGTTCACCAGAGCGAGAGTGGGTCAGTTCTGGTTAGCGTCGAGGCGGCGGGGGCCTCTGCTCTGTCGGGTGCCTTGGTTCGGCCCGTTGTCTGGATCGATCCACCACGATCCTGTGCCATCCAGAGGCCATGAAGGGTTTCCACGTATTGTCGCACCTCACCACGGGAAATTCAAACGCCATTGGCCAGGGCCAGCGATTCTGCGGAAGCGGCTGTAGCCGTTGCCGGAGTGAGGAGTTGGGGTCGCAGGAGGGTCAACTCCGGGGCATCCTCCCGACACCGCACCAAGTCCCGGACCGCCTCCTCGGCCACCATCGGTGGCTGCACCACCGTCAGCTGCTCCCCCGATACAGCTTCACCAGCTGGCGCGCGTCCCGACGATCCGTCTTGATCCGCTACCCCGGCCGGACCGGAATCAGCGAGGGCGCAAGCACCTCGCAGACCAGATCGGCGACCGCCTCGAGCTGCCGCTGCAGCACGAATCCCCAGGGACCAGCCTTGTAGCACACCTACGGCGTCAGAATTCAGTTGGGCCTCACCAACTTGCACACTTACTGTAGGTTACCAGTTCGGTCCTTGTCCTTGCTGCATCAGTTTGCCAGGCCTTTCGTGGTGTAGGAAGCCCCCTGAGGCTTTGTGACCTGATTGCTGGGCCCAGAGGGTCATTGTATGGACTATCGGTCAAATGCTATGTCCTAACGCTAACAGCCCGCAGGAAGTGACGATGACCGGCATGCGTTCAGTCAGGCAGCTTTGGCAGCTCCTGGAGTTGAAGCCCGCCGTCGATCTCCCGGCCATCTGCACGGCCCTGGGAGGCGTCTCGCACATGACCGCCTTCCGGAATCTGCGGCAGGTAGCGTACAGGCGTAGCTACAACCACAAGGGACGCTACTACAGCCGTCATGACCCCTCGCGGTACGACCGCTTTGGATGGTGGAGCTGGCAGGGCATCCACTTTTCGGTGGACGGCAGTCTGAAGAACACCGTGCGGCGCATGGTGCATGAGGCGCAAGCCGGTGCCACCCAGCGGGAGTTGCAGGAGCGTCTGCGGGTGCGGGTGCACAACACATTGCTCGATCTGCTGCGCAAGGGCCAGATCGATCGCGAGCGCTTGGCCAAGCTCTACATCTATCTGAACACCGATGTGCAGGTCCGCGCGACGCAGCTTGAGCGACGGCAGGCCCTGTTGGTTCGGTCCGCCGAAGAGCGCCAGGATAGGGAAGTCAGGGATGCCCCGGTGATCCAGGTGCTGCTGACAGTGATCCGCCATCCCGGACTGGGGGCGGCGGAAGTGTCGCGCCGCCTGCGCGGCCACGCACCACCGGTGACGCGGACCCAGGTCGAGGCCGTTTTCACCCGCCACGCACTCGGGGAAAGAGGGGGCTCCTCGACGCGCTGAGCATCTTCCGGCGCACCGCTGAACGCGCGGGTTGGTCGCCGCAGGAGATCGCGCGGGCGGCGGAGAGAGGAGGACAGGTGCTGCCCCGACTATCGTTCGTCCCCGAGGACGAAGCCTGCCCCGAGTGCGGCCGGCCCTTGACGATCCAGAAGACGCGGCGGCGAACGGTCGTCACGCTGACTCATGGGGCCTTCGAAGCTCACGAGGTCCCCAAGATCTGCGTGGCGGGGCATGGAGGATCGAAGGGATCCGAGGCCTTGCGTAGGCTTGTCAGACCCGGGCAACGCTGGGGCTATGATGTCATCGTGAAGGTCGAACTGCGGCGCTATCTGGCCGGAGAGCTGCGCGAGGCGGAGTAGAAACCATGATCGCCCACAGCCCCCTCCACAGATCCGGACGAGCGGGATTACCGCATCCGGCTCCTGCCTTGGGTGAGAACGCCGAGGCGTTCGAGGCGATACGGATGACAGATCGTCGCGGAGGGCAGCCAGCGAGCGATCAGACGTTTCATGCGCGTCCAGGTCAAATGCCTCCTTTCGCGTTTTGGTCGGCTTTGTTTGCATCTCCGTTCATGCGCGAAGACAGAGGCATTTCGAGCTTCTTCCTCGTTCGACGCGCTGAAATCACGCTTGATCAGGGCCTAGAGTGAGGCCCGCCCCGACGGCACGGGGCGGGCCCCTGGCCCGGCAGCAAGTGGTCGCCTGGGGGTCCACCCCGCAGGGCAACCCCGCCGGTCCAAATCACCGCAAAACGAGCATCTTCCTGCCTGAGCTGAAGCCGTCGTGGGTCGTGAGCTGCATCCAGAAGACACCCCCGGCCACGCGGCGGCCCTGATTGTCCGTCCCGTCCCACACCACGGCGTTCTCTCCCGCTGGCACCGACCCGCTCAGGAGCGTCTTCACCATACGCCCGGAGACGTCGATGATCGACAGATCGACTTGGCCGGCACTCGCCAACGAAAAGCGAATTGTCGCCCGCGTATGGAAGGGATTCGGCCGGCTCTGATGGAGGTAGTTCACCGGGCCGTCCAGGTGGCTCTCTCCCGGCTCAACCTCCATGCTGGTGCAGGGATAGGTCCACTTGCTGAACGGCGCCGCACCGTCCCCCATCCATTCGATCATCGGACCGTAGAGGTCCGTCGTGCCCGCCACCCGACAGGCCGAGTCGGTGTTGCAGGGTTCCCCCTGGCAACCCCGTTCGGTCAGGTGATGGAAGCTGAACCCGTTGACTACAGTCCGCCAGTTCGCCACCCCGGCCTCCTGATTGCGGCGCACCACCTGCGCGAACTCGACGAAAGGCTGGGCGCCGGTCTGTTCGTAGCTCCAGAAATCGAAGTTGCCCGTCACATTGGTCACACCCGGCTGAAGACCCAGAACATTGTAGTCGAACTCATTAGGGCACCCATTGCCGAACAGCCCCACCCCCGGCGTCGCCGGTGAGAACTGCGCGCCGGCCGTTGGCGACAGGTAGACACAAAAGGCCGGGTCGCTGTTGAACTCGCGGTAAGCACCACCCCGCAGTGCCACGCCCAGGATGTTGTGCGCAAAACCAATCGCGTATCCATGCACTTCATCCGCCATGATCGCGCAGATCTGGTCACCATCAAAGATGAAACCCCGCCGGGCATCAGCCAGGCCGCAGTCGGTCGTCGCCAACCACTGATCGAACATGGCGAAGTCCTCGGGTTCCATCGTGGTGACGCCGAGGGACCCGGTGTTGAGGATGATCAGCCGGTACCCAAGCAACTGCTCTGTCGTACACCCATTGTTGCCGTAACCGCCCGGATTGTAGCCGCTGCCGCCCAGATCTCGCTTCATGGAGCAGTTGAAGTTCGTCGACGTGTCAAGGTAGTCGAACTTGTCGAATGCCAATCCCAACTGGGCCAGCGCCGGCAACATGAAGGGTTCCGCGTTGCCGTTGAATGCATCAATATACAGAACCGAGGGCCACTGCACGGCATATGCTTCGCTAGGACGTAGCTCCATGCTGGGCAGACAGGCGAACTCGCGGAGCGGACTGGCCCCGAGCAGATAGTACTCCTGCGGCGGCGCACCGTCATTGAACCAGAACGATCGCCAATAATACTCGATGCGCGTTCCGGGAACAAAAACCTGGTCCGGCAGGATCTCGTTCTGGGCATCGTAATCTTGCGACCCGCGAAAGCCAGGATCGTCCTCATGGAAGTATGTCGCGAACCTGTTCTTCCAGATCAACGTGTGGTTGTTCGTTTCCAGCGAATCCATCAGGACACACACGAAGTCCCCCTCCGGATCACCGACGAGGCGGGTTTTCCAGGCGTGGTAGTCATGAATCATCTGCTGGCGAGCGCCAACGTGTGACAGTCGGAAGCACAGCTCGCACAGCCAGCGCGTCTCGCTGGATGTGACCGATGGCCCGCTGACCACCGAGCTGTCGCCATGCCAGTCGTTCTTCTGTGAATCCTCGCGACTCAGATCGTAGGAGATGTTGGCGTTGCAGCGATCGCTCGGCTCCAGGTAGACAGGATAGTTCTGCCCGAATGCATCATGGAACAGACCGCCATCCACCCATGTGATGGGAGGCGCATCCGCGGTGTTCGTGATGCCCACGCGCAGGTGGTCGATGACGGGGGAGCCCACCGTACAGCCCTCCTCGATGCAAACGGACGGTGGAAAACCAAAGCCATCGCAACTCGCTGTAACCTCGTACACGAATTTCAGCGAGTCCCATTCGACGGGCAGCGGGTCATCCGCCATCTGGGTGAGGTTGATGCGACTGCTCGTGCAATACGGTGATGAGGTCCCCTGCCACAGGGTCTGACCCAGGCGCGGCGACCAATGAGGCGTCGGATTGACCTCGGTCGTGTAGGGGTAATAACGGAAGCCGGGGCGGTACGCCGCGCCCGTCGAGGTGGGTAGGTTGTAGAAGGCATTGAGCCTGACCACCACGTCATTCCAGAACGGTGCGGGGTAGCCGGCTCGGACCACCTTTCCGGTCTCGAACTGCTCATAGAGCCCGGGCACCAGACCCGGCCCGTTCTGGCAGGTTGTGCCGACAAAGGCAATCGCGCTCCCGGCCAAGGAACACGTGCAGGTCAGGCCCAGATCCGCCAGCCACTCTTCATACTCGTAGTCGTGAACCACGTGCAGGTAAGCGCCAATTCCGGCGCAGCGATCGAAGGTCCAGTTCTGCGGGCCTGTGTCGAAGTTGTAGCTTTCGTTTGCGCCGCCTACCGAGATCGAGACGTTGTCGGCGGCAAAGGGCCCGCACGGGGAGTCCCAGATCCCGTCTTCGTCCGAGGCGTTGCCATCGGCATCCATGCGGAATTCGATCTGGATATGCGTCGTCTGCGGGTCCAGCGCCCCAGCCGGCACCTCGACGCCCTCGTCGAAGAAGGCAGGATACTCGGCGTCGCCAATGGCCCCATCGAGGCTGGCGACCATGTATTCATCAATCAGGTCGTCCAGGTTGTCATAGCAGAGCACGTAGACGTGTGTGTAGTCGAATCCTCCTTCGGTGTGATTGAAGTAATCGAAGGCGATGTCGATCGCCTGAGTGGCAGGATCGATCGCGCGTTCCGGGGAGAAGGCTCGCTGGCACATGTCATTCTGATAGCCCATGCCCGTCAAGAAATCCCGCCGGTCGGCCTCGTCCTGGTGAATGCCGCACCACAACATGCCGGAGGTGCCCCGGATCATCGGCACACAGGGATCGCCGTGACTCTGGAAGTCGGCGGCGGTCACGCGGCCGAAGTACACCGCCGGGTTCGCCGTCTCATCCGACGAAATGCAGCCTTGGAAGCCATTCGAGCCCGGCGTCTCGAAGTCCCACACACCGCCCAGGTAGGCCTGGCCGTTCCCAGCGTCACCGCCGAACCAGACCGTGTCCTGACGCGCATCCGTGAAGCCGGGCCTGATCTGCCCGTCGTCGCGGGCATCCGCCGCAACTGCCTGGTAATGTCGAACCTGCACATCAGCAGCGGCCTGAATGACCGCACCCAAGCACAGCAGCGTGAACAGAGCGACCCATGACGTGCGCATCTCTCCCTCCTTGGCTCGGTCCACCGCCTTGCTCGTGACTGGGCCACGGACCTTTGGCAGAGCTGACTTCCACCAGCATCCTGAGCGCTGAGCCGAACCCTCGCAGGACCATCACGACTTCACCCACTGCACGGATCTGAGCGATAGCGCTCACCGTGGGTCGGAGGCGCCAACCAGGGGGAGAAGGCACATCCTCTCCGCGCGGCCTTATTGGGATGTCCAGGATGATGCACCGGGGGGGCACGCTCTCAGCAACCGACGGAGACCATTGCGACCACTCCAAGCCTAGGTGTATCAGCGCCGATCGGCAAGATCCCCCGGCCTGCCTGGCATCGTTGGCCCCCAGGAGCAGCGGGGCGCAGGAGACGATTCCTGCGCCCCGCGCCTTCGCGCCACAAACGCCGCTCGAAGAGATGGTGATCCGGGCTACTTCAGGACCAGCATCTTCTTGCCCGAGCTGAAACCATCGTGGGTCGTCATCTGTATCCAGAAGACTCCGCCGCCCACACGGTTGCCCTGGTTATTCGTGCCGTCCCACATCACTGAGCTCTCGCCCGCCAGCGCTTCGCCACGCAACAGCGTCTTCACCAAACGTCCCGCCACGTCGTACACCGACAGGTCCACCTCCCCCGCCCTCGCCAGCGAGAAGCGGATCATCGCCCGGGAGTTGAACGGATTCGGGCGGCTCTGATGAAGGTAGTTCACCGGGCCACTGAAGTGACTCTGGTCCGGCTGCACGCCTGTGTTGACGCACGGATAGACCCACTTCGCAAAGGGAGTCCCTCCGTCGGCGATCCATTGAATCATCGGACCATAGAGGTCCGTCGCCCCCGCCACGCGGCAGGCGCTGTCTTGCGTGCAAGGTGCACCCTGGCAGCCCCGCTCCGAGAGATGGTGGAGACTAAACCCATTGACCACCGACCGCCAGTCGGCCACGCCGGCCTCCTCGTGGCGACGCACGACCTGGGCGAACTGGACATAGGGCTGATTGCCGGTCTGCTCGTAGCTCCAGAACTCGAGATTGCCGGTCACATCGGATATGCCGGGCTGGATGCCCAGCACGTTGTAGTCGAATTCCTGGGGGCAGCCGTTGCCATACAACCCGACTCCCGGCGCGGCCGGTGAGAACTGCGACGTGGTGGACGGCTCGAGGTAGACACAGAAGGCCGGATCCTCGTTATGGTCCCGATAGGCATTCGCCACCAGTCGCACACCAAGAATGTTGTGCGCGAAGTTGATGCCCAGTCCGAGCACATCGTCTGCCATAATCTGGCAGATCTGGTCGCCGTCAAGCACCACACCGCGCCGGATGGTCGCCAGCCCGCAATCCGAGCTCGCCAGCCATTGGTCCAGCAGCTCGAAGTCGGCCCTCTCCATCGCCCCATGGCCGTATGACCCGCTGTTCAGGATGACCAGCCGGTAGCCCAGCAATTGCTCGGTAGTGCACCCGTTGTTACCGTAACCTCCGGGATTGTACGTCGCCCCACCCAGTGACCGTTTGAGTGGTGCATTGTAGTTGGAAGCTGCGTCCGTGTAGTCGAACTTGTCGAACTCGATGCCTAGCTGTTGCATGGCCGGCAACATGAACCTCTCGGAGCCCGCATTGAATCCATCGATGAAGAGCACCGATGGCCACTGCACCGTGTATTCCTCCCCCGGACGCGTCTCCATGCTCGGCAGGAAGTCGATCTCCCTCAGCGGATTCGCTCCCAACAGGAAGTAGTCTGTGGGTGGAGCCCCATTATTGAACCAGTACGAGCGCCAGTAGTACTGGATCCGCGTTCCCGGCACGAAGACTTGGTCCGGCAGGATCTCATTCTGCTCGTTGTAGTCCCCCGGCCCTCGGTATCCCGGATCGTCCTCGTGGTAGTAGGTGCCGAACCTGTGCTTGTAGATCTGCGTGTGGTTGTTCGTCTCCAGCGAATCCATCAGCACACAGACGAAGTCCGCCTCGGGATTCTGGCCGAGGCGGGCCTTCCAAGCATGGTACTGGGGAATCATCTCCTGGCGCGCTCCCAGCCGCGCCACCTTGAAGCACATCTCGCACAGCCACCGGCTCTCCGGTGATCCCACAATTGGCCCGCTCACGACCGTGCTGTCTCCGTGCCAGTCGTTCCTCCAGGTGTCGTCCCGGCTCAGGTCGTAGGAGATGTTCACATTGCCCCGATCGCTCGGCTCGAGGTACGTAGGATAGTTCTGGCCGAAGGCGTCCATGAACAGCCCCCCGTCGATCCAGGAAATCGGCGGTGCGTCGGCTGTGTTCGAAATACCAATTCGGATATTGTCGATGACAGGCGCCCCGGCGGTGCAGCCCTCCTCGACGCACACGGTTGACGGCGTCCCAAAACCGTCGCAGCTGCAGTACACCTCGAATGTGAATCTCAGCGAATCCCACGCCGTCGGCAGGGGCGCATCGGCCATGGTCGTCAGGTTCGTGGTATTCAGTGCGCAGTACGGTGCACTGGTGAAATACCATACATTCTGGCCCTGTCGCTTCGACCAATGCGGCGCTGGATTAACCTCGCTGGAGTACGGGTACATGCGCCATCCGGGCCGGTAATGGGCCCCGGTCGCATTGGGCAGGTTCATGAACGAGTCGTACTTCACCACGACCGAGTTCCAGTAGGGTGCCGGATAGCCCGCGCGCGGCAAGGTTCCGGTCTCCATCTGCTCCTTCTGCCCAGGCACGAGACCGGGACCGTTCTGGCACATGGTGCTCACGAAGGCCACCGCATCTCCGACCAGCGTGCACGCGCAGGTCAACCCGAGATCGTCCAGCCACTCCTGGTACTCGTAGTCGTGGACGATGTGCATGTGGGCTCCGGCGCCTTGGCACTTGTCGAAGCTCCAGCCCTGCGCACCATCGTCGAAGTTGTAGGTATAAGGGGTCGCGCCGACGACAATCTGGACGTCGTCGGCGGCAAAGGGACCGCACGGGGTGTCCCAGCTGCCGTCCTCATCGGAGAAACCGCCGTCAGCATCGAAGCGGAATTCGAGCTGGATGCCGACCGTGCTGGCCGGCAGCACACCGGCGGGCACCTCAACCCCCTCATCGAAGAAGGCCGGGGCCGTGTATTCGCCGCGGATCGCATGCAGGCGCTGGATTTCGTACTCCTCGGTCACTTCACCAAAGGTGTCGTAGCACAAGATGTAGATGAACGTGTAGTCGAATCCGGGTTCGGAGTGCTGGAAGTAGCTGAATGCAATGTCTACGCTTTGGGTCGCCGGATCGATCGGATAGGTCGGGGAGAGCGCCCGCTGGCACATGTCGTTTTGGTAACCCATGCCGCCGATGAAGTCGCGCAGATCGGCCTCGTCCTGGTGAATGCCGCACCAGAGCTGCCCGGCCGTGGCGTTGATCATCGGTACGCAGGGATCGCCGTGCGACGTGAAGCTGGATGACGTCACGCGACCGAAGTAGACCCCGGGATTGACGGTAGCGTCCCAGGACGTGCAGCCCTGGAAACCGTTCGACCCGGGGGTCTCGAAGTCGTAGATCCCGTTGAGATACGGACGGCCGGAGCCGTTGTCGCCTCCAAACCACGCCGTGTCCTGCCGAGTATCCATGAAGGTGGGTTCCGCCAGGTCGTCCGGCAGATCACCAGACCGATAGGCCTCTTTGTGCAGGGATGGCCCTGGCGACACTGCCACGGCGCTGCCCGCCGCCAACAGCAGAATCATCATGAACGCAAAGCCTCTTCGCATTGCTTGCCTCCACATGGATGGCGGGTTCGCGCGCACAACGCCAGGTGGGCGCAGTGCACCCTGCGAACCCGTGGGCGTTTCGATCGGGGGATCGTTGACCGTCGCTTCCGCTGTGCACCGCGATCAAGTGGGCCCCGCCAAGCGGTGAGGGTCTGGCCCCACGGCTGCGCGGAAGCGACCCGGACAGCTGACTGCGCATCACCTCCCTTCGAACAGCGCTCGAGCCTGCTTCTCTGGCGAAGGTTCGGGGGTGCAGGCCGTTGTCGGGCGGCGTAACCGCGCACGGCGAGCGCATCATCGGGCGCGGTCACGCCTGCGATTTCACCTTGTCGTCGGGGGGGTCGGATTGCGTGAATGCGTCTGGGCCCAGGTCGTCCTGGTGTTGGGGGTTGGCCAGGTGGGACCGAACACGACGAAGCATAGGAAGAGCGTCTGCCGCAGTCAAGACAGGCTGCCGGTCATCAGGCTGTATCATGGTCTTTCTGATCGGTGGATGGGCCTGGATCGTCAAGTGTGTTCATGGCTATCAACGACTTTAACACCTGAATGCAGATAAACTCGATTTCAGCCGTGAGCTCACGGGACCCGCCGCGTCACCGCCGATTCATGTCCGCCGGGGTGAGTGTGTCCGTGGATGAGCTGAGCGGAGAAGCTGCGCTGACAGGCTGACCAGGAAACGAGCCAGAAACAGGAAGGGCCCAGCGGTCTTCCCGCCGGGCCCGGATCCTCAGAGGAACCCTCAACCCCATGAGGACCATGGCATCACCTTGGAGGCTTAGGTGCGCCGCTGCCTGTCGGCTCAGGTCGCATCGGCAATTCCGGTGGCTCGCCGTCCGCGATGCTTCCTGGGCCCCGTTCCCTGCAACCACCAGAGATCTACACGCGAGAGGGCCCCAGGGTTTCACATCCTTTGCTTCCACGCAGCTCGGGAGAACCGGCCGGGGCTCAGGTCCCCGCCAGCGAGCGCTCGAGGGCCCGGCGGACCCGGGCCATGGCCCGGCCGCGGTGGCTGATCGCCTGCTTTTGGGCCAGGGTCAGCTCAGCAAAGGTCCGGCCCAGTTCCGGAACTTCGAAGATGGGATCGTAGCCGAAGCCTCCCGCTCCGCGCGGCGCGGTGGCGATGCGGCCCCGGCACTCCCCCCACACCACGTCCTCCCGGCCGTCCGGGTAGACTAGGGCCACGGCGGTGCGGAAGCGCGCGCCGCGGTGTTCTTCGGGAATCGTCTCCATGGCCGCCAGGACCTTAGCCACATTGCGGGCGTACTCCTGGGCCGGCCCGGCATAGCGCGCGCTGTGCACCCCGGGTTCCCCCCCCAGGGCTTCGATCTCGAGCCCGGTATCGTCGGCCAGGCACAAGCGCCCCGTCGCCTGGTGGGCGGCCCGGGCCTTGAGCAAGGCGTTCTCTTCCAGCGTGGCCCCCGTCTCCTCGACGTCGGGGATTTCGGGGTGGTCGTTCGCGCTGCTCACCTCCAGGGGCAACCCGCGGAGAGCATCGCGCAGCTCGGCGATCTTGTCGGCATTGCGGCTGGCGAACACCAGATGCACGTCGGCTTCCTCGGGGGCGCGGGCAGCTTCAGGCCTTGTCCGGCCAGATGCGGGCGGGGTCGAAATCCTCGCGTGGATCGAGCCCCATCGCCCGTCGTTGGGCAGCGAACAGCCGCTTGAGTCCGACCCGCGCCACGGCCAGCATGGCGCGCAGTTGAGGGTCGTCGAACGGGCTGCCTTCAGCGGTCCCCTGGAGCCCGACGAAACTGCCCTGGCCCGTCATGAAGACGTTCAGGTCCACGTCCGCTTGCGAGTCTTCTTCGTAGGTCAAGTCGCACAGCACCCGCCCACCCACGAGGCCCACGCCGATACCCGCAACCTGATCGCGGATCGGGATTCGGGCGATGCGACCCTGCCACACCATCCAGCGACAAGCCTGACACAGGGCCACGAAGGCGCCCGTCACCGCGGCGGCGCGCGTACCCCCATCCGCCTCGATGATGTCGCAGTCGATCACGATGGTGTGCTCGGGAATCCCGGAGAGGTTGATCACGGACCGCAGGCTGCGTCCGATGATTCTCTGGATCTCGGTGCCGCGCCCAGCGCTCTGACTGCGCGGCAGGCGCGTCTGCACCGATCGGGGCAGCATGGCGTACTCGGCGGTCACCCACCCCTTGCTCGTGCCCTTGAGAAACGACGGTTGGCGGTCCTCCACCGTGGCTGAGCAGATCGCCCAGGTGTTGCCGATGCGCACCGAGGCCGATCCTTCAGCGTAACGCAGATAAGGCGTCTCGATCGAGACCTTGCGGATCTGCTTCGCTCCCCGGCCATCGGCACGCTCGGGATGGGACTCGCTTCGATTCAAAACTCACCCCCTCTTGGACCAGCCGCAGCGGACCGCTACCGTTCATACCACGGCAAGTCGCTCTGATCCACCACCGTCACCGCCTCGAGCCGCCCCCCCAGGAAGGCGCCGCCCACGGCGGCGAAGCGCGGCGCCGAATCGGTCACGAACACGCGGCAGGCCCCACCATGCTCGGCTCTCGCCAACCCCAAACGTTCCAGCAGGCTGGCGGTGGCGGAAGCTGTTTCCTCGGCCGAATCCACGAGGCAGATCCTCGGCCCAAGCGCCTCCGCGATGACCTCGCGCAGCATCGGGTAGTGCGTGCACCCCAAAATGAGCGTGTCGATGCCCGCCTTGATCAGCGGCTCCAGATAGCGGCGCGCCACCAGGCGCGGCACCTCGCCTTCCACCCAGCCTTCCTCGGCCAACGGCACGAAGAGCGGACAGGCGCTCTGGACCACCGTGACCCCGGGATCGGCGGCCCGCAGGCAACGATCGTACGCGCCGCTGGCCATCGTGGCGGCGGTGCCCACGACACCCACCGTGCGCGTTCGCGTGGCGGCCAGCGCGGCCGACACACCGGGCTCGATGACGCCGAGCATCGGCAATTGCAATGACCCGCGCAGCTCGGGCAACGCGATGGCGCTGGCGGTATTGCAGGCCACCACCAGCAGTTTGATGCCCCGCCGGACCAGGAAGCTGAAGCACTCGCGAGAGAATCTGACGACCGTCTCCGCCGACTTGGTCCCATAGGGCACCCGCGCCGTGTCGCCGAAGTAGACGATGTCCTCGTTGGGCAGACGCTCCCGCAGGGCGCGCACGACCGTGAGCCCACCGATGCCCGAATCGAACACCCCGATCGGCCGCGTCGCGAGCCCCTGTCCGGGCGCAGTGTTCATCGCACCTCCGAGAACATGGCGGGGGTGTAGGTCCACTCGAGCGGCATGAACCGGCGCAGGAATCCCCTGGACTCTCCATCCACCATCAAACGAACGCCCCGCACGTCGGGGAAGTTGTCGCCCAGCGTGCAGGTCACCGACGCCACGAGCAGCCACTCCATCGTATCCCCGGGCCCGAGCCCCGCCCGCACGGCGCTGCTCATGTTCAAGTAGGCGGTACCGTCCGCCGCGAGGAACAGATCGAGCAGCGCCGCCTCGCGCGGCCAGGGATTGAGCAGCCCGGTGGTAGAACCCTCGATGAGCGCGGTGATGACCGCGCGAATGCGCTCCTCGGTGGTCGGCAACCTCGGGAGAAGTTGGGTCTCGGTCTCCAGGCGCCGCCCGTCGCGACTGGCGAAGGTGAGCGCTTCGGCCACCAGGGCAAAGCGCTGGCGGGAATCGTCCCCTTCCGCCGCCACTGGGAACGACTCCGGCACCTGGGTTCGCACTAACCAGATCACGAGCAGCAGCAGGCCCGCGACCGCCAGAAGCACATAGACCCAACCCCAGCGTCGCCAGCCGTCGGGCGGTTCCTTCCGGCTGCGACGCTCCTCAAGGATCCGCCGCCGGCCTTGACTTGTCGCGCGCTCATCCGACGGCTTCAGACCCGCCAGCCGGCGGCGCACGTCGGTCGCCCCAGACGTGCGCCGATCCTCTTTCGCTTCGGGTGGCATGCCCCCCGTCGGCGGTCCGGTCGGACTATCCACGCTGAGCCCCCATCAAGTACATCAGCACCGCGCCGACGATGGCGGTGGCCAATCGCTCCGGCACGGTCAGGGCGGTGCTCTCAATATCGCCTGGGGCGACGGTGCCCGGCTCCTCGGCCGCCCAAGTTCCGGGCTCGCCGAAGTAGACCGCCACGGCCGGTGCATCGATGCCGTCCAGCAACGCTCCCGGCCAGTGCCCGCGCTCGAACCGGCCGCCGGGAAACCCGGTCTCCAAGTAGAGTTGCATCAGCCACGCCAGCCGGTGGGTGTTGCCGGCCTGCGCCGCGGCGACCGCCTCCCAGCGGCGCAACGCCGGGGCCCCTCCCCCGCCTTGTCCCCGCTCCGATCGGGTCGCGACCGCTGAGAGCCTGTCCAGCGGGAAAAGTGGGCGATCCCCGGGCAGCGGCTGCGCCGTCATCAGCCGACAGCCGGGCAGCAGGGCGTGCCCGGCCAGATCGGGCAACAGGCAGATACAGGCGGCGGGCTGACGGGTCCCGACACCGCGCAGCCAGTTGGCCCGACCGGCGGTCTCCACGACCGCAACCGGCGTCCCGCTCTGCTCGAGCCGCGCCCGCACCTGTTCGGCCACATCGCGCAGCAGAGATCTGACGGTCCTGGGTGCCGCGGCCAGGTCCCCCCGCTGGAAGTCCGGGAGCACGAGGACGACCGGTCCCGTACTCGGCTGCTCTCCGACCGCGAGCGGCGGATACCAAGGGCGGTAGCCATCCCGATCCCGATAGCGGTCCGAGGCGTTGGCCGACAGCTCCAACCGCAGCTCACCCGCCTGTTCCCGGGTCTGGATACGCCAGGCCCGGACGCTCGGATCGACGCGCAGCACGAACGCCACGCCCTCAGGGCCGGGGCGCAGCGCCCACAGACAACCCGCCGCTCGCGGACCGGGCTGGGGTGGGCGCGCGGGGTCCAGACGAAGGCCGGGAATATTCACCGTGATCGTGGCCAGACCATCGGTGGAAAGACTCACGTCCTGGCTGTTCGCAAGCTTCCAGGAGAAGTAGCAGCGGTTGCCCACTTGCTCCGAGATCACGGAAGCAGTCGGGCCGGGGGCGGGCCGTTGCACGAGCAGCAGCGAATCCTCTCGGAAGGAGAAGCGGTCGGCCAGGATTCCGCGCGTCGTCAGCTTCAGGAAGTCAAGCGGCAAAAGGACGCGATTGCCCAGGTACAGCGCCGGCGCCCGCATCTGCAGGGCATGGGGGCCGCAGTGAAGAAACTCCGCCCCGACGATGAAGGCGCACCGCAGCGAGTCCGTGATCGAGAGCTCGCCGCGCATCAGGTCGGGGTCCCAGAGCAAGTCCACACCCAGGGTATGGCAAGCCCGTTCGAGTGGCCAATAGAGCGCGTCGCCCACGACGCTGAGCGAATCCCAGCGCGCCTGGCGCCCGTCAGCGAAGATGAGCCCGAGCCAGTTGCCCGACGGCCGCGCGGGCAGCCGGTGGGGACCGAAGGGCTGGGCCGGGCAGTCTCCGGACGCCGGCGGCATCACGACGTTGATCCACGGCGGCGTCGGCTCCAGCCCGATCGTGGCCTCGGTCTCGGGGGGCACCTGTCCCCGCGCCACGACCACGCCGGCGAGCCATGCCGCCGCCAGAAGCCATCGCCGTGCGCCTGCCATGCGCTATTCCCTTTCCCTGGCGCTGCGCAGGCGCTCCAGGTCGCGATCGGCCTCCCGCTTGGCGATCGCCTCGCGCTTATCGTACTTCCGCTTGCCGCGGGCCAACGCCAATTCCACCTTCGCCAGATGCCCCCGGAAGTAGATCTGGAGTGGAATCAGCGTCAGACCCCGCTCCTGCGTGCGCACAAGAAGCCTGCGAATCTGGTTCTTGTGGAGCAGCAGCTTGCGGGGCCGCATCGGGTTGTGCAAATCGATCGAAGCCTTCTCGTAGGCGGCGATGTGCAGGTTCAACAGGAAGTACTCGGACCCTTGCGGCGCGGCGTAGGCGTCAGAGAGGCTGGCCTTGCCGGCCCGCAAGCTCTTGACCTCGGAGCCCTGGAGCACGAGGCCGGCCTCGAACCGGTCCAGGATCTCGTAGTCGTGGTGCGCCCTGCGATTGCGCACGACGACCATGAGATCATCGCTGTCCGCCTTCTTGCCGGGCACGGCCTGCTCCCCCATCCCACGCGCTGACGTCCTACCCGCAGCAATGGGTATCAGATACGCGGGCAATCGGCAACTGTTCCCAGACCGCCCCGCCCCAGATCGAGCGACTCCCCGGTCACGCTGAGCCCGGCTCGGGCTGCTCACCGACCCGCCACGGGCGGCCAGGCCGGAGCAGAGTGCGGGCGCACGTTGACACGGGCCCGGCGTCAGTGGCAGTATGTTTCGGTTCGCGGAAGTGGCGGAACTGGTAGACGCGCTAGGTTCAGGGTCTAGTGGGCTAGCGCCCGTGGGGGTTCGAGTCCCCCCTTCCGCACAGCCTGGGCCCGGGGTCGCTGCCCCGGGCCGTTTTGCATTTCCTCCCGAACACCTATAATGACTGGGAACCACGAGGGGGACGATTCCACCGCAGAAGAAAGATGAGGCCATGAAGCGCATCGCGGCTGCCGGGCTGTCACTAGGCCTGCTGCTCGCCTGGACGGAGCGCGTCCGTCCACTCGAGATCACGCCCGGCGCCTGGGACACCGGGGACTGGATCGAGGCGCTCATCACCGGATCGCCGCTCGCGGCGCCCGATTCGGTCAGCCTGCGCGGCTCGACGGGCGAGGTGATCGCCGCCGGTCAAATCGCCATCGCTGAGGACTCCATCAGCTTCGTCCTCGATCTCAGGCAGGCGGCGGTGGGTTGGTACGACTTGCGTCTGGCCACCCTGTCCGGCGATCAGCACACCGAACCGCAGTGCTTCGAGGTGCGCCCGCTCGCCCCGCATCCGGCCTGGCTGGAGCCGGTGCGCCTGACCGAGGAGCCGGACGTGTCTCAGAGCCCCAAGCTGGCGGTCGATCCGCGCGGCCGGGTCCACGTCGTCTGGGAGAACGGGCGTGGGACGGCTTCGAACCTGTTCGACATTCTGTACCGGCGGATGTCGGACGGCGTCTGGTTGGCACCCGAAGCCCTGAGCGACACGAGCGGCTGACTCTGCGCGCTGCTCCCGGCGGTCGCCGCGGACAGTGATGGCGGTGCGCACGCCCTCTGGCTCCACCCTTCCAATCCCTATCAGGACCTCAAGTGCCGCCGCCTCTCGGGATCGGACTGGTCCGAAGAGGCCTACCTCACCCATATCAGCAAGATCACCGAGTATGCCATCGCCGCCGATGACCTCGGCGCGGTGCACCTGGCCTGGAGAATCGAGCCGCGCGGACCGAACGAGCTCGCCTACCTGCGCTGGGATGGGCAGGCCTGGGGCGCGCCGGAGACCATCGCGTCCGCGGACGGCCGCCTGGCCGAGCTCGCGCTGGCGGTCGATGACAGCGGGCGTGTGCATGTGGCGTGGATCCACGTCCCACGCACTGGCGGCCGGCGCGAGCTTCACTACCGCTGCCGCGACGAGGCCGGGTGGTCGACCGAGCTGAGCCTCAATCCGGAGCACCCGACCGCCTGGCGCCCGGTGATCGGCGCCGATGGCGAGGGACGCATCCATGTGGTCTGGGAGGACACCCGCCAGGGCCGGCGCGACCTCTACGCGCTCCACGGCCAGGGCGGCCAATGGACCGCAGAGGAACGGCTGACGCGTTTGCCCCGTGTTTCATCATCGCTCGAAGCGAGTCTGGCCGTCGACGCTCGCAGCACGGTGCACCTGGCCTGGGCGGACAACCGCAACGACTACCACGACGTCTTCTACCGCCGCTGGTTTCCCGCCACCGGCTGGTCACATCACGAGCGGGTGACGATCGAGCCCAGTGACGCGAAGAGCCCGGCGTTGGCCGTGGACCACTCTGGCAACGCGCATCTGGTGTGGTGCGACAATCGGGACGGCAACCGCGAGATTTACTACCTGCAGCGGCCGCCTGACGAGCCCTGGGAGCCAGACGAGCCCGGCCACGCGGCGACACCCGCGGTGCGCTGTTTCCCCAACCCCTTCAAATCGGCGACCGGCATCCACGCCATCGTTCCCGCCGCCGGCAACTGGGCGGTGCGCATCTTCGATCTGCAGGGCCGACTGGTGCGAACCTACGCCGTGAACGCCTCGCAAGCCGGCGAGCACGTCCTCGAGTGGGGCGGGCGGACGGACGACAACCAGGCTCTGGCGCGCGGCCTCTACTTCGTGCGCGTCTCCGGCCATGGCCGGTCGGCTGCAACCCGCGTGGTGCTCGGCACGCCGTAGGGGCCCAACCTGGATCTATGGCCCGTGGCTCGGACGGGGACGGGGCACCGGCGCACCCGGGCCCCGTCCCCATGGCAACAGGCCCCACCAGCTTCCGCATCATGAGCCACCCAGGCGGCCATGACGGGAACCCTGGGTCCCGGACCTGCTACCTCGCAAAGAGCGCCTTGACGCTGCCCCAGGTGCGGGACTCCACCGCCACCGGCGGAGGATCCCCCACGTTGGGCACGCCCGGTGTCGGCGCCAAGCCGTTGCCCAGCGGCGGTGTCGAGCCCGTGTACGGGTTCAGCGCATCGAAGATCTCCCAGACGCCCACGCCGTCGGGGTTACGACCTGTCGAGCGATCGTCATCGGCTTCGTAGGTGTTGAAGGTGTGACTGTCGACCAGCAGCGTGTCACCTTCCCCGATCTGCCAGAGGACGACCGTGTCGCCGTCGTTGCTCAGCCGGAACCCATACATCGACTGCCCGTGACCTTGCTGCCAGGCCACCGACTGCCCGCCGAAGATCACGCGGGCCTCACCGGCGGCCAGCACATCGCCCGCCTCAAACCCGAAGGTCAGCAGGCCTGCGTCGTCCGAGAGCAGGTATTCCTCGAGGTCGATGTGACCCGGTCCGGAGTTGTAGATCTCGACCCATTCGTCGTCGCGGCTGTTGTAGGCCCCGTCGCCGTCCCAGTCGCTGGCCGGATCGGCCATGATCTCGTTTAGACAGAGTCCCGCCCGCGCCCCGGCGGGCAGGAGCAGCGCAAAAGCCAACAGCACCGCGACCAGCATGATCTTGCCCATGATCCCTCCTGAATCGATGCCTCGGGGCCGGCCGGTCGCGAGGCCTCTCCCCGCGCGGCCGACCCGCCGAGGGGGGGGAAGCAAGCCAGGGGCCAGCCCAGCGATGAGCCGAGGGCCGAGCGATCCGCCGAAGGCCGAGCGCTGGGCCAAAGGAAGGCCCCTGCGCCCGCGCGGCTGGGCTATAATTGGCGAGCAAGGGGTCCCGAGAACGTCCATCCCCGGAGGGGTGCCGCCATGCGGCCGGAAGCCATGCGGATCATTGCCGCAACGATCATAATCCTAGCAAGTTGCGGCTCCTCCCCCCGCGCCGCAGTGCACGTGATCCATCCCGACGGTAGCGGGGATTTCCCCACCATCCAGCAGGCGATCGCCGCAACGGACTCGGGCGACGTCATCGTGCTGGCCGATGGCATCTTCGCCGGGGAGGAGAACCACAACCTAGACTTCCTCGGCAAGCCCCTGACCCTGCGGTCGCAGAGCGGCAACCCGGCCGCCTGCATCATCGAGTGCACCAGCGGGCCGGGTGATCCGGACATCCCGCACCGCGCGTTCACCTTTCACAACTACGAGGACTCCAGCGCCGTCATCCGCGACATCACGATCTACAACGGCTCCGCCGGATCAACCTGACCGGATTGCTATGGCGGTGGGGTCTACTGCTATCGCTACGGTGCGCCGCTCTTCGAGAACTGCACTTTCCTCGACTGCACCGCCCTCGAAGGCGGCGCCGTCTACTGCACGACGGATGCGATCTTCCGCAACTGCCGGTTCATCGACAACTCGGGCGGCGAGGGCGCGGCGGTCTACTGCCGTTCGATGCGTGCGCGCTTCATCGCGTCGCGCTTCGAACAGAACCGGGCGGGCGTGCAGGGGGGAGCGATCTTCTGCGACAACGGCGCGATGCCGTGGATCGAGGATTGTGTCTTCACCGGCAACACGACGCTCGAGGACGGGAACATCGTCGTCTTGGAAGGCAGCCGGGTCGAGCTGGTCCGGTGTTCATTCTCGGACAACCAGGCCCGGTCGGGCGGGGTGGTGTACGCCTTCGGCGGCTCGGTGCTGATGGAAGACTGCCTGATGAGCGAGAACCACAGCACAATGGCCGGAGGCGCCTGCTACGTGAAGAACTCGCCCATGCAGTGCGCGTTGATTAGCTGCACGCTGGAGGGCAACGTGGCCGCCATGGGCGGCGGGATCAATGTCGAGGGGTCGAGCCTGCTCGTCCAAAGCTGCACGTTCGCCGGCAACCACGCCACCGGATCCGGGGCGGGCTTGCGCGTCTATCAGAGCACGCTGCAGATGGAGAACGACATCATCGCCTTCTCGACCCAGGGTCAGGCCCTGCACGCGGACGCGGGCTCGAATTGCCAGCTCGTCTGCTGCGACCTCTACGGCAACGCGGGCGGCGACTGGACGGGCGTCATTGCCAATCAGCTCGGCGTGAACGGCAACATCACGCGCGATCCGATCTTCTGTACCACCAATCCGCTGCGGCCCTACCTGCTGAGCGCGGCGTCACCGTGCGCACCCGAGGAATCAGGCGGGTGCGGCCTCATCGGCGCCTGGCCGGTGGGCTGCGACTCGCCCCAGTCGGTCCCGCCCGGCCCGCAGCCGCCGGTCGCAGGCATGGCGCTCTGGCTCGCACCGCCGCGGCCCAGCCCCTTCTGTGCCACCGCGCGGGTGGAGTTCTCCATCCCCGAAGCGTTCGCGGGTCAGCGCGCCCAGCTCGCGGTTCTCGACGCGGGAGGCCGCTGCGTGCGCGAGCTCCTCGCCGGCTCGGCGACACCCGGCTCGCAGGCAGTCGTGTGGGACGGCCGTGCGGCGGACGGCCAGGCGGCCTCCGGCGGGTTGTACTTCTTCCGGCTGGAGTGCGCGGACCAGCAGATGACGACGCGCGGGGTGCTGCTGCGGTAGAGAGCACGAGGGTGCTGCGCCCCCTTACGCATCCGACGTCTCATACGTGAGCCCGAACACCGTGTCGGTCAGCCAGCGCCGGAACGACTCGTTGTCCATGAACTGCCTGAAGAGCTCGGTGTCGTCCTTGAGCACGGCGGTCATCACCCGCTGGAGCGCCTTGTCGTGCTCGATCCGCGCGTTCTGCCGGTCCGAGTGCTTCTTGGCGTTCTGGTAGGCGGTGTCGGCCGCGACCCGGCTGGGGATCTCCACGGTGATGAGCTTGTGGACGCGATCGGCGTCGGTCCAGGTGATATTGCCGAACTGGTCGTTGAAGGATCTCAGGATATTCGAAAGCCGGTCCAGCTCCGGCTCGGGCTTGTGCCCGCCGCCGGAGGCCGGGACGGGCCCGATCTGCGCGTCCTCGTCCGGGAGCAGGATCTTGACCGCCGCCTGCTTCTCGACGCGGTAGCTGTCCATGTCGATTGCCTCGAGGATGCCCCGCGCCAGGTCCTCCTCGACGGGCGCCGGCAGCTTCGGCACGAGGAAGGTGAGGAAGATCGACAGCTTCTCCCACTCGGCGCGCGTGTAGGGCAGGATCTGCGAGAGGAAGCCGTAGGTGCGCGTGAAGGCCTTGGCCTTGCCTTTGAAGTCCACCTGGCCGTCCTCGTCGAGCCGTTCGCGATACACGGCGACGCAGGCGTCGAGGATCGGATCCAGTCGCTCGCGGTTGGCGCCGTCCAGATAGAGCTGCACGAACTCCTCGATCTGGGACCCGGCATAGACCTGCGCGCCATCGAGCGCGGCCTTCAGATCGTGGAGCTTGTCGGGGTCGGTCTCCTCGGCCAGGGTCGTCGTGCGGTAGTAGTCGGCGAACGCCTCCTGGATCGTGCCTGAGTCGTTCATGAAGTCGAGCACGAAGACATCGTGCTTCTGCGGGTGCGCCCGGTTCAGACGCGAGAGGGTCTGCACGGCCCTGATCCCCGAGAGGATCTTGTCGACGTACATCGTGTGCAGCAGCGGCTCGTCGTAGCCGGTCTGGAACTTGTCGGCGCACACGAGGAAGCGGTACGGATCTTCCTGGATGCGCTCAGCGATCCTGCTCGATGGGAAGCCGTTGAGCGAAGCCTCGGTGACCTGTGCAGCACCATACTCGTGCTCGCCCGAGAAGGCGACGATGGCCCGGTGGGGGCTCTTGCGCTCAGCGAGGTAGTCGCGGATCGCATGATAGTACTGGATGGCCCGCTCCACGCCGCTCGTCACCACCATCGCCCGGGCCTGGCCGCCGATCTTGTTCAGCGCCAGCACCTGCTCGTGGAAGTGATCGACCATGATCTCGGCCTTGAGGCGGGTGGCGTGGTCGTGGCTCTCGACGTAGCGGCGCAGCTTCTTCCTGGCCCGCTTGGTGTCGAACTCGGGGTCGCCCTCGATCTTCTTGACCAGCTTGTAGTAGCTCGCGATCGGCGTGTAGCGCTCGAGCACGTCGAGGATGAACCCCTCCTGGATCGCCTGCTTCATCGTGTAGCTGTGGAACGGGCGGTGCCTCACCCGGCCGTCGGGCTGGGGCTCGGGCGCGCCGAAGATCTCCAGCGTCTTGTTCTTGGGCGTCGCGGTGAAGGCGAAGTAGCTGGCGTTGGGCAGGAGCTTCTTGGACTCCATCAGGTGGTTGATCTTGTCCTCGAAGGTGTCGTCGTCCTCCGCGGCGTCCGCCGGTCCCAGGGCCGTCGAGACGGCGGCCGAGGTTCGCCCGCCCTGGCTCGAGTGCGCCTCGTCGATGATGATGGCGAAGCGCCGCCCGCGGTGCTCGCTGCCGATCTCCTCCAAGATGAAGGGGAACTTCTGCACCGTCGAGATGATGATCTTCTTGCCCTCGGCGATGAACTTGCGCAGATCGCCCGAGCGATCGGCGTGCCCCACGGTGGCGGCCACCTGCGCGAACTGCTTGATCGTGGCCTGGATCTGCTGGTCGAGGATGCGCCGGTCGGTGACCACCACGATCGAGTCGAACACCGGCGCGTCATCCTTCGAGAGCCCGATCAACTGATGGGCGAGCCAGGCGATCGAGTTGGATTTGCCGCTGCCGGCCGAGTGCTGGATCAGGTAGCGCCGGCCCGCGCCTTGCCGGGCGACATCGGCCAGGAGCTTGCGCACGACGTCGAGCTGCTGGAAGCGCGGCCAGATCTGCGTGGCCTTCTTGCGCCCGGTGCGGTCGTCCCTGGTCTCGACGACCTGGGCGTAGTTCTCGAGGATGTCGGTCAGGCTGTCGCGGGTGAGGATGCGCTTCCAGAGGAAGTCGGTCTTCAGGCCGTTCGGGTTGGGGGGATTCCCGGCCCCGTCGTTCCAGCCCTGGTTGAACGGCAGGAACCACGAAGTCTTGCCCTTCAGGTGCGTGCAGAAGCGCACCTCGTGATCGTCGACGGCGAAATGCACCACGCAGCGCCCGAACTCGAAGAGCTTCTCGCGCGGGTCGCGGTCGCGCCGGTACTGCTGGACGGCATCGTCGACGGTCTGCTTGGTGAGGCTGTTCTTCAGCTCGAACGTAGCCACGGGCAGGCCATTGATAAAGAGGACGAGGTCCAGGGCGAGCTGCGTCTCGTCCCGGCTGTAGCGAAGCTGGCGGGTGACGCTGAAGCGATTGCGCGAGTAGCGCTCGGCGGCCGCGATGTTGCCGGGCGACGGGGTGCCGTAGAAGGCGCCCAAGTGATGCGGCCCGTGCTTCAGGCCGTGGCGCAGCACGTCGATCGTGCCGCGCTTGGTGATCTCGCCCTGCAGGCGCGCCAGGAACTTGCGCCGCGTAGGGCCGTCCTGGCCGAGGTCGAGGGCCTCGGCGGCGTCCGGCTGGGTCTCGCGCAGGAAGGCCGAGAGCTGGGTAAGGTCCACGCAGTACTCGCGGTCGTAGTCGGCGGGGGAGCCGCAGATCCAGCGGGCGGGGTAGATGGCGGGGCGCTCGGCAGCGGCGGTGGCGGAGGCAGGCGCGGAGGCGCCGGCTGGGCCGGGGTCGCAGGGCGAGCCTGTGAGAGATTGGCAGATCAAACGTTCGAGGCCACGCTCGCTGGTGTCAGTGGTCATGGCATGTTCCTCATGGGGCCGGCCATCAACTACCCATCCACAAGGCTATCACCAATGCCTTGAGCAAGTTACGACATTCATCACCCCACCCACCGGGCGATCTGTCAACCAACCATCAACGAAACCTCCTGAGGCCCAGCAGGGCGAGCGGTTCACCTGGCATCCCTCCCCGGGGGGGCCTTCTGGGCCGGGCCTCTGCGCACTTCGCCGGTGTCGGCAGGTCGCGTCCATCAATTGCCCATCAATAGGCCTATCTTCAACCAGTAAAGCTGTTTACGATCGAATCCGGCCCGCCATTCGACCCTTCTGTCAATTGCCCATCAATTGCCCGTCAATCAAATCCGCTTAAGCCCAGTAGGGCAAGTACTTCATCGCGTTGCGCGGTGCGTCCCGATCAAGTGGTCGGATGACGCCTGCTTCGAGGGCCTCGCGAATGTAGCGGGACACGACCGCCCTGTTTCTCTCCTCGATCCCGAATCGTTGCCGCAGGGAGGCGTTCGTCAGAAAGCCGCCGGTCACGTACTTCAGGCAGGCATGCAGATAGCAGGCCCGAGTACGGTCAGCCCGGTCCATGTCCTTGATCGGCCGGTGGGCGAACAGGGTAATCCGCGTGAATCCCGGCGGAACCTCGAAGAGCGGGGCCGGGAGCTGGAACAGCTCGATTTGGGACACCACCTTGTCGATTCCCGTTCCGCGTTCCTCGCAAATGCGCCCGCGCCGCATCAGCGAGGCCAGTGCCTCGTTGCGCGACTTCGGGGGCGTGTCCAGGAAGCGCTGGGTGTCGACCAGCGGCTCACCGGGATTGGTGATCTCGATGCGTCCGTCGAAGATCTCGACCACCGGCCCCGCGCCGGTGACGAAGAAGTCCTGGTGGATGAGCGCGTTGGCCACCAGCTCGCGGACTGCCAGCTCGGGGAACATCGGAACGGTCTTGCGCAGCGCCTGTTCGATCACCTCGTTGACCGGCAGGAGACCGTTGATGAAGCCGATCAAGCCCTCGAAGCCGCAGGCGTAGCCCTTGCCGCCCTCCTGCTCCCTCAGGGCCTCCGTGCGACCGGAGCCCCGGTACTGAATGACCCGCACGGCCTTGCGGCGGATCGTGTGGAAGGCATCCAGGCGTTTCGCGAACAGGACTGCCCCGAGGTTGGTGATGCTCCATCCGCCTGCGTCGCAAGGCTGGATCAGGCGGTCGTCAGCGAGAGCTGCCAGGATGCCGTCGCGGTTGGCCGGCAATGGCCGTTCGAGGAGATCGAAGTAGGCCGGATAGTCCAGGAGCCTGAGCACGTCGTCGGCAGTCACGCGCTCGAGGGCAACGCCATCCTCGAACGGTGCCTGGTCGAAGATGCGCCACAGCGCCCGCTCCTTCTCGGGGAAGTCCTTGAGCTTCTTCTTGTAGGTGCCGACGCGGATGTACTCCTGCCCCGAGAAGCGCACGGGGTGACGCGCGGCGCGGGCGATCTCCAGCAGCACGACCGGCTGTCCATCCACCGTCACGGTGTAGAACCGGAAGCCGATCCGTGGCTCCAGCAGCCGCAGCAGCCAGTTCTCGAGTTCCTCGTTGCCCACTCGGGCCGCTCTCGGATCGAACACGGTACCAACCACTGTGTGATCGTCGTCGCGCACGCCCCACACGAGGTATGCAAAGGCCTTGCCCACCAGCGCTGCAGCGTTGGCCAGGGCGGACACATACTCCCCGATGGCCTGGGGGTCGGTGTCGTTCACCTTGAAGTCGACCCACTCGGTCTCCCGCCGCAGCGCTCGCAGTTCGTTCACGAGGCTGACGAGGTAAGCGGTGGGGCGGTCGGTGGTCATTCCTCGGACTCCTCGGGTGCGGAGTCGATGTCGTTGTCGGCGGCTTCGTCATCGTCGGGCTGCGTATCGGTCTCGTCAAGGGGTTCTGGCTCGTCGGCCTCCTCGACTTCGTCCAGAAGGCGCGCTGCAGCCTCGCGCACGTCGAGCTTGCCGGTGACGACGTCGGCGATGAGGCGGGTACGGTATTCGCGGAGGAGGGAGGCTTCTTGCTGAGCAGCCTTGACCAATGCAGTCAGCGAGCCCAGCCGCTCCTCGACACCGTCCAGCAGCATGCGCTGTTCCGAAAGAGACGGAAATGGAACAACAAGATTCGCCAACGTTGTCGTGTTGTAGTGCGCCTGTATCGCGCCAACGGAACGGAACTGCACATCAGCCCTCGCAGGCCACGAGTTCATGTACATGAGGAGGTACTCGCTCAGGACTTCATCAGATCGTCGAACGATCAAGAGGTCGATGCAGTTGGCACCATCAAACTCGGGTGTGACGATCGCCGCGACCCCAGCATGACCCGTCCGGACGATGACGAGGTCTCCGGCAAACAGCTGGGACTTGCGATGCTCTGTGTTGCTCTCTCTGGAGATGAACACCAGGTTCTCGGGCCTGATGAAGCCCTCGGAGATATTCAGCGATCGCAGGCAGGGCACGCCGTGGTCGACGTACAGCCGAGCTGGTTGGATGACAATCCCGACCGTGACCTGGGGGGCGAGGTGCTTTAGCGGCTTCACCTCCCAATGCTCCGGCACATCCCCCAACCACTCCACGCCAGACGGCTTGAGGCGCACGTTCGGGTCGAGGCCGCGGGTGACGGCGCGGCGGATGATGGCCTGCTTCTGCTCCTCCAGGAGCTTGATCAGCTTCTGCTTGGCCCGGATGTAGCGGCGGATCCGTCGGTCGAAGTGGTCGAGGTAGCGGACGATGGCGTTCTGTTCTTGGAGAGGCGGGAGGACTGCGTAGATCATCTTGAAGTGCTCAGGCCGCAGACTCCACATGTCGGAGGTTATTCCGTAGGACCAGCGTTCAGCCTCCTTTGCGAAGGCAGGGGTCCGCAGCAGGTAGTGGAGATAGCGCGAATTCGCACTTGCCCGTGGACGCTGCACGACGTAGGCGGGACTCACGATTCCTCGATGTTCAGAGGCACCGACTGCGCCCTGCCACGCCCGCATCTTGTTGTAGGCGATGTCCCCTGGCTGGACGAGCTTGTAGGCGGACTTGTCCAGATTCGAGCTATCCTTTTTTGAAGTGCCCGCCAGGAGCGCCTTCTGGCGGATGACGCCTTTCGTGATCGTCACGGACAGCATCCGCTCGTGTGGGCGGTCGCACTGCTTGCTTTCTGTGAAGATCGCGCGGTTCGGAAGCACGCTCCAATGCTGCGGCACCTTCCCCAGCCATGGGACGCCGGAGTCCTTCATTGCGAGATAGGGGCGCAAACCGGTCGTCATGCCTGCCTCCCGCCAATGATCTCCCCCAGCAACCCCTCCGTCTCCTTCTCCAGCGCCAGAATGTCCGCCCGGATCTCCTCCAGCGTCCGCAGCGGCTTCGGCTTGTAGAAATACCGCGTGAAGCTGATCTCGTACCCCGTCCTGACGCTGTCCGGGACGTACCAGGCGTCCCCAACGTGAGGCAGCACCTCCCGGCGCAAGAACGCCTCGATCCCGCCCTCCTCGAGCAGCGGCACCTGCTCGGTGTCGCGCAGGTCGGGATCCGGCTCGTACTCGACGACGGCGGGCTTGCCGCCCAGCGTCACCGCAAACAGGCCCCGCAGCGGGTCGGCGGGGGTGCCCTTCTTGTGGACCTTCCGGATGACCGGGGGCGCATCCTCCGCGCGCTCGGCGGTCTCCTTGAGCGCCTTGATCTCCTTGGGCGTGTAGGTGCGGTCGGGGTCGATGCCCGCCAGGCGCAGCGGACGCTCGACGATCACTTTCCAGTAGCCGAACGCGGCGTTGGGGAAGATCTTCGACTGCTCGGTCTCCTCGAAGGCCAGGAAGGTGTCGCAGATGCGCCCGATGTCCTCGCCCGAAAGCTCGCAGTTCTTCTTGCCGAGGTTCTTGCGCAGCGGCTTGAACCACTGGGTGGCGTCGATGAGCTGGACGCGGCCGGCGCGGCGGGCGGGCTTGCGGTTGCTGAGCACCCAGATGTAGGTCGCGATGCCGGTGTTATAAAACATACTGAGCGGCAGGGCGACGATGGCCTCCAACCAGTCGTTTTCGATGATCCAGCGGCGGATGTTGCTCTCGCCCTGACCGGCATCGCCGGTGAAGAGCGAGCTGCCGTTGTGCACCTCGGCGATCCGGCTGCCCAGCTTGGTGGCGTGCTTCATCTTCGAGAGCATGTTGGCCAGGAAGAGCATCTGACCGTCGCTGGAGCGGGTGATCAGCGAGTACTCGGGGTCCCCGGCGTGCTCGATCATGAAGCGCGGGTCCCTGATGCCGCCCTTGCCGCCCATGCGCTCGAGATCGCTCTTCCAACTCTTGCCGTAGGGCGGATTGCTGAGCATGAAGTCGAACTCGCGCGAGGGGAAGGCGTCGTTTGACAGGGTCGAATGCTCCGGGCCGCCGACGATGTTGTCCGCCGCATCGCCTTCGCCCTTGAGGAGCAGGTCGGCCTTGCAGATGGCGTAGGTCTCGGCGTTGATCTCCTGGCCGTAGAGGTGCGTGGCCACCTGCTTGCCGTGCGCCACTGCCAGCTCCCGCAACGTCTCCTCGGCGACGGTCAGCATGCCGCCTGTGCCGCAGGCGCCGTCGTAGAGCAGGTAGGTGCCCGATTCGATGCTGTCGGCGATGGGCAGGAAAATCAGCTTCGCCATGAGCTTCACGGCGTCGCGCGGGGTCCAGTGCTCGCCGGCCTCCTCGTTGTTCTCCTCGTTGAAGCGGCGGACCAACTCCTCGAAGACGGTCCCCATCCCGTGGTTGTCGAGGCCGGGGTGCTTCACCGAGCCATCGCCGTTCATGACGGGCATGGGACTGAGATTGATATCGGGCGACAGGAACTTCTCGATCAGCGTCCCCAGCGCATCGGCCTTCGAGAGGCGCGGAATCTGGTTGCGGAACTCGAAGTTGTCCAGGATCTCCTGGACGTTGGGCGAGAAGCCGTCCAGATAGGCCTCGAAGTCGGCCTTGAGCTGTTGCCGGCTGGCGCGCGCCCTGAGATCGCGCAGCGTGAACTTGGAGGTGTTGTAGAAGGCCTGGCCGGCCGCGTGTCGCAGCGCGGGGTCCTGGTGGATGATCGTCGCCTTGTCGAGCGAGGCCCTCGCCGCGAGTACCGCCTGCTTGGTCGGCTCGAGGACCGCGTCGAAGCGGCGCAGGACGGTCATCGGCAAGATGACGTCGCGGTACTTGCCGCGGACGTAGAGGTCGCGGAGCACGTCGTCGGCGATGCCCCAGATGAAGTTCGCGATCCAGTTGACCTGATGCTGTTCCATGCCTCTCCGCCTATCCGCGAGCGCGGCCCGCCGGCGTCAATGGCCCCCGCCCGCCAACCGTGCCAGCTTCACCCACCCTCCCCCGCCAACCGTGCCAGTCGCACCCACGAATCATCGATCCGACGGCCCTCTTGGTCCACGATCCCAAGGCGATAGGGGCTTTCACCTGCGATCACTTGCACCCGCTCCAAGCGTGCCCATGGATCCGCCCACCCCGGCGTACTGCCGATCACGACCTCGAGCGGACGGCCCTCGGCATGCGCCCGCTTCTTCAGATGATACAGCCGCGGCTCGTCCGCATGAACCCAAGGGGCTGGGAGCGTCTCGTCGAGGAATCCCCAGTGCAGCAGCACGCATCCGTGAAGCATGCCGTACTGGTAGAACGCGTAGATCGACTTGGCGTCGGATTCCAGCCGGCGGCGGAGCCTCGTCAGCTCCCCCTTGTGCAAGTAGCCATGCAGGACCTCCGGATCAGCCAAGGGATGACTGATGCCGCACGTGCCCTGGATCAGCAGCCTGGACGTGATCTTGAGCGTGCGACCGCTCCGGTTGAGTCGCTTCGACTTCTGGGGCGGGCCGAGCTCGCCCAGACGGCGCTCTCCCGGCTCGAATCCGAGGCTCCGCAGGAGCGCGCGCACCTCGATGCCGGCGATGTAGTCGTAGTCGCCCAGCCGCTCCCTCGCTTGGGCGATCTCCTCGCCCAGGAAGGTCGCGATCTCGTGACGGCCGATGTCGAGGAGCACCACCGCCTCGGGCTTTGCGATCGGGAAGGAGTGGACGATGACGCGCCGCAGCCTCGCCAACTCCTCCGCGTGCGCCTGCTGCCGCGCCTCGTAGCGCTTGCGGCAGGCCTCGGCGATGACCGGATCGGTGCGGTATCGGGCCTGGCGCCTGGCCGCCTCGACGCGCTCTCGAATCGCTTGCCGCGCCGAACGGACGGCGTCGTGCCCGCGATCGAGGTCCCACAGACCATCTTCCCGCACACGAATCGCAGCGCCCGAGCGCCAGTGCTTCGCCGAGTCGGCCCCGAGCATGCTCCATTGCGTGCGGGCGCTGACGAACGCCAACACGTCCTGGGGTTGCATGGCTCTGCCATGAGCGTCGAGCACGCAGATCGCCACCCGCTGGGCCGACCAGGTGGTCGGAGCCCATCCGCGCCAGGCCTCGTCGAGATCCGCCACGCTGATCGGCCGATCCGTCTGGGGCAACGGCCGGGGCTCGGGCCGGATGATCTGCAGGTGCGGCACCTTGGGCGGCCGAAGACCGAGCCGGAAGGCCCAGAGATCCGTCTCATCATCGCGGGGGTCGAGCGCGTAGAGGTCACCATCGCGATAGATCGGCGCCCGCGCCGGGCGGCTCTTCTTGAGAGCGGCCAGCGCCCGCTCCGCCGGTGCGACGCCGGCCGCGGCCATCCGCTGGGCCGCCTGCTCGAGCGTCACGGGTCCGCCGCGCTCCAGCAGGATCACGATGAGCATCGCGTAGGTGTTCGCGACCGGATGGTTCATGACCGACTCCAGCCGCGGAGGCGTGATGCCCAGTGCCCGGCAGTAGGAATTGTCCTGGTCCATGGCCTGACGACTCACTCACTTCCCTTGCGGCCTGAGCCCGGTGTTTCCGACGGTTGCACAGGGCCGACCTGGGCGCAGTCGGGTTTCCAGACATCCTAGATTGCGGTGGTCGTCAGGATCAACGGTTCGTTGGGGAGTTCAGCAGGCACAGGCAGTGCAGACCCATAGAGTGCGAAGGACCTCAAGGTCAAGGACTGGTCGGACCCCTCCGGCGCGCCACGACCACGCGCCGCGCACCGCTCACGGCACGATGCGCGTGCCCCCCCGGCCGGCGAGCGCGTCGGCGAGCATCTCGGGCGAGGTGATCAGGACCTCGCGCCCGCCGTTGCGAATGAAGCGGATCGCCCCCAGGATCTTCGGGCCCATGCTTCCCGCTGGAAACTGCCCGTCATCCAGATGCTCCTGCGCTTCATCCGCAGTCATCACGTTGATGTCGCGCTGGCTGGGCTGGCCGAAATCGAGCGCCACGCGATCGACCGCGGTGACGATGACCAGGCGGTCGGCCTTGACCGCTTCGGCCAAGACGACGGCCGCCAGGTCCTTGTCCACGACAGCCTCGACCCCGTAGTACTCGCCGCTCGGCGTCTGCCCGACGGGAATGCCGCCGCCGCCCGCCGCGATCACCACCTGGCCGATGCCCACGAGCGTGCGGATCGTCTCGAGCTCGACGATGCGGATCGGATCGGGCGAGGCCACCACGCGCCGCCAGCCGCGGCCGGCGTCTTCGCGCATGGTCCAGCCGCGTTCCTTTTCCATCCGGCGCGCCTCGAGCTCGGTGTAGAACGGGCCGATCGGCTTGGTCGGGCGACGGAAGGCGGGGTCGTTCGCGTCGACCACCGTCTGGGTCACGACCGTGACGACGTGCGTGTCGATGCCCTGGCGATTCGAGACGTTGTGGAGGGCCTGCTGCAGCATCAGGCCGATGCCACCCTGGGAATCGGCGCCGCAGATATACAGCGGGGTCGGCGGGATCGTGTCGGCCGCCGCCTCGTTGCGGATCAGGATGTTGCCCACGATGGGGCCGTTGCCGTGTGTCAGGATGACCTGCTCGCCGCCGCGCAGTAACTCCAGCACCTGCGCCATGGTGGCCTCGGTGACGCGGAACTGCTCCTCGATCGTGCCCGGCCCGCTGGCCGGCTGGATGGCGTTGCCGCCCAGGGCGAGAACCGTTCTGGATGCCATGGATGAGCTCCAGGTTCCGGGCGCATCCGCGCCCCGAAACCGATGCCTCCTCGTCGACGGAAGCGCCCAGCGCCTCCAGACGCTAAGCTATCGGCCGATTTCGGGGCCAACTTGCCCCCAACCGCCCGCCGCGGCCGCGGCGGCGGTCGCGCCCGCAGCCACACTCCCGCGATGGCGGTCGCGCGTGTCCCTCGCGTCGGCGGCGTCAAGTGAGAAACAGAAAGGGTAGGCCAAACTGCGGCTAATGTCCATCCCGACCGCGCAGCGACCGCGGGGCAACAGCGGGACCCTCTTAGGCCCGCTCGGGGCTCTCGGGCGCGACGCCCTCTCGCACGACCTGGTTGCCGTTGCCCGGGCCATGGAGGCCGCACTCCGGGGCGTCGCGCAGGGCATGGCCGATCGCCTCCACAACCCCGGCGAAGGTGGCGAAGTCCGAAAGGCGCAGCACGGTGTGCCCTTCGCGCTGCCAGCGCAGCCAGCGGCGCACGAGCACGCGCTCAGGCGCCGTGACCTCGTCCAGCCCTTGGGCAGCGGTCCCCTCGACGAAGAAGATCCGCAAGGCCTCGCGCAGGGAATCCAGATCGCAGGCCGCATCGATGCGCGTGCGCGCGACCCGCGCGCCGCCGAGGGCGAAGAGCCCGAGCGCGCCGTCGGCGCGCGGCAGCAGCAAGATCAGATCCTGAGTGGAAGCTGTGAAACTCTCGTCGCCGCCGGTGAAGCCGAGCTGCACGTTCCACACGGGTTGGCGCGTCCGGATCTGCTCCGCCTCGCTGAGCAAGGCATCCAGCTCGGTCCCGGTCGTCTCCGTCTCCAGTCGGCTCATCTGGGCCAGGAAGGCCGTTCGGCGCGCGGAACCCGCGTCGAGCGGCCGGAAATAGGACCCCACGCGGCTGCGCAGGTTCTTGGACTTGCCGACGTAGAGCAGACGGCCCTCGCGGTCGAGGAACCGGTACACGCCAGGCTCCTCCGGCAGCGCCGCGATCTGCTCGCGCGTGAAGGCCCAGTGCTCCGCCCAGCGCGGCTCCCCCGCATCCGGAGCGGCGGCGCGGGGCGCCAGCGCCACCTCCCGCCAGGTGCGCAGCCCATGCGCCCGAGCGGCCGCGGCGATACGTTCCAGCGCGGCGGCTTGCGCGGCCAGCGTTTCCCGACCGGTCGCGGACGGCTGATCCCCGGCCGCGGTCTCATCCGCTCCGGACGTCTGGCCGTTCAGCAGCTTGGCCCACCCGCGCAGGTCGATGACGACCGGATCGCATTCGGGAAAGGCGTGCAGGCGCTCCTGCGTCCCCAGCCAGCGTTGCAACAGTCCGGGACGCTCGGCGGCGACGGGGTAGGCCGCGATGTCCGCGAGCATCGCCTCAAGCTCGGCCGTGGCTTGCGCGCCCTGGTGCACGCGCACCGCCTCGTCGCCCCCCCAGAGCGTGGTCCACGCCCGCCAGAGCCAGGGGCTCTTCTGCGCCCCGGCGGGAGACTCGCACGTCCACAGCACGACCGGTGGATCGAGCCGGGGGCCCCGCGCGGCCAGGCCCCACAGACCGGGGGCGCTCTGGACGAACCGAGCATCGCGCCCCAGCATCGCGGCGACCAGCTTCAGGGCCGCCGGTCCCGCCTGAACCAGCCTGAGGTAGTCGCGGGCGATATCCTGGGCCGGCAAGGGTTCGCCGCGCTCCCGAATGTCGGCCGCGATCCGGTCGAAGATCTCCTCTCGCACAAGCTCCTCTTTTCCCCGCGTGGGGGTGCCGCTCGCCTTGGCAGCGATCACGGAGCGTTGGGTGCCGCTCGCCGCGTCGACTGCGACGCAGCGTTGGGGCCGCCCGCATGCTAGTGCGACGGCGCCGACGCGGCAAGTCGCGCGCGGCCTAGCGACCCGATGCGCGCCGGTCGCCCGGGTCCATCGCCCCGATCCGCCCGCGCCATGAAGCCCCCAGCGACAGCGTCACCTCCGGCGGCGAGCCCGGCGCGGGGACATGCCAGCGCGCGGCCGCCTCCAGCGTCAAAGCGCCGCGGTGCAGGCCGAACCAGCCCTCCACCAGGTGCGCCCCCGCCGCCAGCGGGCGCCAGCTCGTCCCCCCCGGCGCACGGCGCGTGGGCACGAGCGCCGCGATGCTCGAGCCCTGCGGCGTCGCGGCCAGCCCGAGGCCGGCCCGCCTAGTCCCCGCACCCGACCAGATCAGCCGGAACCAGAGCACCGACCCGCTGCGCTCGCGCAACCAGGCCGGATCGGCCGATGAATCCATCGGCGATGCGCTCTGCGACGTGATCTCCGCTTCCTCGATGATCTCGCGCTGCCGCGGCGAGCGTTCGCCGTCCAGCGTCTGTGAGGTTCCGCGCTGCCGGAAGCGCAGCACGCAGGATGTCTGCTCATCGAGCAGCAGGCGCGCCTCCAGATCGACACCCGAGCTGGTCGAACGCACGGGATCCTTCGTCTGCTCGCTGCTCACCGCGGTCCGCAGGAGGTCTTCGCTGCGGGCATCGAGCCCGAGACGCAACGCCGCCCCGGACCACGGCCGCGCCGCCAGCTCCAGGCGCGCTCCGCGCTCGACCGCTCCCGGCCCGTCATCTCCCTCGGCCGACTGCAGAGCGTGCAATGCGATGGTGGGATCGACCCCCGCCAGGGCTGGCAGGTGCCATGAACACCGCCACCCCAACCGCTCCGGCGCCGGGGAGACGCCGGGCGCGCCGTCCGGGCTCACCGTGCCCGCCCGCGCCAGACCGGCCAGAAGGCGAAAGGCCCCGTCGAGATCCCCGATGAGCGGACCCGCTGACAGCCGCCAGCGCCCACCGACCGCGGCGATGCGCTCGCCGAGCTTGCGGTCCCACCTCCGGTGACCCGCCTGCCAGACCGCCTCCGTCGAGTCGGGGCCCGCGGCCGGCGGCCGCAGAGCCGGCAGCGGACCGGCAATCTCGAGCACCAGTCCGGACCGCTCCCGATCGCCCAGCGAGGTCGTGGCCGACCAGGCCCACGATCCGGCCGGCGCCCCCGTGCGCACCGCGGCCAGGGTCAGCATCCGCGTCCCCACCGTCATGCCTTCCAGCGCGACGGCGCTCGCATCCAGAATCGGACTCCCAGCGGGGGTCGCGGCGTTGACGGCTCCGCCCCCCGCGCCCTGGACCCACCAAGCCGCCAGACGCCAGCGCCCGAGAGCCACACGCGCCAGGGTCCCGGTGCGCGCCGGCGTTGACCGGGACAACGTCGCCGCCGCCTGGAGCATGCGCGGTGTATAAGCCCGGGTCGGATCGAGCTCGTCCCAGTCACCGTCGGCCACCAGACACCCCGCACCGAGATGAATCCGCAGGAGCCCCGCCAGCACCTCGGTCTGTGCCGCGCGCGTCCAGCGCAGCGAGGCCGTGGGCTGGCCCAGGGGCCCGCCCACCGCCCCCGACCGGACCGCCCTGGCGCCGAAGGACAGACCCCGCAGGCGGCCCCGCAGGGCCACATCCCCGATGCCCGCCGCCGTGCTGGCACCCGCGCGGGCCTCGTCCGCTGGCGCGCCGCGCGAGATGAGGTCGAACCGCCCGTCGGCCTCGATCGTGCAGACGGCCCCGGTCGCCCCGGCCGCGAACCCCAGGACCAGGATCGCACTCGCCGCACGGATCACCACTCGGCCGTCCCCCCTCCCGTCCAGGCGACCGCCACCCGCGGGGTCGCGCCCAGGGCGGGATGCCAGCGTTCCCCGATCGTGACCTGACACCGTGCGCACTGCAGGGTGATCGCCACGCTCGCCTCGCCGACGCCCCAGCGGTATCCCTGCAGGAGTCCCACCGAGCCGAACCCGAACCAAACCAGCAGGCACGTCTCGGCGTCCGCGCCGCGAGATGACGAGCGGTCGAGGAGCAGGCGAACCCGCGGCGTGGTCAGCTTGAAGCGGGTGACGGCGATCGATGCGACCTCCTCGCCGGCCCCCGGTCCTCCATCCACCAGCCCCCCCGTGACCTCCAGAGCGCGCAGCCAGTGCGGTGAGGCGCTGAGCAGCAGCGTGCCCGTGAGGCGCAGCGGTGCGGGGCGGGTGCCGCCGATGCCCAGCGCGCGCAGTCCCACCAGGGCGCGCAGATTGCGACCGGCCCGCAGGGTCCGTCCCGCGCCCAGGTGCCATTCGTGATAGGCCTCGGAGCGCAGGTTCCCAGCGTGGATCTGCCATCCGCGGGCGCGGTGAGCGAAGCGGCTGGCGTGAAAGCTCAGCCCGGAGACCCCGAAGGGCACACAGCTGCGCAGCTCCACAACGGATGTCTCCGCGGCGGGTTGCACGATGCGCTCGAGGATCTCCAGGCTCTGGGGGGCCGCCCAGTCGGCCCGCCACTCGTGGGCCGCCCCGGCACCGCGGCACGCGCCCGCTGTAACGACACCGAGCGCAGCCGCGAGCCTGAGCACGCTCGCGACCCTGAGCCCATCCGCGACGACCGTCACCACGACCCGCGCGCGCCGCACGACGCTACCCGCGCACCAGCGCCAGCGGGCGCACGATGCGGTGGCCGCCGCCTTGCGCGCCGGCCATTAGCTCGATCCGCACCAGATAGAGGCCGGTGGGCTGGCGGTGCCCCGCGCCGTCCCGGCCGTCCCAGAGCAGGACGCTGGGCCCGTGCACCTGCGCGGCCGCGCACAGCGTCGCAACGTGGCGGCCCGCGAGGGAGTAAACCGAGGCGCTCAGCTTGCCGGCGCCTCCCGCCGGCGCGGGCACGCGAATGCTGCACAGCCGCGCGCCGTCTTCATCGTCCGGAGCGAAGGGCCGCGGCCGGGGCTGCAGCCATTCGCCCCGCGGCGCTCCCGACACGGTGATCCCGGCCGCCGATCCGGGGGTAGCGCCGCCGGCCGACGGACAGGCGATCAGCAGGCGCGGTTCCACCAGCCGGCCGTCCTCGATCCAGCGCTCCAGGGTGATGCCGCCGCCATCGAGGCCGCCCGGGGCGTAGCGCACGTAGTCCGCGGCGATGCCTTCGCCATCGATCAGGGCCACCTCGTCGGCATAGCCCAGCTCACGCACGACCGAGTTGTTCAGGCTCGGCCAGGACCCGCTGCGCCCGATGATCGCGCCGGCGGGCAGATCCGGCCAACGCGCCCGCAGCCCCACCGCGTCTTCCGCCAGGACGGCGCACGCGCCGGCGGGGATCGTGGCGGCACCCGGGCTGACGAGGGTGGTCTTCCCCGAGGCGTCCCGCAGGCCCCAGCCGGCCAGATCGACCTCCTGGTCCGACAGGTTGCAGATCTCGACCCACTCACCTTCGCCCGGCGCGGGATCGTACTGGACCTCCGAGATCACCATGGCCGATCGTCCGATCCGCATCTGGATCTCGAGCGGGCCGCCATCGACGGTCGGGCTGACGATGCTCACCGTCGCGCCCACGACACCCGCCGCCTCGCCGCCGGGCGGCGCCATCGTCCACCGGCAGGTGCACGTGGCCGACGGCAGGAGCCTGCCGGTGGGCGTGCTGGCCCGGGCCACCTGCAGGGGATCAGCCGCGAGCCGCCACTCGAGCTCATCGAGGACCACCGGCTCCAGCCCCAGATTCGTGACCGACGCCTCCAGCAGCGCTTCGGTGTCGGCGTCGAGCACCGGCGGATCGCAGCGCAGATCGCTCAGGGCGATCAGGCCCGCGGCGGCATTGGGCGCCCCCGGCGACGGCCACGCGCGGGCGAGGAAGTCTTCCACGTTCGACTGCGAGTCGCGTCCGTCGGGCACGCGCGCCAGCGACCAGCCCGAGGCCACGTCGACAGCCGGCGCGCCCTCGTAGAACTCAGCGTGGATGTGCGCGCCCCAGCCAGCCAGATCGGCGACGCCTTGCGGCGAGACGAGCCGCACGGCATCGGGACCGTTCTGCAGGCTGAGCGGCGCCCGCGCGTCGGCCGTGCTCGACACCGCACTGCCCGCCACCAGGAAGAAGGCCCCCGGCCGAATGACGTGCTGCGCCTCGCCCTGCCACTGGGCGCGCCAGTCTCCGGAGGAAGCGCCGTTGCCGGCCTCCAGGCGCCATCCCGCCAGGCTGACCTGCTGCTGGGATGCATTGTACAACTCGACGAACTCAGCCCCCTCGTCCGGGCCGGCCGGGTCGTAGAGCACCTCGTTGATGCACACCGCTCCCTGGGCCGCGGCCAGCGGCGCGCCCAGAAACAGCCAGCCCAGTACCTGCGTGAATCGACCGACGTGTGCCACGACATCCTCCCGGTGGCGATGAACCCGATGCCTCCGTGAGGGATGTAGCCAACCGCGTGCCAACGATGGGGTGAGGGGGCGATGCCCGCCTGCAGGTCCGCGGGAGCGGCGCTGGGGTGCAAACCGGGCAGCGGCCGGACGCCGGTGAACTACTCGTCGTCTTCGCCGCCCGGCCGGCCGGAGAAGATGAACTCGACGCGCCGATTCTTGGCGCGGTCTTCCTCCTTGGAGTTGCCCACCAGTGGGACGGTCGAAGCCAGCCCCGAGGCCACGAACTTCTCAGGCGGCAGGTGCTCCATGTCCAGGAGGAAGCGTACCACGGCGCAGGCGCGCGCCGCCGACAGCTCCCAGTTCGAGGGATACACCTGGGAGCGGACGGGCAGGTTGTCGGTGTGCCCTTCGATGTAGATCTTGCGAGGGAAGTAGCGGCAGATGATGGCAACCTTCTTCAGCAGGGGCATCGACTCGGGGAGGATCTTGGCGCTGGCGGGCTCGAACATGACCTGCTCGCGCACGCGCAGCACGATGCCCCGGTCGGTGCGCGACAGGGTCGCTTCGCCCGTCATGCCCTCCTCCTGGACCGCGGCCACGAGCTCGTTCTCGAGCTCCTGCTGGCTCATCGTGGCGCTTCCGGCGTGGAACTGCCCCAACCGGGTCGTCGCTTCCTTGCCGGTGAGGACCGAGACCATTTGCGCGTTCTGCGATCCAAAGGCGATCTGGAGCGACCCGACGAGTTGGCGGTACTTGATCACATCCATCGTCGAGAAGGAGAGGATCAGGATGAAGAAGCAGAGCAGCAGCGACATCATGTCGCCATAGGTCACGACCCACAGCGGTGCGCCTGCGGGGCATTCCTCGGCCTTGGGGCAGTCGCCGCGCCCCGCGGTGGACTCCTCAGGGACCTCGTCCTGTTGATAGTTGTCGTCGGCCATCGAACTCGTTCGCGCTCAGCCGCGCTCCCGCCCCCCCGATCCTCACCCGCCTGCGCGACTAGGCTGCCGCGGCCCGCTTCTGCTGCGAGGCCGCTGTGATCTGTTCACGCACCTTGGGCTCCAGATAGGAGACGAGCCGCGTTTCCACCACCCGCGGGTGATTGGCCGCCAGGATGCCCATGATGCCCTGGATGACGATCTCCTTGTTCTGCGTTTCGAGCGCCGAGCGCTGCGCCAGCTTGTCGGCCAGCGGAATGCAGAACAGATTGGCGAGGATGGAACCATACAGCGTGGTCAGCACCGCAATCGCCATGGACGGACCGATCGTGCTGGGATCGCTCATGCCGACCAGCATCTGCACCAGGCCGATCAGCGTGCCGATCATGCCGAAGGCCGGCCCGGCCTCGGCCATCGCCCGCAGGATCTGCTGGCCGGTCTTGTGGCGGGCGATGATGCCGTCGATCTCCGTCCGCAGCGTCTCCCGCAGGACTTCCGGCTCGGTGCCGTCGACGCAGAGCTGAATGCCCTTCTTGAGGAAGGTATCTTCGATCGGCACATTCTCGAGCGACAGCAGGCTGTCACGGCGCGACTTCTCCGCCAGCTCCACGATCTTCTGGATCAGGGCGTACGGGGGTTGCACCTTGTCAACGAAGGCATTGGCCGCGACCTTGAAGGTGATGAGCACGGTCTTCAGCGGAAACCTGATCAGTGTCGTGGCAACGACACCGCCGAAGACGATCAGCACCGAGGGCGGGTTGATGAAGACCAGCGGCGAGGGGCCCATCATCACCGCCGAAGAGACCAGCAGGATGCCCGCGATCAGGCCGATGAGTGTCGCGATGTCCATGCCGATTCCTCACTGCGCGCGCTAACCGACCAGCACCTCGAAGATGTTCGACCGCTCGTACTCGGCGCGGAACTGCTCCCCCAGTTTCTCCGTTTCGCTTGCCTCGTGGCCGAGCACTGCCAAAGCGTCCGGGTTGAGGTCCTCGTTCCACTGGCCCACCGCGATGCCCTCCCGGCGGGCCATCACATCGGCCGCATGCACCAGCGCCGCAGGCAGCGTCCAGGGGCGCCCCGGGGCGGGGCCGTGGTGATCCGCGATGGCGGAGACGACGCTGTCGGGCAGCTTCCACTTGCGGGCCACGTGCGCCCCCACCGCCGCGTGGGTCAGCCCGAACACCTGCTCCTCCACGGCGGTCAGCGATGGGCCGCCGGGCTTGAGCCGGCGGAGGCTCTCCTCGAACTCCTCCGGGAAGTGCTGATCCATGATGACCCGCCCGATGTCGTGCACGAGACCTGCGAGGAACGCCTCGTCGGTGCCGGCCAGCTTCCAGTGCTTGGCGAGGAGCGCCGCCGCCGACCCGCAGCCGATCGAATGGCGCCAATGGGCCATCCGGTCGAACCCGGCCACGCGCGACCGGCCGCCGTAGTCCTTCATCACCGACGCGGCCAGGACCAGATTGCGGATGGTGCGGAAGCCCAACAGCACCACCGCCTGGCTGACCGAGGAGATGCGCCAATGGAAACCGTAGTAGGCCGAGTTCACGATGCGCAGGATCGAGGTCACCAGGCTCTGGTCGCGCGAGACGACCGCCGCCAACCGGTGGGAGGTCACCTGGGGATCGTCGACCATCTTCAGGATGCGGGTCGCCAACTCAGGCAGCATCGGCACCGAGTCGATCCGATCCAGCTCTTCGCGCAGCATGGGATCCCTGCCTCTCGCTCGCCCTATTCCCCGGTCGCGCGCTGGCGGCCGTCCAGGTCCTGGGTCGCTCGGGCCGCTTCGCTCAGTCGCCCCAGGAGCTCGGCCGGCGGCTCAGGCGCCTCCTCTCCGCGCTCGAAGGCGACCAGGTAGACGAGCAGCTTCTGGCGGCTTTCCGCCAACAGCCCGGCCTCTTTGATGCCCGGCGCACAGCCGATCTGGCGCGATGCCTTGGCAACTTCCTCCATCGCCTTGGCCAGCGCACCAACGTGGATGACGCCCATCTGGAAGGCCGCCCCCTTGACGCTGTGAATGCTGCGGTGCAGGAGTTCGAGTTTCTGCGGATTGCGAGGGTCCCTCGCCAGGTCTCCCAGCGCCCCGGCAAAGGCCTCCAGGTGCTCGCGCGCTGAACCGACAAAGAGCGGCTTCAGGACCTGTAGTTCTTCCGCGGAGAAATCACTAGGGCCCGGCATGCACACTCCTTCCCCTGCGCCCCGGGCGGGGGCGTGGTCGAGAATCGCAACCTCTCAAATCAGTTATCGTCGGGGAAAACCAAGCACTTGAAGGCAAACTCGGCGATCGGTTTGGGGCTAGCCGGGGGGGACTTGCGCGGTGCGTTCCCGGTACGCGAGGAGACCCCTGGCGATGGTCTCGGCCAGGGCCTGGCGGTGCTGGGGCGAGGCCAGCTGGCGGGCGTCCGCGGAGTTTGAGACAAAACCCAACTCGACCAGGGCCGAGGGCACGCGGTACGACCGCAGCACGACGAAGTTGGCCTGCTTCACCCCCCGCGTGGCGGCCAGGCGGCTCGCGCCCAGCGCTTCCAGGAGCACCTCCGCCAACAGGCTGCTGCGCTGGTGGGTGGCCGTCTGGATCAGGTCCCCGCCGAAGGGCAGCTTGGCAATCTCGCTGGGCACGGGCAGATCCTCGTCATCGGCGGCATTCTCCAGTTCGGCCACGGCGTGGGCCTCTGCGTCGGTCGACCCTTTCAGCGAAAGGAAGAACACCTCGGCCCCGCGCGCCGCCTGGCTGGGACATCCATTCACATGAATGCTGACGAAGACATCGCCCTGGGCCTCTTCGGCCAGCCGCACGCGTTCGCCCAACCTGAGTCCCTGGTCGCTCTCCCTGGTCAGCACGACCTTGACGCCCTTGTTCCCCGCCAGAGCGCGCTCGACGCGCTGGGCAACATCCAGGACGATCTCCTCCTCGCGTAGACCCGCCGACGCGCTGACCGCGCCTGGATCCCGCCCACCGTGGCCGGGATCGAGGATCACCACCCAGTCGCGCGGCGGCGGGGGCCGCACTGGCGCCGGCGCCGGGGCAGGCAGACCCGAATACAGGACGTCGCACACGATCCGGAAAGAACGCCCCTGTCCGGCGGGAACCGTGAAGACCTTGTACTGCGCGGCTCGCGCTAGGTCCACCACGACGCGCGCCGACCCCTTGTCTCCCTGCGCGAGTCGCACCCCGCGCACAATCCGGTCTTCGACAACCACCGGCTCCAGATCGCCGACAGTGGTGTGCTCGATGTCGATGACGACGCGATCGGGATTGCTGAGCAGTTGTTCGTGGTAGGTGACCGCCTGGCTCAAATCCATCACCACCCGGTAGCGATCGTCCCAGGCGCCCGTGCGAACGCGCTCGAGCTGCGCCGCGCCGCCAGCCCCGGTGGCCGTCAGGGCCACCAGCACCAGGCCCGCGACCGCCACCCACCTGCCATGGCCGGGCCGCCGTGTCACTCTGCCGGGCAAGTTCGGTCACTCCCTGTGCTCGGTCACCTCGAGGCCCATGCTCTTCAGAAGCGCCGCGGTGACTCCCTCTCCAGCGATCACCTTGCCACCCTGGCTGATCGTTTCCGCACCACATGAGGGGCTGCGGGCCTTGAGCACCACCGCGTGAATGCCCAGCAACGTGCACAGAGCGGCCGTCTCGCAGGCCCCCCTGAGGAAGTGCGCCGTGACATCGCGCCCGCCGGCATCGATCACCCGGGCTCGTCCCGCCCAGACATCGAGGCCATCGCCACCCTCGATGTGGGACGGTGACCGGGGCGTGGGCAGGCCCCCAAGTTGCTCGGGGCAGAAGGGCACCCACGCACCCGCAGCGGCCAGGCGCTGGGCCGTCCGATCCGGCCGCGCCGAGCCATCGTAGCGACAGGTCAAACCCAGCAAGCAGGCGCTGATGCCGCGCACGGGGCCTGCCTGGGGATCAGGAGCCGTAGCTCTGGGTCTCGAGCAGGAATGAACGGGGGTTGACCGGGCTGCCATTGGCCCGGACTTCGTAGTGGACATGGGGTCCCGTGGAGCGACCGGTGCTGCCGACCGCGGCGATGATGTCACCCCGCCGGACCGTTTGGCCTGTCTTGACCATGACCTCGTCACAGTGTCCATAGAGCGTTTCATAGCCATTGCCGTGACCCAGCACGACCGTCAGACCCAGGCCGCCGCTACGTTCCACGAACTCGACCGTCCCATCGGCGGTCGCGCGGATGGGCGTCCCCCTGGCGGCACAGATATCAACACCGGGATGAAACGCTGGTTCTCCCGTGAAGGGATCCCGGCGGCGGCCGAAACTGCTGCTGATGTGACTGGACCCGAGCACGGGATTGATGGTGGGAATGTGGTTCAGGCGATCGCGACTCACTTCGATCACCTGCCGCACTTCAACGAAATTCTCCTCCTGGAACTCCAACTGCCGGGAGAGCTGTTGCAGCTGTTCGCGATAGACCTCCGTGGTTCGGTTCAGCGGCGCGGACAACCCCCGGCGCGCGCCGCGCGATGTCAACTCGGGCGTGCCGCCGACACCCAGCAAGGCCACCTCCTCGCTGATGGGAGGCAACCCCGCCAGCAGGCGCGAGTCGTTGACCAGCTTGATGTGATTGCGCGCCAAGCCATCGAGCTTGGAAATCGCATCGCCGACCGACACGAGCTCGCTTCGCAGGGACGCGTTCTCCGCCCGCAGGTCATCGAGATTCCGCTCGGAACGAACAAGGCGCAGGTAGATGCTACCTGCGCCCACGAGGAAGGCCGCCGTCAACATCGCGGCGGCTCCCAGTGTGTACAAGGACCAGAGCCGGACCCGAACTTGGCGAAGCTTCCCGCCATCCTCAGGTATGATCATGAGCCTGGCGTAGCGCTTCGCCATCCGGATTTCCTCTCCCTGAAGCCACGCACGACCCGCTGTCGGGGCGGCGTGTCCGGCCCCCTCCCTGGGATCGAGCTCCCCTGTTCGCACGAATGGGCGCACGCTAACAAAGGAGTTTCTCCGTGTCAACCGAAGGGGCTCGGCCGGGGCCAGATGGGCCGGCACCCATTCCACCACCTCTGCCGTCGGCAGGTATGACTGCCCATCTCAAGCCTTTTCTTCTCCACCGCCCTCGTCGTCCCCGGCCCAGGTCGACCGGGGCGGCCGCCCCGCCTGGTCCACCTCGAGGGCGCCAGCCAGCTCGGCCTCCTCGGCGGCGGCTCGGGCCGCCTCACCCGGGTCGGCATCGTCTCCCCCGGCGGCCTGCGCACCGTAGGCATCCGGCTCATCCGGCGTCTCCTCAACGTCAAAGCGACGCCGGATGTCGGCCGCGCGACTCCGGGCGGAGCCATGGATGGTGGAGATCTCGGTCTCGCAGCTTGCCAGGGCCGCCTCCAGGTTCCCGATCCGCCCCATGACGGCCTGGACGGTCACATCCTCGAGGATGTCGCGCTGGGACCGGCGCCGGGCCAGGTCGTAGACCCGCTCGCCCAGCGCGGCTCTCTCGCGCCCCAGCTCCCGGGTCAAGCTCAGCACGTCCAGCCGCTTCTTGGTGACCTTGGCATACTCCTCGGTTCTGATCCCGGCAATCTCGCACACCTCCTTGATCTGCCTAAGGAGGCGCGCGCTGCGACTCTCCTCCATGAAGTCCTCCTCGCGTCTCAAAGGTTTGAGCGCTTCTCAGCAGCTCTGATACTATCCGGATCGTGGCCGATCAATCAAAAGGCGTCTATTTCATCAGCGACGCCCACCTGGGCAGCGGTCCGGATTGGCCGCGGAGGCGGGATACGCTGGTCGAGCTGATCAGCAGCCTGGCGCCGCGGGCATCCCATCTCTACGTCCTCGGCGACTTGTTCGACTTCTGGTTCGAATACCGCCACGCGGTGCCCAAGGGACACTTCCAGGTCTTGCGCGCCCTGGCCGACCTGGTCGCGAGCGGCGTGCCGATCGACTACTTCGGAGGCAACCACGACTTTTGGTGCGGCAGCTACCTCGAGCAAGAGGTGGGCCTCATCGTCCACCAACAGCCGGCGGTCGTCACCCATCAGGGGCGCCGGCTCTTCCTCGCCCACGGCGATGGAATCGCCTCCGGCGACCGTGCTTACAAACTCCTCAAGGCCGTGCTGCGGCATCCCTGGGCCATCGCGCTCTATCGGATGGTCCACCCGGACCTCGGGATCCCCCTCGCCTACCGCGTGTCCAAGACCAGCCGAGTTCACTCCCTGCCCATCGAGGTCCTCCTGGACCGCTACGGCCGGCACCTGGTCGCGCCGCGCTTCGCCGCGGGGGACGATGCGGTCGTCATCGGGCACGTTCACAGCCCGATTCACCTGCGCGATCCACAGGGCCGGGATTTTCTCATTCTGGGCGATTGGCTCGAGAACTTCACCTACATCCGTCTGGAGCAGGGGGTTTTCTACCTGGAACGCTTCGTGCCCGGAGGGGCCTGCGAGCGCATTGAGCCCGCCCCTTGGTCGCCCCCAGACCGCTAAAGGTCCAGGCCTAGAGAGAATCGGTGCTCGTCACCGAGATCCTCGTGAATGGGCTGGTAGGCCCAATGGAACGCGACGCCGCTCTGGCGGATGCCAATGCCCAGACTCAGGTCGCGGGTGTCGCGGCCATTCTGGTAGCCCACGCCCAACCTCAACAGCTCGCGAAACTCGTAGGCGATTCCCATCAGCACCGCGGCGTCTTCGTCGCGCACCTGACGACCTTCGAGAGCCACGAACACTCGCCCGGAGATCGACTCGATCGGCCAGGTGGTCGTCGCACCGCCCTGGACCGTCAGAGGCAGATCAATCTTCTCGGCAATGAAGCTCACCCGCCCACCCACATTGGCCAGGGCGGCCCCGAGGCTCAGGGTGGGACCACCGGGACGGGCAAAGGCGCGCCAGGCGCTCCCGGCATCCCACTGGATGCCCAGGTCGGCCGCCCAACCGGTCGCCGAGTACGCATCGATGCTCTCGTTGAGGTACTTGACCGCCAGGCCGGCATTGAGCGATGGGGTGACGGCGGTCCCCAGAGCCAGACCGATCGCGTACGAGGCGTAGCCGAACTTCCCCGTCGGATTCGCCTGGCGGTCGTAGCCCTCAATGTCATCGGTCCAAATGCCATTGAAGAAGAGCCCGGTTGTCACCCGGCCCACCGGCTGCACCGCTGCCCCGTATTCATGGCGCAGATCGGCGAAGCTCTCGATGTGAGAGAGCATGAGCTGGGCTCGGTCGAGCGATGCCAGTCCGGCCGGATTCCAGTAGCAGGCCGAGGCATCGCCCACGTGCGACACCACGGCTTCACCCACCAGGGCGGAGCGGGCATCGACACCTGTCTTCAGAAAAGCCAGCCCCGTGAGGGACTCGGCCTTCGCGACGGCGGAAAGGGCACTCCCCAACACCAGTGCGCCGGCCACTGCCTTCGCCAGAATCGTTCTCATGCTTTGTCCCTCAGTGTCCCTCAATGTCCCTTGGTGATGGGGCTCCTTGATTCGCGTCCTCGCGTGCGCGTCCTTCCGGAACGACGCGCAGGTGATGATCCCACGTCCGGGCGGCGGACGCTAGGGAACGCTCAACTGCTGATTGCCGGGCTGCGTCTGGAACGCCCACCGCAGGGCAATCTGACTCGGAGTCACCCCGGTAAGCCACACCTTGGCGTAGTATCCTAACGCATGGTCCAGGATCCGGAAGGTATAGACGTGGCCCGCGATCGCCTCCACGACCCCGGTTGGTGACCAACCCTCGGTCGCGCCGGGCGCGAAGCCGATGTCGTGGAAGCTGCTGACATACCCCATGTCTTGGATCAAGACGTACTCGGGGTGGGCGACGACCAGGAATGCCTCGCCGGTTTCCTGGACATACTGGTAGTAGAAGTCCGCATCAGGTGCGTCGGCCGGCACGACGCGCCCATAGGTGTGCCCATCGTCGAAGTCGAATCCGGCCTGCGCCGGGATCGCGTGCAGGGCACGCACCTGGGCGGTCCCCTCGGGGCGCGGCGTATCCCAGACGTTCTCCCGGCTCAGTTCGCTCTCATTGCCGGCCAGGTCGACCGCCGTGACGGCATAGTAGTAGGTTTCCCCGTTGTGAGCGCCCGTGTCCACATAGTCCTCATCGTACTCGCCCGACGGCTGCAGACTGGTGATGTGTTGGTACTCGCCATCGTAGGCCGTGCTCCACCACACGTCGTACCCGGCGAGGTCCGGTTCGGTGTTGGCCAGCCAAACGAGGGTCACCTCGCCGTCCCCCGTGATCGAGTAGAGCCCGCGCGGGGCCGCCGGCGCGGTGACGTCGGGCCCCGAGCAGACGCAGTCGTTGTCGTCGTCATCGCACCCGGTCGAGACCGCCAGGAGCGCCGCCAGGAGGATCCATGCCCGCCAGCGCCCGAACCATGGATTCATGCCCACCTCCGCCTGATACGCCCTGCAACACCAGGAACCTCGCCAGCCCTGAGCTGGCCGGGAACAGCGATCGCCAGAGTGTACCCGGAATCGAAAGCGAATGTTCTGCAGTAAATGCCCTAAAAACGAAGAGCCCGCCTTGCGACGGACTCCTCATCACGGAAAGGAACGGATCAAGCCTTCACCCGGGACAGCCTGGACATCCCCCCATGTTTTTGGTCTGACACCGTCCGGCCAATCCGCCCCCCTCCATGAATCTGCTGCCGGTTCCCGCCGCGGGCCTCGCAGGTCTCTGCGTGCCGTTGCACGCGGTTGGCCACCGGCTGTCGGATCTCCTTGGAGGTCCCCCCCTCCGGTACCCCTTGTTTGCACAAGTCATGCCACCCCCGCGGCGGTCGCGACCTCGGTTGACGCGCAGTCGTAATCGATTTTACGCAAACAGGTTGCGAGGTCAGCGCCGTGTCGCGATGGGAGAACGAGGTCCGTCTCGGAGCCATGAGCGCTATTAAAAATCTTAACAACCGCGCCGGCAATCGGCCCAACAGTCAATTGGACAAAGGCTTAGGACTATAAAGAGTGTTTATAAAGCTAGCTGCCAAAGTCCGCAGAGACCAGTGGTCGGGGAAGGATCACTTCGGAGGCGGATTGAGCTCAAAAAGCCTGATCTTGGACAACAGGCTGGGGTAGCTGATGCCCAGTTCCCGCGCGGCCGCTGAGCGGTTCCACTCATGCCGATCGAGCGCCTCGCGGATCAGGCGGCGCTCCAACGTCAGGACCTGGCCGCGCAGGTTACTCGCCTGTTCTTCATCCGGTATGCGATCCACCGAACCCACGACATGCGCCGTGGCCGCCGGAAGCCCGGCGGAGGCTGCCGCTCGGAGCTCCGCGGGCAGCAGGTCAACCGTCGCCAGCTCGCCATCCTCGCACAGGGCGACCAGCCGTCGGACCACCTGGATCAGCTCGCGGATGTTGCCACGCCAGTGGTGATCCAGTAAGCGCTCCTTGACGTCGCGATTGAAGCCCCGCGGGTGGCGGTCCATCTCGCGGCAGGCCAGCTCGAAGAAATGATCCAGCAGCAGGGGGATATCACCGCGCCGCTTCCTCAGGGGTGACAACGTCAAGGCAAAGTCGCTCAGCCGGTAGAAGAGGTCCTCGAGGAATTCCCCGGCGCGGATCGCCGCCTGCATGTCGACGTTGCTGGCGCAGATCACGCGGACGTCGACGTCGCGCCCCCGCACGGCGCCCACGGGCCGGATCTCGTGGTGATCGAGCGCGTGCAGGAGCTTGGCCTGGACGGCCCGGCTCGTGCGACTGATCTCATCCAGGAACAGGGTGCCGCCGTGCGCTTCCTCGAAGAGTCCACGCTTGTCCTTGTAGGCACCCGTGAAGGAACCCTGGACGTGCCCGAAGAGCTCGCTCTCGAGGAGGGTCTCGGGGATCGCCGCACAGTTGACCGATACGAGTGGACCGTCGCGCCGAGCACTGGCGCGGTGGATGCACTCAGCGAGCAGCCCCTTGCCCGTGCCCGTCTCGCCGAGGATCAGGATGCTGGCCGTGGAATCACCCACGCGCTCGAGATGGCGGAACGTCTGCAACAAGCCAGGATCAGCGGTGATGTAGCGGGCAAATGGGCCCTCAGCATGGACAGACCGGTTCTCGGCGCCTTGGCGCGCCAGCGCCCGTTCGCGGCGCACCTGGATGAGCCCGAGGCCCAGCAGTCCTGATAGGACGCTGAGCAGCCTCAGGTCGCTGCGCCCGTAGGGACGTTCCCGTGGCTCCCGGCGGTCGAGGTAGAGCACAGCGAATCCGGCCGGCAGCGCAATCTTCAGGGCTGCAAAGGAACAAATCGCCGCCATCTCAGTGGCGACATGCTTCGCGAAACGAGGGTCGTTGTGGGGATCGGCACCCAGGGTAATCCCGGTGCCGGCCAGATGCGGCATGACGATCCGCAGCAGAGCGCGCGCTTCGTCGGCCTCCACCCCCATCCGGCCCACGATCTTCATCCGGCGCGCCGCCGTGGGCGCCGCGAGCACCGCGCTGCTGCTCTCGAGCCGGTCCACCACAAACGTCAGCATCTTCTGGATCCAGGCGCTGACGCCCCCCCCCTCGCCCGAGAGCCGCGTCCATTCCTGGATGATCGTCACCTCGGGAACGCTCAGCAGAGCCGTTTCAGCCGAGCGGGACTCCAACGCGGCGCGCGTCTTCTCGAGCCGCCCCAGCAGGTCAGCCCGGCCCACCTTCTCAGCCATTGCGTGCGCCCGCGCAATATCGCGCAGAGCACCCTCGAGATCCGAGAAGATCAGGCGCACCTCCGCCAGATCGGTGAGTGCCTCGGCCGCCTGATCCGGGAGATTCGCCGAAACGAAGAAGCCCCAGGCTCTTTGCAGCAAATCGACCGCCAGCTTATGGCGATCCGGTCCCCCCTTGAACCCGCGGGTGACCCCGTTCTTGGCCAGATGCCGGGCCAGCGCCATGTTGGCCAGCGCCTGCTCCAGGCGCTCAGGTGTCTGGCCGAGCATCTCCACCGCCTTCGTCAGCGCCTGCTCGGCTGCTCGATCCGAACCCTTGAGCGACAGCGCCTGGCCCAGAACCCGCGTCGCAGCACCCGCCTCGGCATTGTCGCGCACAGCCCGAGCGCCGCGGATCGCGCGCGCGGCCAGATGGCAGGCCTCACCCAGCTTGTTCTCCCGCAGCGCGACCGTCGCCAGGCGTCGCTGCAGTTCGGGCACGAGGTCGCCCCCGGGCGCCACATGCACGGCCAGCTCGAGACCGTGGCGCAGGCTTTCGGCCGCCTCGCGCAGGCGGCCTCCGTCCATCAGCAGATCACCCTCGGCCTCCCAGCACAACACGAGCTCACGGCCGTAGCCGTGCTCCTGACACAACTCCCGCGCCGCGGCCACGCAGCTCGCCGCCAGCTCGCGCTGCCCGCGCCGCCGGTGAAGCATCGCGTGGGCCAGCAGCGCCTTGGCCAGGGAGAAGCTGTTGCCCACCTCCTTGTGGATCGAAACGCTGCGCGCCAGGTGCTGCTCGGCCGGCTCCCACTCGCACAGCTTGGTGAACAGGATGCCCAGGTTGGCGCAGTGCGTCGCGATGCGCGCATAGTTGCCGGCATCTTCGCTTACCGCCAGGGCGCGCTTCAGATAATCGCGCCCATCCGCCCAGCGCGGGCCGTTCTTGAGCAGCAATCCCAGGTTGTTGAGGGCGCGGGCGATGCCTTCACGGTGGTTGATGCGCCTGAAGGTGAACAGCGCGCTCTCGAAACACTCCTGACTCTCGCGCACCCGGCCGGCGCGCACGTGAATCGTGCCCAGCGTAAGCTGCAGCATGCCAAACTCGACGTGTTCGTCTGATTGGCGCAGCAGCTCGTAGGCCTCCTGGCAGCACACCAGCGCGGTGTCATAGTCACCCAAACCCGCGTGGATCGCACCCTCGCGCGAGAGGATCCTGCCCCTGAGCAGGGGGTCGCCCCCATCCGCGAGGATCGTTTTGGATTCCGTGATGCGCTCGAGCGCGCCGCTCAAATCGCCGCGCCGACGAAGACAATCGGAGATGCGGTACTTGAGCTCAGCGACCACCTGCGGGCCGGCCGGAGTTTCCTTGCCCAAGGCTTCGGCCCGATCCAGGCACTCGAGGGCAGCCACTACATTGTCGGCTGCCAAGTGGAGCTCGGAGACCCGCACCAGGCGGTCGATCTCCTGCAGGGTGGCGCCGTGGGCGGGCCGATCCGCAGTGATGTGTGGGTCGGATCGGGGACCCGCCTCGCGCCCAGTCGTCCTTCTCTGCCTGCCCTCTTCCATGGCTTGCGGTCTTCCTCCGCCGACGCGCTAGAAAGTCATAATGAGCGGGAACTCGAGCAGCATGACCCAGAAGTCGACGATGATCTTGTCGTAGTCGTCGGGATCCCCATCCGGAGGCGGGTCGGTACTCCCACCTCCGTCACTCAGCGCGGTGTCTCCGGGGTCCACGGCCGCCGGAACCGCGATGTCGCGGTCGGCAAGTGGATCCGACTTACCCCCGAAGACCGTGGCCGTGAAGAAGGTGGACAGCAGGACTGCGCAAAGAAGCCATGCCAGCGTCCCGCGAATGAGGACTGTTCGCTGTCCTTTCATGACACTTACCTCCTGGCTTGAGCGGGCCACACCGGGAGGGGGAAGTTTGTTCCCCGCCGGGGTGCCCATGCTGGTGGGCTCGGTGGAGGAGCACCCGGGGGTAGGTCCTTCCCTTCTCACCTAGAAGAGTATAGGCGCGGTCCACCCGTTGTCAAGCCAAGCTGTGCCGCGCCAGTTTCTTAGGCCCCGCGGGGCCACTGGCGCCCGGTCCTGGCACCCGGCCTTGGCTTGGTCACCCGCGCACGACTCAGGGCCACGGGGGGCCGTGCCCGCGGACCTTCGGGGTGGTATGGTTCCCGGTGGCCCAGATCGCCCGAGGGGCGGCGCTGTCCGAAACCACGTCTGGCAGGAGGAAACCCACGGACAGAACGAGCGCTCAGAAGCAGGCCCTGGTCGGCCTGACCTCAGATGAGATCGCGGCTCTGCCCGTCTTCCGGGGCCAACCCGGCTTTCGCGGGCGTCAAGTTGCCTCGTGGATCTACGCCCGCGGGGTCGAGTCCTTCGCCGTCATGACGAATCTCTCCAAAGAGCTCCGCGCCTGCCTGGAGGAAAGCTGCTCCGTGGCGCGGCTCCCGGTCAGCGAGGCGCGCCGATCGGCCTCCGGCGACGCCGAGAAGCTCCTCCTGGACCTCCCCGACGGGCTGCAGATCGAGACGGTCGTTCTGCGCACGCCGGTTCGTGACACCCTCTGCGTCTCGACCCAGGCCGGCTGCGCGCACGGCTGCGCCTTCTGCGCCACGGCCGCCATGGGCTTGCGGCGCAATCTGACGCCGCACGAGATCGTCTCGCAGGTCTTGGTGGGACGTGATCGTCTGGCGGCGGGTGGGGCTCGGGGACGCTTCAACCTGGTCTTCATGGGAATGGGTGAACCGCTCGCCAATTACGACGCCGTCGTCCAGACCATCAAGGTCCTCCACGAGGACCATGGCCTGGCAGTCGGACGCCGGCGCATGACGGTGAGCACCGTGGGATTGGCGCCGGAGATTCGTCGCCTGGCGCGGGAAGCGGTGACGGTGCGACTCGCCCTGTCGCTCAACGCCACCACCAATGAAGTCCGCTCGCGGCTCATGCCGATCAATCGGCGCTATCCGATGGAGGAAGCCTTGGCGGCTGCGGCCGAGTACGGCCGGACCACCGGCCAGCGGGTCACGCTCGAGTACGTGCTTCTGCGGGGAGTCAATGACACGGCGGATGACGCCCGCCGGCTGGCGGCCTTGGGTCATCGCTATGGCTGCAAGATCAACCTCATTGCGCTCAATCCTCACCCGCTGTCGGACCTGCAACCGCCTTCCCCCGCAGCGGTGCGCCGCTTCATGAGCGAGCTTCTACCGATTGCCCCGGAAGTCACGCTGCGCGAGAGCAAGGGTGCCGACATCCAGGCGGCCTGCGGGCAGCTCTCGACAGCCTATCGCGACAGTCGCCCGGGTTGAGTCTCAGCGTTCCGCGACAGCCGGCTGCAGCAATCCCTCGAGAAAGGCCCGCACCGCCGGCCCCCGGGCATCCAGCGGGGGCGCGGAGGATGGGATGAGCGGCGCGACGGCCCGAGCTTCGAGGCTGCCGAACAGGCAGCGGAAGTCCTCAGCCAATACCTCGTGCGGCTGGTCGCCGTGGGGCGCGTCAGCGTGGAAGCGGCGGAGATCCTCGATACCGCGCAGCTGGCGGTAGCGTCGCCAGCCGGCGGCGTCCCAATCCGGCAGCAGCTGGCGCTGGATGAGATGACCCACCTCGTGAAAGACGTAGAAATGGACCTGCTCGCGGGTGAGAGGCCGCACCCCGGGTGACAGGTAGATCGTGCGGCCGTCGCATGACGAGCGTGTCAGCCCGCGCCGGGGGAAGGGCAGAATCGCGATCCGGCCGGCCACGCAGTGGGTGACCTCGGCAGGAAGCGCAGCGATCGCCTGCTCGACCCAGACAGCGGGGGCGGGCCAGAAGCGGCCCGTGCCCGGATTCGTGATGGCTGGGTCGTTGGGATCGGTGATCAGGGGCCAGTCGCGGCCTTCGCCGTCCGTGAAGACCGGTCCCTCGGCACCCTGATAGCACGACTCCAGCACCGCGGCGGGCCCGGTGACGGTCCAGTTGGCGGACCGCTCCTCGGCTGTCGGCGCACCGCCAGGCAGCACGAGGGCAGCGGCCAGCAACCAGCGAATGGCGGCGCGGCGGCTCATTTCCCCCCCCAGCAAGTCTGGGCCAGCGGAGAGGCAAGCCCCGTGCCGGACCGCGCCCGGCGCCGGACAGCCGAGCTAATAGGTTCTTGTCATTGCAGATACTCGGATTGTGGGCCGGGGCCGCCGCGCGGAAAGCGGCCGGCGGGTTCAGGCCGAGCCACCCGGGCCGTGCGACCTGCCGGTTCGTCGTGCAGGGCGCAAGGCGAGATGCGCGCGCTGCGGGTCAGCCCGCCGCCGGTGCGCGCCGGCCGAAACGTGATAGGAGAATCGCCCCCCACCCCAGCGCGATGGCCAGACTGATCACCGCGAAGCTCAGCAAGAGGAAGCTCTTGGAGACCAGACCGGGGCCGCCGACCAGCAGGGCCAGCAGCAGGCTCATCAAGCCCGGCAGAGAGAGGAAGAAGTGGCCCAGGAAGTAGTCGCGTCCCACCCCGACCGGGTGGGTGGGAGGCAGGTCACCCGGGGCCGACCCCGTGGCGAGCCGCCCGGTCGTCCCCGAGGCCGACATCCCCAACAGCGTCGCCGTCACGAGATAGCCAGGCACAGGGAAGATCAGCATCAGCAGCAGAATCACCGGGACCAGGGGGATGCCGATGACGATCGCCACCAGCACGACCGTGATCAGGAGCAGCAACGGGACGACGACAATGTGGTAGAGGATGGCGCCGCCGACGCCGGCCAGCAGCGACTCCCAGCCGCGGACCCGCAGCGTGGCCGCCGCGGTGCTGCAGCGGCCCCGACTGAGGCTCAGCAGGATCCACCCGATCAGGCCCACGATGAAGAAGTGCGCGAGGAAGCCCAGCCACAGGAGGCCCGAGACACCGAACCGCGGGCCGAAAGAGGGTATGAAGGAGATCTCGATGCGCTCGCCTACCAGCGCGTCGTCCTCGAGTCTGACCCGGCCGCCGACCGTGACCGCTTCGCCCTCCACGACGCCGCCGGCGGCCACCTTGACCCCTCCCCCGCCGATGGCGATGGCCTCGCCGCGCACGAGGCCTCCCGGGCCCACCTCGACATCCCCGCCGATCACGACGACATCGCCGCGCACCGTCCCGTCCACGCGGGCCGATCCAAAGATGCACACGAGGTTGCCGGGAATCACATCGCCGCTGGACACGTGGATGTCGTGCCCGAAGGCAACCTTGTCATCCGCATCGACTCGCATGCCCCTGCCCACGTCAATCTCGACGTGCTCGCGCCCTCGAACCGTGTCGTCGTCTCGATCGCTCGACGCACCAACCTCCACCTCCGCGCCCGCGCCGGTCCCGCTGGTGTCCGTGTCGACGACGATGCGAATCTTCTTGCCGGAGGACTGGTCGGAGATCACGCGCACCCGGACGCTGCCGCTTTCGTGGGTCCCCTGTTCACTCACCTCTTCCCCCGCGGTTGCCGCCTGGCTGCCGCCGGTTTCGATCGCGGTGGCCGAGGTCAGCAGTCCCAGAACCGTGCCGGCCAGGATGGACAGCCCGGCCAGCCGGGCAGCGCGAGGCCAGGGAGAGACGGCGCAGCGCACGGAAAGACGACGGGTTCTAAGAGGCGGCATGGGTGAGTCTCCTTTCTCCCCGGGGGAAGAGCGCCCACCAGCAGAGCAAGGCGCCCACGAGCAAGATCCCGATGTAGCCCGCCAGGATGAGCAATCCATACCCCTGCAGGAGCTCACCGGCCCGTGAGGTGACGGACCAGAGCTGCTGCCCGATGGGGCGTAGCAGAACGGCAACTTCCCCGAGTAGCTTCACGAGCGACCAGAGGTCCCGCACGGCATCCCACAGCGCCACCAGATCGCGCGACATCGTTCGACCGGCAAAGGCCGTGATGCGCGCCGAGAAGTCCCACAGGGCGATCCCTAGGGTGATCGCGCACGCGCCGGCCAAGGCGGCCAGCACGCTCCTGCGGATGACGGTGACGGCTGGGGCTTCCCGAGCAGGGCGGTGCATCAGACGACGCGCCCGCAGAGCTGCCATAACCTGGGCGGAGAGGTCGACCGGGATCTGGGGATCGGGCATCGCGGGTAATGCGCCCATCAGAGCGCGGTACGCCCGCAAGTCCTTGCGACAAGATGCACAGGCACGCAGGTGCAGCTCCAGTTCCGACCTGGCGTCGGCCCTGAGCCTGCCCTCCACGTACTCCTGGAGGAGGTCCTGGCGGTCACGACAGCTCATCGCGTCCCCTTCCATTCCACTCCTGGCACCATGCAGCCCCCACCTGACCCGGGGCCTCACATCGGGGGTCTTCCCCCTCGAGAGAGAGACTCCTATACTGTGATCTTCCTCTCCCACTGACGCAACCGGCCCAGGTCCGGTTTCAGGGGGCCATGTCCTCGGGGTCGATCCCCGTAGCTTCTAGCCCAGCCTTCAGATGCCGGTGCGCCCGATGAAGCCGGGCCTTCACCGTCCCCAGGGGAATGTCCAGCACCTCGGCGATCTCCTCGTATGCAAGTTCTTGCTTGTAACGAAGTTCCACAACCGCCCGGTAGATGGGCGGGAGCTGGGCCACCAGACCGTCCAGCAGCTCCCGCAGGGAGGCCCGCCCGTAGTTGACCTCCGGCGTGGGCCCCCCATCGACAAGGATGATCGGGGCCCGATCTTCTTCCGTATCATCCAGATCGATCGACAGGGTTTTCAGCCGCCTGCGCCGGATGCGATCGATGCAGTGGTTGGTGGTGATCCTCAAGACCCAGGTGGAGAACTTGCGACGCTGGTCGAAGCTGCCCAACGCGCGATGGACGCGCAGGAAGACCTCCTGGACCGCGTCGCGCGCCTCCTCTTCATTGCGCAGCATGCGCCACGACAGCCGGTAGAGCGCCCCGGTGTAGCGCGTGACCAACTCGGCGAACGCCCGCTCGTCGCCGGCCAAGGACTTCTGCACCAGGGTTTGATCGTCTGGGCCTGCCTTCACGAACGGCCAGCCTCGGTTCTGCCGGATGGCTCCCTGGGCCGCGCCTGGGGCTCCCTTCTCCGCGCTCCCGAGCATCACGGGAAGACGACCTTATGCGGCCGGGCTCCAAGCGTCTATGTCGCATAGAATTAGGAACGACCGTCTGTGAAGCGTAGATGGGTCGGGGCGGCGGGTCAAGGGCCCGGCTTACCCCCGCGGTGCCACCCGGGGGCGATCGCGGGACGGTGGGCACAGACCAGGGTTGGTGAGCCTCGCCGACTTGAGTGCGTGGATCAGGGGTTGGGGGTTGAACTCGTCCGGGGCTCGGCTACACTGCGGCGGTGTGAGCATCACGCCATGGGCTCACCGATCACGGGCTGCCGCCAAGCGCCGGCGGGTGAGACCGAGGCACGATCGCCACGCGCGGCGCCACAGGGTTGGTGCACTGGCGCTGATTAGCGCGGGGAGGAAGCATGACCACCATCGAGCAAGTGTTGGCGCGTGAAGTGCTGGATTCGCGCGGCAACCCGACCCTGGAAGTCGAGGTGCACCTGGCGGGCGGAGCGAGCGGCCGCGCCATCGTGCCTTCGGGGGCATCGACCGGAGAGCATGAGGCGCTCGAGTTGCGCGACGGCGACCCTGATCGGTATCTGGGCAAGGGCGTGCTCAAGGCGATCGAAAACGTTCACGAGAAGATCGCTCCCGAGATCCTCGGGGAGGACGCCACGCAGCAGGCGTTGATCGACCAGGTCATGGGCGAGCTCGATGGGACGCCGAACAAGTCGAACCTCGGCGCCAACGCGATCCTGGGTGTCTCGCTCGCCACCGCGCACGCGGCGGCCGACATGCTTGGGCTCCCGCTCTACCGCTACCTGGGCGGCGTGGGCGCGCGCACGCTGCCAGTGCCGCTCATGAATGTGCTCAATGGAGGTTCGCACGCCGACAACAATGTCGACATCCAGGAGTTCATGCTCGCTCCCATTGGAGCCAAGACCTTCACGGAAGCGCTCCGCATGGGCGCTGAGGTCTTTCACAGCCTCAAGAAGGTCCTGAAGGGCTACGGCTTTGTCACGGCCGTGGGAGACGAGGGCGGTTTCGCCCCCAACTTGCGGTCCAACAGCCACGCGCTCGAGGTGATCATCGAGGCGATCGAGAAGGCCGGCTACGAGCCGGGCCAGCAGGTCGCGCTCGCACTGGATGTCGCAGCCAGCGAGCTGTATGCCGGCGGCAACTACGTGATGAAGGCCGAGGAGCAAACCGAGTTCACCGCGGAGGACATGATCCATTTCTATGAGCGTTTGCTCGAGAAATACCCGATCGTGTCGATCGAGGATGGCCTGGCCGAAGACGACTGGGCGGGCTGGAAGAACCTCACGGAGCGTCTGGGAAACCGCGTGATGCTCGTGGGCGACGACATCTTCGTCACCAGCACTGCGAGGCTCGGCCGCGGCATCGCCGAGGGCATTTGCAATTCGATCCTGATCAAGCTCAACCAGATCGGCTCGGTAACCGAGACGCTGGAGACGATGGCCCTGGCGACGCGACACGGCTACACCAACGTCGTTTCTCATCGCTCCGGAGAGACTGAGGACACGTCGATCGCCGATCTGGCGGTGGCGATGAACACGGGCTTCATCAAGACCGGGTCGCTGTCCCGATCGGAGCGGATCGCCAAGTACAACCGCCTCCTGCGCATCGAGGAGGAACTCGAGGAAGAAGCGCGCTACCCGGGCCGCGACGCCTTCGCCCGCTGGAGACGGTGAGCGCGTTCGGAGTCGCCTCCGCGGTCACCCGCGCGGGGCGGAACGTAGGGACAAGGTGACGATGATGGGCTTCGAGCACGGGTCGGCGGCAGTGAGCCACGCGTGTCGATCGCGAGGGCGCGGGGGCCGGACCGCGGCGCCCTGGGATCGCCGCCCCCCGACCTCCGAAGAGACCGCCGCACGCCACCAGGAAGGGCGCTTCCTGCGCAAGCTGTGGCAATCGAGCCGCGAGCAATGGTGGCGCATGGCCGTGTTGGGCGTGTCCATCTGGGGGCTCTACGCCATCCTCTTTAGCCCCGGCGGGGCGCTTCACCTCCTGAAGCTGCGCCACCAGGCCCAGTGGGGCGACGCGCAAGTGGCCCGGCTCGAGGCCGCCTGTGACTCGCTCGAGCGCGTCATTCTGGTGGTCCAGGGAGGGAATCCCGCGGCGCTGGAATGGCTCGCTCGGGAGGAATTCGGCTTCGTGCGCACGAACGAACGCATCTACGTGCTGCCGGAGGACGACGTGGACCGCCAGTTCGTCGATCGGGCCAGGCAGTGGGTCGGCGCGCCGCGAGCGACGGACTCCGCCCGGGACTGACCTCCGAAAAACCGGATCCCGGGTTGACAGACCAGCCGTCGGGGCGTATCGTCTCCTTTTTGTGCGAAACACATTGCTGCGGGGTGGAGCAGTCCGGTAGCTCGTTGGGCTCATAACCCAAAGGTCGCTGGTTCAAATCCAGCCCCCGCTAAGGACAATGGGGAGGCCCGCAAGCTCGTGCTTGCGGGCTTTCCATTGCCGCCCGCACCGCACCCGACCCGTCCGGACGCCGCCATCCTGTGCTAGAATCGAGAGTCCGAGCGGATCACGCTCAAGGCTGCTGATCGCGCCCCAGAGCGCCAAGGAGGGAATCCATGCGCGTCGACCGCCACTGGGTAGTCTGGAGCGGGGGCATCGCCGCCACGCTGATCGCGGTGACCGGCATGATCACGATGGGACCGCGGGGACCTTTGGACGAGACGGGGCCGATTGCGGTGGGTAGGCCGGTGAGTCTCAGCGATCCGCGGCAGGCAGCGGCGCGCGGCGAAACTCCGCCGGCACCGACGGAGATCGCGTCGTGGAAGGCGGCTCGCCGAGAGCACCGGCAAGAGCGCCAGGCCTGGTACGAAAGCCTCCACTGGGCTGCGCCCGGCGTTGACTGGCGCGCGATCGAGGAGGCCAACCGCGAAGCCCTGGCGCTGGAACGCTTCGCCCGCCTCGAGCGGGGCGGGCGCACCGAACGCTGGGAAGAGCTGGGCAGCGTCGATCTGGCCGGACGCACCCACGCTGCCTACCCGAGCAGCGATGGGACGCACCTCTACGTAGGCTCCGACCTCGGAGGGGTGTGGCGCGGCACGCTCGACGGTCAGAACTGGACAGCGCTCTCCGACGGCCTCGGCCGGGGATCCCACCAGCTCCTGGTCGTCCCGCCTGGCGCAGGGCCCGGTGAACCGGAGATCGTCTTCACGCTCACCGGGACGACGGTCCATGCCTCGGCCGACGGAGGCGAGACCTGGTTCGTGCCGGCGGGCCTACCTGAGACCATGTGGACCGTCAAACGGATCGTGCACGACGCCGCTCAGCCGCGCACGGTCTACCTGCTGGTCAACGGGCGCAAGACGGTCAGCGGCGGCTATCAGACCGGATATCTCATCATGCGCTCGACCAACGGCGGCTATGACTTCGAATACCGCCTCAATCTGGGCGGTTCACCGCCCTGCGACCTGTGGATTGACCGCGTGTCCGGGGGCCCGCTGTACGCGATGGACGGCAACACCCTCTGCGTCTCGCACGACGGAGCTCAGAGCTTCCAGACCCTTGGCAGCGCACCCACCGGCGCGACCATCGGGGGCGTCCTGTTGGCCGGCTCGGAGGCCGGCGCGCCATCGCTCTACGCGGCCCTCAAGGAGGGCACGGCGTGGAGGCTCTACCGCTCTGGCGACGGGGGTCTGCAGTGGACCTGGTGCTACGACATACCCGATTTCTGGGAAACGCTGGTGGCCTCGATCACGGATCCGAACCTGGTCTTCTTCGCCGGCGTCGAGTGCTTCCGATCGAACGACGGCGGCCTGTCCTTCACCAAACTGAACGATTGGTGGGAGTACTACGGCGATCCGGCCAACAAGCTCCATGCCGACTTGCCGGGGATGGATATCCACATCGTGGAGGGCCAGGAGGCGATCTACTTCAACACCGATGGCGGTACCTACGTTTCCCATGACGGCGGCCAGACGGTGCAGAATCTGTCGTTGTGGGGACTGGCGATCAGCCAGTATTACAGCACCTTCACCAGCGCCACCGATCCCTATCTGATCGCGGGCGGATCCCAGGACCAGGGCTACCAGCAGTCGCGCCCGGGCGGCCGCCAGGCCTACCTGCCCTTCGAACAGCTCATCAGCGGCGACTACGGCCATCTGACCTCGGGTTCTCGCGATCACAATTGGCTCTATTCGGTCTATCCCGGCTTCGTGCTGCTCCAGAAGAACGAGAATCCCCCCTTCGTGTTGATGCAGCTCGACTTCCCCAGCTGCCCGCACAGCTGGATGCCGGCCATTACCGCCGATCCGCTCGACACCGATGTGTTCTACTTCTGCGGGAACTATCTGTGGAAGTACGAACGCCAGGGTACCGGATACTCCTACCTGATGACCGAGCTGCCCCAGAATTTCGGCGCTACGGGTGGATTCCTCACCGGCCTGGCGATCTCACCCGCCGACTGCCGGTACTGGTACGCGACGACGAACCAGGGCGTGCTCTGGTACTCGCACGATGCCGGCGCCAATTGGACGCAAGCTGCTATCGGCCCGGGCGCGCACTACTTCTACGGCACCGCCATTGTGGCCTCCCCCACCAATCGCGATGTCGCCTACGTGGGCGGCAGCGGCTACAGCGGGCACGCGGTCTGGAGCACGCAGGATGGCGGCCTCCATTGGACCGGGATGGGCGCCGGATTGCCGCAGACGCTGGTGCTCGGCCTGACGCTGGGCGGCCTCACGGGCGAGACGCCCTATGCGGCCTGCGAGGCGGGGCCCTACGGCTACGACGAGGCCTCCGGCCAGTGGACGAGCCTGCTCGGCACCGAGGCACCCCTGACGACCTACTGGTGCGTCGAGTGGGTGCCTGAGATCGGCGCGGTGCGCTTCGGCACCTATGGTCGCGGGATCTGGGACTACATTCCCCTCGATCCAGCCGACGTTGCCATGGACGACCTCGGGCGGACCACCCCGGATGCGAACCGGCTGCAGCTCACGGCGGGCCCCAGCCCGGTGACCCAGCGGCTCGAGGTCGCCTTCCACCTGGCGACGGGTGGCCGGGTGCGCGCCGAGATGTTCGATGTGAGCGGCCGGCGCGTGGCGTTGCTGGCCGAAGGTGAGTTTGCGGCCGGGCAGCACCGGCTGCATGCCGATCTCGCCCGCCCGGTGGTGGACACGGGGGTCTACCTGGTACGCGTCGCCGCCCCCGAGGGCGTGGCGGTGCGCAAGGTCCAGGTCATGCTCTAGCCCGTCGCAATTCGGTGTATCCCGGGCGGACGGCCTGGCTCGCCGCCCGAAGCGTTTCCGGGCACTTGCCCGCAGACAGAGGCCCACGAACTTGGAGGATGGCATCCATGAGATTCAACTCACGGTGCGCAGCCGCCGCAGGGATTCTGGCGGTGGTGGTCGCAAGTCTGCTCAGTCCGCCCGCGCTGGCGGAGGTGATCCACGTGGCCGGCAGCACGGGCCAGCCGGGCTTGGCGCTGGTGTCGGAGGCTGTGGCGGGCGTCGAGCTGCGCTACGCGATGGATTCCTTCAGCCTCGATGCGCTGGCGATTGGGGACCAGGAGTATCAGAAGCTCTCGTTGCCCGGCGTCATGTTGCCGAACAACGCGGGGGCGCCGGACCTGCCGGGGCTGAGCCGTTACGTGGCGGTGCCGCAGGGGGCGCGGGCGCGGGTCGAGATCGTCTCGGCGCAGACGCAGGTGTACCGGGACGTACGGATCTCGCCGGCGCCGGTGATTCCGCGCGAGGACGACGATTCGCCGCTGGTGATGGAGGAGGACGGTGCGATCTATGGGCGCGACGCGTACTATCCGGCCAGTCCGGTGCTGGTGTCGGAGCCGCGGGCGTTGCGCGGCGTGGATGCGGTGATCGTGGGCGTGACGCCCTTCCAGTACAACCCGGTGACGCGCGAGCTGGTGGTGTACACGGAGCTCGAGGTGCGGGTGGACTTTGTGGGGGGCAATGGTCAGTTTGGCGAGGAGCGGCTGCGCAGCCGGTTCTGGGAGCCGATTCTGCAGCAGCACCTGGCGAACTACGCGAGCCTGCCGGCGGTGGACTTCGGGGCGCGGCCGGATCGCAATCGGTATGGTTGGGAGTACGTGATCATCACGCCGACGGACGCGGGTTTTGTGGCGTGGGCGGACTCGCTGAAGGCGTGGCGCAAGCTGCAGGGGATCACGACCGAGGTTTTCACCACGACTGAGACCGGGACGACGGCGGCGCAGATCGAGAGCTGGCTGAACAACGCCTACAGCACCTGGGAGGTGCCGCCGGTGGCGTTCATGATCCTGGGCGATTACCCCAGCTCGGGGGATGGGGATCGTGACATCGCGATCACCTCGCCGACCTGGAACGGCTACTGCATATCGGACAACATGTATGCCGACGTCAATGGCGACAACCTGCCGGACATGGCGCACGGCCGGATCTGCGCGCGCAATGAGCCCGAGTTGGCGCACATGATCAACAAGATGTTCTCGTACGAGCGGCAGCCGTACACAGACGAGGGTTACTACGATCACCCGGTGATCGCGGGTGGGTGGCAGACGGAGCGCTGGTTCATCCTCTGCTGCGAGGTGATCTTCGGCCACCAGGCGAACGCGCTGGGCAAGGATCCGGTGCGCGAGTACGCGATCTACTCGGGGACCCCAGGCACGGTCTGGTCGAGCAATCAGAACACGCCGATCGTGGTCGAGTACTTTGGTCCGAACGGCCTGGGCTACATCCCGGCCACGCCGCAACACCTGACCGACTGGGGCGGGAACGCGACGCGCCTCAACAACGACATCAACGCCGGCACCTACATGGTGATGCACCGTGACCACGGAGGCGAGACAGGCTGGGGCGAGCCGGATTACGACACCAGCAGTCTGAACGGGCTCTCCAACACGATGTACCCGTTCGTCTTCAGCATCAACTGCCTGACGGGCAAGTACAACTGGTCAAGCGAGAGCTTCACCGAGAAGTTCCACCGGATGACCTACGGAGCAGTGGGTCTGAACGCGGCCTCGGAGACATCCTACTCGTTCGTGAACGACGCGTACGTGTGGGGGATGTTCGACAGCATGTGGCATGACTTCATGCCGGACTACGGGCCGCAGCCGGTCGACCAGGACTTCCGCTATCCGAGCTTCGGGATGTGCTCGGGCAAGCACTTCCTGGAGGGCAGTAGCTGGCCCTATAACCCGTCGAACAAGGTCCACACGCACCACCTCTTCCATCATCACGGCGACGTATTCTTACCGCTGTATGCCAACGTGCCCCAGGAGCTGACGGTGATGCACGACGGCGTCTGCTTCATCGGCCTCGACTTCTTCACGATCCAGGCCACGGAAGGGTCGTTGATCTCCCTGACGGTCGCTGGCGAGATCATCGGTGTGGCCACCGCGACCGGAGCGCCTCAGGACATGGCAATCGTTCCGCAGGAAGAGCCGGGCGAGCTGCGGATCACAGTCACCAAGCCCGACTACTTCCGGCACGACGAGACGGTCCCGCTCGTCCCATCCTCCGGCCCCTATGTGACGCTGGGGACGAAGACCGTGGACGACGATATGACCGGCGGCAGCGCGGGCAACGGGGATGGCGGGTTCGATGCCGGCGAGATCATCGAGCTGTGCGTGAACCTCAAGAACGTCGGCACGGAAACCGCGACCAATGTGCGCGCGACGCTCGCGACCGCCGACCCCTATGTGACGATCACTGACAACTATGAGACCTACGGCGACATCCTGCCGAACGGCGAGAACCCGCCGGCCGAGGACTTCGACCTGGTCGTCTCTCCCCAGTGCCCGGATGGCCATGTGGCCACCTTCATGGTCGCCATCGAATCGGACAATCGCATGACCTGGGAGAAGCAGTTCATCTACACCATCGAGGCGCCCGTGCTGGAGCTGGCGCTCTGGACGATCGACGACACGGTCGGTGGCAACGGCAATGGCCAGGTCGACCCGGGCGAAACGATCACGGTCAATGCGACCGTGAGCAACAGCGGCTGCGAAGATGCCAGCCATCTGGAGATCGAGTTCCGCATCGCCTACGGCTACGTGACGATTCTCCAGGGCCACGCGTCGGTGGAGGCCCTGCCCGCGGGCGGAACGCAGGCGCTGGCGCCACCGTTCGTGTTCAGCGTCGATCCGGCCATTCCCACGCCGAACATGCTCCCGGCCCACCTCATGATCGCGGCGGATTGGGGCCTCACCTCCGATCTCGAGTTCGGTCTGCCGGTGGGGGGATTGGCCAACAACATGGAGGCCGGCGCCCAGGGCTGGACCCACTATGCGATGACGGGCTGGCAGGATCGCTGGCACCTCGAGACCTACCGCAACCATACGCCCGGCGGCACGACGAGCTGGAAGTTCGGCGGCCCCGGCACCCAACCCTACGCCAACCGATCCTACGGCGTGCTGGAAACGGCGCCCTTCGAGCTCCCCTCCGGCTCGGTGCTCTCCTTCTGGCAGTGGATCTACGCGCAGAACCCGTACGACGGCGGCCTGCTGCAGGTCTCGACGGACGGGGGAGCGACCTGGGAGACGCTGACGCCGGTCGGGGGCTATCCGTACTCGATCACCCAGCAGGGTCCGGTCGGACCCGGACCGTTCCCGAACGGCACCGGCGTCTGGTCGGGACAGCATGACTGGCACGAGGTGACCGTCGAGCTCGGCCCCCACACTGGACCGGCGGCCAAGCTGCGCTGGGTCTTCGGCAGCGATGGCTCGACGATCTACGAAGGCTGGTACGTCGATGATGTCTTCATCGAGTGCGGCATACCCACCGCCGGCGCCGGGGAAGGCGAGTTGAAGATCTTGCGGCCGGTGCTCATGGCCGCGCGGCCAAACCCGGTCGCGATGGCGCAGTTCGCCGGCACCCCGGGAACGGTCCTGCGGTTCGCGCTGCCGGAAGCCGGGCCGGTGGAGCTTTCGATCCACGATGCCCAGGGACGGCTCGTGCGGCTGATCGCGGCCGACCGCCTGACCGCCGGCCCGCATGAGCTCGCCTGGGACGGCCGGGATGCCGGCGGGCTCCCGGTGCCCTCGGGCACCTACTACGTGAGACTGGTGGCGGGAGAGAGCCAGCAGGGACGGGCGATCACGGTCGTGCGTTGATGGCAGGCGAAGCTCCGCGGTCATGGCTGTCAGGCCGCGGAGTTGACCGCTGAGGCGAGCCCGCTCCCGCGCGGGGGCGGGCTTGCTGCGGATGCCACCCTGTGGCGCTTCCCATCCGCCGCCGGACCGGGGAACAACGCCTGGGACACGGTGTTGAAGTGACTCGAAGCAACGCGCGACAATCGCCAGGGGCTCATGCGTCCACGCCCCCGGCAACCCGCGTCACAGGAGTCGATCAGGGTTGTGAAAGCTGGCACGCGAGTATTGCGGGTGAGCACCGTGGGGCACCGGGTCGTGCGAGCGACGCTGGCTGTCCTGCTGCTTCTCGCCGCTACCCACGCATGCGGCGGCCTCGAGGCTGTGGCCGCGGCGCCGCCGATCGCCTGTGCCGGGTGTCACGGCACGGCTCCCGAGGGGAACGACCGGACGGACAGCCACGGCGATGCCGATCAAGACTGCCCGCCCGACCCCTCCCGTGAGGGCTGCGCCGGCAACACCTGTGCCTGTGTGTGCCACACCGTCGCCATTGCGCCTGCGCCCGTCCTGGCGGCGCCATCGTCACCCGGCGGTGCCCTGATCCCGGTCTGCATGGAACAGCTGCCCTGGGGCCCCCCCACCCCTCCTGAACGCCCCCCGCGGCGCTGATACCCCGGGTTTCTCCGGATTCCCCCGCGCAATCAGATCGAACAGATCGAATCAGCTCATCGGCGCTGCGCTCAGGAGCATCCGCACCAGCGGGCATCCTGACCGCGTGAAGAGGTACGACCATGCATGGGTATGGAGCCCAAGTCCTGGGCCTTCGGTACATGTCCGCCCTGACGACGTTCGCCTTGACGATCGTGGCGCCGGGTCTGCTTGCCGTCGCCTGCGCGGGAGCACAGGCCCCCGGCCAAGCGTCTCCCGAAGTGCCGACGCCGGCCACACTGACTTGGGGTGAGATCGCGGAGGCGATCGATCGACACCCCTCGCTCGGGGCGGCCCGCAGCGCTGTGGCGGCCGCGAAGGCCGATGTTTCCGCGGCGCGCGCCTACCCGAACCCTGAAGTCGGCCTGGGCCTGGGCACAGCCGAGGCCCTGGAGGGTGAGCACCGCCGCGGCATCTGGGAGATCGAGATCAGCGTGCCTGTGCTCTCCCCCCTCGCCTATCGCGCGGGTGTGAAGGCAGCCGAGGCCGCGCGCCAGGCGGTGGCCCACGAGGCGCAGGTCCGGCGCCTGGATGCGTCCGCGCAGCTCCGCGCGCTGTTCCTGAGCCTGGCCCACGGTCAGGAGCAGCTCCGCGTTCTGACGCAGTCGCTCCGGCAGATGGAACGATTGGCCGAGGTTGCCCGGCTGCGGGTGCAACACGGTGAGGCGCGGCCGCTGGAGGTCCAGCAGTTCGAGATCGAGCTGGCGCGCATCGAGCTCGAGGTCGACGAGGCATCGGGACGCCAGATGGCCAACCTGCAAACGCTCAATGACTGGCTGGGCGGGCGGCTGCCCGCCGATGTGCACATCGAGGCCGACCTGGGAGCCCTGCCGCTCCTTCCAACGCTCGAGGTCGCCCTGGCGACCGCCGAGCGCCGGCACCCCGAGCTGCAGGCAACCGCTCTGCGGGTCGAGTCCGCGGCTTACCAACTGCGGGCCGAGCAGTGGACTCGCTGGCCCGAGATCTCGGCGGGCGGATTCTACGAGCGGGAGCTCGACGCCAGAAGCTACGGCGCGCGGGTCACGCTGGCGCTGCCGCTGTGGAACTGGAACGGGGGCGGTGTGGCACGGGCACGGGCGCAGCAGGAGGAGGCTCGTTGGCTGCGCGAGCTGGCCGGGCGGGAGCTCGCGGGCGCGGTGCGCGCGGTCCACGCGGAGGCCGCCGCAGCCTTGTCGCGCACCCAGCGCTACCAGCAGGAGATCCTGCCCAAGGCGGCGGCGACCGCGGCGGCGCTCGAGCGCATGTACCAGATCGGCGAGGCCGACGTGCTCGCGGTCCTGGCCGCGGGCCGCGAGGCCAACAGCATCGAGGCACAGCTCTGGGACGCCAACCTGCAGGCTCACCTGGCTGCCCTGAGATTGGTCACGTTGATGGGAGGAGAGGACCATGACGAAGACACGCACGGCCGCTGAGCCGAACGTCGCTGCCGAGGGGCCCATGGCCTGGCCCGCGGTCACCCTGGCCCCGTCCCTGGCGCTGGCTGTAACGGCAGCGTTGACGCTGGCGGGGATCGGCTGCACCGCGGATACGTCCGCTGCTCGACAGGAGACCGCCAGTGGTGCCGCGCACTCAGTCGCGACGCATGACGCGCACGCGGGCCACGACCACGACGGCACGAGCGACCTGGACCGGTCCGTGTCGGACCTGCTCGCGCAGCACTGCGAGCACGAGATGGCCGCGTACCGTTGCGATGAATGCCGCTACGAGGTTGGTGTCGCCAAGGTCGGTCAGGAGCTGATCGACGGCGGCCTGGTGGCGGTGACGCGGGCGCGCACGCAGGCCATGGCCGCCGAGGTGGAACTGAGCGGCGAGATCCGGTTCGACGAGCGACGCGTTGTCCACCTCGGGCCGCGCGCGCCCGGGACCATCCGGCGCGCGGTGGTGGACCTCGGCCAGGCGGTGGCGGTCGGGGACCTGCTCGTGGAGCTCGACAGCCGCGAGCTGGGCGAGGCCCAGGCAACCTACCTCGAGGCGCGGGCGGCTCTGCAGGTGGCCGAGCGAGCGCTCGCGCGCCACAACGAGCTGTGGGCGGCGCAGATCACGAGCGAACGCGAGCACCTCGAGGCGGTCCGGGAGCACGACGAGGCCCGCATCCGCGTGGAGGCGGCCCGCCAGGCGCTCGCTCGCTACGGGCTGACCGATACCGAGATCGCGGCGCTCGAGCGCGAGGGGCTCGCCGCGGCGACCGGCGTGCTCAGGTTGCGCGCTCCGCTGGCCGGCGAGGTGCTCGCGCTGCACGCGGTGCGCGGCGAACAGGCCGAGGCCGGGGCCGAGATCGTCGAGATCGGCGATACAAGCACGCTGTGGGTATGGGTGGACCTCTACGAGGATCAGCTCGCTGCATTCCGTGGCGTGCCGATCGAGGGCGCCCCGGCGAGCGTGTCTGTGCGCGCCCACCCGGGCGAACATTTCGCCGGACGCCTCGACTTCGTCGCGCAGGTGATGGACACAGCGACGCGCACGGTCAAGGCGCGCGTCACCGTCCCCAATCCCGGCGGTGAGCTGCGGCCGGGCATGTTTGCCCGCGTGCGCCTGGCCGCGGGCCCCGCCACCGAGACACTGGCGGTGCCCACCGCGGCCGTGCTCAGCGACGAGGGCCGCGACTTCGTCTTTGTCCACTGCACCGAGGATTACTACGTGCGCCGTCCGATCGTCCCGGGCCGGCGCGATGGGGGGTACGTCGAGGTGGCGAGCGGGCTCGTCTCGGGGCAGCCGGTCGTGACGGCGGGCGCCTTCCTGCTCAAGTCGGACGTGCTGCGCGAGAAGATGGGCGAAGGCTGCGCGCACTAGACTGCCGGCCCAGGCCCAAGCCGGGTGAGGGCCCGCGGAAGCGCAGCACACGGGCCCGGGCATATCAGGAGGGCGACATGAGTCGACTCGTCGGTGCTCTGTTCCGCTATCGGATGCTGGTCGTGCTCGGGGCGGCCGTCGTCGTCGCGCTCGGCGTGGTCGCCTGGCAACGCCTGCCGATCGACGCCTTCCCGGACGCCAGCAACCAGCAGGTGATGATCTTGACCGAGGCCCCGGGCCTGGGGCCGCTGGACGTCGAGCAGCAGGTGTCGCTCCCGATCGAGACCGTCATGGGCGGACTCCCGGGTGTTCGCCTCGTGCGCTCTATGTCGAAGACCGGGCTCTCCCAGGTGGTGGTCGTCTTCGAGGACCGCGTCGACACCTACTTCGCCCGCCAGGTCGTCTTCGAGCGGCTGCAGCTCGCGCGCGAGCAGCTCCCGCCGGGCACCGAGCCCGAGATGGGGCCGATCAGCACCGGATTGGGCGAGGTCTTCCAATACTCGCTCGCCAGCGACCGGCACGACCTCACGGAGCTGCGCACGCTCCAGGACTGGATGGTCGCGCCGCGCCTGCGCGCGATCCCCGGCGTGAACGAGGTCAACAGCTTCGGCGGACGGGTCAAGCAGATCCACGTGGTCGTCGACCCGCAACGCCTGCTGGAATACGACGTCACGCTGCGCGACATCCTGGATGCGCTGGCCGCGAACAACGCCAACGCCGGCGGCGGCTTCATCGTCAAGGAATGGGAGCAGGAGAACATCCGCAGCGTGGGGCTCTTCGGCTCCGAGCAGGACATCCGCGACGTCGTGCTCCACGCCGAGGATGGCACGCCCGTGTACCTGTCGCAGGTGGCCGACGTGGTTCCGGGGCACATGACGCGGCTGGGCGCCGTCTCGCGCGACGGGCGCGGCGAGGTCGCGGCCGGCATGGTGATCATGCTCAAGGATGAGAACTCGAAGCAGGTCGTCGAGCGCGTCAAGCGCGCCTTGCCCGCCATCGAGCGTTCCCTGCCCGAGGGCGTGAGCGTCGACGTCTTCTACGACCGCACGGACCTGGTCAGCGCCGTGATCCGCACCGTGTCGAACGCCTTGCTGCAGGGTGGGATCCTGGTGGTGTTGGTGTTGTTCCTGGCGGTGGGCCACCTGCGCACAGCGTTCGTCACCGCCCTCAGCCTTCCCTTCACTGCGCTGTGCGCCTTCATCCTGATGGGCGCTTCCGGGGTGACCGCCAACCTGATGACCCTGGGCGGCTTGGCGATCGCGATCGGGATGGTTGTCGACGGATCGATCGTCGTGACTGAAAACATCGCTCGGCACGTGCGCGAGGGCGATGGGAGGCCGAATCTCGCACTCTTCGGCCGCGCGGTGCGAGAGGTCGCGCGGCCGATCACCTTCTCGATCATCACGATCATCCTCGTCTTCCTGCCGCTCTTCTCGCTCGAGGGCATGGAAGGCAAGATGTTCAAGCCCCTGGCGCTGACGATGGTCTTCGCCATGCTCGGCTCGCTGGTGGCGGCGCTCACGATCGTACCGGTCGCGCTCAGCTACCTGCTGCGCTCAGCGCAGCGGCTAGAGGAACCGCGCCTGCTCCAGGCCCTGAAAGGACGCTATCTGTCCGTGCTGGCCGTGGCGATGCGCCGCCGTGGGCTCACGCTCGCCGTCGCTGCCGGGATCTTCGCCGTCACGCTGGCCCTGACGCCCCTGCTGGGATCGGAGTTCCTGCCCGCGCTCGACGAGGGCGCCATCGCGATCAACGTCGTCCGGCTGCCCAATGCCGGCCTGGACGGCGCCGTGGCGACCGCCACCTACCTGGAGCAGGCGCTGCTCGAGTTCCCCGAGATCGAGACGGTCGTCTCCAAGACCGGGCGCGCCGAGATCTCCGAGGACCCGATGGGCCCCGAGCAGACGGACCTCCTGATCATGCTGAAACCCCGGCGCGCCTGGAAGACGGGCCGCAACAAGGAGGAGCTCGTCGCCGCGATCCAGGAGCGGCTTGCGCGCGTGCCCGGCATCCGGCCGGCTTTCAGTCAGCCGATCGCCCTGCGGGTCAACGAGCTCATCTCGGGCCTGAAAAGCGATCTGGCGATCAAGGTGTTCGGTTACGAAATCGACCGGCTCAAGGAAAGCGGCGATGCGATCGCTTCCATCCTGCGTGCCATCCCCGGTGCGCAGGATGTGAGTGTCGAGCAGGTCGCCGGCTTCACGCAGCTCGAGGTCATCCCCGACCGGCGCGCCATGGCCCGCCACCAGCTCAATATGGCGGACTTGAACGAGATCATCGCGGTCGCGGTGGGCGGTGCGGTGGCAACCGAGATGGTCGAGGACCAAATGCGCTTCGGCGTGCAAGTGCGCTTCGCGGAGGAGGCGCGCAACAGCGAGGAGGCGATCCGCCGGATCCTGGTGCCGACACCCGCTGGCGCCCGAGTGCCGCTGGGGCAGATCGCGGAGCTGCGCCGCGTCGAGGGGCCGGCGCAGATCAGCCGCGAGAACACCATGCGGCGCGTGGTGATCGAGGCCAACGTGCGCGGGCGCGATCTGGGCGGGTTCGTCGCCGAGGCGCAGGACCGGCTGGCCGGGCTGGAGGCGGGCTTGCCGGCCGGCTATTGGATCGAGTACGGCGGCACCTTCGAGAATCAGCAGCGCGCGATGCGGCGGCTCGCGGTGGTCGTGCCGCTCGCGATCGCGCTCATCTTCCTCATGCTCTACGGCGCCCTGGGGTCCTTCACCAGCGCGGGCCTCGTGCTGGCCAACCTGCCCTTCGCGCTAGTGGGCGGGATCCTGGCGATGCTGGTCTTTGGCATCCGCCTGAATGTCCCCGCCGCGGTGGGGTTCATTGCGCTCTTCGGCACCGCGGTCCAGAACGGCACGGTGCTGGTCACCTTCATCGACCAGCTCCGCCGGGGCGGGATGGATCTGCGCGAGGCGGTGCTCACCGGCTGCGGGCTGCGCTTCCGCGCGCTGCTCATGACGGCAGCGACCACGGTGCTCGGCCTGCTGCCGATGCTCTACGCCACGGGCAGCGGCGCGGAGATCCAGCGACCGCTGGCGGTCGTGGTGATCGGCGGGCTCTTCACCGCCACGCTGCTCACGCTGGTCGTGCTGCCGACGCTGTATGCGTGGGTCAGGCCGAAGGTGGGCGGCTGACCCACCCACTCGCCCACTCGGCAGCGCCGGGGTCCAGCAGCGACCAGGTCACGAGCGCCAGCAACACCTTCGTAGCTTGTATCCGTTTCATGCTTCGCATCCCTCTTGGCAGGTGCCGCGCATGATCACGAATTCAAGCGCCGCCGCTACGGCCGCAGCAAGGTCACCTTGCGCGTCTCGCCGCGGGCGCCCGCCTTCAGCCGGTAGAAGTAGACCCCTGGAGACAATCGACGGCCGGCGTCGTCGCGGCCGTCCCAGGTTACTTGGTGCGCGGCCGCGCCATGCAGGGTGCCCGCGATCAACTCACGGATGCGCCGGCCGCTCTCGTCGTAAACGCGCAGCGAAACGACGGAAGGCTCCAACGTAACAAAGCGGATCACCGCCCCATCCCGGATGGGATTGGGTTGGACAGTGCTCAAGCACATGGCGGACTTGGCTGTCCCCCCGGCTTCCACAGCACTCGACTGCGGAAGGTTGGGCACGAGGTTGTCCGCGCTCGGCCGCGAGCCGCCGCTGTTCAACAGGTGCAGCCACATCGCATCCCAGGTCTCCGGCCCCGCGGACGGCGACATATCCGAGATCCGCAGGTCGATCTCCTGGAGCCCAGCCAGGGGCTGGAACTGGGGATCGCCGTCGCTCAGATTGCGGTAGAAGAGGCTCCCTGAGCCGTTCCCGTCATTGGCGGTGAAGTCGATGCGCAGCTGCATGCGATACCAATCGTCGCCGGCGTTACCCGGTCCGAAGGCTGTCCCGAAGACTGCTCCGCGGTTGGCCTGCTGTAGCACAAAGCTGCGGGCATCGGCGCCGAAGGCCGGCCCGATCTCGCCCTCGCCCGCCTTGAGCATGCCGTCACCGTCTAGATCGTGGCCGAGTGCGAAGAGTGCAATGTGCTCACCGGTCAAATCGAACTGAAGGACCGCACCCGTCTCGAAGCCGGTCAAGGCAGGAAAGCTGAAGCTCCCGTTGTTGACCCGCGTGAGAAACGCCGGTTCATCAAAAGCCGTGGTCGGCAGCACTCCAGCCACCTTAGAGCCGTTCACTGGCGAGGCATCCACGAGGACGATCCCTTGTCCCTGTAGCGGATGATCGATCCAGTTGTCTTGACCATTGAGGAACTGGTTCGCCATCAGTGACTCGAACCCGTAGGGATCCTCCGCTCGGCTCGGCATCCCCACCGCCGAGACAGCCAGGCCCAACAGGACCAGGATTGCCACCTGTGCCAGCCCTGATCGCGAGCGAGGCCGGTTCCCATCGGACCGAGCCATTACAGAATCCATGACCATCTCCGTATCTCCCTGATCTCCCTGCGCCGGCCGGTGGCCGGGTTGATCCCTGCCGCGGGTGGTCCCAGGCGTCAGAATAACGAGTTTGAGCAATGCCCCCCTGGCATGACTGCAGTCTAAACGGACGGACCGGCGAAGTTCCCGCGCGGGGAAGATACGGGTTGATCTCCACGCTCTGGGATCCTATTCAATAAATGGACCTGGGTCGCCCGAGGAAACACGCTAGGGAGGACTACGTGCCGCGACATCTTCGCGCATTCGCAGCTTGGCTTCACGCTCACGGACGGCAACGAACCGCCTGCGTGGTGTTTGCGCTGGCCAGCCTGGGCCTCGCACTGCTGACCGCTGGATGCGTTGGGGACCAACGCGACGCGGGCGCGCCGATCGTGCTGCGCGTCGCGGTCTGGAAGGCCAACAACCCGGAGGCCTGGAACGAGGCGCTGGCGCGCTTCCATGCCGCACATCCCGGCATCCGCGTGCAGCTCGATATCGGGCCCAATTCCTCCACCCAGCTCCACGACCTGATCACGCAGAAGCTGCGCAACCGCGACGCATCGCTGGACGCCTTTCTGATGGACGTCGTATGGCCGGCCGAGTTTGCCGCCGCCGGTTGGGCCCTGGCGCTGGACGAGTGGTTCGCGCCCGAGCAGCGCGCGGCCTTCTTCCCCGGCACGATCGAGGCGGTGAGCTACCAGGGCCATGTCTATGGCATCCCTTTCAACACCGACAGCGGGTTGCTCTATTACCGCAGCGACTTGCTCGCCGATCACGGTCTCTCACCGCCTGCGACCTGGCCCGAGCTCACCAGCCAAGCCCGCCGCATTCTCGCCCAACAAGGCGACCCGCGTCTGACCGGCTACAGCGGCCAGCTAAGGAAGTACGAGGGGCTGGTCTGCAATCTGCTCGAGTTCGTGGCTGCCAATGGAGGTGATCTGCTGGAGCCGGCGGCGCCGCCCGCCATCGCAGCGGTCGCCTTCGCGCGCGACAGCATCGTGCACGCCATCGCTCCGCGCGGGATCCTCACCTACGACGAGCAGGAATCGTTGGACCTCTTCCGCAGTGGGGGCGCAATCTTCCTGCGCAGCTGGCCGTACGCCTGGACGATCCTGCAGGACCCGGCGCAGTCCCAGGTCGCCGGCCGCGTCGGCATCGCCGCCCTGCCGGCCTTCCCGGGCGGCCGCCCCGCAGCGGCGCTGGGCGGGTGGAGCTTCGGCGTACACAGCGCGTCGCGCCACGTTCGTGAGGCAGTGGCCTTCATCACCTTCATGACCGGCCCCGAGATGCAGACCCACTTCGCCATCCAGGCCGGCAAGGCGCCGGCCCGGCGGGGGATCTTCCGGGACCCCGGCGTCCTGGCCGCCAACCCCCACTTCGCGGACCTCCTGGCCGTCTTTGAAACCGCCCGGCCGCGTCCGCGCACGCCGATCTATCCGCGCATCTCGCACATCCTGCAGCGCTACCTGCACGAGGCCCTCTCCGACCCGGACTCGCCCCTCGAGCGTCTGGCGCGCGACACGCAGGCCGAGATCGAGCGCGAATTGGCCACGCTGCGCTCGGCCGGGTAAGGTGCGCCATGGATCATCGACAGCGACGCTTCGGCTGCCTCCTGATGTCGCCGGCACTGGTTCTGATCGTGCTCTTTCTGGTGCTGCCGATCGTGCTCTCGGTGATCACCAGCTTGCAGATCGACAACCCCTTCGTGCCCCGACGCTTCATCGGGCTGGGCAACTACGCGCGGCTGCTCAGCGATGAAGTAGCCCGCGGCACGTTGGGCTTCACCCTGCTGTTTGTAGGCGCCTCGGTCGCCCTTGAACTGGTTGCGGGCATCGCACTGGCGCTGATGATGCACCAGTCGCTCCGCGCCCGCGGCCTGGTGCGTGCCGCGATCCTGATCCCGTGGGCCATTCCCACGGTGGTCACGGCCGTGATGTGGAAATACATGTGCAATGACCAGTACGGCCTCTTCAACCTGCTGCTCTACGGGGGCCGCATCGAGTTCTACCAGGCCTGGCTGGCTCAGCCGACCACGGCCCGCCTGGCGATCATCCTGGCCGATGTCTGGAAGACGGCGCCCTTCGTGGCGTTGCTGTTGCTGGCGGGCCTGCAGGCTGTCCCGGACGAGCTCCACGAGGCGGCCCGCATCGACGGCGCGGGGCCCGGGCGCCGTTTCTTCGGCATCACCTTGCCGCTGCTGCGCCCCGCCATCCTGATCGCGCTGCTCTTCCGGACGATGGACGCCCTGCGCGTCTTTGACCTCGTCTACGTGATGACGCAAGGCGCACCGGGAGACGCGACCAACGTGCTCCAGTTCTATGGCTATCAAAAGACATTCCCCGAGCAGCAGTACGGCTACGGAGCCGCTGTGTCGGTGGTGGTATTCCTGCTCATCGCCATCCTCGGGCTCATGGCCGTGCGCGGCGTGGGCACGCGGCTCTTTGCGCGCGAGGGGGAGTAGCAGGCGGAGGAGACATGTCGGGCCGCCAAGACCTCAGCAGCCGTCAGGACCACCGGCGGGCCGAACAGGTGGATCTCGGCCGCTGGGCAACAGGCCTCCTGATCGCGCTGGCGGTGCTGGTCAGCCTGGGACCGTTCCTGTGGATCCTGGTGACCTCGCTGAAGTCACCAGCGCAGATCGGCGCGCGGCCGCCGGCCTGGCTGCCCGAGCTCGATCTCTCCTTCTATCGCGCCGTCTTCGGCCAGCACGATTTCGGACGCTATGCACTCAACAGCGCCATTGTGGCCACGGCCACGACCTTGGTGGCGGTCCTGTTCGGGGCGCTGGCGGCGTATCCGCTGGCGCGCCTGCGTATGCCTGGCCGCCGCTGGCTGCTGGGCTTGGTGCTGGGAGCGTCGATGTTTCCGCAGATCGCGATCGTCGGTGGCGTTTACCGGCTGCTGATGCGCGCCGGGCTGCTGAACACCTACCCGGGCCTCGTGCTGCCCTACACGGCACTCACGCTGCCGCTGGCGATCTGGATCCTGGCCAGCTTCTTCCGCGAAATCCCCCGCGACCTGGAGGACGCGGCCCGCGTGGACGGCTGCGGTCCAGCCACGACCCTGTTCAAGGTCTTCCTGCCGGTGGCCGCGCCGGCGGTCGCCACGGCAGCGATCCTGGTCTTCGTCTACGCCTGGAACGAGTTCTTCTTCGCTCTGCTGATCATGACCGATCCCGCGCGCCAGACGCTGCCGGTGGGGGTGGCGCAGTTTCCGGGCGAGCACGAGGTGCCGTGGGGGGATCTGGCCGCGGCAGCGGTGGTCGCCACGCTGCCGCTCGTGGCGCTCGTGCTAATCCTGCAACGACGCATCGTGAGCGGGCTGACGGCCGGCGCGATCAAAGGGTAACGGACGGCTGGGCGCCCGCGTCGCAGCCCAGGGGAAAGGAAGACGATGGCAGCGCTCGATTTGAAGGCGATTCACAAACGCTTTCCGGGCGGGGGCGTGGCAATCGAGGAGGTCTCGCTCTCGATCGCCGGCGGTGAATTCGTCGTGCTGGTCGGGCCCTCAGGTTGTGGCAAGTCGACGCTGCTGCGCATCGTGGCCGGCCTGGAGACCGCCACGCGCGGGGAAGTGTGGATCGCAGGCCGACGGGTGGACGGCCTGCCACCCAAGGACCGCGACGTCGCGATGGTCTTCCAGAGCTATGCGCTCTACCCGCACATGAACGTCTTCGACAACATCGCCTTCGGTCTGCGCGCCCGGCGCGTCGCCCGCAACGAAGTCGGTCCCCGCGTCCAGGCGGCGGCGAGCCTGTTGGGAATCACCGCTCTGCTGGGGCGCCGCCCCGCCGAGCTGTCGGGCGGGGAGCGCCAGAGGGTGGCGCTCGGTCGCGCCATCGTCCGCGATCCGCAGCTCTTTCTCTTCGACGAGCCGCTGTCCAACCTCGATGCACGCCTGCGCACGCAGATGCGCGCCGAAATCGCCGCCCTGCACCGGCGCCTGGGCGTGACCACGCTCTACGTGACCCACGATCAGGTCGAGGCGCTGACGATGGGTCAGCGGATCGTGGTCCTGCGCGCGGGACGCGTGCAGCAGATCGGCACGCCGCAGGAGGTGTATGAGCGTCCGGGCAACCTGTTCGTGGCCGGCTTCATCGGGAGTCCACCGATGAACGTCTTGCCGGTGCGCGTGATGGGTGCGGCAAAACATACACCGGCAGAGGCCGGCGTTGATCGGACCCATGACGCGGCGCTGCGATTCGCTGAACACGACCTGGGGAAGGTGCGCCTCCCGGCGGCCTTCGCAGGGCGGCAGCTCCTCCTGGGCATCCGCCCCCAAGACCTCCGGCCCACGGATGAGCACGGCCTGGCAATCACCGTCACGCTGATCGAACCCACCGGCGGGGAATCGTTGATCTACGGCGTCTGCGGCGAGGTGACCCTGATCGCGCGCGCGACGGACAGCGGCGACATCCAGCCGGGAGACGTGATCCGCCTCCAGGCCGATCTCACCCGAGCGCACTTCTTCGATCCCATCACCGAGAGGCGTCTGGAGCTGTGATCTGCGCAACGCTGCCGGCAGGCGGCATCTCCGGCGGTCTGCAGCGCAGGGCCGCGGCCCTGGGCGCCCGTTCCGGAGCTCCCGTCGATCTCTAGAAGATCGCTGGGATTAGCCTTAGCTGCAGATAGGCCACCATGCCGAGCCCGATCCCGATCTTGAGGAACGATGAGGCCACCTTGCCCAGGATCGCGCCCCACCCGGCGGGCAGACTCGGACGCAGCGCCCGCAGGCGGATCCACTCGCCCAGCACCGCGCCCGCGGCAGCGCCGATAAAGGAGCCCACGATCGTGCCGACCAGGGGTGCGATCGGCGTGCCGAGGATCGCGCCGGCGATGCCGCCCGCGTAGGCGCCCAGCATGCCCCACTTCGACGCGCCGTAGCGCTGGGCCATCAGACTGCTGAGCACCGCTTCGAGCACCTCACCGAGCAGCACGAAGGCCAGCATCAGCAGCAGCCCCACCAGCGATACGATCTGAAAACCGCTCACGAGGCCCACGATCAGTGCCGCGGCGAGGATGATGAAGTTGCCCGACAGCCCGAGCGGGATCGCAATCAGCCCGCCGACCAGCAGAAGCTCGAGCAGGACGAATGAGGCGACGCGTAGGATCGCTTCCCACGGCATGCGGTTGGGCTCCTTCCCGCTCGTGCGTCCGGCGCTGACGCGGCTTTGAAGAGCTGAGGATACCCTTGGGGGTTGCCCCGGGCCAAGGGCGAAGGGCCAGGGCGAAGGGCCAGGGGTGAAGGCGGCCTCCATTCGTCAGGCCGTCATCGTGAGCTCACCGTCGGCGCTCGTCCCCAAGGTGAAGAAGAAGGTGGCACCGCGTCCCACTTCCGCCTCGGCCCAGATGCGCCCGCCATGGCGATGAAGGATGCGTTGCACCGTCGCCAGACCGATGCCGTGACCCTCGAACTCGCTGGCGGCATGAAGCCGTTGAAAGGGACCGAATAGCTTGTCGGCGTAGCGCATATCGAAGCCGACACCGTTATCGCGTACATAGAACACCGGCGCGTCGCTGTGAGCCAGCCGGCCGAACTCGAGCCGGCCGCGGGGAGAGCGGACGGTGAACTTCCAGGCGTTACCGATCAGGTTCTCCATGACAGCTCGCAACAGGGTCGCGTCGCCATCGACCACGATGTCCGCCTCCACGGAGCAGGAGACTTCCCGGTGCGGGTCGCGGGCGCGCAGTTCCTCCAGGATGGCTTCCGCGCAATCACTCAGATTGACCCGGTCATGCCTCAACTCCGCCCGCGTCATGCGCGACAGGCTCAGCAGATCGTCGATCAGCTCTCCCATGCGACAAGCCGCTTGACTGACCCGCTGCAAGTGGTCGCGGCCCTCAGGATCGAGCTGCCGGCCGTAGTCCTCCAGGAGGATGCGGGAGAAGCCGTCGATGGCGCGCAAAGGCGCGCGCAGATCGTGGGAGACGGAGTAAGCGAAGCTGCTCAGCTCGCGATTGGCCGCTTCGAGCTGCTCGGTGCGTAGGGCCACGCGGCGCTCGAGATCCTCGTTCAAGGCCCGGATCTCCTCCTGGGCACGCTTGCGTTGCTCAACCTCGCGTTCAAGCAAGCTGCGCGATTGACTCTGCAGGAGTGCGAAGGCGTGTGTGCGCGCAGCCGTTCGCTGCAGCATCGTGACATGGGCGGTCGACAGCGCGCTCATCAGCAGACCCGCCACCAGGACAATCCAGGGTTGCCACCCCACCTGCCCACCGTGAACCCCCGGGGTCAGGGTGGTCAGGACCAGCCAATCCTGACCACAGACATCGATTCTCTTCGCATGGTGAGGCTGCCCTCGCAAAGGAGCCGTCGAATGGACCGGCTCTCGCCGCCGCTCGCGCCCGGGTGCCCGCACCGTCCCCAGTAGTTGCTCATGTCCACCGGGGAAGAGATGGAAGACGTGCACATCCACCCCGCTGTCCCGAGAATGACCGAGGGCGTCGTGGATGAGTCGATCCGCCCTCAGCACGGCCAGCGCGAACTCTTCCGGCGGCGCGGGCCAGGCAACGGTCTGGGCGTCAACCGCGGTGCGATCGAGGATCGGGGCCAGAAGCAGGAACCCGGTTCGATTCGCCAGCGTCGGGACCAGCCCAATGGGAGGCGTCGCCACCATCTGCCCCAGCCCACCGGCTCGTTGCAGCGCCTCGAGACGGACGATCTCGGAGCCCAGGTCGAATCCCAAGACCTCCTCGTTCCCCTCGCGGGGCTGCAGGAAGTAGACCGGGTAGTAGCTCGAGCGCGGACCGGCCGATACGATGGCACCATGTGGATCGCGCTCGGTGAAGCGGAATGAAGCCAGCCCTTCCCGCTGCGCCCGCGCTTCATAGGCTGCGCGCAGATCCTGGGGAACGATCGGAACCCACCCCATCGCCTCGAGACAGGGATCGCGGCGCAGATAGGGCTGGACGAAGATCTCGAATTCTGAGCGGGTCACTTCTTCGGAGCCGCGAAAGAAGCCCACCAGCAGCTCGAGCCCAAGCCGCGCACGGACGATGCTGTGCTCGATCGCCGCGGCCTTGTCACGACCCAGCCGGTCGAGGTCGGCGCGCAAGCGGTTCTGCTCGGCCCGCCACAGCAGGCCGAACGCCAAAGCCGTGAGTCCCAGCGTGGCCACGGCAATGACGACCGGAAACCGCGGCACGGCGGTCAGCCAGCGAGGACTGGGCCGGTGCGCCTCGGGCAGTCCGGGCATCACGACGCCCCCATCGAAGGTGAGTTATGCTGCTCCGAACTTACTCATCGGCCCGGGCCCGGCCACCTTCACCACCATTGACCGCGTGCCCCCCCATCCGCGTGTGGTACTGTCGGCTCCATGCAGAGCAGGTCAAGACCGCTGGAGAAGCCCTCCGGGGTAGCGCTCTGGGCAGATCCGAGGGCCCGCAGGCAGCGCGCCGCAGGCAGGCTGCTGCCGCTGGCCGCCGCGGTCCTCCTGGCCGCGGGCTGTGGTGACGGGGCCGGCCGCCGGCTGAATGTGCTGCTGGTGACCCTGGACACGACCCGGGCGGACTACCTCGGCTGCTATGGCTCAGCACTGAACACGAGCCCGAACATCGACGCGCTGGCCGCGGCCGGCGTCCGCTTCGACCTGGCCATCACGCCTTCCGCGGTTACACCCGTGTCCCACGCCTCGATCCTCACCGGGCGCAATCCCCACCATCACGGATTGCGGGTGATGTACGCGGAGGATGGGTGCCGGCTCCCCGCTGACGTGCCGACGCTGAGCACCCTGCTGCGCGACCGGGGCTGGGCCACGGGAGCCTTCTTGAGCTCCTTCACGGTGAGCGAGTTCTTCGGCTTCGAGCGTGGTTTCGAGACCTTCGACAGTGGTCTGCAGGTTCCGGCGGAGCGCTCCTTCGCCCGGCGCCAAGACGGCGTCTGGGACTGGCCGTTGCGGAGCAACCAGCGCCGGGCCGATGAAACCACCGACCGAGCCCTGACGTGGCTGCGCCATACCGCGGGACCCTTTCTCTTGTGGGTGCACTACTGGGACCCTCACGACACGGCCCTGTTGCCACCTGCTGCGGAGCTGCAGCCGTTCCTGAGCGGGGCGACGGATGAGGCCAGCCGCCTGCGAGCAACCTATGCGGCCGAAATCGCCTATCTCGACCGCCAGCTCGGAAGGCTGCTGCGGGAGTTGGCAGCCAGCGGGCGCTCCGAGCAGACGATCGTTGTGGTCGTGGCCGATCACGGTGAAGGCCTGGGAGACCACGGCTGGTGGTTCCACCGCATCCTCTACCAGGAGCAGATCCGCGTGCCCCTGATCGTGCACGCACCAGGCTGGCCGCGGGGCGCAGCGGTCCCCGAGCTGGTCACGACGACCGACATCGTGCCCACGGTCCTGGAGCTTCTGGGTGTGACCGCCCCCCCGGGGCTCGACGGGCGCGCGCTGACGCCGCTGGTCAGGGGCGAGGATGCCCCGCCTCGGACCGCCTATGCCGATGCGATCAACCTGTATGATCTCAACGCCAAGCTGCTCGATGAGCGCCCCGACGACGGACTGCTCTACTGCGCCATGGATCGCGAGTGGAAGCTGATCCACCGTCCTCATCTGGAAGGACGCGATGAGCTGTACCACCTGCCGACCGACCCCACAGAGCAGACCAACCGCATCGGCCAGGACGCGGACCAGGCCCAGCGGCTCTTGGGCGTGCTGCGCGCCGCGGACCCCTTTGTGACGCGCCCCTTTGGGCCGGGCCTCGACCCCGTGATTCTGGAGCGGCTGCGTTCCCTGGGCTATATCGGCGGCAACTGACGGGGAACGCCGCCACATCTGCAGGTCAGCATCTGCGGGACAGCGTCTGCAGATCGGCATCCGCGGGTCAGCGCCGATGCTCCTTGCGCAGCTCGAGGTAGTTGAACCAGTACTCGCGCAGCCCCTCGCCCAGATCGAGTTGCAGCGCCACGCCGCGGGGCTCATAGCGCTCGGCGATGGGCTGGCTGCCCGGGGTCGAGAAGACGCGTTCCAGGAGATCAGGCACCGGGCGGCGGGTGATGACGAACCATTTGTCGACGTAGTAGTCGGGATTCTGCGCGAAGACCCATGGATAGTCTTCCTTTTCGTGTCCGGGCAGGCGGCCGCTGCGCCCCATGTCAGGCATCTTCTTGTGGCCGATGTGCAGGTTGGTGATGCCCCACATGTCGATCGTCGGCAGCTCGCAGTAGTAGGGAATGATGCCGGCCGAATGAATGGCCAGCACCTCGTGCGGGGCGGCCACGGACTTCAGGTACAAACCGCAGGCTTTGCGGCGCCGCAAGTCATAGGTGCGCGTCTTGACCCAGCCCAGCGTGTAAGGAATCTGGGCGGCGCCATTGGCCAGCAGCGCCAGGAGCACGATGGCCGGCGCCCAGCGCGAGAGGCGACCGCGACCACGGCCCGCGGCGTGCCCGGCCCGGGTCCAGGCCCAACGCGAGAGCGCGGCTTCGAGCATGACGGCCCACAGGGGCAGCACCGGCAGGATGAAGCGGGAGGTCTTCTTGAAGTCGCCCCCGATCACGACCACATACAGCAGGTAGCCGGCCAGAACCGTCATGCCGATCGACGACAAGGCGCTGGCGGGCAGCACCGCCAGGCCCCGGCGTCGCCGCCAGGCGGGGCCGGCAATCGCCACGATCGAAACGATCGTCAGGACCGGGTTGACCAAGAGGAACCCACCCAGGTACTCGAGACCGCGCAGGACGTGCCAGATGCCGCCGCCGGTCTTGGCGTAGAAGCTGTTGGGAAAAGGATAGCCGTAGTAGTCGAACCGCCAGAGCCAGTAGGGTAGGTAGATCATCAGAAAGACTCCGACCGCGGCGAGATCCCAGCGCGTGAAAATGGGCTGCGCCGAGCGCACCCGCCACAGCACCACGCCCACGGTCACGAGACCAAAGATGCCGACCGCATCCGGCCGGGTCAGCGCCGCCAAGCCCAGGAGACCCGCGCCGAGCAGCACCAGGCGTGGGTGAGCGCGATCGCCCCGGGCCTCGCGGGCGCGCGCCTCGGCAGCCAACAGCACCCCCGCGGATACGAGCAGGGTATAGCAGAGCGTCTCCAGCCCCTGCACACCTTCCGTGAAGACGCCCGGGTTGGCCGCGACCATCAACGCGGCCAGCAGGCCGCCGGTCTCCTCACGCACGCGCTCCCACCTGCGCGCAGAGCGATAGGCCCACAGCACGACGAGCAACGTACAAGCCATGCCGAGGAATCGGGCCAGGGGCACGGGGTCGGCGCCCAGGGCCATGCCGCCCGCGATCAACACAGTCCACAGGAAGTTGGTGTAGCCCTCCACCCGCTCACCGACGTTGTAGACGAGGCCATGCCCCTGCACCAGGTTGCGCGCATAGCGAAACGAGATGAACGCATCCTCCTGGACGCAGGTGCCCAGGGCTAGCATCAGCAAGAGCAGTCCGGCCAGGAGGAGGAGCAGGATGGCCGTTGCTTGTCTACTGAGCATGACCACCTTCGATTTGCGGTCTGGCGGCGTCACTCCTGTCCGGGCTGGACTGGACCCGCCCGAGATCCTCGCGTCGTCCGGCGGCATCGATGGCCGAGGACATCGGTCGGGAGCACGATACCACACGCGCCGGCTGGCCGCTATCGCGACGCCACCTCGAAGAAGCGCGCGCCCAGCGCGGGAAGATGCAGATCCCCCTCTAGATCCCCTGTGAGCGTCTCACCCAGCGCGTTCACACGCCGCCAGTGCAGATCCTTGGCCGCGGGTCGATTGGGCAGCGTCACGTCCGCGCCGCCGATCTCCCGCAGGTGCAGCAGGGCACGCCGTCCGTCCGGCGCGGGCCAAGCAGCGACCAGCAGCAAGTTCGGTTGGTCAAGGGCCAGGCGCACGGGCGCGCTCCCCGCACTCGGTTGCGCCGCGGCCGGCAGCACGCGGGGGACGAGCGGCACGCGCACGCCCCAGCCGAAGCGCGCGGCCGCGCCACGCTCGGCCGCCGGCGTGGAGGTGATCTGGTAGCTCCAGCGCAGCTCGCCCTCCTGGCTCGCGCAGAAATTCGTCACCCAATAGTTGTTGAGCACCCAGGAGTAGAGCTGATTGGAGGCCGGTCGGCCTTCGTACTTGTAGCGGCCGGTATTGATGCCCCCGAATTGCACCAGCGGTGCCTCGCCGCTCACCAGCACGATCTCGCCCCGCGGGCTGCGCACGGCGGCGTAGGCTTGGATCGTGTTCCAGTCGGACGCGGTGCCCGGAAGCTGGTCCACGCCCGGGACGACGGTCCCGCCCTGCGCCTCGAACTCGAGATGGGCGCCGGGCAGCTCGAAGGGCAGGGCCACGTAGACCGCTTCCGGTTCGGTCACGCGCTGCTTGCGGCCCTGATAGATCAGCTCGATGCGCTTCGCCGTCTGGTAGAGACGGATCTCGAGCGCGAGGTCATCCCAACCCTCGAGCTGCCCTCGCACGCGCAGGCTCAGCCACAACGGCCCGCTGTCTCCGGTTTCCCCCTCGATGCTCTCCACCTGCAGGTCGGACCAGCTTGTGCGCCAGTGGCCGCCCAACTCGCGGCGCTCCATCGAGGCGCGGTCCTCGAGCCGCTCGTAGATCACCTCCCCCAGCGCGTGCAGCCGTCCGGGGTTGAGCAGGTCGACCTCGAGCTGTTTGTCCACGAGCTCGGTGATGCCGCCGCGCGCAGGATCGACCACGATGCGGTAGTGGTCGTTCTCGAGCACGCTCGAATCCCCCGCCCCGGCCACTCCCACGCCCTCGCGCGGCGTCGGCGCTCCCGCTCCACCGGCCGCCTCGCTCGGTGCCTGCCCTCGCCCGCCCGGCACAGAGTCGTTCGACCGTTCGACCCGATACGTCTGCCAGCCAAAGGCCGGGACATCCCTCGCCCACAGCGCCCACGTGCTGCCCTCGGCCCGCCCCGACAACCACTGCACCGGCGCAGCCCGCCCGTCCGAATCGAGCAGCGTGAAAGCCCCATCGCGCGGCAAGAGCTCGTGATCGGCGAAGAAGGTTACCAACGCGGAGCGTGGCCAGTTGAGTGTGTTGAAGACCGTGAGCGTGGGCACGCTCGCAACCCCCAGGTGCGGCTGAAGCAACCCCAAGGCGCCCTCTTCGAGCAGCCGCGCCCGCATGACCGCCTGCCAGACGTAGGAGGCCTTTTCCATCCACTGCACGAGGCTGTTCTCACAGAGCGGATCGCGCACGCTCTCGGCCGCACCGAAGGTGTGCTCGTTGGCGAAGAGCAGCAGCTCGGTCACCTCGTCGGCCTGCGCGTGCAGAGCCGGTGGGATGTTTGAGCCTAGCAGTGCGGCCATGGCCAACAGCCCCTGCGTGGCGGTGAGGTCGGCCTGCGCGCGGCGCAGCGCAGCCGTCTCGCGCATCGCGCTGCCGAAGCCATCGGTCCACCAGTCCGGCCAAGCCGCGCGGTAGACCGGCAGCTCCCCGCCGTGGGCGCGCGCAAGGCGCTCGAGGAAATCGCCCACCGTCGCGGTGCGCAGGCGCGGCCAGACATAGACCTCGTTCCAGCGGCGGACGAACGTACTGGCCGAGGTCGACGGGGGCGCATTGTCGGTGATGTAGCCGGAGAACTGCACGGCGATCTCGTCGTAGGGATAACCTGCAGCGGCAAGGTTGCCGAGGTACTCCACCAGGTTGGGCTCGACGACCGCCAGATCGTTCTGCAGGATGCCCCAGAAATTGGCCGTCATGTAGTGATCAGCGCGGAAGGCGAGCACGCGGCTGCCAGCCGGGGACTCCCACCAGAACGGCGTCGGGCGATCGAAGGGCTCGAGCGCCCGGTGAGTGTGCTCGCCCATGGCGACGTAGTCGATGCCAAGCTCCGCGAACCAGTCGATCAGACACCAGGCGATGCCGTTGACGTCATTTTGCATCGCTGTCCGCACCGGCAGCCCGCGCCGGCGCGTTTCGTGCAGCAACCCCAGCGCGGCGCGCAGCACGTTCTCGTCGGCCACCTCGGCCAGATTGAGCGGCATGGCGGTCGGCTCGATGCGCCCTTCGCCCACCCGGCTCGCGAGGCGCTCGATCTGCGCCGCCGGGCGCGTGCGCAGATACTCGGCCACCGGCCAGGCGGCCTCGCACGTCCAGCGGAACAGCGCTTCCTCGGGGTAGGCGTCGGTGGCGTCGCAGTAGTCGAGGGCGTAGTCGATATAGCGCAGGTGTTCCGAGAGGATCTCGGTCTGCGGTCGTGTATAGCCGATGTCGGTGTGCGTGTGCTGGACAAGCGAGATGGTCCAGGGCCGAACGGGCTCGAGGGTGAAGGCGTGCCGGCTCGTCTGGCCTCCACGCTCGGCCTCCAATCCGACCTCGCGCGCGCTGTCCGCCGGCGGCAGGTAGAGTCTGATGCGGTTGAAGCCGAAGCGGAGTTGGTGCGTCACGGGATCGCACTCCGGGCAACGCAAGGCCAGCATCCCCCCTTCACCCAAGTGCAGGACGGTCACGTCCACCGGCTGGGCCGCGCCGTCCGGGCGCCGTGCCAACAGGGGTAGCGCGTGGATCGCGATGCCATCGACCAGCGGCTCCTCGAAGGTCATCACCCACGCCTGGCTCCCTTCCGGGGCGCCGATGATGCGCAGCGTGAGCGGTTCGCCCGCGCGAACTGCTGCGCGCGGCACATCGAGCAGCATGATGCCGAAGTGGTCGCCATGGAGGTCACGCCGGGTGCTGCGGAACGCGAGCGCCAGCCCTCCCTCGCCCGCCACGCGCCAGGTCGAATCCGTGACGGTGCGAAAGACCAGCGATCCGATCCCGTCAACCTCGAGCCGGAACTCAGGCGCCCCGAGGTTGCAGCCGAGGCCGGCCAACCAGGCGTAGCGGACCGTTCCCTCAGTGGCCGGGGCCTCTCCCTCGCCAGCCGCTGGGGCGGTCTCCCCCGCGAGCGGGAGGCGCAGCGGCTCGGTCTGCCAGACGATCGCCGGCCACTCTGCCTGGGCGCGAACCAGCAGCGCGGGCCGCTGGCCCGGCAAGGGCGAGTGGTAGATCATCGTGCGGCCCGCGACGGACCGCTGATAGCCTCGGTAGATCACAGCTACTCCTCGTGCTTCACGCGCTCCTGGCGATTCTAGCGCTACTTGGGCTTCCTGGACTTCTTGGGCCTCTCGCGCCGCTTGGGCCTCTCGGCCTCCGTGCGCCCCTTCCATGCCGGGCGCCATCGCGCCGGCCACCGGCCGCGGCAGCTTCGGCACTGCAGCGAGCAATAGCAGCACCAGCAGGAACCGGCCCGTCGTGCCCTTGTACATGGCCCTTTCTCCGCGTCAAGGCTGCCCCGCGCCGCGCGCCTGCTCCTTGCCGCACTGGCATCGCTCCGTCGCAGCGCCCCCTTGTCTGGCTCAAACGGCATGCCCAGGGATCGTATCAGCCCGCCAGAGCCCGCGCGAGCGTTGCTCTCCACCCTGGGAGTTGCGTGCTATCCGCCATGGGTCTATCCTTGTTTGCGGAGTCAGAGTTGTGCCGGTCCCCCGTATCGTCTGCGCGCTCCCCCCCGAGAGACGGAGGTGCTGCGATGCCCACGGTGGTCAACATTGAACGGTGCTTCACGAAGTTCACCGACACCTACTCACCCAAGATTGTGGGTGAGCTGAACGGCCAGCACGTCAAGGTCGTCAGACTCGAGGACGACAAGGTCCCTTGGCACACCCACGATGACGAGGATGAGCTGTTCTACGTGCTCGAGGGAGCGCTCGACATCCTCGAGCGTGACAGCACGGTAACGCTGCACCCGGGGGAGTTCTCAATCGTCCCGCGCGGGCGCGAGCACCGCGTGCTCCCCCACGGTCACGTCAAGCTGCTGCTGTTCGAGCCCGCCGGAATTGCGCACACTGGCAACGTGCGGGCCGAAATCACCAGGGACAGCTACGAGTGGCTCGACCTGGGAGAGGCCTGATCGCTCTCGGTCGGGGCAAGGGCATGAGCTCGCGTTCACAGGAGGTGACAGGATGAAGCGTGTAGCACTCGTACTTCTTCTCATGGCGCTGATCCTATCGGTCGCAGCCCACCGGCCTGCCGATCCCACCCAGCCCATGGTGACGATCGAGACCGATCGGAGTTCCTATGACCTTGGCGACACCGTCTGGGTAACCGTGACCAACCACGGACCCGGCGGCATCTGGTACGGAGGCCTTCCCATCATCAACATCTACTGCGAGCAGACGGGCGAACTGACCTGGCCGGATTGGGGGCTACCGGTGGAGTTCGAGCTTGACCCCGGTGAATCAGAGGTCATCTCTTGGGACCAGACTGGTGTTGCTTGCTTGCTACCACCGCCCGGGACCGATCAGCTGCAGGTCATGCCCGGCTTCTACCGCATCGAGAGCGCCTACGCCCCACTCCCGGTGCCGCCGGTTCTGCCGGAGACGGTCCGCGTGTCCATTGAGATCCGGGATGACACCCCCGTGCCGTCGCCGAGCTGGGGCCGATTCAAGAGCTTCTGGCGCAATGAGGCGCAGCGCTAGGTTCCGTCACAGCCGGGCCGGGGAACATCCCCCGGCATCGCCGCTGCAGTCTGGTCCCGGGAACGCGCTGCCGGGAATCCCGCTGCCGCGCGGGCAGCGTTCCCGCCCAAGCGCTGCTCCTCCAGTCCTGGTGCGGCGGACGTGCCCGCCGCGACCGCTGGAACCGTGACAGAAGCCCCTTGGCGGCCAGGGATGTCAACCGCCCTCTCTCAGACTGGCGCGGGCGGCTTGGTGGGCCAGCCTCCGGCTGTGGTATTCTGGGAACCCGATGGGCTACATCCTCTCTTACGTCCTCGCGTTCACCGCGCTGAGCGCCGTCATCTAAACGACTGGAGCTCTGGCGCAGAAGCTCCTACGCCGGTTGGTTGCTGGCCGAAGTGGTTCGGCGCAGGCCGAGGCCGGGCCGGAGTTCGGCTGGCCGGCCTGGTGGATGCTCGGCCTGGCGGCGTGGATGGGCGTCCTCTTCGTCCTCGCGGCCCTGCAAATCCTCGTTCGGCCGCTCGTCTATGGCCTCGCCCTCGCTAGCGTATTCACCTTCCTCGCCATGCAGCTCCGGCGTTCGCCGCGCCTGGGAGGGCGGCGCGGCAAGCCTCGTGCTGGCTGGGATCGCCTGCGGCGTTCTCGCGGGGTCGAAATGGACCGGAGTCTTCGGCGCCCTGTGTCTCCTCCCGCTGCTCTGGATCTATCAGGCCCGGGACGGCCGTTGTGCTCCAGCTGGGTCGATCCGCGCACGCTTGCAACCGACTCTGCAGTTCGCGCTGCCGTGCGTGCTGCTCGCGGTGCCCTGGTACGTGCGCAGCGCTGTGCAGACCGGCGACCCGCTCTATCCGTTGCTCTACGATTGGCTTGGAGGACCGGATTGGAGCAGCGGCCTGACGAAGAAGCTGCTCGCCTGGCAGAACTCGATCGGAATGGGGCGCACCTTGGGGGACTACCTACTTCTTCCCGTGCGCGTCGCCCTCAAGGGCAACATCGACTACCAGTCTTTCGGTGCGCGTCTCAACCCACTGTGGCTCGGGGGCGTGCCGTTGGCCCTGGCGCTGGGTCGCACTCTGCCGACCGTGCGCCGGGCACTGGGGGCTTCTGGCATTTACTTCGTGTTCTGGGCGCTCTCCTCGCAGCAGTCGCGCTTCCTCCTTCCCATCCTGCCTCTGCTGGCGCTCTCCGCCGGCCTAGCCGTGGACCGAGCGCTAGAACGTCTGCCCGCCAGGAGGGTCCAACCGGCTTTAACCGCCCTGCTCTGGGCTGGCAGCGCGGCGCTCATCGCCGCCCACGTCAGCCCGCAGATTGCACAGTCCGTGAAGGTCCTCCGGAGGATGATCACCGAAGGCGAGCAGATTCGAGAGGTGCGGTCCATCCGATCTTCCGGTACATCAACGAGCGTACGCCGCATGACAGCCGTGTCATGATGCTGAACACGAATCAGGGCTTCTTCTGCGAGCGCGACTCCATCGCGGACAGCTTCTTTGAAGCCTCACAGCTGGGTGCACTCCTCTCGCCGTGCACCGACAAGTTGCTGCTGAGCCAGATCCTGCAGAGGCTGGACGTCACTCACATTCTGATCTGGAATCGCGACTACGGCATCGAGTATCCCCTGGCGCTGCGCGACTTCCTTGGGGATCCGGAACTGGCGACCCTGCTGCTGGCCTCACCTGGAGGGGAATGCGCGCTCCTCGGCGTCCGCCGAAGGCCGGTCGCCCGTCAGCCACGTGGATCCCCCACCCCCGGCGGACGGCCCGCGTGGGCATCCACACTGCACCGGCCGAACCGCCGGCGCTCCAATGCTTCACGACTGCTTCATGAGCAAGGTGGCCTAGGGCTGCAGCCGCGCCCGGAGCGCGGGAATGCGGCCGTCACGACCCGGCAAGCTCTGCGCCCGGTCGAGAGCCGCCCGAGCAGCTTGAAGATTGCCTCGGAGCGCCTCGAGCTGCGCTAGGGTCACCCAGAGTCCCTGATCCTGCGGGAACGCCTGCGCGCCCTGCTCGAGGCGCTGGACCGCACCCGTTGTATCCCCCTGGGCGACCTGGATGAGCGCCAGGAGGGTGTAGGACTGCGGCGCGCCCCCACCCACGGTCAGGCTCTTCTGGGCCGGGGCGAGCGCCAGATCGGGGCGCCCGCCGACGTAATGCGTGAACGCCAGATTGATCAGGCAGTTGAGACTCTCGGGATGCCGCTGCAGGGCCGCCTCGAGAATCACCACCGCCTCGGCGGGGCGTCCCGCTTGGGTCAAGACCCCCGCCAGGTTGGCAGCGTTGTCAGGATTGCCGCCCGAGAGCTCATAGGCCCGGCGCAGCAACCGCTCGGCTTCCACCAGATCCCCCCGCTGGCGGGCCGCTAAGCCGAGGTTGTTGTAGAAGTGGGGGTTGTTGGGATCCAGCTCTTGGGCTTTGCGGAGCGCTGCCGCGGCCTCCTGCGCATGACCCAGGCGCTCCTCCGCCTCCGCCACCAAGGCCCAGTTGTGAGCCGCCTCGACCCGTTCCATGGTTCCCCAGTTGACCAGGATTGCGGCCGGAACGAGCACCAGGGCCACCTTCCCCAGACCCCGCCACTGCTTGCGTCTGGTCAGATCGAAGATCCAGTAGATCATCCAGGCGGCGAAGGGCACCAGTGCGGGCAGCGTCGGAATCCGATAGCGTCCGGTGACGAACAGCCCGACCACCATGAGGAAGTAGAGCAACAGGTAGGTGAAGATGAGCCAGTGTTTGGCGCTCCAGGGCCGCCAGAGGATCATGCCGGATAGGCCCAGCGGCATGATGAGCCAGAATCCCACGGGCAGCCCCCAGAGGAACCAGGCCCCTTGAGCGCGAAGGAAGTAGAAGTCGAGGTGGTTGGGAATCTCGTGCGCGTTGAAGAAGAGAAGCACCTTGCGGGCCATGATCTTCAGCCCATGCTTGGGATTCCCGACGAGGATATCGATGGCCCTCTTGGTCCAATAGGATGAGACTTCGCCGGCGGAAAGCGACTGGCCGGCAGCGGCGGAAGCCTCTCTGGAACTGGCTTCACCGAGGTTGTCCTCCATGTGCTGCGGCACGCGGAAGATCCCGGTGGCATCCTCATGGTTCCCGATCCAGAGATTGATGCCGGCGTTGCTGGTAAGGAGGACCGGATCGTTCGCCACGCTGGCGTTGCGCAATGTCACGGGCAGGATCAGGGCAAAGGTGAGCGCCAATAAGGCCGCGGCGGCGCCGAGCGATCTGGCCGGCTTCCATCTCCAGGAGCGCAGCGACACAAAGAACACGAAGACGGCTAGCACGACCGCCACCAACCAGACGTTGGGTCGGCCCAGGCTGGCCAGCCCGAGACAGATGCCGGCCCCCACCAGGTGGCGCCAGCGCCGATCGACGATGAACATCACCAGGAGCAGAAGCGCCAGATCGATGGCCAGGAGCTCGTAAGCGGTCATCAGCAGGTCCTGCTCGAGGAAGGCGATGTAACCGTAGAAGGCCAGCAGCAGACCACTGATGCGTCCAACGATCTCGCCCCGTCGCTTCCCGGGCCGTGGGTCATCGCCAAAGAGCCGCTTGGCGAGGGCATAGATCACCACGGCGTTGACGGCGCCAGCCAGCGCCTGGAACAGACGCGCCAGCAGCAGAGACTTCCCGAAGATCGCCCAGAGCAGCGCTAACAGGTAGGGATACCCTGCGGACGAGTGGAAGAACACCTCATCGCCGGCGCCCAGGTCTCCGGCCAAGATCCGATCGGCGAGGAGCTCGTATTCGTAGGCGTCCCCGACGTTGACCTGCTGCAGGCTGAGGTCAAGGGTGGTGAGGATGACGCCCAGTCTCAGACCCAGGGCGAGCAGGAAGATGAAGAGGGGCCAACGATGTCGCTGGATCCAGGAAGAAGATGAGGAGGCTGACCGGCCCATCGCCCCTCCGTGAATCACCCCGTGTGCCTGCGCCGGTCACGTGACCCCCTGTCTCGCTCCGGCAATCCAAACGGCGATTATTCACAGGAATCGGAGCGGGCGTCAAGGCGCCCGCCATCACCCACCCAAGCAGCCCCATCCGGCGGCGCCGGTCCGGTGGCGCGCGCATGGAGTTCTCGTAGAGCTCTCGTGCTCCAGGGGTGTCCGGAAGGCATGGGACGAACGGCGGGAGCGAGTACCTACCAGTGAGTACCTGCAGTGGAAAGATCGGCGGATCGATCGGAAGCCGGTTGTGGGCGGCGTTCAGAACACCGCCCACAACCCTGTTCCTAACAGCGCACGCTTGGCCTAGAACAAGGCCTTGATGGCACCCCAGGTCGACTCCTCGACCGGGCTGCAGCCGCCAAAGTTGTAGTGCACTGTGCCGTTCCACGCGCGGTACGAGAAGAGGCTCGAGGGAGGCCAACCGTCCGCGAGCCCCCGATAGGTCGTGAGGGACATTTCGGCGTTCGAATAGGTGTTCGGACCGCCGTTCGTGTAGTTGAAGCAGGAGTACTCATGGCAGCGGGCGATGACACCCACCAACTGCCCACTCGTCATCGCAAACGGGCCAACATCGACGTGCGTCGGCGCGCCAGGACCCGCACCCACGACGACCGCGGTGCCGAGGAGCGTCCATTCGGCCGGGTTCTGCTCGAAGCCGTTGCAGGTGCCATTGCGCGTCCAGATGTCGATGTTCCACGTCCCCGCATCCAGGTTGCAGTCCCACCCAACGATGGTGAGATCCTCGAGGGCCGTGATATCGAAGGAGTTCCCGGCGAAGCCGTTGCCGCCCACGAACGTGGTCGTGAGCGAGCCGTTCCCGTACTCCCGCCCAGGCTCGCCTGGAGTGGTCAGGCTGTGCTCCAACCCATCGTCGGTAGCGAGCGCGAAGCCCGTGCCGAAGCAGACTAGCGCCAAGGTCAGTGCGACAAGTAGCAATGCTCTCATAGGTGGCCTCCTTGGTCGAGCCAGCATGCGCGATTCTCGAGGAACTGCGCTGCCAAAGCTGCCGATCACGTCACATGATGGCGATCACCTAATCGCCCACGGCCTTTATTTTATACCCAGAGCAACACTGCTGCATAGCATAAAAGAGATACAGTAGCCACTCTGGCTATTCACCCGTAACTTCTATCTCTGGTGTGTTTTAGAGAATAATGGATGCCCATGGCCGCGGATCGATGCGTCGGCGCTGGCGGCGAATCATCACGATGCTCCGATCCGCACCCTACTTCTTCGGATCCTTGAGGAGTTCGAGCTGAACCTCGTGGAGCTTGAGCCGCTTGTTGAGGAGGCTCAGCTCGGCTTCCGCCGCCTTCTTTTCCGCCTCTGCGACGTCCTTCAGAATCTCCATGCTACGCTGCTCCAGAGCGCGGATTTCCACCTGGAGCCGGAGGAGCCCATCAAGATTGGCCGCGCCCGCGCCGGCGGAGCTCATCTGAAGCAAGTCGCCGCGCTTGACGATGAGTTCGAGTTCCTTCTTAAAGAAGCTCGACTGCGCCTGCCCCGCCTTGCGGCGGGTATCAGCCAGACCCACCTCCGCGTCCCGCATGTCCTTCCGGGCCTCGAGCACTTTAAGCCGCAGTTCGTGCGCCTTGACTTGCCGTTCGAGGTCGGCCTGCTCGGTCTGGTTCTTCTGCTCCTTGGCCAGCTTGACCTTCGCCTTCGTCGCCTCGATTTCGCTCTTGCGGACCTCGATGTGCGCCTTCACTTCTCCCAGGCGCCCTTGAGCGAAAACCAGGTCCGCATTCGCCCGACTCTCCAAAGCTTCCGCGCCGGCCAGGTCCCGGCGCACAGCCTCCTCGGCCCGGGGGGGCAGGAGAACGAGCAGCGAATCGGCCGCCGCATCGGGTAGTGCTCCCGGCACCGCGGATGCGTGGGCGGGCGCAATTGCAGGATGGCCTGCACTAACCCACAGGGCGATCAGGAAGACGCCGAGAACCCGGCCGGCGGATCGAATCCCGATTGGAGCGATCATGGATCCTCCTTCACCATGGCGTCCGTGTTCTACATAGCCTTGTGATTTCGTGCGGAACTGCCGCGTCGCCATAATACGTGCGACCCGCGCAGGCGTACACCCCTATCGATCAAGGGTACTGCACCGGGGCTGTTGGATTGGGACCCCACGGAGTACACTGACCGCCGGACTGAGTGGACGCCTCGGGTGTAGCCTGATGCACGAGCCGCGCCGCGGCGACCGAGGAGGTTGAGGATGCGTTGGCAGACGGGCCGCAGGAGCACGAATGTCGAAGACCGCCGGGGCATCGGCGGTCGCGGCATTGCCGGCCTCGGCGGAGGAGGTTTGATCATCCTCGCGCTGATCGTGCTGCTGACCGGCACCAATCCGCTGGAGCTGCTCCAGCAGGTGGCCCCCACCGGCAGCATGGTCGACCCGGGTTTCACGCCGGGCAACCTCAGCGCCGTGGAGCAGGAGCTGGCAGACTTCTCCTCCGTCGTCCTGGCCGATACCGAGGACACCTGGCGGGAGCTCTTCGCCCAGATGGGCGAGACCTACCACGAACCGACCCTCGTCCTCTACACGGGCGCAGTGCAGTCGGCCTGCGGATTCGCGCAGTCGGCGGTCGGGCCCTTCTACTGCCCCGGCGACCAGAAGGTCTATCTGGACTTGAGCTTCTTTGAAGAGCTGCATTCGCGCCTCGGTGCGCCGGGCGACTTCGCGCAAGCCTATGTCATCGCCCATGAGATTGGACACCACGTGCAGACGCTGCTCGGCATCATGGATCGCGTGGACGCGCTGCGCAGACGCGCGAGCCGGGAAGAGGCCAACGATATCTCCGTACGGCTCGAGCTGCAGGCCGACTTCCTGGCGGGTGTCTGGGCCCACTACGCCCAGCAGAGCCGACAGGTCCTCGAAGAAGGCGACATCGAGGAAGCGTTGAACGCAGCGAGTCAGATCGGTGACGATCGTCTCCAGATGGAGTCGCAAGGCTACGTCGTGCCGGACGCCTTCACCCACGGAACCGCGGCGCAGAGGTCACGCTGGTTCCTGCGCGGGTACCAGACCGGGGACCTATCCCAGGGCGACACCTTCAGCGCGCAGTCGCTGTAGGTTCGCGAGTCAGAACTCGGCCAACGCAGGTGTATGGCCATCGGAGAAGGAAGGATGGCCTGAAGGCCACGGTCGACCGCTTGACCGCCTCCGGACTCGGGGAACAGGTCAAGTCCTGGATCAGCACCGGGGCCAATCTGCCGGTCTCGGCTGAACAGGTCAAGGAAGCGCTCAGCTCCGATGAGCTTGAAATGCTGGCCCTGAAGACGAAGCTCTCCATCGAAGAGGTCACGTCCCACCTGGCTGCCGCCTTGCCGCGGATCGTCGACAAGCTGACCCCCAACGGCAAGATCACAGCGGGCGGATTGATGGAACAGGCTCAGGGTCTGTTGGGGAAGCTCGGATTCGGCAAGAAGCAGGGCTAGCCCGCGGCAAGTGCCTGGGAGGAGCGGCCAACATTCGGGTTGATGGGCGCCGCCGTTGCCGCCGGCGCCCCCAGCCTGCGCACGGGATACCGGCGCTACTGCCCCATCTTCATCGTGGTCTTCTTGTACCCCGCCGGTAGCTCGTAGGCCCCGGCCGGTGCGGGTTTCTGCGTGTACTCGATGATCTCCTGAGTCGACTTGATCTTGTTGCCCATCATCTCGATGACGGTGGCGTTGTACACCTCCATACCCTCGATCTTCTCCATCTCCTTCATCATCTTCTCGACGTCGGCCATCATGCCCGACATGGCCATACTCAGCTTCTGGAAGAGACGGGCATTAACCTTGATATCCTTGGAAGCCCAGACCTCGGAGCTGGCGGTGCCCATCGGCAGCTTCAGATCGATCATGTACTTGCGCGCGTCCCAGTCGCGGATCTTCTTGCGCTCTTCCGTGGGCGTCACTGTGACCTGCGTGTTGGCCAGCATGCTGGCGGCCATTTGCTTCATCATGGCGGCCGCTTCGGCGTCTTCCTCGCTTTCGCCTGCGGGCATCATCGCCTCCAACAGGCCCTGCCCTTCGAGCCGAATCTCGACGTAGGTCTTGTCCTGGTTGTCGATCATGTAGACGGTGTTCTTCTCGGCCTGCAGAATCACGCAGTTGCCGTCCCCCGTGTCGATGCGCGCCGCCTGGTCGGAGAACCACATCTCGGTCGTGTCGGTCTCGGCCGGCATCTGTTGGCCCATGATCTGATGGGCATCGGTGTGCCGGATCTGCTTGAAGTAGGCATCGCCGCGGGCTGCCGCAAATGCAGTGCCCACGGCCACAATGGCCAGCGCAGCCAGCGCCTTGTGCATACGCAACGTCATCATGTCCTCCTGTGGATTGTGAGCCCCTCAGTGTGGTGAGCCTTGGCCACCGCCACCCGGGCCGGTCGCCGCCCGCGCGGTGGGCGCTCCCGCACGCCCCGGCGCCGCCAGCAGCGCGGCGCCGGGTATTCATAGCGCAATGCGTCCGTTGGGTCCAGTCGCGAAGCCCGGGCTGCCTCGCCGCCCCGGCCGTCGCCGGCGACGCGCTGCCGCCTGGACTTGCGAGAACCCCTGGAACGTGGGAGTCTGCCCGCGGGCGTGCTAGGATCGAGTGCCCGGCACAGGTCACGGAGGACAGGGAGGGCATGGACATGTCGAGGCGGATGGTGCAATTGCCGGCGACGTGGGTCTGCGTCGCGCTGATGGCCACGCTCGGCTGCGGGCAGGAGACGCTAAGCATCCGCATCGGCGAATTCAGCGCCCTGACCGGTGACAAGGCCACCTTCGGGCAGTCGACCACGCGCGGGCTGGGCCTGGCCATCGACGAGGCCAACGCCGCGGGCGGGGTCGGTGGGGTGATGCTGCGCCTGATCTCCGAGGACGACCAGGGCAAGCCCGAGGAGGCCGCCACCGCGGTCAACAAACTTGTCACGCAGGATCAGGTGATCACCGTGCTCGGCGAGGTAGCCAGCTCCAACTCGCTCGCCGGCGCGCCCATTTGTCAGGACAACAAGGTCCCCATGATCACCCCCTCCTCGACCAATCCCGCCGTCACCGAGGTGGGCGACTACATCTTCCGCGTCTGTTTCATCGACCCCTTCCAGGGCGTGGTCATGGCTCGCTTCGCCGCCGAACACCTGGGTCTCACGCGGGTCGGCATCCTGCGGGACGTCAAGAGCGACTACTCGGTGGGCCTGGCGACGTTCTTTGCGCGCGAATTCACCCGGCTCGGCGGAACGATCGTGGGCGACGAGTCCTATCAACAAGGGGACGTCGACTTCAAGGCCCCCCTCACGGCGCTGATCACTCGGCAGCCCGAAGGGCTCTTCGTGCCGGGGTATTACACCGAGGTCGGATTGATCGCGCGGCAGGCCCGCGAACTCCAGTACAAGGGCCCCCTCATGGGCGGCGACGGTTGGGACTCGCCCAAGCTGGCCGAGATCGGCGCCGAGGCGATCGAGGGCGCCTACTTCAGCAATCACTACTCGATCGATGATCCCGCCCCGGAGGTGCAAAACTTCGTTCAGCGCTACAAGCAGAAGTACGGCGGCTCGCCGGATGCTTTCGCCGCTACCGCCTACGATGCCGCTGCTCTGCTGGTCGAGAAGCTGCGCGCCATGCAGCAAGAAGATACACAGCTCTTCGCCGCGCTCGTCGGCGGGATCCCGGGGGACGCGGGCGGGCGCGAGCAGCGGCGGCAAGCCCTGGCCCGGCTGCGCGACCTGCTGGCCGGCACGCGCGATTTTCGGGGCGTGACCGGTCTCATCACGTTGGATGCCCAGCGCAATGCGCAGAAGCCGGCCGTGGTGCTGCAAGTGAGTGCAGGCCAGTACCGATTCGTCACCCGCATCTCGGCGTAACGGCCAGGCTCTGGGGCATCGCCCGTTCGGGGGAGCCCGCGGCTCGAGAGGGGGCTGAGCGACGATGCAGGAGTTGTTGCAGCAGCTCGTCAACGGGATCAGTTGGGGAAGCATCTACTCGCTGATCGCCCTGGGCTACACCATGGTCTACGGCATCCTGCGCTTCATCAACTTCGCGCACGGCGATGTCTACATGGTGGGCGCCTTCGTGGCGTACTACAGCGTCTTCTTCCTCGGACTACGCAGCGGCGGTGTAGCGGGCGCACTCGGCGCGCTGGCGGTGATCGCGTTGGCCATGCTCGCCGCAGCGGTGTTGGGGGTGTCGATCGAGCGGCTGGCGTACAAGCCCGTGCGCCGCCAGGCCCGCCTGACCGCGCTCATCACCGCCATCGGGGTCTCGCTGTTCCTCGAGAACGCCGGCATCCTCGCCTTCGGCGCCGAGCCGAAATTCTTCCCCCAGATCATCGCCAGCAAGTCCCTGCGTTTGCCCGGGGGCGCCTATGTGACGACCCACCAGCTCCTGGTGCTGGGCGGCTCCCTGGTGCTCATGGTCGGCCTGAACCTCATCGTCTACCGCACCAAGATCGGGCTGGGCATGCGCGCGCTCTCCTTGAACCGCGACGTGGCCAACCTCATGGGCGTCCCGACCGATCGCATCATCGCGTTCACCTTCGGGCTGGGCAGCGCGCTGGCGGCCGCGGCCGGCGTGCTGGTCGCCTTGAGCAACCCGCGCATCGATCCGCTCATGGGCTTGCTGCCGGGGCTGAAAGCCTTTGTCGCCGCGGTGCTGGGCGGCATCGGTAGTATCCCCGGCGCCATGGTGGGCGGCTTGCTCATGGGCATCGCCGAAACCCTGGTGTCGGGGTACATCTCTTCGACCTATCGCGATGCGATCGCCTTTTCGATCCTCATCGTGATCCTGCTCGTGCGCCCCGCCGGTCTGTTCGGGCGGGCCGTGACGGAGAAGGTATGAAGGGCCGCGCGCTGCTCTACCAGGTGGGTGCCACCCTGGTTTTGCTGGCCGTCCTCGGATTACTCGACCGGTTCCTGCCCACCTTCGTCAACCAGTACATCATCCGCATCCTGATCCTCTCGGGGATCAACATCATGCTGGCGGTGAGCCTCAATCTGATCAACGGCTTCACCGGCCAGTTTTCGCTCGGCCACGCGGGCTTCATGGCAATTGGCGGTTACACCAGCGCGTTCTTCTCCATTCATGCCGGGCCCAGCATCGTGCAAGCCCTCGGGCAGAGCCCCCAGAGCGCGGGAGCGGCCGGCGCGGTCGTGCTCATCCTCGGCCTGGCCGTCGGCGCCCTCTGCGCGGCCATTGCCGGGCTCATCATCGGCATCCCCACCCTGCGCCTGCGCGGCGACTACCTCGCCATTGCCACGCTGGGCATGGGCGAGATCATCCGCGTCGTGATTCTCAACATCGAGGCGGTCGGCGGGGCTCGCGGCCTCACGAACATCCCCGGGTATACAACGTTCTTCTGGGTCTACCTGCTGGTGGCGATCACCGTGATTGTGAACTGGAACCTCGTGCGGTCGCGGCATGGCCGCGCCCTGCTGGCCGTGCGTGAAGATGAGGTGGCCGCCGAGTCCCTGGGCGTGCCCACGACCAAGTACAAGGTCCTGGCGTTTGCGGTGGGCGCGGCCTTCGCTGGCATGGCCGGATCGCTCTTCGGCCACTACCTGCGGTACTTGAACACCAACAGCTTTACGTTCCTGAAGTCCTTCGAGGTCGTGATCATGGTCGTTCTGGGCGGCATGGGCTCGATCACGGGATCGATCTCGGCCGCCATTCTGCTGACGCTGCTGCCGGAAGTCCTGCGGCCGATCAAAGAGTACCGCATGGTGCTCTACGCGCTGCTTCTGATCCTGCTCATGATCCTGCGGCCGCAGGGTTTCTTTGGATCGCGCGAGCTGCGCCTGCCGCTGCCGGCACCGTGGCGCGCGCGGCTGGCGCGCTTCGCGCGGTGGGTTGGTCCCGGCGAGGCGGGGGTCACGGACGAGGCCCGGGCCGCCGCCCCAGGAGCGGCGGCGGTCAGCGCGGTGCCGGTGGTGTCCCTTCGTGCGCCGGCCGCCGGCGATCGGGGCGCGCTGCGGCGCGAGATCCTGCGCCTCGAAGCACTCACCGTCGCGTTCGGCGGCCTGAAGGCGGTGGCCGACTTCGATCTCCTCCTGCGCGAGCGCGACCTCGTCGGCCTGATCGGCCCCAACGGCGCCGGCAAGACCACCGTCTTCAACGCGATCACCGGCGTCTACCCGCCCACGGCGGGGCGGGTCATCCTGTCGGGGAAAGATCTGGGCGGCCTGCCGCCGCATCGCATCGCCGCGCTGGGCGTCGCGCGCACCTTCCAGAACATCCGCCTCTTCGGGCAATTGAGCGTGCTCGACAACGTGCGCACCGCCTGCCATCTGCAGGCCGCCAACACCGCGTGGGACGCGATCTGGAAGACCGGGGCGCATCGTCGCGAGGAGGCGCGCACCCTCGGGCGCGCGCGGGCCATGCTGCGTCTGATGGATCTGGCCCGCCTCGAGGATGCGCCCGCGGCGATGCTGCCCTACGGCCTGCAGCGCCGCCTCGAGATCGCCCGCGCGCTCGCGAGCGGCCCGAAGCTGCTCCTGCTGGACGAGCCCGCGGCCGGGATGAACCCGCAGGAGACGGCCGAGCTGATGGCGCTGATCCAGCGCATCCGCGACGAATTCGGGCCCGCGGTGCTGCTGGTCGAGCACGACATGCAGGTCGTCATGGGCATCTGCGAACGGGTGAGCGTGCTGGACTACGGGATCAGGATCGCGGAGGGAACGCCGGCCGAGATCCGCCGGCACCCGAAGGTCATCGAGGCCTACCTGGGGCCGGAGGGCGCCGCGCATGCTTGAGGTCCAGAACCTGGTGGTCCGCTACGGTGGCATCGAGGCACTGCACGGGATCTCGCTGCGCGTCGAGGAGGGTCAGATCGCCACGTTGATCGGCGCCAACGGCGCCGGCAAGACGACCTGCCTGCGCACGATCTCAGGGTTGAATCGCCCCGCCGCTGGACGGATCGTTCTCGAGGGCCGCGACATCACCCACCGCTCCCCGCACGAGATCGTCGGCCTGGGCGTGATCCACGTGGCCGAGGGCCGCGGCGTCTTCGCCGATCTGACCGTGCGCGAGAACCTCGACTTGGGCGCCTGGCGGCGCAAGGATCGCGCCGGCATCGCCCGGGACCGCGAGCGCGTCTTCGAGCTCTTCCCGCGTCTCAAGGAGCGCTACCACCAGTCGGGGGGCACCCTGAGTGGCGGCGAGCAGCAGATGCTGGCGATCGGCCGCGGCCTGATGGCCGATCCGCGCGTGCTCTTGCTCGATGAGCCCTCGCTGGGCCTGGCGCCCGTGCTCGTCGCGACGATCTTCGAGATCATCCGCACCATCCACCGCTCGGGCGCGACGATCCTCCTTGTCGAGCAGAATGCACGGATGGCCCTGAGGGAATCGGACTACGCCTATGTGCTCGAGACCGGGCGCATCGTGCACGCGGGTCCGGCCGCCGAGGTGGCGCAGGATCCCAAGGTCGCGGAGGCATACTTAGGGTCGGGATAGAGCTCGTGGCGCAGGGCTCACTCGGCCGCCTGGGTTGCGGCTCATCTACGCCCAGGGCCGCCTCACCAGGCGCTACTCCAGCCGCAACAGCCGCATGCTCGAACGGTAGCCGCCGGCGGTGCGTAGCCGCGTCCAGTAGAGACCCTGCCCCACGCGCCGCCCGCCGTCGTCGGTGCCGTCCCACACCAGCGTGTGCTCGCCGGCCGTCAGGGGCCCCGCGAGCAGCTCACGGACCGCGCGGCCGGCGACGTCGTAGACGGTCAGATAGGCCGTACCATCGCGCGCCAGGCTGAAGCGGATCGTCGCGCGCGCGTGGAAGGGATTGGGGAGCGGCCGGTAGAGATGATCGACCGGTCCGGCAAGATGACCGGCGGGTTCGGGGTCTTTCACACCCGTGTCGATACACGGGTAACGCCAGGGCCCGAGAGGATCGCCCCCAGCGCTCACCCAGGCGAGCTGGGGCCCAAGCAGATCCGCGATCCCGGCGACGATGCAGGCGCTGTCGGCACTGCAGGACTGGCCCAGGCAGCCGCGCTCGCTGAGGTGGTGCCAGCTGAAGCCATCGACCGAAGTGCGCCAGTTGGCCATGCCCGGCACGGTATGTTGGCGCACGATCTGCGCATACTCCACGTAGGTCTGCAATCCGGTCTGTTCGTAGCTGTGGTAGCGCAGGTTTCCGAGCAGTCCCGGAATCCCCGATCGTTTCCCCAGCACGGTGTAGTCGAACTGCTGGGGACACCCGTTGCCGTACAGGGCGAGGCCCGGCCCCCCGGGCACGAACGCCGACTCCGCTGTGGGTTCGACGTAGACGCAGTAGGCCCCGTCGTCGTTGTACTCACGGTACGATCCGCTGGGCAGCCCGTGGCCGGTCAGCGGCTCGACCCCCAGCACCTCACGGCTGAAGTCCACCGCGATCCCCGAGACTGGATCGCCCATGATCTCGGCGATGCCGTCGCCATTGAACAGCATCCCCCGCCTGAGGCTTTCGAACCCGCAGGCGGTGCTCGCCAGCCATTCGTCGAATAGCTCGAAGTCCTCCCCTTGCAGCGCTCCGATCGAGGATCGGCCCGTGCTGAGCAGGATCAGCCGGTAGCCGAGGAGCTGCTCGGTCGTGCAGCCGTTGTTGCCGTAACCACCCGGGTTGTACGTCGTGCCCCCGAAGCTGCGCTTCATCGGCGCGCCGAAGCTCGAGCCGCAACCATCGTAGTCGTACTTGTCATACGCGATGCCGAGCTGGGCACCCAGAAGATCGAGCGCCGGGGCGATGAACTTCTCGCCGCCGCGGTTGTCGGCATCGATGTAGAGGATGCTGGGCCACGCGATCGCGTAGGGCTCGCCCGGAACCGACTGCATGCCCGGTAGGATCTCGAACTCGTGCACCGCGCCGGCGTGGTAGTCCGCCGGAGGTGCACCACCGTTGAACCAGTAGGTGCGGACGTAGTACTCGATCCGCGTGCCTGGCGTGAAGACCTGGTCGGGCAGGATCTCCTGCTCCGGCGAGAAGTCGGGACGGCCCCGATCGAACCCCGGCGAGTCCTCATGGAAGTAGGAGGCGAATTTGCTGTTCCAGATCTGGGTGTGGTGGTTCGTTTCCAGCGAGTCCATCAGCACGTGGACGAATCCCTGCTCGGGATCATCCGCCAGCCGGGCTTTCCAGGCGTGGTAAGCGGGGATCATCGCCTGACGCGCTCCCAGGCGAGATACGCGGAAGCAGAGCTGGGCCAGCCAACGCCCCGCCTCGGTCTGCACGATGGGCCCGCACACAACGGTCGAGTCGCCCAGCCAGTCGTTCCTCTGCGAAAGGTAGAGGCTCAGATCGTAGCCGATGTTGGCGTCGCCGCGATCGCTCGGCTCGAGGTAGGTCGGATAGAGCTGGCCGAAGCCGTCGTGGAAGCGGCCGCCGTCGATGAAACTGAAGCTGGGCCCGTAGATCGTGGGATTGGCGGTCAGCCCCACGCGGACATTGTCGATCAGAGGCGAGCCCTCCGTCCGGCCCTCCTCCTCACACATCCACGTGGGCAGGCAGAAGGCATCACAGCTGCAGTAGACCTCGAAGACGAAGCGCAGTGAGTCCCACTCGGCCGGAGGGGGATCCTCGGAGGCGGTCAGGTCATCGCGCTGGCGATCGCAGGTGGGCGATATCGCGGAACGCCAGATGCTCGGACCGCGACGCGCCGACCAGTGCGGCTCGGGGTTCACCGTGGTCGTGTAGGGATACATCATGTAGCCCGTGCGGTGATGGCCCCCGGAGGCGTAGTCCATCCACAGGTAGGCATCGTACTCGGCCACCACAGCGCTCCAGCTCGCGCCGGTGTAACCCGAGCGCGGCACCGGCCCACTCACGCCCGCCTCCTTCTGGCTGGGCGCCAGACCAGGCGGCCAGTAGGGGCTCTCGGGATCGACGAAACCCAGCCCATTGCCGGCGAGGTTGCACGGGCAGGCGAGCTGCTCATCGATCCACTGGCGCCAGGTGGCTTCCGGAATCACGGCCATGTGCGAGCCCGCCGACGGGCAGCGCTCGAAGGTCCACCCCTCCGGACCTTCCTCGAAGTCGTAGACGTACGAGTTCGCCCCCACGGTGATCGCGATGTCGTCGGCAGCGAAGGGGCCGCAGGGGCTGTCCCACAGGCCATCCTCGTCCGACCAGCCGAAGTCCGACACGACCTTGATGGCGATGCGCACCGCCACGGTGCCCGGGTCGAGCACCCCGGCCGGGACGAGGACCTCGTCGTAGCTCTCCGGCGCTGCGGCGCTGCCGATCACACCGGTCACGTGATCGACCTCCCGCTCGTCCAGCAGCTCGCCGCCGGCGCCGAAGCTGCGCACGTGGAGGCGGACATAGTCGAACTCCGGCTCGGTGTAACTGAAGTACGAGAACGACAGGGCGATCTCGTCGGTGTGGGGATCGATCACGTATTCAGGCGAGACGGCCCACTGGCACATGGAGTTCTGATAGCCCATGCCCGTGGGAAAATCTCGCCGGATCGCCTCGTCCTCGTGGATGCCGCACCAGAGCATGCCCCCGGTGCCGGCGAGCATGGGAATGCAAGGATCGCCGTGGGCGGCGAAATCGGCGGCGGTCACCCGGGCGAAGTAGATCCCGGGGTTGGCGACTTCATCGATCGAGGACCAGCCTTGCAGCGAGTCGGTGACGATCGCCTCCCAGTCCCAGACCCCGCCCTCGAAAGCGATCCCGCGGCCGTCGTCGCCGCCGAACCAGACCGTGTCGGGGCGGGCCCCTGAACCGCGGGGCGCCTGGACATCGGGAGTCTCACCCGGACGCCAGGCGGGCACGGAGGTTGGGACCTGTGCCGGGCGGGCCCACGCCGTCGCCTGCCACTGGAGCGCGATCAGCGCGCCGAGGAGAGCGAGGACCAGCACCCCGACCGCAGATGCGCCATTACGGGAGCTCTGCTGATGCATGCCGCCTCCCCCAGGATTCGGGAGTGCCCATGCGCTGCCGCTTCGGCTGGATGGAAGCATGCTCGGTCGACCGCGCGCCGGCAACTCTCACCTTGGGTAGAACGCACCACCCGAGCCCATTCTAACACACCCGTCGACATGGCCGACACGGCGTCCGAAACGGCGCGCCGCAGGCGTGGCGCGCGAGCCAAAGGAGCCTTCGACCGCAGCACCGTCAGGTTGGGATCTCATCCGGCGGACGCGGCCGGAATTCCGCCCGCGCGCGGAGTCCCTCCTCGGCGAGGATCAAACCCACGGCATCCTGCGCCAGGCGCAGCGTGCCGCTGACCACGCGATCGCCCGGGTAGAGCTGCGTCGATTCGACCAAGTAGCATCCCTGCCATGGCGTCGTGCAGGACGGCACGACGGACGAGAAGCCCACTTCGCAGATCGGCTGGGCGTGCGGCGCGCGAAAGACGCGGTACCCCTCGATGAGCTCCGGGCCGAAGGCGGGATTGACCACCCGCAGCGCCTCGCTGTACTCCGCCAGCAAGGCCTCATCGGAGAACGCGTAGCGCGGGCGCTTCGGCTCCAGATAGAAAGGGATGTAGACGATGCTGCGCCCATCGTAAACCTCGGGACCGGTGAGGTTACTGTACTCGATGATCCCGTTGAAGCTGATCCGCGCATCGTTGATGTTGAGCCAGAAGTTGGGCGAGACCGGCTGCTTGAGGCGCAGGATCATGCAGACGACGCCGATGAACGGAATCGCCTCCAGGCGGCGGCGGTACTCGGAGCCATTGTCAGGCAGGAGACCGCAGTAGATCGGCAGCGGCACGGCGCAGATCACGTAGTCGAACGGCACGGCCTCGCTCTGCGCGCTCGGTCCCACGACGTTCAACCCGGTGCACCGCCGGCCGTCGATGAGCAATCCGCGAACGCGGACCCGAGTCCGGAGGCGAGATCCGTGCGCCTCGGCTTCGCCCGCCAGCTTCCGAATGAGCGTCTCCGAGCCGCCCTCGAAGTGGCCGAATTCCTCCGGGGCGAAGAGCGACCGGCGGGAGGTGGCCACGCGGTGGATCCGGTGCCACATCCAGGCGGCCGAGACGCGCTCGTGATACTCAGCGAACTTGACCCGTAGGAGGGGATCCCACACCACCCGGTACCCCCGCTCCCCCAGCCGTTCGGTCAGCCATTGCTTGGCCGGCCGGTCCTCGAGCCGCTGCCAATGGGTGAAGCGATGCGAGTACAAGATGTTGATCCCGAAGCGGAGCTTGTCGATCAAGCTCAAGGGAGCGAACCGCAGCAGATCGATCGGACTCCCAAAGCGGTAGAGCCTACCGTCGTGGTAGAACCCCGTGCGAGTGCGGCGCCAGCGCAGGCGGTCCGCGATCCCCAGGCGCCCGCAGGTCTCGATCAGCGTGCGATCATTGCGGCAGACGAAGTGATAGAAGCGCTCGATCCGCCGGCCGTCGAAATCGAACGAGGAGGCCAATCCGCCGAGGTCGTCCGCCGCCTCGAAGAGCTGGACGGAGAAGCCGAGGCGCGCAAGCTCCCAGGCCGCCATGAGCCCGGCGACGCCACCCCCGACGATCCCGACCCGCTTCACGGGCGCTTCCCCGCACGCAGCCACGCCGTCGCAGCGGGATCGGCGCGTTCGACCTGCGCGCGCAGGCGGCGTCCGACGAAAAGGTAATACCAGAGGAAGTACCAGAAGCGCGCCCCCCAACACATGGGCACGAGAAGTGGGCTTTCAAAGACGAGACGGCGGGCCACGCTGCTGCGCAGCGCCGTTTCCAGCCAAGAAACGGTATTGTGCCGGGCCGGCACGAAGTCGAACTGCGGGATCCGGGTCCGCAGCTCTCCTTCACCATCGACGATGCGGATGTGCGCCACGTCCGCCACACCCACGCCCGCCTGTGCCGCCAACTCCAGATGCCGGATGGGAAAGCGCTCCAGTTTCATGATGCGAGCGGAGACAGCATCGACCGCCACCGGATCGCGCCCCGCCAGGATCAGATTGCAGACCCGCGGGCGTCCCGATTTCGGCCCGTTGCCCTCAAGGGCGACCGTGCCGTCCAGCACGGTGAAGGCCGGGCGCACCACTCGAGCCAGATCACAGAGCACCTCGTCCACGACCGGGTGGTAATTGTGGCGAAACTTGGGCAGGCAGCCCCACTGATTCTTGATCGCCCCAGTGAGCACCGTCTTGTTGTGGGTCTTCATCACGGGCACGCTCACGAGGACGGTGCGGGTCAAGACTTCCGGAATCTCGAGCTCCGTCACAACCAGGGGATCCGGGACCGCCACCCGGGCAAACGGCGTCCGGCTCAGGTTGATCCACTCGACGCCGTAGCGGGCGCAGATTCGGTCAAGGCCGGTCTTTCTGAGCGCATCCTCGCAGCGCACCACCACCTGATCCGCCTCGACCAGATGGAGTTTCCCAGCCCAGCCTTGGAGCACGCGGATGACGCCCTCGACCACCAGGGGGGACGTAATGGCCCCCGGGAGGAGCATGTTCCAGCCGAGATTCGGCTTGATGGCGACGTCGGCGCCCCGGGGGATGGCCGCACGCCACCCGGCGGCCTCCATTGCGTGCGCGACGGCATTGCCCACGCCTGCGCCAGTTTCCACCAGCGACACAACCGGGCTCAGATGCTCGCAGTTCTCGGCCATTGGTGAATTATCGGCAGGCGATCCGGGGGGGACAAGGCGTATCTTGACCTGCGCTAGGCACGGCCGCTATATGCATATGCATTTGTCAGCCGCTGAGCGGCCTACAGCCATCATGGGCGCCCGCGGAAGGGGGGAGTTCTTGTCGGGCAACACGGGCAGGCTGCGATCGGCCAGGGTCCGGCAATGGCTGCTCGGCCTGGCCTTCTTGCTCCTCCTCCTTCCCACGGCCGCGCGCATCCACACCAGCGCTGCTACGTGCTTCCCGACCCAGAAACCCTCCATGGTCTTCAACGATTTTCGGCTGTTCCTCCGGCAAGCCAATGCAGCCATGCAGACCGGTCAGCTCTACGACACGAGCTACCCAGGTTACTTTGCTCCGGGCAGCCCAGTGTACAAGTACCCGCCACCCCTCGCCGCCTTCCTCTCGCTCTTCTCCGAGACCCGTTGGCGCGGGCCGGCCCGCGTGATGCTCTGGACGACCTTCGCGATCTTGGCTGCGACGGCGGCAGTCTTGCTCTGGCGGCTGCGGCCGGGACTGCCAGCAGCCCTGCTCATGCTGCTGGTCTTCCTCAACTGGCAGCCCTTCTGGGAGAGCATCGCCGGGCTGCAGTTGGAGCCGGCGCTGCTGCTCCTGCTCACCCTGGCCCTCTTCTGTTGGCGCGGGGGGCGCGAATTCCTGGCCGGGTTCTTCGTCGGCATTGCGGCCGCCCTCAAGGTCTATCCCGGAGCGCTGGGGATGCTGCTGCTGGCCAAGCGCAGCGGGCGGGCGATCGCGGGCATCGCCGCCGGTGGCCTGCTCACCCTCGGGATCGCAGGTCTGCGCCTCTCCCCCGCCCACAGCGTGGAGTACTTCACTCGCATCCTCCCGCGGCTGGGGGGCACCAGTCTCTTCTGGGAGAACCTGGGCATTCTGGGGTCCATCGGGCGCTTGACGACTCGCCTGCTCGGCGGGTCCACGGTCTCCGCCACTTTGTCCCGCTCACCGGAGTCGACGCTCGAGAGCTGCGGCGTACCCGGGGCGGAGCTCACCGCCCGGATCTTCTTCTGGCTCATCGCCGCCCTGCTTGTGCTGGTCACGGTCTGGAGGTTGAGCGCGCCATCTCCCGCGGAGAAGCGGATGGGTCCGATCCCATGGGCCGATCGGCTGCGAGAGAAGCTGCGAGGACGGCCGCGAGGGGACCACGGCGAACGGATCGAATCCTCGGACGACCTCGCTCATCACCGGACGGTCGAGTTTGCAGCTTCCATCTGCCTACTCCTGCCCCTCATGCCCACCTCGTGGTATGATTATCAAACATTGCTGGCGCTTCCGGCTCTGGTGGCGATAGGTGCACAGTGGTCTTGCCCGCGAGATCGGCTCGGATGGGTCCTACTGCTCGTCGGCATCTTGCCCGCTGTCCTGCTCAATGCCAACCGCTCCTTCACGCCGGCGCACCCGGCCGTGAGTTGGGCGCTGCGGGCCGCAGTGCCGATCGGTCTCTGGGGCGTGCTGCTGCGATCGGTGCGCGCATGAGACAGACACACACCTCCGGCCGGAGTCGCTGGCGGCAGCCCACCTGGGCCGGGCCTCTGATCGCGTCAGTCGCGATCGTGATGCTCTTGGTTCTGTTCCACGGGCGGGGCCCCATTCAGGACGAATCACTACATCTGATGCAGACTCGCCAGTTGATGAGGGGCCAGACGGAATTGAAGCTGGCGATGATCCCGGGGTTCCACACCGTGATGGCTCTCGCCGGGCGGATCGCGGACAATCGGACGCTCGACTACTTCCGCGTGATCTCCGCCTGTTTCTCGATTCTGGCGGTCTGGTTCTTCTACGGGGCCGCACGACGGATCGATCCGGCGTCCGCGGGACTTCGCACCCTGCAGTTCGCGATCTTTCCTCTTCTTTGCATGCGCTGGCCGTTGCTGTACACGGAGACCCTGGCGTTCTGCCTGGCGAACCTGGCGCTCTTCTTCTTCCTGCGCGGGCGAATGCTGCCGGCGGCGATTGCCTGCCTGGCTTCCATCTTGGTGCGCCAGACTCACGTGATCTTCCCGCTCCTGATGTTCCTGATGCCCTACGTCGAGACGCACGGACTCCGTCTTGATGCCGCCGGCTTGCGTGCCCATCTGCATCGCGCGTGGCCCCTTCTGGTGCCGGTGGTTGGCGTGCTCGGGTTTCAGGCGCACCAAGGTGGCTGGCTGATGGCCAGCAGCACGGACGCCAGGTCGGGGATCTTGACCGGGACTGGGTCGCTCCATTCCGGGAACATCTTCCTTGCTCTGATCACGGCCCTGGTCTGTCTGTTGCCAGCGGTGGCCGGCGGGTGGAATGCAACCTGGACTCGCCTGCGCCGGCAGCTCTGGATCTCGGGACTGCTTCTGTTTCTATTCTTGGTCTATTGCTACTCGTTCCGCGCCGACAATCCCTGGAACGTGGACCCCTGGTACCTGCCGAATAGGTTGCTGCAATAGACCGAACGGGGCTGGGCGGAGCGCTGCCTGCTCTTCGTGCCAATCGGGATCACGGCAGCCTGGTTGGCTGCGAGCCACTGGGAGCGGCGTTCAGCCTGGCTGATCTTCCTGCTGGGAGCCGTGACCATGGCCCCCATATGGCTGATCTCTCCGCGTTACCAGCTCCCGCTGCTCGTGCTCGTTCTGCTCTTTCGCCGGCCAGACCCCGCGCTCACGTCTTGGGGAACCGTGGTCTGGGAGGCGCTGCTGGCGGCGCTCTTCATCTGGGGCTTGTGGACCGATCGCTTTGCGGTGTGAGGGAACGACTCGTGCCGGCTCAAAACCGGCAGATCGCGGCGGCTCCCGTCCCGGTGGGCATCCGCGCGGCAGGAACGACCACGACCTCACCGCGCGAGTGCATGACCAGTTGCGCCAGATCATCGAGCAGATCATCGACATCCGCCTGCGCCATATCGGCGAGCTCGACCTGCCCGGTCGCGGCGTCGATCCGTCCGGGAATGCGCCGGTCGGCATCGATGAGCAGCGTCGCCACGCGCCCGGCCACGGCCGCGGCGCCGACCTGCGCCAGGTCGTCCAGCCCCAGCCCCTTGCTCCTGGCCTGACCGAATCCCTCCACCAGCCCGGCCAGTCTCGCCAGATAGCGGGGCTCGATGACCCGCCACGCACGCTCGCGCAGCGCGTCGGGCGCCAGATCGTCCGGATGGACGTCGATGCCCTCAGCCAAGAGGTGTGGGTTGTGGGTCACCTGACGAAAGAAACCCTGGTTCTCCGGCAAGGCGGCCAGCAGCAGGGGCAGACCCGAGGGTCGCGAATGATGCTCCAGTACAGCGCGGTCGACGGCGCGGAAGAACCGATCCGCGTCCATCTCCACTTCCTCTTTCTTGCCGCCGTGCCCATGGTGCATCCCCGGTCCCCCGAGTCCACCGTAGGAAGCAACGGTGAGATGGGGTTCGGTCAATTCTTCCCCCAGCGCCTCGGTGATGGTCCGCGGGACCCCCGGGGCCGGATCGATCTCATCGAGGATATCGCGGTTGCCTTCGAAGAGCCTGACCTCGTGCCGATTCAGTCCGAGGACCTGATAGCGGTCAGCGGATTGCAGGATGCGGATCAGCGGCTTGATATGGAAGCTCTCCGCCACAACGGCGAAGGCGGGAACCGCCCGCTGCAGTCGGTAGACCCGGAAGAAGTCCGGGGCACCCAGCACGGCCAAGCCGTCCAGGCTGTGATTCCAGAAATCGCGATCCTCGGTCAGTTCTCGAAACGGAGCGAGCAGCCGTTGGACTTCGCGGGGGGCGTGCTTCTGGCTCAGCGATGCTTCGAACGACTTCAAGAGGTTCCGATAGCGGATCGGATCCTGCTGATTTTCCGGATGGCGCCGATGCGTCGGCTGGTAGAGGGATAGACAAGGGGCCTGACGCGCATCCAACAGCTCTGCGGCAAAACCGCGCTCGAGTGAGTCCACCGTCCGTGTTCCTCCTTAGGCCGTCATTGCCGTAGTCAGTGCCGTACAATGTCAGGACCGTCCGGCGCGATGTCGAGGCTGTCAAGCTCAAGCTGCCGCGCGTTCGCCTCATGCTCGACACCGGCCCCTATCCTACTCCTACCACCTCCCCGGGCCACAGGTTTCATCGCGGGAGGGCAGGCTTCATCCTCGGGGAACAGGCGCTGGAATGGCTGTAAATAGAAGGCCGCCGGTGAAGTGCATCCTCGCCGGCGGCCACTGGCCTTTGCCCGTGCCCATCACCCCGTGGGTGATGCGGGCACTCCTGTGACGACGCTACCGCAGCACCACCAGCGTCTGGCGGCGCGTACCCTCCTGGGTCACCAGCCGGCAGTAATAGCAGCCGCTGGTGACCGGCAGGCTGGCCTCGTCGCAACCGTCCCAGTGGGCGATGTGCGCGCCGGCCGCAAGCTCCCCGCGCAGCAGGGTACGCACCAGCCGGCCGCCGGCGTCGAAGACCTGCAGCTCGACCCGCTGCGGCGCCGGCAGCGCGAAGGCGATGCGCGTCGCGCCGGCGGTCGGATTGGGTTGGCTGGGCGCGAGCGTCAGCGCCGCCACCGCCGCCGGACGCTCCTCGGCGCCGGATGTAACCGACAGACCCACGATGACGATATCATCGATGAACCAGCCACCCTGGGCGGCGGCGTAATCGGTGCCGAAGCGGAAGCGGAAGCGCACCTCTCCGCTCACGCCGGCCAGATCGAAGGTCACCTCGGTCCAGTCATGGGTACCGGAGAAGAACGGACTGCCCGTCTCAAAGGGACCCGGTCCGGCGAAGCGGTTGCGGACGATGTGCGTGTAGCCGCCCACCGGCTCGATCAGCTCCCAGTCGCCGCCGGCAACCGAGATCTCGACCCGACCGCCGTCGTAGGCCTGGCCCGGATAGGTGCTGCTCTCTTCGGCGTCGATGCGATGCCAGAAGATGAGCTGCCCCTGGCCGCCGAGCGTCACCTCCTGCGTCTCCAGCGCGGCGTCCATGTGGTCTGTGTAGGTGCCGGTGTCGGTCGCTCCGCACTTCCAGCTATGGCTGCCATTCTGGGTGTGATTCTGCTGGGTCGTGATGTGCCACTGGTCGTTCCAGCCTTCCTGCGCGGCATAGTGGATCCAGTCGCCTGCACCGTTCTCCACCGTCTCGAAGTAGCCCCCGATCGGCAGAATCACCTCGAAGACCTGGGCGAAGCCGTAGGTGCCGGTAAGCGCGAGCGCGAACTCGCCTTCGTACTGGACGAAGGCCTCATCGATCGCCACCTCGAAGGGCGGCGCGAGCATCTCGGTGTCTCCCTGCTCGAGTCCAGTAGAGACGACACCCTCGCCGGAGAGGACCTGGATGAGGGGATGGGCGCAGGTCAGCGTGCCATTGACCGTCTCCAGCGCGCCCGTCCCGGCATTGTTCAGCCACACCGAGACAATCGCCTGCTCACCCGGTTCGAGCCGGAAGTTGCCGTTGCCGCCGATCGAATCATCGACTTCGACGTCCGCGACGGAGATCACCGGGGCATGCACGTAGAACTCGAGCGGCGCGTCCCAGCTCGGGCGGCCGTCGCAGGCCATGCTCAGGCTGAGCTGCACCCGATGCAGGTCGGGGCAGTTCGGGGCAATGTCCATCTCGAAGGCGCCGTCGCCCCAGGACTCGGCTCCGGAAGCGAGGTCGGGATACGCGCGCTGGGGATTGAGCAGCGTGACGAAGGCATCGGTCGTGCTCACCGTGGCGGTCACGCCGGTCGCGATGTCCGGCCCGACGTTGCGCAGCAGCACGTACACGTGCGCCGCCTCTCCTGCGTTGATAGTCTCGGTGCCGTAGGGATCCTGGTAGGTTGTCCCAGCCGCGACCAGATAAGGGCCGCTGGCCGGCGCGGCCGGCACCTCCGCCACCGCGGGCAGGTAGTCGGGCTTGATCGCCTTGAGGTGCAGCGTGCTCGGGACGACTTCGCCCGGATCGACCGCGGCAATGCCGTCCTGGTCGGACACGGCGCTGCCCCACGACAGCAGATCCTGCGAGTAGAGCGTCACCGTGGCCCCCGCGACGGGCTGGCCGTTCGCGCGCACCGTGACGTAGTAGAGGCCCTGGCCCAGGGTGTAGGTCCCGGCGTGCTCGAGCGCCAGCTCGCCGTGCAGGTCACGCCACTGCATCAGGGCCGGATCGCCGAGCAGACACAGCTCGTAGTGACACCAGAGCATGTAATCGTCGAGCATCCAGATGCAATCGACCTTCGAGTCGGCGTTCATCCAGCCCAGGGTGACGATGTCCTCGGCGTAGCAGGCATCGACCCACTGGCGGTCGAAGTGCTGCGAGGGACCACTGGTGCTGCCCGGGCTGTACCAACCGTAGCGCGTGCAACCCAGGAAGGCCGCGGCGCCATTGTTGTCGCACAGGAAAGCCTCAGAGATCGCATCGGGACCCGTGTTGTCGAAGTTGTTGGCGTAGCAGCCCTGGGTGTAGATGATCGGGAAGCTGCTGGTGATGCCATCGTTGGTCAGGAACTGCACGTCGCTGTTGTTCATCTTCATGTTGTACGTGGTGTTCGAGTGGCCCAGATGATGCGAGCTGGGATAGCCGGCGTTGAAGCGATTAATCACGTGCTGCGCCGTGTACGTGGTGTCCCGGTCGTAGAGCATCGACTTGTAATAGGTCCCAGGGTAGCCGCTCGTCGTATACCCATGCGCGGTGCAGTAGTCCTTGACGTCGTCCATGGAGTTGCCGCCGAACGTCACATCGTCGAGCTGCTCGCCCAGGAAGAGCGCCCGGTGGATCTCGCTCACGACTGGGGCTTCGGCGTGCAGGGCGTTCTTGTGCATCCAGTTCGTGAGTTGCTGCATGGTATCGATCGAGGCGCGGCCCACGACCACCTCATTGTAGAGATCGGCTTCGGGGAGCTCGCCCCAGCGGTCATCGCCATCCTCGTTCCAGGTACCGTCGAGGCCCTCGTAGTAGCACTCGCCCGGGAACCGGTCGGTCGTGCCGCCGGCGTTCACGTACAGGTTGCGAACCGGGATGATGCTGCGATCGCCGCCCAGGAGCACGTACTGGGTATTCCAGAAGAGGTAGGCATCCAGGATGAAGTAGCGGATCTGCTCAGCCAAGTCGATGCCCTGGTAGTAGGGCGTGATCTCGTCCAGGGTCACGACGCGCGCCCGCAGGCCGCGCGAGCTCTCGTAGACCGCCAGCTCCTCGAACGCATCAGCGAAGGTCTCGTTGGTGATGATGATATAGGGGTAGTAATCGGGATCGATCCGGCCGCTGCCCATGGTGGCCGGCTCGGCGGCGTCGTAGAGGGCCAGGTCCTCGGGATTGGCCACGACGCGCGCGATGCGGTCGCGGGTGGCGGCGTCCTTACGCAGGAGCGCGATGCGGCTCCCATCCGCGCCCGGGCTGAGGCGCGTCTCGACCTCGACGGTCACGCGACCATACCAGGTGAGCTCGCCCGACAGCGGGCGCCAGGCGGTGGGATAGACCTGCAGAAACGCCAGGCCGTGACCTGAGCCGCGCTGCACCGTCACGAGGCGCGCGGCCGCCGCGGGATAGGCCTCGTCGCTGCCGTAGACCGCGGGGTCGGCGGCGGTCAGCGGCCAGTCGCCCGGCAGGCTGATGGGGCGCGGCGCCTGGGCGTGCGGCACGTGATAGGCCTCGCTCAGCACTGATCCCTGTTCCGCGCGGGCGTTGACGGCGGCCACCTCCTCGCCCGGCGGCAGCAGAACCACCAGGCGCCGAGCGGGCAGCAGGGGCAACCCCGGCGCGCCCAGCGTGACGCAATCGCTCATCTCGACCCGGGCATCACCGCCCCTCACCGCCACGTCGGGAGCCGTGAAGTCGAGCTCGACCGTGATCGTGCGGGCGGCGGCGGGGGCACCCAGGCCGGAAAGCCCAAGCAGGCAAAGGCTGATGACGGCCAGCGCCAGCACGGCGGGCCGGTTCGATGCGTGCACCATGATTCCCTCCCAATCAGATGTGCGGATCAGATCGCCCCGGGGCGGGCGCAAGGCCCATACCTACCCCGGGCCGGCCGGCCCTAAGGGTCGGCTCGGATGTGGATCCTGTTGTCGGACCTGAAGCTGCCCTCCGGAACTGCGATCCCAGGGGGATCTCAGTGGCAACTTGTCTACAAGTGTAGCCTATTTCGAGGGTGGGATGAAGCCCAATGGTGAGGGGATGTTGCGCAACCAACGTTGAAGCCGAGGGATACGCCCCACGACAGCACACCTGGCCGCGGCATCGCAAACCCTGGCGGCCGTCGCGCTGCTCCACGTGACCTTCACTCGATCCCATACCGCTTGAGCTTCTCGTACAACGTGCGCTCGCCGATGCCGAGCTGCGCCGCGGCCCGGCCGCGGTGACCGCCCACCGCGGCGAGCGCCCGGCGAATCGCCTCTTCCTCGATCTGCGCCATCGTGCGCGCGGCGGGACCGACCGGCGCCGCCGGAGCATCGCGGAGCCCCAGGTTCCGGGCACGGATTCGGTCGCCCTCGGCGAGGATCGCGGCGCGCTCGAGCGCGTTCGCCAGCTCCCGGATGTTGCCCGGCCAGGGCGCCACCTGGATCAGATGCTGCGCGTCAGCGTCGAGGCGCATTGGTGGCCGGCCCAGCTCGGCGCAGATGCGTGCCAGCAAGGTGTCCGCCAGGGGCAGGATGTCGCGCGGCCGCTCGCGCAGCGGCGGAAGCTGGATCGGGAAGACCGCCAGCCGATGGTAGAGGTCCTCACGGAAATCCCCGGCTGTCACCATCGCCGTGATGTCGCGATTCGTCGCCGCGATCCAGCGCACATCGACCTCGATCGTCCGCGTCCCGCCGACGCGTTCGAACCGCCGGTCCTGGAGAACCCGCAGAAGCTTGGCCTGGAACTGCGGGCGCAGCTCCCCGATCTCATCCAGAAAGAGCGTGCCGCCGTCGGCGAGCTCCAGGCGCCCGCGGCGCGCGCTGATCGCGCCCGTGAAAGCGCCCTTCTCGTGGCCGAAGATCTCGCTCTCCATCAAGGTCTCGGAGATGGCCGCGCAGTTGACGGGCACGAAGGGCCCGTCGCTCCGCGGGCTGCGCTGGTGCAGGATGCGCGCCGCGACCTCCTTGCCCGTGCCGCTCGCACCGAGGAGCAGCACCGTCGTGTGGGTGGGAGCCACACGCTGCAGCGCGGTGAGCACCGGCTCCATGGCCGGGTCGCCATAACTGAGGGGTGGGGTCGCCGCGGCATCGCGTGCGGAGCGGTCCTTCAGGGCGAGCAGGGTGCGCCGCTCCAGGGCCCGCGCCACCACGAGGCGCAGCTCATTGGGGCTCGACACCGGCTTCTGCAGATAGTCGAAGGCGCCCAGCTTCATCGCCTCGACCGCCGTCTCCACGGTGCCGTAAGCGGTGAGGACGATCACCTCCATGTCGGGTTCCTCGGCGCGCGCCGTGCGCAAAAGACCCATGCCGTCCGGGCTACCGGGCATCCGCAGGTCGGTGATCAGCAGATCGAAGGCGCGCGCTCGGAGGTGCTGGAGCGCCTCGGCCCCATCGGCGGCCGCCACCGTGTCGTGGCCGGCGTCGCGCAGCGCTTCGGCGATGAACTCGCGGATCCCGGCCTCGTCGTCGACGATCAGGATGCTCGCCATGCGCCTAGCCTCGCTCGCCGGGCAGCGCCAGCGTGAATGAGGCGCCGCCCTCGGCGTGATTGGCAGCCGTGAGCTCACCGCCGTGCAGCTCGGCAATCCGCCGCGCCACGGCCAGCCCCAGGCCAGTACCGGTGGCGCGCGTCGTGAAGAAGGGGTCGAAAACGCGATCCTCCTGGCCCTGGGGCAACCCCGAGCCGAAGTCGCGAATCGTCACGATCAGCCGCTCGCCCGCGACGGCCATGCTCACCTGCGGCCGGCGGGCGCCGTCGGGCGAGGCCTGGTGCGCGTTGCGCAGGAGATTCGTCAGCGCCTGGTGCAGGCGCGGGCCGTCCACCGGCCAGCGCTCGGGCGCCCTGGTGAGATCCAGGTCGAAGCCCGCCGGATCCACCTCGTTGGCGGCCGCGCGCAGGAGCGTCGCGGGGTCGGCCGGCCGGCGATCGAGCGGCCCGCTGCGCACGAAGTCGAGCAGATCGGTGGTGAGCGTCTCGAGCCGCGTCGCTTCCAAGACGACGCGCTCGGCCTTCTCGCGATCGGAGGCGGCCGCCGCCGGACGCTCGGCCTTCTCGCGATCGGAGGCCGCCGCCGCCAGGTGCTCGGCCAGAAGCTGCGCGTGGCCCTTGAGCGACGCGAGCGGATTGCGAATCTCATGCGCCAGCACGGCCGACATCTCCCCGATCAGACTCAGCCGTCGTTCGTGCTCGGAGCGGCGCATGGCCCGCTCGTAGCGCCGCGAGACGTGCCAGGAGATGAAGGCCACGAACATCATCAGGGCCGCGGCGGCCAATCCAAATGCCAACAGCCGTCCGGCGCGGGCCATCAAGTGCATCGCGATCAGCGGCTCGAACTCGAAGATGATCCCGCTGAAGCGCCGTTCCCGAATGGGAACATCCGGCGGCATGGGCCCCCGCGGGCGCGAGAGCGTGACCCGCACGCGCGAGCCGACCAGGCTCAGGGTGTGTCCCGGCTCCTCGCCCGGATCGGTCGCGCTCTTCGCCGGACCCGCCAGCGACGCGCCGGCGCTGGCGGCGATGCCGCCCGATCCATCGAGGAGGGCGATGTAGCGCAGGCCTTCGGATTCCTGTTGGGCCAGCAGGCTATCCAGCACCACTGTCGCGCCGGACGAACCCGTGCGGCTGTCGCCGCGGCGCAGGGCGCTCATGATCTCACGCTCGAAGATGCGCGCCTCGCCGATGTGCAGGGCGTGGGTGGCGCTGCGGGCCGCCTGGTGGTTGGACCAGGAGGCGAGCACGAGCACGCCGGCCAGCGCGCAGGCGCTGATGAGCAGGCCCCACTGCGCCCAGGCCCCCTCGGCGAACAGCCTTCTCACCCGACGCACTCCCTTCCGTGAGCTGTCCCTACGACAAGCGGCCCGCCGGATCGAGATCCCCAACGTAGTAGTCGAGCAGCCGCTTTTGCCAGAGCAGATTGTAGCGTGCGCGCACGCGCTCGCTGACCGCGCTCACCCAGTCAGTCCGCGCCAGCGTGACCTCGAAGAGCGTGGCCGCTCCGGCCGCGTAGCGCTCCTCGTTGGCTTCCAGCGCCTGCTGCGCGGCGCGCATGCGCGCATCCGCGGCGCGCAGCTGCTCGCGGGCGGCGTTCACGTCGAGAACCGCCCGCCGCACTTGCAGGGCGACATCCTGGCGCGCATCGGCGAGCGCCAGGCGTGCATTGACGCGACTGACGCGCGCCTGCTCGATGGCGCTGCTCGTCGCCCGGCGATCGAACAGGGGCATCGAGAGCGAGAGCCCCACCGATCCCGACTGGCGGTCCCCAAACTGGTCCAGCAGGTTCCCCGAATCGGAGTCCGAGTAGCCGGCGCTGAGGCTGGCGGAGAGCGACAGGCTCGGCCAGCGACCCGCCTTGGCCGACTTCTCGCGCTGGCCGGCCGCCTGCTCGAGGATCTCGGTGGCGTTGAGGTCCGCGCGCCGCGCGAGCGCCAGTTCCAGGAGCGCCCGCTGGTCCGGCTCCGTCCCCTCCCCCTCATCCTCGGGCAGCGGCGGCACGACGAAGTCGTACGCCGCGGTCGGATCGAGCTGGAGCTGCTGTACGAGGTCGACACAGGCGAGCTCATAGGTGCGCCGCGCTTGGACCAGCGTGAGGCGCGCCGAGGCCACCGCCGCCTGCTGCTGGTAGAGGTCGGAGATCGGGCGCGCGCCGCCCTCGACCAGGGCCCGCACCTGGCGCTCCTGATCTTCCTGCGCCGACAGGTTCTCCTCGCGCACGCGGACCTGCTCCTGGGCCTCGATCATCGAGAGCCAGCCGGTCATGACCTGGAAGATGACCGTCTGGCGCGCGCGCTCAAGCTCGAGCAGCCCCGCGTCTTCCTCCAGCCGCGCTCGCTGCAGATCGGCGACGTTGGCCAGGCCGTCGAAGAGCACCATGCCCGAGGAGAGCCCGGCCCGCGCCGAGCTGCTGCTACTCGACGCGGACTCGTCGTCCCACGTTCCGGGATCGTCCTTCTCCGACGACCAGGCGTAGTTGCGCGAGCCCGAGACGCTCAGGCGCAGATCGGGCGCGAAGCTCATCTGCGCCTGCGAGACAGCGACGTGGTCCAGCGCGGAGGCGTTCTCGGCGCGCCGCAGCGTGCTGTTCTGTTGCAGCGCGATCTGGATCGCCTCGGGCAGCTCGATGCGCCGCGGCTGGGCATCCTGCGCCGCGCACTCCCGAGCAAGCCCCGTGATCGCGACCGTGGTCCCGAGCGCGATCTCGAGCGTGATCCCGGCCGCCGCCGCCCACCGGGTGGTCCTGGCCATGCTGCTCCTCCTGCTCCTTCCTGCCATCCGCTCCTGCAATTGCGTCCGCTCCTGCCGCCGCGGCCGCCCCGCGGGGGCCTCTCACTCGTAGCGCAGCGCCTCGATCGGATCGAGCGAGGCCGCGCGCCGCGCCGGGTAGTAGCCGAAGAAGATGCCCACCGAGGCGGCGAAGACGAGGGCGATCAGCACCGTCCCGGGTGAGATCACGGTGGCCCAGCCGGTGAAGAGCCCAATCAGCGCGCTGCCGCCGAAACCCAGGGCCACGCCGATCAGTCCCCCCGCCAGACTCATCACGACGCTCTCGACCAGAAACTGCGTCAGCACGTCGCTGCTGCGGGCGCCCAGCGCCAAGCGCAGGCCAATCTCGCGCGTCCGCTCGGTCACCGAGACGAGCATGATGTTCATGATGCCGATGCCGCCCACGAGGAGTGAGATGCTGGCGATGGCTGAGAGCAGCAGCGTCATCACCTTGGTCGTCGCCTGGGCCGCCTCGGCCAGGTCATCCTGGTTGCGCACCTGGAAGTCGTCCGCCTCGTTGCTGCCCAGGTCGTGCGCATCGCGCATGATCGCGCGAATCTCCTCCTGGGCGGCCGGCACCTCGGAGGCCGAGGCAGCGCTCGCCAGGATCTGAGCGATGAACTGCCGGCCCGCCAGCCGGGTGTTGACGGTGGTGTAGGGGGCGAGAATCACATCATCCTGGTCCGAGCCTTCAGCGGTCTGCCCCTTGCTCTCCAAGACCCCGATGATCGTGAAGGGCACGTGGCGCAGCCGAACCTCGCGGCCGATCGGGTCCTCCCCCGGGTACAGGGCTTCCGCCACGGTCTGCCCCAGGACCGCGACCTTGCGCATGCCGCGGGTGTCGCTGGCGTTGAAGAAGTCCCCCGCGACGACCTTCCAGTCCCGGATCATCTGATAGTCGGGATCGACGCCGTAGACGAACGTGCGCCAGTTACCGACCGAACTGACCGCCTGCGTGCGGGTCACGATCACCGGCGACACCGCCGCCAGCAGGAAGTTCTGGTTTCTAATGGCCTCGGCATCATCCAGCGTCAGGCGGTTGAAGCTATGCGCCCCCTGACTGACACCCTGCTGAGAGGTAAAGCTCGGGGTGACGACCATCATGTTCGTCCCCAGATTGCGGATGCGTTGCTCGATCTGGTGCTGGGCGCCAGCTCCGATCGCCACCAACATGATGACCGCGCCGACCCCGATGATGACGCCAAGCATCGTCAGCAGCGTGCGCATCTTGTTCTTGAGGATGCTGCGACCCGCGATCCGAATCAATGTGATCGACTTCATGACACACCTGCCGGTTGCTCATCCGTGATCCGCCGGGCGTCCGCCACCGCGTCGCGGCGATCCTCAACCGCCACATCGCGGACCACCCGGCCATCGCGGAGCTCGACGATGCGGCGAGCGTACCGCGCGATGTCGTGCTCGTGGGTGACGATGAGGAGGGTCACGCCCTCGTCATTGAGCGCCTGGAACAACGCCATGACCTCGATCGACGTGTGCGTGTCGAGATTCCCGGTCGGCTCGTCGGCCAGGATGATCGCCGGCCGGGTGACGAGCGCCCGCGCGATGGCCACGCGCTGCTGCTGCCCGCCCGACAGCTCGCCGGGCTCGTGCTCGGCCCGATCCGCCAGGCCGACGCGCGCGAGCGCCTCCGCCGCCAGGCGGTGCGTGGCCAGATGCTGGCCGGATCGATCGTAGAGCAGCGGAATCTCGACGTTGTCGAGGGCGCTTGTACGGGCGAGCAGGTTATACGTCTGGAACACGAAGCCGATCTTCCGATTGCGGACGTCGGCCAGTTCGTTGCGGCTGAGGCTCTCCACCCGGATGCCGTCGAGCAGGTAGGAACCCGACGTCGGCCGATCGAGGCAGCCGAGGATGTTCATCAACGTCGACTTGCCCGATCCCGACGCGCCCATGATGGCGATCATCTCGCCGTGTTTGACCTCGAGATTCACACCGTGCAAGGCCCACACCTCGTTGCGGCCCATGCGGTAGACCTTGGTGAGATCCCGCGCCTCGATGACGTGCTCAGCCTTCATCGCGCGCCTCCTACATCCCTGGCGGCGGCCCGGGACGCCGTTGCTCTTGATTCTGGAACGGGTTCGCCGCCGGCGTGGTGGCCTTCCCGCCTGTGACCACGGCGATCACTTGCAGGCCTTCCCGGATGTCCCGGCCCTCGACCTCGGTGTACTGGCCATCCGTGATGCCGGTGCGGACGGGCCGGGCGGTCGCCTTGCCGTTCTCATCGAGGAACCAGAGCAATGAACGAGTGCCCGATCCCCAACCAGACGGCCGCGTACCCTGTCCGCCGCGACCCTGCACCGCGGACTCCTGTGCAGCGCGATCCTGCCCCGCAGGCTCCCGCCCGGCCAGGCGTGCCCCGGCCGAGTCCGCTGGCACTCCTGTCCCCCGCCGCGCCATGCGCTCCTCGCGCTGCGCCTGCAGGGCGGCGGACATCTCCTGAGTGGGCCGCAGCCGCAGGGCGGCATTGGGCACCCTGAGGACGTCGGTCGCCTGGGCGACGATGAACTCGACCGTGGCGGTCATTGCCGGCAGCAGGCGTCCGTCCGCGTTCTCGACGGCGATCACGGCCGTGTAGTTGACGACGTTCTCCTGGACGCTCGACTGCAGGCGCACCTGTTCGACCTCTCCGGTAAAGCTCTCCTGCGGGTAGGCCTGCACGGTGAACTTGACCGGCTGCCCCTTGTAGATCTTGCCGATATCGCTCTCATCGACGGCGGCGAGGATCCTCATCTTCGCGAGGTCCTCGGCGATCAAGAAGAGCTGGGGCGCCGAGAAGCTGGCCGCCACGGTCTGCCCCGCGTCGACCGCCCGGTTGACGACGATGCCGTTGATGGGCGCGCGGATCTCGGTGTAGCGCAGGTTCTGGCGGGCCCGTTCGAGGTTGACCTGCGAGGACTTGAGCGAGGCCTGGGCCACATCCACCTTGTACTGGGCCGTCGTGTACTCGCTCTCGGTTGCGACCTGGCGCTCGTACAGGTGCTGGATACGCTCGAAGTCGCGCTGGGCCTGGGCCAGGTCGGCCCGGTTGCGCTCCATGTCCGCCTCGGCGGCCCGCACCGCCTGCTCCAGGAGCAAGGGGTCGATCCGCGCGATGAGCTGGTCCTTGACGACGTGATCGTTGAAGTCGACGAAGATCTCGGCGATCTTGCCCGAGACCTGCGTGCCGACCTCGACCGTCGTCGTGGCCTCGAGCCTCCCGGTGCTGGAGACGACCGACTGCACGTCCCCCCGCGTGACCTCGACGAACCGGTAGGTCACCTGCTCGCCGCGCCCGCGGATGGCGAACCACCAGACGAGCGCGGCGGCCACGACCAGGACCGCTGGGATGATGACCTTGCGCATGCAGATTCTCCTTTGTGGGCGGGCCCGCACCTGCCGGGCGCTCGCCGCGACACTTCTGTATGGGCAGGAAGCGTGCCGGAGCCTAACAGATTCAGAGGAAGTTGGTTAGGCCAGAATGGCGGATGACCGACGGCTGCGGAATTGGCAGAGGGCTGCGGATTCTGCATGTGGCCTCCCAGCGTTCCCGCGCTGCGGGCCTCAGAATCTATCGTTCCATATCGTTTAATCGTTCATCGGAATCTGTTTGACTTCCGCAGATCGTGTGACCCAATGTTGAACGATTGAACGATTCGGAGGACCTGATGGATAGAGAATCTCGGATCCTGGAATACAAGCGAGATCTGCACGATCTGCAGAAGCTGGCTCGGACGGTGGTCGCCTTCGCCAACGGCGACGGGGGCAAGATTCTGGTGGGGGTCGATGACCGCAGCCGCAGGGTTGTAGGTCTCAGCCCCGACCGAATCGACGATCTCCTTGAGCGTGTACCCGTCTCTCTGGCCGATCAGATTCAACCCCCTGTCTATCCACAGCTCTACCCCCAGGCTGTTGGCGATCGTGAGGTACTCGTCATTCAGGTGTTCCCGAGTCATCAGAAGCCGTGCTTCCTGGCTTCCGAGGGAATAGAGCGGGGTGCGTATATACGCGTGGGTGCCCACACCCGCCGTGCCCAGGGTGAATTGCTCGATGAGCTACGCCTGCTTCGATCGCGGCTGGGGTACGATGAAGAGCCGCTCTCGAACTGCACCCTGGAGGAACTGGACACTTCCCTCTTGCCGGCCGAGCTGCGATCCGCCAAGGCGCTCCACTCGCTGGGTGCCTACCGGCATGATCCTATCTCGGGCAAGCCGTTGCCCACGCGCGGGGCGGTCCTCATGCTCCACCCCACGCCGGAACGTCACGTGGCCGAAGCCACGTTGCTCATCAGCCGCACGCGGGGCGAGAGCGGGCGCCAGACCGTCGAGTCCCACGAACTCACTGGGAATCTCCCTCTCCAGGCTGACGCCGCCGTGTCCATCCTGGAGCAGTGGTTGGGGCGCGACCTGCGAAGACGCGGGTCTCGTTACCGCCCCCAGCATTCGGCCCTGCCCTTGGCGGCCGTGCGAGAAGTGCTGAGCAACGCGCTGTTCCACCGCCAGTACAGCATCCCCGGGAGCATCAAGGTCGCGCTCTACCCATCACGACTGGAGGTCTTCAGCCCGGGGCACTTTGCAGGCCCCTTTGTGCCGGAGCAGCTTGGTGATGGCACAAGCTACATTCGCAACCGCATCATCTGCCTCATCGCCCGCAGGCTGGGACTGATTGAAAAGCGGGGAACGGGAATCCGCCTGATCCAGGAATCCATGCACCAGGCGGGCTTGCCCGCCCCACACTTCGAGGAGGGACCACTCTCTTTCAAGGTCACGCTCCGGCTGACCGCTGAGCGTTACCCCGCGGCGGAGCAACCGGACCACGAAGCCCAGGTGTTGGCCATGATGGAAAAGCAATCGGACCTTGCCAGCCGGGACGTCTGCCGGAAGCTGGGCCTGAGCCGCGCAACCGCGGTGGCAGTGCTGAACAAGCTGGTCTCGCAGGGGCGCCTGCGCAAGATCGGGCGCGGTCCGCAGACTCGCTATGTGCTGGGGGTGGACAACTGATCAGGGAGACACGGTCTCCGCGCTTCCGCGACGCGGACGCCCCTCGCCTCATACCCCCCTCACCGCCTCAGCGTCGCCACGAGGCGCTGCGGCCTCAGGAGCAGGTCCAGCGCGCCGTTGATATCGCCGACCACGATCGCCGCGGCCCGGAGCAGCTCGGCCGCCATGCCTTCGGGGCCGCAGACGGCGATGCCGAGCGCCGCCACTCTTAGCATCGCCACGTCGTTGGCCCCGTTGCCGACGGCCGCTACCGCCCCGGCGCCCATCGACTCGACGTAGCGGCGCTTCTGGGCCCCGCCGCGCACAATCGCGACCTCGACCGGCAGGGCCGCCAGCGCGCGGCGCGCCGTGCCGAAGGTGTCGGCGGTCAGCACCACGACGTCCACCACGGCCGCGAGCCGCTTGAGGCGCGCGCGCACGCCGCGGATAAGCCGCCCGTCGACGGCGAGGGTGCCGTTGAAATCGAACACCACCCGTTCGATCCGCAGCAGGCCCCGGCGGCCCGGGATCGTGACCGCGATGCCGCGCGCCGGCGGCTTGGACCTAGGCATGCCCGATGCCGCCGGCCTGCCGGAAGGCCACGCCCGCGTAACGACTCGCGCCGCCCAGCTCTTCCTCGATGCGCGCGAGCTGGTTGTACTTCGCCACGCGCTCGCCGCGACAGGGCGCCCCGGTCTTGATCTGCCCAGCCTCCGTTGCCACCACGAGGTCGGCGATGAAGTCGTCCGGCGTCTCCCCGGAGCGGTGGCTCACCACCAGTGTGTAGCCAGCGGCGCGCGCCGTCGCCATCGCCTGCAACGTCTCGCTGAGCGTTCCGATCTGATTGAGCTTGATCAGCACCGCGTTGGCGACGTGTTCCCGGATCGCGCGCGCGATGATGGCCGGATTGGTCACGAAGATGTCGTCGCCGACGAGCTGGATGCGCCGGCCGAGCAGCTCCGTCATCAGCTTCCAGCCGGTCCAATCCTGTTCGGCCAATCCATCCTCGATGGACCAGATCGGGTACTGCCGCACCCAGCCTTCCCAGAACGAGACCATCTGCTCGGGCGCGAGGCGGCTGCCGTCGGACTTCGCCAGGACGTAAGCGCCATCCTCGAAGAACTCACTGGCCGCGGGGTCGAGCGCCAGCACCACGTCGGCGCCGGGCTTCAGCCCCGCCTTCTCGATCGCCGCCAGGATCACCTCGATCGCCTCGACATTGGCCTTCAGGTTGGGCGCGAAGCCACCCTCGTCCCCGATGGCGGTCGCATAGCCCTTGGCCTTGAGGATGCCCTTCAGGGCGTGGTAGACCTCCGCGCCCATGCGCAGCGCCTCGCGGAACGTGGGCGCGCCGACCGGCGCGATCATGAATTCCTGGAAGTCCACGCTGTTGTCGGCGTGGGCGCCGCCGTTGAGGATGTTGAACATCGGCACCGGCAGGAGCATCCCCGGCGTGCCGGCCAACTTGGCCAGATAGCGGTGCAGCGGCACGCCATCGGACGCCGCCGCCGCACGCGCCGCCGCCAGCGACACGCCGAGGATGGCGTTGGCGCCGAGCCGGTCTTTGTTGGCCGTGCCGTCGAGGTCGCACATCTTCTCGTCCAGGCCGGCCTGGTCGGACGCATCCATACCCTTGACCGCCGGCCAGATCAGCTCGGTCACGTGGCGCACCGCGCGCTGCACGCCCTTGCCCGAGAAGCGCGCCCGGTCGCCGTCGCGCAGCTCGAGCGCCTCGCGGCTGCCGGTGGAGGCGCCGGAGGGGACGGCCGCGCGGCCCCAGCCGCCGTCGACCAGGACATCCACCTCCACGGTGGGGTTGCCGCGGGAATCGAGGATCTCGCGTGCGACGATGTTCGTGATCTTCTTCATGACGCCATATCCTTTCTCTCAAGCCCGAGCGCCAACAACTGGTCGCTCAGCGTGTGGATCCTGTCCTGTTCGGCCCGCACCGCTGCGCTGCCCAGAGCGCGCAGGCTGCGGGCCCGCAATCGGGGCGGCGTCAAGCGCGTCAGCGCACCAGCACGACCGGCCTGCTGACCTTGCCCGCCGGGGTCTCAAGTCTCAGGAAGTACAGCCCCGCGGCCAGCCCCCGCCCGCGCTCGTCGGTAACACCCCAGCCCTCCATCCGATGCTCACCAGCGGCCCGGAAACCATCGGTCAGTGTCGCCACGTGCCGGCCATCGGCGGCGAAGACTTCGAGTCGCATCCGGCCCGCCTGGGCCATGGAGTAGGCGATGGTGGCGGGCCCGCGGCCGGGACTGGGGAAGACCATCAGCCTTTCCCCGGACTCCGCGAGTGAGCCGCCGGCCTGAACGTCGCTGAACGGCGCGTCGCATCCCTCCCCCAAGGCCCCAATCAACCCGCAGCCGCCGCTGTGCTCGGGCAGGCAGGGCGAGTCTGCGCGCAGGGTGAGGTCGCGACCGGCGCCGTCGCAGAAGATCGGGTCGACCGCCACATTGCAGTCGGTCCCAAAGAACCCGGCAATGGCGCCGATCCAATCCCCGCCCTGATTGCCGTAGATGTCGCAATGGGACACCGTGACCGATCCGCCGGTGACCGCCAGGCCTTCCCCCTCAGTTGAGAAGGCGATGAGATCACCCACGACCGCGACCGTGGAGGCGGTCGACACGATCAGGCCCGCGCCGATCCACGCGCGGTTGAACGACAGCGTGCACGCTTCCACGCTTCCGCGCGAGTGGCTGTAGTACAGGCCCGCCCCGTAGCCGCCCACGGAGGGGTACGGGTAGTCGTTGTCGAAGAACACGCAGCCCGCGAAGCGCACGCCGGCCCCGGACTCGCAATAGCCGCAGTAGGCGCCAGCGCCGTCTGTGGCGAGGTTGTGGCGGAACGTGCAGCCCAGGAACTGGGCCTCAGCCTGATAGATGAAGGCCCCTCCACCGGCTTCCGCCCGGGCGTCCTCGAACACGCAGCCCTCGACGACAACCGATCCACACGGCGCCACGCCCCGGATGGCCACGCCACCCCCGTATCCCGGCAGCAGGTCGGGCGGCAGGAGATTCGGATTGCCACCCCGCAGGGTGATGGCAGCGACGCGCACCGCTGTCCCGGGACGGCTCTGGATCAGGAACGCGCGGCCGTCGCCCTCGAGATCGATGATGCAGAGCTCGGGCACGCCTCCGGCCGAACAGATCGTGAGCTCCATGCCGCCGAGGATCAGGTTCCGATTGGCCGCCCCGGCAAAGACGCCGTCCGCCAGGCGGATCGTGTCGCCGGGCTGCGCGGCAAGCGTTGCCGCTAGGAGATTCGGATAGGGGCCCGTGCCGTCGGGATAGACGTCGAGGACGGCACCCCGGGCGCCAGCGGACAGCAGGGTCGCAGCGCCAAGCGCGAGACTCCGGAGGAAGAGACCGCGTCGCATTTCGTTACCCCCTTCGTTCAGTAGGCGGCATCACATGAATCAGGCTATCGGCCAGCGGGCACCGGCGAACCATCCACTTGGCGAGATCATAGCCCATCCCGGCACTTCCGGGCAGGCTGAAGTCCGCCGGCCAGCCGCAACCGCGGTGACAGATCCCTTCCCCGCTCACCGTCCTTCTGGCCACGCCCTTCGCGCGTCATCGCGCGGGCAGGACGTGAGGGGCGCGGGGCGCGAGGGGGGGGTGCCCACGCGCGCGGGTCCATGCTAGGATGCCCCTCGAAGTCGACCGGCTCTGCCACCGCCCGGGGTGGCAGCCTGCGCCCGGCACCGAGCACAAGCCGGTATCGAGCCGACCGGGACTGCGCGGGGACGTGCCGCGCCGATGGATCCCGGAAACAGAGGAGGAACGCCATGCCAAGGAAGGCCATCAGCATCGCGATCGTCATGTCGCTCTTAAGCGCTGTTGGTTACGTCGCGCGCGGTCAGGACGCGGATACTCTGGCGACCGGTTGGACCAAGTCCGCCGACCTGTTGCTCAACCTCACCCAGGCGAATTACAACGACGCCTGGACCGGCAGCGAGACGGGCTCGATCTCGTGGGCCTTCGCCGGGAACGCGGCCGCCGAGAAGGCGCTCAGCCCGAAGTTCCTGTGGCGCAATACGCTCAAGCTCTCCTACGGCATGACGCACACGGAGCAGGATGGCGAAGACGGTCGCCACTGGCTGGCGCCGGCCAAATCGAGCGACCGCATCTTCTTCGAAAGCCTCATGCGGATGACGCTCGGGATCGTGGTGGATCCTTACGCCTCATTCACGTTCGAAAGCCAGTTCTACAACCCCTACGATGATCCCAATGACACCTGCGAGAAGCTCAGGCGCTATATCGATCCGATGACGTTCAGCGAGGCGGTCGGCGTGGGTCGCACCTTCGTGAAGACCGAGCGGGCCGAGTTGCTCTCCCGCACCGGTTTCAGCGTGCGCCAGCACCTCAGCAAGGACGTCTTGCCCGACGACTGCGAGGAGACGGAAGTCAACACCGCCACCGATGGCGGCCTCGAGTGGGTCACGGACTACACGCAGACGCTGAGCGGCGAGTCGCTCAAGTACGTCAGCAAGCTGCGGCTCTTCAAGGCCTTCTTTTACTCGGAGTCGGACGAGGTAAAAGGCACCGAGTGGGAGGACTACTGGAAGACCGTGGACGTGGCCTGGGAGAACACGCTGTCGGCCTCGATCACGAAGTACGTCCAGGTATCGCTCTTCGCCGAGTTGCTCTACGACAAGGAGCTGGAGCTGCGCGGCCGCTTCCGCGAGGTGCTGGGGCTGGGGCTCACCTACAAGCTGCTCTGAGACGGGCACGCCCCCGGAGGCTGCCGCCTAGGCGGCAGCCTCGTTTTCGTCAATGGCCGGGCGGGATTGCGCGCCGCCTGACGCCGCCGGCCGAGCGTTGGTCGCTGGGGCGATGACACCCGTGAGCCGTTCGACCTCCGCGCGGATGCGTTCGTCCTGGAAAGGCTTGATCACATACCCCGCGGCGCCGCTGCGGATCGCTTGCCTGACGCTGTCCTCCTGGCTACGGGCTGTCACCATGACCACCTTGGTCCGCTCCTTGGGCGGCAGATCCCTGTTCATCTTGACCACGGCATCCAGCACTTCGAACCCGGACATCTCCGGCATCATGATGTCCAGGAACAGCAGATCGTAGCGCTGGTTGGTCAGGTGGGCAAACTGGAGCGCCTCGAGACCCTCGCGGGCATCCTGGAAGCCATCGGCCTCGCCGAAAGGTCGCACCGCCTCCTTGAGCCTCAGGACGTTCATGAATACGTCATCGATGATCATGATTCTCATTGCAGATCACCTCTCAACTGATGCCAGTTCGTGTCCCGTGGCGCTTCACGCCGCTCGCTGTGCACTCGTCGGATCTTCCAACGCCGCCTCGGGCGTCGCGATCATCGCCTCGAGCTCACCCACCGCGTCTTGGAGCTGCGCGCCGACCTGGGCCCAAAGCTCCGCAACGCCCGTGAGGTCCCCAGAACGGCCCTTCTCTTCCAGCGCGTAGAGACTCCGGGCCAGGGACGCCAGCCCCAGATTGGCGGCCATGCCCTTGAGCGCGTGAGCACAGAAGGCCACCCGTCTCGCGTCACCTTCCGCCACGGATCGGCTCAGCTCAACCTGATGAGGAGGCGCCTCCTGCAGATACGCCGCGATCACCTCGCGCCGGAAGCTGGGATTGCCGGGGATGGCCACCCGCACTGCTTCCCGAACGCTGAGGTCTTCCCCCCCCCTCGCCGGCTCGACCTGGGCCGGTTGCGCCGCAGCCGACGAGTGCCCCGCCTGTTTCAGGTGCCTGGCCAGCACCTGGAGCAGGGTCTCAGGGCGGATCGGCTTGCCGACAAAGTCGTCCATGCCCACCTGCCGGCAGCGGTCCTGGTCTTGTGGCATGACGCTGGCGGTCATGGCCACGATCGGCGTGTGAGCCCTCCCGCGCTCGAGCTCCCGGATGCGAGCCGTCGCCTCGAACCCGTCCATTTCGGGCATGAAGCAATCCATGAAGATGAGGTCATAGTCGAACTGGTGGACCATGCCGATGGCCTCGCGACCGTTGGCAGCGACGTCGACCGTACACCCGAGGCCATGCAGCGCGTAGGCCGCCACCTTCTGGTTCATGGCGTTGTCTTCGACCACCAGGACGCGGGGCACCCCCTGCCAGGGAATCGCGGGACGCGACCGCCCCGGTTGGCAGCGGGTGGACGCCGTGGTCCGCGGCGGCGCGTACGTCTGACCGGTGCGCCGAGCCCAGATTCCAGCCATGACATCCAGGAGCTGTGACTGGTGCACCGGCTTAGGCAGGCACGCCACCACCCCGGGCACGGCGCAGGCGTCGAGGTTGATCTGCTCCAAGACGGAGGCGCACAAGATCAAGTCTGTGCCGGCGAGGAGCGGATCGGCGTGAACGGCTTCCGCGATCGCGAGGCCATCCATGTCCTTCAGGGGATGGTCGACGAGCACGAGCTGGAAGGGATCGCCTTGCGCCTGCGCGGCGCACACGACGTCCAGGACCTCAGCCCCGGAGCCGACGCCCTGGGCGCGCAGGTCCCAGGGCGTGATCCGATCCAAATACGCGCGGCAGCTATCCGGATTGTCATCGGCCACCAGCAGGCGCAGTCCGGAGAAGTCGATCGGCGCCGGGCGCACCGCCTCCGGAACGACCGACAGGGTTAGGGTAACCCAGAAGACGGAACCCTCACCCAAGCGACTGGTGACGCCGATCGCTCCGCCCATGAGCTCCACCAGCTGCTTGCAGATGGCCAACCCCAAGCCCGTGCCGCCGAATCGGCGCGTCGTTGTGGTGTCGGCCTGCTCGAACTTCCCGAAGATACGGTCCAATTGATCGGCTGGGATCCCGATCCCGGTGTCCTGCACCTCGAACCGCAGTGTCACCGTCTGGCTCGACCGCCCCCGGCAACTCACGCGGAGGCGCACTTGACCACGCTCGGTGAACTTGACCGCGTTGCCGACGAGGTTGTGCAGGATCTGCCGGATGCGGCCCGCGTCACCGACCAGCCGGTCGGGCACGTCGGGAGCGCGGTGGATAATGAGGTCGATCCGCTTCTCCGCGGCCGCGATACCGTGGAGGTCCCCAATCTCCTCCAGGGTCTCCTGCAGGCTGAAGGCGCTCGGTTCAATGTTGAGCTTGCCGTCCTCGTTCTTGGAGTAGTCGAGGATGTCATTGATGATCGAGAGCAGGTTCTGGGCCGAGATCTCGATGTTGGCCGCCAATTGCCGTTGGCGGGGCGGCAGGTCGCAGTCCAGCAGGATGTTCGCCATGCCGATGACGCCGTTCATCGGCGTGCGGATCTCGTGACTCATATTGGCCAGAAAGTCGCTCTTGGCCCGGCTGGCTTCTTCGGCCCGTTGCAGAGCCTGCTGCCGCTCGCCCTCGGCGCGTTCCAGCGAGGCCAGCATCTGGTTGATTCCGCCCGCCAGCACCGCCAACTCGTCGTGGCCTTCGCGGGGGACGCGCTGCGTAGCCCGGCCATTGACCGCGACCAGCATCACGTTGCGCGACAAGCGCAGCAATCGGGCGATGACCAGCCGGCGCAGCAGCAGCAGCGTGGTCGTGGCGATGATCACGCCCACGATGAGCAGGCTGAGACCCAGGTACTGCAGGGTCAGACGCTGCTGAAGATGGAGCTCCCGCGGCATCTGCATGCGCAGGTAGAGCAGCGGCTGCCCGGCAACGTCGGTTAGCACCCGGTAGACCGCGAAGGTTTCATCGCTCAGGGCCCGGGCAACGATTGCAGCGGGATCTCCCGCGCGCGCGGCAATCGCTCCAAAGTCCGAGGTCGGCCCAGGATCTGTACAACGAACGGCGGTCAGATCGAGATGGGTCGTCTTCGCCAACTCAGCCAAGAGATCCCCTTCCATGTACAATCCGAGGACCACATGCCCATTGATCGGCCCGCTCCCGTCACTGTGCATGACGGAGCGTGAGACGAAGAGCACGGGCCGGCCCTCGAGCAGGACGAGCCCCTGGTGATGGTCGTGTGCCGGCAGGTCAAGGTCCAGCAATTCGAGGAAGGGGAACGGCTGCCCCTCTCGAACGGGAGCGGGCAACTCGGCCGGAGCGTCGAGATCATAGGCTCTCGCCAGAACCACTTCGCCGGTGCGATTGGTGAAGACGACCACGTCGGCGCGGAGCGTGACCACCGTGGCGGCGTTGGGGAAATTCGAACGGATGAACTCCGGATCGCGACTGTCCACGAAGTCGTAGGTCTCGTCCCACAGCCCGTAGTCCCCGGCCAGCGAGCTCAGGTGGGCGATCTTCTGGTCCAGCGCATCCGTGACCCGCTGCATGTTCAGCACGGCCATCTGGCGTTCGACTTGCGCGACATTGCGGGCGACGACCATCACCGATCCCAAGTAGAGGATCGCGAGCAGGATCAGATACGTCGCCCCGACCGTGGCACCCACTTTCGACTGCAGGTTCATCCGGCCGCATCACTCCGGTGCTTGGGCTCTGCGCGAGGGGCCGGGGCGCAGCGGCCGCGGTCAGGTCTTCGCATGAGGGTCTCTGGCCCCCCGCCCTAGTCTTCGGAGGCAGCGCCGGCATTGATGAGGCGCCCAGCCCCGAAGGCGGCGGCCGGCCGCGGGGATCGGGCGGCGTGGTTGGAATCAGCCGGGATGAATGGACGGTTTGCGCCACGGCCCCGCGACGTCAACGCAGAATGATTACCCGCACGGCGCCCGCCTCTCCCGCTGCGGCCGGACGCACCCAGTAGGCTCCCGCCGCCACGGTTCGGCCGCCCGCGTCGCGCCCATCCCAGCGCACCACCGTGCGGCCCTGATCGGGCGCCACCGGCGACAGGACGCGGATCAGACGGCCCGCGGCGTCGTGGATCCACAGGTCGGGCGCGCGCTCGCTGCGTGCCAGCCGGCCGGCCTCGAGCAGCAGACGTGCCTCGCCCGCCCCGGGGTTCGGCCCCGCCAGGCTCAAGCGCCAGTTGCCCAGCGCCGGCGACAGCTCAACGACGCTCTGCCCCGAGCTGACCAGATCGGCGAAGTGGGGGATGTGATCCGAGGCGGTGCTGGTGTCGTTGGGCTCGAGGCCGTACTCGAGCAGGTAGCTCTCGCCCAAAAGCTCGGTCTGCAGCGTGGCGCTCATCGGCACGCCGAGATTGCTGTCGGAGTAGATGATGTAGTCCAGCCGGCTGGGCCAGTACGTGCTCCAGGGCTTGTACCAGGTGTAGCCGACCGGTTCGGTCACGTGGCGCGAGATCCGGTCGGTGAGGTCGCTGCCATCCCAGTCAGGCGGGAAGTCCGGGCCGTAGGTGGTGTTGTCGAGGATGTCGCCGGTGAGCAGCGTCGTGAGCTGGCGTCGCAGGCCGACGAAATTGGTGTCGCCGGTGATGATGATCGGGTTGTCGGGGGTCAGGTCGATCTGCCCCCCCGGCTCGTGCGCATCGCGAATGAAGGCCATGATCGCGTCGCACTGCTCCTGCCGCTCCGGGTCCGCCGTGCAGCAGCTCAGATGCACGTTGATGATGAGGAGACTGTCGGTCACGTCCCCCATGGGCGCGACCAGGTAGGCCGCCCCGCGGCCACCGGCGATTTCGTAGTGCGCGAGGATGCTGGTGCGCGTCAGGAGCACCTTGTCGCTGATCTTGTACGCGTCCCACGTCCCGCCCAGCCAGGACTCGATGAGCAGGCGCGTCTCGGTGGCGGTGTGGTTGTAAATCTCCTGGAAGGCGATCACGTCGGGCTCGATCGCCTGCAGGATCCGGCGGAAGGATTGCCTGGGGATGTAGTCAAAGAGCTGGTCCTGGAGGACGTTGTACGTGACCAGCCGCATGGGGCCCGGCTGGCGGGTGATGTCGATGGGTTCCAGGGGCGCGGGGCTCTGGCTGTCCAACGTATAGGCGATCGCGCTGCCCATGTTGGGCGCCCAATCGCCGCCCCCGCTCTGATCGCGGAAGGCTGCGCGGATCGGGCTGGCCCCGAAGAGCGGATGGACCCCGTCGGGTAGCGCGTCGCGGGCGATGGCGATCTCGAAGACGGTGCTGCTGTGCGTGGGCCCGGCCAGGAGCTCGATGTCATCCCACGAGATGGCCACGTAACCGCCCGAGTAGAAAAAGTGGCCATTGCGGTTGCCGAAATTCCACACGAGCTCGGCGCCCATGAAGCCGAGCGGGTACCCGGTGGCCGCGTTGTTGTCGGTGTCGAGATAGAGCGTGAGCAGATTGGTCTCACTCAGCACGAGGTCGGTCCCCACCTCGAAGGCGATGAAGAAGCGCGCCTCGTCGTGCGCCATCCAGATCGACGCCAGGTCGATGCCGCTCGTGCCCCCGTCGCCGGTGGGGTCGATGTGCACGGGCGCGAGGCCCGTCCAGTCCTCCAGCGCGCCGTCGAGCAGGATGCGCCGGGCATCGGCTTGGGCGGCCGGCCCGGCCAGGTTCATCGCCAGGATGATGGGCGCGGCCAGAAACAGGGATGCGCTTCTTCTGTGGTGCACGGGTTTGGCTCCTTCATCCGCTTTGGGGTCGGCTGCCAAGCCCTGACGCGCGCCCAGATTGGGCCCGATCCGGGGCCGATCCGGGCCCGATCCGGGCCCGGCCCGCGCGCGTTGAGCTTTGGCGCGGCGGTGAGCGACCACGCGACCTGCGCGCCGGCCGTCGACACCTCCGACCCATATATTCTACTCCATCGCCAGGGGCGGACGGCCAGGCAATCAGCGCAACTCCGCCGCGGAGCGCATCGTACGGCCCAGTACCCCCCGGCCACACGACACGACCGGAGGCTGGAATGCATCGATGGTCCTGGCCGCTCGCCGCAGCGGCCCTGATTCTCCTGGCCGCGTGCAGCGCACCGCAACGCGTGGTCCATCAGGCAGCTTCCCTCGAGGAAGCCCAACGTCTGGCCGCGGAGAGCGGCGGTCTGGTGGTGATCCAATTCTGGGCCCGCGGCTGACAGCCCTGTGCGAACTTCGCCCGGGGGGTGAAGGAAGACCAGACCCTCATCGACGTCCTGGCGACCCATGTGCTGCTGCTTCTGGACGGGTTCGCGGAGGAGAATCGCGGGCTCGCCGAGGCGCAGCACGTCTCGCTGTACCCGACCTACGTGTTGATCAATGCCAGCGGCGAGCGAATCGCGAGCTGGATCGGATACAACTCGCCGGAGAGCTGGGCCGAGAAGCTCCGCGCCCTGGCCGCCGACCCGCTGACGCTGCCCGAGCGGCGCGCCCGCTTATCCAGCAGGCCGGCGTTTCTGGACGCCTTCATCTTGGGTGAGGAGGCCCGCCAGGACCAACGCTACCGGGAGGCGGAGGTCTATCTGCGTCAGGCTCGCGCGCTCGACCCCGTCGAGGCGCGCGCAGCCGACGTGCTGATGCCGCTCGCCCGAACCGTGTACGATGGGGCCGGCCGAGGGCAGTTCTCGCTGGCTGACGCCGGCGTGATCCTGGCGGAGGTTCTGCAAGACCCGGAGGCTCAGGCTTCACATGCCCTCGCCATCAGTGAGTGGCTCTTTCAAGCGATCCAGCGAGGCCACGCGCCTGTCGACCCTCTGGCACCGATCCTCACGCTGGCCCATCCGATGGTCCTCGCCGCCAATGATGCGTCGCTGCGGCTGCGCCGGCAGAGCGTGCTGATCGACTACGCCTACCACGTCGAGCGCGACGCTCAGAAGGCCCTGCGGCTGAAGCGCGAGTCGATGCCCGCCGGATGGACGTCGGACCCGAACGGATTGAACGACTTCGCCTGGTGGTGTTTCCTGCACCGGGTCAACCTGACGGAGGCGGAGGCGTTGGCCCGCCGGGCGGCCGAACTGACGCCGCCCGGCCCGGACTTGGCGAATTGCCTCGATACCCTGGCTCAGATCACCCACCAACACGGAGACACACGCGCGGCGCTGGCGCTGATCGAGCGGGCGATCCAGCAGAACCCTGGCGACGCGTACCTGAAGGAGCAGGAGACCCGGTTCCGAACGGTGCTGGCGGAACAGGGCGGGCAGTAGGCGCATTCGTCGCGGGCAGGCGTCGGGCCGCCGCGCCCAGGCCGCCTGGTCACGGCGCGGCGCGCCCCCTGAAGCCCGCCCCGGTCGCTCAGCCCCAGCCCAGCATCGTCCCGATCCGGTACACGCCGAACGCCGCGAGCCACGCCAGCGCAAGCTGATAGCCGACGTCAAACCACATCCACCGGGCGCCCAGCTCGCGCCGCATCGCCACGATCGACGCCACACACGGCGTGTAGAGCAGGACGAAGACCATGAACGCGGCGGCGGTCAGGGGCGTGAAGCCACCCCCGGGAGCGCGTAGCGCCTCGCGCAGCGTGGGCGGGCCGGTTGCGCCCGCCTGCGCGCCGGTCATCCCATCACCGGCGTCGCCGGTCGCGCCGGCGGCGCCGACCTGGTAGAGCACGCCCATCGTCGAGACGACGACCTCCTTGGCGACAAAACCCGAGACCAGGCTGACGCCCATGCGCCAATCAAATCCCAGCGGCCGCAGGACCGGCTCGATGGCCCGACCCATCCGCCCGATGACGCTCTGTTCGATCGCGACCGCCGCCGCTTGCCGGCGTAGTTTGCTCACCTCTGCGGTTGCCCCACCCCGCGCGGCGAGCTGCGCGGCGTGCGCCTCCAGATCGGCCGCGGTCGAGCTCCGCGGAAAGTTGCCGAGGACCCACAGAACGATCGAGGCGATCAGGATCACCCCCGCCATCTTCTTCAGGTAGTGATGCGAGCGGGCCCAGGTGTGGGCGGCGAGCCCGCGCAGGGTCGGCCAGCGATAGGGCGGCAGCTCCATCACGAACGACGCCTGCTCCTCGCGCAAGAAGGTGTGGCTGAAGAGGGCGCCCACGCCCAGCGCCACCAGGATGCCCAGCAGGTAGATCGCCATCACCGCGTTGCCCGCCTGCGCGCCGAAGAAGGCGCCCGCCAGCAGCACATAGACCGGCAGCCGCGCCGCGCAGGACATGTGCGGCACGAGCAGCGCGGTGAGGATCCGGTCGCGGCGTGACTCCAGCGTGCGCGTCGCCAGGATGGCCGGGACGGTGCAGCCGAAACCGGTCAACATCGGAATGAAGGACTTGCCGTGCAAGCCGAACAGGTGCATCACGCGATCCATGATGAAGGCGATCCGCGCCATGTAGCCGGTGTCTTCGAGCAACGCGATGCCGAGGAAGAGGATCATGATGCTGGGCAGGAAGACCGCCACCGCGCCGACCCCGCCGAAGACACCCTCGACCACGAGGTCGCGCAGCACCCCAGCCGGCAGGGCGCCCGCCACCACGTTCCCCAGGAGCGCCACCAACCGCTCGATCCAGGCCGCCGGATGCGCACCCATTGTGAAGGTCGCGTTGAAGAGCAGCCACATGAAGGCGACAAAGATCGGCAGACCGAGCACGCGGTGCGTGAGCACGCGGTCGAGCTGGCGTGAGCGGTGCATGCGGTCAAGCGGCCCGCTGCTCAACGTCTCACGCAGCAAGCCCGCGATGAACCCGTGCCGCCCCGCCCCAATCACCCGCGCGGGCTCCATCCCCGTGGCCAGCCGCAAATGGTCGCGGGTCGTGTCAGCCTCGAGCAGCAGCGGCTTGAGGGCCGGCAGGCGGTTGTGGATGTGCTCGACGACCTGCGGGTCGCCCTCGAGCAGCTTGGTGGCCACATAGCGCGACGGCAGACGCAAAGGAACCCCCGCCGCCGCACTCAGCTGCTCGGCCCTTTCAGCCAGTTGCTGGACGACCGTCTCCACGCGCGTCCCCAGCGAGATGGGCACGTGGCGGTGGCGCCGGCTGCGCCCTTCAGCCAGGCGGAGAATCGCATCCAGAAGCTCCGTTCGCCCGTGGCCGCGATGGCCCACCGTCGTGACGACCGGCGTACCCAACAGGACCCCGAAGCGCTCCACATCCAGCCGTGCCCGCGAGGCGGTGAACTCGTCCCACATGTTGAGATCGACGATGAGGTCGACGCCCATCTCGAGCAGTTGCACCGTCAGGTGGAGGTTGCGTTCAAGGTTGGCCGCATCGATGACGTTGACGATGACGTCCGGGCGCTCATCGAAGATGTACTGGCGGGCGATGCGCTCCTCGAGCGTGTAAGACGTGAGCGAATAGGTGCCCGGCAGATCGATGATCTCGAGCTCGTAGCCGCCGTGGCGGATGCGGCCCGACTTGCGCTCGACCGTCACGCCCGCCCAGTTGCCGACCTGCTGATGCAGCCCGGTGAGCACGTTGAAGACCGAGGTCTTGCCCGAGTTGGGGTTGCCGGCCAGGGCGACCCGCAGCACGCGTGTGGCTGGATGCATCGGGCGTTACCCCGCCGGACCGCAGCGACGGCGGCCCCCGCCCCGGCGACCCCAGCCCCATCGGCCCCAGCGCCGGCCGCCCCAGCCCCAACCGTGAGGTCTCGGGCCGGACGGCTCCACAATCCCCCCGACGCGGATCCCGAGCGCTTCGGTGTGGCGCAGGCTCAAGTGCACGCCGCCCACCCGGTACTCGCGGGGATCGGCGAGCGGCGCCTGCTTGACGACCTCGATCCTGGCGCCCTCGCGCAGCCCGAGCGCGCGCAACCGCTCCTGGAGAACCTCATCGCCCTCGAGCTCGCAGATGACCGCGCTGCCACCCGGCGGCACATCCGCCAGCGTGAGCCCCGGACCGCACCGCCTGGCTGCCCATCGCCTACTCCGGCGCATCCCCGTTCCCCTCCCCGGACGCAGCCGCTTCCACGAAGATGGCCCGCGCCTCGGCGGCGCTCAGGGCCAGCACGCGGTCCTGGAGCCCGACCACAACTTCTCCTCGTCCGCCCCCGCGCCCGACCTTGGTGAGCCGGGTACCCGGCAGGATGCCCTGGCGGGCCAATTCGGTGCGCACCCTGGCGCTACCGCGCACCCGCGCTACTTCGCCGGCCCGCCCGGCCTCCAAATCCGCCACCGCCACGAGCGTGCTGCCGCGCCGACTGGGTGCCGGCCCGCCCGGCCGGTTCAGACGGCAGGCGTTGGCGGCGCAGGCCGCTCGGCCCCGCGGGTCGTGGCCGAAGCACTCCCGGAAGCGTTCCAGCAGCTCGACATCCACCAGCGGGCAGGTGTCGAGGTATTCGACGAACGCGGCCAGGCGCTCGATCGAGGCAGGCGACAAGCGGTGCTCGAGGCTACAGGCGTCGCCCTCGGCCACGTCGTAAGGCACGCCGAGCACCTCCGCCAGAAAGCGCGTCAGGAACCGGTGGCGGCCTGCCACCCGGGCGGCAACCTCGGATCCGGCCTCGCTCAGCTCCACGTACTCACGCGCGGCGTAGCGCACGAGCCCCATCTCCGCCAGCCGCTTCAGGGCCGCCGTCACGGTGGGCATGCGTACCGCCTTAGCGCGCGCGATATCGCGCACGCGAACGGTGCGCTGCTCGAGCGACAGCGCTAGGATGATCTCGACGTAGTCCTCGAGGGTCTCGCTGAGCGCGCGAGCCCCCGGTTCGGCCGATTCCATAGGCGTCTCGATTTGTGGTAGATTCGTCTACCTAAACAGCATCTGCCCCGCGGGGGTCCAAGTCAAGCTCAGCCAGCGGTGGTCGGGCCCCCGAGAGGGGGCCCACGCCCCGCCGCGGCGGGGCACCCCAGGCCCATCGGACGTCCGGCAACCGCCAGGCGTCCCGGGAGAAGCGAGCACGGAGAAGGTGGACCGCGTGACGAGCGACGATTCGGGCCGGGACGGGCGCCACAGACTCAGAGCCATCTTCGGACTGGCGGCCATAGTGGTGATCGCCGCGGCGGGCGCCTGGGCCCTGCGCCTCCTGGCGCCGGCGATCTTCTCGGACCGCGAGTCTCTGCTCGCCTTCCTCGATCGCCAGGGTCCACGGGCGCCGCTGGTGTTCATCGGGCTGCAAGTCGGCCAGGTCGTGTTGGCCCCCATCCCCGGCCATCTGCTCGCGGTGGTCAGTGGCGCCATTTTCGGCCCCTGGCGGGGAACGCTCTATACGGTGGCGGGGGTTGGCCTGGGCAGCGCCCTGGCCATGAGCCTGGCGCGGCTGGCGGGCCGCCCGCTGGTCGAACGTCTGGCCCCGCGGGGCACCATGACCAGCATCAACCGCTGGGCGGCACGGCGCGGGGCGGTCTTCTTCTTCCTCTTCTTCATGCTGCCCTTCATGCCCGATGATCTGGCCTGCTTCGCGCTGGGCTTGAGCTCGCTGCCCATCCTCCCCATGCTGGGCCTGGTGGTGGCGGCCCGCCTGCCCGGGCACTTCGCCGCGGCGTGGGTCGGGGCGACCGCGACGCGCCTGCCGTGGGCGCTGTGGATCGCGATCGCGGCGCTGGCCGGGCTGATCCTCGCGATCGCCTGGCGGCATCGCCAGGCGATCGAAGCATGGATGCTCGCGCGGATCGAGCGCGTCGGGGATCCGGGCGGCGGCCGGCCGAGGGACCCATGACCGCGCACCGGCCACGGGGCTTGGAGTAGCTCGCCGGCGGGGGCGCCGCGCGATTGGCCGTCCTGAGCCAGGAGGAGACCACGGGCATGACCCACGATCACATCAGCATCTACACGACCTTTCCCGACCGCGACTCGGCCCGCGCAGCCGCGCGGGTCCTGGTCGCGGAGGGCCTCGTCGCCTGCGCCAATCTCACGCCGATCGAATCGATCTACACCTGGCAGGGTCACGCCGAGGAGACCACGGAATGGGCCGTCTGGCTCAAGACCCGCCGCACGCTCTACCGTCTGGTCGAAGCACGCATCCGTGCGCTGCACAGCTACGAGGTGCCGGCCATCGTCGCCTATCCGCTGCTCGGCGGCTATCCGGCCTACCTCGACTGGATTGCCGACGTTACGCAGCGCGGGATAGCACGGCTCACGGACGAGGGCACCGATTCATGAGGCTCTCCCGCGCGGCGAGCCCGCCGAGACCCGGGCGGCGACGCTCCCCGCGTCTCGGGTGCGGGCTGCGCCAGATGGCACGGGGTTCGGCCGTGCGAGCCGGCAACTTGATCGGCGATGTGCGCCGCAGGCTCGCTCCGGATGAAGCGGCGGCGGTGCGGCGGAACCTGCTGGACCTGGGCCTGGCCGCACCGCAGGCCGAGGATGCGAGCCGCAAGGTCTTCCGCGCCTTCGGGCTCTTCGTGATCGAGTTCTGCGCCGGCCTGTGTTTGTCACCGCGCTGGTTGGCGGCCCGCTGGGAGATCGAAGGCCGCGATCACCTCGAGCGCCTGAACGCGGATCCTCGCGGCTGGATCCTGGTGGGCGCCCACACGGGCAACTGGGAGCACCTGGGAGCGCTCGCGACCGTCACAGGCCGGCGCATCGTGGCCCCGGTGGGCACGCAGTTCCACCCGG